>Ga0307477_10000003_pt1 | contig 536153 bp, 471 predicted proteins | sample atmos_gasesECM2C_FD_203316 | JGI IMG/M metagenome (GOLD analysis project Ga0307477, IMG submission 203316) | Hardwood forest soil microbial communities from Morgan-Monroe State Forest, Indiana, United States - atmos_gasesECM2C_515 | ecosystem: Environmental > Terrestrial > Soil > Temperate...
CGGCAGTCACTTTGAGATTTCCATGACCGTCTTTGAGCACCAGTTCCCCAAGATTTCTCGGGCCTCCTTGCGGAGTGATCGCCCAGAGCACATAGGTGAGGTAGGTCAGGCCGAAAGTGGTCGCGGGACGAACGTGATCAAAGGTCGCGTCAATCTGAACCCTGCCGGTTCGGCTTTCAACCTTGGCGTCGCCCTTTACTTCCGGCATAAGATCCGTGCCTCGAAGATCCACGTGCGTAGATCCGGTCTTCCGGTAATCCACCGCTTGCGTACTTCGCGTGATGACGCGAATGTGATATCCGGAATCGTAATCTCCGGTAACTTCACGGTCTTGGCTGACGGCTGGCAATGTCATCAGCGCCATGGTCAGGCCAATTGCAGATGAAACTCGCAGAAAACAGGAGCCGAGTGATCTCATGATCGATATCCTTTCCCGCGGAGGGCACAAGAACGAATGCCGCAGTGTGGCCTACTAAAGAATGCCCCTTTAAGTAGATAGCCGGCTAGATCAGGAGTCGATCAGGAAAATACAGTAGGCGGATGAATATGTTACCGGACAGAAAGTTGCAGGATTGTGTTCAAGGATGCGTCTTTTCAACGTGTAGTCGCCGGCGCGGCGGCCCGCACGGAGAACTCTATTTGGTAGCCACTGCCTCCGCCGATTTTGCGTTGGCTCGAGTTACTATTGGCAGTTCATCTCCCCGGAGATACTTTTCTTTCGCTGCCCGCATTTCTGGCATAGCCGCATATGGTTTGCTGTAGTCATTATTCGCATTCCAGAAGAGGAAGCCGATTCCGCCCTTTTCCTTAGCCGTCAAAACCTGGGTTTCGATGTATTTTGGCGAATATGTCTTGGTTCTCCAGGCAAACGCCTGGAGCCATGGGCGAATAACCACGCCGCTCCCATTCGTGATCTTCATAAAACGGTCCATGGATTCGCCAATAAAGTGCTCTGGCGCGTCTCCGGGATGCGCGATGCCGTCCATACCGAAAAAGTGCGATGGATAGATCATGGGGGAAAGCACATCGCAATACTTAGCCATTCCTACGATGTCCTGTCCGGTATGGGCTAAATCCACGGGTCTTTGCCAGGCCATGATCCCGAAGACGTCCAGCGAAAGCAGCACGCCGGTAGGATGGAGTTCCCCATAAGCATGCTCCAGGAAGTCAGTTATTACGTCGGAACGGTGCCACTCTGGATGCTTTGTCTGGAAATAAAAGCTGGCATCCTTCTGATCGCCCTCCGCGGGAAAGCGAACATAGTCGAACTGAATTTCATCGGCGCCCGCTTCGGCCGCCTTTTTAGCTAACGCGATGTCGTACTCCTGCACTTTAGGTTGGGATGGATCCGTCCAAACCAGCTTGCCATTTTCGCGCCAAGGCTCACCGGTCCGGCGCGACTTAACGGCGAGCTCCGGATGGGCCACAACTAATCGCTCATCCCGAAAAATCGCGACCCGGGCGATCGCATGCATACCTTGGGAGTGAAGGAACTGAGTGAACTTGGGCAAATCCCGTATGGTCACGTGGTGAGCGCCGACTAGCGGATAGTCAAATGGAATATTGATGGTTCCGTCACTGTCCTTTACATCAAAGACGACCGCGTTCCCGCCCAGTTCGCGCCAACGACGGATAATTCGCAATCCGTGATCACTTCCCGCCATCAGACCAGTCAAATAAACAGCTCTGACTTCGAAATCTCGAGATACCGGAATCGATTTTTCCACAATCGGACTGCTGAGTATCCCCGGAACGACGACCGATTGGCCATTTTTGAAGTAGGTCCCGGGAAAATCGCTATTTGCCTTTCGAATTGCCTGAATCAATTCGGTTGATGTCAGGTAGGAAGTCTGACCAACGAAGTGATGGGCAACAGTGGCGACAGTGTCTCCGCGTTTGGCGACATACAACGTCGTCCCGGGCAAAAGCGGGGCAGGAATCGTCGGCGTAGGTGTGATCGCTGTCTCAGATATTCTGGCCAGCGAAGGCGTAGCCTGCGCGGAGGCAACCCGTGGACGAAGGCCGGCATGGAATGCCGAGAAGCCTAGGCCAAGGCACAATATCGTGATCGGAGGAAGGGTAAGCCGTCGCAAAGTTTTCTTCATAAGGAATTTGTTTTCCCGAATGTAGCTGAGAGCCCTCTTCAACGCCAGTTACATCCGGCCACTCACGTCGGGGCAATACGAACGGGTTAAGCCCTCCTTCAACTAAGATGGCAAAACGTCGTGCGTGCGCAAACTCTTTCCCTTTACATGATTCTACTTGCGAAGGTAAGTGTCTCGATTTGGCCGCCAGCAGCATCTAAAGATTGAAGGTACGAGATATGAGTATCGCATACGAAGATGGCGACGGATTTGCTCTAGGTCGTAGTGAACAGCAGGGTCAGGGGCGACAAAAATTGTCACCTTTGACCGAGAAATCAGTTGGACAGGTTTCCCGGTACCAGAATATGGGCCAGGAAAAGGGCTTTGAGGGCCCGATTCTTATGAAATCCGTCGCTTGCACGACCCTAGATCCCACCCGCCGCAGCACTGACGCCAGGGAATTCGAAGGCGCCCTGAGGCGAAAGATCGTCGGTCAGGATGCGGCCGTTGAGACCGTTGCAGAGATTTATCAGATGTTTCTGGCCGGAATGAATCCCCCTGGACGCCCGGTGGGAAATCTTCTGTTTCTTGGTCCCACAGGCTCGGGAAAGACTCGTGTAGTGGAGGCTCTGGCAGAAGCTTTGTTCGGGGATGCGCACGCTTGCATCAAAATTGATTGCGCTGAATTTCAGCATTCGCATGAAATAGCAAAGCTTATCGGATCGCCCCCTGGCTACTTGGGTCATCGTGAGACCCATCCCCTGTTAACCCAAGAAGCACTGAATCAGTGGCATACCGAGAAGTTAAAGTTGTCAATTCTGTTATTTGACGAAATCGAGAAAGCTTCTGATTCCCTCTGGCAATTGCTTCTAGGGATTCTGGACAAGGCGACGTTAACTTTAGGAGATAACCGCCGCGTGGACTTATCCCAGTGCATCATTATCATGACCTCGAATTTAGGGGCATGCGAAATGAGCGGTTTGGCGGACGGCGGACTGGGTTTTGCTCCCAAACCCATGCTGGTGGACGCGTCCTTCGACGAAAAGATCAATCGGACGGCTGTGGATGCGGCCCGGCGCAAGTTTACTCCTGAGTTCATGAATCGCATCGATAAGGCTGTCGTATTCAAGACGCTGCGTCCGGAACATCTCGAACGGATTTTGGAAATCGAGTTGGGAATGGTGCAACAGCGCATTTTGTCATCCTCGGCGGCGAATCAGTTCGTGTTCACCTGCACCGACAAGGTGAAGGGGTTTTTGCTGCAGGAGGGAACCGATCCGAAGTACGGCGCCCGGCATTTAAAGCGCGCGATCGAGCGGAATCTGGTTTTCCCCCTGGCGAATCTAGTTGCCACCGGGCAAGTTAGGTTGGGGGACTTCATCCGGGTAGATATGAACTCCGACGGCACTTTGGCTTTTGTGAAAGAGGCCGAGGGCACCATGGTCCCAATGATGGAACGTTTCGGAGCCGCAGCCACCAGCGGGCCTACTCTTGTAGCAAGAGCATCTCGTCCGGTGGCCCGCCGCGAGTTTGGAGCAACCCCAACAGCCGATACGAAGTAGTTTTTTGTGCTGGCGGATGGTATGCTCACGGGGTTTCCCGCCACTCAAAATCCAGAGCTGCAGACGAGAGCGTCTGCCCTCCAACGAACCTGCCTTAGTGAACGGTTAGAGTCGCTGTACATGAGATGGGCGGGTTCTCATTTAGCGTCGCGGTAATCGCCGACACCCCCTTACCTGTGCCGCTCGCCAATCCATTATTGTCAACAACTGCGACGGCAGGCTTGGAAGAACTCCATACAACATTACCGGTCAAATCCTGCGCGGTCCCATCGCTCAAAGTACCAGTGGCCTTCAACTGATCAGAACTCCCAGAGCTGATGTTGAAGCTGCTGGTATCGGTAACAGTGATCGACGCAAGCGTTGCGACGGTCAGAGGAAGCGTTGCGGAAACACCATCGAAGGTCGCAGACACGGTAACTGCTCCGCCGGTGTTACCGGTTACGACTCCAGCCGTGCCAGCGGAACTGCTGACCGTGGCCACCGTGTCGGGAGATGTACTCCAACCAGCCGACGAAGTTATATCCTGCGTATTGCCGTCTGCGAAGGTCCCAATGGCAGTCACTTGCATCGAGCTCTGAGCCGCAAAGGCGGGCGACGGGGACGTAATCGCCAGAGACTTGAGAGGCTCAGTCAGCACATTGGTCATGCTGGCGACCTCGGTCAGGGTGACGGAATTCGCGGGGAAAGTCGCTGTGATGAAGGCTGATCCAACTCCCTCTCCCGTCATGACGCCAGAAGAGCTCACAGGAGCGACTGCACCCGCGCTGTCGGAAGAAGTCCACTTCACCGCACCGGTAATATCCTGAGTGCTGTTATCGTTGAAGGTGCCAGTCGCCATGAGCTGCACCGTCGAGCCCGGCGCTGCAACAGGAATCGCGGGTGTTATCGCGATTGAAGTCAGCTCCGCCGAAGTTACCGTGAGCATCGCGCCAGGATTGGAGCTGAAGTTTGCGGGAGCAAAAGTCGCGATGACGTTGCATGTGGCCGCACCTGTGCCAGTTGCCAGGCCCAGGCGGCTTATAGTCGTGGTCGCAGTCTTGTTGTTGCATGTATCAGGCGACTTTGTCGGGGCTGTTGAGACGACTGACCAGGAGACCTGATCGGTTAGATCTTGAGTAGTCGAATCGCTAAACGCCGCTAGTGCTGTGAATGAAGTCTGGGTGCCGGGTGCGCTTGAGACCGACGAAGGCGTTACGGTGATGGACAGCAACGATCGCAGCGTCGGATTAGCTACGCTTAGGCCGGCGGAACCAGTGAATACGCAAGAGCTTCCATCCGTGCTAGGTCGGCTGCTGCCGGGGCAAGTGCCACCCAAGACCAGGGGCACCGCAATGGATGTCGTTATCGCGGTTGAATTGTTATCTGTCGATTTACTGCTGAACTTGCCGGGCCCGGTCAGACCTGTTGGTCCAATAGTTGCAACCTTCGCGTCTGACGAAGTCCAAGTTGCCAGGGTGGTCAGATCGCGAGTACTCCCATCGTTGAAGAGGCCCATCGCGGAAAACTGTAACTTTGTGCCGACTGCTATCGAGGATGTTCCCGGCTGAACGGCCACAGAAACCAAATTATCGGCATTCACTGTTAACTTTGCGTTCGGATTCTCGGTATCGCCGCTACTCACGCTGCCCAGTGTGGCCATGATATTGGCCGAACCTACCGTTAGGGCGGTGGCCAGTCCAGTCCTGGCCGTTATTGAGGCTACACTTGAGGTGTCGGACGACCACGTGGCTTCGTTCGTAACATCCTGTATGCTACCGTCGCTGAACGTCGCCGTGGCTTTGAACTGCTGTTGTGCTCCCAAAGAAAGGTTCGCAGTTGCCGGCGTCACCGCGATGGAGTTTACGGTGACCGACGAAACTGTGAGTTGAGTCAAGTTGACGACGCTACTGGACGTCGCGGTTATAACCGACACCCCTGCCGATACTCCATGGACAAGACCCTTGGTCGGAGTGGAATCGCTTATGCTCGAAACGGTATTTGGCGTGGAGTTCCACGATACTTGCGAAGTCAGATCTTTGGTGCTGCCGTCTGAGTAAGTACCCATTGCCGTAAATTGCTTACTGGTGAGAGGCAGGATTGAGGAGTTGGCGGGCGAGATCTGAAGGGACTTCAGCACCACCTGACCTCCAGGGCCTCCGGAATTGGCGCCTCCAGTGCCCGGAGCCGCGCTGCCGCCGCTGCATCCGGCAAGCAATCCCAAACAGGACAGGCCCAGAGACACAACTAGCTTTCGCATGACTGCCTCACTGAGATTAAAGAAATGACCTATTCTTCTCGGGGTCAAGAAGAGAGGAATTCTGACGCGAGCAGTATAGGGTAATGATTCGCGGCTTTAGCGCGCCGTCATCAAAATTAATGTGAGCTTAACAATCCCGTAACAATGGCAGGAAGCCGCACAGCGCAGGGTCCAGGCGGACGGGACACGAATCAGGACACGAAGAATGGATTGAGAGTATGTGGGAGAAAGCACGAGGTGGGAAGGAACCAGCGATCCACGTCGACCGCTGAAAAGTTTGAAACTCCTGTTAGCCCCCGGCTTTCAATTCCAGAAGCACTTGACGGGCAATTTCCTTCAAGGTTTCAAAAACTCCAGCGCCCTGAAACGCCACCGCCTCGATAACAGGTTCATTCTTTTGACGAAGCTCTTTCGATAGAGCCTCAGGCGAAAGGATATTGGGTAAGTCCCGTTTGTTCAGCTGCAGCACGTAAGGAATTTTTTTGAAGTCGTAGCCGTGCTCTTTGAGGTTGGCCATGAGGTTTTCCAAGGCCTCGACATTGGCGTCCATGCGTTCCTGTTGTGAATCGGCGACGAAAACAATGCCGTCGACGCCGCGAAGAATTAATTTGCGGCTGGCATCGTAGAAAACCTGGCCCGGCACTGTGTAAAGGTGAATACGGGTCTTGAAGCCTCGAACCGAGCCCAGATCCAATGGGAGAAAGTCAAAGAACAGAGTTCGCTCTGTCTCCGTCGCCAGAGAAATCATTTTGCCCTTTTGCTGTTCCGAGGTTTTTTGGTAGATGTGCTGCAGGTTGGTGGTCTTCCCGCCGAGTCCGGCTCCGTAGTAAACAATTTTGCAATTGATTTCGCGGGCTGCAAAGTTAATGAAACTCAAAGACTTTCCTCAAGACCTGCGGGCAGACATTCAAATCCCACGGAGAATGGAGCCGCCGCAAAGTTGGCTTGGTACTGCTGGTTTTATACCACAGTGAGGCCTCTAACCGGGATTACTGAGGTTACTCTGGCAGCGAAATCAGGTCCGCGAGAGTCATTAACGGGATACCGCTGGCGCTGGGTAATAACCGTCTCGCGCATACACTTTCACGTCTGGGCGAGCTACCCGGACCTCTACCTGCCTGTAAGCGCTGCTTGGAGTGGCGCGAGTCTGGTAGCCCAGCGTGTATTCATTGCGGGCTTCGCTCATTGCCAAGGCGTAGCTCTCCTCAATGCCAGTCCGGGAAAAATTCGTAAAGATTTCGCCGGCGGTAGCACTCGAATATTTTGGAAGAATATCGCTGTAGCCAAAACCCGGCATATGTAGTCGCTCTATCTTGTTGTATCCGGGAATCGCCGCCGCCTCCACAGCTACGCCGTACACCGTGATTCCATGCGACAGCAGAACCTTCAGCACGTCCCGGTAACTGGCAGAGCTGCGATACTCACGGCCATCGGTAATGATGAAAATAATTTTGCGGCGGGTTTTATCTCGCTTGCTGAGATCCAAAGCCGCTCTAAGAATGGCGTCATTCAGTACGTGAGACTCTTTCGGTGGAGTCATTACCCGGGGAACATTGGGATCTACCGGTGTGTTGTTTATGGTTGGTCCCCCGGGTCCCATGGGACCGCCCATGATTGCGGGACCATTGTTTCTGCCACGCGCCGATTTGAGATCGTTTAAGGTCGCTGTTAATTGCCGGCCAGCTGCACCGAAATCCGTCTGTCTTGAGACCGCAGAGCTGTAGGTATAAAGCGAAACTTCATCGAACGGGCTGAAGGCGCTTTCGAGGACCGGAAATGTCTGGTTGATTCGTTGCACCGCAACATCGGGCAATCCAAGATCAATGAGGACCGCCGCCGATAGTGCAACCGGATCGCTGGTGAAAAAATTCATCGTCTGTTTTTTCCCGTCTTCAAACACGGAAAAGTCTCTCGACAAGAGACCATCGATCCTCGCACCTGAATTGTCCGTTACACGTACCGGCACAATTACTTCATTCGTGATAACTGTAAACTTGTAAAGTTCGTCTTGCCCGCTCGGCTGCTGTTGCGTCGCTCCGCCTTGCGGAGCCGTCCCGCCAGGGGTCGAGGGAGCGTGCGCCTCTTGTTGCCCCGAAGTCCCGTTTTGCTCTCCAGGGGGCGGATTCTCAGGCGGCGGAAGATCGCTAGCTGGGCCTTCTTCTCGGGGATGGTCGGGAGTCTCTGCTGGAACCTGCGTAGGTGGAGACGGTTGAGGTGGTCGGACTGACGAAGGCGCATCCGGAATGTCTTGTTTTTTGGTCTCCGGTCCAGTCTGCTGAGGTGATGCCATTGCACCAGAAAATGTGCAAAACCACAGGATCAGCAGCCTTGTAAGGGCTTTTTTTCCGATCGTTCCTTGATACAAGAGAAACCTCGCAGCCGGTTACCACCCTCAATCACGTTCGGATGCCGAATCCGGGCATTTGGCGCATCTAACGATCATAGATAGACTATCAAAAAAAGAGCGAGAGAATACTTTCATGCCCAAAGTGCGAGTCCCGCGTGCCTTTACTTGTTCTCTGTTCCTGATTTTGAGCCTAGCCGGTTCTGTTGCTCACGCTCAAAACACCTCTGGGGCAACAGATCAGTCGGAGCCTACCGAAACACTAAAAGTCAATGTCAACGTGGTGCAACTCTTCTTCAATGTCAAAGACAAAAGAGGAGCGCTGATTCCCAATCTGACGAAGAACGACTTTCAAGTCTTCGAGAACGGTAAGCCTGAAACCATCAAATACTTTACCCCCGAGTCGAATTTGCCTCTCACTCTGGGAATCCTGATCGATTCGAGTGGAAGTCAAGAACGCGTTCTGGGTATGGAAAAGGAAATCGGCGGCGCCTTTCTGTCTCAAATCCTGACTGAAAAGGACTTGGCTTTTGTCCTCGATTTCAATGTCAATGCGAACCTGCTTCAAGACTTCACTAACTCAGTCCACTTACTTAAGGTCGCGTTGAACAGCGCAGTTATTAACACTGGAGGTGGAGGCGGAGTGGTTCCTGGAATGGGTGGTGGCCCCATTCCCACGGGACCACAGGGTCCTCGAGGAACTGTGCTTTATGACGCGATCTACCTTGCGTCCCATGACGAGTTAGCGCAGCAAGTCGGTCGAAAAGCCATGATTATCCTCACTGACGGCGAAGATGAAGGCAGTCAACTAAAGATTCAGGACGCGGCTGAGGCGGCTCAAAAATCTGACAGCATCGTCTATGTACTGCTATGCGCGGATCGCGGATTCTACGGATTCGGCGGGTATACGGGTGAAGGCGAGATGAAAAAATTGAGCCAGGAAACGGGAGGCCGCGTCATTGATGTTGGAAATAACGCTGACAAATTGAAGGCTGCCTTCGATCAGATCGCCAATGAACTTCGCAGTCAGTACAACATTGGATACACTCCGACAAATACAGCGAAGGATGGGAGCTTCCGCAAGGTGGAAATCCGTCCGAACAGCAAAGACTATAAGATTCAGGCGCGCAGCGGGTATTACGCTATCGCCTCGAAGGATTAATAAGGGATCGGCGTTTTTGGGGTCGATCCTTCACCCGAATTACGAATTTCAGACCGGACCAGATCTCGGTTACGGCACAAACTTTCACGTCGACAAGACCGAGTGCGAGTCCAATGTTTCTGACTTCACTTTCCGTGAGGTCAGCGGTTACGCCTGAACCCTTCTTTGGCCAGCTTACCCAAAGCATCCCGCTCGGTTCGAGCTGCGAAGAAAATTGTGAAAAATACTTTCTCAGATCAGTCTGGCTCTTCACGAAAATCTGTACGAAATCGTAAGGTCCGTGCTTAGCCATTCGGCAAGTTGCGAGTGCCTCCTTCAATTCGGCTCTCACTTCGGGGGGCAAATCAAGAAACGCAACGCGGTATTGATCTTTGAGCCCTAGCTTCTTTGGTAGCGGAGTTCCGGAATATCCTGGCATTGCGGAGCTAATTGGTTGGGGCGTAATAACCATGACGGCTGCGCACCCGAAGACCCTTGTGATTTTGCGCCAGAATTTCTATTGAGTGATAGCTCCCATTCAGCGCCAAATTTGCCGGCGTGTAGGCAAGGGCATACTGACTACGAAGCTCATTCTGGATTTCGGAAAAAGCGTCGCTTACTTCTCTGAGTTGGAAGGGGAAGAATGCACGTCCGCCGGTAGCGTCCGCAATTCGCTCAAGGATCTTGTCGCCATGACTGCCGCCGCCGTTAATATTAGTGCTGATGGCGTAAATGCTAACCTCGGCGCGTTGCGCCATTTCCACCGCCTCTTCGCGGGTGACATGGCTCTGATTGTCGTCGCCATCGCTTAGCAGAATGATCGCGCGGCGCAACGGTCCTGTCTGGGGAGCCTTCAACAGCTTGTCACGACAGGCAAAATAGAGCGCGTCATACATCGCGGTGCCGCCCCCCGGTCGGAGACCCCGCACGCCGACCGAAAGCAAATCGGTGTTGTCGGTGAAGTCCTGAGTAACCTCCGGAGTGACATCGAACCCAACGACAAAAGCCTGGTCATATCGCGGACGAATGGTCTGATTCAGAAATTCGATCGCCGCTTCCTGCTCAAACTTAAAACGATCTCGCACCGAATTGCTTGCGTCGACGAGCAGTCCAACCTGCAGTGGCAAATCGGTTTCACGATGGAAGCTGCGAACTTCGAGAGCAGGCTTTTGGTCATCGATAATACTGAAGTCGTTCTTGGTTAGATCGTTCACGTAGCGTCCGTGTTTGTCAGTAACTGTAAATACCACGTTCACTTCGTTAACTCTGCGGCGGAAGGTGGCGGTTGGCTCGTCAGAAGAGGCCGGATCAGATTCGGCCCCCGCGGGCGTTGCGGCATTTTGCGGCGCGCCTGCTGGTGCTTTCGTCTGATTAGGAGGCGCCGAACCCGACGAAGGTTGAGCGGGCGAGCCGCCCTGTACAGCTGGAGCATTCCGTTGGGCCTTCTCCTGATTCTTCTTTCCCTGGGAAACCGCCGATGGGGCGGAGGGCAGGTCTGGCGCGGCCGTACTCTGGGCTACAACTCGAGGCAAAAGCGAAATAGAAATGAACGTGAGAAGAATGCAACGTGATGAATGCATCGATTCCTCATTATAGTCGTAACCCACTCCTGAATCAGAGGGCCGCTAAACGCTTCAAGAACTCTCGTAACTCCACGGGTAATTCGACTGAAAACGACAGCTTTTCGCCCGTTCGGGGATGCTGAAACTTCAGTGTTGCTGCATGCAGGAAATTCCTGGGAAGAGTGGCGATATGTTGGTTCTTCCCGCGCAAATCTTTAGGGGCCCCGTATAGGTTGTCCCCAACGACGGGATGACCGAGTGAAGACAGGTGTACACGGATCTGGTGAGTACGGCCAGTATCGATTTTCAATTCCAGCAGTGTGAACTTGCCGAGAGCAGAATCAATCCGCTGCTTAACAATGTAATGGGTAATCGCCTCACGCCCTTTTTCGCGCCGCGTCGTCATCTTAGTCCGATGCACGCGATCGCGGCTTATGCTGCTACTGACGGTTCCATTGTCGTTCTTCACCCAACCGTGAACCAGCGCGACATATTTCTTTTGAACCTCGCGCCTGGCGAACTGAGCGGACAGTTTCCGGTGCGCTTCATCATTTTTTGCGACCACGATTAGCCCGCTCGTGGCCTTATCCAGACGATGTACTATCCCGGGACGCATCTCCCCGCCTAGATTAGAGAGTGTTTGAAAGCGATGCAGCAAGGCATTTACCAGAGTTCCACGATTTCGCTGTGCCTCGGTGGCTCCGGCTCCGGCGTGAACCATCATTCCCGCTGGTTTGTTGATTACGGCAAGGTCGTCATCCTCGAAGACAATATCGAGCGGGATTTCTTCCGGAATGGCGCGAAGGGGCGGAAGATGAACTGTCCCGAGAATAGCGACGCGCTCGTCCCCCCGTAGACGCAGTGACGCCTTGGCGGGAGAGTCGTTTACAAGGACCTTTTCTTCGGAGATAAGTTGCTGCACGCGGGCGCGGCTGGTTGCTTCAATATTGGCGGCGAGGAATTGATCGAGCCGTGTCCCTTTGTGTTCGAGTCGGACAGAAATCAAGATCGGGAATTGTTCCGACATGGGGCCGGACCCAGTAAATCACAACCAAACTAGTCTTGGGCAGCCAGGCCATCATTGCTTCAATGGGACACGATTATTAGCCGGCGAGGATCAGTAATGTCTTGCGATCATCCCAACAAAGAGCAAAACGGATAAGACAATGGCTCCAATACTATTGGCGCGAAGCATGCGGTAAGTCGAAGGCCAAGGGAACATCAAGACGTCAAACACCGGCATCAACTTCTCCGGCCATAAGAGTCCCGCCAGGCCAATTGCGAGCGAAGCCTGTGTAAGCAGAGGAATGCCTAGTTGATCCATTCAACGACTCCAGGAATTTTGCTGATCGGACGGGGAATCCGTTCCAACGAGTTTGCCGGGCCCTGCGGGCGGCGTCAAGAAAAAAGGGAAAAACTTAGGTTTATAAGTAACGGGCCCTCATAGAAGCAGACCCCAAGGGTCCTGCTCCGGTTAGTCTGATCTTAACGCTCGCTCACTGCGGGCATTATCAGCCACTTCAGGATCATGCTTACGAGGCCCAGAACGATGCCTCCCCAGAATGCGGCCGCGAAGCTTCGGATGTGGAACCCGGGGACGAAATTGGCTGCCAACTCAATCATGATGGCGTTGACTATGAACCAGAAGAGGCCAAAAGTCAGGATTGTCAGCGGCAGGGTGATGATCTTCACGAAGAGTCCTAGAGTCGCATTCACGAGCCCAATGACAACTGCCGCTATCAACGCCGCAGATGCGCCATCGACGTAGAAGCCCGGCACCACTCGGGACGTAATCCAAACGGCGAGTGCGCTTATAACCCAATGCAACAACATTCGAAGCATTTGACACCCCCCATACAGAGATTAGCGATTAGTGTAATTGAAATTTCAAGTAAGGCTTTCTGAGAAAAAAGTCTTATTCTTTATCGTGGTCAGCGATTATTGCATCAGCCTCGATCTCGACCAACATCTCCGGCGCGACGAAGGCGCTGACGGCGATCAAGGTAGCCGCAGGCCGAATATCGTGGAAGAACTGGCCGTGCGCCTTACCAACAGTTTCCCAGTCCGCGATGTTTGTTACATATGTTCGGGTCCGGACGACATCCTTCAACGATGCTCCCGCCTTTTGGAGTGCGCTCTCAATGTTCTTGATCGCTTGTACCGCTTGTGCGTAAGGGTTGCCCGCTCCCACGATCTTCCCGTTGGCGTCCGTAGCGGTAGTACCGGCGACGCACACGTGGTTGCCGATCCGTACGGCTCGGGAATAGCCGACGATCGGCTCCCAGGGGGTGCCGCTTGAAATGTTGGTTCTCTGCATGTTTCGTTCTCCGAGGCCGCAATTATAAGCGCATAAATTTTCACCAGCCGTCTTTGGGGGATTTCAGAATTAGCAGTCTACCCGGCAGTCTGCCAACAATTCCTGTAGTGAAACCTTTGGCTTGATTGCGGGTTCTAAATATTAAGAGGCGTGGGCGTCGTTGGCACGATGGTGGGGGGCGTGGCGCACGGAAGTTACTTGTGAATGAAGTGTGACTGAGAGATAACTGACCATGGAGCCCCGCGTCAATAGCGGCTTTTCGGGGAGGGCCTACAAATGATTCCGGATTCGCATCCATTGCAACAGCTTTTCATGGAACTTGTGGGAAGACATTACGCCGAAGAAATAGGCATTCGCGATCCTCAAATTGTCGGCTACGTTTCCCGCTTGCTGTCGGAGTTTTGCGACGTTGAGGAACTCTACAAGATCCGCAACGGCGCTGGAAAATCGCTAACCGACGTGGGCGAGATGTTGATGGAGTCGGATCCTGTGTATGGGCCTGCACCGTCATTTGATCGGGAGCGACAGGTACGAAAGCACATCGGCGATTACACGCTGTTCTTCACGGGGATGTTTCCCGAGAGCATCAATCATTTTCGGTTGCGCCGGAACCGGACCGAAAGCTTTATTGACTGGATGAGAGCTGGGAAAGAGAGCTACTACATCGTCTCCAAGTTCGAGGACTTTGAATACACGAAAGTCGCGCCTCTGTTCGCCAGGCTATCGAATCATTTTGAACAATGCGTTTATGGATTGAATATGGTGAAAAATGATCTTCAGGAAATGCAGCACCCGATCGTTAGAAGAGCTGACGACATTCTAATGTAGGTGCTTGCCGTGGTCCTCAGCGGCTGAAGCCGATGTTGAAACAAGCCAAAAACTGGCCAAGCGCTGCAAGCCAATTCCCTCCCGATCAGGTCTGCGACTTGTAAAAGCTTAGAGCGGCATCCCCTTGTTTCAATGTGCGGTAGCGTCGAAGGGAATCGAACGATTCCCCGGGATCGAATTTCTTTAGGTGTTCGGCGATAACTGTACTATCAGGCTTCAGCAGGGAAGATTGCGAAAGTTCCTCTAATGCTTTTTGATACTCTTGCGCCATCTGGTAAGGCGGATCGAGAAAAATGAAGTCCGCCGACAGGCGACGCGATTTCAAGCCCCTTAAACCTCGAACCGCATCCTGCTTTATCACCTCGAAGCCTGTCTCGATTTTCAGAGAACGTAGATTGCGATGGATCAGCTCAACAGATTGAGTTTCGCAATCGACGAAATACACCATTCCACATCCGCGGCTGATGGCCTCGATTCCCACGGCACCGGTACCCGCGTACAGGTCAATCCAGATCGTTCCCTCGAGCGCGGAAGGATTTCCTGCGGTGAGAACGTTGAACAACGTTTCTCGCAATCTGTCCGCTGTCGGCCGCAATTCGTGTCCAGGCGCCGAATGGAGGGGCCTGCTGCGATATTTTCCGGCTATGACTCGCAATTTCGCTCCTCCTGGCCTTTCCGCCTGTGAACTTTCGATTGTGATGACGCAAACTCACGATACGCAGGTTTCGTCTGAATATATAGAATAGGGGTAGCAAGGCGGCACTACCTCACATGAGAAATTGGTCCATTTCGGCGGGACGCATTTTAGGAGTGGAACTGAGAATTCATCTCAGCTTTGTATTCCTTCTCGTTTTTGTTTTGCTAACCGATTCCGCGTCTCCCAACACGACGACTCCAGCGCGAGGTTTGGCGCTAGTTGGCATAATTTTCGCGAGCGTGATATTGCACGAATTAGGGCATGCGCTCGTCAGTTGGCGCGAGGGACTCATTGCCAAGGCAATTATTCTGCTACCGATTGGCGGCGTCACTTTGTTCGACGAAACCAAGGCATCAGGGGAGCCGCAATCGCAAACGTGGAGGAGAGACCTTCGTATTGCGATGGCAGGTCCAGTAGCCAATCTTGCTTTCGCCGCAATCGCCATCGGCGTTTTGTCCTTAGCATTGCCGCAAATTAATTTATGGGCAAAGCCCTACGTGCACTCGAGCAATCTAGCGCGGAGTCTGGTGTGGGCCAACCTGCTGCTGGCGGCATTTAATCTATTGCCTGCCTATCCCATGGACGGTGGCCGTGTGCTTCGCGCTGTTTTCGCCCGAAGCATGGACTCAGTTAGTGCCACCAAGAGGGCGGTAACAATCGGTCAGGCTTTTGCCACGATGTTCATGCTTACCGGCATGCTGTGGAATATCTGGATGACCATGATTGGTTTCTTCCTGTTCCTGGCGGGGCAACTGGAAGAGCGATCAGCGGTTTTCCAATCGGTGCTGGAAACCGTGCGGCTGGAAGATATTATGCTCACGGACTTTGCCACTCTTTCACCCGCAGACACGTTGGAAGATGCGCTTGAGAAAGCAGTACATTCTCTTCAGGACGATTTCCCAGTGATCCGCGGTAGCGATATGGTGGGAGTGATCTCACGGCAGAAAATCCTGCAAGTCTTGCGGATCGAAGGGAACGGCTATGTGCAGGCGGTAATGAATAAAATTTTTGAAGTCGCGCAGAAAAAAGAATCGCTCGCTTCAGCGTTCCGAAAGCTCACGGCGCGAAATCTCAGTATTATTCCGATCGTCGAAGACCAGCGTTTGGTCGGGATCGTCACATTGCAGAACCTGATGCATTCAATGGCGCTGCTGGCGGAGAGTCGTAAGTTGCGGAAGACTGCCCTGAATTCCTGATATCAGAATTTAATTACTAAGCTTGCCGCGGCCTCAGCCAAGTGTCCCCGGCTTCCCGTAAACAAGTTGGGGTTGTTGAAGTTCGGAACCTTGTAGAACAATCCCCGATATTGGAATCGCAGGGCTAAGTGCGGGGCAAGGGCAGCCTTCCTGATGACCGGAACGCTGGAGAACAATTTGCAGTCGACGCCGACTCCGTAAAGAACTGCGAACTCTGTTTGCCTGGTCGACGGGATGGGGGTCTGAACCGTATTGACAAACGTGCTGAACGGGTTAAACACCAGGATTCCGGCGCCGCCGAATACAAACGGCTCGAACTTCTTCGTTTCCATGGGGCTGAAGACGTAAGCCCCGGTCCACTCCGTGACATTGGATTGAATCCGAAAAGTGTTCGGCGTTTTATAGATTTGGGAATCATTAGTGCGGGCGTAGTTTGTCTCGATCGAATGTTTCTCCGCAAAACGCCATCGGAAGGTTCCCAGAAATCCTCCAGAATTGGTCGGGGACAGCACGATACCGTTGGCAGAGGTTTGCTTGGGAAATACGCCCTCAAAGCCTAAGCCGACGTCGAAACGATTGCCCTGACCAACTGCGGTTGAGGCTAGAAGGAACAGCGCCGCAATCGCCAAACCCGCTTTCTTGAACATGAGTCTCCTGGGGTGATAATTCGATCACCACGATCGAAAGAGCACGCTTACCCGGTCAATAGAGGTGGATGGCTTTGGCTTGTTCGACCGCCGGAATTTTTCTCAATTCCAATAGAACTGCTTCGGGAACTGGGCTATCGACGTGAACCACGGCAATGGCTTCTGCTGGCGTGTTTGGCTGCAGGCCAGAGGACCGGCGGCCGAGCGAAAAATTGGCAATGTTGATATTGTGCGCGCCTAGGACGGTTCCTACTTTGCCGATCACTCCGGGAACGTCTTGATTGCGCATGTAGACCAGATTACGTTCGAGTGGAGCTTCGACGTCGATTCCATCCACCTGCAGCAAGCGCGGCGTGGTTTCCCTTCGGACCGCGCCCTTTACCACGTGCTCCTCGGCGCGCGCTTTGATCCGGACAGAAAGCACACTTCCAGCGCCGCCCTTAGAAGGCTGTGTTTTACGCGTTTCCTCAACCCGGAGTCCACGCGATGAAGCTATGGTCGCGGAGTTTACCAGGTTGGCTTTTTCCTCGAGGGTTTCATTCAGAATTCCTTTGATAGCGGCGTTGCGGATGAGCTCGGTCTTCCATTCCGCGATGTGTCCGCTATAACCCAGCGAAATCTCTTCCATGGCCCCGGCGCCGATCTGCGCCAGGAACGAGCCCAATCGTTCCGCCAGAACGATGTAGGGCTGGAGCTCCTGATACTCGTCATGGGAGACGGAAGGAACGTTGACTGCGTTCTGAATCACTCCATGCTTCAGATACTCCTTTACTTGCATGGCGATCTGCTGGCCGACGGCTTCCTGTGCTTCGTTAGTTGAGCCGCCGATGTGCGGCGTGAGGATCACGTTATCCATAGCTGTAAAGGGAGAATTCTTAAGCGGTTCCTCGGCAAAAACGTCCAGAGACGCAGCGGCCACATGGCCTTCCTTGAGAGCCGCTGCGAGGGCTGCTTCCTCCACTAATTCACCGCGGGCACAATTCACGAGCCGCACGCCGCGTTTCATTTTCTTTAAGGATTCAGCATTGATCATCCCTGTGGTCTGCGGAGTCAGACCCACGTGAAGCGTTAAATAGTCAGCTGAGGCATAGAGTTCGTCCAGCGTTGCGATACGAACGGAGTTTTCCTTCGCAACCGAGGCTGAGACATATGGATCGTGTCCCATTACTTCCATCCCAAAAACGCGCGCTCGTTTGGCCACTTCCATCCCAATTTTTCCCAACCCAACAATTCCTAATGTTTTTCCGCGAAGCTCGGATCCTTGCAGAGACTTCTTTTCCCATTTTCCAGCATGCATCAATTCGTTGGCTCGGCAGGTGAAGCGGGCCATCGCCAGCATCACCCCAAGCGTGTATTCGGCTACCGCGACAGCATTGGCGCCGGGAGTATTCATTACGGCGATGCCTTTGCGAGTAGCCGCTTCCAGTTCGATGTTGTCGACGCCCACGCCTGCCCGGCCAACGACTCGTAGCTTGTTGGCGTTAGCCAGCAAGGCAGCGTCGACCTGCACAGCAGAGCGGACGATTAGGGCATCCGCCGATTCAAGTTGCGCACCCAGGTTTCCGTCGATCTGTTCAGGGGTGACGATCGTCCACTCTGGTTCGCGCAATAGATTTACTGCGGAAGCAGACATTTTTTCGGCAACAACAATTTTCATGGCGAATGGGTCCTCGTTGCTTAAGTATGTAGGTTCAGTCTCATTCTATCGTTCACACGCGAAAACAATCTCTACAACATCTTTACAAGGAAATGACAGTGGGTTGACAGTCGTCTCCGGCAACGCTTCTAGGCTAGTTCCAGTTGGGCGGCCTATTGTAACCGGCATTTTCCTGGAGAAAATATATGAAACTTGCTTGCGTCTTTGTGATCGCGTCTTTGGCTCTTGGCTGTGGTGGCTATGGTTCCAACTCCCAAATGGGTGGAACGGGAACTAAAGCCGCGGCGAATATTTCTGCCCTTATACCCAACAGCGCCACGGCCGGCGGACCGGGATTCACGTTAACCGTCAACGGCACAAACTTTGCGGCCAACTCAGTCGTGTTCTTCGCTGGTACGGCGATGGCTACCACATTTGTCACCGCGAACCAATTGACGGCTGCTATCCCAGCATCTGCAATTGCAACCGCTGGCACCGTACAAGTGTATGTGAATTCCGCCGGCAACATTTACGGGGTGAACTCGAACACAGTTAATTTCATGGTCAACTGACAGTCTGCCGAGGATGTACAGGGAGCCGCCCCGTCCACGCTATCTTGCCATGCCGGCCTCAACCTTTGAGCTCTCTTGCGAGCTGCGAGCAAAGACCTCCTGCGCGGCGCGGACGGAAGTGCCGTACTGAACCGATTTTCCGGTGACGCTGCTGAGGACATGTTCAAGCGCGGCAAGGATTCCAACTGTGTCGAGGTAGTCATAGTATCCGATGTGAGCTATACGGAATAGTTTGCCCTTCATGTCGCCCTGGCCGTTGGCAACCACAGCAGAAAAGGATTCTCTGAACACCTTGACGATTGCGCTGGAATCCACGCCTGGCGGTGTATCGATAGCTGTCAGCGCAGCGCCCGGAGCGGAAGTGAAAAGCTTCAGCCCGAGAGCTTTGACGCCGGCACGCGTCATTTCCGCGGCCAGTTCCGCATTGTCTATGAGAGCCTTTCGTCCGGCTACAAGGTCTCCTTCGCCCATTTGTCGGATGAAATCCAATGCAGCACCCAGCGCAGCGAATAAAGAGGTAGCAGGTGTATAGGAGGATTCTCCCTTAGCCGCCGCTTTACGCTCCTTGCGGAAATCGAAATAATAGCGTGGGTTCTTCGCTGTTTCCATGCGTTTCCAGGCGCGCTCGCCGACGGCACAATAAGCTAGTCCTGGCGGGATCATCAACGCTTTTTGCGATCCTCCGATTATTACGTCAATGCCCCAACCGTCTACATCGAAGTGAGTTGTGCCGAGGCCAGTAATGGCGTCCACTATCAAAAGCGTGTCGTCGCCACAGTCGCGTACCGAGCGCGAGATTCCTTTGATGTCGTGGCGCGCGCCGGTTGAGCTTTCCGTGGCTTGCACGTATACGGCGCGAACGTCGGGCGTCAGCTTCTGACGAATCTGATCCAAGGAAAAAGTTTCGCCATAAGGCACGCTGAGGACATCGACGTTGCATCCGAAGGCCTTGGTGAGATCGCGCCAGCGCTCGCCAAACTTGCCGGCGGTCAGAACCAGAACTTTATCTCCCGGCGAGGTCAGGTTTGAAACCGAGCCTTCCATGACGCCGGTTCCGGAGGAGGCTAACACCAGCACGTCATTGTTGGTTCCAATAAATTCCTTCATGTCGGCCAGGACGCGCGTATATAGCGCCCGAAAATCGGCCGTGCGATGGTGCATGGTGAATGACGCCATCGCGGTTTGCGCGGCAGGCAACAGGGGTGTAGGTCCGGGGGTAAAAAGGCGGTTCTTCAGCAGCATTTGTTTAAGGTCCCTTTCGGAGAAGATGCCTCTAGTTTATCCCGGAACGCGATTCTTGTGGATTCGTTTCTCGCGGCTTCTGGCACAACGACGCGTTCCCGCTATAATTCCTCGCATGAGCCTATCTGAACAAATCCAGAAGGATCTCGTGGACGCAATGAAGTCCCGAGATGAGCTGCGCCTCTCCACGTTGCGCATGGTCAAGAGCGCACTCAAGAATCGCGAAATCGACAAGATGGCGCCCCTCGACGACAAAGAAGCGTTGCAGGTGTTGAGTACTCTGATCAAGCAAAGAAAGGAATCCGTGGAGCAGTTTTCTAAGGGAGGGCGCCAGGAGCTCGCCGACAAAGAAACCGCCGAAATAGCCCTGATCGAAGCCTACATGCCCAAGGCCGCTGGCGAGGAGCAGATCGTTGCCGGAGTGAAGGCAGTTATCGCCGAGATGGGATCCCCAACAGTCAAAGAGATGGGAACAGTCATGAAGAATGTGATGGCTCGCTTCACCGGGGCCGGCATTCGTGTGGATGGCAAGCAGGTGAGTGAAGCGGTAAAGCGGGAGCTTGGCGGTTAGCTGTTATTTGCTTCGCTGCAAAGCGCGATAGGCTTCACTCTTCGAAATTCCACGCTCTTTTGCGACCTTCTTCAGGGCCGCTTTTTCATCCAGCTTTTCGTCCGAGATTATTTGTTTGACTCGCTCGCGGATCGTGACCGTGGTTGGCACCGGAAGTGTCTGCTGGCTTTCTTCGACTTTTGCGACAAGCAGAGTGATTTCACCCTTGATTTCTTCGCGACCGGTAATCTCGTTCAACAGCTGGCCGGCAGGGCCACGTAAGAACTCTTCATGAATTTTTGTTAGCTCGCGGGCAATGACAATGTGCCGGTTTGCCCCCAAAATCTCCACAATGTCTTCCAGAGACTCAATGAGCCGGTGCGGCGCTTCGTAGAAAACCTCGGTCTGCGGGGAAGACTTGATGCTTTCCAAGATTTGCCGTCTTTGGCCACGTCTCGAAGGAAGAAATCCTTGAAAACGGAAGGATTCTGTGGGCAGTCCGCTGGCGGAGAGCGCAGCCAAAAACGCGGAAGGCCCTGGAATCGGAATCACCGGGATGTGATGTTCGAGAGCGAGAGAGATCAAACGAAAGCCAGGATCAGAAATGCCGGGCATCCCTGCATCGGTGACCAGAGCCACTCGCGTGCCTTGATCTAGTTGACTGACTAGCTCCGCTGCCCGCTGAGATTCGTTGTGCTCGTGGTAGCTCGTAACTCGGGACGCAATGCCATAGTGATTCAACAGTCTTTGTGTACGTCGAGTATCTTCGCACGCGATCATGTCTACTTCGCGCAGTACTCTCAAAGCACGCAAGGTGATGTCTTCGAGATTTCCGATTGGGGTTCCAACTAGATAGAGTGCCGGGCCGGCGCTCATAGTGTGGGAAGTCGCGGCTGATGTCGGGTCTCGGTCATCTCCGCGGTCCGGTTTTTCCCCGGCATTCATGTGGGCGAGTCTAACATCACAGCTTCGCGCCAAAATTGACGGAAGGCACGACGCATCATAGAATCGAGTCACGGTTAACGTTGGTTAACTTCCTCATATCTCATGCCACTTTACGAGTACGAATGTAAGAAATGCCATCATCGCTTCGAACGCATCCAGAAATATTCTGACCCACATATGAAGAAGTGTCCTGACTGTGGCGGGACAGTCGAATTGGTTGTTTCCGCGCCAGCGGTTCAGTTTAAAGGGTCCGGATGGTACGTGAACGATTACGCTAAGAAGCCATCCGCCTCTTCTTCTTCGAACGGCGAATCAGGATCCAAAGCGGAGTCTGGCTCCAAGGGGGATTCCGAATCGAAGGGCGAATCGGAATCTAAGTCAAAGAAAGAAGAAAAATCAAAGCAGGACTCTTCTACCGCTAGCAAGAAGACCGAAAAGAAGGCGTCCTCCAGAGACAAATTCTAGCTCTACAGCCTAGTTTTACTTCCATTTGGGTACCTGTGCTCCTCTTGAATCCCGATTACAAAAACCTCATCTAATCACCAGATAGTCGTTATAACGAGGATTATTAACATGATCAATATCCGTCACAGTGAAGAGCGGGGTGGAGGCGACTACGGTTGGCTCAATACCCGCCACACATTTTCGTTCAACACATACCATGATCCCAAATTCATGGGGTTTCGTTCCCTTCGCGTCATCAACGAGGACTATGTCGCGCCGGGCCAGGGTTTTCCAACGCATCCTCATCGAGATATGGAAATCATTACTTACGTCCTCGATGGCGCGCTGGAACACAAAGACAGCCTCGGGACCGGTTCGGTGATTCGCCCTGGGGATGGCCAGCGCATGAGCGCAGGCAGCGGCATCCGGCATAGCGAAGCGAATCCGTCGACGACGGGGGACGCTCACTTTCTGCAAATCTGGATTCTACCGGATCAGCAGGGCATCAAGCCGAGCTACGAACAGAAGGCTTTTCCGACAGAGGAGAAGCGTGGCAAACTGCGGCTGATCGCGAGTCCAGATGGCGAGGGCGGATCGGTAACCATCCATCAAGACTCAAAGCTTTACGTCACTCTGCTGGCGCCTGGCGAAACCGTGACTCACCAGATGGAACCGCATCGCCATGCGTGGATACAAATCGCCAAGGGTTCAATCGAACTCAACGGAGAGGTTTTGAAGCAAGGGGATGGCGCTGCTGTTAGCGATGAAAAACAGTTGACGGTAAAGGGAACTGAAGAGGCTGAAGTATTGCTCTTCGACTTAGCCTAAATTTACCCATCACTATTCCTTCTGAGGGGCGCCTTGTCTAAAGACTGGCGTCCGCCTTTTTGGCCAGTTCATCACACAAGACACGCAACCCAGTCGGACATTTCTCTTTGGTATTTGCCCTAATCTTTTCGACATCGCTCACGTCGAGTGTTTCATCGACGTGCTTCAAGACGAAACGCCAAAAGTTCGGATCTCTCTTCGCATGGTAGGCCAGTCTTGGCAGCGTGTTCCAGTGGTCTACCAGAATGCGAGCGGTAGCCTCACGGTAACCTTCTGCAATGCCACCGTCGTCGCATGCATGATACAGGCGGTATGACTTATAGAGTGCGCCCCAGTCGCGAATGGTGTCCGTCTCAGCCGCCGCGCGCCGCGCATCGGAGTCGCTGCAAGGAGGCGTTTCAGCGTATCCGCAAAAGCAGAACGATAGTGTCAAAGAGACAACAGCTGCAAAGCGATACATTGAACTCATATTATCAAGCAGATAACTTCAATTCGTGCGATTGCTGAACAGTCGAAAGATGAACCGCTGCTAAAAAGACGAGGAACTGAATTTTACTCACGCAACCTCCATTCGGTGTACATTGCCGCTTCTCCTCGCGCTTCGTTTCCGGAATATGGCCTTCAAGTTTTCCCGCCAGCGCTCATCAATGCCTATCAGCGTCCAGTCTATCTTCGGAGAAAAATAATGCAGCAAAGTGTCCGTCGCGGGATGGACGCGTAACGCTGGGGCGACCAGGAAAAGCAACGGATCGTGATTTGAAATTTCGACTTTCGGAAAATATCCGAATCGCGGAAAATCTCCGCGGGCGTGGTGCCAGGCGACCCTCGACCAGTAATCCAATCCTTGGAGCGGCAGATGGATGTCTTCGTCGGCCTTGAGTTCAACCACAGCAAGGCGTCCTTCGCGCGTCGTGGTCAGCACGTCAATCATCGCCCGGTCTGAAGCCGAGAATGCCGGCACTTGAGAATACTGGGCTCGCCCTCCAAGTTGTCCATCCAGCGGCGCAAGATCGAGGACTGCTTTGGATTCCAGCCAGCGTTCAGGATGCATTCGCCACAGCGGATGATCTCGCGGCCCTTCTGGATGGCGGACCTCTCCGATGCTCCGCACCAGAGCGATGAAAGACTCCGAATTCGAATCGGTGAGGACTTTTTCAGCACGTCCAACTCCGAAAACAATTTCCGTGGAACTGCGGAATGACGCTGGATCGTGTGCAATCCGCGCGTGAGCAAATTCGAGTCCATGGCGACGGAATGCAATTTCCGCGGAGGATAACAGAGCGATCTCGGCTTCCGGCATGAGATCGTGAATGCGCATGATCGAGTCCGCAAAGCGTTCGCGAACTGCCGCCTCGTCAGCGACGCGCACAAGCCGGGTCATAATATTCCCGCGGTCGGAAATATCGATCTCAACTAATTCAGCGTCTCGTTCTTTCAGCTCATACAACTGCCATTTCGCCGCATCAGGATTTAAGTGAGCCACTCGCTCCCTGGTTACTGCAGAACTCCCGTCCGGAAGAAACAACTTGAGACCTTCTATGACAAGCTTCTCGGCCCGAGCCTGCCGGCAAAGATCCAGCCACAAAATGCCGAATGTCAGGGCTGCATCGATGGAAGCCTGCGTCTCTTGGGCATTCACGCCCAGGACTGCGAACGCAGACTGCCCCCGGTGCAATATTCCTCTGGTGTAAATCGGGCCGAACGAATTTTTTAAATCGGTGGAGGTAGTGAGCTGCGAAACGGTGAAGCCCATGAATCGTCGTTCGAGAACTCGACCCAGCAGTCGCTGGTAGCCCAGCCGCGATACACGTTTCGCGGTGGGAGTGCGCCAATCCCGGTTGCGGCAAATCTCAAGTTTCGTAGGCCTGGTTTGACCGAGGCGCTGCACTTGAAGCCGCAATACTTCGTTCTTCACTTCCGCGTCTAGCACCCGACGAACAACGTTTCTCTCAGTCGACCACATATGCAGCAGGCACTTATGAGTTTCCCCTGACACGGAGTACTTCGTCTGCGACAAATCGAAGATGACATCGCCGTCTTCAACTACCACGGCTGTGGTCATTCCGATGAGGAAGTCTTCTACCTGGCGAGCCAAAGATTCGGGATTCACGTCGCTATTGTGTCAATTAGACGGGGCTGCGTCTGTGACGAATGAACACGGATGCCTAATACTCTCGCTTCCTGACAGGAATCCCTGTGGGATAATCTAGACTGTCATCACAGAGTCTTTCCAAAACAGGCAGGCATCCAATCATCGTGGACAAAAATAGATTTTTCTTCGAACATTACGGGCTAACCGAACGCGGCCTCGAAAGCTATCTCGCCGCCGCATTGTCAGCGGGCGGAGACTACGCCGACCTTTACTTTGAATATCTTTCATCGACAGCTTTGAGCATGGACGAATCCATGGTCAAGTCCGCATCCCAGGGAATCTCGGCCGGATGCGGCGTTCGCGTCATTTCTGGCGAGCGCACCGGCTATGCGTATACCGACGACCTGTCGCCCGAACGAATTTTGCACGCGGCCAAAACGGCAGCCCTGATTGCGACTGGCCCGGCTAAAACTCCGGTTGTAGGATTTCAGGAAAAACCGGCCCGCGGCCTGTATCCGATAACACTTCCTTCCGTGGATGCCGAAATCTCAGCGAAAGTTGAATTGGTCATGCGCGCCGATAAAGCTGCGCGAGCCTACGATCCGCGAATCAAAGAAGTTCGGGCCAGTTTTATGGATGAACTACGGAACATTTTGGTCATTGGCTCGGACGGCGCGTTCGCTGAGGATAGCCAACCTCTTGCCAGGTTGAATGTGTCCTGCATCGCGAAGACTGAAACGAATTCTGCGCGCGGGAGTTCCGGCGGCGGTGGACGCGTTGCCCTCGACTTTTTCTTTGGAGAAAAGACCCCGGAATACTTTGCCAAAGAGTCTTCCCGCCAAGCGATCTTGCAGTTGGATGCCCGCGAAGCCCCGGCTGGAGAGATGGAAGTAGTCCTCGGCCCCGGATGGCCCGGCGTGCTGTTGCATGAAGCTGTGGGTCACGGACTCGAGGCCGATTTTAATCGCAAGCAGACTTCCGCATTCGCCGGTTTGATCGGCAGACGAGTGGCCAGCGAAAAATGCACCGTCGTTGACAACGGAACAATGCCCGGAAGGCGCGGTTCGCTGAACGTGGACGATGAGGGAGAGCCGACCCAGAACACCGTCCTCATTGAAAACGGAATTTTGAAGGGATATCTCAGTGACAAACTCTCCGCCCGCCTCTTGGGCGTGGCCGATACCGGCAATGGCCGCCGGGAAAGTTACGAGCACATTCCCATGCCGCGCATGACCAATACTTATATGCTTCCCGGCGACGATGCTCCCGAAGATATCATCCGGTCAGTAAAGAATGGTATCTACGCGGTGAATTTTGGCGGAGGCCAAGTAGATATCACTAACGGCAAGTTTGTTTTCGCCGCATCCGAAGCGTACATGATCGAAGACGGACGGATCACAGCTCCGATCAAAGGTGCGACATTGATTGGTAATGGCCCGGATGTGCTTACCCGCGTATCCATGGTGGGAAACGATCTGAAGCTCGATGAAGGTGTCGGCACCTGTGGAAAAGATGGCCAGGCTGTGCCCGTGGGAGTCGGTATTCCGACTATAAAGATCGATCGCCTGACAGTTGGCGGAACCGCAAAAAAGGATACCGGCGGATTCATGCAATAGTAGCGTTTGTAGAAACTCTCTGACGTAAATCAAAATATCTCCGAGTTGCTCTTGTGCCTCTCAATCCAACCCGGTCGTGGACAACAGCTGTATTGAAAGTTGAGCGCTTATGAAGATGAGGGTTTGCAAGGCAGTCTTCCCGGCAGCAGGGCTGGGAACTCGTTTCTTGCCGGCGACAAAAGCGCAGCCGAAAGAAATGTTGCCTCTTGTGGATAAGCCGATCATTCAATACGGCGTGGAAGAGGCTCTGGCAGCGGGTTGCAATCAAATCATCATTATCACTGGCCGCGGCAAACAATCGATCGAGGACCATTTTGACGTCAGTTATGAACTGGAGAAGATGTTGGAGGAACGGGGTAAGTCGGACCTTCTTAAGACGGTGCGTCAAATTTCCGACATGATCTACGTGGCTTATGTTCGCCAGAAAGAGGCGCTCGGTCTGGGCCATGCTGTGCTGACCGCGCGCGAGTTGGTTGGCAATGAGCCGTTCGCGATACTGCTGGCTGATGATGTGATTGACGCGCCGGTTCCTTGCCTCAAACAAATGGTAAGCGTATTTGAGGAGACGCAGTGCTCCGTGATTGCAGCGCAGGTTGTCGACGGAGAAGCGATCTCCGCTTATGGAGTGCTCGACCTCAAACCGGCGGATGGAAGATTCAACGGCCGTCTATTTGAAGTTAACAGCATGGTCGAAAAACCCGCTCTGAAGGATGCGCCCTCGAACTTAGCCATTATTGGCCGTTACATTCTGACTCCTACGATCTTTCAGATGCTCGCCGAAACTCAGACAGGCAGCGGCGGCGAGATACAGCTCACCGACGGCATGAAGCTGCTGCTTAAAAAAGAAAAGATGTATGCCTATGTATTTGAAGGGAAGCGCCACGACACCGGAGATAAATTGGGCTTCTTGAAGGCAACGGTGGAACTCGCCCTGAAGCGGGACGATTTGGGAGGCCCCTTGCGCCAGTATTTGAAGACGCTGGATCTCAGCTAGGACAGCCTAGCCACCAGCTAAACTCTTCTTCATCTTCGCCGATTTGTCCTCAACTCCGCTCGCAAGCTTCTTCTTATGATCATCTAATTTCTTGGCGACCTTCTGATCGGCTAAACCAAGTATCTGAGCTGCAAGAATCCCCGCATTCGTGGCTCCCGGTTTACCGATCGCAACCGTCGCAACGGGAATGCCTGCCGGCATCTGCACCGTCGCCAGCAAAGAATCCAAACCATTCAGCGAGGTGGACGGAATCGGAACTCCGATTACTGGCAGGGTGGTGTGAGCTGCAATAACTCCCGCCAAATGGGCCGCGCCGCCTGCTCCCGCAATGATCACGCGAATTCCTCGCTGAGCGGCATCCCTCGCGTACCCCGCGGTGCGATCCGGCGAGCGATGTGCTGAGGTGACATCCATTTCATAAGAAATCCCGAAATCATCGAGAGCCTTTGCCGCCTCTCGCATAATTTCGAGGTCGGAATCACTTCCCATCACAATTGAAACCAACGGCTCACTCATGATTTTATGGTTGCCTTCCTTGGAGCCAAGTTTGTAGTTATAGCGCGCAGTTGGCCTTCATCGCTCTCGCCGCAATGTCTGTTCGATAGTGTGCGCCTTCGAAATTGATTTTCGACACAGCTTCGTATGCACGCTGTACAGCCGACCCCAAATCGGGAGCGCAGGCGGTCACACCTAACACGCGGCCTCCGGCTGTGTAGTATGCACCAGTATGATGTGTTGTGCCCGAATGAAAGACCTTTACTCCCTCGGTGCGTTCGGCATCTTCGATTCCGGTGATCTTCTTGCCGATCTCAAAGACTCCAGGATAGCCGCCCGAGGACATCACCACGCATACCGACGCATCTTGCGACCAGCGAAAATCGCCATCGCTGACTCGCCCTTCGATCGACGCTTCAAGCGCCTCCAACAGATCGCTTTCCAATCGCATGAGGATCGGTTGAGTCTCGGGATCGCCGAAGCGGCAGTTGAATTCCAGCACCATCGGGCCACGCGCGGTCATCATGAGTCCGCAATATAGGACGCCCTTGTACTCAGCGTCTTCCGCTTTCATGCCTTCCACGACCGGCCTTGCGATATGTTCCAGAAGCCAATTTTGCATCTGCTCATCCACGAGGCTGCTGGTGGAATAAGCGCCCATGCCGCCGGTATTAGGTCCGGTATCACAGTCGCCCACGCGCTTGTGGTCTTGAGCCGCCACTAGAGGCGCCACGCGCTCGCCGTCACTTATCACGAGAAAGGAAAGCTCCTCGCCTTCCAGACATTCCTCGAGTACGATGCGGGAACCAGCTTCGCCTACTATTTTGCCATTCAGCATTTCCGCGGCCACGGACGCCGCCTCTTCTTTAGTTTTGCAGATCACAACACCCTTGCCGGCAGCCAACCCATCTGCCTTAACAACCAGCGGAGCGCTGAAGTGCGGCAGTGCCTCGTCGAGTTCATCTAGTGAGTTGCAAATTGCATAATGTGCAGTCGGAATTCGATGTCGCTGCATGAACTCTTTGGCGAAACTCTTACTCGACTCAAGTTGTGCTGCGGCCTTGGTTGGGCCGAATGTCTTCCATCCTCGGCGCGTGAATTCATCCACAATGCCAAGTTTGAGCGGCAACTCCGGGCCCACGACTGTTAGATCGGGCTGAAGTTTCTGAGCCACGGAAATCAATGAATCGAGGTTTTTCTGATCTACCGGCACACATTCCGCAACGTCGCTGATCCCGCCATTTCCAGGGGCGCAATAGATTTTTGAAACACGAGGCGACTGCGCGAGTTTCCACAATAGGGCGTGCTCTCGTCCTCCGCTGCCGATTACAAGAACTTTCATAGTTCCGGAGAAACAAGGGTAGGAGGCCCAAACGCCGATGTCAAATTTGTACCGTTGAATGTACGAAGTTAGGCATAGCAAAGTTTCCTGGAACTTACAACACGCTTGCCACTTAACTATGATTAACTCTCCGCCGTATAATTCTTCCTGATGATCACTGTATCCAAAGAGGACTATCTAAAGGCGATCCTCGAGGCCGAGAGCGAGGGTGAGACTGTAATCTCTGCAACGCTCGCGCACTGGTTACTGGTGTCTCCGCCCGCCGTTACGATGGCGATGCGGCGTCTGAAGAAGGACGGATTAGTACGAGTACAGCGCGACGGCCATGTCAGTCTGACCACCACGGGCCGCAGAATAGCCCGCAAGCTGACTCTGCGCCATCATCTGATTGAAAGGATGCTGTCCGAAGTCTTCGGAATGGAATGGTACAAAGTGCATGACGAGGCGGAACGCCTTGAGCACGCGGTTTCCCCCGACTTCGAAGCTAAGCTCTTGCGCAAACTTGGACGGGGAGGCGCATGTCCCCATGGCAACGTCAGCGAATTGGAGAGTCCTGCAAGCCGCCGCCGTCGTGGATTGCTGCTTCTTGCTCACGCCGATGCGGGGCAGAATTATCTAGTCAGCGGTATCTACGAGCGCGACCGCCGGTTATTAGAATTTCTGGAGCAACGTGGAATTCGTCCGGGTGCAAAGGTGCATGTTTCCGGCCGCAATTATGATCAGACGCTCACTCTGACGACCGACGCTGGGGATGTGGCACTGGGACGTTCCGCCGCGGAAAGGGTTTGGGTAACGGCCCACTCTCTGCGTGCAAGTCGCAATTCCCATGCACATGGCCGAAGAGAAAAGGTCTAATCGGCGATAAAGGCCTTCCCTATTCGAGCAACCGGGTAATCGACTAAAATAAAAGACGCTGCACGACTGTCTATCCAACATGCCGCAACTCACCTACCTCGAAGCCATCCGTCAAGGCATCTGGGAGGAGATGGAACGGGATCCCACTGTTTTTTGTCTCGGAGAGGACATCGGAATTTACGGGGGAGCGTTTAAAGTCACCGACGGATTCATTGACCGCTTCGGGCCTGATCGCGTGATCGATACGCCGATAGCCGAGTCTGCGATTGTTGGAGCTGCGTTCGGAGCGTCGCTTACTGGAATGCGTCCCGTTGCCGAGTTTCAATTCATGGATTTCATCGGTTGCGCTTTTAATCAGATCACGAACATGGTGGCGAAAACCCATTATCTTTGGGGACCGCCCGCTCCTCTCGTTCTTCGCGGACCGAGCGGCGGCAATGTTCACGGAGGCCCGTTCCATTCTCAAAATAATGAAATGTATTTCGTGCATACGCCAGGGCTGAAAGTGGTCTGCCCGTCCACTGCCTACGACGCGAAGGGACTGATCAAAGCTTCGATCCGTGACAACAATCCGGTGATTTTCTTCGAGCATAAATATCTTTACCGTCGCATCAAGGATGACGTTCCCGCGGAAGACTACGTTGTACCGTTGGGCAAGGCGCGAATAGCCCGCGAGGGTAGGGATCTCAGCATCATCACTTATGCGGCGATGGTGTACCTAGCTCTCGAAGCGGCGGAAATTCTTTCCAAAGAAGGAATAGAAATCGAGATCGTCGATCTTCGCACGCTGTCTCCGCTCGACCGCGAAGCGATTGTTCAGACGGTCCGCAAGACCAACAAGGTAATTCTGCTGCACGAAGACGTTCGCACCGGAGGAATTGCGGGAGAGCTTACTTCCATTATCAACGAAGAAGCCTTCGATGATCTGGATGGGCCGATAGTCCGTATAACCGCATTGGACACACCCGTGCCTTTCTCTCCTCCGCAAGAGGAATTTTTCCTACCGAAGGTTGGGGATGTTGTGCGGGAAGCACGCAAGCTCAAAGCTTATTGAGCGGAAGTCGTGGGAATGCTGAAGGCAACGTATGGTTGTGGTCAAGCATCCGTTATACTCGGCGGCTGGAATATCGCGAAGGCTATAGGATCGCGACTGTCCTCGACCACAATTGTTCCGTCGCAATCCCGGATAAGTCAGGTAAGGAGATAAGATGCGGAATTTTATTCTTGGAATTATTGTGACTTTGGTAGTGCTCGTCCTGGGCGGCTTGGCGTTTCTTTCCTTTGGACTCATGCCAACAAACGCCGACGTGCCTCCTCCTCACATGGAGCGCAAGATTGCCATGAGCGCAGTAGACGCTTCGATGGACCGGCACGCGCCGAAAATTAGCAATCCGGTGCCGCCCACGGATGACAATTTGATTCAGGGAATGAAAATCTACACCGTCAATTGTGCCCTCTGCCATGGCACACTAGATCAAAAACCAAGCCCATTAGGTAAATCTTTTTACCCGCCCGTTCCCCAGCTCATTCTTCATCCACCGGACGATCCCGAGTGGCACACTTTCTACACGATGAGCTCCGGTATTCGATACAGCGGGATGCCAGCGTGGAACAAAGTGTTGACGACGGACGATATGTGGAAAGTTACCGCTTTTCTCTCGCGCATCGAAAAGCTTCCGCCAGCAGTGCAGGATTATTGGAAGAAGGCTTATGGTGTAACTTTGCAGCCTGCAGCGAGCGGCGACCACGATATGAACTGAGTCGCTGCGAAGATTCGGCTCTGCGCTGACTTATATATAATGACGGGTTGCAGCGGGCTTCGACTCCCCGCGCCGAGTGGAAGGAATTATGCCGACAGACATTGTAATGCCTCAAATGGGCGAGTCAATTGTTGAAGGAACCATCACCAAGTGGCTGAAAAAGCCAGGCGACAAGATTCAGCGGGACGAGCCGCTGTTTGAGATCTCCACTGACAAAGTGGACGCCGAGATTCCCGCGCCGGCTTCCGGCGTGCTGCAGGACATTCGCGTCAGCGAAGGCGCCACGGTGCAAGTGAATACCGTGGTTGGAACGATTGCGAGTGATGGCGATTCAGTCGCAGCAAAGACATCGAAGTCCAACTCACAGCCTGCGGTTGCACCCGAGAAGCCAAAGGAGGAGCCCGCTGCAAGAGTTGAACCTTCGGCCCCAAGCCAAAAGGCCGACCCTGACGAAAAAGACGACGATCAGACTCGTTCTTCGCCCTTGGTCCGCAAGATGGCTCGCGAACACAACATCGATCTTGGCCAATTATCCGGCAGCGGTCTCGGCGGGCGAATCACAAAGCAGGATGTGCTTGCATTCATCGAGGGGCATGGCACACCGTCGCCCGCGCTGACGAACAAGAGTGCCTCAGCTGCTCCAACGCCTGCGCCGCCTCGTGTTGCCCCTTCAATCCCAGGCGATCTTGTTCCGCTAACGCAAATGCGCAGAATTATTGCGCAGCGAATGATCGAATCGCGCCGCACTAGCGCCCATGTCCATTGCATGTTCGAGGTCGACATCACTTCGATCGTGCATCTGCGCAACAAAACAAAATCTCACTTCGAGCAGCGCAATGGCGTACGGCTTACGTTTATGCCGTTTTTTGTGCGAGCGGCAATCATCGCATTGCAGCAATTCCCCATTGTGAATGCCTCCATGGAGGGAGATGGGATTCGGTATCACCGCAACGTTAACGTTGGAATAGCGGTTGCATTGGATTGGGGACTCATCGTTCCGGTGCTCAAGAACGCGGGCGATCTTAATTTTCTGGGATTGCAGCGCGGCATCAGCGATCTGGGCGAGCGCGCCAGATCGAAAAAACTCAGACCAGAAGATGTAGAAGGATCGACGTTCACCGTCACCAATCCAGGACAATTTGGTGCGGTCTTTGGACTGCCCATTATCAACCAGCCCAATTCCGCAATCATGGGTGTCGGCGGAATCGCCAAAGCGCCAGTGGTAGTCACGGACAAAGAAGGGAATGACTCTATCGCCATACGATCGTTGGTTCACCTGACTCTCGGCTATGATCATCGAACCATCGATGGTGCTGTTGCTGATCAGTTCATGGCGTTGGTGAAGAAGACGTTGGAGAGCTGGAGCGAAGAGGTAGGTTAGCGTGGGATCTCTACACTTGGGTTTTTTGCCGGGATCGTTGTCTTCGCCCACGCAGAGGCATTGAGGCATTCGACCACGCCAGAAATTATTTCTTCAAGTCCAGCCCGGAATTTCACTTCGTCAACAATTTCACGTTTCGCGACTGCGTCGCTCATTGATAAAGCAGCCTCCAGGAAAGACATTGCTGCACTCTTTTTCTCGGCACCCGAACGTCCTCCGAAGATATTTTCGATTCCGCTCACTATCGTGGGAACAAAAGAAATTCCCTGCAGCAGCGCAGGCAAGAAATTCATAGACTGGTCTCCTGATTTGATTTTGAGTTGTAAAACTGAGATCTGAGAACTGGGTTTCTTAGCGCTATTTAATTCCTAGCCGTTCATGCATGGTGATAGCAACGCTGATCGCGACCGTAATCACGGCATTTAGCAAGCGGTCATACACGCTGCGTTTAATATCGTTGCGTTCCGACGGCAGAGTAAGTGGCCCCGTCATAGTGTCCCCAGCCTTGCTAACGAAGGAGCCGCTTCCGGAAGTAGTTACTGCACTATCGACGTACCCCTTATTGACCGCATCGGTAGGTTGCACTGGCGCCGGCAGGCTTGGGGCAACGGCAAACTGTTTGGTGCCAGTTATCGTCTCACTACCGTTTAAGTGAACGACAGCCGAGTCATTGGCTTTGCCAGCCAAAGCCGTATTCACGAACTGTTCAGTGGCCAGTTGGGATGGCTGGCCGGAGGAGCCTGGAGTAGTGCGCACAGAAGCGATCGTGGCAGGCGATGCAGTCGGAACGGACCAGAATTCCGTCTTTACCGTTCCATCATTCAGCTGATAAACAACGGTATAAAAGGTATTTGGAGGGGTCGCGCCCGCGTTTGGAACCAATTGCACGGAGAGCGCGCCGCCATTTCCCAGCACCGTGCTGGTTTTTCCCGCTGCGATCGCGTGCCCGTCGGCGGTCGTGAAGGCGGACCACGAGATCAGCAGAGTGCCCCCCGCACGCGTTCCGTCTGCTCGATACACGGTGTCGTTAATTGTGGTAAGCGCAGGAGTTTGCGCTGCCGAAATCATCGATGCCAAAACAATCCATCCCAAGACTGTCGGCGGCAAATAAAAAAGCCGCCCAATCGGGCGGCTCGCGTCGGACATAATCCCTCCATTACTCGATAGTGTTCAGTGCGCTAGCTGTTTTCACGGGCAGGAGAAATAGTCCCTGCTCTAATACGAAAAACTCCCAACTTATTTTTGGGTTGGCTCACTACGATGCGAACTGTTGAATCGAAAATCGAACTATCTCCGCAAACCCACTCTGCCTCGCTCGCTAGTTTGTAGGAATTTCTCCACGCTTTGTACGTAGACTTCCGCAAAATCCACTACCCGGCGCCTGGCTTCAATTAGCTGCATGGCGTCCTCCACATTCCAACTCAAGGAACAAAGCACTGCCAGCGCCATCATTGGCGCCCGATGCACTCCAGCTGCGCAGTGGATAAACAGCTTCGTACCTTCTTCGTCCAATGCCTCCAGCGCAAAATCGACTCCCCGCTGCAGCAGTTCAGCCGGCTTCGGCTGGAAGTCGTCGTCCGTCGCATTCCAGAGCACCTTGATTCCGTATGGCTTCGCCAAAAGTGTGTCATCAAATTCGGCTTGCATGTCGATGATGTGCGTAACCCCAGCCTTCGCCACATCGGACATGTTTTCATCACTCCAGATGCCGCCACCCACCGCGATTCGCCCCGTCACCCACGTCATATCCATTCCGCGATTCCTGTGCGCCTCAACGATGCTCGTCAGCGAAGGGCGCGCGGCCGCCGCTCTGTAAGCCAAATCCAGCCTCTTCAAAGCCGTCGACCATCTGTCCGCGACCAATCTCACTTTCATTCTACGGCATCATCGGTTGCGGAAGGCCAGCTCTCAAGAGAATCTTTCGAAACTTTGGTTTCTGGTCGAATACATTGCGGGTCTATACCCAGACTCTTCAACAATATCTTGGCAAGCGAGTTGTCTTCCGGCGATTCGGCCACGGCACTCGCCGGAAAAAGCCCAATCACCTCAAACAGATATTTCATGGGCAGATAATGCCCATTCTTGGCTCCATCTATGGCGGCCTTTACCATATCGACGGCGCACCCGCCCACTTCCTGGGTAATTTGCTCTCGGATTGTGGCAATATCAACCGGCGCTTTTGGTGTCGATTCTGGCTGAGGCTCTTTTTCCAATTCTCACCGCGAATTTCGCCTATCGTCGTCTTGAAACACACGCAAAAGATTAAGGGCGCGTTTTTAGCGCGCCCTTTTGAAATTTCTCACTTACAAATCCAGAATATCAAATCAAACAGGGTAATCATGCCACCATTTTCAACTTTATTTTTCCTACTCGCTCAATCAGTTACGTCTTTTTGAGCGGTTTCGACCCCTTGACAACATTCTGGAGCACTCGAACTTTTGATGGGAAGCCGCGTCAGTAGCCCGCCCTCGAGGAGAATCTCGGTCAATCGATCCACCGTCTCCGGAAAACGCCTGGCCACTGTCCGCGCCCCACAATTTAAAAGCCGCGCCGCTTCCTCCTGGGAGTAGTCCTGAAAAACCACCTTCGCGATCAACTTCTTCTCGAAGGAGTCGAGCCTCTCCAGGATTTTTTCTACATCATGAACAAAAATAACCGCGTCCTCGAAGGTCGAAACGGTATACGACGTCACTCTGGTTCGGAAGAACTCCCGACCCAGCAATGACGGCAGCCGCCCCACCTCAATCGACAGCCGAAGGTAGCGCCTCAACATTCCTACTGTGCGATCACGGTAGAGCCACAAATCGGGGTTAAGGCCGGATAATTCCGCGGTGGGCGGCGGGATGGCAATATCGGCCGAAGAGGTTAGACCCTCTTCGCTTGTAAACTCAACGGGTCCGCTCTCTGTTGTGACTGCGGCTAAGCAGACTGGCGGGACGGTCATGCGTTACCACCCTCGCCGCAGATGAATATCACCTTCGGAGCCGTTGTCTCCTCCGATTCGTGGTTCACTGGCAGACGCGCGGAGGTTCTTCGCCTGGATGTCGCGAAGTCCACCATTTCGACTGCACAGGGGGGGCAATAGATTTCCTCGCCTCCCATTCGTCGAACCCATAGTCCTCCGCAGCGTTCGCAATATTTCAGTTCGAGCTGCACGATATTGAACTCTTCCGATTCCATGATTGCCTCCAGTTATCTCGCCAGCCTTCAGCGATCGTCAGCAAAGCATCTGACGGATTGCCCGGCCAGCGGCGGAATTGCCAGCAGCTCGAAAATGAGAGCTGCAGCGAAAATAAAAAAGGCCCCGCGCCGTTACCGGCAACAGGGCCCGTTTCTGTTACGGAGTGCCTGATTAGCTATTTAATTAAAGCTAGATCTCAAATTTACTTCCCTGCGGAAAACTGGTCCGGCAGTTGCTGCCGGAAATAGCCTTCCTCATAGCCCGACTTCAGCACCTGTCCATTCTGCACCTGGATGCTTACTTTGCCGGTAAAGCGGATTTGTCGCAACAACTTCTCCATGGACGACGACAGAACTTCCGCGTATTTCATCTTTCGACGAAATTCCACAAAACCGCTGCCGTCCTCTTCGGAGTGCTCGTTATCTGAACCAGGAATGCTTGTCATTGTCCTTTTTTCCCTGACGGATGAGTTATAACAGGATGCCAATCCTATAGCTGCTGGTATAGCCCGTCAAGATATCTATTTCCTTGCAGATGTTGCGCTTGTCTTTCACTTAGCAAATTGCTAAAAGGCAAAGGCCTGCATTTTTGCTGTGGAAAAATATTATGTGGCATGAAATTTCTCAAAAGCCCAGCGGACGCCACATTTCGCTGATTGTCACAGATGATGACAGCGTTCCTCACAGATTTTGTGCCTTTTTATGCAATAGCACATTGCTATATCGGCGATCTATACTCCCAGCATGAAATTCAAAGTTTTGCAGGACAACTTGCGCAAGGCCCTATGGTCCAGGATCGAAGAAGGAAATCTCACTGGATTGGGGCTGGCTCAGCAAACTGGTTTCAAGCAGGCACACATATCTAATTTCCTGAATCGGAAGCGCGGACTAAGTATCGAGGGCATGGACAAAGTGCTGAATGTCCAACGCCTTTCTGTTCTTGACCTGCTGGATCCAGCTGAAATCAACATGCGCGCGAGTATCCCGCCTCCCAGCGACGACGAATTTGAAAACATCCTACTCGTGGACGACCAGGTTGCCGCTACCTCGCCGCTCCTCATGAGCCGCAGCGTGAAAGACATGCTGAAGTTCAAGAAAAGTTTTTTGCAAGCGCTTCGTCCGCACATGGAAGGCAACCGGGACCGCTGGGAGCGCTTTGTCCTCATTAGGGCGAACGCCCGGGAGGGCATGGGCATGTATCCGCGCCTTCTGCCTGGCGCAACTATTTTGATCGACCGACACTACAACTCGCTCAAGCCATATCGCAAAGGCGAGGCCAGCATGTATGTTGTAAACAAGCGGCCGGCTTGCACGGTTAGATACGTCGAGTTAGCCGCCAGCCATTTAGTGCTGCGCCCACACAATCCGGCCTATCCTGTGGAGGTGGTCCCGATCGACCATGGCAAAAAGGCTTCCGATCACTTGGTTGGACGTGTTTGCTATGTGGGGATCGAAACCTGAAACACAGACTCGAAGAAGAGAGTCGTCCGCATCTTGGTTCATTTCCAATGATTAAGAACTCTCTCCAGGATTTCAACGGCTTGCCGGACACCCTCTAGTTCATCCTCTGGCAGCCTCTTAAGGTTCTCCGCCAGATACTGGATTCTCCGCCTTCGCCCTTGCTTCATCAGCTTCACTCCTCTTGCCGTCGCGCATAATCGAACTCTGCGCGCATCATTGGAGTCCGCAAAGCGCTCCGCCAGTCCATTCCGCTCCAATCCGGCGACAACTCGACTCATCGTCGGAGGCTTAACTTGTTCAGCAGCCGCCAACTCGCCAACGCTCATTGGCCCGCCGAACACCAGCACCGAGAGTGCCGAGAGGCGAGCTGGCGCCTCTGCCATAACGGCGTCTTCTTTACGTACTCTGCGTAACAGATGGATTGCCGCGGAGTGCAGGCGGTCGGCTGTTGCCGCCAGGTCGACGGTCCCCGAAGAAGACTTTATGGGCTTGACTTTACTCATCCAATATAGTTAGCATCACTACATATATTGTTAGCTATGCTAACAATATACAAGATTGGAGACGATCAAAATGGGAATTCCGAACGAGAGTCCAACTAGCGGCAGTCCAACCAAAGACATAGGCATCACAAAAATTGACCAGATTGCGATCAATGCTTATGATGTCGGCCGCGCCACCGCATTCTACCGGGACATCCTGGGCCTGCGGCTGTTGTTTACTGCGGGCCACTTGGCTTTCTTCGACTGCGGCGGCGTCCGTCTGATGTTGAGCCCTCCGGAGAAGCCGCAATTTGACCATCCAAGTTCGATTCTATACTTCTCCGTTCCCGACATTGCCGCTGCTCATCGCCAAATGGTCCAGAGCGGAGTTCGTTTTGAAGATGAACCGCACCTGATAGCGAAAATGCCCGACCACGACCTTTGGATGACTCACTTTCACGATAGTGAGAAGAATTTAATGGCGTTGATGAGTGAAATGCCACGCAAATCATGAGACCGTCGACCAGACGAGTATTCACCCAGATCAAGATCGCTCCTGAATCGGTGGTTCATATTTATGACGCCGGTTCTGGCCTCTGTAGAAGGCTTCCAGTATCCTCTCAGGAAGGGAGGAATTCATGGACGAAGTACCCAGCATCACTGCCGGCTCGCGCCGCAACGAAGATATTGCTCTTGATCTGATGAAATTTATCGCGATGACAACCGGCTACGGCCGCACAACATCTTCGGGGGTCGGTTTTCAAGGAACCGGTGCTGCGTCTAAGCCCGAAGAATATGCCGGACATCTCCTCGAGCTTTATGGAAAATGCTTGACCGCCATACAGTCAAAGAAATGACTCCACAAGAAAATTGGGATAGTACTAAGACGATTTGCTCTTAACCGCAATTGACAAAATAGAAAAACCGCAGCAGAACGCTGCGGTTTGAGTTCTGTCCGTGTCGACCGATCAGCGCCGTCGGCCACCTTTTTTCTTCGCCGACTTTTTCGCTGCCTTCTTCTTTGCTGGTTTCTTCTTCGAGGATTTCTTGCTTGCTTTCTTCGAAGACTTTTTCTTGGAACTTTTCTTTGCGGCTTTCTTGGGAGAAGCCTTCTTCTTTGATTTCTTCTTGGCGCTCGACTTTTTTCCAGAAGACCTGGACGAGCCGCCAGACCCCCCGCCTGATCTTGGCATGACTGGTCCTGATGTAATAGTTTCCTCCGCAATGATTACTGCTGGTATTTCTGCTTCTTCCTCTTCCTCTTCTTCTTCGTAATCTTCTTCTGCCGTGTCGCCGTAGGAGCCGGCTTCACCAAATTCGTCACCTTCATCATCGCGCAAATAAAGTCTCTCTTCGAAAGTCATTTCTCCTCCTGATTTCCGGCTGCTCTCGGCGCCGGGGACTGCGCAAACAATTACCTTGCGCTAGTGGAAATAAAAAGACAACTGAAAACTTAAACGGCGCGCGATTATAGCACGGCAACTGCGCCATACTGCAACAGTGGCGCAGACTCAGCGGCACCAGCTCCGCATGCAAGACCGGTCGGACTTTAGCTGAGCGTAACTTCTACGGCGGGCAATTCAAACTACTCACTGCGCGGAATCAGCAGGATCATGCCCGGGCGGAGTGTGGCTATATTGCGGTTGTTCTCTTTTATTGCGGCAACCGTCGTATTGTAAGAATTAGCAATTGAGTAAAGTGTCTCCCCGGGCTTAACGGAGTGCCGAACCGAAGTCGCGGCTCCTGCGCTTAAGCTCTTGTGGCCCATAGACTTGGCAGGAACTGGCGATTCGCTCGAGTTGACTGGCAAGTGAACATACAAGATGCGATGCCCGCTCAGGCTGTTCCCCTTCAAGTGGTTCCAACGTCTCACAACTGTTGTCGACACGCCAAAATTGTCAGCCACCGACTGAACCGTGTCGCCCTTACGAACCTTGTAGAGAGTGACGTGCTTGGCGTAGCTTTGCACGCCCTCACCAAAAGGATGTTTCCCAGGCGCAACAGGAATGATCAGCTTGCTCTCACTCTCCAAACCTTCGCCATCAGTCAGACCGTTAGCCTGCGAAATGGCATGGGGAGTCGTGTGATAAGACCGCGCAAGCGATGGCAACGTGTCTCCGGGAGCGACCGTGTGATAGCGCCACCAAAGCCGCATATCCTTCGGAATTTCGTTGATGGCATTCAGGTACTCGTACTTGGTCCCCAATGGAAGTCGAAGGGTAAATTCCTGATTCTTGGGAGTCACCATCCGCAGCAGGCTGGGGTTCAAGTCTTCTAGAGTTGCGGGAGGCGCGTCCACGCATTCCGCGACCAGTCGCAGGTCGACAGCATAATCAACTTTTACCGTGTCGTAGGGCACAGGCTTGTCCTGCACCAGATCCTCCAGCCCATACTGCCCCGGATTCTTGGCCATGATCGTTTCCGCGAGAATAATGGGGACGTAGTTCCTGGTTTCCTTTGGCAGGGCATTTCTTCGATAAAGTTCCCAGAAGTCAGCATAACCAGTCCGCTTCACCGCGCTTTGGACGGTCCCCGGCCCGGAGTTATAAGCCGCCATTGCCAAGTACCAATCCCCAAACTGATTGTAAAGATCTCTGAGATGATGCGCCGCCGCCCGAGTCGCTTTCTCCGGATCCTGGCGTTCATCCACCCACATATTCCGCTCTAATCCATATCCTGTCGCACGAACAGCCATGAATTGCCAGATCCCACGAGCTCCAGCGCGGGATAATGCCAGTGGATGGAATCCCGATTCTGCCTGGGCCAGATAGATCAGGTCCTGAGGCACACCTTCCTGCCGCAGAATTCCCTGGATCATCTCCTGGTACCTCCCGCTCCGAACCAGGGCATGCTCCAGAGTCCCGCGCCCGCGAGTCGAAAAATAATTGATGTAACTTGCCACCGGATCCGTCAGCATCAACGGCAGATCGGAGTGCGTAGCTTTGACCTCGGCCGCTGCCTTGGCCTTAATATTAGGGTCGACCGGATAGACCACTTCGTTAGCCTCGTCAATAGGCGCCGGCTCCGATTTCTGTTGGGGAGCAGTTTCCGTTTCCTTCGAAGCCTGTATTTCCAATTCTTTTAGAGCGGTCTTGACCTTATCGAACTCCTCTTGCAAACGCGTGTCTCTAAAACGCTGCTCGGAGCCACTGTTCGGCGAGGAGTTCGACAAAAGTGTGAGTCCCCGATCGAAATTTGCTTTTGCGGCGTTAAAATTCCCGGCCAGTTGATTCTTCTGGCCAGCCTGGTATTCCTTCTCAACCTCTAGAATCAAATCCGCATTAGGATCAGGCTTTGTTTCAGGGGCCGATATCGTGTTCGATCGCTCCGGTTCGGCTTGAGAGGAAGAATGAGGTGGATCAACAGCGGTTGCCGCGATCTTGGGTGGAGCACCCTGGGAAGGGGTTAAAGCTGCTACCGGGTGTTTTGAGCTGCACCCGACCGCGAGAATCAGCGCACAAAACGCCCCGACGAAAATATAAGGTCTACGAATCCCCATGTCCCTCTTGCACTTACGACACGCCAACAGAACGTCGGCGATTATCAGCTAGCAAATCCTACTACCCTGGCTTTTGACGGGTCAACGCTGGATTCCCCCAACTCTGGTTACTTTCGGGTCGGCTGAGTAAATACTACTTCTTCTTACGTTCAGAATTTTGGACATGCGGATGAATGAACGCACTTAAGTTTCTCTGCATCCAAACCGCGGCGTTACATAAATCACAGGAGCGAGATTATGACATTAGCAGTGGAATCCAAATGCGCGCACCCCCAATGCACTTGCCCGATTGTTGAGGGCCAGGGCTATTGCAGCGAGACTTGCGCAGATTCAGCAAAAAATAATGAAGTGGACGTTCTGAGCCGCTGCTCTTGCGGTCATCCAGGTTGCAAGAACGCAGCAAAAGCAGCATAGCGGCGACTCACAACTGGGAACCGAGAACTGCCTGATTTCTACTTCTCTCTACGAGCTGAAGTCGGCCGGCGACGCAGGCGGAGCTTCTATCGAGTCGAGCCTAAGGCGGAAATTTCCAAACTGCCGTTGATCTGCAACCTTTGCATCCGCTCCGAACGCTGGCATAATCCAAAGCATCCATGAAAGCTATCCAGGTGAAACAACCGGGCGGACCTGAAGCCCTCGAGCTCGCGGACATACCAATTCCCCAGCCGAAAGAAAACGAAGTCGTAGTTAAAACCGCCGCTTCTGGCGTAAACTTCATCGACATCTACAACCGCGAAGGACGTTATAAGCTCCCCCTCCCATTCGTTGCGGGGCAGGAGGGATCCGGCACAGTCACTGCTGTCGGCTCCAAAGCAAGCGGAATTAAGGTTGGAGATCGCGTGGCCTGGGCGGGCATCCAGGGTTCCTACGCCGAGTATGCCGCCGTTCCCGCTGATCGCGTTGTCCCAATTCCGTCAGGAGTCGACGACCGCACTGCCGCAGCCGCGATCCTTCAGGGAATGACCGCACATTATCTTTGCCACGATACTTATCCGCTAAAACGAGGTGAGACCGTGCTGGTCCAGGCTGCGGCTGGCGGAACCGGCTTGTTGCTGGTGCAGATGGCCCACAATATCGGAGCGCGAGTGATCGGCACCGCTTCAATCGAGGAAAAAGCCAAACTTGCCCGCGAAGCCGGAGCCGACGAAGTAATTCTCTATACACAAGTTGACTTTGAAGCCGAAACCAAGCGCCTCACCGGAGGAAAGGGAGTCGACGTAGTTTTCGACAGCGTCGGAAAAACTACATTTGAGAAAGGTTTAAACACGTTACGTCCCCGAGGATACATGGTGCTCTTCGGAGGCTCCAGCGGCCCGGTAGCACCGCTCGATCCGATCCAGCTAATGCAAAAAGGATCGCTATTTTTATCCCGTCCTACGCTTTTGCATTACATCGTGACCACCGACGAGTTGCGGAAGCGCGCCAGTGCGGTTTTCGAAATGATCGCCGCCGGCAAACTTAAGCTGCGCATCGCCCACACTTATCCGCTGACAGAAGCAGCCCAGGCCCACCGCGACCTGGAAGCCCGCAAAACCACCGGAAAAATATTGTTGCTGCCATAGCGGATCTATTGCAAAAGGAGATGTATTGATGAAGCAGAATGACGAGCGCGGCGCCGAAGTCAATTTCCCACCGCCGCTGGTTTATCTCGGCTTCACCGTTCTGGGAATTATTTTTCGGTACGCGCTCTTTCCGCTTGGGTTGTCCGAGCATCTCCTCACGTATCGTTTGGTGGGCATTGCTATCCTCCTGATAGGGTTGTCTCCTGTAATCAGTGCGCGCATTCTCTTCGCTCGCTCCGGCCAGAGCCCCATACCGTGGAAGCCGACTCCGGAACTACTCTTCCAGGGACCATACCAGTTCACACGGAACCCCATGTATGTCGGCCTCACTCTGATTCAGTTTGGTCTCGGACTCGCGCTGAACAATCTTTGGATCTCCGTGCTGGCGCCCGTCTCGCTGTTAGTAGTGCATTTTCTCGCAGTACTTCCGGAGGAAAAATACCTCAGCGAAAAGTTTGGAAATAGCTACAGAGTCTACCTAACCAAAGTGAGACGCTACTTGTAAAATGATTGCTCTCCATCCTCTTAGGGGCCTCTTACGAGGGTTCGTCATCTGCGTTTCTTCTTTCGTTCTTCTTTCTGGGGCCGAGCTTCGCGCTCCTCAAATTCACGCTCGAAATTCACGCTCGCCGTCTGCAGCTTATAGAGAATCTGGCCCGCCTGTTTGTGATCGATGTCGCCCGATACCAGCCGTGTCATGACTTGCATCAGAGCGCGCTGCACGGACGCCGCATCCTTCAGCGGCGCGGATTCAAACCATCGCTGGCGCGCCTGCTCAGCAATCTTTCTCCTTTGCCGAGCTTGCTCCCGGTGATGGGAATAGCAGTACTGCGTCAGCCGCATGGCGGGGGAGGCGCAGCGGGTGGTGTTGTCCATCCAGTGCTGGCATAGCGGGACTGTGGCTGTTCCCATGTTCCTCGCTCCTCTTGGAAGTTGCCGGTTGATGCCCTCCCCTCCATTTTGTAAAATCTTTAGAATCATTATTTTCGCGGTTTTTTCGCGGCAAATATTAGTTTCTAAAGAAGTTAAATCCTTAGTTCTTTTGAATCATGTGCTTACGGGCCAGTTTCCGCCTTCCATGGATTTAGGGCGGCCCGCGCTGCCTTCTCCTTGCTCTGGTCCTTGTGCACGGGCAATGATGGAATGATTTGGCTTTGGGGCGCAAGGTCAGATGTCACACAGTAGGCCTGTGGAAAAATACCTGTAGAGATGCCCTTAGCCTGCACCCTCCAGGGGGAGACTCGGGCTAGTCTGGTCCAGCCCCGCAGAAGATGGATATCACGACTGTGAACTAATCCGAGGGATTAGCTTCGGCTATCTGATGAATCGCACTTTGTGCCGCGCGCAAGGGCACTGACACATGCACCACGTCCTCGGAGTCATTCACATCCACCACAATCGAGCCGCCGATCTTTCGCACCAGGACATGATCTTGCGAGTCCCTAACTTCAACGAGCACTCCATCGGGAGACTCGTAGAGTGCGGGAATCGCAGCCTCGATTATTGGCATGCACGAGCGCAATTTGGCCGAGTCGTGCGCCCTCAAATCTCGATTGGGCACGAAGTGCAAAGCTGCGGTCGCAAGTGCGGCGGGAACGAACAAATTCACGTTCTCGCCGTTGGGCTGCTTCTCGTGAACTTTGACGTGAATGAATCCTTCGCTGGAAACGGCTGCTCCCGCAACCAGGGCGGTTCCAAGCACTCCAACTCCGAGTTTTGCAAGGAAGATCATATGAGGCTTCCTCCCTTATTCCACGTCCGTGTTCCGCGAATCAATCCAAACGCGGACATTCTCATCACGGCCGCTTACTCGCACCAAAGTTGTGTCGCCGACATTCTGAAGCGCTTTGACGGCGGCTTCGACGTTGATCTGGTCTTGGTTCGTGTCGGAGATGAGGGCCTGAGCGACATCCCAGGGAATGGTCACGTCGACATTTTCAGCGGAGTTCTTGTCGATCACGTGCACCACAAGCTGGCCACGTTCTTTGGCCACACGAACGTCGTCTCCGGTATCTTGTACGGTCACAAACTCGCCTTCCGGCGCGGCCTTCAGTGCCTCGAGAATGGCATGGATGTTTACGTTATCGGCTCTGAAATTGCCGATTTGAACCTTACCGTCTCGAAGCTGGCCATGGTTGATTGCAGGGATCACCTTTTCGGCCAATGTAAGAGGGACGTTGACGCGAACCAGTTCGTGGCTTGCCGGATTACTGACCCTGACGTGCAGATAGCGCGTACTGGAGGCTGCGATCGCAAAGGCCGTCAGCGACAGAACCGAAAATCCTGCGACCAACAACAGGGAGGCGTTCTTCATGCTCATAAGAGTTCCTTTTCGAGGCAGGCGCATTCAAATCCAGCGAGATTGCGCTGCGCCATGCTCGTTCGCAATAGAGTTACGGAAGATGGACGAAAAAGTTCCCGGAATCCGGATGGGTGGGATTTTCAGATTTTCACAATCCTCTCATCAGCCAGTTTTCCGTGGAACGCCTGCTTCGCTTCCTGGTGGCGCTCGATCAGGATGTGGGGATCGTGGTAAAGCCGCACCGTGACAGAAATAACGCTCCAGCCTTGCAAGTTTTCTGAGAATTGTCCAGCAATGAAAGTCAGTCTGGGGAAGCGCCCCAAGTTTGCAGCCGGGCTTATAATTTCATCATGACTCAAGAAGCCCAAGAGCTGCTGCAAAAGGCCCTGGCTCTGCCGGATAACGAACGCGCGGAACTGGCCGGAACCCTAATCTCCAGCCTGGACGCCACCGTGGATCCTGACGTCGACGCCGCCTGGCAGCAAGAAGTCGCGCGCCGTCTGCATGAGGTTCAGTCCGGCAAAGTGGGAACTATCTCTTGGGAAGAGGTCCAGCAGAAGGGACGTACGCTTCTGGATGGCAAGTAAGCCGCTTCGATTTCACCCTCAAGCGGAGCAGGAATATCTGACGGCGCTGATATGGTATCGAGAGCGCAGCCCAGTTGCAGCCATCAATTTTGAAAGCGCATTTGGTCATGCGGTGGAAAAGATCAGGGAAGCCCCCCAGCGCTGGCCGGTCTACTTCATGGATTTTCGAAAATATACTCTCCGGCAATTTCCCTTCAGCCTTGTGTATCAGGAGTCTTCCTCTGCGATCGTGGTGTTTGCGGTGGCTCACGGGCGAAGGCAGCCTGGATATTGGCGGGATCGTCGCTGAGGGGAACGTTAGGTCTGTCCAGACTTTCTCAGCCCCCTTCCTCCAGTTAGCGCAACGTTATGGCTGGTATTCGTAGGCCCCCATGTCAATTACGGCAATTCCGTCGTTGTCCCCTTCCACGATGCGCGGTTTACCGGCAAGGTCCTTTGCCGGCAAGTTCGGCGCAGAATTCGTACCCGCATCGATAGCCGGTGATCCAGCCGAGAGCTTCTTGGAAACAAGTTGCGGGTCGACAGAAATATTGCCGTTTGTACCACCCTGCCCTGCGCAAGTTCCCAACAATCCAGTTCCACCCTGGCTGAATGCGTCGTTATTGGTGAAGGTTGGCGGCACAGGGTCGTAGGTACTGTCGCAGTACACTGCATTTTGGCCCGACGAGCCAATCAGCAGATTGTTATAAAACTGAACTTGGTCATCAAAGCCGGAAGCGAACACTGCGGTCCCTTGTGTCGACCCAGTTCCTCCGATAATTGTGTTGTTTACCAAGGTCGGGCCGTGCGCGCCCGATGGCACGAGAAAATAGATGCCCGAGCCCTGCGAGGCATGATTGTTGTAGATCAAATTTTGAACGATGAGTGCATCCGTTCCGTTAAACGTCGTAATCGCCCCACCGGAAGTTGCGGTGTTGTTCGTGATGATGTTGTTCATGATGGTTGGGGTTCCCCCAACGTCCACAGAAATTCCGCCGCCCCCAAAACCATTTCCCCCATCGTTTCCGGAAATAACATTGCCGATGATTTGAGCGTTCGGTCCGCCAATGATTGCGATGCCTCCACCGCCTATGCCTCCGCTGCATTGGTCATGGAAATTGCCGGTGATGACATTCTGTCGAATAATGGGTGAACCCCAGGTCACGCTAATGCCTGATCCATCGCACCAATGATTCGCAGTGATGCGATTACCGAGCACGGTGGGAGACGAGTTGAGAATCAATACCCCCGTCGTCATTGGAAGCCCCGCTCCCGACAAGGTAAAACCCTTCAGGACTGAATTTGTCTGTTCCCCATTGCTGAACGTGACCGTAACGTTCCCGCTGTTGCCTTGGATCGTCGTGTGGGATGGACCGTTTGCGCTCTTGACGGTTATCGCTTTGCCGAGGAAGTCTATGTTCTCAAGATACGTGCCGGGAGATACGACGACCGTATCTCCATCGTGGGCAGCATTGATACCAGCCTGGATCGTAGGCTGGTCGCCTGGGACGTGGATTATAGTGCGAGCCAAAACGTTTAGGTTTGTCGTGGCAGTAATCGTCAGAGCTAGCAGCAATCGCAGTCGCATGGTTGTCCGTCCAGATTGGCTTTTCGGTTACAGCGGCAACTAATGTACACCTATTTCTCGTGTGGCGTAGTGTGAAAAGGTTTTCATCCAGGAGAAAACCGGGGAGGCGCGATTGATCCCAATTTCTCGGCAGCAAAACTAGGTGAACGTCCCGTCTGTCCCCATATTTTCCCCCCATATTTTCCCCCATATTTTCCATAAGGGAGACAGCAGAGCCTACGATTTCATCATTGAGCACCTTCATCATCAGCATCCTCATCGTCAGAACCTTCATCGTTAGAACCGTGGAAGCTGCTGCGCGTCCAGGTTAAATCCACAACTCACGCTAGATGACAAATGCAAATGCATAGGTCCTTCGCTTCGCTCAGGATGACAATTTTATTTCTGGGATTTACCATTCTTATGTCTGCAACTTTCATGGTCACAAGAACCGCCGATACACAGCCGAGCAGATTGACTTTGTGGCTGCCTACATCGTCCCCAAGGACATCTGGTTCAATTTTTTAATAGCCGTAATTATGAAGGTGCACAGCAGCGCGGTTCTGTCGCCACACATGAGAGTTTCGAAATATGGCGAGTATGAGGAGGCTTGGTACCTGCTGCGCGGCGAGGGCGATTCAACGCTTTGAATAAAGGTCCCAAGGTAGGGCGCGGCTTCAGCCGTGCCGAAAAACATCCTGACGAATTTACGGCACGACTCGAAGTCGTGCCCTTCCCTTCATAGCAACCCTAGGTCCATACTAATGTGTTGCAATACTACCGCATTGCGTTAGTATAGCAGGGAGATGATCGCTAGTTTCCGCGACAGGGAAACCGAGAAGCTGTGGCGATCGGGCAAGAGCCGCCACATTCCTCCTCACCTGCGATTGCGTGCGTTTAAAAAACTCGCGATCCTGAACGCTGCGATTGTTTTAGATAACTTGAACGTTCCTCCCGGCAATCAGTTGGAGGCGCTTCGTGGAAAACGTGCCGGACAGCATAGTATCCGCATCAATGATCAATATCGGGTGTGCTTCACATGGCGGGATGGAAACGCATTTGAAGTAGAGATTGTGGATTACCACTGAGAATCAGGAGGCCTCATGCCCAGATCAAGAAAAATATTTGCGGTCCATCCCGGCGAGATCCTGAGAACGGAGTTCATGGAACCCATGGGTGCGAGCGCCTATGAACTGGCGAAGGCTCTAAATTTTGCCGGAATTTACGAAGTTATCCGTGGAGAGCGCGCGATCAGTGCGGACACAGCCATCCGCCTGGCAAAATATTTTGATCTTCCCCCACAGTTTTGGCTCAATCTTCAAAATGACTATGACCTGAGAATTGCAGAAGGCAGCGGAGTGGGGAAAAAGATCAAGCCACGCCGGGTTCATCGTCAGCCTGAACTTACGGGTACGCGTTAGCCTGACGTTCCGGAAGCAAGAGTTTGGGTGGCGCAGCGGTTCACCGCTGCGGTCGGGCACCCGAGCCGACTGGCTTCAGCCGCTGAGGGATCCGTCGACAGGAATCGGGCCCCTCTCATAATTTCCCATAAAGCGAACAAACAGCGAAACTTACCGCCGCCGCACCAAGACTCTAAACGCAACTTATAGCGGTCCTATCTTTTCTAAACCACAAAATATAGCGCTTTCCCAAAAAGGTTAAAGCTTCCACATCTGACCTGCAACTTTCTCGTTGACAATAAACGGTTTAGGCGTAAACTGTGGACAAAAGTGGTAGAAAGTGGTCTTAACAGTAAGGCTCGTGGGCAACATTAGCAATTTGAGAGGCGCCAGTGGATTTAAAGACTGACCCCCAGAAAATTAGCCCCACAGAACCAGAATCGACCGTCATTCTTTCCGCTTTGACCTCCCTCGCTGTGGCAGTAAAGGTTGCGTGCCAAACGCGCGATTATCCGCGCGGCACGCCCAGATCCCTCGGCGCCAAAAGCGGGCGTCTCGGGATGACAAGCACCGGTTCAACACATGTTTCGCGGCAATCACCCAACTCGCGTCGACGAAAAAGGACGACTCAAGGTCCCCGCGGAATTCAAACGCGTAATCGACGAGAAGTACGGAGCACAATTTTACATCACCAGCCTCGATGGAAAGGTTGCTCAAGTGTATCCCTTCGAGGAGTGGGAACGGATCGAGCAGAAGTTGGCGGCGCTCTCGACGTTCAATCCCACGAAGAAAAAGTTTCTGGACCGGGTGAATTACTACGGACAAGTGATCGAAATGGACGGTCAGGGGCGGTTGCTGGTGCCGCAGTTGTTGCGGGAAGCCGCCAACATTAAAGGTGAAGTTGCGGTCACGGGGAATTTAACCCACCTGATCGTGCGAAACCTGGAAGCGTACGGCAAGCAGATCGAACAAGAACAGTTTACGCCTGAGGATGAGAGCACGCTGGACAAGCTGGGCATCTAGTGGCGGAAGGTTTAACAGACATCCCCGAGCGGGGTGGGCATGGTGGACGCCATGTTCCGGTTCTTTTAAAAGAAGCGATCGATTTTTTAGCTATAAAGCGCGGCGGGACGTATATCGACGCCACGGTAGGCCTGGGCGGTCACAGTTCAGAAATCGCAAAACGCCTAGGCGCACCGGGACATTTGATTGGCCTAGATAAAGATCCAGCAGCGCTGGAAATCGCGCGGGAAAGGCTGGTCGTTGGTCGTTCGTCGTTGGTCGTTGGCGAAAAACAAGACTGGCCGAAGGTCGAATTGATTCACGCGTCGTTTGCAGATTTAGCCAACGACCGACGACCACGGACGTACGACGGGATTCTAGCGGATCTCGGAGTCAGCAGCCTGCAACTCAACGACCCGGCGCGAGGCTTCAGTTTTCAGGCGGAAGGACCGCTCGACATGCGAATGAACACGCAGTCGGGGCAATCCGCTGAACAAGTGGTAAATCAACTCGACGAGGTTGCACTCGCTGATCTGATTTACGAATTCGGTGACGAAAGGAGGTCGCGGAGAATCGCCAGAGCCATTGTCCGGTCGCGGCCGATACGAACTACCGCTGAACTTGCGGAGATCATATCAGCCGCGGCCCGGCCAATGAACCAGGCGGAAAGAAGGATTCATCCGGCGACCAAGACTTTTCAGGCGCTCCGAATTTACGTAAACAGCGAGTTGAAAGACCTGCGGTCGATGCTGAACGCCGCCCCGCAACTGCTGAAAGGCGGAGGCAGACTGGTGATCATAAGTTTTCATTCGCTCGAAGACCGAATCGTAAAAGATTCTCTACGCGAAGGCGCGAAGCAAGGACACTACAAAATTCTGACCAAGAAGCCGGTAGTCGCGGCAGAAGAAGAAGTGAATCAGAATCCGCGATCACGCAGCGCGAAATTAAGAGCGGCAGAAAAAGTTTAGAAGTTCAAAACTTAGGAGGGCAAATATATGTACACCGGAACATTAATTAACGATCTGATGAGCGCGGTTGCAAACACAGAAAAGCGAATCCCGCTGAACATGGGATCTCAAGAAGACAAACTGGCCTATTGGTATTCCGTAGCCCAGCGCGAAATCGCGCACATGGATTTGACCTTTTCTGAGGTGGCATAAATCATGGCGACAGCCGCCCAGATCCCAGCTTCATCGAGCCGGCGAATGCCCTGTTGGACGGGAACGCCGGAAGTATATTTTTCACGTGGCATTGATAATTCCCGGCTCGTGAAAGTCGAGGACCCGAGGCGCGGCCGCGAAATGAAGCAATTTGCCGGGGCGCTGTGCTGCCTGTTTCTGCTCGTGATGACGTACGCCTTCCAGCATTTCAAAGCGATTGAGTATGGATACAAAATTCAAATTCTCAGATCGCAGCGAAACGCATTGTCGGAGCTCAACCGCGATCTGCGTCTGGAGGAAGCGTCGCTGCAGGATCCGCAACGGATTGACGTTCTCGCGCGGAAGATGGGACTGCAGTCGCCCCAAGCTGGCCAGGTGATGAGGATGGACAGCTCCTCGCCAGACTCGAATACTCCTGTGCTGGCTAGCGTGACTCCGATTTCAGTTATCTCGGCAAGGTAAACGGCGAGCTCTCCCGGTTTTGCAGACAACGGTGAGAAGAGAATTCTTAACTGGCGGCCAGAACTGAAAAGTTGGCCGCCAGTATTGTCTGAAAAAACATTTTAAATGCTCCCAGGAATCGTCCTGTGAATTCCTCTCACTCCATCGCGAATCGCAGACTCTACATACTCGGAACGATTCTCGCGTTGTGGTGCCTTGGAATTTGCCTCAGGCTGACGTATCTACAAATCTTCCGTTACGGAAGCTTCGAACAGCGCGCCCAGCACCAACAACAACGCACCGCAGAATTATCCCCACGCCGCGGCATCATTTACGATCGCGCTGGACGCGAACTTGCAATGTCCATTTCGGTGGACTCGGTTTTCGCAGTCCCGTCAGAAATCCCGAATCTCGGCAGTACTGTTTCTCTTATCTCGCACATTACTAAATCCGATCCGCGGGAAGTGCTTGCGAAATGCAAAGCTTCGAAGAGTTTTTGCTGGCTCGCGAGAAAATCCGACGCTGATGTAGCCGACAGAATCCGGTCTCTGAATCTGCGCGGAATTTATTTCCAGAAAGAATCGAAACGGTTTTATCCCAAGCGTGAACTAGCCGCGCAAATCCTCGGCTACGTTGGCATGGACGATGAGGGCCTCAGCGGAATCGAACGTCAATATGAAGATGAGCTCCAAGGCAAGCCCGGCGCCATGGTTATCTCAGTGGATGCCCACAAAAAATGGTTTGGAAGCGTCGAAAAGCAACCGGAACCTGGCCGAAATGTCGTCCTGACCATCGACGAACAGATCCAATACATCGCAGAACGAGAGTTAGCGGCGCAGATGCAGCAAACCCATGCCGAGGCTGGCACCGTGGTAGTTGAGAATCCTCACACCGGAGAAATTCTGGCGCTGGCGAACTACCCAACCTTCAATCCCAATCTCTCACGCGAAATCACACCGCAACGACTGAAAGACCACGCCGTCAGCGACGTCTACGAACCGGGCTCCACATTCAAACTGGTGACAATCTCGGCTGCGCTTGAAGAAAAGGTTACACGTCCTGATGAAGTGTTCGACTGCCAGATGGGGTCCATCGTCGTAAACGGAATGCGCATCCATGACGACAAGCCGTGGGGAAACCTGTCAGTATCAGAAATCCTGGCGCACTCAAGCGAAGTAGGCGCAATAAAGATCGGGCTGCGCCTCGGCGACGACAGATTCTACAAATACATTCGTGGATTCGGATTCGGTCAGCAAACCGGAATTGAGCTTCCCGGCGAAACTCGGGGATTGACCAAACCTGTGAGCCGTTGGTCAAAAGTATCAATCGCGGCCATTTCGACGGGACAAGAGATAGGTGTCTCGCCGCTGCAACTCGCCGCGATGGTCTCCACTATTGCAAACGACGGAGTCAGGATCCCACCGCGCATTGTCACCGCAGCAACTGACCCGCAACGCGCTCCACAAACCGTAGCCTTTCGTCCAAGCGAAGGAATCCGCGTGATTTCTCCAATAACAGCGGCGCAGATGAAACAGATGATGCAGGGAGTCGTGCTCATCGGCACAGGTCGCAAAGCGACGCTCGAAGGCTATTCTTCGGCTGGAAAGACGGGGACGGCGCAGAAAGTTGATCCCGTAACCCACGCCTATTCGCGCACAAAATACATCGCTTCGTTCGCGGGATTCGCTCCCATCAACGATCCTTCAATTGTGGTAGCCGTGATTATCGATTCGCCCGTAGGTCCGCACCACGGTGCGGATGTTTCCGCGCCCGTGTTTCAGCGCATTTCACAACAGGTCCTTGAGTACCTGCACACTCCACACGACATCGAATTGCCTCCCAATCGCCAGGTCCTGCTTGCAGCGCGTCAAGTGAATCAACAGGATCAGCAAGAAGGATCGCCAGATCACCTGGGAGAGCCGTTAGAAGTGGCGGAGAACACAAGCCTTCAAGATGCGCCTCCGCAGCAGAGCACAGCTTCAGCGACGGTGCCCGGCGTAGTCCCCGCGGCATTGCGAGAACCCGTGGCCGCCGATGATCCGAGAGTCGAGAGCGCGACGAGCGATGGCAACGCGAAAAAGCCAGCACAATCCCAGCCGTTAATTCCGCCACAACCTTCGACGGGCGGCACGGTAGTGCTCGATATGGAACAAGGAGGAATCGTGGTGCCGTCATTCATCGGAAAAAGCGTTAGAGCGGCAGTAGAAACCGCGGAAGAAACAGGCCTTGATCTTGACGCGGTGGGCAGCGGACTGGCCCACGAGCAGCAGCCGCCACCGGGAGCTCGTGTGGCCGCAGGTACGCGCGTGATGGTGCGCTTCGGACGGTGACCTATCTCTCAATCACCGATTGAGGCTAATCATCTTGCACTAGAATTGAGGCAATGACCTTCCTCGAACTTCTCGACGGCGCGGAAGTCGTCTCCCAAACCGGCAATCCCAACATTAGCGGATTGCAATATGACTCCCGCAAAATCAAGCATGGCGATGTGTTCGTTGCGATGCGGGGCGTGTCGAGCGATGGCAATCAATTTATCGATCGCGCAATCGCGGCAGGTGCAATTGCCGTCGTAACCGATTCGGCAGCGCAGAAACCTCGACCGAACGTGGCGTGGGCTCAGGCTCTACAGGGGCGCCGCGCGCTGGCCAGGTTAAGCGCGAATTTTTATAGGCACCCAGCTGAGAGACTGGCAATCACCGGCATCACCGGAACCAACGGAAAAAGCACAACTGCGTTTCTGCTTGAATCGATTTTGAAAGCCGACAGCCGTGATGGTGTCTTGATTGGGACCATCGAATACCATGTCTGCGATAAAATCCTTCCCGCCCCTCACACCACGCCAGAATCACTCGAGCTGAATTCGATTTTCGCGGAAGCTCTTGATTGCGGTGCGAAAGAGACTGTCATGGAGGTTTCTTCGCACGCGCTGGCGCAGGAGCGAATCTATGGTCTCTCGTTTGACACTGCCGTGTTCACCAATCTGACACGCGACCACTTGGATTACCACCACACCATGGACGAATACTTCGCTGCCAAGCGGATATTGTTTGAAGGATGCGGCACCAAGCCGCCACGTGCGGCCGTGATCAACATCGATGACGAGCACGGGCGCGAGTTGGTCGGAGTCAGCAAACATAACGGTTCCGATGTGCTCACGTATGGACTCGCAAAAGGCGACTTCCACGCTGAGAAGATCGAAATCAGCCTGCGGGGAACGAGTTTCGATTTGATCACTCCCGTTAATCGGCTTCCTGTTTCCTCTCCATTGATCGGTAGAGTAAACGTGTTCAATATCGTCGCCGCAGCCGCAGCAGCCTGCGCTCGTTCGGTCAAAGATTCGTCCATCGTACATGGGATCGCAGACTTGGCTCGGGTGCCCGGCCGCTTCGAACGCGTAGATTGCGGCCAACCGTTTACAGTAGTGGTGGACTATGCCCACACCGATGATGCCCTGCGCAATCTCACATCTTTGGCGAGAGAATTTATCAAAACCGAAAAAGGAAGAGTGATCACTATTTTTGGCTGTGGCGGCGATCGTGATCGGGCGAAGCGCCCGCTGATGGGAGAGGCTGTAGCTCAAAACAGCGATCTGGTCGTGCTGACCTCCGACAATCCGCGCGGGGAGGATCCACTTGCCATTATGAATGACGCCGTAGTAGGACTGCAGCGTTCGGGAGCGAATTACCAGATGGAACCCGACCGGGCACTCGCAATCAAATATGCAATTCGCAAGGCGAAGCCGGGGGACATTGTCCTCATAGCTGGGAAGGGGCACGAAAAAGTTCAGGTAACGAGAGAGGGGACTGTTCCGTTCGACGACGTCAAGGTCGCACGGGAAGCCCTAAGTGCCTCCGGTTATTCTTGTGAATCCGCAGCGAGGAGCGACTCATGAGACTTCCCCTGTCGCAGATCGCGGAATTCATTTCGTCGGCGGGCGAATTCGATGGCAAAGCCATCGCGCAGGGGTATTCCATTGACTCGCGCACCATCCGTCCCGGAGAGCTTTTCTTCGCAGTGATCGGGGAGCGATTGGATGGACACGATTACGTCGAGCAGGCTCTCGCAAAAGGCGCTGTTGCAGCCGTGATCCACAAAAACCAAGCGTCGCGATATGCAGCGAAATCGCACCTCTTGCTTGTCGATGACGCGCTGCTTGCCTTACAGAATTTGGCGGCCGCAGTTCGCGTGCTGTGGGGGAAACCGCTGATCGCGGTGACGGGATCGGCGGGAAAGACAACTACAAAGGAAGCGATCGCCCACGTCCTCTCGACAAAATTCAGCGTGTTGAAGTCGGAAGGAAACCTCAATAACCACTTTGGATTGCCGCTAATGTTGCTGAAGCTCGGTCCCGAGCACGATATCGCGGTAGTCGAGATTGGGATGTCGCACGGCGGGGAGATTGCAGCGCTTGCAAAAATCGCCCAGCCTGAAACTGGTGTTGTAACAAATGTCGCGCCCGTTCATCTGGAGTTTTTCAACTCAATAGCCGAAATCGCAGCAGCCAAGCGTGAACTCATCGAATCTCTTCCATCCACCGGTACTGCCGTGCTGAATGCCGACGACGAGTACGTTTCGCAATTCGGAAAGTCGTTTAAAGGCAGAGTCCTTAGTTACGGGACCGCACCAACCGCAGACGTGCGCGCCGAAAATATCGAAGCGCAAGGGACCAGGGGATCAACGTTCGACATTGTGGCCGCGGGTCAGCGTTGCAGTGTTCAATTTCCGCTCGTTGGTGCTCATAATATCCACAATGCGCTGGCGTCCGTTGCCGTGGCCCAGCAGTGTGGAATGGGCCTTCTAAAGGCTGCGGAAGCTCTCTCCACGCTCGCTCCGCCGGAAAAGCGGGGCCAGGTCATTCAATTCGGTAACATCACGATAGTCAACGATTGCTACAATTCGAATCCGAAGGCGTTGGAAGCCATGGTTCAGGTGCTGACCACCATGCCCGCGAAACGCCGAATCGTGGTTGCAGGCGAGATGCTGGAACTCGGGCCCACTGCCGAGGAATTGCATCGGGCGTCCGGCCGCTATATCGCGGGACGCAACATCGACCTGCTGCTAGGAGTTCGTGGACTGGCGCAGGCAATAGTTGAATCGGCGCAAGCAGCGGGGATACGCGCCGACTTCGTAGCCACGGCCGAGGAGGCCGGAGAATGGCTGGCCCGCGAAACCCGCGATGGAGACGTCGTGCTGATAAAGGGCTCTCGCGGCGTGAAACTTGAGCGCGCTCTGGAAGTCTGGAAAACACAAATGGCCGGTACACTAATCCAGCACAATTGAAAAACAGCACGGAGGCTGATTGCTCTACTGGCTGCTATATCTGAAACTATTTCATTATTTCCCGCCGTTTCGAATTTTTCGCTATCTGACATTTCGTACCGCCTTCGCCAGTCTGACGGCGCTTTTTACCGGACTGATTGTGGGCCCGCTGGTAATTAATCGGCTGCGCGAATTTCAGATCAGTCAATACATTCGCGAAGAAGGTCCAAAAGCCCACCAGAAAAAAGCGGGGACGCCTACAATGGGCGGTCTTTTGATTGTCATCTCCATTGTTGTCCCGACTTTGCTATGGGCCGATCTGAGCAATCGTTTTATCTGGATTGCGGTTTTCGCCACATGTGCGTTCGGCGCGATCGGTTTCGCCGATGACTACACAAAAGTTGTGAACCGGCGAAATCTTGGCCTGACGGCTAAAGCGAAACTCGGCTTCCAATTTCTGACGGGTGTCTTGATTGCCGTTGCGCTGATTGCTATGCAGAACGTCGGAATTTATTCAACCCGTTTGCAAGTGCCATTCTTTAAGCAGTACCAGCCGGATCTTGTGGTTGACCGGTTGCTGCACAATCCCGGATTGTGGCCGCTCGCGTTTCTTCCTTTCGTGGTATTCGTGGTGTTGTTAATTGTCGGCTCGAGCAATGCGGTGAACCTCACCGACGGCCTGGACGGTTTGGCGATTGGCTGCACGGTCATTTCTGCCGGCGCGCTGGCCGTGCTCACTTACATTAGCGGCTATGCGATATTTTCCAGCTATCTGGAATTGCAACGAATGCCTCAGGTGGGTGAGCTGACCATCTTTTGCGGGGCCATGGTCGGAGCCTCCCTCGGATTCCTTTGGTATAACGCTCATCCCGCGGAGGTTTTCATGGGAGATGTGGGATCTCTGGCGTTGGGCGGCGCGATAGGCACCGTCGCCGTAATAATCAAGCAGGAATTGCTGCTGCCTTTCATTGGAGGGGTTTTTGTGATCGAGGCCCTTTCCGTAATTCTGCAAGTGGCTTCTTACAAGCTTCGCAAGAAACGCATCTTCAAAATGGCTCCGATCCATCATCATTTTGAGTTGTTAGGCTGGTCCGAATCCAAAATCATTGTTCGCTTCTGGATCGCGTCTTTAGTATTTGCCTTGTTCGCCCTAACGACTCTAAAGCTAAGATAGTCGTAAGAAGACTCACGTAGGGACAGCCGCCTAAGCCTGCCCTGAGCGGAGCCGAAGGTCCGTCGAGTTGAGCGAAACTCAACACGAATCATATGGAAGTCGCCAACAAAAATGTATTGGTCGTCGGCCTCGGCAAATCGGGAGTCGCGTCAGCTCTGTTCCTGAAATCCAGGGGGGCTCATGTGACTGTTTCCGACACCAAGCCACGTGAGCAGTTCAGCAGCGAGCTGTCTTTGCTGCTGGATCATGGCATTGCGATCGAAACCGGCGGACATGGCGAGCGCACTTTTCGTGGCCAGGATCTCATCGTGGTTAGCCCAGGCGTTCCTTTCGACTCGGCGCTTCTGCAACAGGCTCGCGCCATGGGCGAACCGGTGATCGGCGAAATCGAACTCGCCGCGCAATTTTTTCCCGGACGAATGATCGCCATTACCGGATCGAATGGCAAGACCACTACAACCGCGCTCACCGGAGAAATCATTTCAGCTGGTGGCTTTCACACTCTTGTCGGGGGGAACATCGGCACTCCCGCGATATCGTTGGTCGAGAATGCGACACCACAGACGGTTGCCGTGCTTGAAGTCTCCAGCTTTCAGCTTGAGACCATCCAGAGTTATAGGCCTCAAATAGCCGTGATTTTGAATATCACTCCGGATCACCTGGATCGCCATCGCACCTTTGCCGCATATGCCAGTGCGAAAGCCCGCATCTTCGAAAACCAGAAGAAGGATGATTTTGCAGTGTTGAATGCTGACGACCCAACTTGCGTAAGCCTGGCGGAGGCCGTCAAATCGAAGCTCTTTTGGTTCAGCCGAAAAAAAGAAGTGGAGCAAGGTGCCTTGGTTCGCGATGGCCATATCTTCTTTCGGAATGGGAACGACGAAAAAGAAATCATGCCAATCGCTGAAATCTCCTTAAAGGGAGCGCACAATGTCGAAAATGTTCTCGCCGCGGCATCGGTCGGAATGCTCATGGGCTGCAATCCGGGCCAAATCCGCAAAACGATTTGCGAATTCAAGGCCGTGGAGCACCGGCTGGAATATGTCGCAACCATTCGCGGAGTCGAATTTTATAACGACTCAAAAGCCACCAATGTGGACGCGACTATTAAGGCCATTGAATCCTTTCCCGCGAACATTCATTTAATTCTCGGCGGCAAAGATAAAGGCAGCGATTATTCTGTCTTGAATGACTTGTTGCGGCAAAGAGTAAAAGCCGTTTATACGATTGGTGCGGCCGCGGCTAAGATTGAATCCCAGATCAAGGCAGCGACGGGAATCATTCAAGCGGGAACCCTGGATAGCGCCGTGAAACGCGCCGCAAAAACAGCTCAGCCCGGCGACATTGTCCTCTTAGCCCCCGCCTGCGCCAGCTTCGACCAATTCGAAAACTACGAACACAGAGGCAGAACGTTCAAAGAGATTGTGAAAGGGCTTGCTTAAGCTGCGGAAATACGGGAAACATCCCTTTTTTGAACCTCTGTATGCATTGTCAGTGTGACAAGGTTTAGAACGGTACTTCCGCCCTGGTCCCTGTTTCCGGGCGATGTGACGAATCTCTCTTCCCGGTTGGGTCGCTGTAGGTAAGACGTTTGCCATGCGAACAACCGGACGATTTCAGTTTCTTAGATTCTTCCATAGGTGTATGCCCAGGGCTCCCATCGCCGCGCCAATGATAAAAATGAGAACTCCAAGCCAGCCCATCCCTCGATAATATTCCTCGAAAACCATTGCGATGACGAAAGCAAGAATCATGAAAACGAGCGTCAGAAGTCGTCGAATGAGTTTCTCGGCCGGTTCCATCTCGCAAGAATATATTGCATGACTATCGAAAATGCATTCCGGTCGGGTACTGACTTTCCAACGGATTTGGCTAGTGGCAGTCTGCCTCCCACCCTTGCGAAAAGCGCGCAAGGATGGGGCACCCTCGGTTGTGTGTGTACTTGCGAGGAGGCCGTACCAAGACAATCAACAGCCGCCGATCTAAAGACTTCATTTTTTCTCGCCGCGTGGTGAAATGAAATCTTCCCATGGCGAAGCGTGTCAGTGTCGACGGCTGGATGTTTACGGTCACTCTGCTGCTGGTATTTGTCGGCCTGGTGATGGTGTTCAGCGCCTCCGCGGTGATGGCGAAAGAGCGCTACGGGTCTGCTTATTTCTTCTTGCTGCGGCAAATGGGATGGGCAGTCGTCGGCATCATCGCTATGGTCGTCGCGATGAAGGTCGACTATCGCCGCTATAAGCATCCTGCGGTGGTTTTTTCATTGCTCGGCGTCACTTCCCTGATGTTGATTTCGGTGTTCTTTCTCGACCGCGCACACAATACGCATCGCTGGATTCATTTTGGGGGATTCTCTTTTCAGCCCTCCGAAATAGCCAAGCCCGCCATCATTTTATTTCTGGCCTTCTTTTTGGAGAGCCGAACCAGGTCCATAGGCGACTGGCGAAATACGCTGTTGCCGGCAATCGTTCCAACATTGTTTTTTCTCGGACTTATTGTCTTTGAGCCCGATCTCGGAACGGCTATAGCGTGCGCTGCAATTACGGCGTCGGTCCTGTTCGTTGCGGGACTCGATATGCGTTATCTGGGCTATGCCCTTGCTGCATCGATTTTGCCGCTCTACTTTCTGATCTTCCACGTTGCCTATCGGCGTGATCGCATTTTGGCTTTTCTTGATCCTTACTCGGATCCGCAAGGACGCGGCTTCCACATCATTCAATCTCTGATCGCAGTAAGCACCGGCGGGATCACCGGCGTCGGCCTGATGGAGGGGAAACAGAAGCTGTTTTATTTGCCCGAGCCTCACACGGATTTCATCTTCGCAGTGACCGCCGAAGAACTCGGACTGGTGGGAGCGCTGATCATCGTCCTGCTGTTCTCGATATTTCTATGGCGCGGCATCCGCACTGCTCTGAGAACGCAAGATATGTTTGGTCGGTTTCTCGCCGTTGGAATCACAAGCATGGTTGTGCTGCAAGCCTTCATTAACATCAGCGTGGTTCTCGGAATGATGCCGACCAAAGGCATTCCCCTTCCGTTTATTTCTTATGGAGGGTCGTCGCTATTTATCACGTTGGCGTGCGTCGGCGTACTGCTGAACGTGACCAAGCAAGTGGAGTGATTCGGCGTATGCATTTGACCCGCGCCTATTCCGGTTTATAGTCACACCATGCGGGCAATTATCGCGGGAGGAGGGACCGGTGGACACGTTATCCCCGGCCTCGCCATCGCGCAGGAACTTCAGAAAACCTATGACGCCCAAGTCCTTTTCATCGGCACCGCCCGCGGTATCGAAAATCGCCTTGTGCCGGCCGCCGGATTTCCTCTGCGCCTTGTAAAAGTTGGAGCACTCAAGAATGTAAGCATCACTACACGTCTGAAAACGATGTTTGATTTGCCGCGTGCGGTGCGGGAATCGGGAAGAATATTTTCTGAGTTCCAACCAAATGTAGTGATCGGCGTTGGAGGATATGCATCCGGCCCGGCGATGGCGGCTGCAATTTTGCGACGAACTCCAACGCTGGCGTTTGAACCCAACGTGGTTCCGGGACTCGCCAATCGCACGGTTGCCCGCTTTGTTTTGGAAGCAGCCGTACATTTTTCGGAGACGTCGAAGTATTTCCCACGATGCAGCGTGACCGGAGTTCCAGTGCGGCAAGCGTTCTTCGAAGTGTCCCACAATCGCGTTGCCCACGCCAATCCCACGTTACTCGTCTTCGGCGGAAGTCAGGGTGCGCACGCCATCAATCAGGCCATGCTCGAATCCGCAGTACTGTTGCACGCGCGCATTCCGCAACTTCGCATCATTCATCAGACTGGAGAGCGCGACTATAATGATGCGCAAGCCGCATACGCAAAATTGAACGGAGAGATCGAAGTCCACCGCTTTATCGACGATATGCCGGCATTTTTCGCTCGCGCAGATCTGGTGCTATGCCGCTCCGGAGCCAGTACCGTGGCGGAAATAGCTGCCGCGGGTAAGCCAGCGATATTGGTACCGTTTCCCCGAGCGGCCGACGATCATCAAAAACGTAATGCAGAAGCATTGGAGAAAGCCGGGGCAGCGGTGATGATCGAAGAGTCGAAGCTCAATCCAGATAGGCTGGTCGAAACAGTGTGTTCGCTGTTGAGTGATCCGAGCCGCCTCGAGAAAATGGGGACGGCCGCTCGAAGCCTGGCGCATCCCAACGCTGCACGAGATATTGCCGCCATAGCTGCGCGATTGGCTGGCGTCACTAACACCAAGGTCGCGGAAGCGGCGCTCAGAGAGTCCATCTAAGTGTTCGCCAAAATCCAGAGAATTCATTTCGTCGGAATCGGTGGCATCGGTATGAGTGGGATCGCCGAAGTCCTGCTCAATCTAGGCTACAAGGTTTCTGGATCCGATCTGAAAACCAGCGCAGTGACCGAGCGCCTCCACAGCCTCGGAGCAATCATCTATGAAGGACATCGTGCTGAAAACGTAGCGGCTGCGGAAGTCGTGGTCGCCAGCTCCGCAGTTGCGGCGGAGAATCCCGAACTCGCCGAGGCTCGCGAGCTTCACATCCCGGTAATTCAGCGCGCCGAGATGCTGGCGGAGTTGATGCGGCTCAAATACGGGATTGCAATTGCCGGCATGCATGGCAAGACAACCACCACGTCAATGGTCGCAGCAGTGCTGGCCGCAGGAGGCCTCGACCCTACCGTCGTGGTCGGAGGCCGAGTTGACGCCATGGGTTCGAACGCTCGACTCGGCAACTCACAATATCTGGTCGCCGAAGCCGATGAGAGCGACAGGTCTTTTCTAAAGTTGTCTCCGATCCTGGCAGTGATCACAAATATCGATCGTGAACACATGGATTGCTACCGCAATATGCGCGACGTAAAACGTGCTTTCCTGGAGTTCACCGACCGGGTCCCGTTTTATGGGACCGTCGTAGCCTGCAATGACGATCGTCTTTTGCGCGGAATCATTCCCCAAATTCGACGCCGCACTGTGACTTACGGTGTTCGCCGAGGTTCGGATTTTCGGGTCAAACCTCTGGAAGGTTCGATTTCCGGGGAAAACCACGCCATCAGCAGGTTCGCTGTCACGTACAAGGACCAGAGTCTGGATGAGTTCAGTTTAAATGTCCCCGGATTGCACAATGTGTTAAACGCGACGGCCGCCATCGCGGTCGGTGTAGGCCTCGGCATCGACACCGCGCAAATCCGCACTGCCCTTGAAAACTTCCGAGGCGTGGACCGTCGCTTTCAACTGCGGGGCAAAGTTGCGGGAATCAGCGTCGTCGATGATTACGGACATCATCCCACTGAAATTCATGCAACCCTGGCGGCGGCGCGGCAATGTAAATACAAAAAGATTCACGTTGTCTTCCAGCCCCATCGCTATACCCGTACTCAGTTTCTGATGGACGAATTCGCAAATGCCTTTGGGGACGCCGATTCGCTGTTTCTTTTGGACATCTATCCTGCCAGCGAAGCCCCGATCGAGGGAATCAGCAGCCAGGTACTCGCCCAGAAAATTGCTGGCCACCTTCCGGTAGCTCACGTAAGCACTTTCGCCGATGCAGCGACTTCCGTAGCCGCAATCGCCGAACCCGGAGACATGATTCTCACGCTTGGCGCTGGAAACATCGGTCAGTTAGCGCCAATGATCCTGGAAAAACTTCAAAGCCCGGTTGAATCCCGCAGCGTGGCTAGCGTCTGAAGAAAGCCCAGAGCGTTAGGGAGGGCCACTGGTGGTTTTTCATCAGATTTTCTTCGATTTTCAATGGTGACAAATTGAAAAGGCGTCCGTCTAACCCGCGGAAGGGGAATGCGATGGCTCACGAAAAAGCAATCTATTGGATGGCGGTCGGAGTTCTCGGGCTGGGGCTTTGCAATTCTTTGCCGCGGAAGCTTAATTCGGTGCTCGATGTTTCCCGATTTTCTGGTCCAGTCGTTCAAACCATCGCCAGCAATATCTACTCGCTAACTCGAGACAACGTACAGCCCCAGTTGCATCCCGAAGCAGCTTGTGCCCGAGCGAATGCCATCATGGTTCAAACGAATCTCGATCAGGTGTTCAGGGCGAGAGACGAACAGATCAGCGCGAGGCTTTCCGCCGTTTCTACCGCTAACTGCAGCCGCCTGCGGGCTCTCAGGATTCGTAAGAACATGGTGATTTCGATCTCCGGCCCTTCCGTGAGCGTCATCCCTGGCTCGATGTAGAACGGGGCTCGGATCCGCCCTTCCGAGTAAAAACGAACCAAACTTTCTCTACCTCAGTTCAAAAAAAGCCGTTATAGTTATTTTGCTCGCGATTCGCTGACGACAACTGACCTGATTGATGGCACGGAAAAGCGGTTCCACCATCTCGCAGGAAGAGTTGTATCCACCGTCGGAGGTGCGCGACGAGCCTCTGCGCGAAGAATTCGATGGCGCGCGGATGATCGATTTGGACGCTGAACAGGAATCTCCATTCCTGCGTGGACAGAAGCGGGTTTCCGTTCGCCGTGGCACAATCCCAAAGAAAGCTGCAACCGGGTTGGCATGGACAGCGATGGCACTATGCGTCGCCGTTGTTTGCGTTGCTGCCGTCGCCGCTCTCTATCACTACGGCGAGCACTCGTGGCGCTTCCGTGTGGAGTCTAGCGATGACATCGATGTCACCGGCCTTCAGAATGTAACGCGCGCTCAGGTGGTAGAAGTCATGGCCGCTGACATCGGCCGCAACATATTCTTCATTCCGTTGGAGCAGCGCCAGGCTCAGTTGGAGCGTATTCCATGGGTGCAGTCCGCAAGTGTGATGAGATTTGTACCCAATCGCATCGCGGTACACATCTATGAGCGGACCCCCATCGCGTTTGCTCGTATTGGATCGAGAATTTTTCTGATCGATGAGGTAGGGACGCCGATGGACTTGCCCACTGGCGCAAAGAAGTATTCATTCCCCGTAATCCTTGGAATGAACTCTGGCGAACCGCCCTCCACTCGCAAGGCGCGGATGAAAATTTATAACGAATTGGTCAGCCAGCTCGATTCCGGCGGCGCGCATTATTCGCAGGATCTCAGCGAAGTCGATCTGTCGGATCTGGATGATGTCAGAGTCCTTGCCAACAACCTCGGTGGAGATGTGCTGGTTCACCTCGGATCGTCGAATTATCTGGATCGCTACAAGGTGTATGTTGCCCACGTAAAAGAGTGGCGGCAGCAGTTCGGAAGAGTTGACTCGGTGGACCTCCGCTACGACCGCCAAATAGTCGTCAACCCGGATTCGGCGGGAGTAGTGAAGCAGGCCACCATTTCGACTTCTGCTGCCAAGGAAGCGATCGCCGCCAGCGTCAAACCCGCCGCATTCACGAGCCACGAAAACAAGCAGCCGACAGTACATCACACGCAATCAGCGGTTAAGCCCGCTGTACAGAAGAAGTCACTCCGGACGTCGAATCACTCACCGCATTCAAAGGGACTCAAGAAACCGGTGACCCTTGCTCCGGAACAAAATAAATCCGTCAATCAGACGCAGACCACGCAGGCGAGGGCACATGTGCCGCCACCGCCTGTGAATGTTGCAGCTCAAAAGAAGCCAAGTGCGGCAATTGTGAAACAGCAGTAACAGGGAGTCGGGAAACAGATAATGCCAAATCCGCACGAAAATCTGATGACTGCGATCGACGTAGGCAGCGCCAAGACCTGCGTTTTAGTCGTTGAGGCTAATGACACCGGTCTGCGCTACCGGGGGCACGGCATTGCAGAATCGCGGGGTTCGCGCAAGGGAGTGATCGTCGACCTGGAAAAGGCTGTCAGCTCGATTCAGAAGGCTGTGGAGTTGGCCGAGGACATGTCTGGAGTTCCGATTGAGCATTGCTCGCTCGGCGTCGCAGGTTCGCACGTGCGAGGCGTTAACACCCAGGGGGGTCTGACTTTCGGAACGCGCGCCCGTGAAATTTCACGCGACGAAATCCGCCTGGCGGTGGATAAAGCTCGGGCTATTCCTTTGCCTGCTGATCGCGAGATTCTGCATCTGCTTCCTCACGAATTCATTCTCGACGATCAAACGGGAGTGCATGATCCCCTGGGAATGATGGCGAGCCGTTTCGAAGTTCGCGTGCACATGATCACTGCGGCAGCCAGCGCAACTCAAAACGTGGTAACCGCTGTAAACCGCGCCGGCGTTCACGTTGACACTACCGTTTTTGAAGCGCTTGCATGCGCCGACTCAGTTCTCCGCAGCGATGAGCGCGAACTCGGTGTGTGCCTTGCAGACCTGGGCGCGGGATCCACCAGCCTTGTAGTTTTTCAGGAAGGCACCGTTGCTTACACCGCGGTCCTTCCAATTGGCGGAGATCACTTTACCAGCGATCTCTCCGTCGGATTGTGCACTCCTGTGAGCGAAGCGGAAAAGATCAAGAAAATGTATGGCAATGCCATTGTGACGCTCATTCCGGAGGGCAACGAAATCGAAGTTCCGTCCGTGGGAGATCGTCCATCTCGCCTGGTTTCGCAGCGCATGGTTGGCGAAATTCTTGGGCCGCGCGCTCGCGAGTTATTTGAAATGTTGCGTGATAATTTGCGCCACAGCGGCATGCTCGAAATCTGCCTCGCGGGAATTGTGCTGACTGGCGGCGCCTCCCGTTTGCCCGGAATACTTGACATTGCGGAGTCAGTTTTGCGGCGGCCCGTGCGTCTTTCCTGGCCATTACCAATTGCAAAAATGCCTTCGACCCTGGCGCAACCTGAATACGCAATGGTCATTGGCCTAGCGTTCTACGGCCATCGCGCGAAGAATGCAAGGGGAATTCAAGACGCCCGCTGGAGTTCGCGGTTGATGTCGATGTTCGCTGGCAAGGGAGCGTAATGTTCTCTCATCACATTGTCATTCCGAGCCGTTCGGAGCCGCGCTTAGCGCGGCGAGACCGTGTCGAGGAATCTGCTTTGGGCACGACAGACGAAATTTAACGGGAGGCAAACATGAAACCGCAAAACGACATTCGCATCAGCTTTGAAGAAGCTCGCAACGACGCAAAGATCAAAGTCATTGGCGTCGGCGGAGGCGGCGGCAACGCCGTCAACCGCATGATCGACGCCGGTATGGAAGGCATTGAATTCGTAACCGCCAACACCGACCTTCAGGCCCTGCGCATGTCGCGCGCGCCGGTGAAGATTCAGCTGGGAGTGAAGCTCACCAACGGACTGGGTGCTGGGGCCAATCCCGAAGTTGGCCGCAAAGCCGCGCTCGAAGATTCCGACAAGATCATCGAGGCGCTCGAAGGCTCGGATATGGTTTTTGTTACCACCGGGCTCGGCGGAGGCACTGGTACCGGTGCCGCTCCTATCATTGCTTCGCTTGCCAGCGAAATGGGCGCTCTCACCGTTGCCGTCGTCACCAAGCCATTCGCATTCGAAGGCAAACGGCGCATGCAACAGGCGGAGCGCGGCATCTGCGAACTTATGGAGTCCGTCGACACAACCATCGTGATCCCCAACGAAAAACTTCTAGGCGTCGCGCAGGACGCCGGTTTCTTTGAATCTTTCCGCGTCGCTGACGACATTCTGCGTCAAGGGGTTCAGGGAATCTCCGACATCATCACCATTCCCGGCATCATCAATCGCGATTTTGCCGACGTGAAAGCGATCATGGCGCGCATGGGCTACGCCGTCATGGGCACGGCTACAGCCAACGGGGTACGCCGCGCAGTCGAAGCCGCGCAGAAGGCCATTGCGTCACCGCTGCTCGAAGCCGGGGCCATAGACGGCGCTCGCGGCATCCTGATTAACATCACCGGATCGGCCTCGCTGAAACTCGCCGAAGTTCAGGAAGCCTGCATGATTATCCAAAGCGCCGCCGACGACGATGCGAACATTATTTTCGGCGCGGTACTCGATGAAAAGATGAAGGACTCGGTGAAAATTACAGTCATCGCTACCGGATTCAAAGACGGAGATCGCCCGCGAAGGCCTCGTCACGATGAATCCAACTTGGGTTTCGTAGTTTCGCGGGAGACGGATCGTCGCAGCGATGACGATTACTGGGACGGGAATCGAAGCGACGACCGCGAACCGCCGTCTTCCCCCGTCACCGTGCAGGAAGAACCGGCGCGCCATACTTCGAGCGTCGCTCCGGAAACAATAGCCATCGACAGCATGCGCGACGCAATGATCGCGAATTTCGAGCAGTCCGATTTGGACGTGCCGGCGTTCCTGCGGAAAAGGGGAGACGCGATTTAAAGCGCTCCTCCCATCGTGATAGTATTCGCGCGATGCGGAGATCGGCGGTCATCTGTTTAGCGGTTCTAGTCTGCCTTTTCGCGGATGCTCAGGATTCTCGCCGCGCCGCAGCGGTGCCAACCCAATTCGAAATCGGGCGGCACACATTCTTCGACTTCGGGCCTCCAACCGATTACTACGAAGTGCTGGTGGTTCGTCCCGCCGCAAGTGGATCTTCCATTGAGAGGATCGCGCTCACGCCGGGTTACAGCTGCACGCCAGCGAAGGTGGAAATAGCGTCAGCGTCGACCGGCGAGTCGGTTGCTGACCTGCTCGGTGGCACGAACCCGTGTACGATTCCTGAAAAAGAGTTGCGCCGAGAACTCAAGCGCTGCAAGAAGTGCCTCGTCTTTAGCGGTGCAAACGTGGCCATGGAGTTTCAGTGCGGTGCTCAGACTCGCATTATTCGTGCGGACATTCTGGACCGGGACATGTTCGATTCCGCGCCAAAGACTCCAGAGCATACGTCTTGGACAATGCGGATTCTGGAGCGGTTGGATCAGGCTGTCGGGCCGGGTGTGATGGATAAGCCGATTTTCGCAGCCCTGGACTCCGCAGTGCCTTCTTCGGGCCGCCCGAAGTCAGAGTCGGAGCAAGATCTTAATTTGGGCAAATACGATGCGCTGTTTGCTGGTGCGCCAGACAAGCCCTCCGGCGTGTACAAATCCGGCCAGAATCCGCCACCGCCGCCTACCGTGCGTCTAGTTAGCAGTTCTCCGTTTCAGCCACAGGAGGTCGTTCTCCCGGGATACCCTCCCATTGCAAGGCTCGCTCATGTGGACGGTCAGGTCTCTTTCAAAGTGGAAGTCGGCGGTAATGGCAACGTGACAAATCTTGTTTTCGAAAGCGGTCACAAACTTCTGCGTGGCTCTGTTGAAGACGCCGTCCGTAAATGGTCATTTCCAGCAGAAGCGGCAAATCACCAGATCGAGGGTCTAACCGAGTTCAACACGAACTGCTCGAAGAACTGACGTTCTGGGTGGGCATCCCTTGTTTGCGTCCTTGTTCGGAATGCCAGTCTGCCGGGGTGTCGTTACAGTAACTACTCAGCGGTTACTAAAGCTCGCTGTACCGCATTCGATCTGCCGCAAGTCCTGTGTTGCCAGAGAAGTACGCGCTTTTTGCATCATAAGTTAAGAGACAACTTTTTCATTGCCCTTACTCATGGGCTCTTTTACTATCGAGAAGTACAGGGAGCTGGCTGGAAACGCCCGTTTTAACTCGGTCGTCAAGACACCAAAGAACGATCCGGGGACGCGCGAATCACTCCATTTTCTGCGACGTTAGGCCACACTTCGGAGTCTGTAAGAAGGGGATCGTGAGATTTAAGCCGAGTTTCGAGGATGGTTCGAAGGGAAGCGCCGCGCTGATTCGTGTCGCCGTTTTTTGCTTTTCGTTGCTGTTGGCTTGCCAGGTCTCGATCGCGGCAACGATCAACACGCATCCGGTGACTCGAAAAAAGGCGCGCCCGGTTACCGAAACCCCTCATGCTCGCAAGCGGATGAGCCGTCTGGCTCGCAGCCGCGTTACGTCTTCGGGGTCTCATGTTGTCAACGCCAGCCTTCACCGTCGCCACCGTTCTTACGAACGCTTCACGATGAGCTCGTTCACGGATGACATCACGGAAGGCGACGTCATCACGGGCGAAGATCCAGTCGTACGCCAGGCCGCGATCGATGCCTTGGGCAACATGAATGGTACAGTCGTCGCCATCGAGCCTACCAGCGGAAGAATTCTGGCGATGGTCAATCAGAAACTTGCCCTGTCGAGCGGCGCGCAGCCTTGCTCCACGATCAAACTTTCCGTTGCTCTGGCCGCGCTTAGCGAAGGAATCATCACCAAGGAGACTGAGGTTCGCCTGGGTGGCCGGTCTCACATGAATTTGACCATGGCTCTGGCTCACTCGAACAACGCATATTTCGAAGCGCTGGGACGCCAATTGGGATTCGAAAGAGTTCACCAATACGCGCGGCAGTTTGGATTGGGCGAACTGGCCGGTTATAACATTCCCGGCGAACAGCTGGGGATTTATCCGGACGAAGAGATTTCCGCGAAGCTTGGCGGCGTCGGCAAGATGTGTTCCTTCGGAGAAGGTGTGTCCGTAACTCCGCTGCAACTTGGCGCGCTCGTTTCGGCAATCGCCAACGGCGGCACGCTCTATCTCTTGCAACATCCCACTACTCCTGAGGACATTGCAAATTTCCAGCCCCTGGTAAAACGCCAATTGAATATTGCGCATGTTCTCCCTGAAATTTCGGACGGTATGGCGGGCGCGGTCGATTACGGAACCGCACGCAGTCTGCATCTGAATTTCACCGAAGAAGAAGTGCTGGGTAAGACTGGAACCTGCTCCCACGAGGGCACGCGCTTCGGATGGTTCGCGTCGTACGCCAAGACAAACGTGGGACACGTTGTAGTAGTCGTGTTTCTCGAAGGCGGGCGCCCAACGTTCGGTCCAAAAGCGGCGGAGATTGCGGGACGAATGTATCGTAATCTTTACGATCACGAATTCTTCCTGGCCAAACCTATCTTGCCCGCCGATAGCGCGACTGTGAAGTCCCTGACAAACACCCAGCAGTAGTTTCGGTTTTTTTCTTATGGAAGTGGGAGAGCCTTAAGCCCTACGGCTGTGCGCCGGCATTAAGTACGATATTGAGTGGCGCGATCTGATCTGGTTTCACGTACCGATTTACGAGGAAGCGCTTGCCATCTTTGGTTACGTCATAGCTGAAAACGTCGGTCGACGAGATTGGCGCGCGTCCGTGAATCTGGAACAATGGCGTGGGCGTGCTGGCGGAAAATGTAGATCCGGCATTGACGGGAACGGCCGTCAGCATGCCAGTTAATCCGATGTAGAAAATCTCTTTGCCATCGCCGCGCCAGCGCGGCTCGGTGCCGCCTCCGCTCGAAACCTGCCATTTGCCGGCAGCAGCGGGGAAAGTTGTGACATAGATTTCCCAGTTGCCGGATTCGTCGGAGGCGTAGGCCACCCATTTTCCGTCGGGCGAGATTTGCCCATTGGTCTGATTTCCTGGGCCTGAGTGAAAAGGCGTTGGGGGCCCTCCGACGGCCGGCACCAATGCCAGATGACTTCCGGATGGACTCTGATACTCGCAAAGAATTTGTTGGCCGTCTTCGGTCCACGAATTCGGGATAAGATCGTCCTCACCCTTCACGTTGAAAATTAATTTCTCCGGCTCAAGCCCGGAAGCCCTTTTAAGTTCGAGGCCTTGCCCGAGAACAGTGCCAGCTTTGCGATAAGCCAGGATGCTTCCGTCCCGCGACCACACGCCGGCGACTTCTTCAGCAGGATCAAATGTGAAGCGTGAGCTGCCCGTCCCGGTGGCGTTCTCAATCCAAATGTCAACGTTATTAGCCTTTTGGTCGGTCACGTCCAACGCGACCCGGGTGCCGTCAGGGGAAATCGTCGGATTGGCCACGACACCCGGCTGGCCGATCGTACCCAAAGTTTTGCCGCCGGGGTCCATCCACGTCGGTTGCGATAGAACTGCGCCAGCGCTGGTGTTGTAGATCAGTGTTCCATTTACCGCCACGGTGAACGCAACCCAATAAGTGGACGGTTGAAAGCCCACAGTATTCGCAACCACAGTTGTACCGCCAGAAATGACCGCCTTGCTTTCGTCAAATGCGACGCTTATTAGTTGCCGCTGATCATTGGCATAAAGCAAGTGCTTCGAATCCAAGCCAAAACTTGAGTGCGCGAGAGTGACGAGCTTCCTCTCCCTTCCATCGAGGGAGCTGGCATAGATGCCGCTGGAGCGGTCGTCCCTGAGGTTTCCAAAATTGCCCGCCCAAAATAGGAAATGGTTGCCGTCAGGCAAAAACAAAGGCCAGCGATGTGAATCATCGCTTGAAAGATAGACATGGTCTGTAACCGATTGTGCTCCGGAGCCATCGGGATTGACCCGCCAGACTGTGCTGCCGGAATCGGGAGCATAGATAATTACATCGCGGCTCCCCCAATCGCCGCCCCGTGGTGATGATTCCACATTCACGAGCACTTGCGGTGTCCCGCCTGACGCAGGGATTTTTTTCAGCTTTCCGTTTGCGAAGAACGCGACGTAAGTGCCATCGGGCGACCAAAATGGAAAGCTTGCGCCTTCGGTGCCATCCAGAGGGACGGCGGTGGGCGAGCCAACACGCTGTACGTACAAGATTGGCCTACCTGAATTTTCTTCGGGAGAAACGAAGGCCAGCATTGAGCCATCGCGCGACAACGCCATGTGACTCACTTCCCCGGCAACAGGGATGGCAAATTGCATGCGGGCCTGCGGTGCGGGACGTTTCGCAACAAACCATGTCACGGCAGCAACGGCAGCCAAAGCCAGAACGATCAAAGCGGGAAACAATATCGAAGTTTTCCGAGGCGCAATGGCTGCTCGCGCCGTACTACTCATCTCGCTTCCGGAGAGTCCGCTGAGTGCGAACGACAAATCCTTCGCTGAGTGGAAGCGCTGCTCAGGACTTTTCTCGAGACAGCGCCTGACAATCCGGTCAAGCGCGGGAGAAATATGATGTATCGGATCGGCTAACTCCGGCGGGTCTTCCTTCAAAACCGCTGTCATGGTTTCGACTGGGGTTTCGCGAAGGAATGCCCGCTTTCCAGACAGCATCTCAAACAGCACTGCCCCGAAAGCGAAAATATCTGTGCGCGCATCGACGTCCTGGCCACGCACCTGTTCGGGTGCCATATAGCTTGCGGTGCCCATAACCATGCCAGCCGCGGTCGGCGAACTGGTTAGGGTGATTCCGTCGACGCCAGGACCACGGTTAGGTTTTTCCGTAAGCTTAGCCAATCCAAAGTCCAGAATCTTGACCCGGCCATCCTTGGTGACAAAGAGGTTTTCCGGCTTCAAGTCGCGATGTACGATTCCTTTTTCGTGCGCCGCAGCGAGGCCGTGAGCGATCTGCACTCCGTAATCGATCGTCTTGCGCTGTGGAAGTGCTCCGTCATCCAGAATCGTACGGAGGGTCTCGCCCTCAAGCAGTTCGGAGACGAGAAAGGGAGTGCCGTTGTACTGGCCTACGTCGTGAATGGCGAGAATATTGGGATGATTGAGAGCCGCGACCGCCCGCGACTCCTGCTCAAAGCGATGCAGCCGTTCTTTATCGTTATCGCTGTCATTGCCGCGCGGAGCAGAGTCCGGAAGAATCTTGAGAGCGACATCGCGTCCCAAGCGCGTGTCCCGCGCACGGTACACCTCGCCCATGCCGCCAGCTCCAAGCGGCGAGAGAACTTCATAAGGACCTACTTTCGTACCAGTGGCCAGAGTCATGGGAAGCAGCCATTATAGCGGTGTGAGATGAAGATATGCTTCGGGTGCCGTGCGCTTTCCTTGTACTTTGCGAAAGGCCGGGATGGTCGTCAGCACACAGAGTTTTCTTCCGGTTCATCAAAATAAGAACGATGGGGCAGACTCTGGGAACTCAGCTTGATCCAACTCTTCTGGTTTCGCTGTGCTGAGAATGTGGAACTCCGGGGAAAGCTCTTCAAACTCAGCCATCTGGCCACGTTCCTCCAGTAATTTGGCATCGCAATCCTATTAGAAATCGCAACACTGTAAATTTGTAGAAATCCGGCTCACTATTTTCCCCAATTGGCATCTTAACGAAGGCGTTTTTTGTCAATTTGCGTCGCGCAAGGGCACAAAATTGAGCACATCAATTTTTCAAACGACTTTGGCAAGCTTGGTGGTAAGTGTCCTTTCTATCGGAGTCCACGGGCAAGAGCCGTTTTCAGTTTCGAGGCTGCGGCTGCCTACGCCCGGAATTCAAGGGACTCCCTTCGCCCCGAACCTTCGACTTCCAGATTTTCGATTCGAAGCGCTGGACGAGAATAGCCCCGCCAGCCCGGATGCTCCTGCCAATACCTCTTCCAGCAAGTCCCAGCCGGGGCTGGTTAAGCGTAGCATCAAACTGATCGGAGAGGACCAGAAGCGGCTCTATTTGGCCCCATTCGAGCGGCATAACATTAAGTGGGATGCTCTAGTGCTGGTAGGCACCGGTGCATTTCTCGCCGCCGATCGCCGCATCGAAAGTAATATTCCGCACTCGAATTTCACGGCATATCAGGCCACCTCCGATATTGCGATTGCCGGATTGGCCGGATCGCTGGTTGGGATATACGCTTACGGATTCAAGGACGACCATCGCCATGCCAAAGAGACCGGCAATATCGAACTTGAAACGCTGGTAAACACCTTCCTGATCTATACCCCGATGCAGCTGATTTTCGGCCGGCAGCGGCCCGACGAGGGTAACGGTCGCGGCGACTTCTTCAAGCACCACGCGGTGAATACGTCGTTCCCCGGCGGCCATGCCATGTTTACATGGGCTATGGCCTCAGTGGTGGCTGACGAATATCCGAAGCCGTGGGCGCGCTTTCTGAGTTACGGTAGTGCATTTACGGTAACTTTCACTCGCTTCATGGCCCGCGATCACTGGTCTTCTGACATGTTCATAGGAACCGCATTGGGCCTTGCCATTGCCGAGAATACCTTTCATGCCCGTTGCAATCCGGAATTCGAATCACAGTGTAAGGGCCATCGGTGGTGGTGGAAGCGGACGAAAAAGGACGTCCCCTAGCAGACCGGCGGCGCGATCAACACTGCTTGTCATTTGAGTTTGCCGGTATTCTGTGACAATGCGACTCCTCGATGAACGCGCAAGCGAATTGATCGCCAAATACAATCGAAACCCAAGGTGTGCGAAACGCTATAACCCGGCTGCAGAAACGGTGTATCAAGCGCGGCGCAGGATCGGAGACCCTCTTCTATGTGATTTCGAACCCTATATCGCCACTGGCCTCAGGCGTTTTGACATGGGGCGCACAATGGTGATGGATTTCCCGACTCGTCTGCGGAGCGCCATGCAAGCCGTGCGGAGGCGTCCACTAATTGGCGTGTTCCGAGAGTGCCGCCTCAGCTCTGTTGACCTAACAGCCTATGTTTCCGAGATCGAATCTGTTTACGAGTGCCTTGCTCACGCGGGTATCCTCCATCCAGTGAAGCAGTCTCACGTAGCCACTACAAAGATTCTTCATTGGCTCTTCCCTGATTTGTTTCTGATGCTGGATAGCAGGGTCGCTCGCGTCTTCCGAGATGTATTCGGCGTCAAGTTTGTGAAGTCAACGCAACCGGGCTATTCAACCGAAAAGTATGTACAGTGCCTTCAACTAGCTCAATCCGACATTCGCTCTTTCGGTGCGGAACGTTTCAGGGCGTTGGAGGCCAGCATGCCCGAGGCCCGGATCTTTGACAAGATCGCTTGGGCTAGGACGCCATAGGGCGACATAACGTCCCTGACGCCCTGGAGCGCCGTCGGGAGGCCCGCCCTCGCCATTCCACTCTCACGCAAAAGACGCGATAGGATGAGGCACCTTTCGAGAAGAGTACTTCGACGGGCGGGAGCGCGCGTCCCGCCATGGCTGGTCTAAACTCTAGATATGGATTATGGCGCTCGCCAGAAAAAGTTGCGAAGCCTGCTGGGCCAGAACCGGCTCGATGCATTGCTGGTTACACATCTTCCTAACATTCGCTATCTTTGCGGATTCACGGGCAGCTCCGCCGCCCTCGTGGTCATGGAAGGGTTGAGCATCTTCTTCAGCGATGGACGTTACACCGCACAGGCGAAAGAGGAAGTCCATAATTCCCGCACAGTGATTGGGCGAAAGGGCCCTTTGATATCCGCCGCGGAATGGATGTCCGCGCATCGCCCACAGTTGCGTCGAAACTCGGGAAAGCGGGGCTGGGCACTGGGAATTGAAGGCGAACACCTGACCGTATCGGCCCGTGCCAGGCTTTCAAAAACTTTGGGAGCCTCGTTCAAGCTGAAAGAGACACCTCCACTCATCGAGCAAGCTCGCACGGTGAAAGACCCGGAAGAGACCGGCCTGATTCGAGCGGCGATGGAAATGGGAGCCAGTTTGTTCGATCGTGTTCTTAAAACAATCAAGCCTGGCGTCACCGAAAATGAAGTGGCCGCGGAATTGGAGTACGCAGCTCGAAGGGCAGGAGCGGAACAGATGTCGTTTCCGACAATAATTGCTTCTGGCAAACGCTCGGCATTGCCCCATGGAGTCGCATCTCGGGCGAAGATCCCCGCTAAGGGATTCGTCGTCTGCGACTTCGGTGTTATACTCGCGGGCTACTGTTCGGACATGACTCGCACTGTTCATGTGGGAAAGCCAACAGCAGAAGCAAGGCGCGTATACGAAAACGTGCACCAGGCTCAGCAGGCAGCGGTTGAGGCTGCTAAGCCCGGCACGAGCGTGGCAGAAGTTGACAATGCCGCTCGCAAATTACTGAAAGAAGAAGGCTTAGGGAAATACTTTTCGCACTCGACTGGCCATGGCGTAGGTTTGGAAATTCATGAATCGCCCCGAATCGCTGCCGGTCAATCCGACGTGCTGAAGCCTGGAATGGTTATTACAGTTGAACCCGGCGTCTACATTCCCGGCAAGTTTGGAGTGCGCATCGAGGACATGCTTCTCGTCACGAAAACCGGGTGCGAAGTCCTGACACCTACAAGCAAGGAACTGATAACGCTTTGACCCGGCGTTGCACGCGGCTTTTTTTGAAGGGCGACGTAGCCACGCTGATAGCACTTAGAAATCCCACCTGACCCATGAACCAAAAAGAAATCAAAGAGCTCATCGAATTCCTGATTGAAAAGGACATCGCTGAGTTCGAATTAGAGCGTGGCGACGTGAAGGTGCGCATCAAGCGCGCTAGCGAGCCAGTGCACGCGCCTCCTGCTGTATCTTATTTCGCCACGCCGCCGGCACCTGCGGCACCTCTCGATGCGTCCGCACCGCCGCCAGCGGCTCCCCCTGCTACTCCGAAAGAACCCGAGCCGGTTCCCGAGGAGCCCTTGCACATGGTCAAGTCGCCGATCGTCGGCACATTCTATGAATCGCCTTCGCCCGGGTCGCCCCCGTTCGTAAAGCCTGGAGACATTGTTGAGGTCGGGCAGCTTCTTTGCATTGTGGAGGCTATGAAATTGATGAATGAAATCGAATCGGATGTCGCCGGCGAAGTCGTGAAAAAGCTAATCGCCAATGGCCAGCCGATTGAATACGGCCAGGAGTTATTCGCCATTCGGCCTCGAAAGTAGTCAGGCTCGGCAATTCCATGTACAAACTGTCATCCCGACCGGAGCGAAGCGGAGTGGAGGGACCTGCTTTTTTAAGAGATGCTCGACGCGTCGGCGTTTATCGGACCTCGCCCAGTCGCGAACAACTCCTCATAAATAATGTTTAACAAAATCCTTATCGCAAATCGCGGAGAAATTGCGCTGCGGGTAATTTGCGCCTGCAAGGAGTTGGGTATCCGTACAGTCGCGATTTATAGTGAGGCCGACCGCAATTCCCTGCATGTTCGCTTTGCGGACGAGGCGATTTGCATCGGCCCTCCGCAGTTGACGTTAAGTTATCTGAATATTCCCGCCGTCATTAGCGCCGCCGAAATTGCCAACGTGGACGCCATCCATCCTGGCTACGGCCTGTTAGCTGAGAACGCCAACTTTGCGGAAGTGACCGAAACCTGCAACATAAAATTCATCGGCCCGCCGCCCGAGATCACCCGCCTGATGGGAGAGAAAGAAAAAGCCCGGGCGATCATGAAGAAAGTGGGCGTGCCGATTCTGCCTGGGTCTGAGGGAATCCTGTCGAGCGACGGGGAAGCGCTCGAATGGGCAAACCAAGTTGGATTCCCAGTCATCATCAAGGCTTCCGCTGGAGGGGGCGGGCGCGGAATGCGAATCGTACGCGGCGAATCGGAGCTTCCAGCGCTTTTTAAAGCCGCCCAATCTGAAGCAGCGGCGGCATTTGGAAACGGCGACCTCTACATGGAGAAGTTTATTGAGCGCCCGCGCCACATTGAATTCCAAATTCTAGCCGACGAATATCGCAACGTGGTCAGTTTGGGCGAGCGCGAATGCAGCGTGCAGCGCCGCCATCAAAAGCTCTTGGAAGAGTCACCCTCTCCGCAGGTCAGCCCGGAGTTGCGAAATCAGATTGGACAGATGTTGACGAAAACCCTCTCCGACATCGGCTATGTAAACGCTGGGACCGTCGAATTCTTGATGGACGAAGACCGCCAGCTTTATTTCATCGAGATGAATACACGCATTCAGGTGGAGCATCCCGTTACCGAGATGGTCACCGACGTGGACCTGGTGAAAAGCCAAATCCTGCTTGCCGCCGGAGAACGCCTGGAAAAGGTGTTGCAAGGCCCGATTGTTCATCGGGGACACGCCATCGAATGCCGCATCAACGCTGAGCATCCTGAAAAATTCACGCCATCGGCCGGGAAGATCACAGCATTCAATCCGCCCGGAGGTACCGGCGTTCGCGTGGATACGGCCGCATATGCAGAAGGCACGATCCCGCCCTATTACGACTCGCTGATTGCAAAGCTGATTGTCCGAGGAAAAGATCGAGTTGAAGCCGTGTCGCGCATGTCGCGAGCATTGGAGATGTTCATCGTCGAAGGGATTTACACGACGATACCGTTACACAGAAAAATCCTCGCCGATCCAGATTTCCGCGCAGGGAATGTGGATACGACGTTCATCGAGCGTTTCCTGGCGAAGAATGGAATCGGTAAGCCGGCAGCGTAGAACGCCTGTACGTTACAAGCTACCTAATTCCCACTCTGCACCTGCTGATAGTACTTCTGCAGCACGTAGAAGGCCTGCTTGCGCTGCCCACGATCGGATATCAAGCCTTTACGATTGTGGAAGTCCTGAATTCCCGGAAGGAAGCGTCTCGCCGAACGGAAGTCCATCAAAACCCACGGAGACATTCCGGCGAAAGAGGGAATTTGTTTCAGCATGTTGATCTGGTGCTCGAATAAATTGGCTTGGTACTCTTCGGTAAACCGCGTGTCGGCATCGCCATGCTTTCCATACGGCGCGCCAGCCCCGAATTCGCTGATGATCAGGGGCTTCTCGTAGGCGGTCTTCCAGTGAAGGTGGTCGGTATCCTCCATCGTTCCTTCATACCATCCCACATATTCATTCAGTCCTAGCACGTCGAGAGATTCTCCCAACCGATCGTTCAATAGTCTGATGCCGGGCCCCGCTGATTCAGTGTGATTCAAAGCAGAAGTCACCAAACGCGTGGGATCGAGTTGGCGCGTGAATGCGGCGAGGGATTTTATAAATTCAGTCCGTCCGGACTCCGACGGAGGAGTCTCGTTAGACATCGACCATAAAACTATCGACGCGCGATTTCCATCTCGCGCAATCTCGTCGCGCAATTGTTCTTTGGCATTCTCCAGTGTGTCAGGATTCTGCCAGGCAATGCTCCAGTAGACCGGAATCTCCGACCAGACCAGCAGGCCCATGCGATCCGCCAGCCGGATCATCGCCTCGTTATGGGGATAGTGAGCAAGCCGAACGAAATTGCATCCAAGGTCGCGGACCCATCCAAGAAGCACGTTGTCATCCTCCTCGGAGAAAGCCCGCCCACCGCGAAACGGCGCCTCTTCATGCATGGAAATGCCGCGGAGGAATATCGGCTTTCCGTTCAGAAGAATCTGCGTTCCCCGAGTCTCAATCGTGCGAAATCCAATATCATCTTTTACTGTCTCGTTTCCGGTTGAGATCACAACCTCATAGAGCTTCGGATTTTCCGGTGACCAAAGTTGAAGCTTCGCAGAAAAATGAAATTCAGCGTGCCCGGTAGCATCGGTATCAAACGATTGCGTGAGATGTGCTTCGGGAATTTCGATTTTCACTTTGCCGGATAGCGACGTTCCATTTAGCTGTACCCATCCCGCAATTTCATCGCGCGAGCCCTTTGCAAGCTGCACAAAGTAATTCTGAATAAAGTTTTCGGGGACCTCTACCAGTTCAACGCTACGAGTCAGCCCGCCGTAATTCCACCAATCTGTGTCCCGTGCAGGCACGCCTTCTGTCAGCCGCGTGTTATTCACTTCCACGACGACGCTGTTCTCGCCTTCAACGATGCTTCCCGTTACCTCGAAGTTGAATGGCGTAAAACCGCCGGTGTGCTCGCCCAACTTTTGGCCATTCAACCACACTCGCGTCGCATAATTGGACGCGCCAAAATAGAGGAAAACGCGACTGTGCGAGCGCTTAGGGTAAGCAAAATAACGCTGATACCACACCGGCCCTTCGTAGAAGAGGAGCGGATCCCGTTGCGTGTTCCAATCGCCGGGGACCTGCAATTTCTCAGAAGTGTCGAAATTGTATTCGACCAGATCTCGCTTATCACGCGCCTTCGCGTTTTGATAAAAGCGCATTCGAAGTCCAGTCTCATAGGGGTCCACAATCGTATTCCAGGTCCCATCCAGGTTGATTGTGGTTCGCCCCGCAATATTCGCGATGAGGGTACTGGGAGCGGGTTCGGCCATGGCAAACGGCGCAACTAAGCAGGCAGCAATCAGCGTGGAAAGGGCGGTCAGGCATCGCATCGAATTTATTCCTCGACCGGAAGTATAGATGGAAAACAATCTGCGTAGGGGCAGATCTCCTCATCTGCCCAGCGAAGCGAACCTCCGCAAAGCTGGCGACCTGATGCTCGGCTACCCAGACGCGGGCGCCCAGGTCTACATGTTTCGTGACGATGGAGGGCTGAGCAATTTGGGATTTTCATGCCTAAGATAAAACATTAGCATGGCAAGAGACCCGGCCAGTGGAACCAGAAATCCCACCCTCAGATTTCCAAAATGCGTGGAAAGCGCTCCTACGATCCAGGGCAAGACCGCTCCTCCGAAATTCCCGCAAGCAAAGATTGCCCCGCTGATGAGCGCTGCCGCGTCGCCAAACCATTCCGACAGCAATGAAACGCTGATGGGGAACACCGACGACAACCCCAAACCGGAAATAGCCGCGCCGATCATGATCAGCGGCATTCCCCTCGCTGCGATCAGAACCAGTACTCCAAGAGCCGAGAGGGCGACGCCCGCCGTGGCGAGCTTGGTTGCGCGCCATCGTTCAAGCGCCAACGGTGCCAGGAAGCGTCCTATTAAGAGCGCACCCCAAAAGAACGAGGGCGTAATCGCCCAGAGAGCATGCGAATCGAGTCGACGAGCGTAGGTGGCTACCCATCCACCAACGCAGTTTTCGGTTCCCACGTAGATAAAAAACAATCCCGCAACGATGGGAAGCATTTCATTGTCCCAAATCCCACGGCTGGATACTGTGACCTGCTTTTCCGAAGTCGCCTTTCCGTCGGTGCTGAAACGAACTGCGCCCATCCATGCCGCCAATAGAAGCAGCGCGGCTGACGTTCCGTAGAGGAATTGGGCCGTGTGCCGGGAACGCTGCACCGCCGCGACCATCAGCGGACACGCCATGGCTCCAACTCCCCAGCACGAATTCAGCAAATTCAAAGCTGATGCGGCTTTTTGCGGATTCGACCTGGCAATTCGCAGATTGGCAGCCGGAGTATTAACCCCGAAGCCGGCGCCAAAAATACACACAGAGATCAGTCCAAATGTCCAATTACTGCGAGCGAGACACGCCACGCCAACCGCCATGATGATGAGGCTGAGCAGCAATGTGATCCGGTACCCGTACCGCGCGACCAACACGCTTGACAGCAACATGCCGACGATTGATGCAGCGTATTGCGCGGTAAACAGATATCCGGCTTGCGTGTCGTTCAAAGACCAGCGGGCCGCCAGCATTGGGAGCATCGGCCCAAGCAGCGTCATTACCACGCCGGTAATTACGAAGTCGAGGTAAAGCAAACTGACCCCGGATACAGGTTTGGGGGATGCGACTAAGCTGGAAGTCATGTGTGAAATATGACCGCGCGGCGTCTACGTACTTGATATCATTCTCGAATCACGCGATTCAAAATGAATGATCAACAATAAACGCATCGCCGTCGTGTTGCCCGCTTACAACGCGGCAAAGACGCTCGAGGCAACGGTTCGCGAATTGCCGGATCTGGTGGACATCCGCATTCTTGTTGACGATCACAGCTCCGACGACACCGTGAAAGTTGCCGAGGCGCTGGGATTGAAGTGCTTCGTCCATGACCGCAACTACGGCTACGGACGCAACCAGCAAACTTGCTATCGCGAAGCCCTCGCCGAAGGCGCGGACGTAGTCCTCATGGTGCATCCTGATTACCAATACACTCCTCTGCTCGTCACGGCGATGGCCAGCATGGTGGCTTACGGTGTTTACGATGTCGTGCTTGGCTCCAGAATTATCGGGGGACAGGCTTTGCGCGGCGGAATGCCTTTCTATAAATACGTCGCAAACCGCCTTCTGACCGCGTTCGAGAACCTGTTTCTGGGAATCAAGTTGTCGGAATACCACACCGGCTATCGCGCGTTTAGCCGTGACGTTCTGACTACGCTGCCTCTGCTCGAAAATTCGGATGATTTCGTTTTCGATAATGAAGTGCTGGCTCAGTGCGCGCACTTCAAATTCCGAATCGGCGAAGTCTCCTGCCCAACGAAATATTTTGCGGAGGCTTCCTCGATCAACTTCAGTCGCAGCGTGAAATATGGTTTAGGCGTCGTCGCAACGACGCTGAAATTCGCCCTACAGAGAGTCGGACTCGGACACTTCAGAATTTTTAGCTCCCGCGGCCGCAAGCTGGAACCGGGTTTTTCCACCTACTATGTCCGAGGAGTAGTCGGCGGAAGTGAGGGATAGAGTTTGTTCCAGCGAAACATTTTGTCATCCTGAGCAAAGCGAAGGACCTGTGTAATTGAACTCGTAGTGCATAGGTCCTTCGCTACGCTCAGGACGACAACTTAAATTTAGAAATTTACGATTCGCCCCGCGCTTGTTGATCGTAGATTTCTTTCACCCTCTCGATTGTATCGGCTTCTTCGGGCAGCTTATCGGGACGCAGTCTTACAATCCTCGGGAAACGTAACGCGTATCCGCTGTTGTGCCTTTCCGATTCCATCATGTTGTTGAATGCCACTTCGACGACGATCTTCGGCTCAACCAACAAGCGCAAGCCTCGATTTTCAAGCGTGTGATCCAGAAACCACTTTGTCATCTCAGCAATCTCGACGTCCGTCAATCCTGAATATGCTTTTCCAATGTTGACCAGCTTCTCTCCATCTCGCACGGCGAAAGTGTAGTCACTCAGGACTCCAATTCGTTTGCCGTGTCCGTATTCCACCGCGGTCACAACCACATCGAGAGTCGCGAGCTCACGCTTTAGCTTCAGCCAAGACTTGCCCCGACGTCCAGGAGTATAGAGAGACTTAGGGTCCTTTATCATCAAACCTTCGTTGCCGCGTGCCTGCGCTTCTTCGAACAAGGCGTCAAGTTCCCGGGAAGAACCAGCCCGGAAAACTGGCGCGCGGATCACCTCGCTTCGAGTGCCCACCTCGGAAGGATCAAACGCCAGATGCACCTGCGGATCACCATAGGTTTTCCTTTGTGGACCTTCGTGTCCTTTGTGGTTAATCGATCTTCTCGTTCCCCCGAAAACGTCATCCAGAATCTTTACACGCTCTTTAAGCGGACGATCAAGCAGCAACTTGCCACCGGCATACAAAATATCGAAAGCCAAATAGGCGACCGGAACCCGCCGGATCATCTCGTCGCTCACCTTCTTCCTGCCCAACCGCTGCTGCAAAGCGCTAAATGGCAGAGCGCGGCCTCCTTCCCCAGCTCCCCAAGCCACGATTTCTCCATCGAGAATCAAGTCTTGCGAAAAGCCGCAGAGTGCATCCGCTAATTCAGGGAAAGACTCTGTAATCTCGTCGCGCGTGCGAGAAAATATTTTGACTTCATTTGCTGAGCAGTGCGCTTGTGCGCGGATTCCGTCATATTTGTCCTCCACGAATGCATTTTCGAAATAAGATAGGGCCTCTTCAGCCGACTCCGCCGGACTCGCCAGCATGAACCCCAGAGGATGGAACAACCTCATGCGGGCATCGCCGAGATTGCCGCGGGCCGCAAGTCGCAGCGTCTCGCCGATATCGCCCAGCAGCATGTTTGCTCGCTGTACCTCGCGAAGCGTGGCTCCGTAGGCTTTGGCAATCGCTTCTTCAACCAGGTTTTCCTTCAGCCCGATGCGCAAGTTCCCCGTCATGATTTTCACAATGTACTTCGCTTCGAGCGGAGTCACTTGCGAAAGCAACTCCCGAAGAAACGAAGTTTTTGCCATCACTCCGCGGGCTGAAGAGATCTCCCGGAATCGTTTCTGGACTTCGGTCACGGACAAGTCGCTGTCTTTTTTGATTGTAGGCAATACTTCGGCAGCCACTGATCCAAGATCGCCGTGGCGTTTGTAGGAAGCGGTCAACTCAGCACCGCTTTTTCCCGACAGTTCCTCCACGATCCGAAAAAGTAACGACCCTCCAACTTGCAGCGTGGTTTCCTCCCAAACCGGAAAAGCCCGGCCGGAGAGAAATGTGGCCACGGCGATTCCCTCCTCCACCGGTATTGAGCCAAGGTAAGCGGCGACGATCGCGGTCTTTTCCAGCTTCTTGGTGGTGGCTGCTACTTGCTCGCAGACGATCGCGAGTCTTTTCATCTATCAAGACTAACCAACCCTATTATTTGCTGCAACTTGCGAGCGATTCGAATGCTGGACATCCGTGATACTCTAGTGTTTGCGCTCTTCTACGCGGAAGGATCATCCAATCGGTATGTCTTCATTGAAGAAATTCCTACTTACATGGTGGCATTTTCTGGTCGCAGTGCAGCTTCTTCCAGCCCTCGAGGGCGGCGAAGAAACCCTGGTTGGCGGCCAGGCCGTCCTTGAGGGCGTTATGATGCGCTCTCCTCACGCCTGGGCAATCGCATGCCGCAAACCTTCCGGCGAAATCTCCACTCACAGCGAACCGCTGGAGCGACTTTCAGAAAAGCATAAGTGGATGGGATGGCCTGTAATCCGCGGCGTAATGACCTTGGGACACGCGATGACGCTGGGCTTCCGGGCCCTGCGCTTTTCCGCCAATGCCGCGTTGGATGAATTACAGGAAGAACCGGCGAATGCCGGCAAGAAGAAGTTCGAAATCACCGGATGGATGGCCGCCGTCAACATCATCATTTCAGTTAGCTTCTTCATCTTCATGTACAAATTTTTGCCTCTGGTTGCGGCTACTGAAATGAAGAAGGTTGCTCCAATTTTCAGCGGTCAGGTCATGTTCAATCTGGTTGATGGCGTGATCCGCCTGCTTTTGTTCCTGCTCTTTATTTGGGGAGTCTCTCTGTTACCCGATATTCGCCGCGTTTATGAATATCACGGCGCCGAGCACAAAACCGTATTCGCTTTTGAGAATGGCGATGCCATGGAAACGAGTGCAGTACAGCGTTACTCGACATTTCACCCGCGCTGCGGCACCAGCTTTCTGATGACCGTAATGATCATTTCCATCGGTGTATATACGCTGATTCCGGTAACGACTTTCTGGGCAAGATTCGCGGTTCGTATTGCTCTTCTTCCTTTGATTACGGGATTGTCCTACGAAATCATCCGCTTCGCCGCCAAGCATCGCGGATCACTTTTCGCACTCATGACCGCGCCCGGGCTCTGGATGCAGCGTATCACTACCAAACCCCCCGCAAACGCGCAGGCCCAGTGCGCAATTGACGCCCTGAACCTGGCGATGTCGCTTGAAAGGGAACACGGCGGCGAATTGGTAATTGCTTAGCTGTCGTTGGTCGTTCGTCCTTGGTCGTTGGCTTAAGCCCCAGCCCCCTTTGTTCGTTCATCACATACAACTCTTTGATGAAAAGATACAAAAATGGCTGGAGGACTCATGTCATCATCGTTTAGAGATTTGAGAGTCTGGCAGGAAGCTATGAAACTAGCGAGTGAGATTTATAAGAGCACTGCAACTTTCCCGAAGCATGAAATTTACGGATTAAGTCAGCAGCTTCGACGGGCTGCAGTATCGATCCCCAGCAACATTGCGGAAGGAAAAGGTCATCACTCCGACAAGGAGTTTGTGCATTTTCTTTTTCACGCACGGGGATCGCTACTAGAGTTGCAAACGCAACTAATGATCGCAGAGGAATTACAATATATGTCGAAGACCGAAGCGAATAGCCAATTGGCTTTGGCGGAGGCTGTAGGCCGCGCCTTAAGTGGCTTGATTAATTCACTACGAACGAAGGCTGCGTAGGAGTTGGGCCAACGACCAAGGACGAACGACCAACGACGGTCCTATGTTTGAACGACTCAACCAAATCGAATCTCGCTACGACGAATTGACTCAGGCTCTTTCTTCGCCCGACATCGTCAATGATTCAGCGCGCTACCAGAAGACTGCCAAAGCTCATAGCGAAATTTCAGAAGTGGTCGAAAAATATCGCGAATACAAAGATCTGACTCGAGGTATCGCCGAGAGTCGCAGCATGCTTGCGGACGAAAAAGATCCAGAAATGTTGGCCTACGCCCGCGAAGAGCTCGACCGCCTGGAGTCACGCGTTGCGACCATCGAGCAGGATCTCAAACTGCTGCTTCTTCCTAAAGATCCGAATGACGAAAAAAACGTCATTCTGGAAATCCGCGCCGGCACGGGAGGCGACGAAGCCACGCTTTTCGTTGCCGAAATGTTTCGCATGTACACGCGCTACGCCGAAACTCAGCGTTGGAAAGTCGAGGTACTTTCGACGTCGGAGTCCTCAGTTGGAGGCTTGAAAGAAGTCATCGCAATCATTGAAGGTAAGCGCGTCTACTCTCAATTGAAATACGAAAGCGGAGTGCATCGCGTGCAACGAGTCCCTGCAACCGAGCAGCAGGGACGCGTTCACACTTCCGCGGTTACCGTCGCAGTCCTTCCCGAGGCCGAAGATGTTGACGTCAAAATCGAAGCCAAAGATCTTCGCATCGATACCTTTTGCTCATCCGGCCCCGGCGGCCAGTCCGTGAATACAACCTATTCTGCCGTGCGCATTACGCATATTCCAACCAACACAGTCGTGAGTTGCCAGGACGAAAAATCGCAGATCAAGAATCGCGAAAAAGGCATGCGAGTTCTGCGTGCCCGCCTTTACGAAATGGAAATGCAAAAACAGCAGGATGCTTTGGCGAAAGAGCGTAAAGCCATGGTGGGATCAGGCGACCGCAGCGAAAAAATCCGCACCTACAATTTTCCCCAGAACCGCGTAACCGACCATCGTATCGGGTTGACGATCCATCAACTCGAACAAGTGATGGACGGCAAACTCCAGCCACTGTTCGAAGCTTTGGAAGCACACTATCAGGAAGAAAAACTCAAGCATGAAACCACAGCGATCGCCTAAAACAATCACGTAGGGACAGCCGTCTTCAGCTGTCCTGGCAAGAACCCTCGCCAGCTCTCTCTTCCATGTTCAAATAGATCGGTGTCACTTCGAAACTCTCTTGCGAGTGCTGTCGAACGCCTACTTGCTGCCCACGTCGGCTCTCCCGGCCTAAACGCTGAGCTCCTCCTCATGTTCACACTGGGATGCGACCGCGCCTATCTCTACGCCCATCCCGAGCGCGAGCTGACGGCCGAAGAAAGCCGCCGTTACGAAGATGCCCTAGCTGAGCGCGCCCGAGGCGTCCCAACGCAATACATCACAGGACACCAAGAATTTTGGGGAATGGATTTTATCGTTTCGCCAGCGGTGCTCATCCCACGTCCCGAAACCGAGCACGTGATCGAAACTGTTCTTGCTCGTGTGGGGCGGACACTCCTGTCCGCCGCTCTTCGCATTGTCGATGTGGGAACCGGCTCAGGATGCATCGCCGTCGCCCTCGCCAAAGAGCTGTCGAACGCCGAAATACATGCCACCGACATCTCAGACGCAGCCCTCGAAATCGCTCGCACAAACGCAGCTCGACATGAATTCGAAAGCCGAATTCAGTTTCACCAAGCGGATTTACTGGAAGGCTTCAAACCAGCCAACTTCGATTTCATAGTTTCCAATCCCCCTTACGTCGGAGAATCAGAAGAAGACCAAGTCCAATTAGAAGTCCGAAAATTCGAGCCGCGAAACGCCGTGTTCGCCGGTCCCACGGGATCGGAAGTCATCGAGCGATTGATCCCACAAGCCGCAACAGTGCTCAAGCCCGGAGGATGGCTAATAATGGAAATCAGCGGAACGATTGCGGAGAGAGTGGCGAGCCTGATGTCCGAGTGGAAAGAAGTTAAAATCACCAACGACCTGCAAGGCATCCCGCGAGTGGCGTCAGCAAGAAAATTATGACCTGGTGTGGCGCGGGCGCTCCTTCGACTTTGCTCAGGACAGGCTCTCGCCCGCGATTCGCGAGACTAACTCTTGACCGCGGCCACCGGTTGAATTTCTTCCACATCCACCCAATTGGTTGGATATTTTCCGGTGTAGCATGCGGTGCAGTAGGTAGTCTTTTCGCCGTCTCCGCAAGCTTTTTTCATTCCTTCGAGGGAAAGATATGAAAGCGAGTCCGCGCCAATGAATTCGCGAATCTGCTCAACAGTATTATTCGCTGCAATCAATTCCTTCTTCGATGGCGTATCCACGCCATAAAAACATGGCGAAATCGTAGGCGGACAAGATATCCGCATATGCACTTCTTTGGCTCCGGCACTGCGAATCATGCGAACGATCTTGCGGCTGGTAGTTCCGCGAACGATGGAGTCGTCTATGAGCACCACGCGTTTGCCTTCGAGCAGGCTGCGTACAGGATTCAGCTTCAGCTTCACTCCAAAATCGCGAACTGTCTGGCGCGGCTCAATGAAGGTTCTTCCGACGTAGTGATTGCGGATCAAGCCGAAGCGCAGCGGAATGCCACTCTCCGCCGCATAACCCATCGCCGCCGTCACTCCAGAATCGGGCACAGGCACGATGATATCGGCATCGGCGGGAGCTTCCCGTGCAAGCTGGCGGCCGAGTTCTTCGCGGCTCTCCTGCACCGCTCGGCCAAAAACACGGCTATCGGGGCGTGAAAAATAAACGTGCTCAAAAATGCAGCTCGATTGCGCCATCGGCGTTGCATAGAAACGCGAAGTCACGCCTTCCGGTCCCACGACGATCAACTCGCCGGGCTTGACTTCGCGCTCGTAGTTCGCGCCAATCAGGTCGAATGCGCACGTCTCCGACGCAAAAACTATGGTGTCCTGTTTCTGCCCCGGCTGCGCAGGAATTCTACCCATTGCTAAAGGGCGGAATCCGCGCGGGTCACGCGCCGCAAAAATCCTGTCTGGACTGATCATCACTAGCGAGAAGGCGCCTTCCACGCGCCGCAGTGCGTCAGCCATTGCTTCCGGCAGAGTCTGTTCCTTGGAGAAAGCAATTAAGTGAACGATGATTTCCGTGTCGCTGGTAGTCTGAAAAATCGAGCCCTGGCTCTCCATGCGTCCGCGAAGCTCGGACGCATTTACCAAATTTCCATTGTGCGCCAGCGCCATCATTCCTTTGTTGGATTGCACCATGATGGGCTGCGCATTCAGCAATGACGAATCGCCAGCAGTCGAGTAACGCGTGTGCCCGATGGCAAGCGTGCCGTGGAGTTTGGCGAGTTCTTCCTCGGTAAAAATATCCGCGACCAGCCCCATGGCCTTGTGCATGTTCAAGGTCATGCCGTTGGAGGTCACAATACCGGCGGATTCCTGTCCCCTATGTTGCAGCGCATGCAATCCGAGGTAGGCGAGTTTTTCCGCCTCAGGGTTGGAGTAAATTGCCACCACTCCACACTCGTCGTGAAATTTGTCGGCAGGAAGCATTTGGTTTTTAGCTCCTAGCTCTTGGCTTTAGGCTAAATCCATGACCACTCACGTAGGGACAGCCGCCCTCGGCTGTCCAGTCGACAAAAGCTAAACTGCAACTTCCAATTCTGCCTTCAACGCCTTCTCTAACGCACCCTCAAAATCTTCCCGTAATTCCATCGCCGCTGCCGACACTGCGACCTTGCCATCCAGCCTAATTTCAAATTTTTCAGGAATCGTCTCTCCGATTATTTCAGAAGACAGGCCATATTTTACCGCTATCTGTTGGATTCCCGGCACCTGACTTGGGTCGCAAGAGATAATGATTCGGCTGGCGTCTTCCCCAAATAGCACAAACTCCGCCGGAAGCCCTTGCGATGCGATATCCGCTTTAATTCCAAGACTTTGCGCCATTGCAGATTCGGCCAAAGCGACAGCGACTCCGCCGTCCGAGCAATCATGCGCCGATTCCATTAAGCCTGCCTGGACCATCTCAATGATCCCTTTCTGAAGCGCTGCCTCTCTCTCGAGCTCAAGCGCCGGAGGGAATCCCCAAATCTCCCCAAGAATTTCTTTCGCATATTCGGACGATCCGAACTCAGATTCCGCGTCGGTCACATCGCCAGGCTCCGAAGCTCGCAGCAAAACCACACTGCGTCCTGTATTGCGGAAGTGCGGAAACACCGCTTTCCCAACATCGTCTAAAGTTCCCACGATTCCGATAACCGGCGTGGGATAGATGCCTTCGCTAAGTGTCTCGTTGTAAAACGAGACATTGCCGCCCGTGATCGGCGTTTCCAGTTCTTCGCAAGCTTTGGTGATGCCGTCAATCGTCTGCGAAAACTGCCACATGATGTGCGACTTCTCCGGATTGCCAAAGTTCAAACAATTAGTCGCGCCAATTGGAGTCGCTCCCGAACAGGCTACATTTCGTGAAGCCTCAGCAACCGCATGCATCGCTCCCAGCTTCGGATCGAGATAACACCATCGCCCGTTGCCATCGAGTGCCATCGCGAGCCCCCGGTCGGAACCCTTGATGCGAATCACTCCAGCATCGCCCGCGCCTGGACCTTCGACCGTGTTGGTCTGCACCATGTGATCGTATTGCTGCCACACCCATCGCTTTCCGCAAATGTTAGGGCTGCTCAACAATTTCTTCAAATTGGAAGTGTGATTGGAAATGCGACCCAGCTCAATTCCCGCTGGCATTTCCCGCGAAACCGGCGGCTCCCACCGCTCCATCGGACGTTTGTAAACCGGCGCATCGTCAGTCAGCGCAGGATTCGGAATCTCCGCGACGACTTCGCCATGATGAAGCACGCGCATGGTGTCTTCGCTGATGACTTGGCCGACTTCTACGGCGTCAAGTCCCCATTTCTCAAAGACGCGGAAGACTTCATCTTCGCGACCTTTTTGCGCGACCAGCAACATGCGCTCCTGAGACTCGCTCAACATGATTTCGTACGCGCTCATGCCCGTCTCGCGTTGCGGAACTCGATCAAGCTCTATCTCGATTCCCACGTGTCCGCGCGCGCCCATTTCGCAAGTGGAACAAGTCAGTCCGGCAGCGCCCATGTCTTGTATGCCTACAATTGCGCCCGTTTGCATCGCTTCCAGGCAGGCCTCAAGCAAAAGCTTTTCCATGAACGGATCGCCGACCTGCACATTGGGACGCTTCGCTTCCGACCCTTCGCTGAATTCTTCGCTGGCCATGGTCGCGCCATGAATTCCGTCTCGCCCAGTCTTCGAGCCAACGTAAATCACGGGATTGCCAACGCCTTCAGCCTTCGCATAAAAAATCTCATCGCGTCGAACCAGCCCCAGAGCAAACGCATTCACCAGAGGATTACCGGAATAGCATGTTTCAAACTTGGTCTCGCCGCCAAGATTCGGGACGCCAAAGCAATTCCCATAAGAAGCCACGCCGCTAACGACACCCTCAAGCACAGAATGATTCTTATGGATCTCGGCTTGTGTAACGCGGACACTCCTGTCCGCTGCCTTTGACTTTTCAATCGGCCCAAACCGCAACGAATCCATCACCGCCACAGGCCTCGCGCCCATGGTAAAAATGTCGCGCAAGATCCCACCAACCCCAGTCGCCGCACCTTGAAACGGCTCAATGAACGAAGGATGATTATGAGATTCAATCTTGAAAGCGCACGCCCATCCATCGCCGATGTCGATGATGCCGGCATTCTCCCCTGGCCCTTGAACCACGAGCTTGCTGCGGGTGGGCAGTCTTTTTAAATGCACACGCGATGATTTATACGAGCAGTGCTCACTCCACATCACGCTGAAAATTCCCAGCTCGGTGATGGAAGGCTCTCGCCCGCCCAAAAGCCGTTTGATTTTTTCGTACTCGTCCGGAGTGATTCCGTGCTCCCGGATAACTTCCGGGGTAATGGCAGAGGTCAGGGACGTGGACATGGGGAACATCTATTGTCGCATCCGGCGACACATCAGTTGAAAAGAAAAACAGATTTTTTTCACAAAATCGTCGTTGGGCGTTCGTCGTTGGTCGTTGGCAAAGACGATAGAGCAACCGGCCTCGTGCGTTGGACCACAGACGATTGGCTCAGGATTGAATTGATCCACGGTCGTTTGCAGATTTTGCCACGACCAGCGACCTGCGACCAACGACCGACCCTTATACTGTCCACGAATGAAATCAATCATTGTCGGCACCGCGGGGCACATTGATCACGGTAAGACCGCGCTGATCAAAGCTTTAACCGGAATCGATGCTGACCGCCTGGAAGAGGAAAAGCGTCGCGGCATCACCATCGACATCGGATTCGCACATCTCGAGTTGCCCGCCGAAAACGGCGAAACCCTCCGCATTGGATTCATCGATGTCCCCGGCCACGAGCGCTTTGTGCGAAATATGCTGGCTGGCATCGGCGGAATTGATTTTGTGCTCTTGGTGATCGCAGCGGATGAATCCATTAAGCCGCAAACCCGTGAGCACTTCGACATCTGCCGATTGCTCTCTGTACGACGCGGGATAACCGTCCTGACGAAGTCCGACATGGTCGATAAAGAGACCCTAGAGGTCGTACGCCTCGAGGTCGAGGAATTCGTTCGTGGATCGTTCTTGGAGACGCCCCAATCCCCCATCGTCGCGGTAAGTTCAATAACCGGCGCAGGCCTCGGAGCGCTGCGAAGGGAACTCCTCAAACTTGCGCTGGATACTCCCGCAAGAATCGCAACCGCGTACCCGCGTCTGCCGATCGATCGCGTTTTCTCCATGAAGGGTTTTGGCACAGTGGTAACTGGCACCTTGATTTCCGGCACACTTCGCCACGATGACGAGATCGAAATATTCCCGGAGCAAAAAAGAGTTCGGGTGCGCGGCCTTCAGGTTCACGGTCAATCTACGGAAAAAGCGGTTGCTGGGGAAAGAACGGCGGTGAATTTGGCTGGGGTTAGCGTTGAGGAACTCAGCCGCGGCATGACTCTGGCCCCCCCAGCAGCTTTCCAGCCCACGAATCGCATCGATGTTTTGCTGGCGCTGCTGCCCTCCGCAAGACCGCTGAAACATCGGACTCGCGCTCGCTTTCACTCCTACACAATGGAGACCACCGCAGAAGTCTTTCTGTACGAAAAAAAACAGCTGGCACCCGGAGAACACACGTTCGCTCAATTGAGGTTGGCGGACTCGACCTTATTGTTGCCCGGAGATCGATTCATCCTTCGCCAGTTTTCCCCGGCTACGACCATCGGTGGAGGCATCGTGCTGGATAATGCGCCGCCTTCCAAAGTCAGCGTCCGGGCCGCTCATGTGGATTTTCTGAATATTCTGAAAAACGGTTCGCGAATCGATATTGTTCGGGCTCGCGTCCCTAATCTCGGCGCCCGTGGAATTACCATTGCGGATGCCGTGGCGCAAACTGGTTGGACGCCCGGCGAAATCAAATCGACCGCGTCACAAATTTCTGAAATTTTGCAAATTGACAATCTGCTTATCAGCGCGGCAGCTCTAGAACAGATCCACGACGCGATGGTTTCAACGCTCGATGCCTTTCACAAACAGAATCCCCTGGTGGCCGGAATCGGAAAAGAAGAACTACGCGAACATTTACCCAGACATCCGCCCCAAGTTTTCGAAAGACTCCTCCAAGAGGCTTCGAGGGCGAAACAGATTGAACTGGCCAGAGACCTCATTCGCCTGCCCGGCCGTGGCGTCATGATGAAGGATGAAGAAGCTGAATCCAAGCGAACCATCGAGAGTGCGTTTTCATCGGCGGGGTTGAAGGTCCCTTCCCTGAAGGACGTACTTACCAGCCTCAAAATTGATAGAGCCCGGGCACAAAAAATAGTCACCCTGCTTCTACGGGACAAAACATTGGTGAAGATTTCCGAAGATCTGGTATTCCATTCCGCCGCACTTGAGAATCTTAAAAACTCAATTGCGCAAGAAAAGAAAAAATCGTCAAAAATGGACGTCGCTCGCTTCAAGGACATAACAGGGGTGACTCGCAAGTACGCCATTCCTTTACTCGAATATCTCGATCGGGAACACGTAACCCGCAGAGTAGGAGAAGAACGACTGATCTTGTAAGCAGCGGCGGCCCGCTGCTTAGACCGCCTGTTCGTTAAGCTCTGCCGCAATATCCTCGGGCTCTTCTTCGAGCATAAAGCTCAGGACTTCTTGCGGCACGGGATTGTTCCACACCGGCGCGAACGACTGGCGGTGCAGCGGGCACGGGCCATGCTCGCGCAACGCGGCAATGTGACGAGGAGTGCTGTATCCCTTGTTCGAGGCCAAGCCATATACCGGAAAGATGGGATCCCATTCGCGAACCATCGCATCGCGCGCGACCTTCGCAATAATGGACGCCGCCGCTATGGACGCCGATAACGCATCGCCGTGGATGATGGCGTTTTGTGCGATTTCACAATCCAAGCGGAGCGCATCCACCAATAGATGATCCGGTCCAGGCTGCAATTGCCCGACAGCCAATTTCATAGCCACGCGGGAAGCCTGGTAAATATTGATCTGATCAATGCGTGCCGCATCCACCGCCGCAATGGACCAGCTAATCGCGTGCTCGCGTATTCTTTCCGCTAAAAGCTCTCGCCGCTCCGGCACGAGAAGTTTTGAGTCCCTCAGACCGCGAATTCGGTACCTTGGATCGAGAATGACGGCAGCCGCCACCACCGGCCCAAAAAGGGAACCTCGGCCCACTTCGTCGACCCCCGCAACCAGATGTGCCCCGGCTGACCAAGCCTTTTTCTCATATTTCAAGGTGCAGTGGAGACGCTTCAGCAGGCGAAGCTTCGCCGCGGCGGCGGAAAGAGGCTTCTCAGGCACGAGTTTTGCGCTGGCGGCCATACCGCTAGGGAGTCTTTCCCAGTAACAATCCCATCCTCTACGAAGTCGGCCTGTGGAGCAAGAGAGGAAAACCGGGATAGCTCCTGCTGATACGGCTCTTGATCATTCCATTAGTAACTTCCAATCAATTACCCCGGTAAATTGACGGTGCTCCGGGCGGCTGCTAATTTCGGTTCCGAGGGAGCCTTTTGTCCGTCGATCCTAAAACCCCCGGACTACTCGGTGACGAAACTCCCGAGCGCGTCGAAACCCGTGTCGAAGTTGCATTGCCCCTGCGCGTCACTTTCTGGGACCGCGAAAACAAGCCCCTTCTCGACATGGCCTGCACTTACGACATTTCCTCACGTGGCGCCCGAATCAGTGGGCTGCGCGCAATCGTGAAAACAGGCGACATACTTGCGATCGAGCGCGGGAAAAACAGGACATTCTGCCGCGTGGTGTGGGTCGGTGGCTTGAATTCGAAACGGCGCGGACAAGTCGGCATTCAGAGTATCGAGGCTGAGCACCCAATGTGGGATACCGAATTGCGCGAAATGAGCACCGTCTTCGATTCCCTTCCTACCAATGGAAAATCGGGCGAAAATCGCCATAGACAGCGCTTCGACGAAGAGAACCGCAGGCAGCACTCGCGGTTCAAGATCGAAGGCGTCGCGGAAGTAAATTCCGAGGCTTTGAGGACAACTCGAGTGAAGGCGGCGCTCAAAGACCTGTCTGAACTTGGATGCCTCATCAGCATTCAAAACGCGCCCCCGCTAGGGTCAGACGTGGCCTTGGTGCTAAAGATCGAAAACTATGAGTTCGTTTTGACCGGACAAGTTCGGCACGTCGATACCGGAGATGGTACCGGAATCCAGTTTCACAAAATCCGCAAAGGCGACCGAAAGATGCTCCAGTACCTGCTTCGCAAACTAGCTGAGCGTGAGCTCGAACAATCGTTCGAGATCGAACTCCACCGCTAGTTTCCTCATGAACTGGAGTTTTCGTCTTCGGCACAAACACGACTGAACCCAATACTCCTCCCCACGCCTAATCGGCAGGGGTAATACCTTATCTGCTACCTCCATCGAGAACCCTTAACTCCTTCATTGCCTCTTCCAACTTGGGATTGAGTTGAAGCGCATGTTCGTAAGCGGCACGGGCTTCGGTCAAACGATCCGACTGTTGCGGCATTTGCCCGAGCCGCACGCAGTCCTCACTTTGGGGGGTTGCTCGCGACGGTCTGGGAAAGCTTGCGAGTATTATCCTCAAGATCCAGCCGGGCGAGAGCTTGCCAAATAGCAGATTGCTGGGGATTGATCTTGACTCCATGAACGTAGCTTTCGCGCGCTTTCGCGGTGTTCCCAAGTTGGCGGTATTCATCGCCGAGTTTTTCATACGCGATTCCAAGCGACTGCGAATCCAAATGCAGCTTGACCGCTGTTTCATACTCATTCACTGCCTGATCCGGCCGATCGTGGGTGGCCAGAATGGCGCCCAGGTTGAGGTGCGGAGCGGGGTCGCGAGGGTCGATGCTGGCCGCGCTAATGAAGTGGGGCCAAGCCTCTTGGTCACGTCCAAGCTTCATCAACGCCTCTCCCACGGCTTCTTCACCGACAAAGTTGTTGCTGGTAACATCGAGCGTATGGGACCAGAGATCGACACTATTCCGCCAATAGCTAACCTGTCTCCACGTGACAAACGTCAAGCCACATAGAACAATAGCGGCTGCCGTGACAGATCTCCCGACGGTAAGCGCCTTGCGTCCCGCAAGCTCGGCCGCACCCCAGACTGCCATGACGAACACACCGATGAGAGGGATGTAGGCGTAGCGATCCGCCATCGCTTGCGAACCGACCTGAACGATTCCGATCACGGGAATCAACGTCCCCAGAAACCAGAACCAGCCGGTTATCAAATAGGGCCGCCGAGCGCGCTCTCTCCAGACGAGAACACTCACCGCGACCAGAAATAAAAGAGGTAGCAAGATCTGCCAGATGGTTAAGAAATGTCCAGGATAGAAAACCCCAAGTCCTGCAGGCCAGAACGCCTTCCCCGCGTATATCGCATAGGAGTGAATTGCGTTTTCAATCCTCAGCTTTAGCGGCAAGTCCTTAACCGTTGGCATCGCGCCCGCCGACCGTTGTGCCACGAACGTAACGACGGCGCTCGCGGCTGCAAGCCCGATGAGGGGCAATTTCTCAAGCACAAGCCGCCAAAATCGAATTTGACGCGCGGGAAATGCGGGCGTGGAGATTGACCATCCCTCGATTCGTTGTAGAGGCCAGAAATCGAGCAATAAGAGCACGCAGGGAAGCGTAATGACCATCGGCTTCGAGGCCAGGCCCAGGGCGAATAATCCAGCTGGAGCGAGGTAGCGCTGCGGGCTAGGTCTGCGGACGTACCAACCATAAGCACCAATGGCCGCAAGCAAGAATGCCGTGCTCAAAACACTCTTCCGTTCCGCGACCCACGCCACCGTCTCGACATTCAATGGATGAACCGCAAACAGCGCGGCAACCAGAAAGCTGCGGCCGGGAGCTCCGGTCGCACGCTCGAGCAGCAGAAACAGCAATATCACATTCAGCAGATGAAACAGCAGGCTGGTAACGTGATGACCCGCAGGATTCTGCCGGAAGAGTTGCCAGTCCAAAGCGTGGGAAACCCAAGTGAGTGGATGCCAGTTACCCTGCTCGGTTGTGGTGAAAGACCATTTGAGCGTCTCCAAGCTCAGGCCGGTGTGCACGTGAGCGTTCTCGGCAACGTAGCCCGGATCGTCAAAATTGATAAAGCCATTCCGGACCACCGAGCTGTAAGCGGCGAGGGTAAGAATCGCGAGCAGCGCACAACCCAAAAAGATGCGTTGACCTGGCTCAACCGCCGAACGCGTTGCTGGTTGTAGAGCAGCGGATCGTTTGGTCGCACGCAGCCGCATATGGCCAATCCGTTGTCTGGGTCGTGATTTCAGTCGTACAGTCACTTTGAAAGAATTGAATGTACCGGACCGCCGAGCCTCTCCAGAGGCCTCGCAGGCGAATCGCAAATTCTCAGTGAAAAGTCAAAGTCACGTCGGCGAAGTCATCCTCGATCTGATTAACCCCGATTAGCAGTTTGGGACATGGCCCAGATTGGTTGCCATTCTGTATGCTGCCAAGTATCAGGCCGTTTCCAGACGCGAGTTGAGTTGCGCTTCCCCCAGTAACCGAGCCGGTTAGCGATAATCCATCGGTACCGACCGAAAGAACTGCAGCGGTCGTGCTTGTCGTGGCGATGGGGTTCTGCCCTATATAACCAATCTGAGGCCCGAGCCCATAGACCGTCAGATCCACGTTTTGCCCAGTGACAGTTCCGGTGAGCGCTGCCGTACTAAAGCATGGGTAATTTGTTGCCGTAATTGTCCCCGACAGAGACGCATTACTTGCGCCCATATTTGGACTCTGAGTTATTGTTCCAGACACAATAATGGGCGCCGGTGGTGTAACCCCGGTTACTATTCCCATGTAGAACGAATTTGTCAGTGTTCCTGTAAAGTTGCCCGTCAGTGGCGGAATCAGAATAGCGGACCATGTGCCGGTGCTGGGGGTCTTGCTGCAGCCTCCCGCCAGATCCGTATACGCGCCTGCCATTGATCTATTGTCAGACGATGTATTTCCAGTAAGTTCCAGAGTCGAGCCACTCTGATCCACGGAAAGGTTTATGCTTTGTCCGTTCACTGTGCCTGTTACCGGGCCCGCGCCCGCGCAAGTGCCGGGAAGTACGAAACTGCCCGTCAACGAATTGCTCGATTGTTGCAGAAATCCCGAAAGAGAAAATTGTATTGGCTGCTTGGTCCCGGACTGAACTAGTGTAAGTTGCCAATTGCCAGACAGGGTACCAGTTGGCGGGTCGGCGGTACTTCCCCCGCCGCAAGAGGACAGTAAAGCCAGGACACAAGTCAGTACTGTCGCAGATAGGATTCTCACAGATCTCTCCGGAACAGTAGGAATCATGACAGCCACCTATTCATGTAAACATCCAGCGCGGGAGCAAGAGTCAGACATTGTTTTAATCTCCATCGCGCTTTGCAAGGTGTAACAACTAAGAAACATTTCCTCTGCAAGTTAGCTACCCGTCCCTTTTAGCTGGACAGATAGCGGACTAACTCCGCCATCGTTGACAATATTTATCGTTGCGGAACGCGGCCCTGAAGCTGCTGGCGCAAAAGTAACAGTAATTGCGCAAGTGCCGTGCGGAAGTAGGCCGAGGCCCCCCAGCGGAAGTATGACGCTCTCGCATGTATTGGTCTGTGTGAAATCTCCCGCGTTAGGCCCTTGAATTGTGATCGCGGAGATCGAAACCTGTGTGGTTGCGCTTACATCGGTTAGCGTGATCGCGGATGGAAGACTGCTGACTCCGACCGTTTGGTTGGCAAAATCAACGCTGGTCGGAGAGACAGCAACGATGCCCGCTGTAGGAAAAAATATTACAGCCCCGACGGGATTTGTAAGAGTTCTCGCCAGTAGAGGATCGAGATGTTCCTCGGGGAGTGGTAGGCCATCGCCACTGTTTTGCGGCAAAACCCCGCCAAGATCGATCTTGGCAATCCAGTTTTGGTTTGCGTTAACCAGCAAGCCGTAGGTGTTGTTATCAAACACGCTGTTAAAAGTAGCGATCGCGTCGGGATCCCTGCCATTAACAAAGGCGCTCCCATCGGGAGTGGGCGGCATCGTGCCGCCATATCCGTAGTAAAACTGTGAAATCGCCGGCGGGCCAACAGTGACTTTGGGAGGAAAAAACTGCTCAAAGGCCGTGCAGTTTCCGGATGGCTGAGTCAACAATACTACGTCGTTTGCGCTTTGTTTACCGACTCCCGTTCCAAATGCCGCCATGGTCAGAGGCGCCGGCGGCGTGCTACATCCGCTTGTGATGTTCACTAATGTGCTGGGAGCAGACCAAGTGGCGCCTGTGGGGTTTGTGATCATATTCAAATTCACCAGAACATTGTTGGCGGTGTTCTGATCTGCGATGACCCCGACATCGTGAGTCAGGTCCGCCGCCATACCTGTCGCCGTAATCCCAAAGGCAGTATTCGTGGTCACGGCATTATCCCCGAGATTCAGCAGCCGCACTTCGCCCTGACCGGTGCTGAGGATATACGGGTACCCCGAATTGTTCGCCGGATTCAGGGAGAAGCTCCCGGCGGGAAAACCCGTCGCCAGTGGAGTGGGAATAACAGTCGCAGTGCCGGAAGAATAATTATTGATCGCGAAAGTATAAAAACCCGTGGCGGAGCTGATCACTGCCTGATCATTGGCGGGATTGATCACGATCCCGCAAATCATGCATGGAATGCCGTTTAAGGTGGTTGATTGAGTCGGTAAATTCAAAGTGAGCGTGGTGGTTATCGTATTACTCAGCAGGTCTTGCGGATCATTACTTGCATCGATCAACTGCACATCGAGTGAAGCGTAGCTAATAGCCACAATCTTTAAGCTGGTTTGGCTCGCGGCCGTGGCATTCGGAACGTAGCCAGGCGGCATTGGGATCGATGCAATCGTGGCCGCCGTAACCGGCAATGGCGCGAGCTTGTCGGCGTCCAAATTGATTTCTTGAACCGTAAATACCCCTTGCGAGCTCAGGCTTTGGTTTTGGGGCTGGTAGGCTGCGTCGACTTCTGCGCCATTAAATGGCACGTAGAGAACCGCGGTAGTGCTGCTTTGGAGCCCAATCGGGACGGTGGTTTCTGACGTGACAGACTGAAGTCCGTTTATGCTCGCACTAATAACGCTCGTACCCAGAGCCACTCCTTTTACAAACGTTCCGATATCGTTTGAATTGATGGAGACACAACTTGGAGCACAGGGACTTGTACTATTAGCGCTCGAATTATTGGTGATGGCCCAAGTTACACCGGCGATATCCGTTTTGACGCCATTGCTGTAAAGCCCAGTTACTCGGAGCTGACGAGTCCCCCCAAGCGGTACCAACGAATTAGCCGGCGTGATGTTGATAGACTGCAGCGTGCCGGCGGGAACCGCGGTGGGAAGCGCGCTCCCGCCTCCGCACGCTTGCAACAGTAAGAGTCCAGCCAAAACGACTGCCGCTACAAAAATATTCGCCGCGGCTTCGAATCTAGACTTCCGATCCTCCCTTTTAAACATCTCTCTCGATCTCTCCTAAAACTGCACTTGCAGGCATAACGGTGGTCTGGTATTAGCGATGGTCTGAAAGCTAACTAGCAGTGATCCGCTCGAAGAAACGCATGCTCCGTGGCATGGATAAAAATCAAGCCTTTCCCAGTTCAGCGCAGTCAATACCAGGGTGGAGCAGTTTCAACGCGGTGATTGTGGCGTAATCAAGTCAGACTACGAGTTGACCTATTAATGCAATGTGACTGGGAGTTTAAAATACTGTGAATTTCGAGCCCAAAGACGGCTGAAACTGCGGCGTTTTGTCACCTGCCACCGCCTATTGTGACCGCTACATTAATTTTCTGCTACAACGGCTTCTTTCTATTGACCGCCACAGATACACGGTCATAGAGTCATCGCGGCGCCCACCACCCCGGGTCTGGCCACGGAGAAATCAAATGAATTTGAATAACTCTGGCATGCGAGCGGCGATGCTCGTTGTGGTGCTGGTCAGTATCGTCGGCATCGGTGCACAAAACGCTTCCGCAGCTACAGTCGTTGTTGGATCCTGCCGAGCGGGAAATAACTTCGGAACCATACAGGACGCAATTAACAACACTTCTGCTGGCTCCACGATATTGATTTGTCCGGGCACTTACCTGGAACAATTGGATATCAACAGAGACCTTACCTTGACGGGGATCGCTTCCGGAAACTCCGACGGCGTCATCATTGCTTCGCCGTTAGGCGGATTGGTAAAAAATACGACCAGTTTAGCCACAGGCAACCCGATCGCTGCTCATGTGCTAGCGGATGTCAACGCAACTGTGAACCTGAACAATCTGATTGTGGATAGCTCAGGAAATAAAATCGCAGCCTGTACGCCCGAATTGGTTGGAATCTTCTATAGGAATACCTCAGGAACTTTGAAGGAAGTAGTAACGCGAAATCAGTGGATCGGTGCTTCGGAAAGCGATACCACTCTCAACGGATGTCAAACCGGACTGGGTATCCTCGCACAAAGCGGCGGTGGGTTGACTTCCGTCGTCACCGTGGAAAACAGTTCGGTGCACGATTACCAAAAGAATGGAATTACGGGGAATGAGATCGGAACGACCATTACTGTAAAGAACAGTAGTGTAGTGGGCCAGGGTGCTACCAACGGCGCCGCCGAGAACGGTGTTCAAATCGGCTTCGGAGCCAACGGAACCGTCTCGGGAAATACCGTGATCGACGACGTTTGGGCGCCGGATACGTCGAGCGACCCTGGTGACGCTGCTGCCGGCATACTGCTTTTCGACGCCGCATCCGGTGCGGTCGCGGTTACGTTGAATACTGTGGGCAACACCCAGTTTGGAATTGCCCTCGTTACCGACACAGCGACAGAGGACGATGGAGAGCAGGTAGTCAGCAACAAGGTCTTTGGAACACGAATTTTCGATGCTATCGACGTTTGCTCAAACTCAAACGTTGTCAAGAGCAACACGATCATGAATAGCACCGAATCTGCAATTCATTTGGACGCAAGCTGCCCGAGTACCGGTAATAACAACACGGTCACTAACAACACCGTTCGCGACGCTAGCGTTGGCATTTTGAAGGACGCCGGCGTGAGCGGGAATACCACCACGCCGAACTCTTTCGCTACAACGATAACTACCGATCCTTCAGGGAACGCTCGCAGCCAGTTGCTGTTCCAACCTGCACGGCCCTAAATGCCGGCGGGCACTTGACTCCGGCGGGGAAGGATACACCGGCAGGGGAAGTTATCCGCCTGTCGGGGTCAGTCAGCGTTCTGTTCTGTCGAAAAAAATTTACACAACGGTCATATTGCCGTAACACGCGGTGCCTATAGTGGGGGCAATTCGATTTGAACAATCGGATATTCGAATCGCCCATAACTCGATAACTGGATTATCAGTACCCCCAAGATCCGTATTGGCAGGCATGTTGAACTGCACTGCTTCGACAACCCGGTCACGAACCAGTTCAAGAAAAAAAGGAGATATACCTGTGAACAAAAAGAAATTTCCCCTGGCGATACTATTGGTCGCCGCGATAGGTGTGGCGGTACCTTTGGCCGCAGCCCAAGAGCAAGTCAACGCTACAGGTTCTTCAGGCGTGTTCCTCTCCATCGGACAAGCAACTTTTAACGACGTCGCAGGCGGCGCTGGAGTAGCTCACATCTGGACCGCTAAGGGCAGCAATGCCAAGGGATGTGTCGGCAATTGCGTTTCGATCCACGATCCGCGCTCGGGCTCGATTACGGATTTGTCGGGTAACATCTGGGTGGTTTGGGACAACTCTACTCCACACAAAGTCTGGGCTTACACGCAAGTAGATACGATTGTCGGCAACCGCGCCTTCTTCGGTGGGAACCAACCTCTGATCAATAACTGCGCCCTTACCCCTGGCTCCTGCCCCGGACAACAGCTGATTCCAAAATCAGTTATCGGCGGACAAGCGGATGAAACGTCCATGCCGTTGGATGTCTACAATGCGATCAACGGCGTTACCTTCGATTCTCTGTTCAGCGAGCTGCGTCCAGAGGACGCCGCCCAGATGCAGACGCGTGTCGTTAGCACCCTTACCTCAACTTTGAGTGGTCTTGGTTACGGAACCGGCCCCAAGACGTTGGTAGGCACGACGATCCAAAGTGCGTGGGATAGTGCGACTGCGGTTCCCGTCGCATTCGCCATTAAAGGTAATGATCCCTTCACCAAGAAGCCTGTTCTTGGGGGCGCGGGATGGACCTCGCAAAACCTCGGAGCTTATCCCGTCGTATTCGTCGATAACCGCACTAATACCGCCGGCCTGGGCTTGCAATCTGGCGGTGTTTATCAATACCTCGACGTCAGCGACGCGAAAGTAAAGTTGCCGGGAGTCTCGTACAAACTGCAGAAGCTGCTGGCCGGCGACTGCACGTCCAGTCTCATCGGCCCCAACTACAGCCTCACACCATTCGCTGTCAATTTGAACTTGCGCGAGCCGCTTTCCGGCACGTACACCACGACTGAATATACCGAGGTCAGGAATAAGGGCAACACCACGAACGGGCAGGAGAAGGGTGTTGGAGTACCCACAGGAGGTACTTCTGCTAATCCGTTGAACCAAGCTTGCCCGTCCGGCGGAGGAAGTAGGTTCCGTGGAATCGGCACCGGCGAAGTAGTGGCCGGTAATGGATCGGGGAGCGGTGGCGTTCTCAACGTTGCAGACAGCATTGCCTATTTCTTCTGGAGCTTCTCCAACGGCTCCAAGCTCACCACGAATCCCGGCGGGAACCCCAACTATGGTTACTTCACGCTCGATGGTGTGGATCCCCTGGCAGGTGTCATGGCAGCGCCGCCTCCAAACCAGGAAATACCATACTGCACAGCACCCTGCCCAGTACCGGAGGGCACTTCGTTCACCCACCTCCGCGACGGTACTTATCGCTCTTGGACGATCGTCCGCGTGGTTAACGCTGGCCCATCGACAAGTCCAGCCCTGCAAACCTTGATCACAGACGCTCAAAACGATGTCAACCTGATCGAGCCAGACTTCGTTCCTTGGGACATCAATTCCCATGGCGATCCAGGAATGCGGGCCTACCGCTCGCACTTCACTGCTGACGGGATCCTAGGCGTCAACGACGACGGAACCGGCAACAATGAGCACGGCGGAGACGTAGGCGGGATGATCTTCGCGAGGCCCGAAATCAACGACGCAGCTCACTTGAACAAAAAGCAGTAAAACTCGCTCCAGTAGTTTTGGGGTAGGGGCAGATTGGCCGAATATGGCCGCTCTGCCCCAACCTTTTTTGCAATTTGCGTTCGCCGATCAGTATCAGCTTGACCGTTATCAGGAGAAGACTTTCGCATGTCTACTTGGAATCCACTGAGAAGAGTATTCGGATTTATTTGCTTTGTTGTTTTCTTGCCGCTGTGCGCACCCGTGAGTGCGCTCTGGGCTCAAGCATCGCTCTCTACCGATGCCACGAAGAGAACCGATCACAATATCAACATTCCGGCAAGAGATTCGGCGGAGGACTGGACCACTCCTTTGCTGTCAGAAGGCATGCTGCATTCTTCCGTGCCTTTGCTTGTAGAAACGGATGACGACCAACCGGAATTTACCCGCGAGTTTTGGTCTCTTGAATGGCGGCCTGGGGATTCAATTCATTTATTTGTGATTAAGCCTAAAGGGGTGAAAAAGCCGCCGGTGATTCTCTATCTCTATAGCTATCCTTCGGAGAGCGATCGCTTCTTAGACGATGACAACTGCAAATTTCTGACGAAGAACGGATTTGCAGCGGTTGGTTTTGTATCCGCGATGACTGGCCATCGCTATCATGATCGGCCCTTTCGCGAGTGGTTCGTGAGCGAACTCCAGGAGGCCCTAGCGAGTTCCGCGCATGATGTGCAAATGATTTTGAATTACTTGTCGACGCGCAATGACTTGGACATCGATAGGGTAGGCATGTTTGGGGACGGCTCGGGAGCAACCATCGCCATCCTGACCTCCGCGGTGGATCCTCGTCTCAAAGTGCTGGATTTGATCGATCCCTGGGGCGATTGGCCCGATTGGCTGGCGAAATCGACTCTGGTTCCTGAAAGCGAGCGAGCGGATTATTTGAAGCCAGACTTCCTCAAAAACGTTGCGCCCCTTGACCCTATCCGCCGCTTTGCGGAGGTCAAGGCGCAAAAGATCCGGCTGCAAGAAGTGAAGGACGTCAAAGTCACTCCGCTATCTGCACAAGAACGCATTGACGCCGCCGTGCCGGCAAGAACACTACTCGTCCGTTACGAGGATCGACACGATTTCTTGCAGAACGCAGTTGCTGGAGGGAAGGCCCTCGACTGGCTCAAAGAGCAGGTCCAACAAACTGCGACAGGTGAGCGCGTGGCGGCCAAAAAATCGCAGAATCAAACCCATAATGCCCAAAACTGACCTTTCGAACCGACTACTAATAACTTCCGAATCTGAGAGTGAGCTGTAATTTCAGTGAGCTGTAATTACAAGGGTTGCAGACTCGAGAGAGTTCTCGAAAGGAGTCCGGCATAGCCGGTCCTGTTTATCAAGCTTTAATGTACCTGTCACATTCTTGTAACAATCGCCATGTAAGTATGTGGTTCTCACTTCCGTCTGAACTTCCTCAGTAACTTTTTGCGGACCGGGTTTGGTTCTGTGGGTGTCGCTCACGCGGCGAGTGGTTAAGACTAACTTCCTTCTATGCTGGGGGGTCACGGCTCTGTGAAATTGCGTCTCCTGTGGATTTCTCTAATCGTGATTATCCTTGGATGGGGAAGGAGTTTTGCTCAGGAAAACGCAAACACGGCGGGAAGCGCTGCGGCTTCCGATCAGGTAAAGGGAGCAATTACTGGCACCGTCAGCGACCAAACGGGAGCAGGCATACCAGGCGCAATCATTAAGATCAGCAACAACCAGGGAGTAAGTCAATCCGCAACATCTGACAATCAAGGACTGTATGCAGTCACCGATTTGGCGGCTGGTCCCTACAACATCTCTGTTACTGCGCGCGGCGCGAAGATTTTTGAAGCCAATATAGTTTTGAGTCCGGGGCAGGTGTTGACTCTCAGCGTCTCTGGAGCACCGGTCGCGCAAACCACTAGCCCCGTAAATCCGCAACCCGAACAAGGTCAGAGTCCTCAGGTTGGAGCCGCTCCTGCTGCGAACCCCGAAACTGCTCCCCCGGTACCGTCGCCGTCTGCACCATCTGCGTCCGCTTCGCCGCAGGTCGCACCGGTTCAGGCAACGGGACCAGGGTCAATCACCGGCACAATCAATGACCAGACTGGGGCAGTAGTTGTTGGTGCGACGGTAAACGTAGCAAATACAAAAGGGGTTTCCCAAAGTGCAGTTTCTGATGCGAAGGGAAATTATTCAATTAAGGACTTGCCGGCAGGATCTTACAGCGTAACCGTCACGGCCAAGGGATTCAAGCCCTTTAAAGCAGATTCCGTCACTCTCGCCGCGGGACAGGAACTCCCTCTGGACGCGGGACTCGAAGCGGCCGGGGAGGCAACCCAGGTCAACGTCGAAGGCAACGCTGTTGCCCAAGTCGAAACGGAAAACGCGAACGTCTCCGGCACTATCACCCAAAAGGAAGTGGTCAAGCTTCAGCTGAACGGACGCAATTTTACTCAGCTCATCGCCCTTACTCCCGGCGTGAGCAATCAAACTGGCCAGGACGAGGCCAAGGTTGGCATCACCGGAAGCGTGAAATATAGCGTGAATGGAGGCCGGGTTGAATACAACACGTTCGATGTTGATGGTAGCGATGTTCTAAATGCGGGCCTCAATGGGGCGGAGAGCACATTGATTGTGTACCCAAGCCTGGATGCAATTCAGGAAGTGAAAGTCCTTACTTCCAACTTCGGCGCCATGTACGGACGTACTGCATCGGGCCAAGTCCTTGTGAACCTCAAGTCAGGCGGATCCCAATTTCACGGAAATGCGTATGAGTTCTTGCGCAACGAATTTTTCAACGCACGTAATTATTTCGATCAGACTGCGGAGGCGCCACTTTATCGCAGAAATGACTTTGGCTTTACCTTTGGCGGACCACTCTTCATTCCCGGGCACTACAACACCAAAAAGGACAAGACCTATTTTTTTGTTTCAGAAGAATTTCGCTACGAGAAATCGCCTGTCCAATTCAATACCGCGGTTCCCACTTTAGCGGAACGCAGTGGGAACTTCAGCGACGTGTGCCCGCCCGTACCCGCGGGCAGCACCAGTGGCGTTCCCGTGTCGCAGTCACAATATCCAGACTGCCCCCAGGTTTCATTGGGTGAAACCTTCCCGGGCAACAACCTCGTCCAGCCGGCGGTGAACGGTCGCGCAAGCGGCACAACTATCGACGCCAATGCCCAAGCGCTCCTGAACACAAACCTAATCCCACTCCCTAATGCGCAATCCGGCTGCAACTCAAGTCTGGTTGGTCAGATCGATCCGCAGACCGGCGCGCCAATCATGCCCTGCTACGTAGCTACCATTTCGCCCGCCACATATTGGCGAGAGGATCTGGTCCGCTTTGATCAGGTTCTCACCCCAAAGATGACCGCCACGTTTCACTACATTCACGACTCGTGGGACACCACCGTTCTTAATCCCCAATGGGGCTTTGTCAAAAACTCTTTCCCCACTGTGGAAAATCGGTTTCTGGGACCGGGCACCAGCATAGTAGCTCGGCTTACTACCACCTTCACTCCATCCCTTTTAAACGTGTTCATAGCCGGTTACACCAATTCACACATCACGCTAACCAACCAGAACGGTCCCGGAGGAGCCAATGTTCAGCGGCCAGCTGGTCTCAGCTTCAAGCCCGGTACTCTTGACCCAGTCTCGTTGATACCGCAATACCCCATCGGCTATTTGTTCAATAACGGTTTCGGTGGTAAGGCCCCCGGCATTGTTATCGGGGGTAACAATGGTGAATACGGCGGGCAAGGGTTTGCGGTGGATCCCTCATACATGCCGTGGGAGCACACTAATCCAAATATCCAATGGCGCGATGAGATGAGCAAGCAGTGGCGCAAACACACACTTCAGTTTGGTGTGCAATACGTGTACGCGCAGAAGAATGAAACCAACGGAGCGATTGGTGCTGCGACCGGAGATCTGCAAGGTATCTTGCAATTCAGCAATGTGAGCCAGGGTCGGCAAGGCTCGGGAACAGGAAATGCCTTTGCCAACTTTCTCGTAAACTTTAATGGAGCCGCGGCGCCGAATCCGATCGAGAGTTTTACCCAGGATAGCGCCCAACTCCGATACTACAACCGCTACACCATCGCCGAGCCTTACTTCCAGGATGACTGGAAGGCCACGCGGCGCTTGACTTTCAATCTGGGGCTTCGGCTGAGCCTCTTCGGTAACTACCACGAGAAATATTTGCGTGCTTACAACTTTGACCCGGCCATGTATAGTCTGGCTCTTGCCGCTGAAATTCACGTCGACCCAACCACTGGCCTGGTTTTCAGCAACAAGCCCAACCAGCCGATTCCGATCAATCTTAGCAACGTGGACCCACGCCTTCTCAACGGCATTGTGCAATGCGGTGTAAACGCTGTTCCTCCCAGCTGCATGAAAAACCATCTCTTTAATTACGGCCCCCGGTTTGGCTTTGCCTGGGATCCACGAGGGGACGGGATGACCTCCATTCGTGGCGGGTACGGAATTTTTTATGAGCATGGAACGGGAAATGAGGCAAATACTGGATCGCTTGAGGCTAGTTCGCCGCTGGTTCTGAGTATGACGCAGCATTTTCCGTCGAGCTACACTTGTATTGGCGGAACCGGTGGCAGCGCAGCTTGTCCATTGTCGCCGACCGGGGCCTATCCGTTGAATGTGACCGGCGTTCCCACCATGACAAAGTGGCCCTATACCCAACAATGGAGTTTTTCCATACAACGTCAGCTTCGGGGAGACATGGTCGCTACTCTCGCTTATGTCGGGAGCAAAGGGACTCACCTGACCGTTCAACGCCAGATAAACCAGTTACGGCCGGTCTCGGCTCCATTCAACCCATACGCACTGCACCAGCCAATAATTACCACCAGCGGGACCGGAGACTGCGGCTCATGGACGGGAGATCCGAGCACAGGCGGAGGAGGCACCTTCACGCTAACGAACGGCACTATTGTGACAATTAAGAATCCTGCATATATAAATCTTGTTGCTGCGTGTGAGGGTATAAAAAGTGCCACTAGTGGCGCCGTTTCAGACGTTAATACGCTGCGTCCTTTTCCGGGCTATGGCCAGATTTATTCTCTGGATAACGCTGCCAACTCTATCTACCACGCTTTCCAGGCCACTCTGCGAAGAACCAAGGGCCCGGTGACGGCAGGTGTCAGCTACACATACAGCCACTCGATTGACGAAGCGTCAGATCGAAGCGATACCACATTTGTGAATACTTACGACCTCCGTTCAAACCGCGCCAGTTCTGACTTCGACCAGCGGCATCTTCTGAACATCAGTTACATCCTGCAATTGCCCAAGCTAGGCCAAAAATTCTCTGATTGGACGGCTTCGAATACAGCCAATGGCACTCAGCAGCCAGGGAGTTCGTCTCGCTTCGCTCACTTGGTGGCAGACGGTTGGGAATTCTCCGGGATAACTATATTCCAGTCTGGCACTCCTTTTAGCGTCGTTAATGGAGGCGGAAATACAGGGATCGGCTTATTTGACAATGCGGGCGTTGCCAACGGCATCGGTCCGGGATCCTACCCAGATGTGATGTCTAGCCTCCCCAAGCCGCTGACTGGCACGAATTCACAAAGCTTCGGTCCTCTTTTGGGGAACCCCTCGATCTTCGTGGCGCCGCGCGGACTTACCTTCGGGAACGCTGGCCGCAACTTTATGAACAATCCCAGCAGACTGAACTTCGATATGGCGTTGCTCAAACTTTTCAAGATCCGAGAGAGTGATCAGCTTGAATTCCGTGTTGAGGCGTTTAACATTTTTAATCACACTCAGTTCCGAATCTTCGATCCTAACAATCCCGGCAATAGCGGTAATAACGTAATCAGCTGTTACGCAGGTCCGAATTATAGTGCTGGCTTCCAAGGGGGCGGCAGTGATTGCCTGACGGGCAATTCGTTCCTGCACCCAGTGGACGCACACCGTCCCCGTACCATTCAGCTTGGCCTGAAGTACAGCTTCTAGAGCTTACCTCTAAAAAGGAAACAACTCTTCAATCTTGGGTCTCATGTTTGCTCGGGTTGGCAAACATGAGACCCGTCCCAACGACACGACTTTTTGTCTATGCCGAAGAAACCCGAATTTCTACCTAGCGCGCCGCAGTCACGACTTGTAGACCGCTAACTTCATTGCTCTGCTTAAGCCTGTCGAGTTTCTTTCGCTGTTCGGAGTTAAGCAGTCGCGAAATTCTGCTCTGCAAGTCTGCGTCTTCAGCGACCGCTTTCGTCAGCAGACGCGCTTGCGCCTGGGCCAGGGACCGGATCTCCTTCTGGTCGGGATGTTCAGTTCGAGTTGCCTTCTCCAGTTGCTGTCGCGTGAAATCCAGTTCGGCCATCAGCGGAGTAAGGGAGGCGCTTTCACCTGCCATCACCTGCTGAATGGTAGAAGCTTGTTCTGGTGTTAATTGCAAATATTGCGCCAAGGAAGGACTTAGTTGCAGAGAAGAAAATGGCAACGGTACCACCAAGGTTTGATCGGATGACTGCACTTCGGCCGGCTTAGTAGCGGTAGAGGCTTGCTCCACCGCTTGTTCAAGAATTGCGTGAACGGCGCTGAGTAACTGATACTGCATCATAGCGACCTGGTATCGTTCGCGGGCCAGGTACTCACCCTGCGTACTTGAGAGTTCACCATTACCGACCGCTTCGGAAATCTCGCCCAGCTCGTCCGACATACGATTCGCTATCCCGGCCATTCCGGTCTCGTAGTCGGCGAGAACGTCCTGCGGGCCGCGAGGTATCTCGGGCTCTACCTGAAGTACTTCACTCAGTACTTCATCGTTCTCCGTCGTGGTCAGGTATGTTTGTATCGCCGGAGCGCGAAGGTCCGCGTCAGTGCGATTGGGGGCGGCGCACAAGACTTGAGGTACTGAAAGCAACGACAACACAAGAATGACAATGGGAGAAAATACGTTTTTCATAAGACTCCTTGTCTTTTGCTGATAGGTAATTCACTCGATCAAGCCAAATGACTAAACTCCGTTCACGGTTATTTGCTACAGCCAATGTTCTGAATTCAAATCGTGCATACTATGTAGATGTGTGCAGCACAGAATTGTGCGTAAAGAGTTTCTGTGATTATGTAAGGATTTGTAGAATCTATTCAGCGGTGAAGATCATCGATTTAGAAGAATTGATGCTTTCATTTTTTGTTGTGAATCTATTCTAAGCGGGGATCGGCGATTTCGCCGACGATTCGGTTGGCCGGGACGTGAATCCGCCGGTGAGAGGAACAAGCAATTCTCTGCAGCATCCGAGCGATAGAAATCAGCATCTCACTCTGTGCCCGAATGTGGTTCTCTCGTTTGTAATGTACCTCGGCGTAGCTCGCGCTCCTTCATCAGAGCAAAGAACACGGGCACGAGAATCAGCACATGAATCGTCGATGTAATCATGCCGCCCACGATCGGAGCGGCAATTGGTTTCATTACATCTGAGCCGACCCCCGTTTCCCAAAGAATGGGAATCAGACTCGCAAGAACAACACAGACCGTCATCAATTTTGGCCTCAGACGTTGGACGGCCCCTTCGATTACGGCAGCCTCGATGTCCTCGTGACGAAGCGCGGCGCCCGAGTTGAGCCGATGATCCAAGGCTTCGTGGAGATAGACGACCATCACGACGCCAGTTTCAACGGCGATTCCGAATAGAGCGATATAGCCCACCCACACCGCGACGCTGAAGTTGTAGCCAAGTAGCCGCTGGAGAATCAGTCCGCCCGTCAAAGCGTAAATTGTGGGAAAAATGAGAACGGCGGCCTCGGCGACCGAGTGGAACACCATGTATAACAAAACGAAGATGACTACAAACACGATTGGAAGAATGAGCTGCAATCGCTTCCTTGCCCGCAGTTCAAACTCGTATTCGCCCGACCACTTGTAGGTGAAGCCGGGAGGCAGAGCAAGTTTTTGTTTGAGCAATTTGCTCGCGCGGTCAACGAAGCCGCCGTAGTCGTTCGTGTTCAAATCAAGGTAAACGTATCCCGTCAGCGCGCCATCTTCATCGCGGATCATCGACGGTCCCCGCGAGAAGGAGAGTTTTGCCACATCCGCGATCGGAATCTGTGCGCCGGAGGGCGTCCCAATCAGAACTCGCCGCAACTCATCGACGTTGTCCCGAAAGTCGCGGTTGTAGCGAACGTTGACCGGATAGCGTTCGCGTCCCTCAAGGTTTTCAGCGACCATTTGGCCGCCAATTCCTGAACTAACCGCCTGTTGGACATCGCCAATGGTTAGGCCGTAACGAGCCGCCTCGGCCCGGTTCACTTCGATATTGAGATAAAAGCCTTGCGAAACACGCTCAGCAAAAACGGAACGCATCTCGGGAATGGCCGAAAGTATCTGTTGCACACGCGCGCCAACTTGCTGGATGCCCTCCAGGTTTGGTCCCTGTATCTTCAATCCGAGGGGTGTCTTGATACCTGTTAACTCCATATCGAGACGGTTCTCGACCGGCATGGTCCATGTGTTGGACAGGCCAGGAAACTGAAGTTTCGCGTCCATCTCTTGGATTAGCTTTTCGTAGGTCATTCCCGTCCGCCATTGACTACGCGGCTTGAGCATGACTGTTGTGTCATACATATCGAGAGGAGCATTGTCGGTGGCACTGTCGGATCGCCCGATAGAACCGAAGACGGTCTCGACTTCGGGAAACGTGCGAATGATCCGGTCTTGTTCTTGCAATAACTGAGACGCCTGCCCAATAGAAATTCCTGGCAAGGCGGTCGGCATGTAGAGCGCCGACCCTTCAAACAGAGGCGGCATGAATTGGCTGCCGATGCGAAATGCGAGCGGCAGCGTGATCACTAGAAACAGCAAATTGAGTAGCAGCGTTGTTTTGCGAAAACGCAGGCACAACCGCAGAACCGGCAAGTAAATAGCCTGGGTGATTCTTGAAATTGGATTTCGCGATTCTGGCGTCAGGCGCCCACGGATGAACAGCACCATAAGCACCGGCACAAGAGTGATCGCTAGGACAGAGGAGAACCCAACGGCCAGCGTCTTTGTCCATGCCAGCGGGCGAAACATTCGCCCTTCCTGCGCCTCTAGTAAAAATACCGGCAGGAAAGAAACCACAATGATCGCCAGTGAAAAGAAAATAGCCGGACCAACTTGTTTGGCGGAGTTCAGCAGAATTTTCCGTCTCTGCATTTCTGGAAGAGGATCGGGATCTCTCGATTGTGCCTCCGAAAGCTGCCGGTATCCGTTTTCAACCATGACGATAGCCGCATCCACGAGAACGCCAATCGCCAGCGCCAAGCCGCCCAGCGACATGATGTTCGACGTGACATGAAGGTAGTACATCGGGATGAAGGACGCGACTACGGCAATGGGCAGCGTAAGAATCGGAATTAGTGCGGAACGAAAGTGGAATAAGAAGATCACGATCACGATGCTGACGATGATTGCCTCTTCGAGCAAGTCACGTTGAAGCGTTTCGATGGAGGCATCGATCAATCCCGAACGGTCGTACCCTGCAACAACTTCTACGCCCGGGGGCAGCGAAGGCTTGATTTCCGAGAGTTTCTGCTTGATACCATTGATGACGTTGAGAGCATTCATGCCGTCGCGCATCACGACAATGCCACCAACCGTTTCGCCTTCCCCCTGCCATTCGGCAACTCCCTCGCGAATGTCGGGGCCGTATGTAACCGTCCCAAGGTCCCGGACGAGCACGGGTGTTCCGTTCTTCGTCATCACAGGAACTGTTTCAAGGTCGCTCAACGAACGCAGATAACCAAGTCCGCGAATCATGTACTCCGCCCCGCCCATTTCCAGCAGGCGTCCTCCAACTTCGTTTGTACTGCCCCGAACTCTTTCAATCACAGTCGAGAGAGGGATGCCATAGGCGCGAAGTTTGTCAGGGTCGAGGTTGACCTGGTACTGGCGCCCAAATCCGCCAATAGTGGCTACCTCTGCCACTCCGGGAACAGTTTCGAGCTGATAACGTAAATACCAATCTTGAAGGCTGCGCAAGTCGGCCAAACTGTGCTGATGGTTGCGGTCCACAAGGGCATATTCGTAAACCCATCCCGCGCCGGTCGCATCCGGCCCGATCACTGGATGCACGCCCTCCGGTAAACGTCCCGTTATCTGCTGCATGTACTCCAAAACCCGTGACCGTGCCCAGTAAAGGTCCGTTGTGTCCTCAAAAATGACGAAAACGTAGGAATCGCCGAACATGGTCTGGGCTCGCACCGCCTTAACATGTGGTGCCGCGAGTAGGGTCGTGACGATTGGATAAGTAACCTGATCTTCGATGATGCTGGGAGGCTGACCCTCCCAGCGTGTGTGGATGATTACTTCCACGTCCGAAATATCGGGCAGCGCGTCAAGCGGAATGTGACGCAGAGCCCAAATTCCCGTTAGCACCAGCAGCAGTGTCCCAGCGAAAACAAGGAAGCGATTCCGAGCGCACCAATCAATCCATCGGGCGATCAAGTCACATTCCTCCGGCTACGTTAATTGTTAGCTTTTTGGTTGCGATGACGTGACCGCTCTTTGAAGCCTTAACTGTTACCTGCCAAGACCCGCCGGCGCCAATGTCGCCTTTACCTTCGTAGCTGCCGCCGCCTTTGTCGCTCGCTGTGATGACCGTTTTCATGGCTGCCATTCCCATCTCAGGCATTGCCGCCATGAAGAACGTGACGGTTACTTTGGCTCCATCAATTGGTTTGCCGTCCTTCGAAGTAAGTTTCACCATGACGGTGTTACTCCCTTTCTGTGGGGGAGAAGGGTCGGTTGTTAGCTCGACTGTGGCGGAAGATGTATCCGAACTCTTAGCGGTGGTTGGGGAATCCGTGGGCATTTTCATTCCTCCCATGTCGGACTGCGCCGAGGCGCGGGTCACAAAACAACTCGCGGAAAGGATCGCTCCCACTAAGACTAGAAGTATTGTGTTGAGACGATGAAAACGCCTCGAGCGCAGAACATTCGAAGACCAATCTCCTGTTTGCTTTTTCATTTACATTCCTCCTGTTGCGTTAAGATTTAACTGCTTGCTTAAAATCACTTGCCCGTTCTGAATGGCAGTAATAGTCACTTTCCACGTCCCACCGGAACCCAAATCGGCTTTCCCCTCATAGGTGCCGGCGCCTTTGTCATTCGTCGTAATTACACTTTTCATCGCAGCCATCCCCATGGCAGGCATGGCATCCATAAAGAACGTGACCGTCACTTGAGCACCAATAATTGGTTTTCCGTCCGGGGAGCTAAGTTTTACCCGAACGGTGTTGCTCCCTTTATGCGGCGGAGTGGGATCGGTAGTAAGTTCGGCTACGGCCTGCGTTTGTTTCGAGACATTCATCGACGCCGCAGCACCTGCACCGGGGGGAGGCGGAACGTACGAGCCCGCTGCAGCTTGGAGTTGACTCTCGGAGTCGATCAGGAAATTTGCTGAGGTGACAATTTGCTCGCCTGCCTTCAGTCCTTTCATCACGATAAAATCGTCGCCCACGCGCGAGCCGAGTTGAACATCGCGTGGTTCGAGGTATCCGTCACTGCGCTCTACGAAAGCAATCTCGCGAGTGCCGGACTGTAGGACGCCGCTTGCAGGGATGACCAGTTCGCGTCCGATAGGAACTTTCAGGTCCACGTTCACGAACATGCCAGGTTTGAGTTGAAGTCCAGGGTTGGGAAAGACGACTCGCACCTTGGCCGTCCGCGTGTCCATATCCACCTGCGGATAGATAAAGTCCACACGGCCAGTAAACGTCCGGCCCGGATAAGTATTCACTTCAAGTGCGGCGGGAGCGCCCACCCTAATACGTTCCAGATCGTTCTGGAAAACTTGCGCCTGAACCCAGACGGTCGACAGATCGGCGATGGTGTAGAGACGCGTCTCTGGTTGAACTGCAACGCTGGGAAAAGCGTTACGTTCTGTGATGTACCCGGAAACTGGCGAGTGGATTTCAAGTTCCTGTTGCACTTGGCCGGTGGATTCCAACCTCGCGATTTCCTTCTGAGGAACGCCCCACTGCTTAAGGCGCTCCGTCGTCGCATCGAGCAAGGATGCTGCACTGGATGCGACGCCTGCCACCGTGCTCTGCGCCACCTGTTGCTGATTCTGTTTTGCGACAATGTACTCGCGTTCTGTGGCGACAAGATCAGGGCTGTAAATTGTGAAAAGTGGCTGTCCTTTACGAACGTATTGGTACGTGGCATCCACAAAAACTCGTTGAACATAACCAGAGAATCGAACTTGGACGTAAGACAGTCTGGTTTCATCCAGAGCAACATTACCCGTTGTGTGAATCTCGTCTGCGATTGATTTTCGTTCGACCTTGCCGGTTTTGACTCCGATACTCTGTAACCGTTGCGCGGAGATTTGCACCGGAACCAGTTCTGCTTCGGTCGCGGCGGGCGAGGCGGCTACGCCGCTATTCATTGAATTTTGTTGGGCAGCATTCGCCTCTTCCGGTTCCGCCATTGGCTTCGCAGAGTGATAATGCAGCCATACTGCAACGAGACCGGCGACGAGCACGATGTTTCCAATCAAAGCTAGCCAAAACCCTGTGCGGTAGGTTTTCATTTCTTCGCCCCTTCCTCGCGCAATGACAATCCGGTGAGTTGTTCGAGCCGAGCCAGTGCTGTTTCACGTTCAGCAATGCTTTTCCAGTAGTCCTCGTCCAAATTCAGGACATCGAGAAACGAAGCCAGCAGCGCCTGAAAATCCTGCCGATTGTTTTGATAAGCCGCAATTCCGGCCTGGAATCCCGCCCGTACCTGTGGCAAAAGCCCTTCACGATAAATCTTCAGCAACTCAGCGGTTTTCTGCTGTGTGTCGTATTCACTTCGAAGTTCAAACGCGACCTGTTGTGACTGCATTTCCGACTCACTGCGGGAGCGGTTCAACTCAGCCTCCGCCTGAGCCAGCTCGGGACGCTGCTTGCGCCCTCTATAAATCGGAACGCGAACTCCCGCGCCAAGCATGTAGTAGGCGCGAAATTGCGTTGGGTCGGTGCGTTGCCACATGAATTGGACATTAAAGTCCGGATAGAAATCCTTATGTGCGAGATCGACTTGCAGCTTCTGCTTCTCAACCATTTTCTCGGCGGCGGAAATCTCCGGGTTCTGGCTTTGCGCGGCAGAGAGGAGTTCCTCAAACGTTTGTGGAAGTGCCGTCTCCGAGATTTCGGAAGGCTCTATGTCGGGGGAAGACTGCGAGCGGCTGATGTATTGCTTGATCTGTGCCTCTAACTTTGCCACTTCCAAATGGTGCATGGTGATTTCGCGAAGCAGCTTGGTTTGCTGAAGCTGCGCTTGCAACAGGTCCTGCTGGTTCCCCATACCTGAGCGGTAGCGTGCATCCGCCGCCTTCTCAACCTGCTGAAGAAGGTCTCCGTCGCTCTCAAGAATTCCCAGAGTCTTTGAGAGATAAGCAAGCTGGAAGTACGCAGATTTGACTTCGGCCAAAATGGCGCGGCGTACAGACTCGTATTGCTGCTGCACAACGTCTGCATCTCGTTTCGCTATCTCGCCTTTTAATCGCAGCTTGCCTGGATAAGGAATGTCCTGAGACACACCGAGGCCGATATATGCAAAGTCGCTGTTTGTATATCCCGCGAAAGGCCTTGGGCTGCCGACATTGACCTGCTGCACATTAAACTGAGGATCGGGAAGCGTCGAAACCTGGGAAGGAACATGCTGCGCCGCCTCCCAGGCCAAGCGTGCGGCCTGAATCTGCGGATTGTTCCGCTCCGCCTCGGTTAACAAATCTTGTAGCGGAACGACCGCCTCAGAGTGCGGATGTTGTTGCGATGCCGAGGCAAGCTCAACCGACCTGTCAGTTTGTTCTTGACCGAAAGTTGCGGGTGCTTGCGCGAACAAGCTTAGAAGTACACCAAGGTAGAGAATTCGGACTACAAGGAATTCATTCTGCGGTTTTTCACCGTACAGTGCCGACATTTTATAAGCCTCCTGAGAAGGCCTGGAGTCCCAGTGATCTAAAAACAGTGGAAGTGTGGTCCGCAATGTGAGGGTCAACTCACGAGGACGGGCCTAATTAGGGCACAAATAGAAATGAGGTGTGCTGAAGGCACACCAATAGGTAGGTTTAGATCAGAAGCGATGCGTGAAGTGTATAAAGCTCCGGCGGAGCATGTTGTGGAGCTTCGATCGTGTCGAGAGGCAACGAAGCCGCACCTGTCCTCTCGAAAGATGTGAGCGATTCAACTCGCGCTGGGGGCGGCGGGTTCAGCGAGACATGCGCAGCCGGTAGCATGTTCGGGCTTTGTTCGGAAGCCATCTCCTTACAACAATCGTGGCTTTGATTGGCACGCGTGCACTGCATCGACCTGCAGCACTTCATGCTCTTCTGGGACGGGGTCATGACGGCCATGCAGTCTGTGAATTGCAGGAGGAACAAGGAACCTGCGGCCAACACGAAGAATAGCCTCTTAACCGTCATACTTATCTGACTTTAGGGGTATTGAACCCCCGAGTCAAGAATTTCATGTTTGTGACCCTATCGGAGGTTCTGGTCCGACGAGCGGTAGCGACCTGTCCCGCATGTTAACTCGGCAGTAGAATTAGAGTTACTCAAGAGTTACTGGCGTGAGCTTTGCCGGGTTCAACGCTTCGTAGTTCTTACGAAGCATCTGAGCACTAGTTTTCTGTACACCTCCAATAAAAATAGCGCCCGCGAAGGGCGCTCTCAGGAATCCGCATAGGTTCTATGATTTTGCGACTATCACCGCTCCCGAGGCAATAGGGTAAATCTTGTATGCCGTGAACGAAAGCTTGCCTGTGAGATTTGGTGGGACACTTTCTCCGGTCCCGCTTAAGGAAGGAAGCCGCGGAATTGCGGCGATTTCCAGCGATTCTCAGAGGAACTCAGCCAAGTTTTTCCGCAATCCACAGGCGTGGCGGAGGGAGAGGGATTTGAACCCCCGGTACCCTTTCGGGTACAGCAGTTTTCAAGACTGCCTGTTTAAACCACTCACACATCCCTCCGCTGGTTCTACATTACAACGCTCGGGTCTTTAGGTCGAGTCGGACCAGGCGGCAGCGGACCGCCTGCTGACGGTTTTATCGGGCTTGGAGCCGGCGAGTAGCCACATCGTCTCCAGCAAGTCGTCGACGGAGGTGCCGCGTCCGAAGTGAGCATCCGCGAAACACCATTCGACGGGAGGATATGACACCCGCCCGGATATCAGCACGACCGGAACCCGGGGTTCCAGCGAATGTATTTCCTGCACTAAATGAGAGCTGGCGAGGTATTGCATTTCATAATCCAGAAGGGCGAGATCAAACGGCACTTGTTTGCAGAGGCTAATGGCCTCCAAAGGATCACTGGCTGTGATTACGTGGAAACCCGAGTCTCTGAGAACGCCTCCCAATAATTCTCTAGCCTTGGGATTGTCATCGACGTAAAAAACTGTAGTGCTTTGCCGGTCCATCATCCAAAACCTCCGTTCGATTTTTCTGATTGCTCATGGGGAACGGTTCCCGATCGGCGAACTTGCGATGAGTTACGTGAAGTTTTAGTAAAGTTTCGTGATCGCAGCGATCGCGGCCCGGATCGTGTTCGCAAAGAATGAGAAAGGCAGACGCTCCCGTCAGCACGAATTCCCACCCGTCGAAAACTGCGACGAGTGGGGCAGCCATTTTAACTATGATGTTGAGGAGATCAAAATCTAATATGGTGGAATGGTTGGGCAATGATTCCTGCAACCTACAAACCGAAGAAAAAATTTATGCAGCTTGCGATCGCTGAAGCAAAACGTGCTCGCGACCGGGGCGACTATGCAATCGGCGCCGTCATCACTCAGCTGATTGGAAATCGGGAAGTGGTCATCGCATCGGCTGGCAATCGGGTAAAAACTTCGGGTTCCTCCATCAAGCATGTGGAGCTTGAAATGCTGAAGTATGTTTGCTCAGGCTATGGCCGGTATCTGCCGGATTTCGTGTTGTATTCCACACACGAACCTTGTGCCATGTGCGCTGGTGCTTGCGTCTGGTCGAAAATTGGGGCCGTGGTTTTTGGCGTTTCCCAACAGGACATCACCGCCTACGGCAGAAAGCATGGCACCGAGCAATTTAAATGGCGCGCCTGTCTAATTCCGTGCAAATTCGTTCTCGAAAAAGGCGGCCTTAACATTCCAGTCTTCGATAGTTTTTTAAGAGCAGAGTGTCACAAATTATTCGGCTATCGAGCCTAATCGTAAATGTGGGCCAGCCACCAAGTGATTTGAGCTATCGGCGGCCAGCCACGTTCAGAAGGGCCTGCCCCGATATTTTTCTATCTTTGCTTCGTCGATGTGGTGGGAGTCGCGAACTATTTTCTGCACCCCAACAAGGAGATCGCTCGAAATTTGCTTTTTCGTGTCTGTGTCCCAAACCTCACCAGTGTGCTTATTAACCGCGAAGTAACCGATCGTTACAGATCCGCTAGACTGCTCGCGTTTAGCGTTGTAGACCCAGAAGTAGTAGTAGTCTGCCTGATTCAGTTGCGCGCTGGTCTGCAGCTCCACGGCGATGTCCAGTCCGTCTCGGCGAGCTCGGTCCCCGACCGGGGAGACATAGGCCAGTATTTTTGCCTCGGCGAGGGTGAGCGTGGCTGCGTCGTCAGCAGTTTCGCTCCACACGCTAAAGACAGGGCGGAGGCTCAACAGCAACAGAGCCATTCGTCGCACAATTCCCCTACTCAAAAACATGGTGACACCTGACCGATCCTAGTGATAAGCCTCCCAGCGTACCCGGCCTCGCTGTTGAACGCCAGGGGAGGAGTGGTTAGGCGGCTCGCAAAGGTCGCTGGGTCGGTGACGCCCTTCACGCGAGCCCCCTGGAAACTCTGCGCGAACGATAAACCTGAGGTAAGGAATCCGGGGGCCGGGTAAGAGCCAAATTTCCGGCCGTCTGTCGTCGTGTAGACGCCTGTCGCGCCCTTAAAGGCCCGACCCACTGTGAGTCCGAAAAAATTGTTGGTGGCTGGCCCACCTTTGCGGTTTTGGCAAAGGTGGGGATTCATGCCGCACGCGTCGGGATTTTCATCTTACTCGCACCTGCAAAGAAATTCGCGAAAGAAAAGCTGTGACCGCCGACCTCATCGTTCCCAAGAAATGGTAAAGGTGGGCCAGCCACCGGGAGTTCCTCTGTATGGGCTCGGAATGACAATATTTACAGGGTGATGTCGCAAAGTATCGTCCGAATCCCTTGACATTCTTTTACATTTGCCCGGCGTAACTTTCTGCGCGGAAAGGGGTTTCCACTGATGCAGGTGAAAGGTGGCTTGGATATGAAACTGCAAACATTAGTTCTTGGTATTGGAATGATTGCATCGACGCTGTCATTTTCCGCGCAGAGTGCGATGGCCTCTGCGCGGGGAGTAGCCGCAATTGATAAACAAGTTGGACATGAGTTGAACATGCTGCCCCATGTGAACGTGTTCGATTACATGACATTCACGGTGGACGAGAATGGCACTGTCACGCTGGCCGGCGAAGTGACGAACCCGGTGCTCAAGAGTGATGCGGCAAACGTGGTGAAGAGAATCGAAGGCGTGGAGCACGTGAATAATCAGATTCAGGTGCTGCCCGTATCTTTTATGGACAGTGGTTTGCGCGTCCGCTTATTCCGCACGATCTACGGCTATCCTGCGCTGGAGAAATATGGGGTTGGCGTCAATAAGTCGATTCGCATTATTGTAGTCAATGGCCATGTCACGCTGAAGGGGATAGTCAATAACGAAACGGACAGAAATATTGCCTTTATCCGTGCAAACGTCGTCCCGGGAATTTTCTCTGTCGATAACCAGCTCAAAGTTGTAAAGGACTAAGACGTGGGGCGCGGGGCCGAAAGGCCTCGCGCTGCGGCGTTGTAGTTCAGCGATTGTCTCCGTCTTCGTTGTCTCCATCTGCATTGCCTAACTTCTCGACGGTCGTTTTTTCAGCGCAGCAAGTGCCATGCCTCGATGTACGCTCCGTGCTTGGAGACTTTCATGTGGGGCGACAGGATCATGTTTCTGGTGCATTTCGAAATCACCTCTACGGGAAAAATGTACCAAATGTTTTTGGGGATGATGTAGACGGCGAGGAAGTCAATTTGCTCTCTGGTGTAGGCCCGGCCATTGACATGGTAGGCGTATGAATTCCGTTTCCGGCAGACGGTGGATTTGACCTGGACGCGCAGGAACTTTCCGGCGTGTCCGACGATAACATCGTAGCGGCAACTGTCCCCCCAGGGTTTGCTGATAGAGAGTCCGTGCTCGGAGGCGCGAGCCATGAAGCGCAATTCTGCCCACTCTCCTCGCTGTTTGGGTTGTTTGATACTTGCTCCGGTAATTTTCATTAAGACTTTCACTCCAATAAAAAACGCGGCCCCAAAGGGAGCCGCGTGGTTAAAAATGACTATATTTCAAGCATAGCAGGCTGGAGGGGGTAAACATGCCACGTCTGGAAGGTTTATATTCGGAATGGATTCAGCGAGTTAGTGAAAGTAGGGCCTTCTGGACCCCTTGACAAGAAAATGGAGGGGGGCCGCAAAGAGCACGGCGGAAGTGCCTGTGGGGTGTTGCGAGGCGGAGTCGGACTTCTGGCACTTGCAGGTGACTGAGCGGTACACAGCTCGTCTACCAGCACCGTTGCTAGCGCTAACGAAGGGAGTGCGTATTCCGTCGCGTTGCACTCAAACCGTGGTGTTCCTGGGATCCACTATGCGAGGTAGAAGACCTCAGATTCAATCGAAACCCCGTTTGCGGTGCTCATGTCGTACTGAACCGTGAAGTCTCTCCCCTCAAGGGGAAGCCATTTATATTCGAGAAGGTCAGTAACTGCGGCGTGGAGACTCCGGGCACGTCCAAAGGCAGCGGACAATGCCTCGAACTCGACTATAGCTATGTTGTGAGCCGGTTCTACCCAGAGCCAGTGGTCTCTCGCAATCAGCAGATAGTAGACGTTTGCATATCGATTGATCCCTCTAGCAAGCTTCCCATGGGAGGCAAGATGGTTGGGGTTCTGGGATAAGAATTGACGGATCTGTGTAAGTTGACCAATGCCCTTGCGAATGTCTGCGTCTCTCTCGATCAGTTCGACCGGCCTGATCGTCTTCCTGATCCACTTCACCTCGGCAACGACAACGGTTGACGAGCGCTCATCGGTGATGAGCAGGTCAATATCGGGAAGTGGTTTCGGCAGCGATATGGGTCCGACAAGAGAGTACTGTGAGCAAGTTGTGCGTAACGCAGCGAGCATCTCCGGTTCCTTTTCCAAGGAGGTAGCGTCGAAGACGTCTCGCCTTCTCATTGAGCAGACTCGAAGAATGTTTTCGTCGGGGCGACTGTGAAGGGGAAACTGGGGTGCGAGGGCCAAGGTTGCCACCGACGAATCGAGGGGAACGAATGGATTGGTGTGAAGGTCGAGGGAGCGGGCGAAGTCAAACGTCAGGTCCCCAATGATAGATTGGCACTTCCGCGGCGGTACAGCGCTTAACTCCGAGAGGGCGGCGGTCCAGCTGGGAAGAGAACGGGCTAAAACCGCTGAGTCGAAAGGATATGAAAGATAGTTCTTTTCCCAAACAAAGCATAGAAATTCGTGGGCAGCACATATGGAAAGGAGAGCAGAATAGAACTGCTTGAAATCGCTTAGCGTGTAATCGCCCAAGGGCAGCCCGTCAGGCCTTCGCACAATTGCGTCCACTCTAGCTTGGTATTCAGTACGCAGTTCAAGCCACAAGTTCCATGGGTTGTCGTACTCGAAGCGCGCCATTCCCGCTTTTCTGCAACCCCGGAAGACTTGATCGAAAAGTTGCTGAACGCGCGGGCTCTGTTCCGGTTTATCAGGGCGTTGCCCCTCGTAAACACCCTCTTTCGGCCTAAAGCCCTTCTGGTATGCGCTAACTTGGCGGTCTCTCGAAGTTCCCCGTACGGTAAACCGAGCCAGCGTTGGAGATATCAATTCTGCGCCATAACGATTCTTGTGCCACATCGGTAGGCAAGTTAGAAACGCGCCGTAGTTGTGCGCGACGGCTAGTGTTTCAGATACCCTCGCTGCAAGGTCTGGAGTCCAGTGTCCACGGGCCAGTTTAGAGGCAGGCCTCCCGTGATCGCGAGCCCATTTCATCGCGATAGGAACGAAACGGCTGACGTTCAGCAAAGTATTATCGAGATGTTGAGAGTTATCTCCCCGCATCTTGATTTCTTGCTCCACGAGATTGACGCCGCCTATTAGTAACGACCGCAGAGATAGGTTCGAAGGGAGTTTAAGTAGCGTGAGGGAGCGAAAGCACTCGTCGGCGCGTTCTTCGATCTGGCGGACGGATTCTACAAATTCTGGAGACGCATCTTTCTTGATCACGGATTTAATCTCGAATTCTTGCATTTCCAAACACAATTACCATGCGGCGCCGAGCCTCGGATTTTTACTGCGGGTACCCCTGGGCGGCGGGCCACCGATGTGAAATTTTGATTGCCCGAATGAGAACTGACCGAGGCGCCGTCCCTTCGACTTTCCCTTCGGCTGCGGTCAGCTTCGGCAAATCAGGGCAGGCTCTTGCGCGATTTTCGCAAAGTTCGTCATGGACGTTCTTCGCGAAACCTGTAACGAATCAGTGCATGTTTGATCATTGTGTCGATGTCGTTTGAATCACAAATGACGGCCAGCCCGTTAGACGCACCGGGTCCCACCACGACCTCGCTGTATGGCGCAACTGGAAGATCCTGATACTCGGTGGGAAGTGTGGCACCAACCGGGAGCTGTTTCCCATTTCGGTCTTTGATAATGGAAGCCATTTTTCCAGTCGTTTTTTCATCGGCTGCGACAAATTCGACCGTCGCATAACGGTCCACGAGGACCAGAGAGCGGCGACGCCGCTTGCCGGCAGAATGGCGATAGGTGAATCCCATCTTGACGTGGTATTCCTTGCCCCAATACGACGCCACCCCCTCGCGTACTCCCGTGAACTGCTCGACGGGTCTCTTGGCTCCCTTCTTGGCCGGCCAGGCATAGGTGAAGTCAGGTGCGGTTTTTAGTTGAAGCGACCTTTGATTCTGACCACCTGATTTGCTCACAGCCGCCGTTAGAACGGCCTTGGCTTGGTCCTTAGCGACATGGCTGCCTAGGTAGGCGTTAAGGTCTGACTCGCGAACCCGAATGAAGCCAGCCACGTCCAAAACTCTCAAGCGACCTTTCGCGATCTCTTGACGGATCGCGTTCTCGGGGACTCGCAGGTGCTGACTCACCTCTTCGATTGTGAAGACATTCTCGGCTAACATGTGTCACCCCCATCCGCAAAACATGCTTACACAGTTACTTATGTAAGTCAAGTGAAATATGTGACAAGTGTAAAGGCATATGAAATTTGTAAACTGAGCGACAATAGTGGCGCGTAGATCGAAGAATAGGGGCACAAGGGTTAGGACACGAGGTGTCTGCAGGGAGAGGGCCTGATTCCTTCAACAGAAGTTCGAGGTCGGCCGCACGAATTCCCACCTTTACAAAAAACGTGTAGGTGGGCCAGCGACCGACCATCCTAGGGATTGCGCGAGAGCAGTGCATGGGTCCTTCGCTTTGCTCAGGACAGCGGAGAAAAGGAGACGCGGCGAGCCACGTCTCTACTTGAGGGGGGTGGTGCTGAATTCGTCGGGTTCGAACGAAGAGTTTAGAAGCAGATTCCTCCGGGCCAGGCCCGTTCGGAATGGCAAGATTTTCGTAGGGAGCAATAGTGCATGGGTCCTTCGCTTTGCTCAGGGTGACAATGAGACTAGCGAACGCGGGAAAAATCCCCGCCCGGTCTCTCCAAAAAAGGGGAGACTAGGACGAGGCCACCCTCACGCTGAGATCGCTTTGGAACACTCGGGGCAGATTTTGTGGGTGACTTTCGCTTCGGAATGCGCTCGCTCTCGAAGCGTACGCTCTTTTTCAGCTTCGGCTCGATCACGTGCTTTCAGGGATTGTTCTAACCTCACGAGGTTGCGGCGAAGCTCAAGTTGCGCCAGCACTGCCGGCTCAAGGCCTTGATGGCCTCCAACTGCTCAACGCTCAACTCCCTAGGTACGTGGTCAACGACGCTTTGGGCGCTTAGCTGGGTTCACACCGCCGCTCTGTTCAATCCCGGACAACTTCCCGCGAAACCGGACACGTAACACGGTTCCCGCACACGCTCGAGATACCGCAAACCGCTTCGTTCTCATAAAATTACAGCCACGACCCTTTGGCTTCAGAATTGCATTTCTCTGGATGAAGCCACCATCGTCGCTCAAAGGCCGACCATGACCAATTTGCTCCAAGACCTACGATTCGCCCTGCGCCAGTTGCGCAAGTCTCCCGGATTCACCATCGCCGCGGTTTTGACGCTGGCCCTGGCAATCGGCGCAAACGCCGTGGTGTTCAGCGTGATGAATGCGTTCATCATTCGCCCTTTGAATGTGCCTCATGCGGAGAGCCTCTACGGACTTTGGCGCCCGCGGGTCAGTAGCATGTCAGAGTCGTATCCCGACTATGTCGATCTGCGCGACCGCAACCACAGCTTTGACGGTCTCGTGGCTTACAACATCGCTATGGCGGGGCTGGACACAGGCGAGAGTCCATCCCGGTCGTGGGTCGAGGAAGCTAGCGGGAATTACTTCGACGCAATGGGCCTTCAGCCGGTTCTTGGCCGCTTCTTCCATGCCTCCGATGAGCATGGCCCGAACAGCGCTCCGTATATCGTGCTCACTCATGCGTTTTGGCACACGCACTTTCATGATGATCGGGGGGTTGTGGGCCGCGTTGTTCAGGTGGACAAGCATCCCTTTACTATCATCGGTGTAGCGCCGCCCGAGTTCCACGGGACCTTGCTGTTTTTCAATCCCGATTTTTTTGTACCGCTGGTGAACCATGGTCAGATCGGTGAAGATGACCTGAACGCGCGCGGCGTTCACTGGGTTTTTATGGTGATGGGACACCTGAAGGCGGGCGTTACGCCAGCACAGGTGATCGCCGATCTAAACTCAATTGGCTCCGATCTCGGAAAAACCTATCCCAAAGATGATGACAAATTAACCTTCACCTTGGCGCGCCCCAGCCTTTATGGCGACTATATTGGCCGTCCGATGCGGGAATTCTTTACCGGACTGATGTTGCTGTCGGGCTTAATTTTGCTGGCCGCATGCGCCAACCTGGGCAGCCTGTTTGCCGCGCGAGCCGCCGACCATTCCCGGGAAGTTGCTTTAAAGCTCGCACTGGGATCGAGCCGCAAACGCATCCTGAGGGGACTCTTTACAGAAGCGGTGCTGATTTCGCTCGTGGCAGGCGCGGTAGGGCTATGGGGCAGCGTCGTGCTGCTGCACGGACTGAGCGCGTGGCAGCCATTTTCCAGATGGCCGATCCATTTATCCGTGAACCCGGATGCAAATGTCTACGGAGTTGCTTTGCTGCTGGCTTTGGCAAGTGGATTACTGTTTGGCGCTGTCCCAGTACGGCATGTACTCCGCACCAATCCATATGAGGTCGTTAAATCGGGATCGACCTGCAGAGTAGGGCGGCGTATCACGGCTCGAGATATCCTGCTTGTCGTGCAAATTGCGATCTGTGCCGTGCTGGTCACTTCTTCGATGGTTGCGGTGCGCGGACTGTCGCGGTCTTTACATGACAATTTTGGTTTCGAGTTGCAGAACACGATGCTCATCGATACAGACCTCAGCATGGCAGGTTATCGCGGCGATGAAGTGCCCCCAATGCAAAAGCGCCTGATTGAAACCCTGGAATCGATTAATGGAGTGGACTCTGTAGGATTGGCCGATCAGGTTCCGTTAGGCGACGGCCCTGGGGACTCTAATGTCTTCAAGGACAATACCTCAGACCTAAGGCCATCAACCGCGGTGTTTAATTCCAACATGTTTAAGATTTCGCCCGAATACTTCCAGGCAGCAGGTACAGCCTTGATTTCTGGAAGGACTTTCACCTGGCACGACGACAAAGATTCTCCCCGCGTAGCAATCGTGAATCAGAATTTTGCCAAGAGGCTCTTTGGCTCCATAAGCAACGCAATGGGCGGATATTTCAAGATGCCCGATGGAACGCGCACTCAAGTCGTGGGTGTTGCAGAAGACGGAAAATATAACAGCCTCACCGAAGATCCACAGCCGACGATGTTTCTTCCCATCCTGCAATCGCCCTCCACATCGACATGGCTGGTGGTGCGCTCGAGCCGCGATCCACAGCAACTGGGAACGGCGATAAGGAGTTCGCTGCGGCAACTGGATTCAGGGCTGCCCATTTACGTCCAAAGGCGGGAGCAGGAACTGGATCCGATTCTGTTTGGTCCGCGCATGGCGACGCTTGCGCTGGGCGTGCTGGGCGTGCTGGGCGCGATGTTGGCTGTAACTGGCATCTTTGGAATGGCCGCGTACTCCGTAAGTAAGCGGCTCAAAGAATTGGGAATTCGCGTCGCCCTCGGCGGGCAGCGCAAGGAAGTATTAAAGGCCGCATTGGGAAGGACGGTCAAATTGCTGACCCTTGGTTCCACCGCAGGTTTGCTTCTGGGAATTCTGGCGAGCCGTGTACTGGCGTTCATCGTTGATCAGGCAACCCCCCGCGATCCGCTGATACTGGCTGGTGCCGTTCTAGCGATGTCATTGTTAGGACTACTGGCCACGTGGATTCCAGCGCGACGCGCCCTTTCGGTTGATCCAATGGTCCTCCTCCGCGAAGAATAATTTTAAGATGGTGCCGCGTCCTATCAGGCCGGGTTGAATTCTCCGGCATACCGGGGTAGAGTCGGGTTGTATTTGCGCCACGCGTCCGCATGGAGGCAACCGATGATCCCCGCCAAACCTGCCAACGAACAAGAGCGCCTTGCGGCACTGCGTGGTTACGAGATTCTCGACACCGAACCAGAAGCCGGTTTTGACGATCTCACGTTATTAGCTTCCTACGTATGCCAAACGCCAGTTGCACTGATCAGCCTCGTCGACGCTGACCGTCAATGGTTCAAATCGAAGGTCGGGGTTTCCATGACCGAGACCTCCCGCGACATCGCCTTTTGCGCCTCGGCAATTCTTCAGCCCGATGTTTTTATCGTGCCCGATACCCGAGAGGACGAGAGGTTTTCCCAGAATCCTTTAGTCTTATCTGAACCTAAAGTCCGTTTCTACGCGGGCGCAACTTTAATGACGGATGGCCACGCACTCGGAACTCTGTGCGTCGTTGACCGCGTGCCTCGGGAGCTGAGCGCTGAGCAGTTGGATGCCCTCAAGGCCTTGAGCCGACAGGTGCTGGCGCAGCTTGAGCTTCGGCGCAACCTCACGAGATTGGAACAATCCCTGAAAGCACGTGATCGAGCCGAAGCTGAAAAGGAGCGTACGCTTCGAGATCTCAAGGCGGCTCTCGGGAACATCCGTACCTTAGAGGGACTGCTGCCAATCTGTTTATCGTGCAAAAAAATACAAGATCAAAAAGGCCAGTGGCAGCCCTTCGAGTATTACGTGAGAGCGCACTCGGAAGCAAAAGTCACCCACAAAATCTGCCCGGAGTGTTCCAAAGCAATCTCAGCGTGAGGGCGCCCCGTCCTAGTCTCTCCGTTTTTGGAGAGACTGGCTCGTCCTGGAATAGGCTACCCAAATCTTCGCAAAAACCGGGTACATCCGGTGTGCCTACCCTTACCCAGGTTAGCGCCCCAAAGAGCGCGCGAACCTGGGGCACCAGGCACCAGGGTTTGTGTTCAAAAAAATCCCCGCCTGTCTCTCCAAGAAACGAAGAGACGGGGACGGAGTACCCTGACTGTTCATTCTTCGCGCAGCAGGATCAAAGGATTGAGGGACAGCGCGCGCTGTGCCGGAATCCACGTTGCCAGAAGCCCTAGCAATAACATCACCAGAACGACGCCGGCCAAAACCACCGGATCGCGGGGAGTTGCCTGATAGACGATGAAAGCCAGTACGCGGCTCGCCAGAATTCCGAGGAGTAATCCTGCGGCGGAGCCAAATGCCAGTAATTTAAAAGCCCGTCCCAACGCTGCCTGCAAGACTTCCTTGCGCTGTGCACCGAGGGCAACGCGAATCCCGAGTTCTTTGAGACGCTTGCTAACAGAGTAAGCGGCCATTCCAAAGATTCCCGTGATCGACAGCACGGCGCCCATCAGGCCCAGAACACCAAGTGACACCGTCGCCACTCGCGAAGGAAAGAGCACGACGACCAACAGGCTATGCCACGTCCGTGCATCAACAGGAAGGCCTGAGTCCAGCTCACGCACTTTGCTCCGCATGGCAGCGGCAAGTTCTTGCGGATCGCGATGCGAGCGCACAACGATATACACAGCACTCGATGGCGATTGCAAGGAAGAGAGAAACACTGCCGGCTGTTGATCTTCAGTGAGGCTTAAATATTTTCCGCCTTCGACAACCCCCACGACCTGGACACGCGTTCCATCCTGCATCCGGTAATAGCTGCCGACTGCACTTGTTACGGAACCGAACATTGCCTTGGCAAAATCCTTGTTGACCACCGCTACGGGCGGAGATTTTTTATCGTCATGCCACGAGAAATCCCTCCCAGACAGCAAGGCAGTGCCGGCCGCATCGAAGTACCCCGGAGATGTGTCGTAATGGTAGGGCATGGCGGCGATGTTTGATTGGCGCAGATCTCTGGTCTCATCCTTAAAAACATTCGCTCTGCTGGCGGAGCCATAGACCAGTGGAGGGTAATTGTTCACCAGTCCCACCTGCTCGACGCCGGGAATCGTTTGCATGGCGTCGATCATGCGACGTTGCATGGCGGGAACCTTGTCGGCGGAGTAGCCGGCCATTGTCAGGTTTGCGCCGAGAAGCATTGTGTTGCGCGGCTCAAAGCCGAGATTGCTGTGCAGCGAACGCATCAGTCCCCTGACAGCGACCATCGACGACGTGACCAGCACGGCACAGATGGCAATCTGAACCACGAGGAGCGCGTCGCGGATTGTCAATCGCCGGCCAAATGGGCTGATTGATCCGGCTTTGACGATCTCATATGGATTGGCCTTGAACACTTGGCGCACGGGTACTATGCCGAAGAGGAACCCGCTCACCAGTGCGAGGACCAAAGCCACCAGGTAAACTCTTGCGTCCGGGTTGACTGGCAGGTGGATCGGCGCCCCGGGAAAGGGTTGCCACATGCTTAGCCTGCGTAACAGCGCTACGCTGCCGAATAATCCCAGGGTGCCCCCGATCAGGGAAATCAATACGGCTTCGGTTAATAGCTGGCGCAAGATGCGTGTGCGGCTCGAACCGAGCGCGAGGCGGAGCGCAACTTCACGGGAACGGTCCGCGGCATGAGCGGCAAACAGGCTGCCCAAGTTGGTGCAGGCGGCCAGCAGGATCAGTCCCGATAACAGCATCAGTCCAGCCACGAATGCAGCCACAGCGCGGCCAAAAGAGGTCAGGCCTTCCCGTGTCAGCGAGGAGGTCTTATGACTCACCTCTTTGGGATACGTCTTTTCCAGATAGGCCCCGACGGCGTTTACGTCGGCATTAGCCTGAGCGAGAGTCACCCCTGGCTTCAGATGTCCGAACGCCTCAAAAATCCCGTGGGTATTCCCGCGCGCGTCGAGGATGTTATCTCCGGCCACCTGCTCTTCATTGACGATCGGGATAAAGAAATCGGGAGAGACAAATACCAAAGTTCCGTGGAAATCGGGCGGCGCTACACCGATAACGGTGAAAGGATGCTTGTCGAGTTGAACAGCCTGGCCCACCACGCCGCGATCATCGTGGAAACGGCTGTGCCAGTACGCATGAGTAAGGACAATATACGGAGCGCTATTACGGCCCCGCTCATCGGAGGCGTGGAAGAAACGGCCGAGGTACGGCTGAATCTTCAGCACGTCGAAGTAGTTCCCGCTGGCCGCAAAACCCGTAGCGACGGACGGATCCTTGCCCCAGTCAAGACCTGCAAAGACGAAATTAAACGCTGCCAGATCTTCGAAGCTGCGGTTGCGATCGCGCAGGTCGATGTAGTTGGGATATGACTGGAATCCGGAATAGTCGCCGTACTCGGTTCCGTAGAGGGTCTCGGACTGAGGTACGTGCAGCGGACGCAGGATGAGCGCGTCCATTACGCCGAACACGACTGCGTTTGCGCCGATAGCCAGGGCAAGCGTCAAAATGGCGGCGATGGCGAATCCGGGAGACTTGCGCAATTGGCGAAGGGCGAATCGCAGGTCCTGAAGCAAAGTGGTCATGGTTGGCCTTTGAGCGGCGATGTGGCTACATCATAAGAAATGCAATTCTGGAGCCAAAGGGTCGTGCCTGCGATTTTATGAGAACGAAGGAAGTTGCGATACCTCGCGCTAAATTGGGACGCGATTGCGTGTCCGGTTTCACCGGGGGTTGTCCGGGAATGAACAGGGCCATGGATGAGCCCAGGTTAGCGCCAAAGACGGGTGTCCGGCTCCAACACATCCCTTACAGTTTGTCCCGGGACATGCTTTACAGTTTCATTAAAACGTCGTCCTTGAGACAGGACATTCTGCATCGCACGGAAATCACTTGACACGGATATTGCGTAACGATATAGTTACGCATTATGCGTCACCGTTCGGTTACGTATTCGCAAGAAGCTATTTTCGGGGCGTTGGCCGATCCCACCCGCCGGGCTGTGCTGGATTTGCTCCGGCGGGGAAGCCAGCCAGCCGGCCAAATCGCTGAGGCATTCCCCGTCTCGCGTCCGGCAATTTCCAAACATCTGCGGGTGCTGCGGCGGGCACATCTAGTCAGCGAGAAGCGCAATGGGAGGCATCGTTTCTACCACTTAAATCCTGAGCCGCTCAAAACTGTGGATTCGTGGCTAGAGCAATATCGTGGCTTCTGGCAAACCAATCTGGGAAGTTTAAAGAAATTTGTAGAAGCCGAGTACGCGAGAGAGATTTCCGGTGGAACAAAACCGGAAAAGAAGTGATTCAAAGTATGCGAAAAGAAATTGAAAGAACTTATCGGAAAGGAATAAAAAGGAGACTCTGATGGCTACCGCAACAGTTGTTCCGGACCAAGACACAGTTGTTGTAGAAATTTTTATCGCAGCTCCGCCAGAGCGCGTCTTTGAAGCGATTACCGACCCTAAACAGACCTCACAATGGTGGGGACAGACTGGCAATTATCGCGTGACGAGCGGGAAGTCGGACGTGCGTCCCGGGGGCAAATGGTTTAGCGCAGGAGTTGGCGCAGACGGTAAGCCATTTCAAGTTGAGGGAGAGTATCTGGAGGTCGATCCTCCACGGCTGCTGGTACATACTTGGAAACCGAGTTATGAACCAGATCTCAAAGACACGGTTGTGCGTTGGGAGCTTGAACCGCGCCGGGTTCATGGACTGCATCAGGCCGGTCCTCGCAAGGCTGGTACCGGCACGAATGTGACGATCCGTCACAGCGGATTTGCCGGCAATACAAAGTCCGCCATCGGCCACGGCGAAGGATGGAAGAAGGTTCTCAGCTGGATGCAGGCGTTTGTGGAAAAGGGCGAGACGGTGGATACACGCTCTTAAGTCACCCAGACGGTTGGACCGGTGCTGGGGCCCTAAGCGCCCCACGGGAGCCACCCGGTTTTTGGGAAAACCGACAGGCGTCCCGCGAAGATACGGGAACACCCAGGTTAGCGCCAACAGACGGCGCGAACCTGGGGCACCAGCGATTGGTTAGAGAAAATCCCCGGCCTGTCTCTCCAAAAACCAGAGAGATGAGGACGGGGCCCCCTTTCGAGTTCGTTTCGGGAGTTGAGAACGTATGATCCGCCGCTGTGACGAGCGCGACTTTGAGGTGATTTGGGCCATCATTAACGATGGTGCGCAGGCATATAAAGGGACGATCCCCTCTGACCGCTGGACAGAGCCGTACATGTCTAGAGAGAAATTGCAGCATGAAATTGATGATGGCGTTGTGTTCTGGGGCTGCGAAGAGGCTGGCGTGTTGGTAGGCGTTATGGGGATCCAACAGGTCGAGGACGTCACCCTGGCTCGACACGCTTATGTTCGCACCAGCAGCCAGAAGCAAGGAATTGGTGGGCGCCTGCTATCCCATTTGCGGGAGCTGGCAAGCGGGCCGATGTTGATCGGCACGTGGGCGGATGCAGGGTGGGCGATCCACTTTTATGAACGGCACGGCTTTCGAATGGTCAGTCCCCAGGAGAAAGATCGGCTTCTGAAACAGTATTGGAGAATTCCTGAACGCCAGATTGAAACGTCTGTAGTGCTGGCCGACCCGAGTTGGTGGGAACTCAGGGTCGTGTAGCGCTAACGAGACCAAGACTGGTCAGCTATCGGTCAGAAATGCTTTTTGGAAGTGCGTAAGACTCCAGGTATCCACATAGTGGACAGCGGAGCGTTCTAACGGGAACCAATTGATCTGCCTTCATCTTCAGACCTGTCCAGAAGCTCCTTCTAGGCTCTCCGGGAGACCAGACTTGCTGGCTGCTTCCGCCCTCTCTTAAATCCGGAACGTAACCATCCTCCATCTGCACGTGGCATCTGACGCATTCGATCGCTTTAGTCATTGCTTCCTCGACTTCCAAATCGTTCGAAATTCTGGATGCATCGCCTGCAAGATGACTGCATTGTATTCCGTTGTCCTACCAAAGGATCAATGATCGTTGGGGCGATTTTCCCCGGTGCCTTCGCAACCCTACAATATTTGCACCACCTCATTCGTCTACAACAATAGATGAGCGGCGCGGCGAGCCTGGAGCGGATGGCACTCGGACAGGACCAGCGGATCTCCGAAGTGGTCAAGCGGGAGCAGCCCCGGCTGCGCAACTTCATTCGTCGGCGCGTGCCCGATCCGCGCGACGCTGAGGACGTTCTGCAGGACGTCTTTTACAGGCTGGTGGAAGCGAATCGGCTGCTGATGCCAATCGAGCATGTTACCGGCTGGTTGTTTAGGGTGGCGCGCAACCGCATCACTGACCTGTTGCGCAAGAAGAAGCCGGAGAACTTCAGTGATGCCGCTGTCTCGCGCAATGATGATGACGACGAGCTGCTGCGGTTCGAAGACCTTCTGCCTTCGCCCGATGCCGGGCCTGAGGCACTTTACGCCCGCAGCGTGCTGTTCGATGAACTCGAGTCCGCGGTCGATGAGCTGCCGGAGGAGCAGCGGGAGGTATTTGTTGAGCACGAATTGCAAGGACGCAGCTTCAAGGAGATCGCCGTTGCGACTGGCGTGAGCGTGAATACGCTGCTGTCACGCAAACGCTATGCGGTGTTGCATCTGCGCGAGCGATTACAAGATGTTTATGACGAATTTATGAAGTCGTGACTTCGCGAAAGCCGAATTTACGAAGATAAAGAGGGACTGAATATGAATAGAAGATGGAAAATGGTTTTCATTGCTCCGCTGGCGATTCTGGGGATTTTGCTATTCGCTTACATCGGTGGCGAACTTGTGATGCTGCTGTGGAATTGGCTGCTGCCGCCGCTTTTTGGCTGGCGCGTGATCACGTTCTGGCAAGCGCTCGGACTTCTGGCGCTTTGCAGGATCCTCTTTGGCGGATTTGGAAGGCACGGTTCCGGCCGTCATAACTTTCGCCGTCGTATGAAAGAGCGCTGCGGAAACATGACACCAGAGGAGCGGGAGCGATTCCGGCAAGCCATGCACGAACGTTGGGGCTTCGGGACAGCGGCCGGGGAGACCAAGCAGGGATGAATTCGGTTGCAGCGATCCCATCTCTATTGGTATTCACGATTCCAAGCGGCGGGCCTCCACGTTTGCCAAAATCGGGCAAACATGGGGCACTCTCGGTTGTGATGATGCCTACAAAAAGCTGACCGTCAGATCAATGAAGGTGGATAAGTGCCTACTGCTCGTCGGTGGCAGGGCAGGTAGCGCCGATCCATTTGCCGGTGTATGTGCCACTGAAGTTCGTGGTATGGCCGTTGTCGGAAGCCGTGCCCTGCATGGACGCTTTCACGTTTTCCGGGTCTACTGCATGGAATTTGATGTCGATGTCGGTTTTCATGCCCTCGGTCCTGCCGGTAGCGCAGGCCAATCCCTTCACCTCCATGTCGCTATCGGTTGAATTAACAACGGTCCACTTGCACTTCTCTTCAGATCGATTCGCCCACGGATTGGTATTCAAATTCTTTGCGGTAACGCACGTTGTATAGGTTGACGTCTGCGGGGTTCCCCCGAACTTGCTTCTCATCATTTCTTCAATTCTGGCCCGCTGCTCGGGGGTCATTTGCGCCATTCTCGCCTGCATATCCGGCGGTATCGGCGGAAGCCCGCTGGCCGTGTGAGTCGAAGTCACTCGCCAAAGACCGGTTTTGACGTTCAGCGGTGTGTAGTTGTCCGCTGCCAAGAGAACCAGCACACATGAGAGAAGCGCGGCAAAACAAATCATCTTTCGCATTTCATCCTCCTGGAGTTTGGGGTCATTCACTTCACACGCGTGTCCAACTTTCGCGATTGTGACGCGGCTTTCGTCGATTTTATACATACTGCCTATGCACGGGCAAAATCAATAAATCCGTGCTGCACGTCTGTTCTTATCAGCTTGACCTTTAGCCTGTCTCCTACGTCCAATCCCTTGTCGCCTTCGGCCAGCAATCCTTCCACGCGCGGCTGCATTACTCGGACGAAGGTACCTTTTGGGGTGACTCCGGTGACGATGGCATCGAAGGTATTTCCGATCCGGCGGGACATTGCTATCGCGGCCATACGCTTTGCCATTTGGCGTTCGACTTTGCGTTCGGCGTCGCCTTTCTCGGTGCAGTTTTTGGCGATGGCTTCGAGTTCGGCGTCAGAATAAGGGGAAGGGCGGTTTGCAATGACCGACTTCACGAGCCGTTGGGTGACCAGGTCGGCGAAGCGGCGGTTGGGGGCGGTGGAGTGAGTGTAGTCCTGAACAGCGAGGCCGAAGTGGCCCTGCGCCGGCTCTCCGGGCCGCTCGACGACATATTCGCCTGGACCGATCAGCTTGATGACGGCGAGCGATAGATCGGCGAAGTGGTCGGGATCGACGGTGCATCTCTTAACCAGAAAATCATTCAACGCTTTCGAGTCGGGATCGGAAGGCAACTTTTCTCCCAAGGCTGCCGCCAGTTGGACGATGCGATCCCAGCGTTCGGGAGTTTTGACGATGCGCCGCAGCGACGAAACTTTTTGGAGAAGGCGGGCGATGACCCCATTGGCGGCGATCATGAAGTCTTCAATCAGCTCAGTGGCGCGATTCTTATTTTGAGTCTCGACGTCGACAACCTGGTCGTTGAGCATCACCGCGCGCGTTTCCTGGGTATCGATATCCAGAGCGCCTTGCTCGTAGCGCCGCTTGCGCAAGGCTTGCGCGGTTTCATCCTGCAATTTTAGTTGCGCTTGAAGTTCGGGAGACGCTGCAACTTTTGGCGGAGCCGCCGCAGTTCCTTCGAGCCATGCGCCGACGCCACCATATGCAAGCTGCGCTTTGTTGCGGACGATGGCGCGATATACATTGGGCGAATTGACGCTTCCGTCTGGGCCGACGATGTATTCGGTGACCACGGCAAGCTTGTCAGCATTCTCGAGCAGCGATGTCGCGCCTGTGGAAAGTGCCTCGGGTAGCATGGGAAAAATTCGGACTCCGGTATAGACGCTGGTGGTTTCGGTTGCGGCGTGCTTGTCGATGGGAGAGTCCTTGGGGACGAAGGCGTCCACGTCGGCGATGCCGATCAGAATTTTGATTTTTCCGTCGGGGGTGCGCTCGGCATATTCGATCTGATCGAGGTCGCGCGAGGTATCGTTGTCGATCGAAGACCACAGAAGATTTCGGAGGTCTCGGACGTCAGGTCCTGACGCCGCCTTTGGTGGATTTGCTTTAAGTTGGGCGAGCTGCTGTGCAATGGTGGGAGGGAAGTCAGGCTGGAAGCCGTACTGCGTCATCACTTGTTTAGAGATGGCTTGAAGATCGATGTGGGGATTAGCGGTCGAGGTCATGGCTGTAATAGTAAATGGCAGACCCTGAGACTAGTTTTCCATAGGCTGTGACTATCGTTTTGTTGTTCGCAATCTTGCGAGAAAGGCGCCGACTATTCGCGGGGGAGTCCGCTCCACACAAACTGGCCGAACGACGCTTGTCTGTGAAATGCTACCGATTCTGGAATCGAATCATCCTAACTGAGAGGCGCCCAATGAGCTGCAATCCTGAGGTATTGAAAAAGGTTCCGCTGTTTTCATTGCTGGATGATGACGAAGCAGCCGTATTGGCTCAACAAGTGGAGCTTAAAACGTTCGCTCCACGCCAGCGTATTTACAAAATTGGGGATCCCGGTGGACGGGCTTACGTCCTGGTGACGGGTGCTGTGCGGGTTACGACGGTTGATGAAGATCATCAGGCAGTAGTGGTCGATGAACCGTCGCCTGGCGAGTTTTTTGGATTTGCATCTATGCTGGATCAGACACCCCACCAAACGAATGCAGAGGCGATCGAAGAAACAATCTGTGTTGAAGTGGATAGAGAAGACATCCTAGTCCTCTTACAACGCAAACCGCATGCGGGGATGGACATGCTGACGGTGCTGGGACGCCAGTTTCATGCCTCCCAAAAACTGATACGCATTCGCGCCATGCGCAATCCAAACGAGTTGATCGAGGAGAAAGCCACTTTCGGCGATCGCCTTGCGGACTCCGTCGCGCGCTTTGGGGGATCGTGGAGATTCATAATTTTATTTGCGGTTGTGTTGAGCATATATACAACGGTTAATTCGTTGCTGCGCGGCTCGGCTTGGGACCCGTATCCATTCATCCTTCTGAACCTGTTTCTCTCCATGCTGGCCGCCATTCAGGCTCCGGTCATCATGATGAGCCAGAACAGGCAGGATACGAAGGATCGCCTGCGCGGCGAACTCGACTACGACGTGAACCGGCGTGCTGAGTCGGAGATTCAGGGCTTGGCTCATAAGCTAAACCTGCTGGGAGAAAAATTGGAGGACGTCGAAGACCTTCTGCGGAAACGTACTTCTTGATGGGTTCGCCGACTTTACTGACGCGGTTTAAGACGTGCTACAATGAGCCGCACTCAAAGGTTCTGCGGACAACGAAATCCAGCGGTCTCCCACAATTAAGAAGACGGAAATCAGCACTGGTGACCGATAATTCCCCGAATACCGCAACGATTACCTACGCCGATGCTGGCGTGGATATCGACCGCGCCAATCGCACCAAGAAGCGAATCAAGTATCTAGCTCACAAGACTTTTAATCGCGGCGTGCTGAGTGAAATTGGCGGTTTTGGCGCGCTGTTTGCGATTGATAAACAAAAATACGTGAATCCCGTGTTGGTTTCGAGCGTGGATGGCGTCGGCACAAAACTTAAGGTGGCCTTTGAGATGAAGGTGCACCACACCATCGGCGCCGATTTGGTTAATCACTGCGTCAACGACATCGTCGTGCAGGGCGCGACGCCGCTTTTTTTTATGGACTATCTTGCCACCGGCAAGCTTGAGCCGGAGGTGGCAGAAAAAGTCGTCGAGGGATTAGCCGAGGCCTGCAAGCACAATGGCTGCGCACTGATTGGCGGGGAGACCGCCGAGATGCCGGGCTTCTATCCTGAAGGGGAATACGATCTTGCCGGTTTTATTGTCGGGGTGGTTGAGCGCGAAAAAATTGTTAACGGCAAGAACGTGGAAGTCGGCGACGTGATTTTGGGTCTGGCTTCGAATGGCCTTCACACCAACGGATACTCCCTCGCGAGAAAGCTTTTATTCGAAATTGGCGGATACACGCCCGAGTCATACGTTAACGAGTTGAAGGGCAAAGTTGGCAACGAGTTGATGCGCACGCACAAGAGCTATTGGCCTTCGGTCAAGAGGCTCGTGGATGGTGACTGCGTCACCGCGATGGCCCACATTACCGGAGGGGGAATCACGGATAATCTCCCGCGAATGCTTCCTCGAGGAATGGCGGCCATTATCGAAATGGGCTCATGGACAGTGCCGCCGATCTTCGAGCACCTGCAAAAGCTCGGCAACGTGGCGCAGGACGAAATGTTGCGAACCTTCAATATGGGATTGGGGATGTTGCTGGTGGTGCCGTCGGCCAAATTCAAGAAAGCCCAAGCTGTTATCGAGCGCTCGGGCGAAAAAGCCTTTACCGTCGGTCGAATCGTGAAGGGCGAGCGGAAGGTCATCTACACCTAACCGCCAGCCTACGAAATCAGGGTATAGGCGTTACTTTGATTACATTGGCGCGACAATCCCGTATGGTGTCGCAACTCGTTGGTTGCAAATCCTTCGTCAGGCAGATGTACACACCAGTCAGGTAGTTGTTCCCGCAATTCACGGCGATGGTTTCGCGGTTAAGTCTTGGATTCGCCTCTAGAAATTTCTCTTTTAGGTCTTTCGGCGTAATCGAAAACCCCTCCGAGGGGCCGGCGAGCTGCGCCGGTATTTTGATCGAGGCATACGCCCGCCTCAACAGCTTGAAGTATTCGTCGGCAGTCAAGCCGCTGCAGGTTCCGTGAGTTGTCCACTCGTGTTGGATGAGTTTTTCGTCGGGCATTATGTCGAGCATTTCGGATGGATTGCTCGGTCCGGGTGCTCCGGAACAGTTTTCTGGATATCCCTCGGTGAACTGTGGCCACAGCCCATGCACGATAAAACCATAATGACCGCTCTGGCATTCGGGGCTGTAGCTGTGACTGTGGCAGAACTCCGGAGACCATGAGAGCGTCAGCAGGTAAAAATCAAAGTTGCCTGGTTGGCCGCTTTGCCGGGGGCGGTGGGCACGAGCGAGTGAAAAGCTGGAAGCACAAATGACAATGATCAGAGTTAGAATCGCTCGGGAATTCTTCATAACAAGTTTGTTCGATTTACTTCAGGCGGACTTGCTTCTCTCGGTTGCGATGGTAATGACAAAAGCAAAACAACCCTAGTTGAAGGTGTTGCAAGATGCAATTGTTCCGCCGGTGAAGCCACGCTGGAACCACTCTGTGCGCTGCGCAGAGGTTCCGTGGGTGAAAGTTTCAGGATTGACATGTCCGGTGGACATGCGCTGGAGGCGATCATCGCCAACGGCCGCTGCGGCTTTTAGTCCTTCATTCGCCTCGCCCGGATCCAGTAGGTGCCGCTGATCGGTTGTGTGTCCCCAGATGCCGGCGAAGCAATCGGCTTGCAACTCGAGGCGTACCGAAAGCTCATTGGCCGAACTCGGACTGTTCTCCCGTTCGGCTCTGACCTTGCCCTCGATGCCCAGAAGTTTTTGGAGGTGGTGTCCAACTTCATGCGCAATGACGTAGGCCTCAGCAAACTCGCCGGGGGCGCCGAAACGCTGCTTTAGCTCGTCGAAGAACGACAAATCCAGATAAACCTTTTCGTCGTCCGGGCAATAAAAAGGGCCGCTGGCGGACTGCGCCATGCCACAAGCGGAATCGATTGACTCTCGAAAAAGCACCAACTTGGCGTGATGATACTGAGCCCCTTCGGCAGGAAGCATCTTCTCCCAAGTGCTTTGAGTGTCGTTAAAAACGAAGGTGACGAACTCCACTAGTGGTTGTTCGGCTTTGTCCTCGGCTGTGTTTTGGGAGACTGCCGTGGGGGCACTGCTGTTATCGGTGCTGAGCAGCGTGAGAAAGTTCCGCTTAAAAATAAAGCTCAGCACAAGAAGGATGACAATCCCACCGATGCCGAGGTGGATGCCGCCAAACTGGAATCCTCCGCCACCACTATCATCGCGGCGGTCTTCAACGTCGCTGCTGTCTCCACCCGGTGTCCAGCGCATAGAGTCCTCCGGTGCACTTGAATCTTGTTCGAAGCTTAGTTGCAGGATAGCAACCAGGGGTGGTTCACGCTCAGGTCTTCAGGGACTTAATTTCGCCATTGGTTGTACACTACTCGGCGGCTTCTAAGCCAACTCGCGCTACGTCAATTTTATGAATGGCAAGCCGTCCGTTTTGGCCGAACTTATCGCCGAGTTTCTCGGAACGTTTGTATTGATTCTCTTTGGTGTTGGGGTGGTTGCCATGGTGGTTTTGTTTCCGTCCAGCACGCCGGGCGAAATTATCCATGGCGGCTACACCAACATCACCCTTGGTTGGGGGTTAGCCGTGACCATGGGGATTTACGTTGCCGGATCAATTTCGGGCGCGCATCTTAATCCTGCAGTGACTTTAACACTGGCCGTGTTCCGCGGATTTCCGTGGCGGAAGGTGTTGCCTTATTCGCTGGCGCAAACGACGGGCGCCTTTGTTGCGGCGGCTTTGGTGTATAGAAATTATTTGCCGGCATTTCACCAAGTGGATCCTCAATTGATGCGCACGGCAGGTGTATTCACCACTTTCCCCGCTTTCCCCGAAATACTGCAAGCGGGCTTTTTAGACCAGGTGATTGGCACAGCGCTGCTGCTGCTCCTAATATTCGCGATCACGGACGAATATAACTCGCCTCCCGGACCCGGATTGGTGCCGCTGATGATTGGGCTTGTGGTGGTGGCGATTGGCATAAGCTTTGGCGGGATGCATGGATACGCAATCAATCCGGCACGCGACTTCGGCCCGCGGCTGTTCACGGTTGCAGCGGGCTTTCATAACAATGGAATCACCGATGGCAAGCGGGTGTGGTGGGTGCCAGTGGTTGCGCCTCTTCTTGGAGGATTGATTGGCGGGGCGGTTTACGATTTCGGAATTCGGCGATTCCTGCCACGTTTTCAGGCCCGGAAATCTAATTAAGGAAGGTTCCCTTGCAGTACGTACTAGCGCTCGATCAGGGTACAACGAGTTCGCGGGCGATCTTGTTTGATCACGAAGGCGCTATCAAAGGCGAAGCGCAGCGTGAGTTCGAACAGATTTTCCCTCAGCCCGGGTGGGTTGAACACGATCCAGAAGAGATTTGGAGTTCGCAAATCAGCGTTGCGGTTGAGGCGTTGAGCCGGGCGGAGCTGCGTCCTCGAGACATCAGTGCGCTCGGGATCACGAACCAACGCGAGACAACAGTCGTGTGGAACCGCGAAACCGGGGAACCGGTTTACAACGCGATTGTTTGGCAAGACCGCCGTACCGCCGGCTTTTGCGATCAGCTTAAAGCTGATGGTCATGAAACGCTGATCCAGCAACGAACCGGGTTGATGATCGATGCTTATTTCTCCGCGAGCAAGATTACGTGGATTCTTGACCACGTGACGGGCGCGCGAAGCCTCGCCGACGCTGGGAGGCTTGCTTTCGGCACCGTGGATAGCTGGCTGATTTGGAAGCTGACGGGCGGACGCATCCACGTGACTGATGCTAGTAATGCTTCCCGGACCATGCTTTTCAACATTCATACCGGGCAGTGGGATGATGAGCTGTTGGGCATCTTTCGCGTTCCCAAATCGATGATGCCTGCTGTGGGTGCGTCGGCGCAGGTTCGTGGAGAAGTCACGACCACTCTGGGCCTGAGCGGTATCGCCATCGCAGGAATTGCGGGGGATCAGCAAGCGTCTTTATTTGGGCAGAGATGTACTTCGCCGGGGCTGACGAAGAATACTTATGGGACGGGATGCTTTGCGCTGCAAAACACTGGGACTGTTGCGGTCTCATCATCGAATCGGCTGGTGACCACCGTGGCGTGGAAGATGGGAGACGTGATTGAGTACGCCCTGGAGGGTAGTGTTTTCGTTGGCGGAGCCGTGGTTCAGTGGTTGCGGGACGGGCTTGGAATCATTCGTACTTCGGCGGAAATCGAGACGCTGGCGGCGTCGGTTCCGGACAATGGTGGAGTGTATTTCGTCCCTGCTTTCGTCGGATTGGGCGCGCCGCACTGGGATCAATACGCTCGAGGATCGGTGTTTGGGCTGACTCGGGGCGCGAAAGCTGGTCATCTGGCACGCGCGGCGTTGGAGTCAATCGCTTATCAAGTAGCTGACTTGCTTGACGCTATACAGAGAGACTCCGGAACTCCGCTGCCGGAGTTGAGAGTAGACGGAGGCGGTTCTGCGAATGACGCCCTGATGCAGTTTCAAGCGGATATTTTGGGGATTCCCATTGTTCGTCCCGCAGTCACCGAGACTACGGCGCTTGGGGCGGCATATTTCGCAGGCATCGCGGTGAAATTTTGGCGCGATGTGGCGGAGATTGCTTCGATGCCTCGGAGAGAGCAACGGTTTGACCCGCGGATGCCGCGCTCTCAAGCTACCGGACTTCGCGAAAGATGGAATGAAGCGTTGTCTCGGGCAAAGGATTGGGAACTGAAAGAGTAGGACAACCGAGGCCTTACGTTTACTTCAGGAAATTTAGCTCAGGCAGTGTGCCTCCCATCCTTGCGAAAACCGCGCAAGAATGGGGCATCCTCGGTTGGAATGGCAAACATTGCCTACGCTGGCGCTGGGCGCTCTCCGCCTTTTACCATCCCGGGACGTCCCGGCTCTGGCTTTAAGACTTGCTGCACACCATCATCCGATTTCGGCGGCGGTATGACCTTGGGCAACTCTCGGCCTTCGATGATTAGCTTAATCTCGTTGGCGTCTAGGACTTCGCGTTCGAGCAGTGCAACAGCGATCCTCACCAGTGTGTCGTTATTCTCGGCGAGGATGCTTTTTGCGGTGTTATAGCCCTGTCCAATCATACGGCGGACTTCGTCGTCAATTTTGACAGCCGTAGCCTCGCTGTAATCACGGTGCTGCGCGATTTCGCGGCCAAGGAATATCTGCTCTTCTTTCTTTCCGAAAGTCAGCGGTCCAAGGTCGCTCATGCCAAACTCGCAGACCATTTTGCGAGCCAGCTCGGTAGCGCGCTCGATGTCGTTGCCGGCGCCCGTGCTCATCTGACTCAGGAACATCTCCTCGGCGATGCGGCCACCCATCATGATGGCGATTTCAGTTTCGAGATATTCCTTCGTGTAGTTGTGCTTATCGTCGATTGGCAGCTGCATGGTTACGCCCAGAGCCATGCCACGCGGAATGATCGTGACTTTGTGCAACGGATCGGAATTGGGCAGCTTGGCGGCGACCAGGGCGTGTCCCGCTTCGTGGTAGGCGGTCACTTTTTTCTCTTCTTCGGTGAGAATCAGCGACTTCCGTTCCACTCCCATTAGAACTTTATCTTTGGCGAGTTCGAAGTCATACATGAGAACGGCTTTCCGGTTTTGCCGGGCCGCGCTCAATGCTGCCTCGTTCACCATGTTCGCGAGATCGGCTCCGGAGAATCCGGGAGTACCGCGAGCCAACACGGAGAGTTCTACGTCGTCCGCTAGCGGAATCTTGCGGGTGTGGACTCGGAGAATTTCTTCACGTCCCCGAACGTCGGGACGATTCACAACTACGCGGCGATCGAATCGGCCTGGCCGGAGCAATGCGGGATCGAGAACGTCGGGACGGTTTGTAGCTGCCATCAGAATGACGCCTTCGTTGGATTCGAAGCCGTCCATCTCGACTAGTAGTTGATTCAGGGTTTGCTCTCGTTCGTCGTGTCCGCCGCCTAAGCCAGCGCCACGGTGGCGGCCGACCGCGTCGATTTCATCGATAAAGATGATGCAGGGGGCATTCTTTTTTCCCTGCTCGAAAAGGTCACGGACGCGGCTTGCGCCCACGCCGACGAACATTTCTACGAAATCCGAACCTGAAATGGAGAAGAATGGAACGTTCGCCTCGCCGGCGACGGCCCTTGCAAGCAGAGTCTTCCCAGTTCCTGGAGGCCCAACCAGAAGCACACCTTTCGGAATTCTTCCGCCAAGCTTTTGAAACTTCTGGGCTTCGCGCAGGAATTCAATAATTTCTTTTAGTTCTTCTTTGGCTTCTTCTACGCCGGCCACGTCCTTGAACGTGACTTTCTTCTGCTGCATGGAAAGCAATCGGGCGCGGCTCTTTCCGAACGAAAGCGCTTTATTGCCGCCAGTTTGCATCTGACGGATCATGAAAAACCAAAGCAGAGCGAGCAGTGCTAGCGGAGCCAGGTTTATGAGCCAACTCCAACTGCTATTGCTCACGTCGCGAATGGTGATCACGACGTTCTTGCCCTGTAGAGTGTCGTATATCGCGGGGTAATTGGCGGGCTGCGTGGTATGAAAGGTCGATCCGTCTTTGAGGTACTTACCTCGAACTTCCATGCCTGTGACCGTGACCTCTTTCACTAGGCCCTGGTTAACATCAGACAAGAATTGGGAGAAGTTGACTTCCTTCTCCTTTGGACCTGCATGGCTGGCGGTGACCACCTGCCAAAGCAGGAAGGCTGACACAAGAATCACGAGCCAGAAGACAATTGTTTTGGCTGTTGAATTCACTAAAAACTCCTAAAAATCGGGCTCCCGCTTCAAAACCGGAAACTTCTCATCCATTTAGATGCTTTGGGACGAGTTTCGATGGACAAATTCCCAAACTCTAATTCTAACGCTTCTCGAGGAAATATAGAATGATCCCGCTCGGGTAACCAAAGTCATTAGGGCAGGATTAGCTTGCCACCGCTAAATATGACAGGTTTCGTTCCGTCTGTTCGGCAGATCCCAGCCCATAGCCGACTAAGAATGCTTCATCGACGAGAAAGCCGAAATAATCCGGCTGTAACTGGACCCGACGTGCCGACTGGCGGTCCAGAAGCGTTGCGAGTTTCACTGAAGCGGCTCCGCGACCGCGCAAATCGCTCATCAGAAAGTCGGTAGTGACTCCGGAATGCACCAGGCCTTCGACGAGTAATACGTGTTGTCCCTCAATGTTAGGTTCGTGACTGAAGAAGATTTCCAGAAATTCTCCTCTGCCGTCGCCATGCAACCGCTGGTACCTGGGCTTAATGAATTGGCAGACTAGCGGGACTTCGAGAGCGCGAACAAGGTCAGCCACGAACATGAATCCATTCTCCAGCACTGCCAAAACGTGGATGGTCTTGCCTTGATAGTCGTTCGAAATCTGCCGCGCCATCTCGCGGACGCGCTTTTGGATCTGTTCTTCTGGGATGACGGCTTGGATCTTTCCGGTCATTTTGTCGGCTTTGGCGGTTTGGTGCATGAAACTTTATGGCGCTTACGTTTTTAGTAACCCTTGAGAACCGTCTCTCGGATAATAACGACTTCTCGATTGGTGTCCCGAGGCCGGAGTTCCGAAGGCGCCGGAAAATTGCCCAGCCAGATCACTTCAGTTCCGCTGACCACTACGGGAAAAAGTTTTCGTTCCGCTCCGGTCAGATGGCGTTCCTGCAAAAGTTCTTTGACCTTCTTCGGAGACTTGCTGTGGCCAGGCCAGAAGCGGTCGCCGGGCCGCCAATTCCGAACCCGCAATTCCCGGGTCAATAAAGCCGGGTCGAAGGCGTGATCGGGATTATATCCTGATTCGTCACCGGGTCGAAGTAGTAGTGTCTCGATTAATTTGCCGACCTGCGGGAGTCTGACCCGTCCGGGAATGGGAAGGGGATATTCGTAATCGACGGTCAGAGGCTCGGCAGAACGCTTGAGCGTGATCTCTTTGTCTCTGTGGATCGCCTTCCATCCGTCCGGCAAAATTGTTGACTGTGGATGTCTGGATTTGTTTGAAGCCAAATGAAGAATCTGTTCCACATGTTTGAACTCGAGCTGAAATCCCAACGATTCGGCCGCTGCCCTAATTAGGCGTCTTTGCAGAGCCAGCGGTTGGGCTGACAGGAAACTCAGGTTTAAGGCACCGCCGTTGGCAGGCTTCCGTCCGTCGTCGGGAGATTTCCAGACACGTGGCATAACATCCGTAACCTGCGTCGTCCAATATTCCTCCTCGGCGCGCGCGATGTCGGCAGTTTCAGCCAGCGCCTCACGAACGGCCGGATTCAGATTGCGTTCAAGGCGCGGCAGAATTCCATGACGGACCAAGTTTCGGGAATGCCGCAGATCGCGATTGCTCTTGTCGTCTCGCCAGTTTTGACCCAATGCCGTGAGGTAAGGCTCGAGTTGCTTTCTGTGAATTCCGAGGAGGGGCCGAATGATCCAAGCGTCGGAGGGCTCTCCGGAGTAATGGGCAACGTCCACTTTGGGATAGATTCCGCCCAGGCCTCGGGTCCCTGCGCCACGGGACAACTTCAGTATCACTGTTTCTGCTTGATCGTCCAAAGTATGAGCGGTGGCGATTCGGTTGCACTTGCCACTTTTCAAAAGGCTTACGAAATATTCATATCGCAAGGCTCTTGCGGAGGCTTCGATGCTGAGGTGTTCTTGTTCAGCGTGGCGGGATGCGTCGCCGCTATGGCACAGGAATTCCAGCCCATGGCTCTCTGATAGTTCTTTGACGAACTTCTCGTCGGCTTCGGCATCCGCTCCCCTCAGCTTGTGATTGAAATGAAGAACCGAAAGCACGACACCGAGGTCCTTGCGGAGATCGACCATCAAGCGCAACAAGGCAACCGAATCGGCTCCTCCGGAAACGGCGAGGCCGAGGCGATCTCCCGGTTTTAGGAGTTGTTGTTTGGAAATGTAGTGGTGGACGGCTTCAGATAACTTCGGCACGATCCCATGGTACATCGTTGGTTTTCCCGGGAAACACCAAGCCGACTTACGGTGAAATGGCGGGTAGTGGCTCAGTTTGTCGCTCGGGCAGCAAAAATCAATCAACCACAAAGGACACGAAGTATCACGAAGGTTTCCAGGTTTGGGATTTCCTTGGTGTAACTTTGTGTCCTTCGTGGTCGACTTGGCAAATTGGGCCACTACCAAATGGCTGGTCGGATTGACGACGGGCGAAGCTGGCACCTATAATCTGAAGCACTGCCACCTAAGATCTGGGTATGAGGGTAAACCGTCCCGCTTCAGGTCGGGTCGCTGGACGCCTGAGAGTTACTGAGACGTTAGATCGAATTGGCGTTCGCTTTTAAGAAGACCTAGGCAACTCCAGGCACAATTTTCCAAGGAGCACAAAGATCCACATGACAAGCAAGCTTGCGCGATTACTCACGGCTATACCATTTGTACTGTCGGTTGCGGTTCTGGCACAAACTGCCAACGCCGCAGACCCGCTGCCTTCGGCTCCCAGCGCTGCAAGCTCTACGATTGCCACGGGCACTGGAAGCAAGCTTGGCACGATCAACGTTGAGCAGGCGATTTTTGCCAGCAATGAAGGACAGCGCGATTTCGAGGCTCTCAGCAAGAAATTGGAGCCCAAACAGAATGAGTTGAAGAGTCAGAACGACGAAGTTGAAAGCTTAAAGAAGCAGCTGTCAGATCAGGGTCCAAAATTGAATGACGATGCGCGCGGTACCCTGGTAAAGCAAATTGAGCAAAAGCAGAAAACCCTTGAGCGTTCGGTTCAGGATGCGCGGGATGATGCCCAGAATCAGCAGAATGAGATTGCGCAGCGAATTCTGCAGAAGATGGCACCGCTTATTGGCAAGTACGCGGCTGATAACGGGTTTGGAATTATCGTAGATACTTCCAGTCAATGGCCCAACGGGCCGGTGTTTTGGCAAAACGGGACAGTTGACATCACCAAACCTGTCGTTGACGCATACAATGCTCAATCCGGAGTGGCAGCTCCCGCAGCGAGGCCAGCTGGCGCGACGAGTTCACGGCCAAGTGGCGCGGCATCCAAGCCCGCTACAAAGCCGGCTAGCACTCCCACTACGCCTCCGAAATAGGTTCGAGACCGAAATAGGCCGCACGCACCTCGGGTGCGGCCTATTTGTTTACCGCACCGTTCCTTTCCCAAATTGAAACCGCCTCCCTTGTTGGGATAACTCGTCTTCACATTCGCGGTTAGTCCCGCAACTCAGAGATGTTGAGGCAATTGCGCTCCGATGGGTTAGACAGGTGCCGTCCCATGCCTCGCGCAAAAGTTCCCGAGATTAATCTGCCTAATTTCAGTATTTTGCCGACAACCCATGCCGACCAGCATGGGAGGGAAAAGCACGTATTCGGCAAAAACGCGGACGACATGGTGCGCAAGCTGTGGTGCGCGGTCGAACAATCACCGGACCCGGTATTAATCACTGACAGTGCAGGCGTCATCGAATATGTAAATCCTGGATTTGAAATTCTCACCGGATATTCGAAGGAGCAGGCTATGGGCCAAACGCCCCGCATCCTGCGCTCCGAGAACGAGCCTGCTGAGACTTATCAGGAGATGTGGCAGCTCATTCTATCGGGCAGCACGTTTCGCGGAGTTTTAGTAAATCGGAAGCGAAATGGCGAGTCTTTTTCGGTTGAGAAAATTATTACGCCGTTGCGCGATAGCGCGGGCAAGATCAGTCACTTCGTTTCTACCGACCGCGACATCACCGAGCGATGCCGATTGGAATTGCAACTTCAGCAGGCTCGCAAGATGGATGCGATCGGCCGGCTGGCTGGTGGGGTTGCGCACGATTTCAACAATCTTCTGATGGTGATCAGCTCCTACGCCGAGTTGATGCTGGATTCGTTGGGGGCGAAACATCCAATGCGGCGCAACGTTCAAGAAATCATGGCGGCATCGCGGCGCGCCACCGACCTCACCCGGCAACTGCTGGCGTTTGGGCGCAAGCAGGTACAGACCTTGCAGCTTCTTGATTTGAACTCGGTAATCCATGAAATAAGCAGAATGTTACTCCGCATGATCGGAGAGGATATTGAGTTCGTTTTCGCGCCATCAGAGAATCTCGGAATCGTGAAAGCTGATTCCATCCAGATCGAGCAAGTGCTCATGAATCTGGCCGGCAATGCAAGAGATGCCATGCCGTTCGGGGGCAAACTTACTATTGAAACGATTGCTGTCACACTCGACGAAGTCTATTTGCAGAAACACACCATCGTTCCGGCGGGAGAATACGTTTTGCTCGTTGTCACCGACACCGGGTTGGGGATTGCTCCGAGGCATCTTCCTCACATTTTCGAGCCTTTCTATACAACCAAAGAGAGCGAGGGCACTGGTCTTGGTCTGGCCACTGTTTATGGAATTGTGAAGCAAAGCGGGGGCTTTGTGTGGGTTTACAGCGAGGTTGGCATGGGGACCACTTTCAAAATCTACTTGCCGCGTGTTCACGCTGAGGTTGGCCATTTGCCATCCCCCGCGCCCGCCGAGGAATTTGCTCCCAGCGGATGCGAGACGCTGCTTCTTGTCGAAGACGAAGCTGCGGTGCGCCAGTCAGAGAGAGAGTTCCTTCTGTTAAGCGGATACATCGTTTTGGAAGCGGCAGATGGCGAGGATGCCCTGCGCATCGCCGCCAAGTATCGAGGAACGATTGACCTGATGATTACGGATGTCGTTATGCCGCGGATGGGAGGAGCAAAACTGGCTGGGCAGCTCCGTACACTACGTTCCGATATGAAGGTGCTGTTCGTCTCAGGCTATGCGGAAGCCACGGTTTTGCGTCAGGGAGCCATCGATCTAAATACCAGCTTCTTGCAGAAGCCATTTTCATTAAAGGCTCTCGCGCGAAAGATCAGAGAATTGATAGAACCGTCGATCAGCGCCAGCGCCGCGTCCGCCTCGGGAAACTGACTGGCATCGTTCCCGTATAATCAGTGCGGAACTGCATGAGTCCGGCCATCCCTTCCCAAATCGAAACTGAAGCCTCGTTTATCGCTCCGGGGTCAGGACCGCACACTGTACTCCTGTGGAGCGATCAGGAAAGCCCGAAAGAACTTTCTGACTTGCAGCGATACTCGCTCGCTACCCGCGGCTGCAAATATGCCTTCACCAACGCGGAGCTGCACCGGTGAATCAACTTTGGCGAGGGTTACTCTACCTTGCGATCGCCGGTACCTTCACTTCCACGATTTATCTGTGGCTGGTTCTGGTCGGGGCGGTCCGTTTCTATCTTTGCGCAAGAGCCGCTCGCAAACACGTATTAGGAGTCCAATCGTCTTTGCCGCCGGTCACGATTCTTAAGCCTGTTCACGGTATGGAGCTTCGGCTGGAAGAGAATCTCGAAAGTTTCTTCCAGCAGGATTATTCCGATTTCGAAATCATCATTGGCGCACGCGACGCTAATAACCCGGCACTGCTGTTGGCGGAAAAGGTATGTAAGCGATATCCGCATGTGAAAAGCCGCATCGTAGTATCGGGCCCACCAGGTTGGCCGAATGCGAAAGTTTTCTCGCTGGCCAAGATGATTCCCGCAGCGTCTTACGACTACTTCGTTATCAGCGACAGTGATGTTCGGGTTGCTCACGATTTTCTGCGCAACGTAGTCCCCCCGCTGCTCGATCCCGCTCTGGGGCTGGTGACATGCTTATACGAGGGAGTTCCGGCAGGTGATTTCTGGTCACTTCTCGAAGCGCTGGGAATGTCGGTGGAAATGCCTTCGGGGGTTGTCGTGGCGGACATGCTGGAAGGCATTCGTTTCGCGCTCGGTCCCGCGGTTGCGGTTCGCAGAGAGGTCCTGGATGAGATTGGCGGAATTGCCGCGACCGCCGACTACTATTCTGACGATTATGTGCTGGGTAATAAAGTTTGGCGGGCTGGATACAAAGTGATCTTTTCTCACCATGTGATTGAGCACGTCCTCACTCCCCGTCGGTTGAGCCGAACGCTTGGGGACCAATTGCGTTGGATGAAGAGCACGCGCTACTCGCGTCCTCTTGGACATATCGGCGCTGGACTGGCGTATGCAATGCCGTTCGGAATATTGGGGCTAGTTGCTGCGGTGGCGTTGGGACATCCCCGTGTGGGGATAGTACTTTTCTGTGCCGCAGTTGTGAACCGGGTTATCCAATCGATCGCAGTGGGCCGGGGGCTCATTGGGGATCGGCGCGCTCTATATTTTTCGTGGCTTTACCCGATCCGTGACTTGGTGGGGTGGTTTCTTTGGGTATTCAGTTTTTTGGGAAAAGGTTTTTTTTGGCGTGGAGAGATGTATCGCTTCACAAAGGGCGGCAAAATCGTTCCGCAAGAACGGTCTGCGGAGAACGCAGGATATACGATCAGGAACGCACGCTCAGGATGATTCGGTGGAATGGGTTTGTGTGTGATTCAGGGCAACTAGCCTGCCTTCGTTCAACTGAAAATGGTCTCCTCTCCAGACAATGGTTCCTCCAGCAAAACTCCCCAGCCATACGAATAGCGCGATGAAATCTCGAAGCGGAATCAGCCAGAGGTGAGAGGGCAGTTGACGATCATTCAGCACAGCTCTTCCGACTACAAATGCCGCCAGTAACCGCACACAGCAGGCGGCGGCCAGCAGTCCCCAAGCCCAGGCAGCACCCGCGGAGGCTAGGATCGTCAGAACTGCCCACGGCAAAGCGAAGGTAAAAATCAATCCAAAAAAGCCCCAAAAGCGCGACGCGCGGATAGTCCGGGCCCAACGCAATTGATGACGCAAGAATTCAGAGAAGGTGTAAGCAGGCAAAAATGTCTCTACGATCTCTTTCGACAACTCCACGCGCAACCCGAGTCCGGCGATTCGCCTTCCCAATTCGTAATCGTCCGCCAAATAATCGGCAAATGATTCGAATCCTCCAATTGCTTTGAGATCGGAGCGACGAAAGGCTAACGTAGATCCCAATCCAAAGCGAATTCCTTTTTCGAGAAGACGTGCAGTCAGCACGCCCGGGGCGAAGTCGGTGCTGATACCCACCGACTCTAATCGTGAACCTAGGGTGGCAGCGGGTACTCCCCGATAAAGACAAGTCACTAAGCCAACTCTTGCGTCGCCGAGCGGCGCTAGAACATTTCGCAAGTAATGAGACCCGACCCGGATGTCACTGTCGTTCACGACAAAAAGTTCGTAGCGCGCCTCGCGCACCATCTGCGCCAGATTGCTTACTTTGGTATTTGCGCCGAGGTTCTTGGAGCACACCATCAAGCGGATGGCGCGGTCCGGGAATGCGACTTTTAGTCGCTCGACTTGCTGGATCGCGGGATCGTTCGCATCGCTGACGCCGAAGATGATTTCGTACTCCGGATAATCCTGCAGGCAATGACTTCGAAAGCTCTCATACATTTCAGGATCAGTTCCCTTGAGCGGTTTCAGGATTGAAACAGGAGGCGTGGGGCGGGCGCCCGCCCCCGCCGACTTCCTCTCTCTCAGAAAACTTGACGCGCTCCAAAAACAAATCAGATTGTAGGCGATGCCGCAAATCGCTCCGACGGCGGCGGCGAGTTCAATGTATTTCGCGATGTGGTGAATCATTCGCGGCGGATTACTCGTAGCGAAGCGATTCTATCGGGTCCAGGTTCGCTGCTTTCCATGCCGGATAGATGCCGAACAAGAGCCCTTCAGCGGCCGCAGAGGCCAGACCAAAAATCGCCCAGAACATCGACATGTGGGCAGGCAGTGAACTCCAGATAACAGGAATCAGCCAGGTGACGGCAGCGCCCAGCAGAACACCAATGATCCCGCCCATCGCGGTCAGGGTGATGGCTTCAAGTGTGAACTGCATGAGGATGTCTTGTTTGCGCGCGCCAATCGCTTTGCGAACGCCGATTTCGCGGGTCCGCTCAGTAACAGATACCAGCATGATATTCATTACGCCCACGCCGCCGACAATAAGTCCGACGCTGGAAACCGCGAACATGAAAACAAAAATGCCGCCCGAAATTTGCTTCCATAAGTCGGACATGGAGTCCTGCGTAAATACCGCGAAGTTGTCAGGCATCTCGGGCGAAACCTTACGGCGACGGCGCAACAATTCGCGCATCTCGTCGATAGCCTTCGGCATATCGTCGTGCGAAGTGGCTTTGACGCTGATCCAACAATCTTTAAGCTCGGGATGCAACTTGTGAAACGTACTCAGCGGGAAAAGAATAAGATTGTCTTCCGGATTCTTGCCACCGCCGAACGCGGCCTTTCTTCTCTCAGCGACTGCGATCACAGTGAACATCTCGCCATCAATGTTGATTTCCTTACCTATAGCGCCTCCGGTGGGGAATAATTCGTCGGCGACATCGGCTCCCAAAATAATGACGGGTGCCCGGCGCTCGTCGTCCGACTCTGTAAACCATCGTCCCTCGGTCGCCTGCAGATCGAAGACGTTTTTCCACTCTGCGGTGTCGCCTTCGATAATCGTGTTTTTTACCTTGCGACTGCCATACTTCACCACGTAGGTTCCGGTACCAAACTCTGGCTGCTGATATCGAATTCCTACAGTCACGGCTTTGACGTGCGGCAGGTCTTTCATCGCTTCCGCATCTTCGGCGGTCAATCTCTTGCGCACCCGCATCTCCTCAGTGGGGCGGGTAAAACCAAAGGGCTGTATATGAAAGGCGAAAATCAGATTCGAGCCCATGCTGGTAATGGACTGCTCCACGCTTGAATTGAGACCGCTGACGATGGAAGAGATTCCTATGACCACCGCAACGCCAATAACGATGCCAAGCACCGTGAGCCCCGAACGAAGCTTATTGCTCCGAATGGTGTTCAGCGCCATGCTGACGATCTCACCGTAGTCACCTTTACGCATCATAGGAATTTATAAATTGTGGAATTTAGTAATTGAGTAATTTGGTAATTCAAATGCCGACACTTTTTCAATTGCTCTATCGCTAAATTACACAACTACTCAATGTTCCCAATATCAAAGTTCAAACCTCAGCGCGGCGATAGGATCAAGCGTCGCGGCACGTCGCGCTGGGTAGACTCCAAAAAAAACGCCCACGCTGGCCGACACTAGTAATCCCGCACCGACTGCCCACAACTTAATTTCTGACGGCATCCCAATCAAGGCGGTGATGCCTTTAGCGAAGGTGATTCCGAACAACACTCCTAAAATCCCTCCCATTAGGGCCATGGTGGCGGATTCAATCAGAAATTGCATCAACACATCCTGCCGTCGCGCTCCCAAGGCTTTTCGAATTCCAATCTCACGCGTTCTCTCGGTCACTGAGACCAACATAATATTCATGATTACGATGCCACCCACAACCAACGAAATGGCAGCGATCCCGATCATTGCCAGAAAGAATGTTCCGGTCAGATTGGACCAGATGCTCAGAAAGCTGGCATTGGTTTCGGCGGCGAAGCTGTCCGGTTTTCCTGGAGCGTCATGTCGCCTTGCCCGCAGGATGGAACGCGTTTCATCCATGGCGACCTCCAACTGCGTGCCGACCCCGGCGGCCTTGCCGCAGATCCGAATGGCGCTGTGTGAGCCAAACTGCTTAAGAAAAGTAGTGATGGGAATGAGAGCATAATTGTCCAGCGTCTGGCCCAGGGTCTTTCCCTGTTTTTTCCCAACTCCGATTACCGTGTAAAGCTCTCCCTCAATCCGAATCTCCTTGCCAAGCGGGTCCATGCCTTGGAAAAGATTGTCCACAATATCAGTGCCGATCACTGCCACGGATGAGCGGCTGTTCAAATCACTATCGTTGAGCATTCGGCCGGTGCTGAGGTCGATGTCGAGAATCTCCGGCATAGTCGGCGTCAGCCCACGAATCCACGAATCGGTTACTGTTTGCTCTCCGTACTTCACGTGCCCACTGAAATTGGTTGCTGAAGCGCCCACCATGGTGCAGTGACGGCACGAGTCGACAACCGCTTGATAGTCGTCCATGGTGAAGTCTTTGCGCTTCTGGCCTTCCAAAAACTGATCAATGTTGGTTACGACAGGACTCACCTTGCTGATGATGAAAACATCCGCGCCGAGCCGGAAGATTTTCTCCGCGACGTAGCCGTTGATGCCATTCACGAAGGTCACAACGGCGATCACTGCGGCAACCCCGATGACGACGCCGAGCAGAGTCAGTACGGAGCGCAGCTTGTTCGCCCAGAGCGATTGCACGGCGATGCGGATGGCTTCTAGGGTGTTCATGCTGGACCTGGCTATTTAGACCCGGCTATTTACTTATACGCTGGCGGCCCTAATAAGGTTCAGTCTAACAGCAGGGTGGGTGGGGACCGGTCGGTGTAGCGCCAGGCCAATCGAGAACCGCCTGGATGCTCGTCATTTCGTCTTTTTGCGGCTCTTCCGAAAAACTCGGGCGAAGATTTTGTCGACATTGCGGAGCTGCCGGCGAAGATCGAAGGCGCGATCGATTTGCTTCCGCGGCACCCGGCTCGTGATCTCTTTGTCGGCTAAGACCAGCTCGCGAAGATTCAGTCCTTCTCTCCATGCGCGCATTGCATGGGCCTGGACAAGCCTATAAGCCTGCTCCCGCGATACGCCGTTTTCGACTAAATCCAGCAGAAGCTGGCCACTGAAAACCAGGCCGCCGGTGCTCTCGAGGTTCGACTTCATCCGTTCTGGATAGACGAACATCGTGTCGATGAGGTTAGACGTTTTGTGGAGCATGTAATCCACGAGGGTGGTGGAATCAGGGAAGATCACCCTTTCGACCGATGAGTGCGATATATCCCGCTCATGCCACAATGCGACGTTTTCGAACGCCGCTTGGGCGTTCGACCGCACCACTCGCGCCAACCCGCTAATTTGTTCGAAGGTGACAGGATTTCGCTTATGCGGCATGGCGGAGGAACCCTTTTGTTTCTCGCTGAAATATTCTTCGGCTTCCCGCACCTCAGTACGCTGTAGATGGCGGATTTCTGTCGCAATCTTGTCCAATGTGCACGCCACTACTGCCAACGTCGCAATGTAATAAGCATGACGGTCGCGTTGAATCACCTGGGATGAGACTGCAGCAGCCTGCAGGCCCAGCCGTTTGCAAATTTTCTCTTCCAGTTCGGGGCTGAGGTACGCGAACGTTCCAACCGCACCGGAAAACTTTCCCACGCGCATTTCCTCCGCGGCCCTTTCGAAACGGACAATGTTGCGCTGGACCTCCGAATACCAGTTAGCCAGTTTCAATCCGAAGGTGATTGGTTCTGCGTGCACTCCATGAGTGCGTCCCACCATGGGGGTGTCTTTGAATTCCCAAGCACGGCGTTCGAGGACTTCAGAAAGACGTTGCAGGTCTTGAGCGATGATGTCGGAAGCTTGGCTTATGAGCAGGGCTTGAGCCGTGTCGACTACATCGTTGGAAGTCAGGCCATAGTGAAACCAGCGGGCATGGGGGCCAACGATTTCGGCGACGGCGGTGGTGAATGCGATGACATCGTGCCGCACTTCCGCTTCAATTTCCTGAATGCGATTTAACTTAAAGTCGGCCCGTTGCTTGATAGCTTTGGCCGCAGCTTTCGGCACCATCCCAGCTTCGGCCAGCGTCTGGGTTGCAGCCACTTCCACGGCAAGCCATGTGCGGAAGCGGTTTTCCTCGCTCCAGATGCTGGCCATCTGTTCGCGGGTGTATCGTGGGATCAAATTCGCCTACCTCTTTGTTCTGACTGCAAAATTGAAGGACTAGGGATTCTAAATGTAGGAGGCGGGCAACGCCAGTGTCAGCCTGCCGAGACGGGTCACGGAAAGGATTAGAACTTCGAAAGTTATTTCTGAGCAGCCAACTGCAAGTGAGCCGATTGGGACTGCTTTTTCCTCGCAGCGTCAATCAGTGGAGTCAGGGCGTCCACGGAGACTCCCAGCGTTCCTCCGGAAAATCCGTCTATGTATGCGGCGTTGATTCCGATTACCTGCCCCTGAGAATTGAAGACAGGACCGCCGCTGCCGCCGTGAGCGGTCGGCGCGTCGTAGACAAGCTTCTCGCCAACTACGTCTCCCAGATGACCGCATGTTGCGGATGGACGAATTAGAGAAAGGGCGGCGAGTTCATTTGCCGCGTTCTGATCGTCATTTCTATAAGCCAGTCGTTCGTAAACTGCAGGAGGGGCCTTCGCCACCATCCCCAACACTCCCATCGGATATCCAATTACCGTGACCAGTTCGCCCGGCGTTGAAGGCTTGTCAGCGAAGGGTAATGGGCGAAGCTGGCGGATGGCCGCCGAGTCGTCGATTTGCAAGATCGCCAGGTCTCCTTCGGAAGTCCACGCGAGCGGAGTGATATTCACGGCCGTCGACATTCCTGGAAAAAACGCCACCAGTTTTTCCAGTTGAGGAGTCGCGCCCTTCGCGATCAGTGCAGTTGATTCAGCATCTTGATACCAAGGTTCGGCAACGTGACGGTTCGTCGCCAGCAATCCATTGGCGACAACAAAGCCACTGCCAGAAATGCGCGCTCGGAGTGAGGGCTTTCGTCCGGCGAATCCAACACGGTAAATTCCGAACACGTAACAAATCGAATTGCGATAGCGATCCAGGACCATGGCGGGCATGGCTTCTTCCTGCTTGAGGCGATTCACCTGGCTTGTTAGCTGCTGCAATTGTGATTGAACGTCTTCATTCGAAGCGCGAGGTCCCCCGTAGTAGACAAGGATCACGCTCCCCACGACGAAGAAAATACCGAGCGTCACTTGGAGCACGCGTTGCCAGGCGTCGCAAACGGGCTCTTCGGGCTGGGAAATCTCAGTCAGGTCTTCATTCATAATTCATATTTTCGTAAACATTCGTGGGGGGTTGATCGAGTTCTTTGCGCGCATTCTGGGGGTTACGCGCGTCGTCCAGAAGTCGATCTTCTATTGTCGGTGTGGGAAGCCGGGTTTCCTACGGTACCTAAGACGATGTCCGGATGGTTTATTTCTGAAGTCTATAACTCAGACCACCCGATTTTCAGTTCACAGCATCGAACTCCCGGAGAGCAACAGGTGATCAGAAAGTTAAAGTCAGGAGAGTATCGATTGTATTCGCGCAAGAAAAATGCCGCGACCGGGAAACGCCGCAACCTGGGAACTTTTAGTTCGAGAAAAGCAGCACAAGAACACGAAAAGGCAGTGCAATACTTTAAGAGGCAAGGCTAACGGCGCTTAGCATGCGACTTCCAAACAGAGCACGCCGCTTTCACCGCTATTCCTGCCGTACAATACTCGTGGAGGATTTATAAATGGGTCTGGTTCGCAGTCACTGGTTTGTCATTCTTTTACTCGTCATTGGAACTGCATCGACGTTGCGTGGTGCGGAGATGAAGAGCGTGGAAGCTCGTCGGCAGGAGTTCAAACAGTTGCTGGCCGACGAGTGGGAATATGAGTTACGAGAGTCTCCGGAACAAGCTACCGTGATCGGCGATTACCGGTACAACGATCGCTGGAGCGATATCTCGCTGGCTCATGTGGCACAAACGAAAAAAGACGAGCAGAATTGGTTGGCACGCTTTGAGGCTGTTGAGTCGACAGGCTTTCCAGAGCAGGAGCAGCTAAGCAAAGCCTTGATGGTGCGTGGCCTCAAGCAGAAAATTCAAGACATTGACTTGAAAACTTACGAGATGCCGGTTGATCAGTTCAACGGGCTGCATATCGCACTAGCTCAATTCGTCGCTGATATTCCTTTTGATTCGACGAAACATTATGAGGACTACATTGCTCGCCTCCATCGTCTGCCTGTTTTCTTTGATCAAGTGATTGAGCTAATGCGTCAGGGCGCTACGGACAAGCTGATGCCGCCGCGGTATCTTCTCGAGAAGACCGTAGAGCAATGTAAATCCATCGCCGATCAAGCCGGAGAAGCGAATGCCTACGGCCAGCCGGCTGCGCATTTTCCCGATGCGGTTGCAGCGGCGGATCGAAAGCGCTTGCACGACGCCATCGTTGCCGCCGTGGACAACGAAGTGCGGCCCTCATACCGCAAGCTGCAGAGCTTTATCGCCACCGATTACGTCCCGCAAGGCCGCGCCGAGCCTGGTATTTGGGCATTGCCTGACGGAGACGCCCGTTATCGGGCCGCAATTCAGGAACTCACAACGACCAACATGACCCCGGAAGAAATCCATCAATTGGGTTTGCAAGAAGTCGCGCGCATTGAGGCAGAGCAGCTCGCGATTGCGAAGAAGCTGGGATTCTCGAATTTAAAAGACTTCCGGGCTTCACTCAAAACGAATCCCAAGCTCATTCCGACTTCGCGCGAGCAAATACTTGAAACCTTCCGGCGCTACATCGCACAGATGCAGCCGGAACTCCCAAAATTGTTTGGATTACTTCCGAAGACTGCCGTGGAGGTTCGTGCTACTCAGGAGTACCGTGAAAAAGAAGCACCTTTCGCTGAGTACAACCAGGGCACTCCAGACGGCTCGCGTCCGGGAATTGTGTACGTTGATACCGGCGATTATCAGCATCGGACGCTGCTTTCCGCCGAATCCACGGCATACCACGAAGGTGTTCCCGGCCACCACATGCAGATTTCCATCGCGCAGACCTTGCCGGAATTGCCGGCGTTCCGCCAGCAGGCATTTTACGGCGCCTACCAGGAGGGATGGGCTCTCTACGCTGAGCGCCTGGGTAAAGACATTGGTTTCTACCACGATCCATACTCGGATTATGGCCGCTTGTCGGATGAAATACTGCGCGCCATCCGCCTGGTGGTTGACACCGGAGTCCACTACAAGCATTGGACGCGCCAGCAGATGGTCGACTATTTCCACGAGCACACATCAGAGGACGAGCCCAACGTCCAATCCGAGACCGACCGGTATATTGCTTGGCCGGCGCAGGCCCTTTCTTACAAGCTGGGGCAATTGGAAATCCTCAAGTTGAGGGCTCGGGCGCAAAGTGAGTTAGGCAGCCATTACGATATTCGCGCCTTCCACGACGAAATTCTGAACGGAGGCGCTCTGCCTCTCGATGTCCTGGATACCAGGGTTACTTCGTGGATTGCCTCGCAAAAGGCCGCCGCGCAAAAACCAACAAATGGAGGCTCGCAGCAGGCCGGGAAAGAATGACAAGAGAATGACGAAAGCTTGGCAGAATTGAATGCTGAAAGATTTTGCCATCTCTATCGTCCGCACGCTGCACGACGCGGGGCATCAGGCGTATCTTGTCGGCGGATGTGTACGTGATTTGCTGACTGGCCGCGAACCTGCCGACTACGACATCACCACCGACGCGACTCCCAACGAAGTCATGCGGGTTTTCCCCGATACCTACGCCGTCGGAGCGCAGTTTGGTGTGGTTTTGGTGCCCATGCCGGAAGAGGCTTCGGGAAATGGGAAGAATCTCACGGTCGAGGTCGCGACGTTTCGCAGCGATATCGGCTACTCAGACGGACGTCATCCGGATGAGGTGCGCTTCAGCAAAGATCCTCGCGAAGATGTCGAACGCCGTGATTTCACCATTAACGGTTTGCTGCTCGATCCTCTGAAAGATGAAGTTCTAGATTTTGTTGGCGGACGAGCCGATATCGCCGCAAAAATTGTCCGCACGATTGGCAGCGCTGAGAGGCGCTTTGCCGAAGATAAGCTGCGAATGCTAAGGGCGGTCCGATTTGCATCGCGGTTTGGTTACACGATCGAACCGGCAACGTTCGCTGCAATCCGAAAGCTGGCCCGTGAAATTCGGCAGGTTTCGAGGGAGCGAGTCCGCGACGAGCTGACAAAAATGCTGACTGAGGGCCATGCTCGGGAAGCGTTTCTTCTGCTCGATCAAACTAGATTGTTGCTGCAGGTGCTTCCTGAAATCTCGGCGATGAAAGGGGTTCAGCAGCCTCCGCAGTTTCATCCCGAGGGTGACGTATTTGTCCACACCATGCTGCTACTGGAAAAGTTGCCCCGTCCATGCCCGTCCACGTTAGCGTGGGGGGCGTTGTTGCATGATGTGGGGAAGCCACCAACATTTCGGGTAGCGCCAGATCGAATCCGCTTCGACGGGCACGTAGAGGTTGGAGTGAAAATGGCGGAGGCAATTTGCCAGCGTCTTCATTTCTCCAACAGCGACACGGTTCAGATTCTGGCGTTGGTGGACAATCACATGCGATTCGCTGACGTTGAGAGAATGAAGGAATCGACATTCAAAAGATTCATTCGGATGCCGCGGTTTGAAGAGCATCTGGAGTTGCATCGGCTGGATTGCGAGTCGGCGCACGGAGACTTATCGCTGTACAATTTCACCCGCAACAAAATGGCGGTGATTCCTCCGGAGGAAATTCGTCCGGCGCCACTTATTACGGGCGAAGACTTGATAGCGGCGGGGTACTATCCGGGCCCCGCTTTCAAGGAAATTCTCGCTGCCGTTGAGGATGGACAACTAGAAGGTCGTTGGGCGTCAAAGGACGAAGCAATGAGCTTCGTGACTAGCCAATTTCCGCTGGTCAGCCGGTAAAAGGGCCTTTTTGCCGATTTCGCCAATTTCTTGTCAAGGGGTCAGAATCGCGCACTTTTGCTTAAGTCGTTGAAAGCAATCCAAATATATTTGTTAGAAACGTGGCATGATTACCCTGCTGGAATTGTTATGCTGGATGTACAGAGTAAATTTCAACTGGCCTAGACCTACAGCGGCAGCCGCCGCCGCATTGCGAACATAGAAATGAAAGTTACCGACAAGGACGTCAGCTACGTCGCCGACCTCAGTAACCTGGAACTATCGGCGGAGGAGCGCGAGCGCATGGTGCGGGATCTGAATTCGATTCTGGGTCACATTGATGCGCTTGAAAAACTGGACACGTCGAATGTCGCGCCCATGGCGCAGGTTTCGGATCGTTACGGAGTGGATCAGTCCAAGCAAGGGAGCGAGCGCTTTGCGTACGCCACCCGTGAAGACATTCTCGAAGGGCTGAGAAAGTGTCTTCCCCACGAAGAGGCGCTGGCGAACGCGCCGGATACAGATGGAATTTTCTTCAGAGTGCCGAAGGTGATTGAAAGATGAATGCCGTCATCACTCAGCATTCAGCCATCAGCACTCAAACGCAGGCCGCGCTCGGTTAGAATCTCGATTACGGTTCAGCTAGCCTTCACATCGAAATGGATCTCAACCTACTAACTATTGACGCCGCGCGCTCCGCTGTGCAGGGGGGCAAAATTACCGCCACGGCGCTGGCGGAGTCTTTTTACGCGAAAATCGAAAAAGACGATCCGCAGATCGGGTCTTATCTCACTCTCGCAAAGGAGCGTGGGTTCACGAAGGCTGCTGCCATCGATGACATGGCGAAGAGTGGCAAGGCATTGCCGCCGCTTGCGGGCGTGCCGGTCGGAATCAAAGATGTGATGGTGACTCGCGGCGTTCGTACGACTGCGGGATCGAAAATTCTCGGTAACTATATTCCTCCTTACGATTGCACCGCGGTAGCCCGCCTGGAATCTGCCGGAGCCGTGGTTTTGGGAAAGATGAATTGCGATGAGTTCGCGATGGGATCGTCCAACGAAAACTCGGCGTGGAAGCCGGTGCACAATCCTCGAGATTTGAGCCGCGTGCCGGGCGGGTCGTCGGGCGGCTCGGCTGCTGCGGTGGCGGCGGATTTGGCTGTGGCTACGCTTGGAAGTGACACCGGTGGCTCGATTCGGCAGCCCGCTTCGTTTTGCGGAGTGGTCGGTTTGAAGCCGACTTATGGGCGAGTGTCGCGATATGGATTGATTGCGTTTGCGTCGTCACTCGATCACATCGGGCCGCTAACAAAAACGGTGAAAGATGCGGCCATCGTACTGCGCACAATCGCGGGACGCGATCCGATGGATTCTACTTCCGCCGAAGTTCCGGTACCGGATTATGTCGCTGAGTTGGAGAAACCAATTCGCGGCCTGAAAGTGGGGGTGGCGCGAGAATACATGGGAGAGGGACTGGATCCCGAAGTTCGCAGCGCGGTCGAGGATGCGGTCCAGAGCCTGAAGGAATTAGGTTGCGAGATTGTCGAAGTTTCGTTGCCGCATACCGAATATGCGATACCGGCTTACTACATTGTTGCCACGGCGGAGGCTTCCTCTAATTTGGCGCGCTTCGATGGCGTCCGCTATGGATACCGCGCGGAGGGTGCGCGCAGCCTTTCGGAAATGTACCGGCGAACCCGTGATCTCGGATTCGGTACCGAGGTGAAGCGCCGCATCATGCTCGGGACGTATGCTTTGAGTGCCGGTTACTACGATGCGTACTATCTCAAGGCGCAAAAAGTGCGGACGTTATTGACACGCGATTTCGATGATGCTTTTAAGCAAGTTGACGCGATCGTCGCTCCAACCAGTCCCACGGCGGCGTTTAAGCTGGGAGACAAGACCGACGATCCGCTGGCGATGTATCTCGCTGACATTTACACGGTGACGGCGAATCTCGCGGGCATCCCGGGAATTTCTATTCCCTGCGGGCAGACGAAGGAGAAATTGCCGATTGGAATGCAGATTTTCGGAAAGCATTTCGATGAAGCGACGATCCTGCGTCTAGCGCACGCGTACGAACAGGCCGCGTAGACGGCACAATCCAAAAGCAAGTCTTTATTTCAATAGCGACCGCCATCAGCTCCGGCTGGTGGCGATTTTGTTTTTCCGACCAAATGCACCGCCGAGCTGTGCTCGGCTGTCCGTACGAATTTCACAAAACTTAAATAGGAGATCCACTCATGAAAAGAAAGTCGATGAGCAGAATCGTGCTGTCCGTTGTATTGAGCATTTCGTTAATCACCACCGCGTGTAGCGCGCAATGGTTGAGCGTCGCGGTAGCCGATTTACCGGTGCTAACCCAAATGGCGCTTAACATCGCAACGCTGGTTGCAACGTTGCAATCCGGGCAACAGATTAATCCCGCCGAAATCGCTGCTGTACAGAATATTTCCGCAGAGGCTAGCCGGGACCTTGCACTGTTGCAGAGCCTATACAACGAATACAAAGCCAATCCGAATGCGACAACGCTTCAAAATATCCAAAATACTATTGCCAAGATCACGGAGAGCCTTCCGGTTCTCTTGCAATCCGCGCATGTGAGTGATCCGGCGACTGCTGCCAGGCTTTCCGCGGGGGTGAACTTAATCCTCACCACGGTTTCGAGCATTGCCGCCCTGATGCCACAGAAGACTCCTGCGACATCCCAAGCAGGCGTGAAGATGACCGTTCCGAATGCCAAGGAACTGAAGAAGCAATGGAATGAGCAGGTATGCGGACCCGCGCCTGGCCCAGCGCACGCGGCGATGGATGCATGCGTGGTGAGGTGACGGGTGAGCCTTCCAGTCATTGCAATCACTAACGCGTCGACGTGCCTCAGCGACGCGCAAGTGCAGTCTGTAATTCCGTCCCTGCAACGGCAGGTGACACGGGACTTCAACGCATATTGGAATATCGACTGTTCGCTCACCTTCTTGTCCAAGAAAGAGCCGCTAACTGCCGGGTGGTGGCAGATCGTTATAACCGATGATCCCGATCAGGCGGGAGCGCTTGGTTATCACGAACTTGCCAGCACCGGCGCTCCGCTGGGAAAGGTTTTTGCTGCGCTCGACATCGACAGCGGCTCGTCATGGACCGTAACCCTGAGCCACGAGCTGTTGGAGATGTTGGGAGATCCGTGGATCAACTGGTGCGCGGAGTCTCCAGATGGCAGGTTATTCGCGCTGGAAGTCTGCGATGCCGTGGAGGCTGATCATCTGGGATACGAAATTGATGGCGTAACTGTGTCAGATTTCATTACGCCGTCATGGTTCGAGCCGACAGAAGCAGATCGAGTCGACTTCATGAAAAGAATCTCGAAGCGGCTCGAACTCGCTCCCGGTGGATACATTTCAGTCTTGGATCCAGCGGAAGGATGGACACAGCTTTCCGCCGAAAGCTTTGGAACACCGGCGATACCAGCCGGCAGTAGGCGGTCGCGAAGGGCCATGAACAAAGGAGAATGGAGGAAGAGTGTGAGGTAATTGTCGGCTCAGTTTATTTCCGGCGCCAGCGCACACCTTCTTTTGTGTTCTCCACCAGGATACCTGCGGCCATTAGTTCCGCGCGGAGGGTGTCTGAGGTCTTGAAGTCGCGTGACTTGCGAGCTGCTTCCATGTCAGCAATTTTCGTTTCGATGTCAGCATCGGAAAGTTGATGCGCTCCTACTGCTTCATTCAATTCGCTGCTGATGTCGGCTTCGCGGCCTTCGCTTTTCGCCCATTCGACAACGTGCTTCATCTTTGGGCCGTCGTCGTCTTTTAGTACCGAAAAAATCGCATCGAACTGCTCCAAGGCCGCGAGCAGCAGGGGTACGTCGTCTTTTTTGATTTGATTTGCGTCCATCGCCACGTTGGCGGAACGTATTAAATCAAAAATTGCTGCCTGAGCCTGTGCTGTATTCAGATCGTCTTCGAATGCGGCGCGAATGCGATCCTGAGTCTGCTTTGCGAGTTCGGCCATTGCCTCGGTCGAGCCGTCTGGGGAATGGCCAGCAGAGAGGCGCGCTTTAAAATTTCGTAAGCGTTCGACCGACGATGCCGCTTGCTGCAATCCGTCGAAGGTAAAGTTGAGTTGATGCCGATAAGGAACGGAGGCCAACAAATATCGGATGCTCGAAGGCTTGTACCCTCTCAGTACTAGATCGCGCAGGGTGAAGAAGTTTCCCTGGCTCTTCGACATCTTCTCGCCTTCGACCAACAGGAATCGCGCGTGAAACCAGAATCGAGCAAACATTTTGCCGGTGTTCGCTTCCGATTGCGCAATTTCATTTTCATGATGCGGAAAAATGAGATCTTCTCCACCAGCATGCAAATCGAAGGTTTCTCCCAACTCTTCCATCGACATTACTGAACATTCGATGTGCCATCCCGGCCGCCCCGGGCCGATCTCACTCTCCCAGAATGCCTCCCCGGGCTTCGGCGCTTTCCAAAGCGCGAAGTCGCGGGCGTTGTCTTTTTCGTATTCATCGAGGTCCACTCGTGCGCCGTCTTCCATCCCGGCAAAATCGCGCTTGGAAAGTTTCCCGTAACCAGGAAACTTCGCGATCCGAAAATAGTAAGATCCGTCTTCGGCGCGATAAGCAAAGCCTTTCTCCACCAGCTCGGCTATAAATTTCGCCATGGCCGGAATATGGTCAGTAGCGCGCACGAAAACCGGCTGTTCAATGTTGAGCGCTGTGGCATCCTCCATAAAGGCGTTCTCGTACTTGGAGGTGTATTGCTTGACGCTGATTCCATCTCTGGCGGAATTCCGGATGATCTTGTCGTCGACATCAGTGATGTTCATCACGTGACGCACCTTGAAGCCGCTTTGTCGCAGGAAACGGACCAGAATGTCGATGGCCACGAAGGTGCGAAAATTTCCGATATGGCCGTAGTCGTAGACCGTCGGTCCACACGCGTACATTCGGACCTCGCCACGCTCTAACGGAGTGAACTCCTCGACTTGTCCAGACATCGTGTTGTAGAGGCGCAATGCCATCGTTTAAAAACCTGAAACGCGCACAGAATCTGTAATTCTAGGGTTCGAGAGAAACGCGGTCAAACGCGGCCGCTGGCTGCCGCAGAGGAATGGACTTCGTGGTTACCGCGGAGACGCTGTCCGACCACTAAAATGTAGTGCAACGCCGAAATGATCGTGAAAGCGAAGGTAGCTCGCAGAGAGGTTAGGCGGGCAATCCAAACCCAGCGGATCTGGTCAACCTCGAAGAGCAGCACAAAGAATACCGCAGCGACCTGGGCAAAGGTGTTGGCCTTCCCAAAAATGCTTGGCCGAAAGTCGCGTAGTCCGGCTATGGCAAAAAGCACGGCACTTGCGGCCAGGATGGAAACGTCGCGGCTGAAAACCAATACCGTGAACTTCCACGGTACCTTGTGAAGAATCGAAAGCACTAAGAACATCGTGCTCAACAGCAATTTGTCCGCGATGGGATCGAGATACTGTCCTAAGAGCGTCTGCTGTTTCAGAGTCCGCGCGAGCAGGCCATCCAATCCGTCACTCAGCCCTGCCAGAACGAACAAGGCGAGCGCCGAAACATAGTGGCCCTCCACTAGTTTGATTACGATGAACGGCAAAAAAGCCATCCGTAACAACGTAAGCTGGTTGGGTGCAGTCAGCAGATGAGACAGCTTCACAGTCGATCCTCAATCTTGATTCTAGTATTGCATGTAGTGCAGAGTCCGGTTCCCAGAGATGATAAATGAAGGCCCGGCGTCGGCATTCGGCTTCGCCGAAGTTGATTATTGTGCTTCGCTGAACTTCAGAACCTCATATACCCTGAATGTCATCCATAGCTTCCATGAGAACGCCTTGCGATGAAGCTGTCGTGAGCTCTGCAACGGCCGGAGTTCCATGTAAGCCAGCGGCCGAAACCTGGATACTCGCTGCAACCATCCTCGGTTCCAGCATGGCTTTCATCGATGGCACTGTCGTCACGGTGGCTTTGCCCGCGATTCAGGGGAGTTTTCATGCAACTGTGGTGGATGTGCAATGGGTGGTCGAGTCTTACGGACTGCTTCTAGGGGCGTTAATTCTGGTCGGTGGTTCTCTTGGGGACCTTTTTGGGCGTCGTTTGATTTTCCTGACAGGTGTGACGATTTTCGCGTTGGCTTCGGCGGGTTGCGGTTTCTCTTCGAACATTCATCAATTGATCATCGCGAGAAGCATTCAAGGTGTGGGTGCTGCTCTCCTCGTGCCCGGGAGTCTTGCGATTATCAGCACGTCCTTTGACGAGAAGAGTCGCGGACCCGCAATCGGCACGTGGTCGGGTTTCACCGCAATCACCACTGCGGTTGGCCCAGTTCTTGGCGGTTGGTTGGTGCAACACGCTTCGTGGCGGTGGGCGTTCTTCATAAATCTCCCGCTTGCGGCAGCCGTAATCGTCATTTCGGTTTGGTGGATTCCGGAAAGCCGTAGTGCGATTGCTAGCCGCATAGATTGGTTAGGAGCTTTTCTTGCTACGGTCGGATTGGGTGGGCTGGTTACCGGCTTCATTGAGTCGGTCAACCTAGGGTGGAGGAATCCCCTGGTTCTCGGCAGTTTGATCATTGGCACGGTTTGTCTTGCCGCGTTGCTGTTTGTGGAGGCTCATGTCCCTGCGCCAATGCTCCCGCTCTCGCTATTCGACTCCCCGAGCTTCCGTGGCGCAAACCTGCTCACCTTATTTCTATACGCGGCGATTGGAATTTTCTTTTTCTTGTTCCCCTTGAACCTGATCCAGGTTCAGGGATACTCCGCTACGGCAGCCGGAGCAGCCGTGCTTCCATTGATCTTGCTCATGTTCTTTCTCTCTCGATGGTCCGGCGGACTTGTTTCGCGCTATGGCAGAGGTCCACTAATCGTTGGTCCTCTCGTTGCCGCAGTGGGCTTCGTCCTTTTCGCTTTGCCCTTCGTCGGGGAGAGCTATTGGAAAGCATTCTTCCCCGCAATCATTGTTCTCGGGTTCGGAATGGCGATCACGGTCGCACCTCTCACCACCATCGTCATGAGTTCAGTAAGTCAAGACCGCGTCGGCGCAGCCTCGGGAATCAACAATGCTGTAGCGCGAGTGGCCGGTGTGCTGGCGATTGCAGTTCTCGGGATTGTGATGGTGAAGGCTTTTGGATCCCGACTAGATCACAGCCTAACTGACTTCTTGCTGCCACCCGCCATTTTTCAGGCGATTCACGCGGAGGAGATCAAACTTGCTGGCTTGCAGCTACCCGCTGGTCTCGACGCCGATACGGAGACCGCCATCAAGAAGTCTGTCGGAGAAGCGTTCATATTTGGATACCGAATTGTCATGTTGATTTGCGCGGCACTGTCTGTGGGAAGTGCGGGGGTAGCTTGGCGCATGATCCCGAGGGACCGAGCTACCCAATGACGATCGCGGCTCGCGTGCTAAAATCCTTCTTGGCACCCAGCATACGAAGGCAGTAATCCTCGACAAGATTCAAGGATGCCAGAATCGCCCCGACGCGGCGAGTATTTGTTGCTGCAAGTGCTTGAAAACACACTGTAAGCGCGTAGCTCAGTTGGTTAGAGCGCTACCGTGACACGGTAGCGCTGTGGGCCTTGCGAGCGATTAGAATTTTGGGGTCTAATCGTTTGAGTTGGTGATGCGACCCCTGTAGGCTATAGGCCCGTAGCTCAGTTGGTTAGAGCGCCTCCCTGACACGGAGGAGGTCGATGGTTCGAGTCCATTCGGGCCTACCATTTCAAGTCGCCGCTGCATTTTCTACCTGTGATTTCCTACCTGTGTTGCTGCGAGTGTTGTGCCCAACCCCGCATAAATGTAGTGGTCGCCGAAAGCCTTTTTAAGCGCTGTGAACGCTGGCTCTCCGGTGCAGTGACCGGGGGCAACGTATTCGACTCTGAACCGATCATGCAGTGCGGTGACAGTCCTCTCGATGTCAGGGTCGAGCGCTACAACGAGATGAAAGCCGCCAGCGATGAAGTGAATGCGCGGATTGATCGCAGTTGCAGATTCAACGATCTTGTCAATGCCGGGATGCGAACAACCAACCACGATGACCATGCCGTCGGGCGTATTGATGGCGAGCGACAGCTCACGCAATTCCAGCGTTCCCGGCTTATCGGACACCAGTGCGATCAGATGGATATCGGGAGCAATCTCGATATTCTTGTCGACCAGTTGAAAGTTAGCTCCGGGCCAAGCCGATCCAAATTGCATGACTTGTGGCGGCGTGCCGTCGTAGTAGCGCTGTTCTTGAGGGAGAGAGGCGTCCTTACGATAAAAACTGCTCGGTAAGTCGGCACCGTAAACCCCGAACCCCTCCTTAGGCGCGTAAATCTTGACCGTGGGGTTCACCTTCAATAGGTAGGTCAGTCCTCCCATGTGATCGCCGTGTCGGTGCGACATCACAACGAAGTCCAACTTCGTCAAGTCGACGCCCTTCGCTTTCGCGTTCTGCGCAAGAATGTCAGGGTTGTTGCCAGCGTCGAACAGCATCCGTTTTCCTCCGTATTCGACGAACGCAGCATAGCCCCAGTCTTTCTCCATCGTTGATGCTTTACCGAATGCATCATAGAGAACGGTGATTTGCGCATTGCCAGCAGCAGCGCTCGCCATTGGAGCGGCGGATATTGTCGCGGCACATGCGATGAAAAGATGGAGTACTGCAGAACAGGAAACCGCCCAGTTATCGGATGGCATGTTTTTCCTCCTTCGTTGGCGTGGTGAGCATTCGTGGTCTTGGGTGCCGTGAAGCAAATTACACACTGCGGAATTACGCAGTCAAGCCGACATAGGATGATGAAATCCATAGTTCGAGTCTATTCGGGCCTACCATCTCAAGTCGCTGCACCATTTCCGAATCTGCACAAGACTCCTTATACGGAAGGAATCCGTGCAACGATTGACGCGATGCGGGCTCGTGTGGTTCCAGCGGCAGCATGAGGAACCTGTGATTCCTACCAGTGATCTCTACTTGTGAAATAGGTATAACGATTGTGGAGAGATTGTTCGATAGGCTCTAAGTTGTTATCTTGCCTATCAGTAGTAGGTTCACACAGTAGAGGTCACGAGTTCGAGTCGCCTTGTGCCTACCATATTTTCGATCACGGTCATCCGCCTATGGTTTATCGAGCGGACGCCCCACCTAGACCCGATTTCTGTCAACTACTCATAACGCAACGCGGTCATCGGATCTACTGCGCTTGCTCTTCTTGCGGGGCCGGAGCAGGCAATCGCGGCTACCAAGCTTAATAGAACAGTTACTGCCAGCAGGACCAGGGGGTCGCGGGAGCTGCCCTCCGCCCATCGCGCCAGGATTTTGTTGAGCGCCAACGTCAGCACGACGCCGGCAGCGATTCCGCTGCCCACGCTCGCCACTGTGGATTCGAACACAATCCGCAATACATGGGTGCGCTGTGCTCCCAACGCCATACGAATGCCAAACTCGTTCGTCCGCTGCGCGACCGAATAGGAGACAACGCTATAGAGTCCAACCGCCGCCAGAGCCAGAGCCAGCAGGGCAAATGCGCCAAACAGCCACGCCACCAACTGCTCCTGCTCATATTCCTGCTCGCCCGTAATCCAGTGCTCCAGGTCTTCGACATCCCCGTTGATCTGCTGATCAGCATCGACTGAATTGACCTGTGCCCCCACGGCGTGCAGCAGCGACAGCGGCGATACGTTCGATCGCACCAATATCTGTGTCCACACCCGCATAGATAGCGTGTACGGCACGAAAATTTCGGGCAGAATCGGTTTTCTCAACCCGTCATCGCGTTTGTCGGCTACGACGCCTACAATTTCGAGCCAGGAGTCGGAGCCCGCCGCGGCTGTTGTGTAAGGGGGCTCGTCCTTCATGTCAGGTACTCTCAAAGAGTGCTGTAACGCGTCACCATCCGGAAAGTAGACGCGCGCCATGGTCTGGTTGATGACAGCCACATGCACCGCGCGGTGGTTTTCTGTCTCGTCCCAAATTCTCCCCTGCGCAAGCGGAATACGCAAAAGCGGAAAATAACCCGGGCTCACAAAGTTGACGCGGACTTTTTGCTCGTCGCGCCGCGTCTTGCCTAAGATCTCTACGCTCGTCTGCCACCCGTTCGAAGGTGGAGTGGCATTGCTCGAGATGGCGGTCATGATCACGCCGGGAACGGTAGACGCCTTGGTTTGCAGCTGTTCGAAGTAAGCCAGGCGGGCCTCCCAAGTCGGATAGGCGCCGTCATGCACAGGGATTCCCACCGACATGACGTTATGCGGGTCATACCCCAAGGGTGTGTGTATAAGGTGTAGAAAGCCTTTCATCGCGGCCCCTGCGCCAGCCAGCATAAGAAGCGTCAGCGCGACCTGCGCGGCGGTGAGGACACCGTGAGTCGTGCGCCCGTGTACCACACCGGCAATCTTGCGCGTATTGGACTGCATCACTTGGCTAACCTCGGGCCGCGAAAGTTGGAGCGCCGGCCATAGGCCAAAGAGAATCCCAGTGAACAAGGCGACCCCAACGGTGAAGCAGAGAACCGGGAAGTTAATCTGGATGGCCGCCTCATGTGGGAAGGAATATTTCGGCAGCAGATCGACAATCAGCGTGAGCGTCCGATAGGCCAGCAGCACGCCAAGCGCGGCTCCGGTCAGGGAAAGCAGCAATGACTCGGTCAGCAGTTGGCGAATAACGCGACTTCGGCTGGCTCCAATCGCAGTACGAACAGCCAGTTCGTGCTGACGTGCCGTCCCACGTGCCAGCAAGAGGATGGAAACATTTCCGCAGCCGATGACAAGCAGCAGCGCTACCGCGCTGAATAACAGATACAAGGTCCCACCGAGATCCCGAACAAAACGGTCATTCAATCCAATCACGTGGAAATCGAAGTTATCGCTGGGGAAGTGTTTAGGCGATTCCTTTGCGAACTGATCGATCAACGGCTTCAACGCAGCATCGGCCGCCGCATGGGTCACGCCCGGTTTCAAACGAAGGCCGACGTAATAAGCCTTGGTGGGATCCAGTGTCACTTTCAGCGGGAGGTAGACATCGCCGTCGTCCCAAGTGAAGCGCGGCGCTGCGACACCGACAATCGTGTAGTTCTTGCGTACTAATTGAAGGGTCCTGCCCAGCACAGCCGAGTCAGAATTAAAGTGCCGTTGCCAGAATTTGTAGCTAAGCACGGCAACTGGTTGGGGGTCCTGACCATCGATCGCGTCGGAGGGTATAAATCCCCGTCCAAACGCCGGCGGGACGCCCATGAACGCAAAACTGTTGGAAGTCATGTAGACGCCTTGGACATCTTCAGGGAGATCGTGTCCCGTGACGGTCAAGCTCCAATCATTCGAGATGAATGCGTCTTCGACGACGGGCGACTTGCGGATTTGCTGCCACTGTGCGCCGGTTAGCCCGAACCCCATGTCCTGATTTGATTTGTTGCTGAGCCGCATGTGGACCATCCGGTCCGAAGCTGCATAGGGGTAGGGATTCATCAGAATGGCGTACATTACGCTGAAAACCGCGGTGGTTGCGCCAATGCCCAGCGCCAGCGAAATGACCGCGGTCAGTGTGAAGCCAGGATTCTTGAGCAGTTGCCGTTGGCTGTAACGAAAGTCCTGAAGGAAGGTCTCCATAGCAGTTCGGTCCCCGAGAAGGATGTGGAAATATTCGCACGTAAGTCTCCAATCGCGGCAGCACCCAAGTAGTTCTATTTTCAGGACGAAACAATTTGTGTAGAACGATTTGTGCTGTTCGATTCTGCCTCGGGGTGTCCACGACCGGACAGAGATTATCGCGCAACGATCCGATAAAGTTTGCTCGACAGAACGCTGAAACTCCCTCCAATTCGCACCACAATACTACCGCTAGCTGCAGTACTATTGCGATGACCTGTTTGCTACCGAATGAAGAAATATCGATGTCGCACTATCGCCTCGGGCCGCTTGTGGGGCCGATGGTTAGTTTGCTAGTGGTTGTCATTTCGCTCTTTTTTCCTTCGCCCGAGGTCTTAGGGCAAGAGCAAACTCCAGATCAACCGGCTCGTTACCACCTGATTCAACTAGTGGATCCTACGACGTTCCTGGAAAAGGTAAATGACATCGCGCGTCGAGGATATCGTCTGATCGCAGTGACTGCGGCGTCGGGTCAAAGCCTTGCAGCCATCATGGAGCGAGTGGAGAAACCGTCCGCACCTTATAGCTATATATCGATACCGGTGCGAGGCACAAAGGGCAAATATGAGACCGCAGGAAAGACAAAAGCAGAAGTGTCGGCGCAACTCAATGTGGCCGGAGCCAAAGGCTATCGCCTATGCATGACCTTCGGGGCGGAAGCGCCAAACCTGACGATGTTGGAATCGAATTCGGAGCCTGGGCAGCATTATGAATATGCCCTGACCTCTCCGGGCGTCTTTGGATACTTCAAAACGGCCGAAATATCCGGCTTTCTAGCTGCCGGGTACCACTGGGCCGGATCGGTCACGACGTTCCTGATTTTTGAGAGGGCGGTAGAGTCAAGCAGCCCGCCTGCTGGTTCGAAAGAGCGGTTGCAGGCGGCTCCTTATCACCAGTTCACATTTCCGGAGAATAATTTTGTAAGAAGGAACCTGCCGGAGAAACAGCTGCACAAATTGGCGGCTCAGGGCGCGCGCGTGGTCGACTTTTTCGGCTCTCCGGTGCAAATGATCCTTGCGATGGAAGAAACCGTCCCTCCCACGGCGCCCTATCAGTATGTTGTGCTTAACACGAGGAACGAGGCGTCGCCACTGGCATTGCACGCAAACATGTCGAAGGTTGAAGCTACCGATTTGACGCGCGTCGGGAAGCAGGGTTTCCGGCTGTTGCGGCTTAGCGCACCTCCTCCGCCCTTTGTAATGGAGAAAGCTCCCGGTAGCACGGTTCATTATGAATATCAGTTCATCATAGCGTCCAGGCTCTCGGATGTGGCCGAGCAGCTCAATAGCCCGGGTATGAGCGCCTTCCATGTAGCGAAGATGGTGGGCTCCGATGAGGGATTCCTTGTCATCTTGGAAAGATCTGATCCCGAGTAACCACGACATGCTTTCCCGAGCAACGAGAGCGGTCCTGGTCACTCTTCTGGCTGGCAGCGTCCACGCAATGGCTCAGCAGGGGTGCGACGCAGGTTCGGCACAGCAAGGCCGATGGGACGCGGTTTATCAGGCAGGAGCTGCACCCTTCCGCTTGGGCAGCCGCGTCCAGGTCACGATTGTCAAGGACCAACTGGTCTTTGCCGGGAAAAAAGGCGCAAAGTTTTCCATCCGCGCCTCTACCGTCACAGCGCTTTCGTCGAATCTGACTTCCGAGCACACAGTGACGCGGAGCCAGATTGCAGCTTGGGGTGGGTTGGCTCAATTCAGTCCCTACACGTTGATGTTTCTTCCTGTAGGGATCCCAGTCATGGCTGCAACATACCCGATTAAGTCAAAGTATGCCTATATCAGTATTTTGTGGAGCGAGAAGGCCGCCGACGAGGAAGTGCAGTTCCGCCTGGATCGAAGGGACTATGAGCCGTTCCTAGCACAGATACGAAAGTCGACTGGCAAAGAATGGAGAAATCTGGAAAGCGAGTGGGAGAGACTGAACCAGGCAGTCGCAGCCGGTACAGGTCGTCAGACGTCCCTTCGACTGGATCGCAAAGTTCGCATGGGGATAGTGGATGTTGAGCCAGGAGCCTATCAGTTGATCGTCATGGCAGAAGCGCCGAACCAGGGGGAGGCGTATCTGTTCTCAAATAATAATGTCAACGTCGAACACCTGATAAGCACAAGTCACGTCGAGATAGCGGAATCTTCCGCGGACGACCAAAGTGAAGGAGTGAGCTTCAAGCCAGACAACAACGGCACCGGCGTCAGCAGGATCTCGGAAATTCGGACTTCCGGGCGAGTGCTTCGTTTCCCCTGAATGTCGGTACGAGCTCGCCCGTATCCCGCGACGTCTCGAAGGCATTGATCGCTTATGTCGAGAGTCCTAAATAGAATCGCGATCCACCTCGCGCACTCTTTCTCTCACGAGGGTCGCTAGTTTAATGCATAGAACTGGCGTCCAGGCGTTGAGCCGTTTCGCAACTCTCCGAACCGTGACAGTTTTGGATCGCTGCAACAATCGCGCTTAGTGCGAGTTTTTTCTCTTTAGACAGAGACGAGAAGGTGTTGTGGAGCTCGTCCGGGTCAGCGACGAGGTCATGGTATTCCCGTTCGCCGTCCACATACTCAACGTAGAGTTCGGTGCGAGAGCGTATTGCCTCGTAGCTGGGAGGATTCCCGGACCTGGGAGCCGGAGCATCCGGGTCCTCGGGTTCATGGCGCGGGCCGTGATGCTCCATGAGAATCACGGTTCGGGCATTCGTGACCTTTTGGCCGTGCATCCAGGGCACCAAGCTGCGGCCATCCACATTCGGCGGCGAGGATGCACCGGCCAGGTCCGTGAAAGTTGGACAAACGTCGATGTTCTCGACGATATCGTCCACCGTCTGCCCGGCAGAAATTCCCGGGCCGGTGATGACGAGCGGGACGTGAATATCCGTGTCAAAGGCGGTCATTTTTCCCGGCATCAGTCGATATTCGCCCATGTGATAACCATTATCGGAACTGAATACGAAGTATGTATTCTTCTGCTGGCCGATCGCAGCCACCGCAGCCTGAAGCTCGCCGATCATCTTGTCGACAGCAAGCACCGATTGGGCGCGCTTGCGAAACGCAACATCGATCACTGCCATGTCAGCGTCAGTCAGGGCGTGATGCTTGAGCAGCCAATTCGGCGTGTTCGCATCGGGCGCGGCATTATACGCGGCCGTGCGCGGCGCGCGAAGGCCCGGGAACGCGTTGGCGTCTCGCGGCGCGGGAACGTACGGAGCATGAGGCGTGAAGGTCGCGATCTCGATCATGAATGGCTGGGAACCGCCTTGCTTTATGAAACGCACCGCCTTATCTGAGATCACATCAGTCAGATAGTCCTTCGGCTCATTGCCGTAGCGAACCACTTTGCCGTCTTCGTTGAGGCTGTAGTGAAACTCGGGATAACCATTTCCCGCGACCGACCATTGCGTCCACCCAGGAGCCGGCGGGTGGAGTTCAGGCCGATAGCCATTCAGATACTTGCCCATCAACGCAGTGCGATAGCCTGCTGCCGATAGGGCAATGGCGAACGTTGTCTGCTCGTGCCCGCGGTCACGAAACGCGATATAGCCTCCGTCTTCTCCCTGATTTCTGAAGATGCCTGTGCTGTGCGGATAACGGCCTGTGAAAATCGACGATCGCGAGGGGCAACAAAGCGAATCGGTAACGAAGTAGTTGTTGAAAGTGACCCCATTCTTCTGCATCTCAAGGACGTGAGGCATGAACTGCAACTGGTTCATGGCAAGATCGTCCGTAAGAATGAAGACAATGTTGGGGCCTGCAGATGTGGTCTTCGGAGGGGTCCAAGGTGTTTGTGCCTCCGCCGTAGAAGCAGGGGTACTCGATGGCGCGGCCTGATCCGAGCGAGACTGAAGATTCCCAAAGTTGGGATTTTGCTGTTTGCAGGCTGCCACGATTTGCGGATCTATTTGCGGCAGTTCCTTGCTTGCCTTATGGGGCTGAGCTTTGCCCTCGAGGATCGGCTCAATGCAGTCCTTCCAAAGGCCAGTACCGCTCTTAAGGCCACCCTGGACGAATCCAGCATTTACGCAGGCGCTCTTGACTTTCGCGCAAGCGCCGCCCTGAGCCAGGACAAGCTCAGAGACTAAACATGTTCCCAGCATTGTGCAGAGCCGAAGGATCCGACTAGATAGCGTTAGCACCGTATTATCCTTTCTGGCAGAGCTATGCTTCATACCTCAAAAAAAACAGTTTCGTCCTCGCCACAAAGGTGCAAATTAAATACCCATTCGCCCTTGCCCTCTGGAACTGGTTGGGCGAACAAAGTATGCCGGCGTTCGTTAGGCACGAGCGCCAGAACTGGATCGATATCGTTTGCGGGATCCCCAGCAAAATAGACTCGCGCGGCGAGTCGCTTTAGAATGCCTCGTCCAAAGACGGAAACGTTGAGATGAGGAGCCTGCATGGTCGCATCATCGTCACTTGCGGGAACACAACCCGGCTTAATGGTTTCGAAAATGCAGGCGCCGTTTTGATCTGTTTCCATCCTTCCAAAACCAGATAACTCCGGATCTTCCAGCTTGTCTTGTTGGTCGTCGGGGTGCTTGTATTTGCCCTCCGCATTCGCCTGCCAGATTTCGATCATGGCATCTGGAACTGGCTGGTTATTTCCGTCGTGAACTCGAAACAATATACGCAGTCGCTCCCCCTTTGCTTTAGGTCCAGCCATGCAACTGACCGAGCGCTTCGACGTGAGTCCGAGGTGAAAATACGGACCGGCCGTTTGAGACGGCGTTGGGGGTAGATTCATGCTCTCTCGAAGGGCGTGGATTCACGCCCACGCAGGATAATATCGAAGCGGTAACCGAGCGCCCACTCGGGCTTAGTTGTCTCCAAATCAAAATTTGCGATCAATCTGTGGCGCGCACTTTCGTCAGGAATGGATTGAAATATCGGGTCATACGCAAACAGGGGATCACCGGGGAAATACATTTGAGTAATCAGGCGTGTGGCAAATGCCCGTCCAAACAGGGAGAAATGAATGTGTGCCGGACGCCATCCGTTAAAGTGATTGAGCCACGGATATGCCCCGGGCTTGATCGTCACAAATTTGTAGTTGCCGCTGGCATCGGTCAGCGTTCGACCGCAGCCGGTAAAATTTGGATCGATCGGGGCTGGATGCTGGTCGATGTGGTGAGCATACCGCCCTGCGGCGTTGGCCTGCCAAATCTCGATCAAACTATTTGTCACGGAGTGGCCGCCATCGTCTAGCACTCGACCTGAAACAATAATGCGTTCGCCCAGCGGCTCGCCTGCGTGTTGCCGAGTGAGATCGCTATCGGTGTCAGTTATCGCCGTATCCCCGAACATAGGCCCCGTTACTTCTGACAAAGTGTGGCGCAAGACTATCGGCGGATTGCGCGGCGCACGCTGAATGGTTGCGCGGTACGGCGGATATAGAGATAGTGGTTCGGTCTCTGGACCGCTGCGGCGATAGGGAATGACTTTAACCATCCAGTCTTGTCGAGCACATCTACGCTTAGGCGCGTGACATGCTCAGGTTTGCCTTCAGAGATTTATCACGCAATAAGTGGGCATCGCAAGTTTTCTCGTGAAGCCGCCCACCGCGTATTCTTTATGAACGAATGCGCGTCATGGAGAAGTACGATGTATTAATTCTCGGCGGGGGAGCTGCTGGTTTGATGTGCGCGTCCGAGGCTTCTAAGCGGGGACGCCGGGTTGCCGTCCTCGAACGTGCTGGCCGGATTGGCAAGAAGATTCTTATTTCAGGTGGCGGCCGTTGTAACTTCACGAATATTCACTGCACGTCTGAGAATTTTATTTCCGGGAATCCACACTTTGCAAAATCTGCATTGTCGCGATATACACCGGCGGACTTCGTCGCTCTGGTAGAGAAGCATTCGATCCCATATCACGAGAAGACTCTTGGGCAACTCTTTTGCGATCGGGCTGCAACCGAAATTACCGGCTTGCTGGAACGCGAATGCAACGCCGGAGGCGTCAAGATAGTTACGAGCTGCAATATCACCGAGGTGGATCGCAGCGCGGGCTTTGTCGTGCGCACCGAAGGGATTGAATTTCGGGCGTCCGTCCTCGTGATCGCAACCGGAGGCCTCTCAATACCGAAAATGGGTGCGACGGCTCTTGGCTACGATTTGGCTCGCAAATTTGGCGTGAACATTTGCGAGACGAAGCCGGGGTTGGTTCCGATTGTCCTTAACCCTAAAGATCAAGCCGATTATTGCGATCTGACAGGAGTCTCCGCGGAAGTAAGGGTCGATTGCGGTGGTCAGTCTTTCAAAGAAGCAATGTTGATTACCCACAGAGGATTGAGTGGGCCCGCAATATTGCAGGCTTCTTCTTATTGGGAGAATGGTCAGCCAATTCACATCGATCTCGCTCCGGATCAGGATGTGACGGCAGCAATTCGTCAAACCACGGTTCGGAAGGCGTCGAGTGCCTTGTCAGCTTTGCAGAAGTTTATTCCGACCCGTTTTGCCAAGAGGTGGCTTGATGTAAATTCGGCGTCGCGGTGGACAAATCAGGCACTAGACGATTTCGAACGCCGCATCCATCGGTGGACACTGCTTCCCGCCGGAACCGAAGGCTATCAAAAAGCGGAAGTCACGGCTGGCGGAGTCGACACTACTGAATTGTCGGCAAAAACAATGGAGTGCAAAAAGGTCAGCGGATTGTTCTTCATCGGCGAAGTCGTAGACGTTACCGGGCACTTAGGCGGTCACAACTTTCAGTGGGCTTGGTCGTCAGGGGTGGCGGCAGGGCGCGCGCTTTAAGTTAGTCTTTCGAAACGGCTTCAGAGGGTTGTAGCCCCATCTGAATCACTTCCGCCAAATGCAGCGCATGGCGGCCCGTACACTGCGATATTTGTTCACGGCAACTGAAACCATTCGCGATGATCAGAAAGTCATCGGGCGCTTGTCGCACTGCCGGCAACAGCTCGAGCTCTCCAATTGCGATTGAAATGTCATACTTTTCCTTCTCAAAGCCGAACGACCCTGCCATTCCGCAACAGCCGGGCGCCGGCATCTCGCAGTCGATCGCCAACTCTTGTAATACTGCCTCCTCATCCGTCATTTTCATGATTGATTTGTGATGGCAGTGTCCGTGAACGATGGCTTTTCGATTCAGTTTCGGAAAGGAAAATTCGGCTGGGCTCTTTGCGATGAACTCGCTGAGCAGAAATGTTTGCTGTGACAACCGGGTTGCGCGATCGTTCCTAGGAAATAAGTTCAGCAATTCGTCACGAAATACGGCTGCGCAACTTGGCTCCAATACAACCACTGGTACTCCGCCGTCTATTTCCGCGGCCAATGAATGGAGAATCTCAAGCAAGAGCCGCTTTGCACGATCAAGCATTCCAAAGTCATAAAGCGGACGGCCACAGCACAAAATCTTTTTCGGCAACTGCACCCGAAATCCGCCGTGCTCCAGAACTTCAACGGCAGCTCTAGCGGTCTCGGGATGAAAATAATTGTTGAATGTATCCGGCCACAAGAGCACAGGAGGTCCATTCAAATTCTTAGGCTGGCGGTGCTTGAACCATGTCCGAAATGTCTGAGGAGCAAAAGCGGGAATCGTGCGCTGCGCCGGCATGCCAGCGATGGCCTTTGCGATGTCGCGTAGTCCGGGCAACTGCGTCGTCAGGTTGGCCAGCCTTGGCGCGTACGAAGCAAGACGCGCGCAAATATCGATATTTCCGAACGCATAGGCGCTCCGCGATTGAAATCTATTTTCATAATAATGAGATAAGAATTCCGATTTGTAAGTCGCGACGTCAACGCCAACCGGGCAATCGCTCTTACAGCCTTTGCAGGAAAGGCACAGATCGAGCGAATCTTTAACGTGCTGATCACGCCATCCATCTTTAATTACGTCGCCTTTTGTCATCTCCCACAGAAGATGTGCGCGGCCACGCGTAGAATGCTCTTCTTCACGAGTGACCCTGAAACTCGGGCACATTACTCCCCCTTCATAATTCCGGCATTTCCCGACGCCAACACATCGCAGAGTTGCGTGCGCGAGACTGCCATTGTCTTCGGGGAATTGGAAATGAGTAGACGGTTCCCATGGATGATAATCAGCTCCTAATCGCAAGTTCTCATCCAGTTTGTAGGGCTCAACAACTTTCCCGGGATTCATCTTCCAATCGGGATCCCAAAGCGCTTTGAAATCACGGAAAGCGTGAACCAACTCCGGTCCAAACATCTTCGGAAGCAATTCTGCTCGAGATTGTCCGTCTCCATGCTCGCCGGACAGAGATCCTCCGTAGCTCACAACGAGGTCGGCGGCTTCCTCCACGAACTTGCGATATTTCGCGATGCCCTCCGCAGTTTGAAGATCGAAGTTGATTCGAGCATGCACACATCCGTGACCGAAATGCCCGTACAGCACCGCCCGATAACTGTATGCGTCGAACAATTTCCGGAGTCTGCGGAGATAGTCCCCCAGTTTTTCCGGCGCAACTGCGGAGTCTTCCCAGCCCTCCCAAGCCAGCGGCTCGCCTGGAACATGCGAAGTCGCGCCCAAACTCGATTCTCGAACGTCCCAAACCTGTCTTATCTGAACTGGGTTTGTAAAAACCCGAATGTTCGGAGGCGCTGCGCTTCGTTGCAGTGCGACTATCAATCGTCCTGCTTGAGCTTCTGCCTCAGCGCCGGTTTCCGCGCCGAATTCGGCAAGTAGCCACCCTCCGCCTTGAGGCAGCAAAGCTAAACCCTCGGAGTTGATTCCTTTCCGGCGTGTGTATTCGACCAAAAGATCGTCGACGCCTTCCAACCCAATGGGCTTGTGAGCCATGATTTCTGGGACATGATCGGCGCATTGGTAAATATCCGGATAGGCGATCACGAGCAAGACGCGTTCGAGTGGGCTCTCAACCAGGCGGCAGGTGGCACCAAGAATCGTTACACACGTTCCCTCGGATCCAACCAGGGCACGGGCAACGTGAAAACCATTTTCGGGGAGGAGATAGTTGAGGTTGTATCCGGATACCCTTCGCGGGATGTCAGGATAGCGTTTGCGAACCAGGTCACCATATTCGTCGCGGAGACGTTTTAGTCCAAAATAGATTTCGCCTCGCCGACCGCCGTTGCGGACGAACTCCGAAAGCTGGGCTTCAGTAGTGGCGCCAACTTTCATGCGCACGCCGTCGTAGGTCAGGATGTCCAGTTCTTCAATGTTGTCGTCAGTCTTTCCTGCCATTACGGAATGTACGCCGCATGAATTATTACCGATCATGCCGCCTAGCGTGCACCGGCTGTGTGTAGCGGGATCAGGGCCGAAGGTGAGGTGATGTTTCTCCGCGGCATTGCGAAGATCGTCGAGAATCACGCCTGGTTCGACACGAGCTAGTCTCCGCTGCAGATCAATCTCGATGATCCGCGCCATGTATTTCGAGAAATCCAACACGACTGCGGTATTACAGCATTGGCCCGCCAGCGAAGTGCCGCCTCCGCGGCAGAGGATGGGCGCTCCGTATTCGCGCGCGGTCGCAACCGTGGCGATGACATCATCGCAATCGCGAGGAAGAACCACTCCTATCGGAACTTGTCTGTAGTTGGAGCCATCGGTTGCATAGAGGGCGCGGCTGCCGTTATCAAAGCGAACTTCGCCACGCACATGCTGGCGCAGGGCTTCTGCCAGCGCGGAGCTATCAACACGGGTGGATTTTGCAGACCGAGCGAGTTCCGTGAACTTATCCGCCATGAACCCGTCAGTCGCTTGAACTGCTGCCGCTGACGTGCCTGCCGCTGACGCTTGCGATATGGATCCGGGTCTTGTCACCGTCGGGTTCAATATTAATGGTAATTAAGTTCTGATTTGCGGAAGAGACAATCGTGTAGTGATCCTCGTTTGCCACGGATACGTTCGCTGAGGGGAACTTGCGTTTGTAGAACTCTGCGACCTTGCTGGGAGGATCATCGGTTTCGAACTGTGCCGCAACTATATGCATTCCGGCTATGTTCGTACTCGATGCGTTTCCCTTTTCGATGGTTGACCCTGGATAACTGTCCGTACCCAACTCACGGGCTATTTCGTCGGCGTCATTGGTTGACTCCACCGAGCCAAAAGGACTGGTGACGCGAGCGTTGTCTCCGTTCTTCTGTACATGCACTTGCTTCGCGATTCTCCAGCCCACGAACAAAACCGCGGTCGTCCCCAGAATGAATAACAATACGAGGACTCCAACAACGCTTAAGACAATCTTCAGAGCACTATTACTTTGATCGGAGGCGGCGGAAGGAACTCCCAGCGAGGTCGACGTCGCACTAAGCGCGGGAGCGGGTAGGGTTGCATCGCCGGCCGGAGCGCCGCACTTAGAGCAGAATCTTGCTCCGGGGACCGTGGGTGAACCGCAAGAGTTGCAAAAAGCCATACCTCACCTCACAAATGCTTGCCGGGAGTGGAGTATATCGCAAGCGGCGAGGGAGTGCGCGTCTCAGTTAAAGTGCCGCGTACCGTAATCCATAAGGCTCAATCCGAGGAGCAGGAAAAGCCAGAAAATCACTGCCACCACGACCATCTTCGTCAATCGATCACTCATGTACTTTACGTGCATGAAGAAGAGAACGACCAGGAGGGCCTTGAAACTGGCGATGAACAGCGCCACTACCGTGTTGAACGGACCGAGATCGATGAACGACACTGCCGCAGTGACTACGGTCAAAACCATGAGCGTTAGCCAGATCGTGACGTACAAACTTACCGGCAGTATGTGTTCGTGTTCAGGCGCCGTTCGTTCAGGCAGAGTTCGTTCAGACATGGCTTCGCTCTTTACTCAATAACTAGTGAATCGGTTTTCGATCAATCAAATATAGCAACGGAAAAAGATAGATCCATACAATGTCCACGAAGTGCCAGTACAATCCGCCGATCTCGATTGGGGTGTAGTATTCGGGCGTGTACTTTCCCTTCCATGCATAGAACGTCAAAACGGTAAAAATCCCCAGTCCAATCACCATGTGGAGCGCGTGGAGGCCAGTCAGCGCAAAGTACAGTGAAAAATAAATTTGCTCGTGTGACGGATCGATATGAATCCCCGGATACTTCTGAATCAAATCGTCCGCACTGAACGTATTTCCCGGGATATGGTGCTCTTCATATTTTTGATACCACTCGACGCCTTTGATGCCGAGGAATGCAAGGCCGAATAACATCGTCAGAAGCAAAAGAATCACCAGCAACTTGCGTTGGCCCAGTTGCACGGCACGAACTCCCAACGCCACAGTTAAGCTGCTGCAAATAAGAACAACCGTGTTAATTGTGCCGAGCCAGATGTCGATGCTGCGGCTTCCGGCAGCAAATTCGTTGTAGTACCAGAAGCGATAGATCAGGTAGGCGCAGAACATCCCGCCGAAAAACATGACTTCCGTGCCCAGAAACACCCACATCCCAAGGGACGCAGCATCGCGCTGCTGATCCATGTCGGCGAAGTGATGCCGGAGCTCAGTCGGGTGCTCAAGCACGATTGGGCTATCGCTCAAGAGAAACCTCCTCTGGCATCGGGATATTCTCGTAGTCGTAAGCTTCCCATGTTACTTCTGGAGTCTCATCAAAGTTGAATGTCGGCGGAGGAGACGGAGTCATCCATTCCAAGCCGGAGGCGCCCCATGGGTTGTCGCCGGCAATCTTTCCATAACGCAACGACCACAATAGATAGATTATCGGCAAGAGGTACCCGACAGCCAATATCGTGGAGCCGGCTGTTGAGAACACATTCAATACCTGAAATTCCGGCGGATATTGCCAGTAGCGTCGCGGCATCCCCAGATAGCCGAGAATGAACTGTGGGAAGAAGGTCAGGTTGAATCCGATAAACACAATTGCCGCAGCAAGTCTGCCCCAAGCTTCCGGGTACATGCGCCCTGTAATCTTAGGCCACCAGAAGTGGATGCCGCCAAGGTATCCCATGACAGCGCCGCCCACCATAATGTAGTGAAAATGCGCGATTACGAAGTAAGTGTCGGTGACGTGGACGTCGAATCCCAAAGCAGCAAGGAACAAGCCGGTGAGACCACCGATGGTAAACAGTCCGATGAATCCGAAGGCGTAGAGCATTGGGGTCGAGAACGAAATCGATCCCTTGTACATGGTCGCGGTCCAGTTGAAGACTTTGACCGCCGAAGGCACCGCTACGAGATAACTCAGGATTGAAAAGAACAATGCTGAGTAGAGGGAGATGCCGGCCACGAACATGTGATGTGCCCAGACAAGAAATCCGAATACCGCGATCGCAATGCTCGACATCGCCACAAAGCTGTAGCCAAATACGCGCTTGCGAGAGAAGCAGGGCACAATTTCGCTGACTACTCCCATCGCAGGCAAGATCATGATGTAGACAGCGGGGTGCGAGTAGAACCAGAACAGGTGTTGAAATAGAAGAGGATCGCCGCCGCGGGTGGGATCGAAAATGCCAAGGTTGAAAGCTCTCTCGAAGACGACAAGCAAAAGAGTGATGGCGAGGACGGGCGTCCCCAAAAGCATGATGATGCTGGTGGCGTAGTGGGACCACACAAACAATGGCAGCCGCGACCACGTTAGCCCCGGGGCCCGCATGCGGTGAACGGTGACCACAAAATTCAGTCCAGTGAGAATGGAAGAGAATCCCGCCACAAATATCGCCAGACCGGCCTCGATAACTTTGGTGTTACTAAATGCGGTGCTGAATGGCGTGTAAAAGGTCCATCCGGTATCGACTCCGCCGGTCAGAATGCAATGCACGTAAATGACACCGGCAATTATGTACAGATACCAGCTCAATAAATTAATCCGCGGGAAGGCCAGGTCTTTGGCGCCAACCATCATCGGAATGAGGAAGTTACCTAGCGTCGCCGGAATCGATGGAACCAGGAAAAAGAACACCATGATCTGGCCGTGCATTGAGAACAGCTTGTTATAAGTGTCCGCCAGTACCAGGTCACCGGCTGGGGTTAGCAGTTCAAGCCGGATCAGCAGGGCAAAAAATCCGCCGATAAAGAACATGAAGGTAATCGAGAGTAAATAAAGAAGCGCAATGCGCTTGTGGTCCGTCGTAAGCAGCCACGAGCGTACGCCATATTCGGCGTTAAGATAGTTCTCGCGTTCGGTACTAACTGCTGCCGTAGCCATTGCTAATCCTTAGGATGTTCTGGTTTCGTGCCCGGCGGTACCAGTGTTGGATTTCCGGCGGACCCGGTTGGCGGCGCACTCAAAGACTTGATGTACGCTACCACCTCATTCATTTGCTCTTCGTTTACCAGGCTGCCTTGAAAGACGGGCATGATGTTTTTGAATCCGGAAACAATTTTCGCGCCCGGATTCATTATAGATTCTCGAATATAGTTCTCATCCGCGATGATGGTGCGACCATCTTCGAGGGTCACGGGATTCCCATACACTCCAATTAGCGTTGGTCCTCGACCTTGACTTTCAAACTTATGGCAGGTGGGGCATCCCAGTTGTGAGAATTGACTCTCTCCCGCGGCCGCGAGGGATCCAAAAGTTCTGCTGGTCGCAAGCCATGTTTGATAATCGGAAGGGTCCATCGCCACGACCTGGCCAATCATTCCGGAGTGCATGGTCCCGCAATATTCCGCGCAGAATAGATGATAGGTGCCAGGCTTGGTTGCGCGAAACCAGGCCGTAACATAGCGTCCGGGTACGACGTCTTGCTTGATCCTAAAAGCTGGCACGTAGAAGCTATGGATCACGTCCTGCGACGTCATAATCATTTTTACGTCGCGGCCGACAGGCACATGCAATTCGTTGATTTCTTTCTGGCCTTCGGGATGCTGGAATTTCCACATCCATTGTTTCGCGACCGTGTAAACCTCGGTGGAATCCCGCGGCGGAGTGCGCTCGTGAAAATAAAGGATCGCGCCCCAAGCGAAGATGACAAGAAACACACCGAGCGGAACAACTGACCAGCCTACCTCCAAAATCATGGAGCCTTCGATACGCTCGGCCTCGCGTCCGTGACGGCGTCGGTACTTGATAGCGAAGACAGTAATTATCGTGAAAATGGCCGCGCACGTGACCAGCGATAAGAGCAGCAAAAACACGTACAGCAAATCGACTTGCCAGGCAATTGACGAAGCCTGCGCCGGCCAAAATGGAAAAGTCTCAACCATGATTTACGACCCGTGTTGCCGCTCGATATTCGGCGTCGGAGCCATGACGAAATAACAAAATCATGAACACGCCCAATATCAAAACCGTCGCCATTGCCGAAAGCTGAAGAATTCTGGAAATCATCGCGCCATACTTCCCCGTTGTGGGATCGTAGTGATAGCAGTAAAGCAGTATCTGGTCCGTCAGTGTGCCGATTTTGTTTTCGGACGCCTGGATCAGTCCTAGCCGCAGGTCCTTTGGCGCATATTCCACGCCGTAATAGTACTGCGCGATCTTTCCTTCAGGCGTCAGGATCATGATCGCGGTGGAATGAGCGAACTGTTCCGTCTTGGGATCGTATTGATATTCAAATCCCGCAGCCTTGGTCAGGGCGTCAATTGAAGTTTGTGGAGCGGTTAAGAAATGCCATCCTTGAGCTGCGCCGGGACGACCATATCGTTCTATGTACTCCGCCTTTTTGGCGGCCCCGATTTCGGATGTATCCTTCGGATCGAAGCTCACGGTTAAAACGTTGAACTCATCGCCAACATTGAATTTGAGAACCTTCAACGCACTGGAGAGTCCGCTCAATACTTCGCCACAAAGCATCGGACATCGGTAATAAACCAGGCTCAAGATCATCGGCTTTTGGCCAAAGTAATCCCCCAAACGAACGGTCTTCCCCGTTTCGTCGCGGAATACGAGGTCCGGTGGAATTTGTCCATTTAAGTTCTGCTGGATGCCGACATTTTTTAACCCCGGCGGACGCATGCTTGCCGGAGGCGACATCAGTCCCGTGCTCATGTTCTGGGCGTAAGCCGTGATGGACAGTACCGCTCCAACCACCGCCAGCAATTCCGGATTGCTCCACTTCCTGATGCGAGACACTACTTTTTCCCTTTCGCTTTTGTTGTGCTTGAAGGTTCCGGTGATGAATTTCCTTCACCGTGATCGGCACGTTCTGCCGCCGCATAAATCGTATTGGTGACGGATTCGGGCACGGTTCCAGTCTTCGGCGTCGTGTTTAGTCCGCGTTGAGCGATCAGATCCATGGCTCGATCAATCGGAATACGAACCGCCCCGCCTTGCTGGTCCACCCAGCCATAGCTGTGTAACTTCTGTTCTTCTTGCAACCTGAATTCGTTGTTCTCGATTCGCTCGTTTGTCTCCAGCCGAGGCGCGGCAAAATTCTTATCGATTCGCGCCCTCGCGGTCGCGGGGTTTATATCTCGAACGTCCGCATCAGCAGGTTGCGCCATCGGATTTTGTTCCGGCTGATGGGTTCGCTCATACCAGTCCCCGAATTTGTACATTCCTAGCACGATGAAATATACAGTCGCAATGAATACGGCAAGGGCAATCAGTGATCCCAAAATGGCCTTGGGGGGAAGATCCCTTGGGTCGAATCTCACTTCCGGGTTATGAGCGTTATTTGGGTGCTCAGTCATGGACATTTTCCAGAAGCTCAATCGCGTGCAGATCATGCAAGGGCAAGAGTGGACGACTTCTCACATTACGGAAAAATAACGCAAGCCAAAAACCACCGATGGCAACTGGAACAATTCCGTCAAGGAAATGCCAATAGAACACATCGTGAAAATTGGGCTCGATGAACCAGTAAAGGTCCACGTAACGCATGAACATCAGCCAAACGGCAACCCAAACCAATCGCCGCGGATCGCGCTTTAACGGCCGCGACAGGAGGATTGCAAACGGTACTGCAAAATGGCCGAGTAACAAAAAGAGGGCCAGAAACTCCCAGCCTCCATGAAAACGCCGGGTGTAAAACGTAATTTCGTCAGGAAGATTTCCCGCCCACATGATTAACAACTGTGAGAACGAGAAATATGCCCACAGCATGATCAAAGTCAGCATGAACTTGCCGTGGTCATGAACTTCTTTGGGCCGCAGGTAGGTCGACACCGGCTTGTATGAAACGAATATCCGCTCAACCACGACGACAAAGCAAATCGCAGATAGGCACTGCCCGACGATATAAATTAAAGGATAAATAGTCGAAATCCATGGCGGAGTCAGCGACATCACCCAATCGATAATCGCGAAAGAAATTGTGAGAGCGTATAGGAGAAGACCAGGAGCGGCTATGGCGCGAAAGCGTGGGCTCAGGTTGCGCGCCGGCGGATTATCTTGCTCCGCGGAAATTTTATTCAAGCGATAGGCAATGAACATCCAGATCGCAAAATAAATCACGCCACGCGCAACAAATGCGGTAGGCGTCAGATACGAGTGCGTCAGCAACTTTAAGTGCTCGTCATGACTCATCGCGTCGGCATTAGTCCAAACATAAAGATGACGCATGCCGAGAATCAGCGGAATGAACAACACTGCCATTAGCGGAAGCGTGCGGGTGGCTGCTTCGAGGTAGCGGCGCATAACCATGCCCCATGCGCCTCCCGTCATGTGCTGAATCATGAGGAATGCCATGCATCCCAATGACAGCCCGAGCCATGCCATGTATCCGAGAAGATACGAGCGGAAGAACTGGTCGGGAGACAGAAACGCAAAGACCGCGGAGATGATCGCAAAGATAACGCCAATCACCAGCGATCGCTGCTGGATGGTTTGCGCAACCGGCGGCGCCATGAAATCCGTATTTGTTATGCGCACCGCGCTCATTGCGATCCCTCTTCCTTGTTACTGACTGGTCCCGCAACCTCGGGCAGGGTTGCGCCGGAACCTGGATCGCCACGGAACTGTGGCGGCTCTGACGGCACTTGTTGTCCCGACGGTACATCGGAGTTCGTCGCGGACTGGCTCAATTGCAAAGCTCGAATATAAGCAACGATGCACCAGCGATCTCGCGCTGGGATTTGGGGGGCATATTCCGGCATGGCCCCGTATCCATATGTCATGACTTCGAAGAAATACCCCAAAGGCGCTTTGCGCAGGCGGTCCGTGTGGTAGGACGGCGGAGCGCGGAAGCCCCGTTGCACGACAATGCCATTGCCGTCGCCCAGACGCGAATGGCAGGGGGCGCAATAAATATTGAAGCGCTCCTGGCCCCGACCCAACACCTCTTTGGTGACTGGAAATGGCATGTAGTCGCCAGGATCTTTCCCAACTTTCCCAGTGTAAAAGTATGTATCGTCATGCAATTGACCGCGCGCCACGGTGCCCTCGACGGGGGGCCGCGAGGAACGCATGTCGGGATAAAAATCGCTCATCGCCAGTGGCTTAAACCGCGGCTGATCGTGCATATCCTGACGACATCCCGCCAATACAAGCAACCCCATAAATCCGAGCGACGAAAATTTGTTAAGCCTCAGCACGCTAGCTGGGAACCTCCGCAATGGATTTTGCTCCCAGACTCTCAAGGAAAGCGCGTGTTTGGGCTGTGTCGTACTTCGGGTCAGACGAAAAAACTATCAGGAAAAACTTGTCCTCAGTCGCACGCACAAACCGCGGCACATTGAACACCGGATGGTATGGCATGGGCAATCCATTCAATACCAGCATGCCAAAGACCGCAGACAATCCTGCGAAGAGAATCGTCATTTCAAACGTGACTGGGATGAATGAGGGCCACGAATTGAAGGGCCTGCCGCCAATATTTATCGGATAGCTGATCGCGCTGACCCAATATTGCAGCATGAATCCGCCGGATAAGCCGAGCAGCCCGCCAATCAACGCGATCAAAGCAACGCCGTTGTGGTGGAAGCCAATGGCTTCTGCCAATTCTTCGATTGGAAACGGACTGTAAGCGTCAATCTTCTTGTATCCCGCTTCCGAAGTTCGCCGGGCCGCGACTACTATGTCAGTTGGCGTATCGAATTCCGCCATCATGCCGAAAATAGGTTCCCCGATCGTTGGGTGAACGCTCATTCGTGCTTCACCTCCGCTTCCGGCAGCAGAGTGCGCAGCTCAAAGATTGAAATCATTGGCAGAAGGCGGACGAAGAGGAACATGGCAGAGGTGAACATCCCGAGTGTTCCGATGAAAATGGCCCAGTCCCAACGCGTCGGGTAGTACATTCCCCAGGATGAATTTAGAAAATCACGATGCAAGCTGACTATCACGATGATGAATCGTTCCAGCCACATTCCGACAAGAACATCGAGGGAAATCAGGAACAGCCAGATGGAATTGGTGCGAAACTTTCGAATCCACAAAATTTGCGGTAGGAAAATATTGCAAAACAGCAAAGCCATATATGCCGGCGCGTACGGACCATGCAGCCGGTTCCATTGCAGAAAACTATCGTAGGGATTTCCGCTGTACCAGTTCATGAACGCTTCCATCGCATAGCCGTAGCCCACGATCAGACCGGTGGCGAGCATGACCATCGCAGAATTTTCAAGATGACGGTCCGTAATGAGATCTTTCACGTCATAAAATCTGCGGATAGGAATAGCCAGGACCAGCACCATCGCGAAGCCTGAATAAATTGCGCCGGCAACGAAGTACGGAGGAAAGATGGTCGTATGCCAGCCCGGGACGATGCCAATCGCGAAATCGAAGCTCACAACCGTATGGACCGACAGCACGAGAGGAGTAGCTAAGCCCGCTAGCAGCAGGTATGCGGTTTCGTACCGCGCCCAATGACGAGCCGAACCACGCCATCCCATGGCGAGGGCTCCGAAGGTGAAACGTATTAACGAATTGTCAGTGCGATCCCGCAGCGTCGCCAGATCGGGAATCAATCCAATGAACCAGAACACCAGCGAGATAGTGAAGTAAGTCGAAACCGCGAAAACGTCCCAGACCAACGGGCTGCGAAACTGAGGCCAGTACCCCATCGTGTTGGGATAAGGGAATAGCCAATAAGCAAGCCATGGCCTGCCCAAATGCAAAACCGGAAACATCCCCGCGCACGCGACCGCGAAGAGTGTCATCGCTTCGGCGAATCGGTTGATTGAATTCCGCCACGATTGCCGCAACAAAAGAAGAATCGCCGAAATTAGCGTCCCGGCGTGGCCAATTCCGATCCACCAAACGAAATTAACGATGGCGAATCCCCAGCCAACGGGGATGTTCACGCCCCAAATTCCAACGCCCTTCACGAAGAGGTACGATGCGCCAAAAAGCAGTCCCTGCATGGCCGAGAAAGCGACTAGGAATCCGAAGACCCAGCCCAGCTTGATCGGGCGCTTGAGGACAATGTTGCTAATCTTGTCCGTAAGCGAGACAAAGGTATGCCCCGGCGCAAGTACCGGTACTTTATCCTCGCCTACCTCGACTTCGGTTGGTCTCGCCATTCTTTAACTCAGGCCTGCGCTTCCAGTTCAGGATTGGGATTTCGAATCTCAGCCAGATACGTCGTCCGCGGGCGCGTATTCAGATCCTCCAACAATCCGTAATTCCGCGAATTGGCTTTAAGCTTCGAAACCTGACTGTTCGGGTCATTAATATTTCCGAAAACGATCGCGTTCGCCGGACATGACTGCTGGCAGGCGGTTTGCAATTCTCCGTCCACAATTTTGCGGTCCTCGCGTTCCGCGTCGATGCGATGATGATTGATGCGTTGAATGCAATAAGTACATTTCTCCATCACGCCGCGGCTGCGCACGGTCACATCGGGATTCCGCATCATCTTGTATTGCGGTGTTTCCCAGTCCTGGAACAAAAAGAAATTAAACCGCCGCACTTTGTAAGGACAGTTGTTCGAGCAATAGCGAGTCCCAACACAACGGTTGTAAATCATGTCGTTGAGGCCTTCGGTGCTATGCGTCGTTGCGCCCACGGGACAGACCAACTCGCATGGTGCGTTCTCACACTGCATGCAGGGAACCGGCTGAAAATACGCTTTGGGATTGTCGCGATCGCCCTGGTAATAAGCGTCGACTCGCAACCAATGCATGTGGCGGCCCTTGTTGACCTGCTCCTTGCCAACGACGGGAATATTGTTTTCCGATTGGCAGGCAACGATGCAGTTATTGCATCCGACGCAGGAATTTAAATCGATCGTCATTCCCCATGCGTAGGGCTCGCTTTTGTAATCGTAGCCGGGATAGAGGGTGAGCTCTGCGGGAGGCTTTTCGTCCTGGGCGAAGTTCGGTTCTTTCTTGAATTCGTCGAGGCTCCGAGTACGCACCAAAGGCCGACTTTCTCCATTTGGCGTTTCCATGGTCTGATAGCCCTGGGTGGACGCAAGCAAATATGTTCCGCCCGCTTTCGAGATGTTCGCACCCGTGGTGAACCACGGAGTTGCGCTCGGCCGAATGGGATACACATCGAAGCCTAGCCCGGTGCCAACGCGACCGGCTCGACTGCGGCCGTATCCAAGAAAAGCGGTGACTGAATTATCAGGATGGCCCGCCTGAATCCACACTGCAGCGACGAGGTTCTTTCCGTTCAGATCCAAGCGAACCAGATCTCCGGACTTCAATCCCAGTCGCTCCGCCATTGCGGGCGCAATGAGCACGGGATTATCCCAAGTCATCTTCGTCATCGGCTTGGGGAGTTCCTGGAGCCAGCCGTTGTTGGCGTAGCGGCCATCATAGACCGAAGGATCGCGGCGAAAATTAATTTCGAGGCTGTTGTCGCCGGCCTTGCTTGCTAATGAGGTGACTGAAGACGAGGCGGCTGCGCCTTTCGCTGTTACGCTTTTTGGCGCGAATGCTGTGCCTTCGATCCATCCATCGTGCAGCGACTTTCGCCAGAACCCGTCGAAGTCCGCGCCGGGATGTTTCTGGCGCCAATAATCCTTGACTACCTCGTGGCTCGTCATTTCCGATTGGCCGGCCAGCAATGCCATCACTTCATACACGCTTTTGCCACCATAAAGCGGAGCAATGAGTGGCTGAATAATGCTGACTGTGCCGTCGTAAGCTCGCGCATCGCCCCACGACTCCAGATAGTGAGTTTCGTTCAAATGCCAGTGACAGTATTGCGAAGTTTCATCCTGATAAAGGCCGAGATGAACTCTTAGAGGAATGTTGGTAGACCGTAGAGCGTCAGCGAAGCCAAGGTCAGCGGGTGCGTCATAAAGAGGATTCGCGCCGGCAATCAACAGGAATTGAACTTTGCCCGACCGCATGTCAGCGATCAAGTCTTTAAGCGAATCGGTCTGGTTTACTGGATTCGCATTCACCGGCTCGGTATAGATAACGGTCTTACCAACATTGCCGAGAGATTGATTAATCGCGTGTGCCAGGGCGTGAACACTCGGAGAGTGATGATCCCCAGCTATAACAACACTGGCTCCGCGATGGCTCCGTAAGTCGTTAACAATCGCGGAGAGATATCTTTGTTGATCGCCTCTCACCGACATGGACTGCGAGCCGCCACTGACGCTTGCGGCCAGGGCTTGAGCGAACGCCTCAATATCGACTGCGCGCATCGGCAAATGATGGTCAGCCTTTGCTCCAGTTGAACTGGGCGTGCTTTCGACTACATACATCCGGCTCATGTTGCCGGAATCTGGATTGCGTCGTTTGGCAAAATCTCGCGCATAACGCGTGGTACCGGGAAATCCCGCGGAGAGAAAGTCCGCGTCGAGCGAGACAATGACATCTGCGGCATCCAGTTTGTAGATGGTTTCGACGGGTTGGCCGAATGCCATCTGTGCACCAGCAATAACGTTGTCGCGATTCACTGGCTCATAGACGTGCCACTTCGCTCCCGGATAACGAGCGCGCATCTGAGCGAATTGATCCGCCAAAGTGGGCGATGATACTGTCCCAGTCAAAATCCTGATTCCCGCCCCGTTGGCCGCGTTTTGGGCGATCAATGGTTCCCGCATCGCCGCCATGAACTCGCCCCATGTGCTCAGCTCGCCGAGATGAGTAGTGTTTTGCGACCGATCCGGGTCGTACATATCAAGGAGGGAAGCCTGCGTGAAGACATCCGTCCCGCCTTGACTTGTAGGATGCTGATCGTTGCCCTCAATTTTCGTAGGCCGATACATGTGACTTTCCACCAATATGGGGGTGGCATATCCGCCCAATGAAAACGCGCTGGCGTAGAACATCGGCCGTCCCGGAATCACTTCTTCCGGCTGACGGACGTACGGCACGATCGGCTCTGATGGCTGTTTCGTACACGCCGTCATTCCAGCCATAGCTAGCGAAGCGCCCATCAGCTTCATGAAGCCACGACGGGAGACTGCATCCGCCCACTCCGACGCTCCCTTCGGAAATTCGCGGTGCATCATCTCCTGAAATTCCGGGCTTCCCGCCAACTCCTCAAGGCTCCGCCAATACTCCGGCCCTTTAGTCTCAGCGATGCGGGCGCGAGCAGTTTCGAGATCCAGCTTATCTTTCTTGCTGGGACAAACCGCCTCAACGTGCGAGCCGTTATTTTTTTGCTCACTCATAACCAATAAAATCCTTGCATCCTTCGCCTTGAAGGGGCGTGGCTTCAGCCGCGCCGTCAACTTAATTCCTAAGACTTACGGCGCGGCTCAAGCCGCGCCCTTTCAAATACCTACCTGTGGCAGGTAGAACAGCTTGTGATATCGGCCACGGTGCGCAATTTGTATTTCTTTATCAGATCAATACCTAATGCATGCTGATCCGTATACGTCTGTCCATCCAGAGCGACAGGCTTCAAACTCGACGGTTGCTCGTACCGCATATTGAAGACCTCCTGCCGCGGCCGCAGATATTTGTCCGGAGAGCGGTGACAATCCAGGCACCATTCCATTTGCAGGGAAGCGTAGTTATACATCAGCGGCATGCGATCTACCGGTCCATGACAAGTGTTGCAGCCCACTCCCTTATTGATATGAATGCTGTGATCGAAGTAAACGAAGTCTGGCAGATCGTTGACGCGGGTCCAAACCAGAGATTTCCCGGTTCGATAACTTTCGCGTACGGGCTCCAGCATGGGTGCGCCGGCCCAAATCTGTGTATGACAATTCATGCAGGTCCGGGTGGGAGGGATGCCAGCAAAGTTCGAGGTTTCAACGGACGTATGGCAATAGCGGCAATCGATACCAGCGCCCGCAACGTGGTGCTGATGGCTGAAAGGCACAGGCTGCGGCCTCGCCACTTTCTCGTAAGTCACATAAGGCGAACGCTGCAACTGGATGGTGGCCCAGAGCAGTCCACCGACCAGGAACACAGTTCCTATGATCGTGGCTTTGGAAAGTGTGTTGGCACTGCGATGAAAAATCTGCATCGATCAGAACGTTCCAGTTGCAGCGGAACCTGTCGGTCCCGGTTCATGCAGCGTTGCTCGATTAACTCGTTATGAATTGCGTCTTGTTTTAGAAAACTTGTGATTATAACAGTTTGAACAGATTTGGAAAGTGAAGTTTGCATTCTCCGCGGTCCACGCATTGACTGGCGCCGATGTTCATCGCAAATTCATTACCAGCAGTTTCGGTTCCGTCATCTCCTCGATGGCATACTTCAAACCTTCCCGTCCTAGACCGGAGTCTTTCACTCCGCCATATGGCATCTGATCGATGCGGAAGGTTGGTACATCCCCTGCGACCACAGTACCGACTTCAAGCTCTTCGAATGCCTTAAACAGAAGCGTCGAATCGCGGGTAAAAACGCCCGCCTGCAAACCATATGGAGAGTTATTGATTTGCCGAAGCGCCTCATCGAATTTTTCGTAAGACTCCAGAGTGACAACCGGCCCGAAGATCTCCTGGCAATTCACCTTCATCTCGGGCCGGGTTCCGGTGAGCACGGTCGGCTCGACCAATGAGCCGTCGCGATGGCCTCCGCACAGCAGTCGCGCCCCGCCGCGTACCGCTTCTTGTATCCAATCGATCACACGGACCGCATCGCTTTCGCGGATCATGGGCCCCAAATCGGTGGATTCATCCAACGGATCTCCACTGACCAGCTTTTTCACACGCTCGAGCAGCAGTTCAGTAAATTTCCCAAAAACTGATCGCTCGATCAAAATTCGTTGCACTGAAATACACGTCTGCCCAGCATAAGTAAAACCGCCATATGCGCACCGATCCACCGCGTACTGCAAATCGGCGTCGCTGTGGATGATTACGCCGGCGTTGCCTCCTAGCTCAAGGACGACTTTCTTTTTTCCAGCGCGGCTCTTTATTTCCCAGCCGACCTTAGCGCTGCCGGTAAAGCTGATCATTTTAACGCGCTCATCTGTTATCAGAAGCGAGGCATCCTCGTTCGAAAGGGGAATTACATTCAGACCCCCATCCGGCCATCCTGCCTGCTGAATTGTTTCTGCCAGAAGAAGCGCGCTCAACGGAGTTTGCGGCGCGGGTTTGAGCACTATGCTGCAGCCGCTCGCGATTGCGGGCGCGACCTTGTGCGAGACCAGGTTGAGTGGAAAATTAAATGGTGTTATGCCGGCAATCGGCCCGAGCGGAAAACGCCTGACGATACCCCAGCGGCCGGCAGTTGATTCCAGCCAATCCAGCGGCAGGTATTCTCCGTAAATTCGTGTGCTCTCTTCCGCCGCCACCGTGAATGTGAATATTGAACGCTCGACTTCGGAGCGTGCCGCTTTGATGGGTTTCCCCGCTTCCTGTGCCAGAGTGTGCGCAAATTCTTCTTTGCGCGCGGTAAGGGCCTCGGCGACGCGTCGCAACACCCTTTGCCGCTCGAAGGCAGGCAATCTTCTCGTTGTCCCAAAAGCCTTCACTGCGGCCGCAATTGCAGCTTCCGCATGTTCCCGCCGGCCTTGGAAGACTCGTCCTACGATGCTGCCGTCAAACGAAGAGCGGATCTCGATTGCATCCCCAGCTTCGATCCACTTTCCGTCCAACAGAAATCCCTGAGTACTAACGGGAGCCTCTACGAGATGCGCCATATGTTAACCATTCACCGTAATCCAAACCACAAGGAACGCCTCTCAAATTATAGACTTCTAGCGTCGTCGAAGCCGCAGGTGATTCGACGATAATATTTGGACAAATGATCGAGGCCGGAATTGCAAAGATCGATCGTGGAACTCGCGGACTTGCTGAAGACGCGGGAAGTCTCTTCAGTGGAACTGACTAATGATTGTCTCGCAAGAATCGAACAACTAAATTCCGCGCTTAACGCTTTCATCACAATCACCGCCGATTCCGCACTCGCTCAAGCCACGGAAGCGGATGAAGAAATTCGCCGAGGCCGATGGCGAGGGCCGCTTCACGGAATTCCGCTTGGACTTAAGGATTTGATCGATACGGCCGAAGTTCTCACCACTGCGGCCAGCGCTCTTTTTAAAGATCGCGTGCCTAAACAGGATGCCGACGTTGTTTCGCGTTTGAAAGCGGCTGGCGCCGTGCTGCTTGGCAAGCAGAACTTGCACGAATTTGCTTACGGCGGCAGTTCAATAGTCAGTTATTACGGTGATGTGCGCAATCCTTGGAATGTGGAACATATTGCCGGCGGTTCCTCGGGAGGCTCCGCAGCCGCCGTCGCCGCGGGTCTATGTTATGGCGCGATTGGAACGGACACGGCGGGATCAATCCGAGAGCCCGCGGCCATGTGTGGAGTGGTCGGGCTCAAACCTACCTACGGAGCAGTCAGCGTTCGAGGCGTGATACCGCTGTCGCCATCCCTGGATCACGTAGGGCCAATTGCCCGAACCGTGGCGGATGCAGAAATAATATTGGACGCAATTGTTGACGGAGCTCAAAACCATGGAACCGACAACGTTAAATTTTCCGCGCGGGGAAGTGATAGCCAGCCTCTAAGAATCGGTGTCCCACCACCCAAGTCTTTCTACGAAAGCCTCGATCCCGAAGTAGAGTCCGCGGTGGAAGAAGCTCTCTCGGTTCTTCAAGCGCTCGGCCATGAAAATCGCGAAATCGATTTGCCCGTCCTGCAAGATCGCACCCTTCAGTCCGGGGAAGCGTACGCCTATCACACGAAATTTGTACGCGACAGTCCGGAGCTCTATCAGCCAGAAACATTGCGTCGCATCCGGAGTGGAGAAGATATTTCTTACGCAAACATTCTGAGATGCCGCGAAGAGCTGCAACAGACTCGCCGCGATATAAAGAAGATCTTTGAAGAGATTGATGTCTTGGTTACGCCAACTACGCCGATTCCTGCGCCTAGCATTGCCGCTTTAAGAAAAGATCCAGATTCACTTCGCCCCATGGAAATCCTGCTGTTGCGCAACACGCGTCCAGCAAACGTTTGGGGGCTCCCTGCCATTTCGCTTCCATGCGGCTTCACTAAGTTGGGTCTTCCGATTGGAGTGCAGATTATCGGAGCGCACTGGGCTGAGGCGACAGTGCTGCAACTTGCGTACGAATATGAGCAAGCTACAACCTGGCACAAGCGCGAACCAACTCTGAGCGGGATGTGAATCAATAAGCAATCCGGCCGGGTTCAGTCCACAGAACGAACGTCTTCCGGAAGGATCATTACAAAGCTGCAATCACTCGTTGTCTTTGAACAGTTGAGGATGCCGCGGCGGAAGATTTTTGTCGGTGTATCATCGGGGAAGTTGAATCCATACTTAGCGTTCCGCAGCTCCGCCGCCAACGATTTCAGATTTTCATCACCGCTCACGAATTTCACGTCTTCGACCGCCGTGCCAGAGCCACCTTTCGCGAACATCAGGAAAAACTCCGCGCTCCCGGTCTCCTTAGCCACTTTACCCAACGCAAACGTGCGCTGGTTTTGCAGGTCGTCGCGGTATCTCTGATTGATCCCCTCAACCCTACTCTCGCCGCCCGCCAGGGCCGCCAGACGCGTTCTGGTTTCGGGAGTGGGGCGCAATCCCGAATCAGCCATAGCGTAAATTCGGATTGCCGCATCTTTTTGTCCACGTTTTTCCAATATCTGCCCGAGGTGTTCTCCGATTTCGCCATGCGGACTCAATTGCCACGCGGCCGTAATATACTTTTCCGCCTTTTCGAGATCTCCCTTGGCGAAGTGCACCCAGCCCAAAGTATCCCAATAGGCAGCCAATCCCGGCACCAAACCCAGGTCGCGGGGACTCAATTGCTGCAGCGTGATGTTGCGCAGGGAAGCACTGAGTGCTGTAACTGCTGATTCGGCATATTGCTGGGCGCGGTCTAGATGAGAGCCCTTCAGCGAAAGTTCGTATGCGATATCGTTCCAAACCTCTGGTGTAGCCGAAATCTCAACCGCCCGATCGTAGGCTGCAATTGCTTTGTCGTCCTGTCCAAGATTCAAATAAGCGTTGCCCAGATTCACTTCCAGCAAGGGGTTATCAGGCTTGAGCGATACAGCCTTTTCCAGTTCGGGCACAGCTTTATCGTATTGCTTCGCCTCCGAGTACATGTACCCAAGAGCAGCATGGGCAAACTCGCTCAAGGGATTGATCTCAATCGCTTTTTTGTACGCCTCGGCTGCTTGGTCATACTTTCGATCTGTGGAATACGCCCAGGCTAAATTGTTGTAGGCAGATTCGTCGTACTCGTTAACTTCGGTCTGTTTGCGAAAGGCGGCAACAGCATTATCGGTTTGTCGAAGACCCATATAGGCACGACCCAGATTCGTCCATGCACTCTTGTGCTTGGGATCGGCCTCGACTACCTTTTTGAACAAGTTGATCGCAATCTGGTAGTCGCCACGATCCAGAGCCGCGTTAGCTGCGTCGTACAGATCATTGCCTTTTAGATCAGCACTTGTCTCAGGGTTACCGGCCGCACTGCCGTCTACCGAAAGGCGCTGTTCGGTGTCCTCGGTAACTGCTCGCCGGAAAGACAGATAATCGCTGGCTCGTGAAACCGGCAATTCGCGCTTTGTCCAAGTTAGGCTGCGTTCGGCAGTGAAAACGTTCGCCTCAGCTTTGTAGCTGGCACTATATTGGCCATAGTCGCGCTTCATCGAAAATGCTAACGGCGGCCGTTCCGTATACTTCGCCGGAAATTCCAGTTTCACGTGGTAAGCATATTCACCTGGGGATCCCAGCTGGATCGGCTGTGCGTTGGCGTCATCAGCGTCAGCATCCACAAGGCTGATTTGCGAAAAGGGAAGCGCTACCTGAGACTTCCTCTTTGCCCAGTCGAAGAAATTTGGCGCCGCAACATCGTATTCAACCTGGAAGGGTTCTTTGGTCGCAGCCGGATCACCAACTTTCAGATTCGATATCTCTCCGTTCAATCCGCTGGCCGCATTCAGTTGCTTTATCAATTGGTCCCACTTGGAACTCGGAACCCGGCGGAACAAGACCCGCATGAACAACTCCGTGTCCCCCCGCGCCACAATCTTGATGTGGGCGTCTAGTTTTCCGAAATCATTTACTTTTCCTTCCATCTGCTGAAACTGGTTGTTCGGCACTGGAGGGTCAGCTGGCGTTTCTTCCAAGCGCGCAACGCCTTCTTGCGGAATCACCAGCGCCTGCTTCTTCCGAATGTTCGAAATCAACATTCGGAAGGGAGCGACTTCCGTCGTCGTATCCATCCAAATCTCTTCTTTCCCCAATGGCACGAGAGTTATGACGTGATCGAACTGCGCCGGGGATGGCATGTCCGGATCAAGCTTACGGCCGGAATTGATCAGCACCGCCGACGGATGGAATCCAGAAGCCAACAACAGAGACGCCAGCAATGTGTGTTTGTCCTTGCAATCCCCATATTGATTGTGAAGAACGTCGCTTGCCGCATGCGGCTGCAACCGCCCCACTCCAAATGACAGGCTGATGTAGTGGAAGTTAGTTGCCACGTAGTCATAAAGCGCGGCGATCTTATCCAGATCGGTCGTCTTCCCGGCAGTGAGTTCGGTAGCCTTAGTGCGAATTTCGTCGGTGGGCTGCGTACGATCGTGTACCAACTCTGCGTACCAGCGGCCCATTTCCTCCCAACTGGCAAAGGTTGTCAGCTGGACCGCGGGCTGCTCAGGTTCGGGCTTTGGCTTTTTCTTCTTGTCGTCCTTTTCGTCGTCATCGCGTTCACGATGCGAACTGGTCCACTGGTAAATCCTGCGTCCATTTTCATCCCTCATTTTGGGTTCCATACCCGGACGTGTTTTCAGCTTCACGCCGCGAGCCTGAGGGATGTTGACTTCGAGTTCCTCATCGAGAACGATTCCATTCTTCGTGAAGTCATGCTCCATCCAGAATTGGTTCGGAGCGAGCGCAGTATGCGTAACGGCTACGACGTTATATTCCAGAACTTCGCCGGGACGCAGCCCGGGTACTGTAATGTGTTTTTGCCGGTAGTCGGTATAAACCGGAGCTTCTCTCTCGACCGGGATGCTGAGGTCCTGAATTGAGTCCGGGGGAGCCGAAATAGTTGTGCCATCCGCCCGCACAACGCGGACATAAGGGATTTCGAGTCGCTCGTTGGCCGAGTTATAGCCAATCACGACCTGGCCCCATTGCTGCACGCCGGCTTCGCTCTGGATTTTGATCCGCGCGTAAAGTTCACGGGTGCCGGTACCGTCAGCTTCAAAACGGTAGACGGTCCTAAACTTTTCGATGACATAGCCTTCTTGCGAAAAGTCGTCGGCTTTCTCTGCCAATTTTTCAAGAGGCTTCGGAACAGGCTTAGGAAGTGGCGCCTGCGCGAGAAGAAGGATTGAGGTGAAGAATAGACAAATACCAGGAACACATCGCTGCAATTTCATGGTGGGCGTTTTTATAGTATCCCAACGTTGGATGCGACGAAAATGACGATAGTGCCTGGCAAGTGCCGGGCATGCTGCTATCTCATTGAGTGCCTGCCGAGGACTGTCCAGTTAAGGACTGCTGCACGAAAGTGGCCTGGTCGTTCTTCATTTTTTTCAGGCTATCCGTGGCTAAGTAGACCATGTGCCCGGATTGGTAGGTTGCGAACGAAATATTCTGGCGATACTTTCCGCCGAGATCAAGGTGATCCATGGTGTAATTCGCCGCAAAGTATGGAGTTGCGAGATCGTAATAACCCTCCATAACTAGAACTTTCAGATAAGGGTTCCTTACGATCGCCTTTCGAAGGGCAGCCGCGGTATCAGGGAAGCCTTGGATTCCGGAGCCCCAATTCCACCAGTCGTCGGCATCCGAATGCGGGGCGAACGTGTAATACGGCATGTCTGTTTTGTATCCCAATTCGCTCCGGACGTAGTTGTTGAAAACTGTGGTAAATGGCGACTGAATCCCTGCCTCGGTCGGATCATAGAATGGCGTGTCCAACAGGCCATCCGGATCGGGTCCCGTGAAACGCCCGTCGAGGCGGCCCACCCTCAACTTTTGATCGATCAACAAGTAGTGAGTGAACTTGGGAACATCGATACGAAGATTCGCCTGATCAATTACTTCTTTGGTCAGTCCGGTGTAACGGGCCATGTCATCAATTACTTTTTGGCGCTCGCCCGCCGAGAGGGCGTCACCCTTTGAAAGAGCGGTGGCGTATTCGCCACTGGCAAACTGTTCGGATTCCTGTCGCGCCCTGACCAGATCGGAGCTCAAATCTGGTGGCAATTTGTGGTGATACCCAGCGATCGAAGTGAACGTGGGCATTAGCAGAATGTAGGGCAGATCATTCGTTTTGTTGTCCTCAAGGGTTTGGAAGCTTAAGGCGATCGAAAGCAGCGTGATACCGTTGAATGAAATTCCCTGTTCCGCCAGATACCCCGCTATGCCCGCCGATCGTGTAGTCCCGTAACTCTCGCCAAATAAATAAAGCGGCGATCCCCAACGTTCATAGCGCGTGATGTAAAGGCGGATGAATTCACTGAAAGCTTCGATATCGCCCTTAACGCCCCAGAACTTCTTGGAATGCTCGACGCTGGCCGCCCGGCTAAAGCCAGTGCCGATCGCGTCCACTAGTACGAGGTCGCTTTTGTCCAGCAAAGTGTATGGGTTATCAGAAAGGTGATAGGGAGCTGGCGGCAAAAAACCATCGGGGTTCAGCACGACCTTCTTGGGACCAAGCGCTCCCATGTGCAGCCATATCGAAGCCGATCCCGGTCCACCATTGAAAGCGAATGTCAGAGGGCGGGTAGCAGCGTTTTGACCTTCCAGTGCGTACGCAACAAAGAACATCTCGGCTTCAATCTTTCCATCTCCACGTTTGATGGGAAGCCGCCCCGCGGTTGCGGTGTACTTCAGCACTCTGCCATCAACCGTGATCTGGTGATGGGTTACAACCGGCTGGACCTCGGTCAGGTCGTAATGCTCGTCTTTGTCTTCTTTGTCTTTATCAGTCGACGTCTCTTTAGAAGACTCCGTCTTTGGCTGCTCCGTCGGCGTCTTTGGTGCGGGGGCCTGTTCAGAAGACTGAGGCGGTTTTTCTTCGACGTTAGGCTTTTCTGGCTGCGCGGTTGTGGTCTTCTTCTGCTTAGCCTTGTTTTGCGGGGCCTGCTGGTTTTGCGAATCCGGCGCATTTGATTGTTGAGCACTTGCGCCAGTGAACATGACAACTGCAGTTAGAAAAATTGCCGCTAAGAATCGCATTCTGCTCCTGATTTTACGTTCGATAGATATTGCTGCTGCGGGCAGCATTATACCTCGTGGGCAAATAATCATTTTCCAGGCCGTATTGCTAATATGTTCCGTGCGGGTAAAGTCTTCCGAAAAACAACTCACCATTCTGCAAGCAGAATCGCAGGATAAGATTCCCTGGCTTGTTCACGGGTTCAGCACGAGACTTGGAGGATTTTCTCGTGTTTATGGCGGCAATGCCCTCAACCTCGGTTTCACCACTGACGACTCACGATCGAACGTCGAACACAATCGCACCGCATTTCTGGAAGCTCTCGGCGCAATCGACAAGCGTGGAAAGCCCTGGCCGCTGGTCACTGTACGGCAGATCCATTCCAACATCATTCATTGCGTATCTGAGGTTCCTCGAACTCAATTAACTGGCGATGGCCTGATTACACGCACTACTGGCCTTTGTATAGGAATTCAAACCGCGGATTGTATTCCCATCATTCTGGCGGATCGCAAACGAAAAGCGATAGGAGTGTTCCACGCGGGCTGGCGGGGAACTGTAAAGCGAATCGTGGAAAAGGGTGTGGGCGAAATGCGGCGCTGGTTTGGAACGATTCCTCGCGACATCCTAGCCGCGATTGGTCCCGGAGTCCACAGCTGCTGTTACGAAGTTGGCGCTGAAGTGCGCGATCAGTTCGAGTCGCAGTTTGCTTATGCTGGTGAGCTCTTTCACGAAACCAGAGAATCCGACCCAGTGCGGGAAAAATATCCCATGCTGTTTCTCAGCGCACGCGCACCCGGCCATTCCAATCTCCCAAGACAACTTTTCCTCGACCTGCCCGAAGCGAACCGGCGCCAGCTTATTTCGGCTGGTGTTCCGGCAAAAAACATAAACGTGTCTCCGCTGTGCACGGTTTGCAGGGTTGACTTGCTATTTTCACATCGCGCTGATAAAGGCCGTACGGGAAGAATGATGGCTGTCGCGGGGATTCGTCCGAAACTGACGATGTGAACACGCGAGGTCACTCATGGAGAGCGGTTTTGCAGCAGTTATCCGTTTGCGGCTCGCAGCAACCCTTATCTGGCCTTTTCGGTCAAAGTTGACGCTGGCCGAAAACAAAAAAAGAATGGCGAGCGCAAACCCGTTCGCCATTCAGGTAAAAGAATTTAATTGGTAGCTTCTGCATTGCAAGTGCAAACGCCCAGTCCGGAGCCGACGCTTGTCACACCTAAGCAATCGTTTTGCAGAGTGGCCATTTCTTTTGCGGAGAGTTTCGATGGGCTATTTTGAGTTACAGAAATCGGGAACGTTGTGCCGACCTCGTCTTCGATGTGGGTCGTCCAGACAGTGAGCCCGTGTGCGAGGCTGCTAGTAGTGAAACTGGTAGGATCGCAAACACCCGGATCAGTCGTGGCAATGATTTGGATCGCGCCTTGGTTGGGGGCTGAGGCGGTAAGCGTGTTACCCAGAAGGTTGGTTTTCACATTCTCTTCCACCAAACCGTTTTTGGTGACGGGACAACCGCAGCATTCCTCCGGGCTCTGATTCGCGGCGTAAACGTAGATCATGGCGCATAACTTCCCGCCACTTGCGCCATCGTTACTTAACCGCAGCATGCCAGCTGGAGCGCCTGGCGCTGTGTTGTTCGTGTAGTAGGTGGTGGTGAACTCACTCTGAGCAGAGGCAAAGCCAGATACCGCTGCGGTTACCAAAGCGATCGCTAAAACGGCCAGAATACGACGCAATATTTTTTTCACTGGGGGATCCTCCTGTTCGAGTCACTCCCGGCCGGGGGAGACAGTTTCAGCTGAGGAGCGCTTTCGAACTGTTAGCCTCGGCCTCAGTTCTGACAACTCCCCATAAGGCTTAGTCCGGCGCACTTCTTCGGAGACAAGTTTCCAGACATGACGTTCGGCATTGACAAGAAGACCAAACCGACTTGACATCGATTTGACTAGGGCATACGCTGCCCCGACCGAAAACGTCAACTGAAGGAGGATTCAAATGTTCCTGCTCTACATCATCATCGTTGGGCTGATTGCCGGCTGGGCAACGGGAAAGATCATGAAGGGGGCCGGCTATGGCGTCATTACGGACATTCTCCTCGGCATCGCAGGCGCAATCATCGGCAGCCGCTTGCTCGGACTTTTCGGAATATATTCGAGCGGCGGGCTTATTCCCAACATTCTCGTGGCCATCGTCGGGGCGATTGTATTGGTGTTGATAGTGCGTCTAATCAAAAAGGCCTGATAGGCGATCGGGTGCCAGATCCTTCTAGTTTTCGGATACACTCGCCCTCGCAAATAACTGCGCAGCCTAACTTTTGATTTGGACAGGCCCTGCGGCTTTCACATCTGGCGGGGCATCGAAGTCTTCAAAATTCTTACTGAAACGCTCTCGAAGCGCGGCGGCCTGCTCGTCATAGGCTGCTTTATCCGCCCATGCGTTTCTGGGATGCAGGACCTCTGATGGAACTCCCGGACAGGACTTCGGTATGGTCAAACCAAACGCGGGTTCGACTTCGAACTCCGCTCTCGTCAGCTGACCCTCGACAATAGCGTCCACCATTGACCTGGTATGAGCAAGCGCCATTCGCTTGCCGACGCCATATTGTCCACCTTGCCATCCAGTATTGACCAGCCAGCATTGGGCATTGTGCTCAGTCAGCCGCTGACCAAGCATTCCGGCATAAACTTTTGGAGCCATTGGCATGAACGGCGCACCGAAACATGTCGAAAAAGTCGCGGTTGGTTCATTGACGCCAGCTTCGGTACCCGCCACTTTCGCTGTGTATCCGGAAAGGAAGTGATACATGGCCTGTTGCGGGCTCAGGCGTGAGATCGGCGGCAGAACTCCGAACGCGTCAGCCGTCAGGAACAGAACGTTCTTCGGATGGCCGCCAATTCCCGGAATGACAGCGTTATCGATGAAATCTACCGGGTACGCTGCCCGAGTGTTTTCAGTGATGCTGTCTGCGTTGTAGTCGGGCTCGTGGGTGTAGGGATCGATTACGACGTTTTCGAGCACGCATCCGAAACGGATGGCATTGAATATCTGGGGTTCGTTTTTCTCCGAGAGCTTAATGCACTTCGCATAACATCCGCCCTCAAAGTTGAAAATGCCATTCGCGCTCCATCCATGCTCGTCGTCGCCAATCAGCCTGCGGGTTGGATCGGCGGATAGCGTAGTCTTCCCAGTTCCTGAGAGCCCGAAAAATAATGCGGACACCCCGTTAGCTCCCACGTTGGCCGAGCAATGCATGGGGAAAACATTCTGCTGCGGCAGCAGAAAATTCATCACGCTGAAAATCGACTTCTTGATCTCGCCGGCATAGGACGTTCCGCCAATCAATACAATGCGGCGGGTGAAATTCAATAGTATGAAGGCTTCGGAATGAGTGCCGTCTCTCTTTGGATCAGCATGAAAATCGGGAGCCGAAATCACCGTGAATTCGAGTTTGTGATTTCTTAATTCTTCAGCAGATGGCCGGATAAAAAGCTGGCGCACAAATAAGTTGTGCCATGCGAGTTCATTGATCATGCGGACGGGCAGCCTATAGTTTGGGTCAGCTCCGCAGAAAAGATCCTGAACGAAAAGTTCCCGACCTTGCAGATGTTCCATCACCTGATCGTAAAGAGCGTCGAACCGATCGGCGTCGAAGGGCTGGTTTACGGGACCCCAAGCTACTTTGTTCTCGGTCACCGAGTCGCGGACGATGAACTTCTCCTTGGGCAGCCTGCCGGTGTAGTTGGTATAGGCGACTAAAGCGCCTCGCGCGGAAAACTGTGCTTCTTGCCGTTCGATCGCATATTGCACGAGTGCCGCTGGAAAGAGATTGAAATGTACTCTCTCGCCATGAAGCAAAGCCGCAATATCGCCGACGTGAGTTGCTGTTGCCATATTTTCTCCAGCAAATATTCTCGCTCTTTCTTATTGAGATTCCAATGTTAGCGAGCTGTGGAAACCGACCGGTCGGACATGAACGATCAGGCGAAACTTGACACGATCCGTCGACCTCGGAATTTTTACTTCCTGCCTTCGGAATTTCCCCAGTAGGTGATTACTGGCAAGTTGCGCCAAGTGAGTGTGATTAAATAGACGTAACCCAAACATGCCTCTCAGCAGGACAACTATTCGCCGACGCCTCAAAAGCTTTCATCGAAATTTACGTGGGGCCCGCAACATTGCTCGCGCACTGGTGTCGATTGACCATCCATTGCTCGCTCACATCATTCCCATAAGGCGTTGCAATCTGGCCTGCGAATACTGCAATGAGTACGACGATTTCTCCAAACCCGTTCCCTTGGACGCAATGTTCCAGCGCATCGATAAACTTGCGGCTTTGGGAACGTCTGTAGTCACAATCAGCGGGGGCGAGCCGCTGCTTCATCCCGAATTGGACGAAGTTATTCGCCGCATCCGCGCCAACGGGTTGATTGCCGGCATGATCACCAACGGCTACTTGCTCGTGGCTGAACGTATCCAGCGGCTCAACGACGCAGGACTCGAATGGCTGCAAATTTCGATCGATAACGTCACGCCGGATGACGTTTCAAAAAAGAGCCTCAAGGTGCTGGATAAAAAACTTCAACTGCTCGCGGAGCACGCCGATTTTCACGTGAACATTAATTCGGTAGTCGGCGGCGGCGTGTGTAATCCTCAGGACGCGCTGACGATTGGCAGACGTGCCCTCGAACTCGGATTCACCTCCACAGTTGGCATTATTCATGACGGCGGCGGCCAGTTGCAGCCTCTCGGTGAAGAAGAGCGGCGTGTCTACCATGAGATGAAAGCGATGGAGAAGAGCAGCTTCACCAGAATTAACGGTTTTCAGGACAACATCGCGCAAGGACGTCCCAACGAGTGGCGTTGCCGTGCCGGTGCCCGCTATTTGTACATTTGCGAAAACGGCCTGGTGCACTATTGCTCGCAGCAGCGCGGATATCCCGGTACCCCGCTGGAGAAATACACTGTTGACGACATTCGCCGCGAATATCTGACCGAAAAGGGATGCGCGCCGCACTGCACAGTTTCCTGCGTTCACCAAGTCTCGGTGGTCGATGCCTGGCGAGGACGGCAACACCCGGCGCCAGCGGCAGCAAGCACGGGCTTAGTTCAGATCGAGTAGTCTGACCCCACCCCCTCCCCCCTCCCCCCTCCCCTGGTCGATCTATTGAAATCATAGGTTTAGGCAGGCAATAATATACTTGACAAATCAGTATCGCACTGGTAGATTTATCACATTATGCAAGAGCCGAAGACATTTCAAGAGGCAATTTTGTACTTCGCAGACCGCAACCGCTGCATTGAATATCTGGCGCTTCGCCGCTGGCTAGATGGCAAACCAGTCTGCCCGGTGTGCCGGAGGACCGATACGAAGTTCCTAGAGAAGCAAGGCAAGTGGCAATGCAAAGCCGTCCATCACCACCGTCAGTTCTCCGTCAAGGTCGGAACGGTGATGGAAGATTCCGCTATCCCGCTAGAGAAGTGGCTTCCGGCTATTTGGGCAATCGTCAACGATAAGAATGGCATCAGTTCTTGGGAGCTACACCGCGCTCTGGGAATCACTCAGAAGAGTGCGTGGTTCATGCTGCATCGCATCCGCCTTGGAATGTCACTACAGCACAAGAGATTTGGCACACGCGGAAAGTTGGGAGACGGCGGCAAAGGCGAAGGCAAGGGAGCCGTGGAAGTTGACGAGACTTTCGTTGGCGGCAAACTCCGCAATATGCACAAAGATCGCCGGGAACGTTTCGCAGCGGAAAGCGGTCACACTGGCGGGGCAACCGGCAAGACGATTGTCATTGGGATGCTAGACCGTGAAGCAAGGCAGGTTCGCGCTAAGGTTGTGCCGAATGTGAAGCGTGAGACCTTGCAGGATGAAGTGCTGGAAAACGTGACGTATGGCACCACGATCTATACCGATGATGCTGTGCCTTACGACAAACTGCATTGGCGCTACGTCCATGAAGTCGTGAACCATGCCGAAGAGTACGTTCGCGGTCAGGTTCACACTAACGGGTTAGAGAATTTCTGGAGTTTGCTCAAGCGTGGATTGAAGGGAACATACGTAGCAGTCGAACCATTTCACCTTGACCGATACATCGACGAACAAGTTTTTAGGTACAACAATCGCGCCACAAAGGAGAATCCACTAACCGACGCAGACCGATTCAGCCTTGCGTTAACACAGATCGCAAACAAGCGATTGACCTACGCCGAACTGACTGGGAAAACTGCGGAGGGAGCCTCTAGTACGGCAGAAGCGTTTTAATCCTCGTCGCGGTCAACGCGGGCGGAAGCCGAAGCAGGCTGATTCTTAGCCTGCTTTTTTATTTCCTTCTCGCGCTTTTCTTTATCCAGGGCTTTTTTAATTGCGGAATGTGGGACACGCATTAAGCCATCCACGGCTCGCGTAAAGTTCTCGAATGGTGTTAGAGGTTTGGCCTTCATGGGCATATCATAGCGCACACTATGAGCGATCAGGAACAGTTGGACCGATTTCAAGCCGTACTTCTAAAGGCGATGCAAGTCTTTCGTGAGACACGGAAAGACATAGCGAAATTGCAGATTCAGGTAATCGCACTGAGGGAATCTTTTAGCAAGATTGGACCCGCAATGGAGCCATCATTTTCAGAAGGTATTAGAGGATGTGGAGACCTCATTATCTGCTCGAAAGACTCCCGTTGAAGTTGAATTAGAGCAATCACTCGATGACTTAATTCTTCTACTTTCGCTAAATAAGAAGCATGGTCCGAACTAGACTTAGACAAGAAACCCCCTCCTGCGCTAATATGCGCGTGAGGACGTGTCACGGCCCGGACTGGCATCCGGGCTTTTCTATATGCATTTTCTTCCTACCAATTTCGAGTGGTTGTTGCTTTTCCTACTCCTGCTCGGCTTGGAACTAAATGCACTCAATGGTAAAGCCAAAAATATCAACGAGACACTCACCAAAATTCTAGAACAGCTTAAGTCTCGAAAAAACTAAATCTGCAGCAAGAATATTATGCTGCACCTGCCTTCACTTTTTCGATATGCTCCCGCATTTCCTCAAGTGTCTTTCTATCGAAACTCCGAGTGTGTATCCCAAAACTCTTGAAATCTAGAAGTGCGGTGAAGGACTTCCGATTTTTGCGCGCGGCTCGATGAGCTTGCGCAGCTTTGAAAACCTCAAATGCCACGAGGTCTGCGGGTTGCAATGCGATACAGTCTTCCCATCCCAAAGGCGCAATCGTCGTAAAGTAATGGCGGTGATCGAAATTCGGATCAGCCATGTAGTTGTTGAAAGCATTCAGGATTGTTACATCGTGCTTCGGGGTCCTGTCATGAAACAGTGTGATTTTAACCTGAGCACTAGGAGCGTTCTCTTTGTGGTCTTGCCCAAGCGTCCACAGTACGAACTTTGTCAAGAAATCGTAGCCAGAACCTAAGCGATCATTCGCCCACTCTGGAAACACGGCGCACAGGTCATCAAGGCTGATGTCATAGCCTACGGTATGCATACCACCGCGCATCCGCTTGATGACGCCAAACAGACCGATCACGAATTTGTCACGCTCGTCATGGTTCCAGCCGTCAAACTCGTTTCTCCTGCCGCTACAATCGGCGGCGTGATAACGGCTGATTAGTGGTCTTCCAGTTTTCTTAAGTTCCCTATTTTTCGCTGCGAGATGGAGTTTCCATAAACGCTCAACCTCCAGCCAAGTCGTACCCTTGGCAACTAGACATGACATGGAGAACAGGTCTTGCTGTGCTCCGTCGTAGCTCTCGTCCATGTACCCAGTCGTCAACACAAAGGTACCCCGCCTAACTCCAAGCGGATTGAATGGTTTCCAAAATTCTCGTAGGGGTAAGTATCCACCTAAAGGCTGTTGCACAGTGAAATCTCTCTTTCACTGGCCTAAACATCCTGACTGAATCCACTTGATTCGTCAAGTATATTTATGCCTTTAGGCAGTGGCGACGGTCCAAATCTATGAAGACAAGTAACTTATACGTAAAATCTTGACTGCAAACGACTTACAGGCGTCGATCACTGAGAATCGCAGGCCCCGTTCTTGGCGGCCTTTCGATGACCGTCGCCAAATCTTAGTTATGACAGAGACGGCAAACGGAGGTCAAACTCGGAAGTGCATCCCGCTACAGCCGCGCATGTTTGGCAAAGAGTATAGTGAGACCCGAAACTCGCATACTCGCACCAGAGTGGAAAGATCGGTGAACCGCTCAACGGTAAACACGATTGAAATGAAGGGCGCCTGCGAACGGCTGCTTGCAAGGCTGTCGGACGAACGCGACTCCGGCAATTCATCAGTCGTTTTTACGGCAGAGGCTGATAGCCTTTGCATGCAGTTTGGCGATTCATCGGAGACAATCCCAGCATTCGTGGCACAAAGCGGCAAAGAATCGGTTCAATGGTTGCAGTTTTCTGGTATGGCCCAAACGCTGCGGTTTTATCGCAAGAAGAAGATTGAAATCACAGTTTCGGATAACGAGTTGAAAATTGAACGGATGGTTTTCCGTCCGTTAACCCACGAAGTCCTGCTCGGCGAACAATAGGTGACGCGATGGGGATAGATTGCACGGGCCTTAAGCCCACAAATGAGACCGGAGAATATTTTCACAATACGGTCTGGGCCTGGCCTCCACTGTGGGATTACGTAACTGAGGAGTGTTCCGACATACTAAGCAGGCAAGATATCTATCACGGGCAATACAACTCCGGCCACAAAATCAGCCGGAAAAAAGCCACGGCCATGGGCAAACGCCTGCACAACAGGCTTCGCACCCGAAAAACTCACGCGTACGCGAAGCGCGTACGCCGCCCAGGTTACGAGCCGATAAAATCGCGCGCAATCGATGCTGCGCGGGCCGTTGCAGAGGCAGTGGGAGGCATCGCCACCGGAAAACCTGCATTTTATGTCGTGAATGTAAGACAGTTCGCCGACTTCTGCGCCGCGTCAGGTGGGTTTGAGATTTCGTGATTCTTTGATCGAAGGTGACGCCGCACGAAAGTCGGCCCCGGAGAGTCCCTAGTGACCCTTGTGCCGACTCCGCTTCCGGCGCAGCGGGAAGATGCGCTTTAGCTCCGCTAATATCTTCTTCTCGGTAGAACAGATCGGACACTTTCTTGCGAATTTTGGTTTGGCGGAGGAATAGATGTTGCGGCTCGGGTCGAACAGGTCGATGGCGAGACATTCCGCCTTGGGTACGACAGCCGGACTCGCAACTGAATAAACGTCTATACGTGTCACCCGGCTAAACCAATATTTGTCAAACGCACCGCTAGGTCGTCCTTTGCCTCGAAGTGTCCGACCAACGTACATGCACTTGCGTCCTGACCAGAATACGTAGACGCAATTGTTGCTTTTAACAAATTTGTCGTACCAGAGGCAGAAGGCAATTTTCTTAGCGCGCCTGCCGAAGCCTTTCCCACTGCTCACCCGCCATTGCCGCTTCTTGACCAGCGATTCAAATTCCTTTCGCCCTCGTTGTTTGATCAGGATCTGTCTGGCGGTCAAGCGCAGCCTCGCCAATTCATTTCCTACCTTTCTCTTACTGAAAGAAGGAACTGGACCCGAACGTCTCTTCCCTATTGCGCCGGACAGCCACGCAGTTCTCCGTCGGAACAATTTCGTAAGGTCGTTTTCGAACTGTTTTGCAAGGGCCATATGTCTCCTCGGAATTGCCGACAACTCGGAAGTGAGAGCTCGACAAACTGGGCTAGGTCGGCGCGACTCCGATTCTAAACAAGCGCGGGGGAAGCGCAAACAGGGCGGCGCTCCGTCGGGACACGATGCCGCCGAGGGGGGAGGACGCGATCGTTCAGTTGTTGAGTTTGCTGATTGTATATATTGCATAAAATGTTAGCATTATATACAATTGTACCCTGAGGAGATTTAGTTATGCCCAAGGTATTTAAAGTGGTTCGGATTCCCCGCAAGCAGGTTGAGGAGGGTGTACTTGTTACCCCTTCCGGGGCTTACACGGAGGTAAGCTTGAGTAAATTGCGCTCAAAGCTGAGTGAGATATTGAACCGGGTCCAGTATGGGAAGAAGTGTGTTTTGGTCACAAACTACGGGAAAAAAGTTGCGCAGGTGCTTCCGGTTCCGGAGGAGTAGGGTTGGAAGAGGCGAAGAGGAACAAAAGATGAAGATACAAAAGTTGCTGCAAAAGCTTCCATTCGTGGGCCAAGCCGAAGGTGAGAGACTCACGTACTACGTATTTGAGGGCAATCGTGCTTATCTCGTAGTGTCACCAAACAGTCGCGGAGGACTGAACCTGAACGTGGTTGATACAGAGGCTCCCATGGTGATTTCCCATCACTTCGGCGGACAGCGCGTCACGGGCCAGATGTTAGCCAAGAAGGGTCTCAGGCCGGATCTTTTCGGAGACAGCTTCTCCCGGTTGAATGCGCTGTACGTAATGGTTGCTCTCGGTCGCGCGAGAAAGCTGAAACAAAGACTAGGTCGGGCAATGGTATTCAAGATCAAATAGCCGGAGATCAGCTGTACAAGAGGAGTACTGCAATGACGACCTTGTTCAACTTCCGATCCAACACCAAAAACAAAACCGGAACGAGCAACAAGATTTGGAGAATCACTCGAAACGGCAGATTTGTGATGCGTAGGTGGGGCCGCGGAGCGATGTGGCACAGCCGGCCGAAATTCGTTGGCCATGGTAACGGGCCGCTCATCACTGAGCTGAAATCTGTAAGTTTGGCCAAGGAGTTTGTGAAAAGGATAGTAGCCCGAAAGATAAAGGACGGATACGATATATTGAAGTCCAAGCGACCTTAGGCGAAGGAGGGCTTCGTCGCCGCTGGGTAGGCCACCGGGGGCTGACCTTTCGTGTTCTTTGCGATCCGCTTCTGCTTACTTCTTGGGTTGTGCAGTCGGCGGAAGCAGGCCGTTTAATCGCAGATACATTGCTGCTGCGGCATAGTGATCGGCCCAGTTGCTTGCCGCTGCGATCCATGCCCAGGCCCGTGGCTGCTGTTTCCCCCCGAAGCCTTCGATGGTGTCGCCTAGTTTGGAGTCGTCCGCTTTTGCCAGCGAGGTTTCGCAGAAATCAAAGGATGCCTTCAGCGCGGTTACCAGCTTTTCTTTGCTGTCGGTATCCTGCAACTCTTCCGTTTTAGGAGCAGCTACGTCGCCAGCCTTGGAGCAGAAAAGATAATTGGCTTCCGCGATGTGGAGAACCAAGTGGCCGAATGGCTCCTGCAAGGGAGTCGGCCTGAAGCTGAACTTGTCTCCGGGCATTTCCTCCACTGCGGCTACGAGATTCTTGTGCTGGCGCGCGAGGACGTCTTTGACAACGGTGGAGACCGGGTTCTTGATCTGCTGGGAAAAGGTTGGCGACGACAAGACGCATAACGTTAGAAAAGCAAAAAAAGATTTCATCGATGTGGGTCCTCCTCGGACCGTATGAGAAACGATGATTGCGCCCTGCGGGCGCGTGGTCTTGCTCAAACTTTACCCCGGACTTCCGTCCGGGGCTCAGGTAGTTCGCTCCTTCGGAGCTACTCGCTTAACGGGCAATAACTCTTACCCGAGTGACGCCAATCCGGCGCCCATCAGCGAGAACACTAGCCACCAGCCGAACACGATCGCCAGTGACGTGCCGCGTTTTACTTTGCTCACAGTACTGAACCCGATGGCGGTGAGAACCAGCGTCCAAATCAAGAAAATGTCAAACGAGGAGGCGAGGCTATAAAGGAAAGGTGAATCGGCCGGGTTCATAAAATAGCCCGGATTTGTGCCGACTGGGTTCTGAAACGTAAATGAGTCCGGACTGGCTCCCGCCAAAAGCGACAGCATTGCAAGTACAACCCTTATCAGGCCTGGCAAAGCGGCGTACACCACAATCGCAAGGGCAATTTTGAAGGAAACATCGGCTCCCGCCGCAAACTTGAAGGTGGCGAACAAAATGGCGGCGATGATCACGAGAATCAGGAGCTGTATCAGGGGGAAGACGTAGGAGATTGTCTTGGTGATTTTTGTGCCAGTCTCCAGCCTTTGCTCCTTCTGGTCTGGAGGCAGTTGGTCTATCTGCTCCTGCTGCTTAGGCTGCGCGCGCATCTGATTTTCCATGGCCTTGCGGAAGCCAACTTTTTGGCCTCCAACGTAAACGAACGCCATCGAGAAGATCACCATCAGCAAAAACGGTCCCCACCAGCTTGCATTGCGGCGCAAGTCAGCGAAAGTTTTCGACGGAGCGATAAAGGTGTCGATGATCCGCTCGGGTTCGGAAAGCGGTGCGACTGGTTCGGGAACAGGCAACGGAGTTATCGGCTGAGCAGCCATGGGATATCCCCCTTTTGGTCGAGCGGATTATAGACCGGGTGGTCGAAAGTGAACAAGAGGAGGGGTTTTCCCGTGAAAACAAATCCGTGGCGTTGGAGTGACCCTCGATTGAAGATTTTTGGGATTGAAGATTTTAGAATTGAAAATCTCAGGATTGAAATTTGTACTAGACTGCAACCTTTGGTGTGGCTTCCAGCAGGCTTCGCGTATAGGGATGATTGGGTTGTGAGGTGATTTGTTCGGTGGCGCCTATCTCAACAATTTTTCCGCGGTACATGACGGCAATCCGGGTCGCCAGATATCGAACTATCGGCATGGAATGGGAGATGAATAGATAGGTCAGTCCGAAGTCGCGCTGCAGTTGCGCCATCAGGTTGACGATCTGTGCGCCAACGCTGACGTCGAGCGCGGAAACTGGTTCGTCCGCGACAATAAATTTTGGCCGTAAGGCAAGGGCACGTGCGATCACGATACGCTGGCGCTGTCCTCCACTGAACTCATGGGGGAAGCGCCGCATGGCGGACTCATCCAGACCTACCGCCCGCAGCGATTCGCTGACACGGATACGCAGTGTGGAACCTTTTGTATTTCTGCGCATCTTCTGGTCAGCGGTCTTCCTATGAATGATTAGCGGCTCACTGATTATGTCCTCGACGCGCATTCTAGGGTCGAGCGATCCAAAAGGATCCTGGAAAATGATTTGCATTTGGCTGCGTAGCCGGCGCATCTCTCCGGAGCTTGCTGCAAGAAGGTCCTGTCCGTTGAAATGGACTGTCCCTGAAGTTGGTTCGACTAGCCGTAAAATCAGCCTTCCGAGAGTGCTTTTCCCCGATCCCGACTCACCAACCAGGCCGAGAGTTTCGCCGGGTTGGATGTGGAATGAGACGTCGTCGACGGCGCGAACCTCGCCGGTTGCGCCTCCTCCGAAGATAGACTCCCCGAGGGCAAAGACTTTGGTCAGATTTCGAATTTCCAGCAGAGACACGGTGGCATGGTACCAGAGCCTAAAGTTTGCTTTTCATGACGACGCTTGGTGGTGGGCCAGCCGGGAAGGCAGGTAGAATAGGGCCTAATGTCAACATTGCCTCTTCCGATAGCGGCTTTTGTAGCTGGCCTGGTCTCATTCCTTTCACCCTGCGTACTTCCGTTGGTGCCGGGCTACGTCTCTCTAATCTCAGGCGTCGGTGTCGAGGAACTGAAAACCCAGCAAACACACTTGTTGCGGAAGGTGATGCTCAACTCCGTCGGCTTCGTCGTGGGTTTCAGCGTGGTCTTTATCTCTTTGGGAGCGATTTCGACGGAAGTGGGACAGGTAATGGCTCGCTACAAATCGGTCCTGGGGCAAGTTGCGGGAGTCGTCATCATTCTTTTCGGATTGCATCTGACGGGTATTCTTAAGATTAATGCACTCTACTCCGACAAACGCCTGCACAATGTGAAGGGTGGCAGCACAGTTTGGGGAGCTTTTCTAATCGGATTTGCCTTCGCCTTTGGGTGGACGCCTTGCGTGGGGCCGATCCTTTCCGTCATTCTTGGCTTTGCCGCGACGCAAGATTCGGTCGCGAAAGGAGTATTTCTGCTGTCAGTATATTCGCTGGGATTGGCCGTGCCATTCCTTCTCACATCCCTCGGTATTGAACGTTTCCTTAAGTTCTACAGCCGCTTTAAGACTCACATGCACGCACTGGAAGTGGCCAGCGGAGGCCTGCTGATCGTACTCGGCATTCTTCTGATTTTTGGCCGCTTCACTCTGTTGGCAAATTACTTTTCATTCCTGAGGCGATTTTCCTTATGAAGGGAAGCGAGCGCTCGTGAAACGTGATCCGGTCGTAATCATTGTGGTGGCCATGGTGGTCACACTGATGCTGGTTTTCGGCATTCAAAAGTCCCGGCGCTCGTCTGGCGATCCTGTAGTCGGGGGAGCGGATCTGCGTGGAAAGACGGCGCCCGATTTCACCCTGCAATCTCTTGATGGAAAAACCCTTCGCCTCTCAGATTTCCGCGGCAAAGCGGTTGTCCTCAACTTTTGGGCGACCTGGTGTGAGCCATGCAAAATCGAAATGCCTTGGTTCGTGGATTTGCAAAAGAAGTACGCATCCGAGGGATTGCAAATACTTGGCGTCGCGATGGACGATGCCAGTCCTCAAGAGATCGAAAAGTTCGCCAAGCAGATGGAAGTGAATTATCCGGTGATGGTTGGCAAAGACAGCGTTGGCGATGCGTATGGGGGCGTACAGTTTCTCCCAGCCACGTTCTATATCGGTCGCGATGGCAGGGTTATAGAGAGAGTCTTTGGGATCAAAGGCCGGGGGGAGATCGAGGACGCGGTTAAAAAGGCGCTTGCTCAGGGTCAAGCTCAAGCACAGAAATGAATCGAGAGATCAATCGCCGCAAACTAGTGTTGTTCTTGATCGCTGTACTTTCAGCGCGCACGAACGCTCAGGAATCCTTTAGCCAAAAATCGCCCTCCGTCACTCTCTTGCCAGTGCCAATTGAGACTGTGACCCGCGGGAAACCTGGGACAGTCAAGCTTCAGTTCCGCGTGAGTCCGGGTTTTCACATCAATTCCAATACTCCCAAACAGGACTACTTAATACCTACCGACCTCAAGGTGGATCCGCCGACAGATATTATCGTTGGAAAAGTTTATTATCGCCCGGGCGTCGACATCAGCCTCCCGTTCGCTCCCGACGAAAAACTGAATGTCTACACGGGGCCGTTCGATGTGTTCGTGACCGTGCGTCCGCTGGCGTCGGTATTGCCGGGTAAATACGCTTTTCGCGGGACGTTGAAATACCAGGCTTGCGATAATGCGGCTTGCTATCCGCCCAAGAAGTTGCCAGTGGATTTCGAAGTCAGAGTAGTGAAGGGAGAGTCTGTCGCGAAGAAAAATCCAGCACAGAGTCCCGATGTGCATCGGTAGAATCTGCTAAGAAGACGTTTCTCTTAGCCTCTTAACCGTTCTTTCTTTTCCCAGCGAAGTCATGACTGCGAATAAGCTTGGCGCCACTCCCTGCCCCGTCAAAGCCACTCTCGCGCCATTGATCAATACTCCGGCCTTAACGTTCTTTTCGGCTGCAAAATCGCGCAAGATTTTTTCCAGCGTAGGCTCCGTGAAGTCCTCGGAGATCTCATAGCGCTCACTGAGATCGACTAGCATCGCGCGCACGAATTCGTCCTTCATAAATTTCGCAACAGCGTCAGCATCGTGAGTGAAATCATCAGTAAAAAATCCGCGAAATGAGGTTGCGAAATCCTTCAGGCTGCGGGCACGAGGCTTCAGCAGGTCAATGGTGACGAGAAGCGACTCGCGATTGTGGATTGTGGGCTCGACGCCAGCTTTCTTCCATTCTTCTCCGATCAGAGGAAGCAATTTCTCCGCCGGATACGACCGAATATATTCTGTGTTGAACCAGTCCAGCTTGTCGCGATCGAAGACAGCATTAGACCGCGAGACCGCGTTCAAATCAAAAAGAGAGATTAGTTGCTGGTCGCCCATAATTTCAGGCGACCCCTCCGGCGGCGACCAGCCCAACTGAGCTAGAAAATTACGAAATGCTTCGGGAACAATTCCTTCTTCCCGATAAGCAAGCACACTAGTCGCGCCGTGACGCTTGCTGAGACGGGTTTTGTCGGGACCCAGAATCAGAGGCACATGCGCAAACGCCGGCAGCGGGGCACCGAGAGCCTCATAGAGCAGCACCTGCTTGGGGGTGTTCGAAATATGATCAGCGCCGCGGATAATATGAGTGATCCTCATATCGATATCGTCCGCCACCACGCTTAAATGATATGTAGGGCCGTTGTCGGATCGCAGTAAGACAAAGTCTTCCAGTTCAGCATTAGCGAATTCCAGCCGCCCGAAGACGATATCGTCGAAGGATGTCGTTCCTGACTCGGGAACTTTGAATCTTATTACGGCGGCCTCTCCTGAACTCCGCCGCCGCATTGCCTCCTCGCGAGAGATGTTGCGGCAAGTCCCCTCGTATTTCGGAGGACGTCCTTCGGCGGTGGCAAGTGTTCGTCGGCGCTCCAGTTCTTCCTTCGAGCAGAAGCAATAATAAGCATGCCCCGAGGCCATCATCAGACCTGCAATCCCGCGGTAGTGGCCTGTCCGCTGGGTTTGATAAAACGGCCCCTCGTCCCAATCCAGGCCCAGCCAGCTCATCCCTTGAAGAATGCCTTCCACCATCTCTGACGTAGACCGTTCGGCATCGGTATCTTCAATGCGCAGTACCAACTTGCCGCCCTGATGACGGGCAAATAGCCAGTTAAAAAGGGCGGTCCGGGCCCCACCGACGTGCAAATAACCGGTGGGAGAAGGCGCAAACCTGACGCGCACAGAGGAATCGGGCATTGGGCGCCTTATTTCAGCGGCCCCGGATGGGATGTCCATATAAGAGTGGAGACCAAAATCCTACGGTTTCAAGAGAAACATCGTCAAGGCGAGGATAGAGTACTGCAAAATTCCCAGTTCGTAGGGTGACAATAGTCAACTGGTTGATGTACCCGACGGGTATTGTTTTGCCTCCGTTCGTGTGAAAACATTGAGAGGCTGCTCCGCCCAGCGTAAGGGCGAATCTCGCATACCCAGATGAATAGCCTAACCATTGGCGTGGTGATCGTACCGGGGATCGTAGCCCTGCTGCTTTTCCTGGTGTTCACCTACCTGTATGAGCAAAGCCGCCAAGCCTACTTTCGAGCATGGCAGTTGGGGTGGGGTGCGTACACACTGCACTTTGCGTTGGACGCTTATGGCGCATTCCGCGGATACAGCGCGTTGCTGTCGCTCGTCACCTCATTGTTGCTTGTGGCAATGGCGCTCTGTATTTTCGTCTCCACGCGGCTGATGCGCCGGATGGCGGGTTCGCAGCGACGTGAAAAATTCCGGCTGCGCTGGTATGAAATCGCTCTTGCCATTGCGGGAACAGCCCTCGCCTGCTGGAATTTGGCGTCACACATTGCCAACGGCGCTTTTCGTCCAGAGCTGCTCATCAATCCGCAGTTCCGCGTCGAGATTGGCCTGGCTGCGGTGCTTCTCTATTGTTCGTTTTATTTCTATAAGTTTGGGCACCGGAGGAATTCGGTAGCGTTCACATTGCTCGCGGTCTCGCTGGCCTTGTGGGCGGTTCTCATCGCATTCGGACAGTTTCATGGTCCGGTGGCAGCGATGTTCGGGATCACCGGGGATCTGCTTGGTCCTCTGCCGCAAATGCTTTTGGGAATCGCAATGGTGATGGTGCTCTTTGAGAATGAGCGGGACGCGGTGCAGGAAAACGCTCTTGCTTTTTCGACACTCGGAGTGGATCCGACGAGGTTGCTCTCAGCCGACGCCCTCGTTCCTACAATGCAAAGCATTTTGGACCGCCTGGTGGCTCCGCTTCCAACCGATCGCGCAGTTATTTACATCAGCGAACGCTGGCGCGCAATTTTGCCATCCGTGCAGCAAGGCTTTTCGCCCGAATTTCTGAGCGAGCTGGAGAAAAGCGGGGCCGGAGAATATGTCCAGGAACTCGCGTACCGCCGGGGCGGTTTTGTCGCGTTTCAGAATGTACCTGACATGGCAGAGCCTCTTCCGGGCCTTCCTGGTAACCGTTTCGAGGACTTCCAGCGCGTGCTGAAGGAAGCCAGCGTTCGCAATCTCACCGCGGTCAGCCTGCAAACTCGAGAGCACAATTTCGGGGTAATTTTATTTCCCCACACCGAGCGCCGTATTTTTGGAGCTTCGAATTTGCGGCTACTGATCGGCCTGGCGTTGCAGATAGGTTTGACACTCGAAAACTATCTGGTAATGCACGATTCGCAGCGGCGGACGAAAGAATACGAATTGCTGACTCAGATGGGTCAGGTCATAAGCTCACGCCTCGATCAAGATGAGGTGTTGCGCGCGATTCAGGAAGAGTTGGGAAGGGTTTTTGACACCAGCAACTTCTTCGTGGCCTTTCGAGACGGCGAGAATCTCCGTTTTGAGTTGGAGATTGAAAATGGCGTGGTTCTACCTAAGCGCTCGCGCAAGCTCGACAATGGCCTGACGGAACATATTATCCGGACAGGAGAACCTCTTTTGATTCGTTCGGATGTCGAAAAGACCCGCGAACGGTTAGGCGCAACTTTCGCGCCGAAACGGCCGTCGAAATCCTTCTGCGGAGTGCCGATTGTGTTTGGCGGCAAGAGCGAGGGCGCGATGGTGGCTACGAGTCCGGATCGCGAGTACGTGTTCGAGGGGCGTGACCTGGAGATCCTTAAGACCGCGGCAGGTCAGGTCTCGGTGGCAGTCGAGAATGCCCGCTTATTTGGCGAGGAGCAGCGTAGATCAAAGCAGTTCGCTTTCTTGAATAACATTTCCAAGACCGCCATCTCAAGCGAGGATGCAGAACAGATGCTGGCGGAGATCGTCGGACACATCCAGCGTAATTTTAACTTTGATCACATTGGCATCGGCATTCTCGACTATGCAACCAAGGACATCGAGATCAAGGCAGAGGCCGGCACGACTGCGAAGGCTCTAGGGAAGCGTATACCGCTCGGAACGGGAATTCTGGGGCGCGTGGCGCGCACGGGAGAGACAGCATTAGTACAAACCACGAGCGACGGACATCTTCAGGGTATCCTCCCGGAATCTCGCTCCGTACTGTGCATGCCGATCAGCTATGGCGAGACATTGTTGGGAGTGCTCAACGTCGAGAGCAGGGAAGAGGACGCTTTTACTCCGCAGGATGTTTTGGTCATGAATACTCTGGCTGACTTGCTGGCCACCGCGCTTCACAATTCGTTCGTGTTTCAGAAGCTGCAGCAGCAGTCCATAACCGACGGCCTCACCGGAATTAAGACGCGGCGCTTTTTCTGGGAAGCACTGTCTTCCGAGTGGAAGCGGGCATCGCGTTCTGGGCGGCCATTCTCGGTGGTGCTAATCGATCTCGATAAGTTCAAAGAAGTAAATGACACCCTGGGACATCTCGAAGGAGACCTAGTCCTAGCCCGGGTTGGACGGTTGCTGGAACAAAAATGCCGGCAGTCGAACGTGGTGGCACGCTATGGCGGCGACGAATTCATCATCCTCATGCCGGAAACTGGCGTTGAACAAGCGCAGATTTTGGCTGAGCGCCTGCGGCTATGGCTTGCTACAGACACAATGCTGAGCGAACACCACATTACTGGCAGTTTCGGCGTAGCGAGCTTCCCGGTCCATGGCTTTTCAGCGGAAGATATTATCCGGGTTGCAGACGCTGGCATGTATGTTTCGAAACATGCTGGAGGCGATCGCGTTTCCACGGCCGAAGAATTTGGTGGTGATGAAAATGGCGCAGTGCAGCGCCAGCTCATTTCAGGATACATAGAAGGTTTTCTGCAACGCGAGCATACGGGTCCCGAACACCTGGAAGAACTGATCAGCGTGCTACAGAAATTTTGCGGTTCAGAGGATGGCTGCAATCAGCAGTTGCTGAAAGAATCCATTGCGGCATTAACACGCGCCACGGAACTTCGCGACGTAAGCAGCGCCGGACATGGAGAAATGGTGAGTCACTATTGCGAAGTTATGGCACGTGCACTGGCTTTTTCTCCGGAGGAAATCGCCGAGCTCACCTATGCTGGACGGGTGCATGACGTGGGAAAGATTATCGTCCCCGAACGGATTTTGAATAAAGCTGGTCCGCTCACCGATGACGAGTTTTATGTGGTTAAAATGCATGCGCGGGTCGGCTCGGAGATCGTCGCAACTCTACCGCGGAGCGGGATGATGGTCAAAGCCATCGAATGTCATCATGAGGCTTTCGACGGCAGCGGCTACCCAGCCGGATTGCGTGGCGAGGAAATCCCGCTTTGGGCGCGGATTCTGTCGGTTGCCGACGCCTACGCAAATATGACGGCGGATTGTTCCTTCTCGAATGCCAGAAGCAGCGATCAGGCCCTGGTCGAATTGGGAAAGATGAGCGGCGTTCGATTCGACGGCATGTTGGTCCGGATTTTGGTTCGCGAGCTTAAAGCGGAAAGAGCACAATCGAATCCGTAGTACTCGCCAGTAAAAAGTTAAGCTGGGTCCTCGAAATAACTCACCATGAATCCATCATTCTCTTTATCTGGGAAAGTGGCCCTGATTACTGGCGGGTCGCGCGGCATCGGCGCGGCCGCCGTGCGCTTATTCGTCGCGACCGGCGCGCGAGTCTTTTTTAATTATCAGAAAGCTGGAACTCGGGCCAGTCAGCTTATCGAAGAACTGGGAGCTGAGAACTGCGCCGCAATGGAGTGCGATCTTTCAGGAACAGAGACTGCCAGTTCCTTGGTAGAAGCTGCGGTGAGCCGTTTCGGTCGATTGGATATCCTCGTTGCAAATCACGGGGTCTGGCCTGCCACCGACACGTCAGTCGATGAAGTGTCGGACGAGCAATGGCACAACACTGTCTCTATCAACCTCGATAGTGTCTTTGCGTTAGTCAAACATTCTGTCGCGCAGATGAAGGCGCAGCAGAGAATTGACGAGGCGGCGTCCGGGCACATTGTCCTTGTAAGCTCCACGGCCGGACAGCGCGGGGAGGCCTTTCATTGTGACTATGCGGCGACCAAAGGAGCACTCATTAGCATGGTCAAAGGACTCGCAACCGAGCTTGCGCGCGACAGGATTTACGTGAATTGCGTGGCTCCAGGATGGGTTCATACTGACATGTCCGCTCCGGCGTTGAATGATCCGGAGATTCGCAAGCGCGTTTTGGAGACGATCCCATTGGGGCGGGCTGCTACGCCTGAAGAGATCGCAGCTCCAATTCTGTTCCTATGCACAAAATTTGCAGGATTTATTACTGGCGAAATCTTGAACGTGAATGGCGGGGCGGTGCTTGCAGGGTAGATAGATTCGCTCAGTAGGACTATTTCTAGTTACCCTCCGCAACAACTTCCGTACTTTCTCGAATCTCGTCGAGCTTTTCTGCCATCGCATACTTCAGCTCGTCGATTCCTTTCCCAGTAACGGCCGAAATGGGATACAAATCGATCCCCTGCTTCTTGGCATATTTTTTCAACTTCGCCAGCTTTTCTTTGTTCGCAACATCAATCTTCGACGCCACCAGAATGGTCGGCTTCTCGTCCAGCTTGCCGCCAAAACTCTTCAACTCCTTCGTGATCACCTCGACGTCCTTAACCGGATCCGGCCTTCCGCTGTCATCGGACACGTCCACCATGTGAGCAAGCAGTCTGGTTCGCTCGATGTGCCGCAAGAATTGCGTGCCCAATCCAGCGCCTAAGTGCGCCCCTTCGATTAGGCCAGGAATGTCGGCTACTACAAAGCTTTTTTCATCCCGCGCTGCGCCAACTACAACCACGCCAAGGTTTGGCTGCAAAGTTGTGAACGGATAATCCGCCACTTTGGGACGCGCCGCTGAGATGTTCGAGATCAAAGTGGATTTCCCGACATTCGGATAACCAACTAGCCCGACGTCGGCGAGCAGCTTCAGTTCCATGCGGAAAACTCGCTCTTCTCCTGGGCGTCCATCTTCATGCTCACGCGGTGCCTGATGCGTCGACGTCGCGAAACGCGCGTTGCCACGGCCTCCGCGGCCGCCACACGCAACGACGATCCGCTCGTCAGGACGCGAGAAGTCGTGCACTTTTTCGCCCGTATCCGCGTCATACAAGATTGTGCCTACGGGAACTTTTAGGACTATCCCTTCGCCCTCGCGTCCCTTCTTGTTCGACCCTTCGCCATGGCGTCCACGCTGGGCTTTGTATTCAGGATTGAACCGAAAATGAACCAGCGTGTTATGCCGCTCGCTGGATTCCATGACGATGTCGCCACCATCACCGCCGTCACCGCCCGACGGCCCGCCGCGCGGGACAAACTTCTCGCGGCGAAACGCCAGGCAGCCGTTGCCGCCATCCCCAGCCTTGACTCGAATTGTGGCTTCATCAATAAACATTTGCCTGTGTGGGGACGGGCACTCCTGCCCGTCCAAGCCGAGCAAGCTCGGCAGAATCTTGACCCAACAAAAAAAGCCTCGACCGGAGGCGAGGCTGCTGGCCGCTCTGGCAGCCCTGATTTAGATGAAAATTATTCGGCTTCTAGCGGTTCGACCATCACAAACTTTCCCATTTGTCCGCGGTCTTTGAACTTGATACGACCGCTGATCTTCGCGAATAATGTGTCGTCGCAGCCTCGTCCAACATTCAGCCCCGGCTTCACCTTTGTCCCGCGTTGCCGCACGATGATCGTTCCGCCGGGAACAATCTGACCACCGAAAGCCTTAAACCCGAGCCTCTGCGCGTTCGAATCGCGCCCGTTTCGTGAAGTACCTTGCCCTTTTTTATGTGCCATAAATTGATCCTTTGCAACCTGGTGATGCGCGATACCTGCTTACGTTTTCTTCTTCGTAACCGGCTTCTTATGAACGGCCTTCTTAGCCACGACTTTCTTTTTTGGATGCGCCTTTGCTTTTGCCGCGACCCCGTGGTCGTCAGACTCGATAGGAGCTATCTTCTTGACCTTGGGTTCCTTTTTCGGCAACTCTGGCGCTTTGAAGGATTGCCCATCAAACCCAATCTCAGTAATCCGAACCGCCGTATATCCTTGGCGGTGCCCGCGAAGCTTTTTGTATTGCTTCTTGCGCTTATAGTGAAAGACGAGAATTTTCTTTGCCCGTCCCTGTTCCACAACTTCGCCGATAACCGACGCACCCGATCCCGGGCGGCCAATCTGGCCCTGCTCGCCGGACACGGCCAGCACGTCGTTGAACTCAATCTTCCCATCTTTTCCATCGCCCTGATTTTCCAGGCGAATCACATCCCCGGGCGCCACACGGTATTGCTTGCCACCGGCGCGGATGACCGCGTACATACTTATGCCTCCATCAAAAATAACCCATCACACCGAGATGCGATCTTGGGAACCCGCTGATTTTTCGTGCTTGCTGCCCGCCTCGCCCTCTAATCGGCTAACTACGCGGGCGGATCCAGAATGGAACCGCAGCTACAGGCAAACTCAACTAGTCTATCGTGCGGGGATACAACCGTCAAACACTTGTACTCGTCATTGCGGACTGGGACAAAACACCGATGCCCAGAACTAGAATCGTTCACTTCACCTGTGGCGAATCCTCGGTCGCGACTTTCTCTTCGTTTGCATGAATGACGCCGTCCTCATTCGTGTAAAACGAGCGATGGTTAGCATCGAGTTGCTTCGGGGTTAGCGTTAGCTCATAACCGTCCTTGTGGGAGCGAAAACCAACTGTGTAGTCGCCGCGATCGGTTTCGGTCATTCGACGGGTAAAAGAGCCGGTGTGGACCAGTTGACTCAGCGCGGTCGCATACTTGCCGGTTTTCTTCTCATATTGACGCTGGGCCCGGACCACCGTGCGCATATAGCCCAGGGCATTGGCTTCGGATTCTGAACGTGCTGGGTCGCCGTGGAATTTTGGCTGATATGGAGTCTGCCCGGTAGCGGCAACGGCGGTTACGAGCAATAATGCCGCAATCTTGTGGTGAAACCCTATTTTCATCCATGCTCCTTATTTCCGGTTAGATGCATATCATGTTACCCCCGTAATTCCGAACGGCTCAGTAAGCTTTGATTCCCACGGGAATGCGTCTAAGCTAACCACATTCGACCTCACATAGGAAGGCTATGAAAGCTGCGACTGGCGTAAAAACCGCACCTATAAAGAAGCCACTGATTCGCCTTGCGGTGGTGGAGAGTGATCCGCTGCGTTTTGTGGGATTTCGGGCGCTGTTCGACTCCGAACCGGATTTTGAGCTGATTTCAGCGTCACTTTCTGAAATTAGCGCGCTCCAGGGAATTGACTTGATTCTTCTGGGAAACCGAAATGGCCAGAATCTTTTTGACTTGATGGCCAGTTTAAAGGCTGCCCGGCCCGACTTACGCATTATCGTCACGGGCGCCGGAATCGATGAGGAGACCATCCTAAAGGCCGTAGCTGCGGGGGCTAAAGGCTACGTGGACGAGGCTGCCTCACCCGCAGAATTCGTTCAGGCGATCCGGATTGTCAATCAAGGTTCGGTGTGGGCGCCGCGTCGTGTGCTTTCGATGTTCATTGAGCGCGTCAGTTCTTCGCCAGGACGCATTTTCCCGGCAGGCCGAGTCACCTTCACTGACCGCGAAAAAGAAGTGCTGGAGATGCTGGTTGCCGGCCGATCGAACAAAGAAATAGGGTCGGCGCTGGGAATTGAAGAGCGGACGGTTAAAGCGCATGTAGCAAAGTTGATGCGCAAAGTAGGCGTACAGAACCGTATCGCCCTGTCAGTCCATGCTATTACGCACTCGTTAGTAACTGCGAAGTAATCCTAGCTCATCAGTGGTAGAGACGCAGCTTGCTGCGTCTGTTGTCCTTCACATAACATTGCCGGCGGGTAATGTTATTTCCTGCCTCGGGACTTACGTTTTTTGGATGTCGCCGTCAATCACTCCTGTATTCTTCTCTTTTGAAAAACAGACCTTCCGAGAGGTGAACGTGACTTCGTTGAAGCCGCTAATTCTTTTGCTGGCCATTTCAATTTCAACTTCCGTTTTCGCTCAAAACAGCTCCGCGGCAAAATCGCCGGCTAAGCAGGAAGACCTTCCGCAACTCGACCATTTCAGTTTGGACCAAATAGACCATAGCATCGATCCATGCGTTGATTTCTATCAGTACACATGCGGAAAGTGGATTGCCAACAATCCAATTCCGGCCGATCGGTCTTCATGGGGACCTGATGGCAAGCTTGAACTGTGGAATCAGAGCGTCCTGAGGGAGGTATTAGAGACGGCATCGAAGGACGACGGGGGACGAAGTGCCACGGAGCAGAAAATCGGCGACTACTACAGTTCTTGCATGGATGAGTCTGCCATCAACGCGAAGGGAATCGGCGCGATACAGCCGGAGCTCGATCGAATCGCGGCTGTGAAAGAAAAGTCACAACTCGCCGCAGAGTTGGCCCACATGCATCAAATCACGAATGTGCTGGCAGGTGGGAATAACTCTGGATCAAAAACTGCTCTGTTCGGATTCAGTTCTGGGCAGGATCTTGACGACGCCAGCAAAGTGGTCGCGCAGCTGGATCAAGGCGGGCTCGGACTGCCCGATCGCGACTACTATCTGAAAGACGATGCAAAGTCCGTCGAAACCCGCCAACAATATCTAACTCACGTGCAAAACACTTTTAAGCTGTTGGGCGAAAATCCCACCCAAGCGGCGGCCGACGCGAAAATAGTGATGGAGATAGAAACCGCATTGGCGAAGGGTTCCATGGATATCGTGAAAAGGCGCGATCCTGCGAATCTCGATCACAAATTGTCCATCACCGAACTTCGAGCTTTAACTCCCGCGTTCTCGTGGGATGAATACTTGAAAGATGTCGCCTCCCCACCCACCGAGCATTACCTGGTTGCCACTCCTGATTTTTTCAAGGCGGTGAATCAGATGATTGCGGACACACCGCTGAATGATTGGAAAGCGTATCTTCGGTGGCAGTTGGCCGACGCCTCGTCATCTCTCCTCAGCTCGCCGTTTGTGGAAGAGTCATTCGATTTTTATGGACGTAAAATGCGCGGCGAAAAAGAATTGCGTCCGCGATGGAAGCGCTGCGTGGATTACGTGGACCGTGACCTTGGAGAGGCTCTCGGCCAGGCATACGTGGATCGAGCCTTCGGAGCTGATGGAAAGGCTCGAACGCTCAGACTAGTTCATGCACTGGAAGCCGCTTACGGAACTGATATTCAACAACTCGATTGGATGACGCCGGCAACCAAGAAAGAAGCCTTGTTGAAGCTACACAAAATCGAAGACAAAATTGGATACCCCGATCACTGGCGCGACTATTCCAGCCTGAACATTGTCCGCGGCGATGCCTTAGGCAATGCCTATCGAAGCGGAGAGTTCGAGCTGAAGCGGGAGTTGGCAAAGATCGGTAAACCAGTCGATCGCGAGGAGTGGGGAATGACCCCGCCCACCGTCAACGCTTATTACGATCCACAGTTGAACACGATTAATTTTCCTGCCGGCATTTTGCAGCCGCCGTATTTCGACAAGCAAATGGATGACGCGGTGAACTACGGAGAAGCCGGCGCCACCATAGGCCACGAAATGACCCATGGCTTTGACGATGAAGGACGCAAGTTCGATTTAAATGGCAACCTTCGAGATTGGTGGACAGCCGAGGATGGCAAGGAGTTCGAGAGTCGCGCCAAGTGCATATCCAGCGAATATTCCGGCTTTGACGCAGTTCCCGGACTTCATTTAAACGGCGATCTTACGTTAGGTGAAAACACCGCGGACAACGGTGGCACTCGGATCGCGCTGATGGCTTTATTAAGCACGCTCGCCGCGGACGGGAAGAGCGATGAAAAGATCGACGGCCTCACTCCCGAGCAAAGATTTTTTCTCGCCTATGGCGAATCGTGGTGTTCTCACTGGACCCCGGAATTGCTTCGGCTGGAGGCGCAATCGAATCCTCACGCTCCCCCTCAATATCGAGTGAATGGAGTTGTTTCGAACATGCCCGAGTTTCAAAAGGCGTTCAACTGCAAGAAGGGACAACCCATGGTACGAGACCAGGCGTGCCACGTTTGGTAGGCTGCTCGCGGATTTTAGTTGGCAGCTTTCTCAGCTTCGGCTACGCTGCCGTGGAATTTAAAAAAGCCGTCAACGCGAGTTATCTTCAGGGCGTTGAGGACGCGCTCATTAACACCGACCAACCCGAGACTGCGCCCATCCTTAGAATGGCTGACGTGAGCGCCCACCAGGGCTCCGATGCCCGCGGAATCCATATAGGGCACGCCCGTCAGGTCGAGGATCAACTTCGGTGCGCTGTTGGACCGAACCTTGGCCTGAAATTCAAAGAGATTGCTAATGGTTACGGGTCCGGTAAGACGTAGCAGAGAGTGACCAGATCCGGGAAGATCTTCAATGACCAGGGGCTCTTGAGGCATCGCCAAATATTAGCTCCGCTTAGGTATCAAATTGTTACAGCAATGTTAATTCTATTGCCACTCCTCCTCAGTAGATGACCGGCGCTGAGTCCCTAGGCCCCTAAGACGAAGAGTGAACGGGCTTGCGAAAAGACTGCGCAATCACTGCGGCCAGGGTGAATAAGGTGATGAGAGAGATCGCGCCTAGAGACGCCACGCAGTAGACGCACCAAACCCCGAGTACGTGAGCTTCAACGTTCGCCAAGTAAAGGGAAAAGCCCAATCCGGCTAAAGATGCGCCAAGCAGAACACGATACGCACGCCTAAAGGCCAGACCCGCAATGAGGAAATATCCCACGATTCCAATCACAGCGACCGGAACACCTCCCAGAACAGCGTACAGGCTGTGATTCACGATTCCGCAATCCCATTTTTCATTGATGTCGCAGGGAGAGACGTCTGTGCGATAGTGCTCTCGAAGCGCCAAAGAAGAGACGGCGATCCCGATGAAAGCCAGGACGATCAGTAACCATCTCATGCGGCGCTCGCTTGTGCGACGGACAAGGCCGAGCTGGGCTTGGGAGCGGGCGGCGCGGCTTGCTTGACTTTAATATTTTCGAGCCAGCTGTCGTCGCCTTTGACCACCACGTCCGCGCTGATCTTGTCTCCCGGAGAGAGTTTGTCCATCAGGCTTGGGTCTTTGACGTCATAGGGCATCTGCATAGCCGACATAAATCCTGGAATATCATCGCCATCTACGGTGAGCGATTTGTTGGGCTTGTCTACGGCAATCACGCGCCCGGTGAGTTGATAATGCTTCACGCCTGCGTCCTGCGGTTGCTGCGTGGCCTGAGTATTCGTCTCCGGGCTCTTCTTGGTACAAGAGGTCAGGGCAAATATGCAGGCTAAAGCGACGGCAAGTGAAGCTCGCCACAGTGATGAGTGATGGTTATTCATGAGTGTCCCCCACGTAATCCTTGTTAATCAGTCTTATATTAATAGTGAAATCGATAACGAAATTCCACGAAAATTTCACGCGGATCGTTCCAATGGAACCCTCCGAATGTCACGCTGTTGTCTAGCTCTACGCGGCGGTTGGCCACGTTCAAGGCAGTCGCTGAAGCTGAGATGCGCTCCCCAAAGTCCTTTCCGAGGGAAAGGTCGAAAGTAGTATGTTGGGGCAAGTTATTGCCCGGATATGGCTCACCTGGGAACGCGTTGGTGAAGCCAGAGCCATAATAGATGCTGGTTGAGGCATAACTGCGCCAGGGAAGGCTGACATTCCCCACGACACTCAAAGTGTTGCGTTGGTCGTGATCGAGCGGATGTAAGCCCGCGGGTAGGGCAAAATTGGTCAAGCCGCCCGTTATAGCGCCACCGCCTTCCGCGATTTGGTTGGAATATGCCAGGTGAATCTGCCCTCGGCGGGCGATGAGCGGAGAACTCAGCGTGAGTTCCCACCCTCGAATCAAACCTTGAGCGATGGTAATGGGGAAGAAGAGATTGGATTCCCCGATGTTGTTGTGGTCGAAGAAATTTACCACATTGGTTCTGAAGTTGTCGGCGTCGAGAACCCATCCACGCAGGGGAATAGTGACGCCGAATTGATGTTCCTCATCGCGCTCGCCATGCAGTGGAATGAATGCCAGGTTGTTAGCCCCGACGAATTCCAGCAATGGTCCGGAGGCGGTTATCAATGGCGGTGCCTGGTAATAGTGGCCGTAGAAGGCGCGGAAGACCCAGTGCAGATGAGGAACCACGGCAGCCGCTCCGAAACGTGGGCTGATGGCGCTTTCTGAAACGCCTCCGGAAAAATGCGTGGGCCGCATTCCGGCCGTGAGCGTGAGCCAGGAAAGAGGTTTGAACTTGTCATCGACGAAGAACGCTTCCAAATTGCCGGACGGATGCTCGCTATCGGTAAACGGCGGGTTTCTGCTACCGTCGTTGAAGATTGCGCCAAAGAGCTGGCTGTCTTGCTGGTAGAAGGTGTACAAACCCACTTGCAGATTATTCTTCGCCACGTTTGCGGCGAAACTCACCTGACCCCCACCGTAGGTTGAGCCGCGATTTTGCGTCGTCGCCACCGGAACGTCTTCCGGCGAGCTTGAATAATCGGCGCGGTTGTAATGAAAAAAGGGCGAGACCGTCAGCAGGAGTTTTGAGTTGAAAGTGTGAACCCAAGAGAAATTCACGAGGGCATCCGATTCGTGGTCGCCATCGCGTAGGCCGATGGTGGAGTACTGACCATCGACGGGATTGTTCTCGATATCGTCCGGGTAGGGGTCGTAGGGGATCTGGTAATAGTCCTTGCGTAGATTGGTCACAAGGCGCAGCTGGTTTGAGGGATCCACATTGAAGATCAGCGAGGCGAATCCTCCATAACCGTTTTCGGCGTCGTGAACCACCTGCGGGACTGGAGTCTGAATCCCGAGATCACTGCGGTTTCCGTTCAAGCTGACGTAATAGGCGAAGCGCTCGCTATGGCTGCCGAAGTTGAACTGGTCGTTCGTCTGATAGAAGTTGCCTGCGCTCAGAATCAGCTCGGCTTCGTTGTTGCGTTCGAAGCCGGTGCGGGGGGAGATGTTAAATACGCCATAGGTGCGGTCCCCGTATGCGGCACTGTAGCTTCCGCGCTGAATTTCCAGATAATCGATATCCTTTGGATCGAACTGCGCCCCGAGATTGGAGGCGATATTGCTGTTTGGGACGGGAACGCCATCGATCAGCCAGCTGGTTTGATGGCCTCCGCGGATGTGGAGCTGGTCGTGAGTAACGTACGCGCCGGGAGTGTAGTCGGTAATCATGGCTAGGCTATTGGTGCGAACCGCTCCCGGTGTTCGCTGGATATCAGTGCGGCTTACGATGGTTGTGGGCGTGACCGAGTCGGTGGGCGCCACGGCGGGCTCTCCCGAGACGGTCACCGTCTCGTTGGCGACGGCCACACGCATTGCAAGATGAACCACTGGTTGAGTGCCAGAATTTACGGTTACCTTTTGCGAGGCATCCGCAAATCCGGGACTCGACACGGTGACTGAGTATTGGCCCAGCGGTATGGCATTGAATTCAAATTGACCGTTTGCGTCCGTCGCGCCAGTCTTGGTCAGATCAGATGAAATGGCTTTCACGGTCACGCTGGCGCCAGAAATAGGACGATGCTGCGGATCGTGAACGATGCCGCGAACGGAGCCGAAAATTGTGGCGTTTGCCGCCACCGCAAGTAACATAATCGCGCTGGCCAGCGTAATACGAATGACACGCACGGGTCCCCTCCTCATAGCTTAGTAACCTGCGTTCAGGTACGAGCCTCTGACGCCCTGCGGAAACAGGGCAGCAAATCACATCTCGCGAGTGATGAGACTCAACTTTTGAAAAATGTGCAGGAAGTCAGGCGATGGAAAACGCTGGAGGACCACGAACGGAGTGTGCAGCACTGTAGAGCGTAATTCTATGAAACAGCGCTGCCTGGAATTGGACAGTGACCCGGAAGGGCGCGACGAAAGAGGCTGCCTTAGGAGGAACTCCACCCCAAAGAAAAACGGAAAGAGGCAGCGAGCAGCCATCGCGTCTACAGCACTCTTGAACCGTTAGAAGTTCCAGCTGTCCCGAAGAGGGGCGATGGATGCGCCGGCAACAGGCATGTGGGTCTGTAATGGAAAGAGCTAGCGCGGATGGAGCAAACACGCTTGCAAGCAACAGTACCAACAGAAATCTGGCTGTCTGACGATGCATGTGCCTCGAAGAAAATCGACTATGGATGAGGATATCGCGCGCATTCAAGATTATTCAAGTCGAGTTTCAAGCTTGCCGGTGAAGAAATGGCAGATATCGTTCGAGGACGAACCGTCCGCCGTTGGTGAGAAGTATTACGAGATTCATGATGACAATCATTAAGTCGTAGTGCCAGCCGGAATTCTTTTCACCCCAGAATCCCGTATGCCAGACGAAAATTTTCTTTTGGATTGCTCCAAGCGTTATCAGGATTAATCCAATGACAGCGAGTTGAGTCAGGACTCCGAGGGTCACGCCGAGACCTCCTGCGATTTCAGCAACTCCGAGAAAGATGGTGAATACTTTGCTCATTCCGATGCTCTTGCTCCTCGCATCGGGATCCTTGAGATGCCTCACTCCACTGGAGGCGAAGATCACGCCAACCGTGAGCCGCATCAGTAATAGTCCGAAATCGGTGAACTGGGCCAACTGCGGGAACATTGGGAGTCCTCTGTGTTCGCGATGCATATGATGCGCAGGAGTTGGGATGAGCATCAAGCATGCTTGAATCAAACCGGAATTGGATTCCCCAGGGTGTGGCCCCGATAAACCACAATCTTGGAGCCCCTCGGCGAGGAATGCCGAACATGGCGCCTGTTTTAATATTGAGGCCAATTGTCGTCCGTAAAGTTCTTCGGTATCACCTTCGAACGATGCTTCCGATGCTTGCCACACTCGCCACGGCGGGTGTTCGACGCGATATTCGATGCAACCGCCGTTCTTGCCTTTTGCGTATCCCCAATAGTGTTCCGTAATGAACTGCTCGTGTGAGCCTTCTTCCGGCAGCGTTGGCTCGCCCGCGGCAACCAGATTAATTCTGTTCCAACCGCCTGGCGATTTCCACGCATACATAGCCGAGATGCGTTCTGAGTTCAAATTATCGAGATCATGCGCCATGGGACGGGCCAGATAGCGCTCGTTGTAGAAGCCGCGCGCGGTCGCCGCAATTGCCCAGCGAGGGACGATCTCATTAATGAAAACCACACCGCGCTTCACTCCGGTCTCATCTGTGCGGCGAACATAAAATCGAAGGTTGACTTCATCGAAGTTGTGATGGAAGGGAAACGGGATGCCGAATACGCGAGTTTTTAGAAAACGAAATCCTACGAGACTGACGAAAGTCTTTCCATCCCAGGAGTCAAGCTCCGTGCCGGCCGGAACATACTGGAGTAATAGCGCAGGGTCGACCACATAGTTCACTATTGCGAGCGCACGCCACTCCGCTCTCAGAAATATGTCGCTCGGCTGCCCGTGTCTCTGCAGGATGGAATCCATTTCGCTGATTGGAGATAGCATAGTCGAAGGCGGTGGAAGGTAAGCTCCGGTTTGGCCGCTAAATTCCGCTGTGGTAGCATCCTTAGCTTTGGAAGGCTGTACTCCGGGTCGCTACGCTTGACCGGCGGACGAGGGCGTCCGCCCCCAAGGTGTTTCGTTTGGAGGGTCCCTTGAAAGCTTACGAAGGCGCAAATATTCGAAATGTCGCTATTGTTGGGCATGGCCACGCTGGCAAGACTTCGCTCGTATCCGCCATGCTGTACACCTCGGGCGCGACCCAACGGCATGGCCGAGTCGATGATGGATCGGCCACGACTGATTACGACGATGAAGAAATTGCGCGCAAAATGTCAATCGGCGCGAGCCTTGCCTATGTTGAGTGGGGCAAGACAAAGATCAATATTGTCGATACACCCGGATTCAACATGTTCGTCCACGAGGCGAAAATGGTGCTGCCTGTTGTGGACGCAGCTATCGTTGTGGTGGATGGTGTTGCCGGCGTCGAAGTAGTCACACAGCGCGTTTGGAATTACTGCGAGGAATACAAGACGCCGCGATTAATCGTCGCCAGCCGCATGGATCGGGAGCGCGCCGATGCCGACCGCGTGCTCGAATCGTTGACCAATGCTTTCGGGCGGATGGTCATCCCGCTGGAACTCCCTATCGGGAAAGAGAAAAATCTTCGCGGCGTAATCGATCTCGTCAGAATGAAAGCTTATACCTACGATCTTGGGGGAAACGGGAAGGGAAAAGAAAGTGAAATTCCCGGGGAGTTAAAGGCTCAGGCTCAGGAATCACATGAGCGGCTCGTCGAGATAGTTGCCGAGGGCGATGATGCCTTGATGGAAGAATTCTTCGAGAAGGGAACGATTCCGGAAGAGGATTTGATTCCCGCGCTGCACAATGCGATTCGCGAAGACAAGATTTTTCCACTGATTTATGGATCGGGCCTGGGAAATATTGGCGCCGATCGGGTGATGGATTTCATCGTCGACTACACGCCCGCGCCTTCGGAGCACGAGTGGGTGCAGGGCGAGGCGACGGCATCGGGAAATGGCGAGCCTCCAAAGCGCCATGAGACGGATGCGGAGCCGGTGTCGTTATATGTATTCAAAACTGTTTCCGATCCGTTTGCCGGACGCATTTCCTACTTCAAAGTATTTTCTGGCGTCTTAAAGAATGATGTTGTAATGCAGAACTTCACTCGCAACTCCCAAGAAAAGTTCGCCCACATTTCGGCCATGCAAGGCAAGACTCCGGTTCCAGTGCCGGAGCTACATGCTGGCGACATTGGCGCTGTCGCTAAACTGAAGGACACGCTTACCGGCGACACGCTCGGCGATAAGTCCGCGCCGATTCAATATCCCAAAGTGAAGCTGCCGGAACCAGCGATCACTTTCGCGATCGAGCCCAAAAGCCGGGCTGATGAAGACAAGCTCGGGCCGGGCATCCACAGAATGATGGAAGAAGATGCCATGCTGCGATTCTTCCGCGATCCGCAAACCAAAGAATTCTTAATCGCCGGAACGGGACAGCAGCACATTGAAGTCGTGGTATCGAAGATGAAGAAGCGATATCACACCGAGGTCATCCTCAAAGCCCCGAAGGTGCCGTATCGTGAAACCATTCGCGGCAAAGCTGACGTGCAAGGACGCCACAAGAAACAAACCGGCGGACACGGGCAATATGGCGATTGCAAAATCAAGATGGAACCGCTGGCGCGTGGCGGAGAATTCGAATTCGTGAACGACATTTTCGGCGGCGCGATTCCAAAAAACTACATTCCGGCAATTGAGAAGGGAATCAAAGACGCCGCCGCACGAGGATACCTGGCTGGATATCCAGTGGTTGATTTCAGAGTAATTCTCTACGATGGTTCATATCACGACGTAGATTCGAACGATATGTCCTTTCAAATGGCGGGACGCATCGCCTTCCGCAAAGCCATGGAGCAGGCAAGGCCAACTCTCCTCGAACCAGTGATGGCGGCGGAAATAACGGTTCCTGACGAATTCGCAGGCTCGATCATGGGTGACCTGAACAGCCGTCGCGGACGCATCCAGGGCATGGACAATAAGGGCGGCACCACCATAGTGAAAGCCGAAGTCCCGATGTCCGAAATGCTCACCTACGGCGTCGACCTAACCTCAATGACGCAAGGCCGCGGCAGCTTCAACATGGAAATGCACCACTACGACGCAGTCCCAGGAATGCTGCAAGAAAAGATCATCGAGAAGGCAAAGGCGGAAAGAGGCGAGGTTAAAGAAGAGGAAGAATAGGTCCAAGCTTTCAGTAATGACAGCGTAGTTACACTATCGAAGGATTCGAAGTCCTGTTGCCTTGGCCAGTTTCGCCTGCCGCTCGTCGAACGTCCAAAATTGTTCGGCCTTCAATTCCAACGCGCACGCGACGTGGAGGCTGTCAAGGGTGCGGGTCCCGAGGCGCGGTCCGAACTTTCGAGCAAGATCGGCGCAACGGGAGTACACGTGGTCGGGCATCTCTACCTCTATCCACAGACCGGCAGCTCGATCATTTTCCAAATGACCGTAAAACTCCTCCACTTCCGCCGTCGTCGCCTTTCGATGGAAAACTTGCTGGGAGATGGCATGAGTCCACTCCGCGAGGTGCAGTGGCGTGAACCAAACACCGGACGCAGATTTTATTAGTTCTCTCGATGCGACCGAGTGACTGTCGATGGTGTAAAGAGATACAAACAGGCTGGTATCCGCGTAGATGCTCAATAGCGTCCGCGATCCCTTATTAGATCGTCAACGGCCGTCAATACCCGATCACCTAGAACCTTTTTAGCGCGCGCCTCGAAGTCGGGATATTTGACGGGGACCTGCGTGTTGTTCTCCGGAACAATACGACCGATAACGCGATCCCGTTCCTTGAGTTCGACGGATTTTCCGGCGCGCAGCCAGGCTTTAAGTTTGCGGGTATCTCGAAGCTGGCGCAGATTCATCGAGGGCATAGGCCAATGTGACACATTATGTGTCACATTGTCAATACGACCGGTTGAAGGTGCTTCTCCCCTCTTTTTACTAGGGGGCGGGACTCTTCCTCCGCGAGCTAAATTCGTCTCCAATTGCCGGATTGAAGGGCTTTGACTTACCATTCACGCATGAGGATAACTGCGATTCTTATATTTTGCGTTTGCGCCCTGGCGCACTACTTTGCCGCAGCAGCTCAGACCCAAGTGTTCGAGACTTCGTCGGGTCCCGTTAAAATCACACCTATTTATCATGCCAGCACACTGATCGAGGCCGGAGGTAAGACGATTTACCTTGATCCCGCCAAACCAGGAAAATTCGCGGGACTCCCTAAGGCGGATCTGATCCTGATCACCCACATTCATGGCGATCACATGGATCCAGACTCAATTCAGGCAGTCAGCAAACCTGAAACTGAAATTCTGGCGCCGCAATCCGTGGTCGAAACCGTCACCAACGCCAAACCGATCTCTAACGGCGAGACGAAAACCTGGCAGGGATGGAGCATAGAAGCCGTCCCCGCGTACAACCGAAAGCGCGGACCTGCACCGGGACAGCTCTACCATCCCAAGGGACGCGACAATGGCTACGTCCTCACCTATGGCGGCAAGCGCTTCTACTTCTCGGCCGACACCGAAGGCATCCCAGAGATGCGGGCGCTCAAGAACATCGATGTGGCGTTCGTGTGCATGAATCTGCCTTACACCATGCCGCCGGGGGAGGCTGCGGAGGCGGTGAAAGCCTTCCATCCGAAAATCGTTATTCCATATCACTATCGCGGATCTGACCTCACCGTATTCCAAAAAGGATTGGAAGGGACTGGGATTGAAATGCGGCTGCTGGACTGGTATCCGAAGGAATAGATCTCAAGCGATTCACGCGGACTTATTCGAAAAGAACGACTTCGATATCTGTCAATGCAAAATCTGTACCCTTTGCGAGAAGCGGTTCACCAGAAGATTTCGCGAGCGCATAGGAGAAGCAATCTCCGAAGTTGAGCGCCGCAGGATGGCGACCTTTGCCGTATTTCCGCCATGCAGACCGGGCGAGATCGGCTTGTTCAGCATCCACGGGTACGATTTTGAGATTTGCCCGAACGACGAAAAGATCAAACTCGCGGCCCGCAGCTTCTCCCTTCCTGGCCTCCAGCACGATTCCGGTTTCAAGAACGCTGGCCGCAGAGATCAAGCGGGTTTGGCTTTGAATGATGTTGTCAAGAAACTGTCTGCGCTCGGGCTCTGAGAAAAAAATGGCAAGTACCGCGGAGGTATCGACGACCATTAGCGCGGGAGTCCATGGTCGTCGTAGCCAATAATTTCGTCGGCCGATCTCTTATCGAGAGTCGGAAGTTTATCCACCCGCCTCAACAGGTCCTCAATTTGACCGGAGAGTTCACGGCTGCGCCGCTTCGACTTCAAACGCTGCCATCTCTCTTCAAGGGCCGTCAGAATGGCCTCAGTTAGGGACTCACCGGTGGCAGACGCTACCTTCCGCGTCAATCGTTCTACCTTTTCGTTCTTGATGCTGAGTGCCATGATTATATAAAGTGACATATGATTATATACCCGCGCCGAAATGGAAATCAGGAGGTTTTGCCGATGGAACAACAGGGCCTTATAAATGAAATGGACGCCGTTCTTACGGATTCGGTCGGTGGGCAGCTCCGTACTGGTTTATTGGTCCCGAACCGGGCCAGTCTCGGGAGGAGAATGACGATCTGAGCCGCCGAGCAGAAGCATGGAGTTATCTGGGTAAGCTCGATCTCATGGATTGCCGCAAATTCCACGAACAAATCGATGAGTTGACACTTCATCGGTCAAGACCTCGGTTGCAACCGACCTGGAGACCCTTAATGTTGCTGTTAATGAATTTTCTTGGAGAGCCGTCAGAACCCGCTGACCTGCGGAACTATCAACGCGATAAGTGGGGCTCCCTGATCGGGGACACTTGCGTAATCGAGTTGTCAGGGCTATCTGCGAATAGTTTCAAGGTCGAAAGAGACCGCAAGTTGTTCCGAGAGGAGCGGATTGGAGTCATTCGGGCAAAAATGCTGGAGTATAAACCGAAATTTGCCGTTATGTACGGCAAAGGCGCCAAACACGACTGGGAATTAATCACGGATCGTCCATTTCCTTCTGAGAATGTCCTAAGGGTTGGCGCGACGATCGTGGCGTTCATGCCGCATCCGACCAGTCACGGTACCAGCAACAAGGGGAAGCGACTGCGACTTTTAGGTGGTTGATCGCGCGTCCGTAAGATTCGACCTGAATATCAACTCGCAATTGCCTGATTTCTGATTTCGGCTTACCATCCGTGACAGTGGCTACCGCTAAGAACATACCCTTGATTGCACCGGACCGCGACCGGCTCGTGTCGGCTGCGCCTGTCGAGGACGACTCTTCGTTTGAGTTAAAGCTGCGCCCGCAGCGGCTGGCGGAGTTCATCGGCCAGAATAAAGTCAAAGAGAATTTGGCAGTGGCGATTGAGGCAGCTAAGTCTCGTGGCGAAGCGCTCGACCATGTGCTGCTCTACGGTCCTCCGGGATTGGGGAAGACCACTCTCGCGACAATCATCGCCAATGAGTTAGGAGCGCCATTTCAACAGACATCCGGCCCGACGCTGCAGATTAAGGGCGATCTGACTGCGATTCTGACGAACGTCCGTGATAAGCAGGTGTTGTTCATCGACGAAGTTCACCGGTTGCAGCCGGCGTTGGAAGAGATCTTGTATTCCGCGCTGGAGGATTACAAGCTCGACATCATTATCGGCCAAGGGCCAGCAGCGCGAACTCATACGATGGACGTGAAGCCCTTCACGTTCATTGGAGCAACGACTCGGGCGGGATTGCTGTCTTCTCCTCTCCGCTCGCGTTTTGGGATCGTCCTGCGGCTGGAGTTTTATGGCCATGAGGAGTTGCGTGTGATCGTCGAGCGCTCGGCGGAAATCCTGGGAGTAGAAGTGGATCGCGCCGGAGCCTTGGAGATCGCCAGCCGCTCGCGTGGTACGCCTCGTATCGCGAATCGCCTTCTGCGCAGAGTTCGGGATTTTGCGCAGGTTCGCGGCGCGGGAAAGATTGATCTGCCTACTGCACAGGCAGCATTGCAGATGCTTGAAGTGGATCGCCACGGATTCGACGAAGTAGACCGCAAACTGCTCTTGACGATCATCGAGAAATATCAGGGCGGACCGGTGGGTGTAAACACTCTGGCGGCAGCCCTCGCCGAAGAGGCCGATGCTATCGAGGAAATGTACGAGCCGTTTCTGATTCAAATAGGCTTTCTGAATCGCACTCCGAGGGGACGAGTAGCGACACAGCTCGCGTATGATCACTTTGGGATCACGCCGAATCGAAGGCAGAGTTCTTTGTTTTGAACCTCATTTTCTTGCACCCGCTACAATAACCCCCGGAATGCGAACATTTCCAAAATCCCTTGCGACGTTTCAAAAGATCGTCGACGAGCGGGGTCAAGAGCTCCGAAAGTTGTCCCTGGAAGAACTCAAGAAGGTCGCGGATGGGCCAACTGAGCAGCTTGTTGTCGAGTCTCGTCCAGCAACAATAGACGTCATTGTGCAATCCACGTCCGATGGTAGTTTGAGAGTCGTCATTCAGGGCTTTATGAAAGCGCGTTTCATTGGCAAAAACGTAGCGTTGGACGGCTTCTACAAGCATCCAGACGGAACCGTGAGTGCCCTGCGTGGCGGGGAATTCTATAAATTTGACTAGGATCGCCGCCTTTCACTCTGATCGCCGCCTTGCTCGGCCTCGCCTTCCGCCTGTAGCATATATGCATCGATCAGGGGTGATTTATGGCAGTGGATGCATTAACCAGGCCCACCATTGACGGAACCGCGTCCTACCCAAAAACTTACAAGAATTTTATTGATGGGGAGTGGGTTGAGTCCGTAACTGGGGAAACTTTTGAGAATCGCAATCCCGCCGACACACGCGATCTGGTTGGTGTCTTTCAGAAGTCTGGCAAGGCAGACACAGATGCTGCAGTAGAAGCTGCGAAAAATGCGTTCACAAAATGGCGGCTGGTTCCGGCTCCCCGGCGCGCAGAAATCATCTACCGCGCCGCCGAGATCCTCATGGAGCGCAACGACGAATATTCGCGCGACATGACCCGCGAGATGGGCAAAGTTCTGAAAGAGACTCGCGGGGACGTTCAGGAAGCCGTCGATACTGCTTACTATATGGCCGGCGAAGGCCGCCGCATGTTTGGCCCCACCACTCCTTCCGAACTGCCCAATAAATTTGCCATGGCGATCCGGCAGCCGCTCGGGGTTTGCGGAATGATTGCGCCGTGGAATTTTCCCATGGCGATCCCGTCGTGGAAACTGTTGCCAGCGCTTGTCTGCGGTAACACCTGTGTGATCAAGCCTGCGCAGGATACTCCGCTGTCGACGTTCAATCTGGTGCGCTCTCTGACTGACGCGGGATTACCTAAGGGCGTGGTCAATGTCGTCACGGGATTTGGTCCGGAAGCTGGCGCGCCCCTGTTGGAGCATCCGGAAGTTCGCGCAGTGTCGTTTACGGGATCGTCCGCCGTTGGGCGAATCGTCGGTACAACCGCTGCCAAGACCTTCAAGCATTGTTCGTTGGAGCTTGGCGGGAAAAATCCGATGATCGTCCTGGATGACGCCAACCTCGATCTCGCTATTGAGGGCGGGCTGTGGGGAGGCTTCGGTACGACCGGCCAGCGCTGCACTGCAACGAGCCGGATCATTGTGCAAGAAGGGGTTTATCACGAATTTGTGAGCCGCTACGTCGAGCGTGCCAAGAAACTGAAAGTTGGAAACGGATTAGACGAGACCAGTGAAATGGGACCGGCCATTAACGAAACGCAAATGAACCGGGACCTTGAGTACATTGAAATCGGAAAGAATGAAGGCGCCAAACTAAAGTGCGGCGGGAATCGTTTGACCACAGGCGAATTTCAATATGGATGGTTTTTGGAACCGACCGTATTCGCAGACGTCGATCCAAAAATGCGGATTGCACAAGAAGAGATTTTCGGACCAGTGGTTTCAATCATTCCATGCGAAAATCTCGAGCACGCGATCAATATCGCTAACAACATTGAATATGGACTGTCGTCCTCGATCTACACCAAAGACGTGAACAAAGCCTTCGTAGCCATGCGCGATCTGTACACCGGGATCACTTACATCAACGCACCGACGATCGGCGCGGAAGTTCATCTCCCGTTCGGCGGCGTCAAAGCAACGGGCAATGGGCATCGCGAAGGTGGAATCGGCGCCATAGATTTTTACACCGAGTGGAAATCCGTGTACGTAGATTATTCTGATCGCTTGCAAAGAGCACAGATCGATAGGGGCGAGTAAGACTTCACCGTCGAGAACGCGGAGTCGACGAGCAAGACAATGAGACATGTTTTTCTGTGCGCCCACGGCGTCCTCTGCGGTTAGAATTCATTGATGCCACTGACCCAATCTCGGGAAATTGCCGCCGCCTCCCGGCTCGATAACGTCCGCTATGCGATCCGGGATCTGGCTTGCGTTGCCGACGAAGTCATCAAGCAGGGACACAAAGTCCTGCCGCTCAACGTCGGCGATCCGCTGATCTTTGATTTCGAAACTCCGGCGCACGTAATCGACGCGGCATACAAGGCCATGCGCGACGGCAAGAATGGATATGCGCCCTCGCAAGGAATTCCTTCGGCCTTGGAGGCGATTCGCGACGAAGCAGCCCGCAAAGGCATCACCAGCGTTCAGGATGTTTTCGTAACTTCCGGTGCGAGCGAAGCCGTGGATGTTTGTCTAACTGCGCTTCTCAATCCCGGGGAAAATATCCTGACGCCGTGCCCCGATTACCCCCTCTACTCCGCAGTGCTTTGCAAGCTGGAGATCGGTGTCAACGCATATTTCCTCAACGAAGAGGATGCGTGGCAGCCGGGACTCGACGACATCAAGCGCAAAATCACTTCGCGCACTCGCGGGATCGTGGTTATTAATCCGAATAATCCCACCGGATCGGTCTGCTCGCGGAAAATGCTGGAACAAATTGCCGAACTGGCGCGACAGCATAATCTGGTAATTTTTGCGGATGAGATTTACGACAAGCTGATGCTTGACGATGACGAACACGTCTCCATGGCGGCCGTGGCGCCTGACTTGCCAGTGGTGACTTTCGGCGGGCTCTCCAAAAATTATCTCGCCCCCGGATGGCGAATCGGCTGGGGCATTGTCAGCGGCAATTCCGACGCGGTAAGGCCCTATATCGAAGGCGTTCACAGGCTGCTGCGTGCCCGGCTGTCGGCAAATCACCCTGAACAATATGCGATCAGCGCGGCTTTGAATGGATCGCAGGAGCACTTGGTCGGGGTCTGCGACAAGCTTCGGACGCGGCGCGATCTGACCGTGAAGTCATGCAACTCGATTCCTGGAATCAGTTGCGTTGCTCCCCGCGGAGCGTTCTATGCGTTCCCACGACTCGAGATTACGGAAGACGATGAGATCTTCGTCAAAGAATTGATCCGGAAGAAATACGTGATGGTTGTGCACGGTTCAGGCTTCGGCCAAAAACCAGGCACAAAGCACTTCCGAATCGTATTCCTGCCGGATGAAAAGACTTTGGCGAAAGCATACGGCGCGATCGCGGAATTGATGCGAGAACGTTATCAGTGACCGGGGTCGAACTGGGTACGCCGGTTCGAAAGATACCCCTGCCACCCTTCGTGAATCGCTCTTCCGCCGCGTGGTCGGGTGAGAAATTGAAGACCGACCGCAGCTTCAGTCGCGAGTTCGACCTCCTTCTGGCTTGCGTCAAGCGCGACGGAAATACCGATCGTATTCGCAATCTGATTGGCAGCGACTGCGATTGGCAAACCCTGGCGCGGATTACCGAACACCACCGCCTGATTCCACAGGTTTACGCGGGCCTCTGCGGTATTGCTGATCTTATTCCTAGCGAAGTGTTAGAAAAACTTCGGCGGCGCTATGAGGCGAATGTCCGTCAGACCCTGCGCCTGAGCCGTGACCTCATGCGGGTGCTGGATCACTTTGAATGTCGCGGAATTCAGGCGCTCGCTTATAAGGGGCCGATATTGGCTGCGATGCTTTATGGGGATTTCAGTCAGCGCCAATTTGTGGATATCGACCTGCTGGTCCATCCATCGGATGTTCAGAACAGTAAGACTGCTCTCATTGAGCTGGGATACACAATCGGGAATGAATTCACACCTCGCCAGGAGAAAAGTTATGTCGCTTCTGGATACGAATACGTGTTTGATCTTCCTGACGCGCCAAATGTTTTGGAGCTGAAGTGGCGAATACTGCCGCGCTTCAACACGATCGACTTCGACGTTGCAGGATTTTTTGATCGGTCCATACATATAGAAGTCGGGGAACGTTCCATACGTACTCTTTGCCCCGAAGACTCGCTGCTGGTGTTGTGCGTTCACGCCGCGAAGCACAGTTGGTCGGAACTCTCGTTCCTGTGGGACATCTCTCAGCTTATTCGATCGCAACCTATCAAGTGGGATCAGGTGCTTGATGGCGCCAGTCAACTGGGAATACGGCGTATCCTTGCCCTAAATCTCGCCCTTGTTAGGAACCTGCTGGGTGCTACGTTGCCTGACTCCGTCCACAAACAATTAAAAATTGACCGAGCCGAAGACCCCGTGATGCGGCGAATTTGGTTTGTCGTCACTCAGAGTCAGCAAGTCGATACGGAATCGGTTTCCTACTTTCGTCTCATGCTCGACCTTAGGGAACGTCTGCGAGATCGTGTGCGATTCTTGTGGCGTCTGATATTCACTCCAAGCGCGGGCGAATGGGACACAGTGCGGCCGCCGACATGGCTTTTCCCGCTTTATCGCGTTGTCAGAATCTACCGGCTTTCGGGAAGGCTATTGAGGTATCTTTGGCAGCGGACTCTGCCCTTTTAGGGGAGGGACGGGAGCGCACGACTTCCAGTCGTGCCGTAAATCTCTCCGAGAGGCTGTTCGGCCCGACTGAAGTCGGGCCCTCCCGGTGGAAATGAATTGCATGCAAATCTCGGCAGCTTCTGCGCTATCGCAAATAAAACCGTTCGGCACGGTCGAATTTCTTTCACATTTCTAAAACGGCTTTCCCCTAAAAAGATAGATCAGTTCGATGATCAGAATTACAACGACGGTAACCTCTAGCACGAATGCGCGGCTCTGATTGAACTGGTCAACCATGAAGCGATAGAGCTCTTCCGCGGTTTGCACTTTCTGCGTGACCAGGTCCTTATAGTCGGGAACTCCAACCTTCGACGCCGCCAATTTGTATAAACGGGCGGAGAACATGTCGCTGAGGAATTTGATGGCGTTGTCAGCGTGCTCGGTGAGTTCGCTAACATCCAGAAGAACGGTATGGAGCTTGGTTGCGTCGCGAGCCAATCGCCAACGTGCCAGCATTCCGGTTCCTTTGTCGAGAGAGGCGTAGACGCTTTCCAGTTCACGGGTAAGAAGTTCGTCGTAGTGGCGGAATTCCAGCAATTGAGAGTTGGCATATTCGAGCAGTTGAATTGCGGTTTCCGCACCGGCCGAGGTGTCGTACAGAAAGGCGCCGTTCCATCCGATTACAGCCAGATCGGTGGGATAGTACGAGATACGCGATTGCAAGATTTCGTTGCGTTCGCCGTCGGAAAGCTGCGCCGTTTCTCCGCGAACAATCTGCGCAATACGAGCGCCATGAGAAGCAACCAGGTCAGCGGCGGATGGCGAACCAGTCACCTCCCGAACATGAAAAATGAAATAGTCTTCGCTCAACCACTCTGGATATGGCTTGACCATTGCGGGGGCAGAGGCCTCCAACTTTTTCCGGACGATTTTAGAAGCGTGACTGGAAAAGTCGACATCCCAGACCCATCGACTGCCCAAGCGAACCAGCGTGTCCCAATCTCCCGAAAACGGGAGCTCAAACACCACGCTGATGACGCCGTAATCGTAGTACTTGATTTGCCCCTGCAACCGCTCTCCGCTATCGAGAGTTAAAGGCTCAATCGGTTCGATCACGGGCGGCCGCTGATAGCGGATATATCCCGGAGCTGGATGTTTGAGGCTGGGATGCTCCAAGGTTCGCGCGCCTAAAAGCTGGCGAAGCAGGTCGAGACGAATTTCTTCGCAAACATCGAATTGAATGAGGACTAAAACCGAGCCATGCAGAGCGGTCCCTGAACGATCGAGAATCAGTCGCGTCGATGCGTCAGCGATTGCAACGTATTGTTCGCTGTCCTTATCCATTTCGATTGCCTGTTAACGCTGATGATACTACGCGGGGATTATTTATTTGCGGAGGGAAAGTCCACTCTCAGGCCTACTCTGAAAAGTATCGGTGGACCAACGTTAGTGACTGGAGTGCGGGCAACCATGTATTGCTGGTTCAAGATATTCTCCACTGCTCCAAACACCTGAAGATGCTTGGTCAGAGTCCTTCCCGCAAGCAAATCCATAACATAGAAACTGTTTAGTGGGAACTGATTCTGGTCGTCATCAAACTGCCGGCCGACGAATCTGCCTTGAACGCTCAACAGAAGGACCTTCGGATTCCAGTAGCGCGCTTGAAAAGTGAACGAGTTGCGCGGCACCTGGGGAATGTTGAGTCCCTGCAGAGATGTACCGGGAGAGCTCACGACCGTGGCATTGGTGTAAATGTAGCCGGCGGAAACCTGGATGTTCTTGGTCAGATTAGTCACGGAATCCAGTTCGACGCCGAAGGATCGAGCGCGCCCCAAATTCTCGCGCTCCCGGGTTATTAATGATGGCGCAGTAGATAGTGTCACGTTCTCAACGGGGTCAACAATATCGCTCCAGAAAAATGTGCCTTGAAGCGCCAGTTTGTTATTTAGCGCCGCCACGTTCGCACCAGCCTCCGCGCCCGTCAATCTTTCAGCGTTGAGTGCGGCGTTGCTTAGAGTGAGCGTGTTTCCCTGTCGAAAGCTCCTATACAGCTCATTCAACGTGGGCGCTCGAAACGCACGGTAGACCGACGCAGTAATAGAAAGGCTTTGTGTCAAAGAACGGAGAACGGACAGCCGGGGATTAAAAGCTGTGTCGCTTCTATCGGGGATATGTACCGCAACGGGGGGGCCAGGCTTGGCAATCGGAAAGCGAACGGTGGAACCATCCAAATTCCACCAATCATCAAAACGAGCCCCGAAGATTACTGTCCATTTCTGATGGATACGAAGTATGTCTTCCCCGAATATTCCAAAGTCTGTCTGGCGGCCTCCTGCTATGTTGTTTGCGGTGTGCGTCCCGGATGTAAACAGTTGCTCATCGCTGGCACCCATTACCTGCTGCACATCGGTTCCGGCAATCAACGTCTGACTCTTCCCCAGAACATGCGTCCACTGTGCGGTTCCGCCGAGCTGCTGCGCCGGCACGTGTTGGATATCAGTGAGTGACTCGCTATTTCGATTGGGAGCAATCGACGAGAAGGTCTGGTCATATCCCTGCACATCTCCATACAAACGGACACTCAACGAATCATTCGCGCCCAAAGGGGTATCTACTCCAGCTGCGCCTTCGCCAATTGTCGTGGCATTGATCTGAATGGGAGTGCCGTTGTTGCGAGATTCGTCGTAGAAATTCCCGCGTATGAAAACTCTGCCTGCAGTTCCCAGCTTGTGACCAATTTCAGCATCTACAGTTGCATGTTCTGAATTCGCCGGAGTGTCTACGCTGCCGCGCTGAGAACTTGGAACCAGAATGTAGCCATCGCTACGGTACAATCCCGTCGCGATCTGGAAATGCCATTTCCCAATCACGTCCCCGCCCCAGAATGAAAGGTCGGGCGTCGCTTTATTTCCGTAGGAACCCTGCAACGAAAACGCCGGACCCTCGGCATCGCGAGTGACGAATTGAACCACACCTCCCAAGGCATCGCTGCCGTACAAGTTCGACGCGCCGCCACGAAACACTTCGACGTCAGCCAATTCGATTGGCGGAATCCGATCCCAATAGACCCAGCCTCCGAACGGATCGAGTATGGGAATGCCATCTTCCAGCACCAGCGCGCGACTGGGCCCACTTGCCCCCAGGCCTCGCAACGAAACACCTTGCGATGTGGGATTTGCGGTGCGACTACCCGAACGCCGGAACAAAGAGAATCCTGGAACCTGACGCAAAATGTCGTCCACAACCGGGGCTGGATTGGCAGCAATGTCCGTTTCCGATAGCCGGACCGTACTGCCGGGCGCTTCGGACAAACGGATCTCAGACCGCGTTGCCGATACAACCACCTGTTCACGGACGGTCAAGGGTTTTAGCACAAGATCGATCGCAGAACTGGGGGGAACGTCCCATTCAATATGTGCCTTGGCAAAACCGGCCGCAATAACCTCCAAAGTGCCAGGGCCGTTCGGAACTTGCGGAAGCGCAAATTCTCCGTTCGAATGGGATTTTGCACTGCCGGAGAAGCTCGAAGTGTGAATGGTTACTATCGCGCCTTCCACCCCAGCTCCGGTGCTATCGCGAATAGTTCCTTTAACTTGAACCGACTGCGCGCAAACCAGGTTTAAAGAGAAAGCTAAACCGGTAGCTGCAATGAGTACCTTTTGCGGCAAATACATTTCGATCTTTAAGGAGACTAAACGCTTCGGACCTCCCCGCCCAGCTTTTTCGTAGAGCTCATGATCCGGATTGGGCACCCCAAGCCTGAACAACCGGAACTGGAATGCTTCTCTCGAGATCTTCATGACAGATAATTGGCAGCAGTTCAAAGAGGTATTTCAAACCGCTCTCGAACTCCCAGTCGAAGAGCGGTCCGCCTATCTTGACCGCGTATGTGCGGACGCCTCTTTCAGGAAGGAGGTGGAATCGCTTCTGGATTGCTATAGCGGAAAGGAGGATGAACCGGGGGACAGAAGTGGAGTGGCAAGCGTCAGTGATTTGATTGACGGACCAAGTGTGAAGGAGGAAAACTCCGTTGGGACTTCGCAGGCTGACTCCCTCGCCGAAACGTTGAGCGGTCACTATCAGATCGTCTGCAAAATTGGCGGAACGGGATCGCGAGGGGTCTTTCGTGCGGTTCGGATCGACGCTCCTGAGCAGAATGTTGCCGTCAGGTTGTTGAAAGTTGGTGCCGGGAGCGGAGCGTATCTACGTTGGTTCAACCAAGATCGACTGATCTTGACGAAACTTCGACATCCGCACTTAGCGGACCTTCTCGACACCGGCCTCGACCGAGGCGGCGAGCCGTACTTAGTCTCGGAGTACATCGAAGGTATTCCGATCGCCGAGTATTGCGATTCCAGGAAGCTCAATACAAGGGCTCGGATCGCATTGTTTTTGGAAGTCTGTGGCGCGATTCAGTACGCGCATCAGCACTTGATTGCCCACGGGTCGCTAGATTCCAAGAGCGTCGTTGTCAGCAAGGATGGCGGTGCTAAGGTACTTAACCTCGGAATCGCGAAATTGCTCAATCGCGAATTCTCGCCTCAGGATACTGGCTCTGCCAAGCCGGAAGTTTTGGAATACTTAAGTCCTGAGCGGGTCCGGTGCGAACCAATTACCACCGCCGACGATGTCTATTCGTTGGGCGTTTTGCTTTACCAACTTCTCACCGGCCATTCGCCTTATCGGATCAAGGGAGACAGTACGGATGAGATTTTGCCAGACCTGTTCGAAGCGGTCAGGCCGAGCGAGGCGATTAGGCAGATCTCCGAGGACATAAGACCCGACGGAAGCAAAATCACAATTAATCCTCATCATCTAAGCAGTTGCAGAAACGAGAGAGGCGCTACCGTACGCAGAAGGCTCGCGGGAGATCTCGATAGCATCGTGCTCAAAGCGATTCAGAGGGATGCGGCGAAACGCTATTCCACAGTCGAGCAATTCTGTGGAGATATTCAGCGTTATCTCGAACGCCGGCCAGTTTCGGTGACAAAAAAGACGCTCGCATACCGCGCCCGCAAGTTTACAGCAAGGCATAAGGGCGGCGCGATTGTGGCGGCTATTGGAATGACCGCGCTCATTGCCTCGCTTATCCCGATGGTCGGTAGCTTATTGCTGCGGTGACGTTAATTGCCCCTCGAGACTTCAAACCCAAATTGGTGTAGCAAGGTCACCATTGCCGGCGTCTTGATGAATTCCAGAAACTGCTTTGCAGCCTGCTTGTGCTGTGAAGACTTAAGAATGGCGCAGCCCTGTTCGATCGGCGGATACTCCGAATCCGGGATGACGAAATATCTACCCCGATCGCGAACCGTAGGCGCGACAACCAGAGAAAGCGCGACAATACCAACCTCAGCGCTTCCAGCGTCGACAAACTGCGCCGCTTGGGAAATGTTTTCCGCCAGAACGATTTTATACTGTACGCCTTCATAAAGATTTTCATGCTTTAGGGCCGAGACCGCGGCGCGGCCATAAGGCGCATGTTCCGGATTGGCTATCGCGATCTTGTGAATCTTAGGGTCCGACAGAATCGAAAGCCCACTGCTGATGTCAATTCCCGAACTTTTCAGCGCCCAAAGAACGATTTTTCCATCCGCATAGTGGTAAATGGAACCAGGCTCGATTAGTCTTGCCGCGTCCAACTGCTCGGGATAATTTAAGTCAGCCGAAAAGAAAATGTCGAAGGGCGCGCCGTTTTCGATTTGGCTCGCAAAATTTCCTGAAGATCCAAAAGTGACTCTTACTTTCTGGCCCGTATCTTTCTCAAACTGTCGCACCACTTCCGGCATTGCAAATTGCAAGTCGGCCGCCGCAGCAATAGCAACTTCATCCGCCGCCTGAGATGTCGGCACCAAAAACAGCATGATTAAGGCAGCGTAGAGGCCCACACTCTTCATCCCAGTACTTTCGCATTTGTCAAGAAAATGTCAAATGTAGCGGCATTCGCCGTGTTTTTTCAATCTGAAATAGTAAGCTTGTCATCAAATCAGATTAAGAGAAACCTATGGGGGGAAACATGATCCGGGCAGATGTAACTCGTGGTCCTGTGCCGCAGCGGTTTCAGACCCCGCTGATTCGGCCGTTAACTGTTGATCCGGGGGCGCTCTCGATGGATCGAATTCTGGTGGTAGAAGATGACCGCGCGGTTCAGAAAGCGCTAAAGCGCTTGTTTGAAGCTGAAGGCTTTGTCGTGCAAATTACTGCCGACGGCCGATCCGCTTTGGAAGCGTTCCGGTTGGCGACTCCGGCGGCGGTTGTGCTTGATCTGCGCTTGCCCGCCCTTTCCGGCCGCGATGTCTGCCAGGAAATAAAGCAACACTCCCCCGCACTGCCCATCATCGTGTTGAGCGCAGCCAGCGACGTTTCAGATAAGGTTCTGCTGCTCGAGTTGGGCGCGGATGATTACGTTACCAAGCCATTCAGCCCGCGTGAGCTTCTGGCACGGGTGCGAGCGGCTTTGCGTCGTACGTCTGCACGCGGTGCTACCGGCGACTCCGCCACATTCGATGGGATTTCTGTAGATTTTATAAAGATGGAAGTAGTCCGGAACGGAGAAATTATTTCGCTCACTGCGCAAGAATTTAAGACCTTAAAATTTTTGCTGCAAAATGCGGAACGCGTGATCACTCGCGACGAACTTTTGAATGTGGTTTGGGGCTACCAGAACTATCCATCCACCCGCACCGTGGACAATCACATACTGAAGCTGCGCCAGAAACTTGAAACCGATCCTGCTAATCCCGTACATTTTCGGACAGTCCACGGAACGGGATACAAGTTCGTGCCTTAGCGTGTAACTGACGCTTCACACAGAGTATTATCGCCAAGAAGGGTCACATGAAACTTCGGCTCCGGACCAAGTTTCTGCTGTCCATGCTGCTGATTTCCGCCGGTCTGACCTGCACCAGCCTCCTGCTGGTCCGGCGTAGTGTGCAGCATCAAGAGAGAAATGAGATTTCTGCGGATCTGCAGAATTCGGTAAGCACCTTCAAAAATTTTCAGCGTGAACGCGAACTCACCCTAAGCCACTCGGCAGATCTCCTCGCCGATCTGCCTAACCTTCGGGCTCTGATGACCACCCACGACGAAGCCACCATCCAGGACGCTTCGACGCCGCTGTGGCAACTGGCCGGAAGCGATTTGTTCCTGCTGGCGGACAATACGGGCAGAGTCGTAGCTCTCCATGCGTCGTCCCCTGGTCTTACGCGGCAAATGGCACAGCAATCACTTGCCGCTTCTTTGAAAAGTCAAGGCCAGAGCGGCTGGTGGTACGGTGGCCAACATCTTTACCAGGTGTTTCTAAAGTCAGTCTATTTCGGCCCAGCCGCTGAAAATCGATTGCTTGGATTCCTGGTGATTGGATATGAAATCGATGATGGCGTTGCCAATCAGGTGAGCCGCATCGCCGCCAGTCAGGTTGCTTTCTACTATGGAGACACCATCGTCAGGAGCACGCTGACACCTCTGCATCAAGCGCAGCTGACGGTATCGTCGCTCCGTTCGCCCCCGGCAGTTCCCTACGCTGAAGAGATTCATTTGGGCGACGAGCATTTTTTAGGTACATCTCTAGAACTTGCCGAAAGAAACGCCCCGTCCGTCCGGCTTACCGTTCTTAAATCATACGATCAAGCGACCGCGTTTCTAGATAGCCTCAATCATTTGTTGGTCGCTTTGGGGCTGGCTGCGGTGTTCGGTGGCAGTGTATTGGTATTTTTGATTTCCCACACCTTCACGCGCCCGTTGGGGAACCTTGTCTCCGGAGTGCGCGCGCTGGAAAAAGGCGATTTCCACTACGAACTTGATCCTCATGGAGGAGATGAGGTGGCCGAGGTCACGGCTGCTTTCAACCGGATGCGGACAAGTCTCCTTAAAACGCAACAACAGCTGCTGGATGCGGAACGCCTCGCTACCATTGGCCGAATGGCTAGTTCCGTTTCACACGACTTGCGCCATTCTCTTGCGGCAATAGTGGCCAATGCGGAGTTCCTCTGCGAGAGTCGCCTGTCCTCCCATGAACGCGAAGAGCTTTACCATGAAGTTCGGACCGCAGTTGACCAGATGACGGATTTGATCGATTCATTGCTGGAGTTTTCCCGAACCCGGGAGTCGTTGCGGCCTGCATTCGGAACCGTTAGAGCTTCGGTGGATCGTGCAGTGCAAGCGGTAAAAGCTCACCCAGAATTTCACGAGATTCGGGTTGTGATACGCGAAAAGGGGAACAGTGCAGGATGGTTCGACCAAAAGAAATTGGAGCGAGCCCTTTCCAATCTTTTGCTCAATGCATGCGAAGCAGTATCGCGATCCAGCGGATGGGTCGAGGTGGAAATAAATCAAGTTCCGGGCGGAGCAGAGATTCGCGTCTCCGACAATGGCCGCGGGGTTCCAGAGTCTATCCAGAAGAGACTTTTCGAGCCATTTGTGAGTGCCGGCAAGGAGAACGGCACTGGATTGGGGTTAACAGTCGTCCAAAAAATTATCCAGGATCATGGCGGCGATGTGGCAGTCGAACGCACTTCGGATCAAGGCACTGTTTTCAAGCTCTCGCTTCCGCTTGTTTCTCTTTCGGAACGTCCGCTAGGCGGGACAATAGAGAGAAAGCTATCGACTCCTCCGGTCGGCCCGGTTATTCGTAGCGATCGGGAATAGCAGCGACGGGCTGGAGAGTTAGCGGAAATTCTGGCCAGACTGAAACAATAACGAGCATGATTTCCAAGTTTCTGGAGGGTACCGTGAACCACCGAAATGGTTTGCCCCGGCCGATCCTGCATGTAATTTCGAGTTGCTTGGCAGCGCTTTCAGTTCTGTTGTGCCCGGCCACTCGGGGATGGGCACAACAAGATGTTTCTGCTCCCTCTCTCCAGCAAGGTGCCGGAGGCCAAAACCAAAACCAAGAAATGACCGCTGCAATTCAGGAACTGCAGCAGCAAGTCGGCGAGTTGCGCTCGGCAGTCGCCGAAATGCGATCCGAAGCGGCGCAATATCGCGCCGAGACCATGGAACTTCGGCGAGAGCTGCAAACCACGCTAAATCAGGACGCTAAGTCGTCCGCTAATTCCAACGTAATTCATGATGCCTCGGCCCCCGCGGCGATCTCACTGGAAGACCGGGTCTCATCGCTGGAGGACACCTCGATAATATTGACTGGCAAAGTCGACGAACAACACCAGGTGAAAGTGGAGAGCGGATCAAAGTATCGTGTCCGGCTTTCGGGAATCGTTTTGATGAATCTGTTCGGCAATCGCGGATCCGTGGACAGCATTGATATCCCCAGCTACGCCGTGCCCACCGCGAGCTACGGATCTAATTCCAATTTCGGGGCAACTCTAAGGCAGTCCGAACTCGGTTTGGAAATATTTGGCCCTCAACTGGCCGGAGCTCGGACGAGCGGTTCGGTGCAATTCGATTTCTCGGGAGGATTACCGAATACCCTCAATGGAGTCAACTTCGGGACAATGCGTTTGCGCACAGCCAGTATGCGGATGGATTGGACGAACACGTCTGTGGTGGTCGGGCAGGACAATCTATTCTTCTCTCCATTGTCCCCGACTTCATTCGCCTCGCTCTCTATTCCCGCCTTCGGGTATGCCGGAAATCTTTGGGGGTGGATCCCGCAGGTTCGCGTAGAGCATCGGTTCAATCTGGCGGACGGGAAATCTATCAGCGTGCAGGGTGGGGTGCTCGATAACCTTACCGGGCAGCCGCCCTTTTCCCAATTCGATCGTCTAGCTCAAGCCGGTGAAAACTCAGGGCAACCTGCGTACGCGACTCGACTCGCGTGGTCGCAAAGCGTTGGCGACGAACCTTTGAGTTTCGGGGTCGCCGGATATTACAGCCCGCAAAACTGGGGTTTCAGCCGCCACGTCGATGGTTGGGCAGGGATGATGGACTGGAACATTCCGATGACTTCGCGGTTCAGTCTTTCCGGAGAGTTGTACCGGGGTCGCGCAGTGGGTGGCTTGGGAGGGGGTATTGGCCAAAGCGTGCTTTACAGCGGTTATCCAACCGATCCTGCAACCCGAATCCAGGCTCTCAACTCTGCCGGAGGGTGGTCGCAACTAAAATTCAAGCCACTTCCAAAACTTGAATTCAATGGAGCATTCGGTCTGGACAACCCATTCGCACAAGACTTGGAGGCCTTCCCCCAAGGCGTGACCGTCTATGGCACGGCCCTCAGGCAGAATCGTAGCGCCCTACTTAACTTCGTTCTTCGACCCCGCTCGAATTTGCTGTTTTCAGCTGAATACCGTCACTTGAGAACGTTGGAGGCATACAGAAATGTATACACCGCCGAGCAGTTCAACCTGATGATGGGAGTCCTTTTTTAGTGACAGAAACCTTTCGTCGAAAATGGATTTGCATGACGTTGCTATTTGGCTCTGTTGCTTTTGCGAAAGCGGCAACCGTCTCAGCACGCGTCGAATTGACAAGGGAAGGTGTACACGGAAAGGGGCCTCCGTCTGGAAATGTAGTTTTTTGGCTTAATCCAGTGGGGACCCTTGCAACGCCTCTGCCTCCGGCTACACCGAACATGCCGAATCCACGGCTTACTCAGCGCAACAAGAGTTTCGAGCCTCATTTGCTGGTAGTCCCGGTGGGTTCGGAAGTAGAATTCCCCAACCGCGATCCCTTTTTCCACAATGTGTTTTCTCTATTCGACGGGAAGCGCTTTGACCTTGGTCTGTATGAAGCCGGAAGCACTCGCATGGTGCGTTTCGACAAACCAGGAATTTCGTATATCTTTTGCAATATTCATGCTGAGATGAGCGCGGTCGTTATCGCTTTAAACACCCCTTATTACGGAATTTCCAATCAACGCGGCGAGTTGGTCATCACTCACGTTCCCTTCGGCCGGTACACGCTTCACGTATGGTACGAGACCGGTTTGCCCGATGCGCTGAACTCCATGACTCGAGAAATTACAATTTCCGACGATACCTCCTCTCTGGGTGTGTTTAACATTCCCGCAACCAGTCTTCCTCCTACTCACCAGAATAAGTACGGGAAGGATTACGAACCTCCCACGCCCGACAATCCCGCCTATCCACGTCCCTAATTGATTTCATTGAGATGACTGACTTCGTACTGACCTGGCAGTGACCAAGTTTTGACAATTTGTTGACATTCACCACATGGCTAATGGCGTCTTATGTACCGCAGAAATTACGGATGATTCCCTGTGCAGCATCTGAGGAGAAAAACATGACACCGTTGACTGCTCGTCACCTTCGATTTAGCTCTTCACTGATCGCACCGATACTTTTACTTTCGATAGGGATTTTGGCCTTGCAGGCATCTTCCTTTGCCTTGGGGAACACCCCTGCAGCGATTGCGTCTACGGTTCCCAGTAATGGAGACGTCAACCCTTATGGGATTGCTCGCGTTCCCCGCACGACGGGATCGTTAGTCAAAGGAAATATTCTTGTCAGCAATTTCAACAACAGCAAAAACCAGCAGGGTACAGGGACGACAATCGTCCAAATCGCGCCCAATGGCACAGTATCGCTATTTGCTCAGATTGATGCGAACACTCTGCCCGGGCCTTGTCCAGGAGGAATTGGGTTAACCACTGCCCTGGCGGTCTTGAGGGATGGCTGGGTCGTTGTAGGTAGCCTACCGACAAGCGATGGGACATCGGCCACAGCCCAAGCTGGATGTTTGCTGGTCCTTAACAATCAGGGGCAAGTAGTTGAAACATTCTACGGTTCGCTCATCAACGGACCTTGGGATATGACTGCTCTTGACGCTGGCAACACAGCGGAGCTGTTTGTGACAAATGTACTGAATGGCACCATCGCCGCGAATGGCAAAGTCGTTCATGGCGGGACCGTAATTCGCCTGGTTCTTTCCGTTTCTCGGACGACAATGCCAAACCTACAGTCAATTACGATTGTAGGGTCCGGGTTCCCCGAGCGTTCGGATCCTGCCGCACTCGTAATCGGTCCTACTGGTCTGGGGCTCAGCGCCGATGGGAGCATGCTTTATGTAGCTGATAGTCTCAGCAACCGAATTGCGGCGATTTCAGATCCTCTTACTCGAAATTCCTCCGCCGGTAAAGGAACCACCATTACAAAAGGCGGGAACTTGAACGATCCTCTTGGTCTGGCCGTCGGGACAGACGGCAACATTCTCAGCGTCAACGGAAATGATGGCTTCCTGGTTGAGACCACACCTGCGGGATTGCAGATCGCGACGGTCCTTCTGGACAGCTCCGGAACTCCGCCGGGCGCAGGGGCGTTGTTCGGACTCGTGCCAGTTCAAGGTCAAGGGATCTACTACGTGGATGACGCCAGTAATACTCTAAATCTTCTTCACTAGATACCGAGGCCGGGAGGGCCCGACTTTTAGTCGAGCTCGCCCGCCGCTTTACACTTCGTTACGATCGGCCAGCATCTCACGGCCCTTTCCGGGCATCCAAAACAAAATTAGAATTACTGTAACAACTGTTGATCTTTCCCTGGGTTTGCATATCCGACCAGTACTCCTGAAAGCGAGGGAATTCTTGAGATTGACACTATCGCAGATTCTTATTGGACTGCTGACCGTTGGGGCGATCAGCCTCCCGGCAATGGCGGCGTTGGGTGGCGACGTCTCCTCTATACAGGAAGATCAGGTGCACATGAAAGCCGCGCTTCAGATTCGAACTGGTCAGGCATACACAGTTCACGAACTCCACCAGGAGAGCGGGACGGTCGTCAAGGAATTCATTTCTCCCGCGGGAAAAGTCTTCGCAGTCAGTTGGAGCGGGCCTTTTATTCCGGATCTTCGGCAGTTGCTGGGCGAGTACTTTGACAAGTATTCCCAGGCCGCCCAGACCCGAGCACAACGGCCCGGGCGCACACCTCTCCTGATTGAGCAGGACGGCTTGGTGGTGCAAACAGGCGGACACATGCGGGCATTCAGTGGAAGAGCTTATCTAACCGATAAATTACCGGAAGGGGTCAGCACCGATGCTATTCGCTAGAACCGAAGCCGTGCGCAGGGCTGTAATGTTTTGCTTGTGCGGATCACTCGCGCTGGCCATCGGTTGCGGTGGCGGGTCCAACAATTCAAACTCGAATAATAACAATGGAACTCCGACCCAGAACACGCAGCCGATAGCAGTGAACGGAGGTCCCCCGGCTGCGATTGCTCTCAGTGGCGTTTATCCCAATGGGGCATTTACCAGCGTCACCGTGTGCGTTCCCGGAAGTTCTACTAGTTGTCAGACTATTGACGGCGTTTTGGTAGATACCGGCTCCTTTGGCCTGAGACTTTTGTCGGCTGCCAAGGGCGGCGAGCTGACTCTAGGCCTCCCGACCACAAATATTGGAGGAACCCCAATTGGCGAATGCATTCAATTTGTCGATACCTCTTTTCTTTGGGGTCCTGTGAGAACCGCAGACGTTAAAATTGCAGGTGAACAGGCAAGTTCGGTGCCGGTACACGTAGTTGGGGATACCAGTTTTCCCGCTGTCCCAAACACTTGCTCGACCGGTGGACTTGACGACGACAGCCTTGCTGTTTTGGGCGCCAATGGAATACTGGGAGTTGGAAATTTTCAGCAGGACTGCGGAACTGCTTGTTCGACCGGGACTCCGCCAACCGCGGCTTACTATTCGTGCCCTACCTCCGGTTGCGTACCGTCGCTCGTCAGTTTGACACAGCAGGTTCAAAATCCAGTTGGCCTATTCGCTACTGACAACAACGGCGTAATTGTCGAATTACCGGCGGTGAACAGTCCGCAGCCCAGCGTAACCGGTTCGATGATTTTCGGAATCGGCACCCAGTCGGACAATGCTCTGGGAAGCGCGACCGTTTTCACCCTCGATCCGACTACGTTTGGGTTTACAACAACCTATAATAATGTCGCCTATTCTGGCAGCTTTATTGATAGCGGTTCGAACGGAATATTCTTCCTCGACGCAACCACGACAGGAATGCCGATCTGTACGGATGCTACTTCATGGTTCTGCCCGGCCTCAACAACTCAGTTCAACGTAACCAACCTGGCGACGGGCGGCTCTCCGCACGCCCTCAGTTTCGGCGTTGGGAATTTTGATCAGCTGACAGCCGGGAGCAACGCCGCAATCGATGATTTGGCGGGCCCAAACACGGGTACTTTCGATTTCGGCCTTCCTTTTTTCTACGGACGCAACGTGTATACATCGATTGCAGGAACAACCGCGCCCGGAGGCCCCACGCCATACTGGGCATACTAGCCGTGAGCGAAGCGGGCGTCTTCGGTCGCGGATCTGGGGCCGTTTATTATTGCCCGCCCTTCAGCCGGATTACTTTCCCAGTGTCCAGCTGGTATTCAGCTTCAAAGACTGTCAGCTTTTTCTCTTCGACAAAATGACGTAGGATCTCGCTGTTGGCGAGTACGTCCTTTGCGCTTTGGTGGATGTTCTCCTTGATGGCCGCTTCGACCAATGCCGCATCTGTGGCGTTTGATTTTTTGGCCTCTAAGACTGCTGGATTGATCTTGTCCACGATTTCCTGCAGGTTCGAACTCGGCATTTTCTCTCCCGAGCAAGCTGCCGTCACCGCACCACATTTCGTGTGACCCAACACCACTAGGACGCTGCTCCCGAGATGTTCAACCGCATACTCGATACTGCCGACGCCGATCGGGCCCGCGATATTTCCGGCTGAGCGGACGACGAACAGATCTCCGAGATTCTTATCAAACACCAGCTCCGGGGCTACGCGACTGTCCGAGCAGGCGAGCACTACGACGTGTGGGTTCTGCCCTGTGGCGAGAGTGTCACGAAGGTTGACCGACCCGTAGGTCCGCGGCCTGCCTTCGACAAATCGCCTGTTGCCTTGCATCAAATCCGCCCAAATTTGATCAGCGGAAAGCGATGGCCTACGTGCAACACCATGATGAGCGGTTTGCTGCGTCGGGGTCGCGGTTTCCTGACCAATCGCGGGAACAGTCAGAAGAAGCAGAATTGCAAATCTGCAGAGAAAGCATTTCATGTAAGCCTCCTTCAAAGGCCAGGTGCCACTCGTTAACCTCGTAGTTTTAACACATCAAGGTTTCAACCGCATCCACGAACACCATGCGAGCCGGAACGGGTAAGCTGTCAGTTCTGCTAGTTCCTTCCGCCGATCACAGTAGTAGTCTGAGCACTCTATCGAGGTGGGCGTGTCATGGAAAGAAAACGGAATTGCGCGTGGAGGCTTCTTCTTGCTCGTAGGGGCTCTGGCCCAAGCTCAAAAGGTTAAAGTCGCCATACAAAACTTATTCGTGGATGAAATTGTCGGCGACGAACCACCCGTTTGTGCAAGAAGATGTAGTGGGAGCCATCGACCTGCAACTGAAGGCGAAAGGTTTGAAGAAAGTGGACAGCAAAGGAGATCTGCTGGTGAACGCTTATGGCTCACTTGACGAAGGAATGAACGTCGCGTCCGCCGTAGATGGCTACGCCCTTCCGAATGTGGACTCGCCGATTACTTGGGCGTATGGTGTTCCGGTGTCAGCCACCAGCACGGCGGTGTACGTAGATAAGGGAACCTTGGTCGTCGATCTCGCGGATCGCCGCGCCAAACAACTAAAATGGCGAGGCACGGCCAAGGCGAACCTGGATCCCGATCAACAGGAAGAATCGCTGGAGATCATCGAGAAGGCTGTGGTAAAGATGTTCCGCGACTATCCAAAGCATCACTAGAAAGGTGCAAAATGTGATGGTTCTTTGGACAACCGGCGTACCGCCAAATCAAACTCATCTGGCCCCTCGGAGGGCGAAAAATGCGTTTTCCGGCATCAAGAGTTCGCATCTTGATCATGTTGTTAGTTGGTTTGCTGTACGTGGGTATCCTGATTCGCAATCTCCACGAAACCGAGCACAGCTCGTTGCGTCTTCGCGAGACAAGCGCCGGGGATTACATCAGTGTGAGCATCAAAGTAGTCGAAGCTGACATAGACCGTTCAGAAGTCAGAGCATACATACGCCTTCGTGCAGTTGGGAATCTAGCGAAAGACTCAGTTACTCCCGCGCGCGATTTGAAGTTGTTTCTCAATTCCGTGCGGGGAACCCAGGAGATCGATTTTCCCGCCGGGGAGCGCATGAACCCCATCGAGGCCCAATTCTCGCTTGATGGGGATGCGAACCTCTACCCTTTCGACCGCCATCAGACGACCTTATGGCTCCTGCTGACTACGCCTAGTCGCCGTCGGCCGCCGGCTCAAGCGACCCCCAGCAGTCCGAAAAAACCCGCAAACAAGCAGAGAGTGCACTATCAGACAGAAGCGACGGACACAGATCGAACCGAAACCGAGACAAATATGGCAGCCCCGATCGGCACGGCGCTACCCGTCTCCGATCTCATGGTTGAGCATGCGGCGCTGGAGCAAAATGACACGGTGCCCATGTCTATTGACTTGGAAGCGTCCATTCCCGGAGACAAGTTCAGTGGAAAGATTGCCAGGACTGAGGGCCGGGATCTCGTCGGAGTCGATTTGAACATGAGGCGCGCCGACGGCGTGATAGTTGTCTCGATAAGCGTGATGCTTATTATGATGAGCTTGGCGGTGAGCCTGCTGGCCATGGTCCTGAAAGCGACAGTGGTCGGAAGTCATTCCACCCTCCTGCCGCTCTCGTTGTCAGTGTCACTCATTTTTGGCTTACCAGCCCTGCGCAATAACGTGCAGCCCGGCGTTCCCCCGGTAGGAGTATTCAGCGATTACATTTCATTTATTTGGGCGGAGCTTATCGTCGCCGTATCTACCGTGATCGTGGTCTGGACATGGATTGTGAAGTCCAAGGAAGATAACGATTAGCCTGCCGATGGTTAGGGACCTAGTTCTCGCTCAGCAAGAAAAACGAAGCCGCAGACTGTGTCTCCTGCGGCTTCGGGAGCGTGGGTTTCCGTCGCTACCTAACGGCGGAGAGGAACATATGAAGTAAGGTCAGCTTAGAGCATTCCACTTCATTTATGGAACTACTAAGAGTGCTAGTTGCGATCCGTACGCTTCGACGAAGATAGAATCCCGAAGTAGTTACAGACATTGGTTCGCTCCGCAGCAGGCTTCGCACACCCCTGATAGTTTTGCCAGTCGTCTGACTCGGGGACGCGTATTAATCTCCTTTAAGAAACGTTGCGACTAAGTCAACCAGCTGTTCGCAACAGATTCTGTGAATACGACATGTGGCCGGTTCTCTGGATCAGAGAATCGGCCCACCGACACCTGCGCGTCAGGGAAGAGTAGAAAAAATAATGCTAGCTTCAGCGACGTCGATCTCGAGCAAAATCTTAGCGCTGCTCCTGGCCTAGACCCTGACGGCCACGAGTTTGGCAACATGAGGCCCGCAATGCTCCACGCTCTAAGAGCTACGAATTTGGGCTGCTGATTTTGAACGTGATGGAATGGCACCCGCGCGACTGGCGGCGGTGAAGTTATGGAAATGATTTCTCTTTCGTAGCGGCTGGGTTTACGATTTCGACCCGAATGCTGCCCACTTGCCAGCGAATGTGGGCCGGACTCTGTTCTTGATCGCTATATCGCGCGGACCAGACCTTCACCTCGCGGATTCCGAAAAGAGTCCATCGGTGCATCCCCCTGTTAGACCTAACAGTTCCGCGCCCTTTGGATCTGACGATACTGTCAGCAGTCGCGTTATTTAAGGAGTCCTATGTACATCATGGGAACAGCCGATTATGCACTTACTGGTCCACAGGTTAAGGGAACACTCTGGCACTGTGACAAATGTGAATCGTTCGTTTCGATTCACTGCGCAAGAACATTATGCGAGGCTCTTTGCCCAAACTGTGCCGACGTGCCGCTGGAGTTCTGCGGAACTTTCGATAGCATCTTGGGAAGACGATTCGTGGACGCTTGAATCAAACTGGGTTGGCTCTTCCTCAACACCCCGTTACCTTATGTCCATTTGAAGGCTTCTTAAGTTCTATCTCAGATGTGTAAGTCCTTCCCGCTAGTACCTCTCGAACCGCTGTGCGTAATTCCCTTCCCATCCGGGATTTCACGACGAAGCCTTGTGCCCCGGCTGAAAGCGCCTCGTTCGCGATATCTTTATCTTCAATAATTGTAAGAACAATAACTGGTGTCTTAAGACCCTTGTTGCGCAACTGGCGGACCGCCTCAATTCCATTGAGTTTGGACATGGAAATGTCGGTTACCAGGAGGTCGGGCCTTAATCTGCAAGCTGACTCAACAAGAGCAAATCCGTCGGTTACTTTTTCGATGATTTCACAGCTGGGAGCAAGACACTTGCCCACGGCCTCTAACATCGCTGGAAAGTCGTCAGCGACAATGACACGGATCGGGTCAGTCGTTATGTCGTCCGCGGTATACATATGTTTGCTAAAAGACTCCACTCTATTTGAGATAGGGCTTTCAACGCTGTTGGGAAATTGCTTGCGTGGACTGAAAAGTTTCCTTTTCGGCACCGGGCCCAAAATACGTCATGTTGTTTAATCGATTTAGTGAGATTATTCCTGAATGATTCAGGACGAAATGGCCCTCTGGTGCCAGCAAACGGCTCCGGTGTGCCATCTATCCTCACCTGAACCCAACTGATTCACCGATGTTGCGCGGACATCCGCGGTGCCTCATAAATTTCTTCCGCAATTCGGAGGTCAGGTATAGCATAGCGAGGTCAGGTTCGAGACCGTCAGCGACGAAGGGCCGCGACGCCAGCTTCCGATCGCTCGGAGCAAGAGAAGGCACACGTTGAGCCGAACATTCCCCGCCTCCGCAATGGCGACTACTTGGCTTTTCAGGGAGGCGTACTAGCTGTAATGTCTTACTGAGCAGGTTTAGAGATTCTGGAGTCGTTATGTCGTTGCAAGAGTTACCCGCCGCAAGTGAACACCTTTTCCGCTATCTTTTCGAGCAAGTGTCGCTGGGAATCGCTGTGGAGGACATGGAAGGAACGATCGTCCTTGCCAATCCGGCTCTGGCTTCCATGTTGGGATACCGGGAGAACGAACTCCAAGGAATGAATTGCTCTCAATTCGCTGACGGCGACGATGCCAATAAAGATTGGGCACTATTTCAACAGTTGCGTTCCGGCACGATTGAGAATTACTCGCTGGAAAAATCCTACTCAAGAAAGGATGGCGTCAAGGTTTGGGGACGTTTGAATGTCTCTCTCTTGAAAAACGGTAATGGAAGTTCTCCGTTGGTCTTTGCTCTCGTGGAAGACATTACCGGGCGCAAGCGGGCAGAAACGTCGCTACGGCAAAGAGAAGCAGATCTTTCAGAGGCGCAGCGATTAGCAAAAGTTGGCAGCTGGCAGTGGGATCCCCGGACAGACACCGTCACTTGGTCACAAGAGCTTTATCTGATTGCTGGCCGCGACCCCAGTCTTCCGGCGGTCAGTTACAAGGAACATTCAACTCTCTACACCGCTGAGAGTTGGGAAAGGTTGCGGCAAGCTGTCGAGGAGGCACTGCGAACTGGGAAACCCTACGAACTCGATCTGGAGATGATTCGTGCCGATGGTACCCGAAGGTGGCTGATCGGGCGGGGCGAAGCTAGTCGCGACGCCTCCGGGCGCGTCGTGCAACTGCGAGGAACCGTCCAGGATATTACCGAACGCAAGCATGCGAACGACGCACTCGCCAGTTGGGGGCGCAGGTTGATCGAGGCACAGGAGCAGGAACGTACCCGCGTCGCTAGAGACCTGCATGATCATATTAGTCAACGCGTCGCATTGCTGGCAATCCAACTCGAGCAATTGAAGGCAGACCTTCCCAGTCCAACAGTTGAACTGCTCAGCCAGTTGGACGAAATACGAACGCAAACATCGCTGATGGCAAGTGAGGTACAAACCCTGTCTCACGGGCTGCACTCCCCGAAGTTGGAGTATCTGGGTATCGTTGCAGCCATGAAGGATTTCTGCGCAGAATTTAGCGACCGGCAGAAAGTGAAGACGACCTTTACTGATAAAGACGTCCCGCGTACTGTGCCCAAGGAGGTTTCCCTTTGCCTGTTCCGAATATTGCAGGAAGCGCTACAGAATGCGCTCAAACACAGCGGCGTCCGTCGCTTCGACGTTGGCCTGCGCGGATCATCGGACTGGATCGAACTGACGGTGCGCGATTCTGGCATGGGTTTTGATCCTAAAGCCGCGATGACCAACTGGGGATTGGGTCTCGTGAGCATGCATGAACGGCTGCAATTGGTCCAGGGCACGCTTTCAATCGACTCGCAACCAAAACGAGGTACAAGAATCCACGCCCGCGTTCCCCTCAGTGTAGGTCGTGATGCGATGCAGGCGGCTGGCTAACAGTTCAGAATTGAAGCCACAGCAGTTCCTGCTTTTAGCAAAATCCCAACAAACTGTTGCGGGCCTAGCCATTCGAGAGCAGCCCTACGTCCCAGTTCGTATTTTTTTAGTGCATTGTCACCACTCGTGCCAATCTGCTATTTTCTTCAAAAGAGGACCGCCGCTTGCAAAATTCACGTTCTATTAACAGTGGCATGCTTCACTATTACGAACGGTTTACCGACAGGGCGGCTCAGAAGCGAAAGCCGCTTGGAATCGAGAAGAAGTTATGGCCTGCAAATCATGCGCTTCAAACAATGAGAGAGAGTTTGCCGCCGAGATGAACCTTCACATTCCCGGAGCCATGGGGAAGGATAAACCTGCGGTGTTGCTGTTTCCCACCATCGTGGTCTGTTTGAATTGCGGGAGTACAGAATTCGACATTCCGGAGACCGAATTACGGCTGCTCAAAGAAGAGGTCGCTAAGGTTTAAATACGTCTAGCCATCCTTTCCCTCGCTTTAGAAATGGAACCTCGTCGCGCAGATCCCCACTTTCTCGCGGAGGGCGTCAATTCAGGAGGCGCCAGCCTTCTTGAAAAAATAGTAGCCAAGAGTCAAGGATAGGACTACCACGCCCGTTGCAATGATGGAGAGCGGACTTGTCTCCCGGTAATTAATGTCAATCGCATGCCTTGCTATGGCGATGATGGCCACAGTGAGGACGACCTCCACATGGATGACATGTTCGTCAAGGTACATCATGACCGTCTTCATCAACTCAATGCCAATCAATATAAGCAGGAATTGAGCAAACACATCGTGGACCAAATCAATCTGCGCCGATACTTCCTGGAGGTTTCTGCGAAACAAGTGGTGCCAGATATGTTCAGCGAGACTAAGAAAGATTGCAGAAGCGAATTGGAGAGTTGCAAATAGAATTACTGCCATCAACAAAATCAGGAGGACAACCACGACAAACTTCTCGAACCGTGCGTAAACTCCAACAATCCGCATAGACGCGAGTCCCACCGCAATCGGATGCCGTGCAATCACCTGTTCGTGACCGCATGGCGGCGCAACCGTTTCAACGGGTCTAGGTCCGCTATGAAAAGATCGCGGGCTCCGATGGTACCGTGGTTCCTGCTTATTGTTCAATGTGGAATCGGCTTGGCTGGCGGATCCTATTTTTAGCGACGAAGCGATAGACGGCAATACTGACAAAAGTGACAGTTACAATGGGCAGAGCGTGCCAGTAGCATTTGGCTGGTGTATGGAATCGGGCGGAATGCCATGCTCCCTATCCTTTCACTCGCAGCGCCGGGCCGGGGAGTTGTGCAATCAAAATGGATCGTCGTAGGAACCTGGAGCTTTCTCGGCAGCAACTGGAAGGCTCAATAGCCCGCGGCCACTGAACTTGGTCTTAGGGTTAGAACGCCGAGCGGCTGTTGGGCGCGAAAGCGAATGTCGCCATGGAACGTTGCAACCGAGCGCGCCTGTTGATTGCAGATGACCACACCCTATTGGCGGAAGCCTGCAAGGGCCTTCTTGAGCCGGAATTTGAAGTCGTCGCCATCGTGAGCAATGGCCGGAGCTTGCTTCAGGCAGCCTCCGAACTTAAGCCCGAAGTGGTCATCGTCGATATTGCCATGCCTCAGTTAAATGGGCTTGACGCCGGCGAACTACTCAAGCATCAAATTCCATCGATCAAACTTGTGTACCTCACCATGAATCTTGAACCTGAAGTAGCTGCCGAGGCTTTTCGTCGAGGCGCGTCGGGATACGTGCTAAAGAACTCTGCGGCTGAAGAGCTTTTGACCGCCGTCCGGCGGGCGCTAAAAGGGGAATCATACCTGTCTTCGTCAATTACCAAAGACACGGTCAAATTCCTTCTGGAAAGCGGCAAACCCTATGACGAAGAAAAGCGTATTACGGCCCGACAGAGCGAAGTCTTGCAGCTCCTGGCAGAAGGAATGTCGATGAAGGAAATCGCAAGCGTCCTGAACCTCAAGCCCGGTACCGTCGCATTCCATAAATATAGAATCATGGAAAGTCTTGGACTAAAGACGACAGCCGAACTGCTTCAATACGCCATCCGTCACCACATAATTCCCTCATAGAGCACTACAGGGGTAGGGTGTTTTTCTCAGAGCTTGAGTGCGCAACTGAACGCCATTTGCATTCGGGCAGAGTGGTAGGGGTCCGAGACAGCACGAACAAATAGCGAACTAGTAGTTTTAGCAGTAGCTTTCTGGCCGACAAGGATTTCTACTGCACCCACAATTCTTTTTGTGAATTCATGCGATAAGTAGTTCCATCCAGCTCCAGCCGTCCGAAGTGACGTAAAAACGGGGGTAGAACCATGGAACGAAATCGTCCCAGGATCATGATTGCCGACGACCACACTCTTGTGGCCGAAGCGTGCAAGAAATTGCTCGAAGCCGACTACGACGTTGTAGCGACGGTAGGGGACGGTCGTGCCCTGGTTCGTGTAGCGGCCACTCTGAAGCCGCAAGTAATCATTCTGGACGTTGGCATGCCGCTCCTGAATGGCTTGGACGCAGGCCAGCAAATTAAACAGTTACTACGGTCAGTAAAATTGGTCTACTTAACGATGAATCAGGATGCTGATCTTGCAGCCGAAGCCTTCCGCCGCGGAGCCTCAGCCTACTTGTTGAAGACCTGTGCCGCTTCTGAACTTGCGATCGCGGTCCGGGAGGTCCTTAAAGGCAAATCATACCTGTCTCCAGTTATCGCCAAAGACACCGTTGATTTCATTTTGCGTCAAGGCAAAGAACTGATTGAAGAGGGGAGGAGACTCACTGAGCGGCAGCGGGAAGTGCTGCAATTACTTGCGGAGGGAAAGTCCATGAAGGAAGTCGCGAACGTCTTGAACTTGACGACAAGGACAGTCGCCTTTCATAAGTATCGGATCATGGAACTGCTGAACGCAAAGAGCAATGCTCAATTAGTGCAGTACGCAATCAGAAATCATGTGATTGCCGCGTAAATGCTCCCGGTTAGAGCTGACCGAGAGCTTTTCTGACCACTGAGTTGGTTTCTGCCGCCTGCCATTCTTTCATTTCTTACCTGTCAGTTCTGCTAGTTGTGAGTTATCGACTCGCTCGCCATACTCTCAGCGGAGCCCTACACCTCTTGAAAAGGAGGGCTAACTAATGGAAAACAAGGCGCAAGATGATCAGAGTTCGGCGGTTGCGGTTTTCAGCGACCTGTCCGGAGCCGAGAATGCCATAAGGGCATTGAAGAATAATGGATTCGATGTCCGGAAGCTCTCCATCCTCGGTAAAGACTTCCACAGCGAAGACAGTGTGGTGGGATTTTATGGAGCCAGCGATCGGATGAAGTATTGGGGGAAAATGGGCGCGTTTTGGGGTGCTATGTGGGCTCATTTGGCAGGGGCTGCTTTCTTAATTGTACCGGGCATTGGACCCGTGGTTATTGCGGGCCCGGTCGCCGGCTGGATTATCAGCGCTCTGGAAGGTGCCGTTTTCGTCGGGGGAGTGAGTGCATTAGGCGCGGGCTTAGTCAGTCTCGGTATTTCCAAGGACATGGCCTTTGAATATGAAAGCTCGATGAAAGCCGGCAAGTTTCTGCTGATCTTGCAGGGAACAGACAGCGATGCAATAAAGGCGAGAAACACTTTGGAATCGACGGACGCCGAGGAAATTGATATTCACCGAATGCCTCCCGAGCCGGCGCACGTTTGCTAGGCGCGAAACAATATGGCTGCGCTCCCAACAATTGAAATGCGACCATACCCTGTCCGTACTGCGCTCATAGTAGGCGGGGATCCCAAGATTGATGCACAACTGCGGAGCATCCTCGGAACCAAGGCATGGGCGATTCAGCAGGCAGCTGACAATGCCACAGCTCTTGCCTTAACACAGCGAAAAACCTTCGATCTAATCCTGACCAGCGCGAAAACTTCAGGGAAAGAAGACGTCGAACTGCTTCGAAAGATACGGCGCATCCATCCTCACACCCGCTTGATCATTTTGGCCGACGAGAGCACGCCTGCGGATGTCATCACTTCGATGCGCGAGCGCGCTTTTAGTTATTTTTCCTTGCCCTTTTCATCCGATGCACTCGCCCTTATGATCCAGCACGCTGTTGACGAGCCGTGCTGGGACGACGGAATCGATGTGATTTCGGCAACGCCCGAGTGGATCCGCCTCCGCGCTCGCTGTGACTTTAAGACAGCCGAGCGAGTGCTCCAATTCTTTGATGAGATTGCCGAACTGCCTAACCCCGAAAGAACGGACGTAGGTACGGCTTTTCGTGAAATGCTGACGAACGCAATCGAACATGGAGGAGGGCTTGATCCCAACCAGCAGGTTGAGATTGCGTATCTACGTGCTCGGCATATGGTGACCTGCCTCATCACCGACCCAGGTGAAGGCTTTGCGATGGACAAGATTCCCCACGCCGCCGTAGCTAATCCAGACGACGATCCGGTGCGTCATGTGGAGTATCGTGAATCGCTCGGCATGCGCCCCGGCGGCTTCGGCGTTCTGCTTGCACAACACCTCGTCGATGAGCTTGTTTATGGGGAAAAGGGAAATGAGGTTACGCTGATCAAATATTTAGGTGATGACCGCGACCGCCGATAAAAGATCAATCGCCACCCGGCTGCCCTAGGCGTGAATTACGAGTGGTCGGGAGTTAGTCCCGCTTGAAGTGACGGTGTGCGTTTACATACACCGCAGACATCGCCAGCTCAAATTGGACTTTGTCCGCGCATATTACACAGACTGGAAACACCTCTCCGTAAACCGCCGTCACTAGGTGCGGCTCTGCATGGTTCTTTCCGTGAATGACCTGGTAAATGCCGGAAAACAATGCTTTGTCGCCGGGCTTAATGACGTCCGCCATCAATTACAGCTCTTCGATCAAGCCATAGCCAGCCAGCTGTTTGCTGACGTATCGCCGTCCCTGGAGGACGGCTTCGACTGCAGCGATCAGCTCGTTTGCGGCATCATGCTTAACGACATAAGCGCCGCCACCAGCGGCGAAAGCTTCGCGGGCTATATCAGGATAGTTGTTGCAGGTCAAAAACAGTATTTTGGAATCTGGAGAGACAGAGCGAATCTCCCGGGCAGCTTGGATCCCATTCAATAGCGGAAGGCCGATGTCCAGAACCACGACATCGGGCTTCAGTTCTTTAGCTTTTTGAACAGCCTCCTCGCCGTCAAATGCCTCTTCCACCACCCGAAAGCCGGGTCGTTTTCTGAGAGCGGAAACCGTGAAACTTCGAAAAGGCAGAAAATCATCTACCACTAGAATACGCACTACTGCAGTTTCCAAATCGTATTGCCTCTGCCACGGAGCCTCAATGGTCAAGACTCCAGGTTCTAGAAAATTCATAACTCTAAGAAGGTATCGACAGATAGCGCGTTCGTCGTTGCTCAAAAACAGGCTTGTGATTGCTCCAGAGCAACTAGAAACGAGATCACACAGGAATTGAAGGAAGGGAGATCACACTTTATGCAATAGAAGCTTGTGAGGAGCGCGGAGTATGACGCCTCTGCGGCTCTTCACCACAGCGCCGCTTCGGTGCCACTCGCTCAAAAGGCGGCTCGCGGTGAAAGTCGTGACGTTGGCGGCATTAGCCAGTTCCTCATTGGTTATCACAAGCTTTACGCCTCCAGACACATCTTGCCCAAAGCCGTCGGCGAGGCTGACCAATACGCCAGCTAGTCTCTCTCGAGCACTGTGAGAGGTCAGAGCTACGTGCGCAGCAAGGAACAAGGTCATATAGTCGAATGCAAGTAGCAACGCATTCTCCATTAACTTTGGACATTTTCCCGCGAGTTCGCGGATCGTCTTACGCTGCCAGACGAGAACCCAGCTGTCAGTCACCATTTCCGTACTAACAAGATAAGAAGACGGTCTCGACAAGAGAGCCGCACCCCCGAACACTTCGCCGGCTCCCAGCCAATGAAGTAGGACTTTTCGGCCATCCGGTGTAATGAAGAAATATCTGGCACAGCCCTTTGTAACCAGAAAAAGATAGTCGGCAGGGTCGCCCTGGGTTGTAACCACAGAATTTGCTAAATATCGTCGCTTCGTAGCGGCCGACAACACCAACTCGAGGTCAGGTTTTGGTAAGCCTGCCAAAAATCGCGATCCAAAACCGTCTTCAAACGCAGAGGAGGATCCGGCTGAGCGCCGATTTGATGTGGGCCAAGATTTAAGTGCAATCGCGGTCACCGGTAAATTCTAGTGGAGGCGCTCAGACCCTGCGCACTGCCAAAACTGACAGTGTTTCCGCAAGCGCAGTCGAATGGTGGGGCATCAGGTAGAATGCGACCGTGGCCACGCCATCATGAGCAGAATAATGGACTTCCCACTATTCGTTTTCGCCATCTCCTTTCTCGCTATGTGGCTGTCGGTGCGTCTCGGCTCCTCTTTTCGCAGGTGGCGCCTGCCTCTCGAAGAAGATGAGCGGGAAGACTTCAGACTTGTCCTGGGCTCCACCCTTACGCTGCTCGGCCTCATCATCGGGTTTACATTTTCAATGGCCGTCAGCCGATACGATCAGCGCAAGAACTACGAGGAGGCAGAGACCAATGCCATCGGAACGGAGTACGTCCGCGCAGACTTGCTGCCTGCCGCCGATGCGGCAAGGGTACGCACGCTGCTGAGGAATTATCTCGACCAGCGTATTTTGTTCTACGTGGCTCGCGATGACCGCCAGCTGCTGTCGGTGAATGCTGCTACTGCTCAACTCCAGACTGATCTGTGGTCCGCGGCCCAGGCTCCAGCTTCGGCGCATCCCTCACCGGTAATCGCGCTCGCCGTTTCGGGGATGAACGATGTGTTGAATTCCCAAGGATACACTCAATTCGCTTGGGGAAACCGCATCCCGCTAGCGGCGTGGTGTTTGATGTGGGCGATCACAGTTTGCTGCCACTTGTTGGTCGGCTATGGTGCGCGCCGATCCGAATTGAGAGCAATTCTGTTCATAGTTCTGCCGTTTGTTGTCTCTATTTCATTCTTTCTCATAGCGGATATCGACAGTCCGCGTCACGGCGTCATTCGCGTGCATCCGCAAAACCTGGAAATTCTGTCTCAGTCCCTACACGCGAACTGAGCGCAGCGTGTATCCTTACAATCCAGAACTTTCAAGCTCTGGTATTTCTGCCAGTCGCAAGCCGAGCCCCAACCAAATATAAGTCTTGGATTACTAGACAGAGCAGCCGCCGATCTGGTACTCGAACTACGTTGGCGTTCTAAAGAAGACCTCAAGGGGTTGACAAACTGGGCTCGGCAAGCGCGATTCAGCTCTAAGAGTGGTGGTTTCTATGCGATGGCCGACCAAAGCGTGTGTAGTGCTTTTCGGAATAGCCTTGGCGGTTGCTGGTGTGGCCGCACAGGACTCGTCCACGACCGCTGCACCGAAACGCCCGAGCCTTGGCGTAGTGCTGGAGGGCGGCGGCGCCCTCGGGTTGGCGCATATCGGGGTGCTTCAATGGATGGAAGAACACCGGATCCCGGTGAATTACGTTGCCGGTACCAGTATGGGTGGACTCGTCGGGGGTTTATACGCCACAGGCGAGTCTACTGCCGAAGTACGGCAGGTTGTCCAGACGATCGACTGGGATGAAGTTTTGCGAGGCCAAACGCCCTTCCCTGATCTCGCATTCCGTCGCAAGCAGGACGCCCACGACTATCCCAGTTCCCTCGAATTCGGTCTACGCAAGGGTGTGCAGTTTCCAGCTGGGTTCAATTCGGGTCAGCAAGTGTCTTTGATTCTGGACCGCGTGGCCCTGCCGTATTCTGACCTCAAGACATTCAACGACCTTCCTATTCCGTTTGCCTGTGTGGCCACCGATCTCGCGTCTGGCAAAGAACATGTGTTTCGCAGTGGCTCCCTGAGTCTGGCCCTAAGGTCCACCATGTCTCTCCCCGGGATCTTCACTCCGGTTCGCTCTGGCGACCATATTTTTGCGGACGGCGGATTGCTGAATAACATCCCGATAAACGTTGCAAAAGAGATGGGTGCAGATGTAGTGATCGGGGTCCACCTGGAAACTGCTGCGCTTGATCCGGAAAAGCCTCTTTCGAGCTTTGGTGTACTGGGACGATCGATCTCCGTCATCATCGCAGCGAATGAACTTCGCTCGTTGGAACAAGCCGACCTCTTGGTCACGGTACCGCTAGAGAAGTATTCATCGACGGACTACCGTCAGGCCGATGCCATCATCAAGGCGGGATATGAAGCAGCGGCCGCCAAGGCTTCGGTTCTCTCCGCATTCTCCGTGGATGAAACCACCTGGAGCCAATACTTAGCCACCCGCAACTCCCGGCGCAGACAGGCGCCGACGCCTGAATTTGTTGAAGTCGCAGGTACCACTCCGCCGGTAGCCCATTCTATTGAGAAAGAGATGTCCGGCGTGGTAGGGAAACCTATCGACACGGCGACCCTGGACGACAACATAATGACGCTCTCTGGTATGGGGCGATTCTCGAACCTCAGCTATTCGATAGTAGATCGCAACGGCGAACCCGGACTACAGATTCAAGCCAGCCAAAAGCCTTACTCGCCGCCCATCGTGCGTCCTTTGATTTTGATCGACGGCTCTGACTACAACAACGTCCTTTTCAGCATAGGAGCCCGAATTACCTTCCTTGATTTCGGCGGATTTCGGTCAGAGTTGCGCAATGACGTGATAGTTGGCTCACAGTACGGTGTTGACAGCGAATACTACCGGCCGTTCAAACCAACGAGCCAATGGTTTGTTGCACCGCGATTGGGGCTCTACAGCACACAATACAATGTCTATTCAGAGAATAATTTGATCGCCAGCTACAGACAAAGGCTGGCTGGTGGCGGTGCTGATGTGGGGTATGCATTCGGGAGCAGCGGCGAAGCGCGGTTAGGTTACGAGGGCGGCTACGAACGACTTTCCAAAGAAATAGGCAATCCAACCGTGTTGCCGGTAGTTTCGGGAGCAACGGGCGATGTGAGGTTGCAATATCTGCTAGATAGGTTGGATGCCCCGGTCATTCCACACTCCGGCCAGAGTCTTAAGATATACGCGAAGTGGTTCAACACTAACCCCGGGGCCACTGGAAGCTTCCCTCTGTCTGAAATCCAATCCCAAAACTTCTTTCGCTTAACCAATCCTGCTTCCATCTACCTCAATGCCTATGGGGGTACTAGCTTCGGCTACAAGACCGGGATACCGGCCTTCTCGTTGGGCGGTACTCAGCGCTTACTCGCATATGGCACGAATGAACTGCTCACAAATCAGTATTTCCTCTTCCAGCTTGGATATATCCGGCAGTTGCTGAAGCTGCCGCCTCTGTTGGGTGATTACGTGGATTTCATCGGAATGTACGAAGTGGGCAAGACCTACCAATTGCAGAATGGTCCAAAGCCGCCAAACCTTCCAAACGATGTTGCTGGAGGCCTCGTCGTGAACACAATCTTTGGACCGGTAGAAGTGGGGGGCGCGGTGGGTAACTATGGACGCGGAAAATTTTTCTTCCGAATTGGCCGAATTTTCTGAGATGCCGGGAGTAGCGTCAGTTAGGGCGAACTTTTACATAAGAACAGTCCAAGGCGCCAACTGATGCGCATCCCAGGAGTTTCAGAGTACGGTCGAGGTCTTTACGCAAAATCTCCAGGGCTTTTGCGACGCCAGCTTCACCTGCGGCACTGAGCCCGTAAGCGTAGGCACGCCCGCACAGAACGGCACGGGCTCCCAGACAAATTGCTTTGATGATGTCCGCGCCACGCCGAATGCCGCCATCCATGAGCACTTCGGCCTGGCCATTCCCGGCCGCTACAACTTCTGGCAATGCGCGCAAGGAAGCCGAAACGCCGTCGAGTTGGCGCCCCCCATGGTTTGAAACCACTACAGCCGCAGATCCTTCATCGATGGCATGCCGGGCGTCGTCGGCAGTCAAAACGCCCTTCACTATCATCGGGCCGCGCCAATGATCGCGTATCCACTTCAAATCTTTCCAACTAACCGCCGCAGCTGCGAGAGCTGCGTTGACGTCGAGCAGTTTCATCGGACCTTTACCTGGAATGACAACGTTGGGCAGTTCGCGCAATCCACCATCACGTAGAAAACTGGCCAGCCATCGCGGACGAGCGAGCACTTGTGGGAGAAAAGGAATCTTGTCGAGCGGCTTGCCGCTGACCAGTTCTTTCACGCCGTTTCGGAGATCGCGTTCACGCATTCCGGCCACGGGCGTGTCGATCGTGACAACCAAGGCGGAAAACCCGGCAACCCGAGCACGTTCGATCGAAGCCTCGGCCGCCCCCCGCCCACCCAGTAAATAGAGCTGGTAGAAAACTGGCCCTGAAGAAGCCGCTCGTACGTCTTCCATGCGATGACCAGAGATGGTTGAGAGAATGTAAGCGGTGCCTGCCCTGCCTGCGGCTCGAGCCGCAGCGACTTCTCCGCCTGGATGCATCAAGCGGCTGTAACCGACAGGAGCGAGCAACGCAGGAAAAGAAAGGTCGAAGCCAAGTACGCGCGTTCCCGACTCACACTGAGGCTCTTTAACGGCGTGGCGTGGTCGAAAAGTAACGTCTTCAAACGCGCGGCAATTCTCGCGCAGCGTGACCTCGCCCTCCGCGCCTCCATCCACATAGTCAAACACAGCCCTCGGTAATCGACGGCGCGCCAAGAGGCGGAGGTCCTCGATGTTGACAACTCGCGAGAGCGCAGCGGGATGGGGTCGAGTTGTCATCTCTATTTCGCCGTTCACTCTCTAACTGTCGAATCGCGCTAGGTATAGACACAGCCGTTAGCGCAGGTTCATGAAACCCCCGTCCAGGGGGTAATCCATACCGGTGATGAACGATGCCTGCTCCGAACACAGAAAGAGTGCGAGTGAAGCGACCTCTTCCGGCTCTCCCATTCTTCCTAGCGGTTGCGCTTCAGACAATTTCTCGAACATCTCTTTCTCTCGCCCAGGATAATTCTTTTTTAGATATCCATCGACAAATGGAGTACGAACCCGCGCCGGTGAAATGCAATTGCAGCGAATGTTGTGGCTGAGGTAATCCTTGGCGACGGAATAGGTCATCGCAATCACTGCACCCTTGCTCATGGAATAAGCAAAGCGGTCGGAAAGAGCAGCAGAACCAGCGATCGAAGCCATATTCAAGATCACGCCGCCACCGCGCGTTTTCATATGCTCGACACACGCCTGCATGCAGTTATAAAATCCCTTCACATTCACTTGAAAGATGCGGTCGAAATCCGCTTCGGTCGTGCTTTCCACGGTGCCGATATGCGAGATGCCAGCATTGTTCACGAGAATGTGAATCCGTCCTTTTCGAAAAAGCTCCTCGAAGAGGGACCTGACTCCGTTGTGGTTCGTAACATCGCAGGCATGAGGGGAAGCATTGCCGCCCGATGCTATGATTTCCTGACAAGTAATTCCCGCATTTTTCGTGTTGATATCCAAAATTCGCATGGTTGCTCCGTAGGCCGCGAATTTCAGCGCGATCGCACGCCCAATGCCGCTGCCGCCACCGGTTACTACCGCGATTTTGCCGTCGAGCCGAAAATCATCGTTGCCGCCGGGACTTGTCAGAGCGAGACTCCTCTTTTCCAACTATGCTAAGAACGTCATTTTCCATTGTGATCGTCAAGTCGCATTGCTATTTGTATTGCGTCACCTGTTGCCGAGATTCTCCCAAGCCGTCAATGCCTAGTTCTACGACATCACCAGCCTTCAAATACTGTGGGGTATTCATGCCCATGCCCACGCCAGCGGGGGTGCCGGTGCTGATGACATCACCGGGAAGAAGCGTCATGAACTCACTTATGTACGAAACCAACGTGGCAACGTCAAAGATCATATTTGCGGTTGAACTGTTTTGTCGAAGCTCCCCATTCACCTTGAGCCACATGCGGCGATCGCCGAAATCTGGAATCTCATCGAGAGTTGCGAGGAAAGGACCCAAAGGCGCGAACGTGTCGGCGCTTTTTCCCTTGACCCATTGCCCCCCACGATCTTTTTGAAAGGTGCGTTCGGAATAATCATTATGGAGGGCAAAGCCGGCAACGTAATTGAGAGCATCTTCCTTCGATACGTAAAGCGTCCTCTTCTTGATTACAACCGCCAGCTCAACCTCCCAGTCCGTTTTTGTCGAATTCTTAGGGATCACCAAGCCGTCATTAGGCCCCACCAGCGCAGTGGTTGATTTGAAAAAGATGACTGGTTCCTTGGGAACCTGCGCCTTGGTTTCGGCGGCATGATCGCGATAATTGAGTCCGATGCAGACGATCTTGCTAGGGCGACCGACGGGAGGTCCCAGGCGTACCGATGGTGAGACACGCGGACTGGAAGAACCGCTTTTCCGTAACCACGTTTCCAATTCGATCAAACCACCATCACCGAAAAAGTCTTCGTCGTAATCCGAGCCCACAGCAGACGCATCTACGCGCGTGCCATCCTCAAGAAGCACGCCCGGTTTTTCTTGGCCCACCTCCCCGAACCTTATTAGTTTCATTCCCTGGACTCTCCGCAGGATTTTGCGCTATAAAGCTTACCAGTATGAACTAACGTGTGCTCCTTTTGTAACTTGGCACATCCCCCTTATTCTCCTAGATTCAGAACAGGGAAAGCGGCGTCCAGCATCGCCTTCGGCCCCCCAAGTGCATCTAATTGATTGAGGAAACTGCAGGCCGCGTTTAGGCATGCAAATTTTGGATAGAGTGGGAATGAAGTACACACGAAACCTTTGGATTGTGGCATTTTTGCTCGGGGTGGGCCTCCCCCTGATGTCCCAATCTTCCTACGTTTCGCCCGGTACTGCCAGTTCCGCTTCCAGACTTGCGGTGAACCCGCCCGATGAATCCGTCCTCACTATTAGGAAGCGAGTGGATGAGGTTAACGTCCTGTTCATCGCGACCGATCGGCATGGAAAATTTGTTCGCGATCTTGGAGAGAATGATTTCGCTTTTCTCGATGACAATAAGCCCCCGCAATCAATTAACAACTTCCGTCGCGAGACTGATCTGCCGTTGCAATTAGGGTTGTTGGTTGATACCAGCGGCTCGGTTCGAAGCCGTTTCGATTTCGAGCAGCAGGCTACCGTCAGTTTTCTGCAACAGACTTTGCGTCCAAATTATGACAAGGCTTTTGTGATGGGGTTTAGCAGTCACAGTCAAGTGTCGCAAGACTTCACTGACAACGTGGCTTTATTGGCTCGCGGTGTGCAGAGTCTTCATAATGGGGGAGGCACAGCTCTTTACGACGCGGTGTATCACGCGTGTCACGACAAGTTGATGAAGGAAAAAGACAACGGGGAAAAACCGACGCGCCGGGCCATCATAATTGTGAGCGATGGCGAAGACAATCAGAGCGAAGTCAGCCGGGCTCAGGCCATCGAAATGGCGCAACGCGCCGAAGTCATCATCTACGCAATTTCAACCGATGACAGCGGACTGATTTTGCGAGGCGACAATGTGCTGGAGCAACTCGCCGACGCCACCGGGGGGCGGGCTTTCTTTCCATATAAGATGAAAGACATCAAGAATTCTTTTTCAGCCATTGCCGACGAGCTTCGCAGTCAGTATGTGGTTTCGTATCGTCCGGCGGACTTCGATGCTGATGGACGATACCGTTCTATTGCAATCACGGCCCTTAAGAAAGACCTCCAGGTACGGGCGCGCAAAGGCTACTTCGCGCCAACACAATAGCCGGATACCCGCAATTCCCAGGTCCACCGCACGCGTCCCGGTGCTACAATTTTAATAGTGAAAGCGGTCAATTTTCCCGCTTTGTATGTCATGCAGAACATAAGAAAAGGCGCGCTTGCACTGCTCCTAAGCTGTGTTTCCTTACCCTTGGCGGGCCAAATCCAGGGGACCGAAACGCCTTCGGCTTCCAACCCGCGACCGGCGTTCGGGCCGCAACCCGTCCCGGCTCCTCCGCCGACGCTTGAACAACAGCCTGCTTCAGCTCCGTGGGTTGCGTTTCAAGGCGGTCAACTCACAATTGTGGCCAGGAACGCGAGTCTGGGAGCGATTCTGCGAGAGGTCGAGAGTCAAACCGGCGCGACCGTAGACATGCCGGCGAATCCAACTGACCGGGTGGTAGGACAGTTTGGTCCCGGACCGGCCAGAGAAGTTTTGGCCTCGTTACTCAACGGCTCTCGGTTCAATTACGTGCTCATGGGATCACCGCAAGATCCGACCTCGCTAGACAAGATAGTACTTTTGAGGAAGCCTTCAGGTACGGACCAGCCCGGCGCCGGCGGGGCATCTCAGGGTACCAACACGGCACAGATGATGGTGCCTCGTCAGGGTGCCATCGTGATTCCAAATCAAGATGACGACGCCAATGCCCAGGACAACGCAGAGGAGACGATGGAAGCTGATCCCCCTGCGGAAGACCAAGCCAGTCAGGGCGACGAACAGCAGGGTGCTAGTGGTCAGCCAGCCGTTAAGACTCCGCAGCAGTTACTCCAGGAATTGCAACAGCAGCAACAATTACAGCAGCAGCAAGGCCAGCAGGGTGGGCCGCCAGGAACACCACCGCCTCAGCAGATACAAAACCGTCTCCAACAATAGAAATTGCGGACTGATACAGGTGTGGTCAGCCTTACCGGAAAATCTAGTCTCCACCCGCCTGGGTTTCGCTGGTCACGAGCTGAAAAGATCTCGTTAACGAAGGCGACGATCGATACGACACAGCATTCAGGATCATTAAGACTGTCCCGTAAGCAGAGAAAATCCCCAGAGCGACTACGCTGATCGAAGTAAACGCTACTACTAGAATGGCGAGTAAGTTACTCAAATTCTGCCCACTTTCTATGAAGTGCGACGGTCGTAAAATTTGGGAATTCTGTCCCCATACTGCCAATCTACCCGCGTTTGACGCTTGCTCTTGTTAGCAACTAAGATACGTGAATAGAACTGCGCACCCCCACTTTCCAACATTTCTGAGGACCCGTCCACGTTACGGAAGGACACTCTTCCCACGGATTTATGGCAATTACCAAAATTACGGTGCGCGGCGCGCGCCAGCACAATTTAAAGAACATCGACGTCGAAATCCCTCGTAACACCCTGACGGTTATTACCGGTCTGAGCGGTTCGGGAAAGTCCTCGCTGGCCTTTGACACGATTTATGCGGAAGGACAGCGCCGTTACGTGGAGACGCTCTCCGTCTACGCCCGGCAGTTTCTCGATCAAATGGAACGTCCCGACGTCGACGGAATAGACGGCCTGAGCCCCGCCATCTCGATCGAGCAAAAAACTACCAGTAGAAGCCCGCGGTCTACAGTGGGAACGATCACCGAGATCTACGACTATCTTCGTCTTTTATTCTCCTCAATTGGAACTCCTCATTGCCCCCAATGCGGAAGGGAGATCGCCCGGCAATCGGCCGAGCAGATCGTGCAGCGTGTTATGTCGTTGACGCCAGAAGATCGCGTCATGGTGCTTGCCCCGATCGTCCGTGGGCGCAAAGGCGAATTCAAGAAAGAGATGGAGAAACTGGTGCAGCATGGCTTCACGCGTGCGCGAATCGATGGCGAGTTGGTGAGCCTCGAAGACGATCTTCAACTGGACAAGCGGAAGAACCATACCATTGAGGTAGTTGTCGATCGCCTGTTGGTGAAGCCCGGAATCGAGCATCGGCTTGAGCTGTCGGTGGGATTAGCGATGAAACTCGCTGGCGGACTTGTGCAGTTGGCGGTGGTTGGCGGCGAAGAACAACTTTATTCGTCCGTGCTGGCGTGTCCGGATTGCGGTATCAGCGTGGCTCAACTGGAGCCGCGGTCGTTTTCTTTTAACAGTTCCTATGGAGCTTGTCCCGAGTGTCATGGCCTCGGCAGCCGCTTTGATTTCGATCCTTCAAAAGTGATCGTGGATTGCTCCAAACCGTTGCTGGATGGCGGTCTGGGCCCGGGATCGGCGTCGCGCAATCTGATTTACATGTTGAACATTACCGCCGCGGCCCACGGTATTGATCTCGATACGCCGTTCGAGAAATTCCCTGAAAAGATTCAGAATCTTCTTCTTAGCGGCGAAGCCGGAAAAGGGAAAACAGGATTTCGAGGAATCCTAGGATATCTCCGCCAAGCCTTGGAAGAATCGAGTTCAGATAGCTATCGCGAGTCGCTACTCGATTACATGTCCGCTACGGAATGCCCGGCCTGCCATGGCAGGCGGCTTCGTCCGGAGAGCTTGGCCGTAAAAGTGAACGGCATGTCCATTGGAGACTTCACCGCATTGCCGGTGTCAAAGTCTCTTGAAGTTGCCAGGAAAATCAACCTCGCGGGACGGGAAGAAATCATCGCGGGACGAATCGTTCACGAGATCAGAGAACGACTGCAATTCCTGGACGCGGTTGGGTTGGGATATATCTCACTCGATCGTTCGGCGGCGACTCTCTCCGGAGGCGAAGGCCAGCGCATCCGCCTCGCCACACAGATTGGTTCGAAGCTGCGGGGCGTCTTATATGTTCTTGACGAGCCATCGATCGGATTGCATCACCGTGATAATGATCGCTTGTTGACGGCACTGGAAGAGTTGCGAGATTTGGGCAATACCGTCCTTGTCGTCGAGCACGATGAGGAGACGATCCGTCGAGCCGATTACGTCATCGACCTCGGTCCTGGCGCAGGCCGCCATGGAGGAGAACTGGTAGCCCATGGCACTCCACAAGACATCCTGAATTCGGATGAATCCCTCACCGGCGCTTATATCTCTGGCAGAATGCGGATCGAAATGCGGCATGGGCGCCGGGAGGCAAATGGCTCGGCCATCGCTATTCTCGGCGCACGGGAAAACAATCTTAAGAATCTGGATGTGACTTTCCCACTCGGGGTGATGACTGTAGTCACGGGTGTTTCCGGGTCGGGGAAATCAACTCTGGTGAATGACATTCTCTATAGGGCGCTGGCCAAAAAACTCTATCGATCGCGCGAAGAAGCAGGGACCCATAAAGCAATATCGGGAGCGGAAAATATCGATAAGGTAATCCGGATCGACCAGTCGCCAATTGGCCGAACACCACGTTCAAACCCAGCCACGTACACCGGCGTGTTTGCCCAAATTCGCGAGTTATACGCCATGCTGCCGGAATCGCGCGAGCGCGGCTACAAGCCTGGCCGGTTCTCGTTCAACGTTGCTGGTGGACGCTGCGAAGCCTGCCAGGGTGAAGGCCAGCGCCGCATCGAAATGAATTTTCTCCCCGACGTGTATGTGGAGTGCGAGGTATGTGCCGGACGCCGCTACAATCGCGAAACTCTGACCGTCAAGTACAAAGGCTATTCGATTGCCGACTTGTTGGAAACTGCGATCTCCGACGCGCTGCCGATTCTCGAAAATATTCCTCAGGTAAAACAGAAGCTGCAAACGCTGGTGGACGTTGGCTTGGGCTATGTTCATCTCGGACAATCGGCGGTCACGCTGTCGGGAGGAGAGGCTCAGCGCATTAAGCTGGCGCGAGAACTAAGCAAGCGGCAGACTGGCAAGACTCTCTATCTGTTAGATGAACCTACAACCGGTTTGCATTTCGACGATATCAAGAAACTGCTGGAAGTTCTGCACCGGCTTACAGATCTCGGCAACAGCATTATCATCATCGAACATAATATGGACGTAATTCGCAGCGCGGATTGGGTCATCGACCTTGGCCCCGAAGGCGGTGAAGAAGGTGGCAGAATCGTGGCTCAAGGCACGCCAGAGCAAGTGTCGCGAAGTAAACGATCGTACACTGGGCAAGCGCTGTCGCAATATTTCGCAAAAAACGCGAAACCTGCGCCGGAGAAGATGATTTCGATAGCCTGATCGGGAAACAACATGTCCTCGCCCGAAAACCCGCTGCTCGATCCTGCCGCGCCCTTAGTTCAGGAATCGACTGGGGCTCCAGTTTGGTCCCCACCAGCGCGCGACCCCGTATGGAGCGGTTGGGATGTGCTGAAGATCGCGACACTGATGTTCATCACCCCACTCTTCCTGGATATCTTGCTGGCGCTTACCACTCATAAGTTTTTACATATCGGTAAGACTTGGCAACAAGTTGCACAGAAGCCCGTCGTTGAATTGCTCGCCGAGGTCCTCGCTTACTGCGGCGTCCTTTTTTACATGGTCGTATTGGTCGAGGGCCAATATCATCGCCGCTTTCTTGAAGCCATATCGTGGAACTGGCCTCGTCGCGTCTGGGGCCTGGCGGCAGTAGGATTCTGCACTCTCTTAATTCTTCAGGGTCTGGGACATTTTCTGCCCATCCCCAAAGATGTACCTTTCGAAGAGTTCTTTAAACACCCTTTGGAGGCTTACATCACGTCCATTCTGGCCATCAGTTTTGGCCCATTGATGGAAGAGCTATTTTTCCGTGGATTCCTCTACCCGGTGCTTGCCCGTCGATTGGGAGTCGTGACCGGCGTATTTCTAACGGCGTTTGGGTTTGGAATGTTGCACTCGATGCAGCTTGGATTCGCATGGGGAGCAGTTTTCATTATCTTCCTGGTCGGATTAGTGCTCACTGTTGTGCGTGCAGTTACAAATTCCGTTGGTTCCAGTGTGGTAGTTCATGTCGCCTATAACTTTACGCTAACAGCTCTGACCTTCGTGGGTACCGACGGCTTTCGGCACCTGGACCGGCTCAACCAATGAAGCACGCGTGTTATCTTGATTTCTGATGGCTTCCGCGAGACAGGAGCTTCTGGAGCTTTTATCGGTAAAGTCTTTCCGCCTGGGAGATTTCAAACTTTCCTCCGGCGGCACCAGCGATTATTACATCGACTGTCGCGCTACTACCCTGGACGCACGGGGTGCGCAACTTACAGGCCGCGTCTTCTTCGACGAAATTCAATCCCAGGGTTGGAAAGCCGAAGCTCTCGGTGGATTGACTATGGGAGCTGATCCCATCGTAGTGGCAGTTGCCGTGATTAGTGGCCGGATGAACGGATTTCTCGTGCGCAAGTCCGACAAACAGCACGGTACCGGACAGCGCATCGAAGGATTTCGAGTGAAGGGTGCCAGAGTCGTAATAGTCGATGACGTTTGCACGACCGGCACATCTACTATTCAGGCGATTGAAGCGGCCCGAGAGTTCGGATTCGAAGTCGCCGGAGTGATGTGCCTGGTCGAGCGTCTGGAAGCCAAAGGTCGCCCAGCCGTCGAGAAAGCGGCTGCAGGCGTGAATTTCATCTCAATTTTCACGAGCGACGACGTTCGGCAGGAGCACCTGCGACAGAAGAACCTAACTCAACTAACATCTAAGAACTGACATCTGAGAACTGATTTGTGATCGAAACACTCGAGTGGACTGACAGCGGCGTACGCTTCATTGACCAGACGAAGCTGCCCAATGAAGAAACCTACGTCAACTGCACGACTCACCAGCAAGTGGCAGATGTTATCCGCGATATGGTCGTCCGTGGGGCTCCTGCTATCGGCGTCGCAGCCGCAATGGGCGTAGCTCTGGGTGTTAACAATTCCAAAGCCGATAACGTTCTCTCGCTGCTACAAGAGTTCGACGAAATTGCCGACCTGATTGGAAAGACCCGGCCAACGGCGGTCAACCTGTTCTGGGCGACCAGGCGGATGAGGGAGAAATTCCAGACGATCAAAAGCAAGCCGATTCCAGAAATCAAGCATTTACTAATTGAAGAAGCAAAGCGCATGCACGCTGAAGATATTGCCGCGAATCAGGCCATGGGCCGTTACGGAGCCGCGCTGATGCCTGCCAGCGGCGGAGTCCTGACGCACTGCAATGCCGGGGCCTTAGCCACATGCGGATATGGCACGGCTCTGGGAGTGATCCGCGCCGCGATCGAGCAAGGGAAGAAAATCCACGTCTATGCTGACGAAACTCGTCCTTTCCTGCAAGGCTCGCGGCTGACTGCCTGGGAGTTGATGAAAGACGGTATTCCGACCACGGTTATCTCCGACAATATGGCGGGCGCCATGATGAAGCAGGGCAAGATCGGGGCGATCGTCGTCGGCGCGGATCGTATCGCGGCGAACGGCGATGTTGCCAACAAAATTGGAACCTACACCGTATCGGTTCTGGCCAAAGAACACGACATTCCGTTCTACGTAGCCGCGCCATTTTCCACGATTGACTTAGCAACCCCGGACGGCAGCGGGATTCCAATCGAACAAAGAAACCCCCGCGAGGTCACCCACTTTGCCGGAAAGTTGGTTACGCCCGAAGGCGTCGGCATAGAAAATCCTGCCTTCGACGTGACCCCCGCAAAGTACGTTACTGCCATTATCACCGAGGGTGGAATCGCCCGTGCGCCCTACGAAGAGTCTTTTCGGCGACTTATGGAGCAGCGAGCAAAGGCGACTGCATAACTTGTGGGGACGTTTCCGAAAATACTGGTCTGGGGAGGAGCTTCTTGGATTGTCGCCGCCCATCGATTGCTTTTTCGATAGGTCGAATTTTCTCTTGCCAGACGGTAATCCTCTAGTTACCATTCAGTCCATTCCCTTTTAGCAATTATTCGGTTGTTTCTTCTATGAATATTGGCGAGACAATCAGAAACTATCGCTTGCAAAAAGGAATGTCCCAGGGGGACATTGAAAAGCGCACCGGCTTGCTCCGCTGCTATCTTTCCCGGGTGGAGAACGGCCACACCATCCCCTCCCTCGACACTCTTTCCAAGATCGCCGGGGCTATGGAACTTCCGCTATCCCAGTTTTTCTCGGAAGGTGCGCATGCGAACGGATCGAAGGGACTGCCTCAGCTCTCGGACGATGAAGTTCGTTTCCTGAGCCAGGTCCGACGTTATGCCGTCAGCCTGAACGACAGTGACCGGAAGTTGGTGCTTGCCATGGTAAAGAAGATGGCGTCCAATTCCGCGAAGTGATGGCGCAAGTCGTCGAAAACGCAGCTATTTGACTCTCTCCCCGCAATATCTCAAATGTTGTTCGTAAATATAGTTGTCGGTCATTCCTGCAATGTAATCGCAGACCACTCGCGGTAGTGGTTCCATCTCGGCCTTCTTTTGGTAGGCGCTGGGCAAGCTTTCCGGATATTCGATCCAAAACTTAAATAATTCTCCGACCACGCGTTCAGCGTCGTCCTTGTCGGGATCCAGCGCTTCGCTGAAGTAAAGATTTTTGTGCAGGAAGTGTTTAAGGTTGCGCCTCTCCTGCTCGACCGACGAACTGAGCATAACCAGTCTAGAGGGACACGTTCGGACATCTTCGAGGGTCCCTATGGCGCGCGCGGATATTTGGTTGTGCGTATGCTCGATCAAATCCGTCACCAATTTGTCGAGCACGCATCTTAGCGCTTCGTTGAATTTCAGCTTCTCCATTGCATCGGGGTAGGCTTGGTCGACTTCGCGATAGAAATCCGCAAACATTGGAACACCTTGGAGTATTTGGTCCAGGTTGAGCAGGTGGGCTTCATATCCGTCGTCCAAATCAGCGGTGGTATAGGCGATTTCGTCGGCGAGATCGATCAATTGAGATTCAAGCGGTGGGCGCTGATCGAGCAAATATTCCGAGAGTTCAGGGTACTGGTCTGCTTCATATTCGCGCGAATGTTTGATGATGCCTTCGCGAATCTCAAAAGTCAGGTTCAATCCCCGGAACGTCGGGTAGCGCATTTCAAAGTCCTCGACAATGCGAAGCGCATGAAGATTGTGATCGAAGAACGACCCATGTTCTCGCATGGCGAAATCCAGCGCCTTCTCACCCGCATGTCCGAAAGGAGGATGTCCGACATCGTGCACCAACGCCAGGGCTTCCACGAGATCGACATTTAACCGCAGTTGGACCGCGATAGTTCGCGCGATTTGCGCAACTTCAATGGTATGAGTGAGCCGATTGCGAAAGTGGTCGGAATACCGCCGGGTAAAAACCTGCGTCTTGGCTTCCAGACGGCGAAACGCTCGCGAATGAATTACACGATCTCGGTCACGCTGAAAATCACTGCGATAGGGGTGAGGAGGCTCGGGATAACGTCGTCCGCGGGAACGGCGTACCGCGTAATCGGCGAGCATGTGAAAAGTCTAGCAGAGGCGATGGTCAGCGATCTGTAGCCTGAATTTTAGCGGACTCACAACTTTAGTGCGTCCATCTTAGGATTCTCGTACGAACCATCTTCTCCGGGATACCTAAGTTCTGTTTCGAATCGACCCGTTTCCTTCGCCAATGCCCAGATCAAGCTTTCTCCAGCGGGCAGAATGGCGGGTTCGCGATCATACACTGGATCTGTGTACGCCCAGTCCGCGTCCACTGGTTTCCATCTATGTGCAACGAACATCGCTATAAGGCCATCGAGGAACAGCGCGTTCAGCGCGTTGTGATGCAAGAGAAGAGTGTGCCGTATTGGCCGTCCGAGAACGCGCAGGGCTAGAGAATCATAGAATTGCGCCCGCTCCCATATATGTTGAAGATAGAAATTGCAATATCCAGCAAAATCACTTTTGGGATTGGCGCTAGCTCTACGCTCGAGCCGAGCATCTATGGCCCAATCGGAAGCGTCGATTGTCGCGCGCCCAATGCGATATCCATGTTGCTTCAAGAATGAGCGCATACCATCGCGTTTCTCTACTGTGTCTCCCTCCTTAAAATAGGGATAACGAAACAGACGAACGAAATGAGGATATTTCTGGATCATAGGCTCGACCTTGAGGGCGTCGGCCTCGAACTCCGTGAGCGTGACCTTCTTTAAACCTCCGGTATCGTGCTCGGCGCTTGCGTTGAAATAGAGATGCGAGTATGAATGATTTGCAATTCCGTGCCCGGCTGCATCCCACGCGCCAATCAAATCTTGTCCGGTCTCACTGTCTACGCGCTTGCCGCAAACAAAAAGCACGGTCTTCACCTTGCGCTTTGCGAGAGTTTTTAGGATGCGTTCATTCAACTCTGAGCAGGTGAGGCCGGCACCGCCATTGGTAGTCGGGTCGTCAAAAGTAAAGGCGATTTCTGGTGTCGTGCTTGACCAAGCTGCTGGAGCACTCGCCAGTGCTGTCATGGCTGCTGTGAGGCTTAGGAACTCTCTGCGATTCATCTATTCGATCATCTCCTAAATCCGCCCAAACACGACCAAGAAAATCTAAGTCTGCCTTTTAAGGCACACCACGGCGATCCTAATGCCGCGGACGGAAGAAGGTGTACGAGTGAAGAGATTAAGAAGCGGTACGGGCTGTTATGCCAGGAGTGGCATTAAATCCATGGAACCGACGGCTACTTCTGCGCCGAGTCCTCTTTCGCCAATTTCACTCTGGCGGTTTCAAGCTTTTTCTGGACTTTTGCGACGTCGTCCTGATCAACCTCCGCGGCAATGGTCTTGTTCCACTCTTCCAGAGCGCGTTCCCAATGAGCCGCAGCCAGCTTCAAGCGGCCAGTTTTTTGATACAGATCGCCCAAGTGGTCCTGAACCGTGGGATCCGCTCCCATGTGCTGGGAGCGAGAAGCTTTGTTCAGGTTGTCCTCAGCTTGATCGTATTTGCCAAGCTTGAAATAGGCCCACCCTAGTGAGTCCAGATACGCCCCGTTGGTGGGGTCAAGGTCCACGGCTTTCTTGATAAGGGTTAGCGCCTCATCCAGTTTCGCGCCTCGATCGGCGAGCATGTAGCCGAGATAGTTCAGAGTCATAGTGTTTTGCGGATCGATTGCTAACACCTTTCGGAACCACTCTTCTGCCGGTCCGTACTGCTTTTGCCGCTCATAGATTGAGCCACGCAGAAAGTAGGCGTACTGCTTGTCTTCCTGCTTGGTGGAAAGTTGCTCCGCCTTGTTCAGCGCCTCGTCGGCCTCTTGCCAACGCTTCAGGCGGCTGTACATCTGGGAGAGCGCGATGTAGACCTCGCGATCCTCAGATGTTCCCTTGATCAGGGCTTTGACTTGCTGCAAGCCGACCTCGGGCTGGCCCATATCGGCCAATTGCGCGGCGTAAACCATCTTCAGATCTTGATCCTTGGGCAGTTTTACGAGTGCCTCTTTGGCGACATCTGTCGCTTGCTGCCATTGCTTTTGTTCGCGGTAGGTGTCGATAATTTGCTGATAGCCACGCTTGGCGTTGTCGTCGCCCAGCGGCAGCATTTTCCGGAAAGCCTCGATCGCGGCGGCATCATTATTGTTGTCGCGGTCAATCGTTCCCAGACGCTCCAAAAAAACTGCCCTGTTATCTTTATCTTCCTGGGTGTAGTTATTATCCGGTTTTTCGGTTTTCTTTAGTAAGTCCTGGAGGACCTGTGCCGCCTCATCGTAGCGGCCCTGCGCCTGGTAGACGGCGGCGACGTTGTAGGAGACCTCGACTGAGTCCTGCACCATCGACCCGGCCTTTTTCAAATTCTCCAGCGCCAGATCGAACTTGCCTTTTCTCCGGTAGATTTCAGCTATGCGGACGTAATTTTTCGCGTCCTCTGGATTCGCCTCGGCAACGATCTGATACTGCTCCAAAGCGGCGTCAGTTTGGCCGTCGTTGAGTAGATTGTCTGCCAGTCCACGGATGGCGTCCAGATTCTCGCGATCCAGTTCAATCGCGTGCTGGTAGGCTTCGATTGCCTTCTTATAATTCTTTTGCTGCTCGTAAGTATAACCCAGCGCAGAATAAAGCTTGCCTGAACGCGCTGAGTCAGGGACCGAACTCAACGTCTCCGCTGCTTTTGGGGCATCGCCCTCATCGTTGTAGAGCAGGGCAAGAGTTGTGATTGCCTCTTCGGAATCAGGCTGCAGCTTAATAGCGGTCTTGAATTCCGCCTCAGCCTTCCGCAAATCCTTATTCAGCTGATACAAGCGGCCCAAAAGCAAATGATCATCGGAATTATCGGGCTCGATTTTCAGGATCTGTTCGTATTGCTCAATGGCTGCCTTGAGAACGCTTTCGGATCCCGAACCGCTCTGCAGGTCGCCCAGCGAGCGAAGATAAATGCGGCCTAATAATTTATGAGCTTCCAGGTTATTAGGATCGCGCTTGAGGATGTCCTGCGCTTCCTGCACGGCATCGCGAATGCGCCCCGTTTTGGCGTAAAGTTCCGCCAAACCTGAGTTCAAGTACTCAGATTCAGGATCGGCTTCGATCGCAAGGCGATACTCGTCAATGGCCTTGCTGGCCAAATCGCTGCGGGCGTAGACACCCCATTGGTCCTCGTACATGTGGGCCAGCGCGTAGTGATAGTACGCAGCCCCTCTATCTACTTTGGCTGCTTTGGAGGTCACTGCGGGCGGCTTAGGAGGAACGGCGACGCCGCTCTGTTGAGCAAGTCCGGTTGCGACGGCAAATACTAAAAAATATAAGCGATAAATGGTTTTCATCAATGCCTTAGAAATTGCGCGTTTACAGAGATTGGATGCCGAAAGCTTCTCCGACGGTGCTCCGTTATTGTAAACCTGTGAGTCCCGGCGGAGGAGCAAAAGGAGTAAGAAAACGACTGCCAAACCTACTAGAGGTACAGCTCCTATTGGAATTTTGGGGAGTCTAGTGGCTAAAGTGCCGCACTCCAGTAAAGATCATCGCCAAACCCAACTGGTCGGCAGCTTCGATAACCTCGCCGTCCCGGATGGACCCCCCCGGCTGAATAATTGCCGTCGCCCCCGCCTTTGCGATCTCTTGCACACCGTCGGGAAAAGGGAAAAAGGCATCTGAAGCAGCCACCGTTCCCTTCAATGGCAACACCGCCCTGGACGCTCCAATTTTGCAGGAGTCCACGCGACTCATCTGGCCGGCACCGACTCCCACCGTCTGGCCGTCTCTGGCGTAAACAATGGCATTGGATTTCACATGCTTGCAGACTTTCCACGCAAATAGAAGGGCCCGCTTCTCTTCAGCAGTTGGTTGACGCTTCGACACCACTTTGAGGTCACTCTCCTCAAGCGAGCGATTATCTGCGTCCTGCACCAGAAGGCCCCCGGAAATATTCTTCAAGATCCGAGTCTGCTCAGCGTTAATTACCTCGACCAGGCGGAGATTCTTCTTTGAGACAAACACCGCTTCGGCTGCCTCATCGAAAGCGGGTGCCGCGATTACCTCCAGAAAGAGCTCGGCCATCTGCTCCGCAGCCTCGGCACCCACCGGGCGATTAACGCCAATTACACCTCCGAAGGCTGAAACGGGATCGCATTCGAGGGCCTTCCGATAGGCCTCGGCCAAAGTCTTGCCCGTCGCTACGCCACATGGATTTGTATGTTTGATGATGGCGCAGACGGGCTCCTCAAATTCCTGAGCCATATCCCACGCCGCCTGCAAATCCACGATGTTGTTATACGAAAGCTCCTTACCCTGCACCTGTCGCGCGTTGGCGACGCCTGCGTTGGAACCGTCGGAATACATCGCAGCTTTTTGGTGAGGATTTTCCCCATATCGCAGGTCCATAATTTTGTTAAATGACAAGCGAATCGTTGGCGGAAAGCCGGAGCTCGGTTGAAACGAAAAATGGCCGTTGGAACTCACGCGCTCCAGCGAAGAAGCGATCGCTGAATCGTAAGCAGCGGTAATCGCGAAGGCTTTCTGGGCAAGCCGCCACTTGGTTTCCCGGGACAATTCCCCGCCGGATCTTGCCATCTCTTCGGCAATACCGTTGTAATCCGTCGGCGAAGTGACAATTGCTACATCTTGAAAATTCTTTGCTGCGGAGCGAATCATTGAAGGCCCACCGATATCAATATTCTCAATTACCTCATCAAACGACACGCCTGGCTTGGCCGCGGTTTTTTCAAACTCATACAGATTCACAACAACCATATCGATCGGCTGAATTTCCTGTTCAGCTATCGCAGTCCGGTGCGCAGGGTTCTCACGCCGATGCAGGATGCCTCCGTGAACCTTCGGATGCAGCGTCTTGACTCTTCCGTCCAGCATCTCAGGGAAACCAGTCAGATCAGAAATGTCCTTCACGGCAATTCCCGCCTCGCGGAGTAATTTGGCAGTCCCTCCCGTGGATATAAGCTCCACTCCCATCCGGGTGAGGGTCTGGGCAAACGGGACAAGGCCGGTTTTGTCAGTGACGCTGATAATTGCACGCTGAATCGACGACATTAAGGCCCTCGGATAGCAAAAATGAGCTAGAAATAAATTCTATCAGTCCGACAGCAGGGGATGCGTGTAGTTAGGCTCTGATATTTGCCTCCTGCGCAATCGAATTTAGAATTGTCGAACCGGTAATTTGATTTCGACTCTACTCGTTGTTTCTGGGAAAGCGGAAGCGTACCATGTGCGAGCAAAGGAGTCCGGAGGGGGAAATCCCGGTTGTTTGCTGCGCCGACGCACCAACTCCACTCTGAACTCTCGTGGTGAACAGTTCAACTCCCGTCTGCGGAGGCAAGAATGCTAAACGAAGCGACGATTGCAGACTTCAGAGCCAGCTTACGCGGCGGGCTGATCGAGCCTGGCGATCCGACTTACGACGCCGCTCGCAATGTATATAACCGGATGATTGACCGGCGTCCACGTCTGATCGCGCGCTGCACCGACGTAGCCGACGTTATAAGCGCGGTGAATTTCGGCCGCGAGCAGAAGCTGCTGGTGTCCATCCGCGGCGGCGGTCATAACGCGTGTGGGTTGGGAGTATGCGACGACGGATTGGTGATCGACCTTTCTCCGATGAACTATGTTCGCGTGGACCCCAAGAAGAAGACGGTACTTGCCGGCGGCGGCGCCACGCTGGGAGACATGCACCATGCGTCGCACGCGTTCGGTCTCGCGGTCCCTGGAGGCATCATTTCGACAACCGGCGTTGGCGGACTGACCTTGGGGGGCGGGATCGGTTACTTGACGCGACGCCACGGTCTGACAATCGACAATCTGCTCGCTGTCGAAATGGTACTAGCCGACGGGCGTTTCGTTACCGCCAGCCCCAAGCAAAATCCCGACCTCTTCTGGGCTGTGCGCGGAGGCGGCGGCAACTTCGGCGTCGTAACATCGTTTCTGTTCAAGGCACAACCCGTCCACACGGTGTACGCTGGACCAATGCTGTGGCCGATGGAAGACGCGGCGGAGATGATGCGCTGGTACCGCGGCTTCATCGCCAAGGCGCCCGACGATGTCTATGGCTTCTTCGCTTTCCTCACCGTGCCGCCGGGGCCGCCGTTTCCCGAGCACCTGCACAACAAGAAGATGTGCGGCATCGTGTGGTGCTACACCGGACCGATCAAGAATGCAAAGAAAGTGTTCAAGCCGATCCGGAGCTTCAAGACTCCGGCGCTCGACCTAGTAGGCCCGATTCCGCACCCGCTACTCCAAAGTCTATTCGATGGTCTCTATCCGCCCGGGCTGCAATGGTATTGGAAGGCGGATTTCGTACGCACACTCCCTGACGAAGCCATCGCTCTGCATCTCAAGCACGCGGCAAAGTTGCCGACGATGCACTCGACCATGCACCTGTACCCCGTAAACGGCGCAGCAAAGCGAGTGAAGAACAGCGCCACGCCGTGGGGTTATCGCGACGCGACCTGGGCCTCTGTCATAGTCGGGGTCGATCCGGATCCTGCGAACCGGGAGAAAATCTCCACGTGGGCGAAGGACTATTGGAACGCGCTTCACCCATACTCAGCCGGCGGTGCGTATATCAACTTCATGATGGAAGAAGGAGAAGATCGTATCAAGGCAACTTACCGCGACAACTATAAGCGCTTGGGCGCGATCAAGAGGATATACGATCCGGCGAACTTCTTTCGCGTGAACCAAAACATCCCGCCAGCCTAGGGCTCCGGCAGGGTGATAACATGTGCGCAAATAGGGGGGATTACCTATGCCAAAGTTCGTCATCGAGCGGGAGATTCCCGGAGCTGGCAGCATGACCCCGGAGCAACTACAAGCAGCCGCTATGAAATCTGTCAAAGTGCTCAAGGAATTGGGTCCTGGGATCCAGTGGCTGCATAGCTACTTCACCGACAACAAAGTTTATTGTGTGTACTTGGCCTCCGATGAAAATATCATCATGGAGCACGCTAAAAAAGGGGGTCTCCCAGCTGACCGGATTTCCAGAGTCCGGCACTTGCTCGATCCTTCGACTGCCGAGGGAGCCGGGTGACCGTCACGCGCCCGCCAAACCGTATTCAATAGCCTCGTCCGTGGACTGTGCCCATCCGCGCATCCAAGCGGTAGTGACGGCGGCTTCTGGTAGGCTCCGGCGGGCCGGCTCGAGATCCGCGTCGAGCTTCACCTTTTCTACGGGTGCCAACAAGGCCCCGATTTTTTGTCGCAGGGCAGTAGCGGATCCTGCCAGTTGCAACGCGCGTTCCCAATTTCCCTGCCGTGTGGCCGAGCACGCCATCTCCTCCAAGACACCAGCTATGTCCTGTTTTCGCCCGAGCTGTCGGCTAATTCGTAGGCTCTCTGCGAACAGGGCGTGGGCTCGAACTTGGTCGCCTTCTTCGGAGGCCAAGCGCCCCAGATCGAGAAGAGAGCTGGCAACACCCGCCCCATCGTTCTTCTCTCGAAAAATCGCCAGGCCCTGTTCATAAACGCGCCGCGCCGCCGGTACGTCTCCTTGCGCTCGAGCGACGTCTCCCTGGTGGTTCAGCGACCAACCCATCCCGGAGCTGTCGCCGAGTGCATGGAATCGCGAATAAGCCTGCTCATGCAGAGATCGGGCGCGCGAGTAATCTCCTTCTGCCTTGGATATATCTGCGAGGTTGCTGAGACTTCGAGCTGCGGACGCGGGATCGCCCAGTTCCTCCCATGCGCGAACAGCGTCCGCACAGAATTCTTTTGCGGCTTTGTGGTTACCTAGCAACGAATGGGTGACGGCCAGACTGTTGAGGTTGGCAGCAATCGCCAAGCGGTCTCCCTGCTCGCGAGCTATCGCCAGACTATCCTGAATCAGCTCAAGCCCGGATGCGAAGTCGCCTTGAATGTTACCGAGAGCCGTGGCGACGGCGAGGACCCACATTCTCATAGGCGCGCTCCCGCCAGGTAACCTAAGCAGCGCTGTGATCCAATCGAGTCCCTCTGTTGGATAAGCGTGCTGCAACCAGAATTGAGAAACGGCGCGAGCCAGTCGCAAACCCCAGTCGGCGTTTCCGGTCTGGATTAACCATCCCAGAGCCGCCCGGATGTTGTCGTGCTCAGTGAAGAATCGCTCCAGCCAAAGCGCCTGCTCCGTACCACCAGTCATGTGGGGTGCCCCGTCCTCGGTCATGATCAGTACGTACGCGGCGTGGGCTTGTCGTGTCCCTGTCTCTTCTCCGGTTGCGGCGAGACGCTCGAGGCCGTACTCCCGCATGGTTCCGAGCATTCCAAAACGCGCTTCCCCGGCCGACTCCCCCATCTGCTGAAGTAGGCTTTTGTCCACCAGCGACGCGACGCCATCGAACACGTCGAGATCCAGATCGCCGGCGCTTGCGACCGCTTCAGCAGCCTCCAAAGTGAAGCCGCCGACGAAGACTGCCAATCGCCGGAACAACTTCTGCTCCTCCGGCGTCAGCAGTTCGTAGCTCCAATCCATGGCACGGCGCAGCGTCTGCTGGCGTTCGGGTAGATCTAGCGCGCCGCCAGTCAACAAACGTAGGCGGCTCTCCAGACGACCGAGGATTGCAGCCGGGGTGAGGACTTTCACACGGGCCGCTGCCAATTCGATGGCCAGCGGCAGACCGTCCAGTCGCGCGCAAATCTCGATCACGGCTGCCGCATTGTCCTCCCTTAAGGCGAAGTCGGGCTTCACCGCGCGCGCCCGCTGCACAAACAGTGCCACGGCGGGACAATCCGTCAGCAACTCGACCGGATCCCGGCTGCCTGGATCGGGAAACGCGAGCGGGGGCACTTGAAATTCCTGCTCGCCGTAGATATGGAGCGGGGCTTGGCTGGTCACCAAAATCTTAAGCGTCGGCGAGGCTCCCAGTATTTCAGTTACAAGCGGCGCCGCAGCCAGCACCTGTTCAAAGTTGTCGAGTAGCAACAGTGCCGGCGGCAAATGTCTCAGGCGTTCCTTTACGTCCTCGATCAGCGGCCTGTTTGGGCTCGCTCGTACCTCGAGTACTTGTGCGATGGTCGAGATCACCAGCCCGGAGTCCAAAGCGGAGGCCAGGTTAGCGAACCACACACCCCCGGCGAATTGCTCCGCAACATCCTCGGCCAATTGCACCGCCAGCCGGGTTTTGCCCGTGCCCCCCGGACCGGTCAGGGTGACCAACCGAATGTCTTGCTGAAATAGAAGACTCTTGGCCGCTCGCAGTTCTCGTTCTCGGCCAACTAACGCGTTGCGCTGGGCGGGCAGTTGCCGCGCAGAGGAGGTGCCGGGTGCCTCCACGACTGCCGCTCCCAGGTGGTCCCGCATGATCGTGAGGTCGCGAGCCAAATCCTCGGTCGATGCGTACCGGTCCGCCGGTTTCTTCGCCAGGCACCGCTTCACTGTCCACTGAAGAGGTGGCGGGATCTGCGGATTGAAGTGGCCGATGGACTCGGGCTCGTCGCGCAGGATCGCCGCTAACGTCTCCACTGGGCTGGATTTCGCGAAGGCTCGCTTGCCAGTCGCCATCTCGTAAATGATGACGCCGAAAGAAAACTGGTCCGACCGGAAATCAACTTTGTCTCCCGCCGCCTGCTGCGGAGACATATACCCCACCGTGCCCAAGATTGTGCCGGGCCGAGTCATGAGGTCCGGGGGGCAATTGAGCGTGGCTTCATTCTCCGGCCCTTCCAAAATGGTGGAGGTCGCCAGACCGAAGTCGAGGATCTTCACTCGGCCTTCCCGGCTTACCAGGATATTCTCCGGCTTCAGGTCCCGGTGGACGATCCCCTTGGCATGCGCCGCGGCCAGCGCGGCCGCCCCCTGCACAGCAATTTCGAGCAGCTCTTTGGTCGGTATCATCCCACGCGAGAGAATCCCCCGCAGACTTTCCCCCTCGACAAGTTCCATCGCGATATACCAGATAGTTTCTTGCCCAATGCAATGATTTCCAATTTCATAGATAGTGATAATGTTCGGATGGTTGAGAGCCGAGGCCGAGCGCGCCTCCTGCTCAAACCTTCGCAAAGCTTCGCCATCGCGTGCTCCAGTTCCGGGTAGAACTTTGATGGCGACCTCGCGCCCGAGCCGGGCGTCGCGCGCGCGATAAACCTCGCCCATGCCGCCCGAGCCAAGGCGGGAGAGAATCTCGTAGGGGCCGAGATTGGTTCCAGTCGGAAGCGACATGGCTGTCAGCTTTTTAGTTTACCTTCCGCGCGGCCACAGTGATCGTTGTTCTTCCGAAAGACCTGGGTGGGATTATCTGAACGGTGGTGTCTTAGCCTTACGCGACCGGCTAGATTTTCGCTTTCGCTTTCAGGCGTACCTGGCCGTCATTGACTTCGACCGTGTATTCGACGCTGTGACAGCCGTACTGTTTGCGGATTTGAGCGGTCTTCTTCTGAACGAAAGAGGTAAAGTTCTCCATGTTTCCGGAGACTTCTTCGCCAGCGTTGCGCTTGGCTTCCGTTAGGACCCGGTATAGTTTTTCGACTTTATCGTGGTCGACATGTACGTCAGAACACTGCACGGCAAACGCCCGCTCAGCTTTGCCGTAATCGGGCGATGCCTGCCCTGCAAAATCTGCCGCTGCTCCGGCGGCAACCGCGAGGGCGGCCTGCGAAACGCCGTAGACCTTGTGTTCAGACTCATGTGCCTCGGGGCGCACTCCTTGCACGGAGAGAAGCGCATCCTGCGGTCGCCGATAGCCTTCCTCTCGAATACGGGCCTTCTTGCGCCACAGGTCGCTGTAAATTGCGTAACGTTGCGCGATTGCGTTGTAGCGAAATCGCTGCCCGTAACTCATCCTGCCGCCACCGTCGCTAAATTTACGCAGCAAAGTCAACACCTTCCACTCGACATCGGTAGGCGGGCGCTTGGTTGGATTGCTGAAGAACACCTCATACTCAATCTTCAGCCGCCGCAGCTGGGACTCGAGTAGCGTGAGCTCTTCGTCAACAGTCAAGATGATTCTCCATCAGCCAGTTTAGGGCGTGGGGAGCGACGAAGCGAGGTCCCGCTTGGGCACGAGAGGGATAGAACGAAAGTTACTTAAGCGCACTTTCTGGCTATCGGCTTTCAGCCCTACACTCCAAAATCCCGAGGGCAGCAAGCTGAATGCTGATGGCTGAGTGCTGAAAGCTGCTCACAGCTCCAGCTCCATATACATGGCACCTTCAATCGGATTTGGCCGATACGGCGCGATCTCGCGAAAGCCGAGAGCCCGGTAGAGTCCGACCGCATTTTTCATCTTTGGTTCAACCGTATCCAGCCGAACCTTTTTGTACCCAATGCTCTTTGCTTCCGAAATCACGGAATTGGTAAGCATCTTACCCAGCCCGGTTCCGCGAAATTGAGGACGAACATACAGCCGCTTAATTTCGCAGATACCCGGCTCCAGACTATGCAAAGCGACGCACCCCGCGGACGCGGCGTCAGTCCTTGCCAGCAACAATCGACCCTGGGGCGGAGTGTATTCCCCGGGCAATCCCGCGAGTTCGCGGTCAAAGTTCTGGAAGCACAAGCTGAAGCCAAGGGATTCCGCGTACTCCACAAAAAGCTCGCGAACTATTGCGATCTCCGAGGGAGATTCTGCTTGAGAAATATTGATCCGAGAAATATTGGACCGGGCATCGATTACGGGTTCCATCGGAATTTAATGCGCCTCATCCGTGGCTGGAGCGGTATCCGGCGTGTCCACTTTCTGGGCTACAGGGTTAGGCGGCAACTCTGGAGCAGGCTGGAATTCTCCCGCGTCCTTTCCCGCGAGCGCCAATTTCATAAAGTCGATCCAAATCGGCAACGCAGCTAACGCTCCTGTCTCTTTGGGGCCCAGGGATTTCTTCTCGTCGTACCCGATCCACACTCCCGCCGAAATCGAAGGAGAAAAACCCACGAACCATGCATCCGTGAAATCATTGGTCGTGCCAGTCTTTCCGGCCAAAGGATACTTCACGCTGGCGGCGGAAATCGCGGTTCCATGCAAGACTACTTCTCGCAGCATGGAAGTCATCAGCCGAGCTGTCCGCGAACTAACTACATCCTTCACGTCAGGAAAATCTTCTTCCAGCACCCTTCCTTCGTAATCGGTGACTTTACTTATGAAGCGCGGCGCGACCCGCACTCCGTCATTCGGGAAGACACTAAAAGCGGATGTCTGCTCGAACAGCGTGACTTCCGCGGCTCCCAAGGCGACAGGCAAGTAAGGTGGCAGAGTCGAAGTGATCCCGAAGCGCCGGGCATACTCAATTACTGTTCTAATGCCAAGCTTGTCCGCTAGTTTTAAAGCCGGGATATTTCTCGACTGAGCCAAAGCCCGCTGAAGGGTAATTGTGCCCTGGAACTTCTCGTCATAGTTGTGCGGCGTATAAGGCCCCGAAGCAGTTTGAAACGTTGTAGGCGCGTCTAGAATCGTATCGTCTGGCCTCGCTCCCTGATCGATTGCAGCTGTATACACGTAGGGCTTGAAGGAAGACCCGGCCTGCCGCAGAGCCTGGGTCGCGCGATCAAACTTGGACAAATTGAAGTCGCGCCCGCCAACCATCGCCTTAATGCCACCGTTGGCATTGTCGATGGCTATTAAAGCGCCCTGCGCCCCAGAATCCTCTTCAAGGCTTACTCGCAACTTTCCGGAAGAAGGAAGTGAGAGGACCTTCACGTAAATGATGTCGCCCGATTTAAGAATGTCTTTGAGATTGCGGTGAGTCCACGCAGCGTCAGACTGAGTCAGCACCGAGGTGTATCGTCCAATCTTGATTTCGGCGACGCTCGCAGACGTCGATGTGACGACTGCGTGCACATAACCACCTGCTTCCGGATCATCCTGCCAGTCAGGATTCTCGTACGAACCCAGCGTACTGCCAACATTATCGAGATGTCCGCGCCAGCCGTGACGTCGTTCGTAAGTTGCCAAGCCATCGAGCACCGCTTGATTCGCGCTCCGCTGAAGATCCATGTTCAGCGAAGTGTAGACTCGCAACCCGCCCTCATGAACCTGATCGCTGCCATATTTGGCTTCCAGATAGCGGCGTATTTCCTCGACAAAATAGGGTGCCAGCGAATTAGGATCATGGGCCAAATTCAGCGCAAGCGGCTGGTTGCGCGCAACGGCCGCCTTTTGTGAGGTGATCTTGCCATCCTCTAAAAGTGAGTTGATAACCAGATTCCGCCGGCGCAGAGCATGATCGGGATGAATAATTGGCGAATAATAACCGGGAGCCTTCGGCAATCCCGCTAAAAGAGCGGCTTCATCCAAAGTGAGCTGTTTTGCGGGTTTGCTGAAATAATATTCCGACGCCGCTTCAAACCCGTAAGTTCCATGTCCAAGAAAAATCTGGTTCGCATAGAGAGTAAAAATCTGCGGCTTGGTGAAGCGCCGCTCGATCTGTATTGCCAGAAGGCTTTCCTGAATTTTGCGGTGGAGAGATTTATCCGGCGATAGAAAAAGATTTCGGGCGAGCTGCATCGTCAAGGTTGAAGCCCCCTGCGCGCTGCCCCCGGATTTAATGTCGCGATACGCGGCGCCGACAATGCGCCAGAAATTGATGCCCGAATGGCGGTAGAAATCTTTGTCCTCGATGGAGATCAACGCATCGCGCAGCACTGGCGGATAATCTTCGTAAGAAGCCACCACGCGGCGTTGCAACGCGAACGACCCAATGATCCGCTGCCGATCGTCGTAAAGCTCGGTTATCGAACTGGGGCGAAAATGCTCCAGTTCTTCAACCTGGGGAAGGTCCGTCGAATAAACCAAAATCAACCCCGCGGCAGCGCCAACCGCGGCCGAAATCAGGACGAGCAATCCGAAGAATAGCCTGCCAAACAGTTTCCCGCGAGCTGGTTTGGTTGCTGGAGGCTTCTCTGAAAGCAGTGGGTTCATGAGATCTAGACCCGGGATTTCACTGAATCCGAAAGGTGTCGGAACAATAAAAAGCCCCACTCACACGGGCGGGGCCAAACAGTCAAGACCAAGGACGAACGACCAACGACGTTTCCTAGCTGGTCCGTTTCCTTAGCACCTCAATCGCTTTATCCAATTGCTGATCGGGTTGCGGCGCGGCCTTTTCTGGTTCCGCCGAGGGCGTTGCATTTTCATCCTCATCCGGAAGCGCCGCCTCATCGTCCGTATCGGCCACCAGAACATTCGGGGTGATTGCCGAGTCCTGAATCGCCTTCCCACTCGGGGTGTAATATTTCGCGACCGACAATATCAGCGCCGAACCATCCCCCATTTCGATCACCTTCTGAACGCTACCGTCGCCAAAAGTCTTATCGCCCACAATATCGCCGCGAGCATTTTCCAGGATCGCAGCTGCCACAATTTCAGCAGGGCCGGCAGTTCCTTTGTTGACCAAAACCACCAATGGCAAATCGCTCACAGCCTTCAACGGGTCGGCATTAAACGCCTGCCGCGGATATTTCTGCCCCTGCACGTAAGTGATCGTGCCATGGTTCAGGAAGAGATTAGCAGTAGCGATGCCTTCCGCTTCTTCGCCCTCGGCACAATTTCGGAGGTCCAGAATCAACTTCCTCGCCCCAGCCTTTTTCAGCTCTTTTAATTTTAAGGCGATTTCCTCGGACTTGCCTTTTGTGAACGCATCGACTTTAATTTCGGCAATCCCAGGCTCAACCGTCTTTTCGACTACTGCTGGAACCACAACGATATCGCGCGTTATGACTGTCTTCTGGGGCTCAGCCTTTCGCGCCCTAACCACCGATAGAGTCACATTTGAACCCGGTTCTCCGGAGAGCAGGTTGTGAATTTCGGCCAATGACATCTCTCGCGTGCTTTTGCCGCCGATGGCCTCGATGATGTCAGTGTCTTGCAGCCCCGCCTTATCGGCGGGACTTCCGGGAATCACCGAAATTACCGACGCATAACCGAATCGCTTGGACACAGCGGCGCCAATGTCACCCTTTGCCTCCGTCTTGTGGGACTTGTATTCCTTGTATTCAGCGGCGCTCAGGTAGCTGGAATTGGAGTCCAGCGATTCCAACAGTCCGTGCAAGGCCCCGTTGGTCACTTCGGGGATGTTCGGCTCTTCCACATACTCGCTGCGGACTCGAGAGAGCACTTCGCTGTAAACCTGAAGTTGACGATATGCGCCATCGCCTTCATTGGAAGCGCGAACGCCGGTCATTCCGCCGGCAAGAGTAAAAAACAGTACTGCGGCGGATAAGAGCAAAATTGCAGACTTAATTTTTATCGACATCGATGATTTGTCCTGGTAACGATTTGTCATAGTACCGATTTGACTTGGTATGGGAACATCCGGGTTAAGATTTTCCGGAAGAAGCCGTTCCCCATTATATCTTCTTTGATGCGAGCTTTCGCGAATTAGCTTCGGCCAAAAGGAGGCGATAGTAACCGGAACAGGCAACCATTCGCTAACTGCTCAGAACAATGGCATGATCCCGCTCCATCAGACCTCGAACGGCATCACTTTCGCAATCAAGCTGCACCCACGCGCGAAAAAGAATGCCTTTACCGGAGAGATCGGCGACGCGCTCAAACTCGCTGTAACTGCACCGCCTGCCGGGGGTCGCGCCAACGTCGCCTGCATCGAATTCTTGGCGGATACTCTGAGGGTTCCCCGTGCTTCCATCACAATAGTCTCGGGCCACACCAGCCGAACAAAAGTGATCCGTGTTGCAAACTTATCGAGGGAAGAACTGCGGACGCGCCTTCTGGCCGATGGGTTTTAGCTGTTGGCTCTTAGCCTGATAAATTTATTTTGTCATCCTTCGCTTCTCTCAGGATGACAACTCGTGAGTTATGGCAGCGTACAGACCGACTCCAGCGAAAATAGCCGCCGAGATTCGCAATCTGCTGAAGAACGGCGGATCGAGCGAGCACGCCGCCGGCACGCAGAGATTTTTCAAAGAAGAGATAAAGTCCCATGGATGGGCCACAAAAGAGCTGCGAAGGTCCGCAACTGCGTTGTGCCGTAAGATTCGCGAAGAGTTCGGCCTCGAGTTTCTGGTACGGGTTGCTGACCGGCTTTTTACCGGAAGAGTTCTCGAAGAGAAGATTTATGGAGTGTTTCTGCTTGAAAAAATGACTCCTGAATTCTCCGGCGCCGAATTCGACCTATTCGAATCCTGGTTGCCCCGGATCAGCAGTTGGGCCGACCATGATGGACTCGTCCATTATCTAATCGGCCCCATGATCGTCGCCAAGCCAGCGCGCAGCAAGAGAGTCTTCCTTTGGGCAAGGTCCGCGGATCGCTGGCATCGCCGCGCCGCCTGCGTTGCTTTGATTCATGCGACGCGCAAGAAGATCGTCTTCGCGCAAGTTGTCCGTCTGAGCAATCTGCTTCTCAAGGATGACGACGATATGGTTCAGAAGGGCCTTGGCTGGCTCTTGCGCGAGACCGCCAAGGCTGATGCGAAGCGAACCGCGCCTTACCTGATGGACATTCGCGGACGCGCACCGAGATTGGTGCTACGCACAGCTTGCGAGACATTGCCGGAGCAAGTACGGAAACGGATCTTGTCGAAGATGCCCTGATGGACGCTCCACCGACATTCGCGCAAATCCAATTCCGTAATTTAGAATAAAACCTTGCCAATGAATCTCGCCGCCATACAGTCTGCGCTTCGCGAGCGCAACATTGATGCATGGCTTTTTTACGATCATCACCATCGCGATCCCATAGCCTACCGGGTTCTCGGACTGTCTCCCGGCCTGATGGTCACACGCCGCTGGTTCTACCTGATCCCCGCCGAAGGGGAACCGCAAAAGCTGGTCCACAAAATTGAAGCCGGACACCTCGACACTCTGCCAGGTCACAAGCGCCAGTACGCAGGCTGGCAGGAACTTTTCGACAATCTTAAGGCGATGCTGGCCAATTGCCGCGACATAGCAATGCAATACTCGCCCAACAATGTGGTGTTCGTAATCTCGTTGGTCGATGGAGGCACCCTCGAACTGATCCGTGGACTCGGCAAAAATGTTATCAGCTCGGGAGACCTAGTCGCGCTGTTCGAAGCTACATGGACGGAAGCGCAAATCGCGTCTCACTTTGCCGCGCGCGACTCAGTCGACACAATCACCGCTTCGGCATTCGAGGAAATTGGCCGCCGCGTACGCAATGGAGGCACCCACGAACATGAGATTCAGCAGTGGTTCCTGGAAGCCTTCCAGCGCGAGCAGTTGATAACCGAAGACGCGCCTGTGGTTGCGGTCAACCGCAACAGCGGCAATCCTCACTACGAACCGCGGGCCGAGACTTCGGCTCCGATTCGCGAAGGCGACTGCGTTCTTCTGGATGTTTGGGCCAAAAAGAACACGCCTGACGCTGTCTATTACGACATCACATGGATGGGTTTCGTAGGCAAAGCTCCTGCAGGCCGGGTGCAACAGATTTTCGAAATCGTGCGCGATGCGCGGGACCTTGGAGTGAAAACCGTGCAAGATTCAATCGCTGCCGATAAAGCCATTGCAGGGTGGGAAGTTGATCGCGCGGTCCGCGGACACATAAAGAGTGCAGGATTCGGAGAATCTTTCATTCACCGCACCGGGCATTCCATCGGGACCGAGGTACACGGCGTTGGGGCAAACATGGATGACTTGGAAACGCACGATGAACGCAGGATTATTCCCCACTCGTGTTTTTCCATCGAGCCCGGCATTTATCTTCCGGAATTTGGAGTGCGCAGCGAGGTCAATGTATTAGTCCGTCCCCATGCCGCCGAAGTAACTGGTAAAATTCAACGGGAACTCGTGATTATCTGAATGGCAAATTCCTCACTTAGCAAGAAAAACGCGGCTGAGGTTCAAGCTGCACAAGTACCGTCTCAACCTCTTAGCGTAATTTCAATCGTCGCTCCGGCCGTAGGATGGCTGATTCCGGGCGCTGGCCACCTCATTCAAAAACGCTGGATTCGCGGGCTGTTGCTGATGGCTTCCATCGTACTCATGTTCGTGCTTGGAGTCCTGATGGATGGACGGATCTATCGGCCAAACGGCGGCGACATTCTGGACATCCTGGGTTTCGTCGGCGACGTTGGAGCTGGCGGACTCTATATCGTCAGTTTAGCCCGTGATCTGGGGCAAGGGCCCATAGCTCACGCTACCGCTGATTATGGAACCAAATTTATCATCGTCGCAGGCTTGCTGAATTTCATCAGCGTGGCAGACGCTTACCACATTGCGATTGGGAAAAAACCATGAGCCTGGCACTTTCCCACTTCAATGCCGCGGTGCTGTTCGCAGTTTTTGCGTCCACCGTCTTCGGAATCACCCAGCGTAATACAGTGCGAGATCAGATCCGCTATGGTTTGTATTGCTTCGTCATGTTCGTCGGCGGAGTTTTACTGGCGGGTTGGCTGATGTGGCTTTTGCGACGGTAGGTCTTGAATTTATTTTCTTCAGCTCTCGAAGCAATACGTCGAGACTGACGTTACGACATTAATTTTTTGCCGCGGATCTGAACGCCTTGAGCATCTTACCTTGTTGAAGTCAGCTGCAGCTTCTACACTCGGTCTTCCGGGACTAATTTCTTAAAATGTACCGCCCCGCAGTTTGCCGGGGCGGGGAGGATGAATGGGCAGGTCTGTTGTTATCGTTTTTGGGCTTCCTTCGATCATCGTGCTGGTGTCCTTCCTCTCCGCTTGCAGTAGCGGTAGCAGCGTAAATGTGGTCTCTTACCCGGTCCCGGCGATCGTAGTTCTTAATCCCGCGACCACTGCTTCGATGGACGTCGGCGCAACTATGGTCTTCACCGCAATTCCTCAGGACGCCGCCAAAGCGGCTCTTGTCCAGCCAATTACTTATTCTTCGGGCAATCCCGCGGTTGTGACCATTGCCGCCAACGGAATCGCTTGTGCGGGGACATGGGATTCACTGGTCAGTCCGCAAGTTTGTACCCCAGGACCAGCCGGTGTGGCCCAAATTTCGGCCAGCGCACAGGGCGTTAGCAGTCCTCCGACGACCGTTTACGTTCACCAGCACATCGACGGCATTTCGATCAGCCCCGTCCCCAGTCAGGCTAATCCCACAGCGCCTTGCGTGACCAAAGGTCAGACATTTGAATATGCTGCCAAAGCTTTCAGCCGGGGCTCTGACATAACATCCACCGTGGGACAATTTAACTGGACCTCCTTGGACCCAACTATTGTTACGCTCAGCACCACCGCGAATGGGCTCTCCCAAAGTCAAGCTCAAGCCACAGCCGCGCTCCCCGGCGTTAGTTCGATATTTGCCAGCGTCGGATCTGTAAATAGCGCGTCCTTCAATTTTGTAACTTGCCCGGTTCAATCGATTTCGCTTTCCCTGAATGGCATTAGCGGCAATTTGTTAACTCTGGCGCAGGGTTCGACTCAAACGATTACTGCCACGGTTATGGACAGCATGAAAAACGCCATCACCGGTGTTCCCCTGAAGTGGTCTTCGTCACAACCCACATCAGTAAGCGTGGCCGCCGGCGCGGTAACCGCAGTCACAATCACAGGAACGATTACCGCATCCGCAACTGGAGGCGCTTCGGTAGTCGCATCATGCACCCCTCCCACATGCAACATCGGATTTCAACCGTCGCTTCCGATCTATCCACAGTCGTCGATCGGCGTTGTCGTTACTCCAACTTCGACTTCTACTGCGGCGTCCGGCACGCTCTTTGTAACAACCGACGGTTGTCGAACGATTAACGGTTGTATCGCCACGCTCGTGCCATTAACTCTCCCGGCGAACACAATCGGCACAGCGACGAACTTGCCAGCCGTCCCGAATTCTCTGGTCCTCAGCCCCGATGCGACCACTGCTTATTTGGGGACCGATCTCGGAGAACTTGGAACCAAGGGATTGATGAAATTTGTTGTTAGCGGAGCGTCTCTGAGTCAAACAACGTCGGTAGCCGGCAAAGTAGTCGCGGTTTCTCCTGATGGAAATAAGCTTGTCATTTCGGATATCGTTGATCCCGACTCCGCCCCACAAGTTTTTATCTTTGACACTGTCAGCAATACCGCAAGTGCCATCCCGGTAGCCGCGGGCACAAGCGTCGCGGCGGACTTTTCTCCTGATAGCCTGAAAGCGTTCGTAGTCGCGAGCAGCGGAAGCGCCAGCACTCTGTACGTCTATTCGAAGGTCGACGCACTCCAGACAATCCCGCTTACTACCGCGGGCCGTGATGTTGCGTTTTTACCGAGCGGAAATTTCGGATACATTGCGGCTGGAACCATTCCAGAACTATCGCTGGCGCCTACATGTGATAATCCTCCGCCCGGCACGGCGCCTTTAATTCAGACAACGCCGACCACAGCGCCGCCGCTCTTGATTCGTCCGGTTGTCGATGGAAGAATGGCGACGGCGGAGCCTCCGGGAATCGAGTTCTTTACTCCGACCATAAACGGGAATGGTTGCGGTTTCCCTCGAGCATATCCGGGAGCAGCCGGATCGCCACCGATTCCTGGCGATCTTACCGTCAGCAACACTGCATCCTTCTTCAATCTTGGCGCGGGAAATTTCATCCCCAGGCAGTTGATTATTTCTCAGAACGGTTCTGCTGCGTATATTGTCGCCAATGATCCGAATAACAATCCTCTCGGAGTCATTCTGGTCTTCAATATTCCCGGCCGGACCTCGTCGGCTATCAGCCTCGCCGGGAATGCGATTCCGCTCCAGGCGGCGCTCACTCCAGACGGAACTATGCTCTATGTTGGTGCGTCGGATGGGACGGTCCACGCAGTGAGCACGGTTGCGGGCGGCGACTTCCTGCAAATCCCATTTCCATTGGGACTCTGCCAGAATTCCGCAGGCGAACCGTTTGCCGGCGCAACCTGCAATCCTGATTTAGTCGCTATTACTCCGTGATGCAAAACGAACCACGGAGGCCCGGACGCCATCGTCCGGTCAGGCGAGCAAAGCTCGCCCGGGTGCGATCACGACAGGACAACCCATCTCCGAAATCGGAGGATGAGATGCACTCGAAGGAATAAGATGTGACGCGCTCAGGAAGCCGTCTTCGCTTTTTCCAAATCGCGGCCGACGCTGTCCAACACTCCGTTAATAAATTGCACGGATTCGGGACTGGAGAATTTGCGGGCGATTTCCAGCGCCTCGTTAATGATGACCGCCCGAGGCGTCGCTGGAAAGCCTACAAGTTCGGCCACGGCTGCGCGCAGGATGTTCCGATCAACGGCCGACATGCGATCCATGCGCCAATGCTCAGCGTGGCGCTCGATCAGCTCGTCAATATCCGATCCGCGATCGTTCGCCACCTGGAAAAGATCTTCAGCAAATCCTTGCACATCGGCGCCCACTGAAGTGCGTTCCTTCCAGAAAGTCCGGCGCACCGCTTCCGCATCCTGCTTGCCCATGTCTGCCTGGAAAAGCATTTGAAGGACGAGTTCACGAGATTTTCGGCGGGTTCCCATCGAGGAATTTAGTTTACAGGAAAGGGTCCAACTTCCGGGTAGGGCCTGATCTCAGTCGGGCCCTACAATCATCGCGGTCATTTAGAATTAACAACGATTCCCAAGTGAGAGGCCACTCTGATGTCGATGACTAACCCAGCGCCGGCCAGAATGGTCGCGCACACCATGGTGACCACGCAATTTGAATTAGATGGCTTCAAAGTGGTGCGATCCCTCGGAGTAGTTCGCGGAATTGTCGTGCGCTACCGATCCATTGTCGGCACGATTGGTGCCAGCCTGCAGACAATCCTCGGCGGAAATATCACGTTGCTGACCAATTTATGCGAGAAGACTCGCGCCGAAGCTTTCGATCTGATGCTTCAGCACGCCGCTGAACTCGGCGGAAATGCCGTAATCGGCGCGCGCTACGACGCAACGGAAATCATGCAAGGCGTAACCGAAGTCCTCGCTTACGGGACGCAGTTTTGTGGAACCCTCTAAATAGATGACGTTGCGACCGTTCTAACTCCAGTGAGCAGCTAGAATGGCAATCTCGGCGTCTAACTATCCGAAAGCATGAAGTACGCCTTAATCACCATTTTCCTGTCAATCATTGGATTCGCCCAGTCGAATTCCATCCCGGTCGACCAGCAAAACCAGAACAAGGCCAAAGTTTTACTCGATCAAATGATTCAATCCCTGGGCGGAAGCGCTTACTTGGCAATCGAGGACGTTTCCCAGGAAGGCCGCACCTACAGCTTCCATTTGGGAAATCCGACCAGCGCTGGCGCCATTTTTTGGCATTTCTACAAATATCCCGACAAAGAACGGGATGAGTTCACCAAGCAGCGCGACATCGTTGAAGTGGTCAACGGCCAAGTGGGGGTCGAAATTACCTTCAAGGGCGCGCGACCAATCGAGAACAAAGAGCTGCAAGATTTCTTGCGTCGTCGCGAATACGCTCTCGACGTTGTCTTGCGCAAGTGGCTCAAGGAACCAGGCATCGCGCTTTTTTACGACGGACCTTCGGTCGCCAATCAGAAATCAGCCGAGAAGGTGACCATCATGAATACCCGCAATCAGGCAGTCGATCTTTATATCGATGCCAACACGCATCTGCCTCTCAAGAAGAGCTTCTCCTGGCGCGACCCCACCGATAAGCAGCGCAATGTCGAGGAGGAAGTCTATGACAACTATCGGCCCGTCGGCGCCATTATGTCCCCATTCGTGGTCACGCGCTATTTCAATGGCGACATGTCTAACCAGCGATTTATAACCTCGACTGCCTACAACAAAGGATTGAATGATTCCATGTTCAGCACCCAGCAGGGGGCATCTCGAAAGTGACGGGCCTCCCCACGATTGTAAAGCTTTGTAAAAGATATACTTACGTCGCTGCTTGATCCGGCGTCGTCGGCCATTAACCACGCATTGTGGCTAATTTGCCACAGCCTGATTGAAGCTCTTAACGGTAGTCTAGCTGAGGTTCTTCCCCCAAATTTTTGAAGTTCGAACACACAGTACGCACCGCCGTGGAATGCCAAGGGATCGGTCTCCACAGCGGCGCCCCCGTCACTCTTCGCATCCTCCCAGCTCCGGCAGGCACGGGGATTATCTTCCGGCGTGTAGATCTCGATGGCTTCGAGGTTGAGGCGGTTAGCCGCAACGTCGCCCGCGTCAGCTACGCCACCAGTCTTATGAAGCGAGGCGTTTTAATTTCGACTACCGAGCATTTGCTTTCCGCCTTTTTTGGCACCGGCATTGACAACGCGATCGTCGAATTGGATAACCTTGAACTCCCCATCCTCGATGGCAGCGCTCTGCCGTTCATTCAACTCATCCAGAAAGCTGGCATTCGCAAGCAGCGGCGCGAGCGCCGGTATCTGAGAATCCGGCGCGAACTTGAACTTCGCGAAGGCGACAAATTTATCGGAGTCTATCCCGCTGACACTCATTCCGTTTCATACGTAATTAATTTTCCGCACTCGCTGATCGGCAAGCAGCGCTTCTGTGTGGATTTGTCCGACGGAAATTATCTGCGCGAAATCGCCCCGGCTCGTACTTTCGGTTCGCGGGCCGACGAAAGAACCATGCGGAACATGGGCCTGATTCGCGGCGCATCGGCCGAAAATTGTATCGTCCTCACCCAGGATGGAGTCGAGAACCCTCCCTTGCGCTTCAACGACGAGTTCGTGCGTCACAAGGTGCTCGACCTTATCGGAGACCTGGCATTACTGGGAAAACACATTCTTGGAAACGTAGTCGCCGACCGTGCCGGCCACGCAATGCACACCGCATTGGTGTCCCGCCTCCTGCGAGATCACTCGCTGTGGGAAGAAACCACAGCCGAAGACACAGCTCATCCCCACCCCATAAGTGTCCAGGAACCAGCGCAACAACTCGTCTAGATAAACGACTAAACCGGTGTGCCCCATAGCCTGCCCTGAAGGAAGCTGAAGGCTCTTGTCGTTCCGGCTCTCGACTGCGTGGTGCCTTGGACTGTGTGGCGCGGGCCCTCGCCCGTGTGCCGTTCGATTAGGGTAAAAGCCGCGACATGCTCAATCCAGAGATTCCGGCACGATTCCGATATTCTTTTCGCCGGCGGCTTTCTTTTGCTGATACTTCTTCAACCAGGCCTCCCAGCTTTTTCCGGCTGCTGGATCACGATCGCTGAATGTCAGCGCGCCGATATCGGCATACGAAATTGAAATCTTGTTACTGGTGGTTTTCTCGAAGATCCGCACAAAGGAATCAGCCAAAGTCAGTCCGCTCCGGCGGTCGAAAAGATAGCCTTCAATCTTGGTTCCGTCTTTCCTCGTAATCGTAATATCGCCGCGAAAGTCGAAAGCTTTTTCGAGAGCATGACGGATTTCCATTTCCGTAGCCAGCGATGGGATCCAGCCTTCGAGCTTTTCGCGCTGATGTCCGGGCGCGATTTCCATAGTGTCGGGATTAGGAGATTTAGTGCGATTTTGCGTTTCGATAGGCTCAGGATCGGGAAGACGATCAGCCTTCATGCGTTTGTTTCCTGCAAAGAATCGGTCGGCGCTTCAATCTGTACCAAGGGGGAAGAGTGCCCGGAATCGGAAGGTTCGTCGAGCAGTCGCAAAGCGCCACGATCAGGGTATCGGCTGAAAAGGGTGGCCTTGACCGTCGCCAGAAAGCCGCCTAGCGAGCCGAATTGGTCGTTTACCGCTGATGCTTCGTATCCGCTATGCACCATGCAATTTGCGCACTTGGGATTTCCCGACTCCGTGCCGTAGTTTGACCAGTCAGTTTCCTCGAGCAGCTCCTGGAATGTGTCCGCGTATCCGTCCTGCAGTAAGTAACAGGGTTTTTGCCAGCCGAAAATATTGTAGGTCGGCATTCCCCAAGGCGTACAGGCATACTGTCGCTTGCCCATCAGAAACTCCTGGAATAGTGGCGAGAGATTAAACTTCCAACTCTTTTTGCGATTCGAAAGAATGGCGCGGAACAATCTGCGAGTGCGGGCGCGTCCCAAAAAATGCTGCTGGTCAGGCGCTTTGTCGTAAGAGTATCCCGGGGAGAGCATCATCCCCTCGACGCCGAGGTCCATCATCTCGTCGAAGAAAGCGCGGACACTGTTGGCATCGGCTCCGTCAAAAAGAGTGGTGTTGGTGGTCACTCTGAACCCGCGGCTCAGCGCCTCGCGAATGCCCTCGACTGCGATTTCGTACCCGCCCTCGCGGCATACGGAGAAATCATGATGCTCGCGTTGACCGTCCATGTGAACGCTGAAAGTAAGATACTTGCTCGGCTTGAAGAGGTGGATTTTCTCTTTGAGTAGCAGAGCGTTCGTGCAGAGGTAAATATATTTCTTGCGTTTTACCAGGCCTTCGACAATTTCACCGATCTGGGGATGCATGAGCGGCTCGCCGCCAGGGATGGAAACCATCGGGGCGCCACACTCGTCGACTGCTCGGAAACATTGTGCGGGAGTCAGTTCACGCTTCAGAATATGGGCCGGATATTGAATCTTGCCGCATCCCGCGCAAGCCAAATTGCAGCGGAACAAAGGCTCCAGCATCAGCACCAGGGGATACTGCTTCCGTTTAGCGAGCTTCTGGCCGAGGACGTAGGTCACAACCGTCCACATCTGCGAAACCGGAACACCCATTTTTAGAACATTCTCCTAAGTCTGTCTATGTTAGCAGGTTGGTTCAATTAGATGGTGCTAGGTTCGGTTCCGAACCGCTCAACTGAATATATTGCGACTGGCCGTGGAAAGACGCGGCAGGCCAGTCTTTAGCGACGATTATGTGTTGTAATTACGGCGTTTACCGGGCTGGCTCCCGCCTCCGAAAACGCCGTTCTTTGTGTTATACTGGGTACAATCCTTTATCGCTGTAAGTGCCAGTAATTTCAGTAGGTTGAATGAGCATACGGCGGTCCGAATTAAAGCTATCTCAGAGTCAAAAAGCAGACTTTTTCACGCGGAGTTGAATGGCCACTAAAGAGATCACCACGGCTGTACTCGAGGATCCGAAAAACGATCCAAAAAATAAGAACGGACGCCCCGCAATCGACGGCAACGGCAACGGCGATTACAACGCCGATTCGATCAAAGTGTTGGGCGGAATGGAAGCCGTTCGGAAGCGTCCTGCAATGTACATCGGCTCGACCGGAGAGATGGGACTTCACCATCTAGTTTATGAAGTCGTCGACAATTCCGTAGACGAGGCCCTCGCTGGTCACGCTGACAAGGTTGAAGTTGCCATTCACATCGATAATTCCATCACTGTCGTGGACAACGGCCGCGGCATTCCCGTGGACTCGATGGACATCGATGGCGAAAAAGTGCCCGCCGCGCAAGTCGTAATGACAAAGCTGCACGCGGGCGGAAAATTCGATAACTCCTCCTACAAAGTTTCAGGGGGACTTCACGGAGTCGGCGTTTCGTGCGTCAACGCGCTTAGCGAAGACTTGGATCTCGAGATTTGGCGCGATGGTTTCACTTGGGAGCAGACTTATTCCAAAGGCGAACCCACCAGCAAGCTGAAGAAAGCCGGAGCAACCAAGAAGCGCGGCACTAAAGTCCATTTCCTTCCCGACAAGAGTATTTTCACCGCGACCGAATACAACTACGACACGCTGGCCCAAAGGCTCCGCGAACTCGCGTTCTTGAACAAAGGCCTGCTGATTACCTTGACTGACGAGCGAACCACGGACGCCAAGACTGGCGAGCCAAAGACTGCAGAGTTCAAGTACAACGGCGGCATTGCGGAATTTATCAAGCATCTCAATCGCGGCAAGCAGGTTCTCCATGACAAGCCGATTTACATGGAAGCCGATCGCGACGGTGTGGTGATGGAGATTGGTTTGCAGTACAACGACGCATACTCCGAAACGGTTTTCAGCTTTGCAAACAACATCAATACAGTCGATGGCGGATCTCATCTTTCCGGCTTTCGAACAGCATTGACCCGAACTATCAATTATGCCGGGCAACAGATGGGCCTGTTCAAGGATGTAAAAGAAAATCTGACAGGGGACGACGTTCGCGAGGGACTGGTTGCCGTGATCAGCGTGAAGCTTCCGCAACCTCAGTTCGAAGGGCAGACAAAAGGGAAGTTGAATTCCGATATCGCCGGTATTGTTCAGGCATTTGTGAACGAACGGCTCGGAGCTTATTTGGAGCAGAACCCAACCGTAGGCCGCAAGATCATTAACAAAGCCGTGGAAGCTGCGCGTGCTCGCGAGGCCGCGAGAAAAGCGCGCGACCTTACGCGCCGAAAAGGCGCCCTTGATGGCGGCGGGCTCCCCGGCAAACTAGCGGATTGTTCTGAACGGCAGCCAGAGCGGTGCGAACTGTTCCTGGTAGAGGGTGAATCGGCAGGCGGTACGGCGAAGCAAGGACGCGATCGCCGTTTTCAGGCCATCCTTCCCTTGAAGGGAAAAATTCTCAACGTCGAGAAAGCGCGCTACGACAAAATGCTGGGCCACGAAGAAATTCGCGCCATGATTACCGCGCTCGGCACCGGTATTTCGAAGGAAGATTTTGATCCATCGAAGTTGCGTTACGGCAAAATTATTCTAATGACAGACGCTGACGTGGACGGAAGCCATATCCGAACATTGTTGCTTACGTTCTTCTTCCGGCACATGCAGGAATTGATTAAGCGCGGAAATGTTTTTATCGCTCAACCCCCGCTTTACTCGATCAAAAAGGGAAAATCGCAGCAGTACATCAAAGACGATCGTGAGTTCGTGAAAGTGATGGTAAAGCGCGCGTCGGATGGCCTGATCGTCCGTTACGGCGAAGGCGCAGCAAAATTGGAAGGCACTGCCCTGGCTCGCTTTATCACCGTGCTCAACGAATATCTGACATTCTTCGACAAGGTTGGAAAGCGCCTGCGCGACGAACAAGTAACCGAGCTTTTGCCCAAGCTCGACTTGTCGAAGCGGGCGGATTTTGAGGGCGATAAAAATGCTCCACCGAAGAAAATCGAGAAGCTCGAAAAAGAGTTGAAGAAGCTGCAAAAAGCCCGCGCATTCAAAGAAGTCGAGAGCCGCTTTGAGGAAGAACATAATCTGTGGGAAGTGCGATACGTCAACTCACAGGGCGCTGAGCATTTAATCAACTGGGAACTGGCCTCAACGGCCGAGTATCGCCAACTGCTTTCGAAGTTCAAGCAGATCGAGCAGTATATGGAACCGCCATTCGTGGTTGAAACGATCAGCAAGGGAGCGAAGGCGGAAGCAAATGCCGCCGGTGATCAGGAAGACGCAGATAGCGATGCGTCATCGAAAAACGTTGGCACCGACAATGCGCCGAAGCCAACCGCGAAGAAAAAGCCTGAGCCGCAAGTCGTCGAAAAGGAAACTGCGCGCGATTTGTTTGAATACGTTTTGGCCGAAGGCCGCAAAGACTTCGTTGTACAGCGGTACAAAGGCCTCGGCGAAATGACCTCACAGCAGCTCTGGGAAACCACCATGGACCCAGAGAAGCGAACCTTGCTCTCCGTCCGGCTCGAGGACATAGCGGAATGCGAGACCATCTTCACCACGCTGATGGGCGAAGATGTAGAATCGCGCCGGAAGTTCATCGAAGAAAATGCGCTGGATGTGAAGAATCTGGATATTTAGAATTTCTTTGGCTTATGGACGTTTCGGGAGGGCTGCCTTCAGGCATGCCGTAACTCCAAAGCTAAAAACGAAGGGCGCGGGCGAAGCCGCGCCTCTTCAAAACAAAACTCCCTAAGACGCTTTTCCTAGCTTCTTCGCTGGCACCTGCACTAACTCAATTTGGCTTTGGTTGTGCTTCTTCGCGTCGGCTTCGGCTTCTTCCTGTGTCGCGCCCGTTCCTACAACTTTGCGGTCGTCGATCGAAAGAGCAGCCCAGCTTCCGGCTTTCAGGCCCGCGAGGAGTGAATCATGGGACGTTTCCATCGCCATCGCCGAGGACCGTTCATCTCCCCTAGGGTCCGGAATTGATGAGGGAGGATCGCTAGTAGGAAATGAATCCGCCAAGGTTTTATCAAATGATTTTTCCCTCTCTTCACTTTCATGATGCGTGTGGCGTTCTTCGGGGTCGCGGCAGCTACCCAGGTGCTCCGGATCATGTGAAGTGATTTGCGGCGCTCCTTCGATTTTCCTATCCATACATCACCTCGGCTGGAAAGAATATTCCTGTTCGCTCAATTCGGCCATTGTCGCTCAGGGCCCTCAAAATTGCCATCAGGTCGTTACTTCACCAAACTCTCAGATGCAAGAATCTTCGCCGGCGGAGCAGGATTGTACTTCACTTCAGAGTAGGCACGATTGAAGACCACCCATAGCACTAGCAGCAGCACGAAAATTAGCACACTTCCTTCGGGACCGACAGAGCCGCCGGTCAGCCAATTTGGGCCGTGGAGCGAAGATTTGAAGAGATGTCCTGGAGAGACGCCACCGCTGTCCGGGACAGAGTATAAATAGCTCTCGCCCCAATCCCACGCTGCGTGAAAGCCGACCGCAAACCAAAGACTGCCGGTACGCCGCAAAGTTAAACAGAAGAACAGTCCAATACAAGACGCCGCGACGAGGCCACTCCACGCCTCCCCGGGGTTCAGCTGATGAATCGCCCCAAACGCGATCGACAGAAGCACCGCCGCCGGCCAGAAGCCAATTGCCCGGGATAAGGTGAACAGGCTGTAGCCCCGCAGCAGAAATTCCTCGGCGAACGCAACGATAAGAAAAAAAACTCCCCAGAAAGCAGCAAACTTTATGATTCGAAGCCCGTGCAAGGCGAGTTTGCCAAGTGTAAATACATGTCCGCCATGCAATGCCAGCATCAAAACGCTGAGGGCCACGATGCCCCACAGAACGCCGTGCCAAAACAAATTGCCGAAGGCGTCGTGGACGGGCAGCCCATATTCGTCCGGGGATCGCTTTTCGAGACGAGCCATAACAAGCGCGGGCAGGATCGCAGCCACCAGGAGCGTAAATTCGGAGGCCAATGCTATCCAAAGAAATTGAGCATCAGACTCTTCTACGAAATTCAAAGCGGCCGAAAGCAAGACATAAAGAATTCTGACCATGGCCAGATAAATCAATACGCGCCAAATTGGCCGCAGTCCGTCTGGTCCGAAAAATACTTTGGTTAGAGGATGATCAACTGGGCGGTGCGTCGACTGCGGAGATTGAGGTAAGTCGATTTTCTCCGCGCTATCCAAAGCCTGCGAGGAGTCGAGTGACGAGCTTGCCTTCGGGAGTTCCTCATTGCTGCTCTCACTTTCAGACATTTCCTGATTCATCCCCGCTCATGGTAAAACACTCGCCGTCCCTCATGAACGCATTTTTCACCCGTGAACGCTTTGGACCCCCGCAATTCCTGGCGGCATGTCTGCTTCTGGTCTTTTTGGCTCAATGCGTCTGGCTGGTCGCGCACACCGGCCCGTTCGTTGAAATGAACTCAACCGACTTGCTTCGTGTGCGGGAAGGATTGCAGCAATGGAATGGCGAGTCGGTGGCGGGAGTGCCCCTTACACTACCGTCTGATGTTGTATCCTCGCCGAGGATCGGGTTCGAATCTAATCAAGGATATGACCCCAATCATTCTCCCCTGTGGTACCTGATTCTATCGGCCCCTTTTCTCGGTTGGCGCGACTCAACACCGTCCCCTGCCCCCTGGTACTGGGTTTGGCTCGAGCGGCTGCCATTTTTGTCGTTCGGAACACTCTTGGGGGCTTCGCTGTGGTATGTGGCTCGCAGGCTATACGGGAACGCTGGTGGATATATTGCGCTGACACTCTATTGCTTTTCTCCGGAAATAATACGGTCGAGTTCATTGTGGAATGCGGAACCCGAGATGGGAGCGGCATGGGGAGCCTTCGGCGCAATTTTTACTGGGATCGCGGTCGCACACACGCTGTACGCTCCCAGGGAAGTAGTTCTTTGGAATTGGCGACGAATGGTGTTACTGGGCTTATCCCTGGCGCTAGCCGTCGGGTCTCAATTCTCGCTAATAATCGTGGCTCCTTTGGCGCTGGCGTTCATGCTGTATCTCGCGTCGGAGCGATGGCAGGCTGCAATTGTCATTTGGCTCGCCGCTAGTGGTCTTGCTGTTTGCCTGCTTTATTTTTCCTATGGCTTTCACACCGCCGCTTTTTGGCAGGGCATGCGTCACGCAAGCTTTTTGAACATTACTTGGCGAGCCTTCAGAATGAAGGGAGACTATCTCGGGATCCTGGCGCGATTGGGCCAATGCGGTCCAGCGCTAGTCCTTGCGCTGCCGGTCGCGATCCTCGCGTACGTAATATGGCCGAGAACGCGATATTTCGGCAACACGTCCCCGTTGTTGATCGCGGGACTGTTCCTCTTGATGACCCTGGCGTCGCCACATTACCCTGGTCTGGGATTTCAGTTGGTGGCAATACCGTTCCTAATGCTCTTCGTGGCAGGAATCGCCGCGGATCTGCTGGAAAGCAGGCTTCGCGGTGTGGTGCTCACTGCTTTCTGGACGTTATTGGTTACGAACGCGTTTTGGAATCTTGCCGAGTTGGCCCTGATAAGGCGCGGATAGGAGGACCACCTTCTGCGAATAACTCAGCAAAGTTGGCGGTATACAGCCTCCCTGAGGTCTTTCCTACAGGATAATACTGGCCAATTCAGTCTTGGGGTCCCTCCTACCAATGGTAGTATCGTCACGTTAGGTGACTGGAAGATGTTTTGACGACCCGGATCCTCATTGTCGACGACAGCCCGCTGGTTCGGCAGCGACTCCGCGACATGCTGCAACAGCACTCGCAGTGGATGGTCTGTGGCGAAGCGGCAAACGGCCGCGACGCCTTGGAAAAAGCTCAGGTCACGAATCCCGACGTGATTGTTCTTGATTTCCTGATGCCCGGTATGGATGGCCTTCAAACCGCTCGCGAGATCGGGAAACTCTTGCCTTCGATTCCTATCCTGATGTTTACCATGCACCTATCCAGGCAATTGGTGGAGGAGGCGAGGAACGTGGGTATTCGCGGCGCGGTCGCAAAATCTGATGCTAGCCGCATTATTGAAGGCGTAGAAGCCCTGCTCCGTAACGAAGCATATTTCGCCTCTGCCAATTGACCTCAGCGACCTCTCTTCAAATTCAAGCTAGAATTCTCCAGAAGTTCTCACGGATTCGCGAGCGAGGAATATTATGGATGACACCGAACGTGGCCTGACCACAGTCGTAAGTCCCCACACCATCCAAGAAACGTTGAAGCGATTGGAGGAGTTGATCGTCGCGCGTGGACTCAAGCTATTCGTGCGCATCGATCACAGCGGCGAAGCGGAGAAGGCTGGTCTCAAAATGAATCCAGCTCAACTCTTGATATTCGGCAGCCCAGTGGCGGGAACCCCGATAATGATTGCTGCCCCAACTTCTGCGATTGACTTGCCGCTCAAAGTCCTGGTCTGGGGAAGTGACGACGGCGCGGTTCATGTGACCTACAACAACCCGGAATACACGGGACGACGGCACCGCATCCCAAGTAATTTGCTAACAAACATTATGGGCGTGAGCGCGTTAGTCGAGAAAGCCCTCGCACTATAACGCGACTACGGCCATCGCTTGGCGGTGTCTTCCCATCCGGCAGCCCGCGCGGGTTGGGGCGTTGGGGCGTTTACCGCGGCTGGCTGAGGTATGCGGATGGGCGCCTGCGCCGCTGGGGGAGACGCGAGCGTAGGCTTGTTGGCGCTCGACTCCATGCCTGCTTCCTTCTCGTCCGACAACAAGGGCGCAGCGACTCTCAATGCTTCAACTTCCTTTTCCAGCCTGGACAGTTCCAGTTCTTTTTGTCTCAAAACTTCGTAAACATTCTTCATGACTTGGGCACCTTGGGGAAATTTTCCGTTATTAACGCGTTTGTTCGCACTTTAGGGACACTGGGGATTTTTGTCAAGGACCAACCGCCCTGTCGCTCCGAGCCCGGCTAGCCAGAGCGATCGCGACTACGACCGCGACGACAATCACGACGACCGCTCTAAGCCAATCCGGCGCCAATTGCGCGGGCGGAAATGAGATCTTTACGATTTCGGACGAGGGCATGACGCTCCAATGCATGGCAATTGCGAGCAGGACGCTACCGTGCGTGCGCAAGAAAAGCACCGTCATGAAGATGCTGAGCGCGACCGCGCTCGCGGCAAACAAGAACGTTCCCAAGATTGTGTGGAAATAGTATGGTCCTCCGGGCAACAGTCCGGATGGCAAGTGCCACAATGCCCAAACCAGTCCTAAAATTAGACTGGCCTTCAGCGGCGAATATTTCTTCAAAAGGAACGGCAGCAGGAAGCCGCGCCACCCGAGTTCTTCTCCTAGTGGTCCCTGGAACAGACCGAACACGAATATGAAGAACAGCCACCATTCATGAAACAGTTCCGTCGGCTTGATCGGACCGACCTTGCTGTGCGCCATGCCGTAAATAACGGAAGCGCAGGCAAGTAAGCCCAAGGGAAGGAATAGGGCGTAGATCCACCAAACAATCGGGACTCGGTAGAGCACACACCGACGGGCAAGCTCCTTCAAGCCCAAGGTTCCGCCTGCTACATAAGTAGCCGCCACGCCTCCGACGCTGCAAAAACTTGCCCCCACCATGAACGGAAGTGTGTCTTCGGGAGATCCGACGTGAAGAAAGGCTAGAGAAATCCACGTTGCCCAAGGAATACCGAAGGCAACGAGAAAAAAGACAACCATTGGAGCCGCAGTTTTGGAACGACTCATCAAAAGTGCATTTTCGCAATAATACTTGTGAGGACTGGACTCGACTCTTAACCTAAAGGTCCGTACAAATGGCCTTCCACGCGATCCGCGATTTTGGGAAGTTCCTTTTTCACGAACTGTAGAAAATGGGGCGCTGCGCGGTGGGCTTCCATTGCCGCGTCATCTTTGTATTGCTCGTAGATGAAAAATCTTCGCGGCTCGGTCTTATGCCGATGCGCCTGGTACATCAGGCATCCCGGTTCTTTCCGTGATTCATCGGTCAGCTTGGTCAATATTCCGGCGACTTCCGTTTCTCGGCCGGTCTTCGCCATCCACGTGACTGCCAGTACGATCATTCCTCACCCGCCGCAAGATTTTAAGTTCTTAGCCCGTCAAAGACTTCATCTCCGCCGCGAACTCATCTACGAACATCGTTTGCTCTCTGCCTGGGCCAGTAGAGACCATCCCGATGCGTGTTCCGCTCTCTTTCGCGATGAAGTCCAAGTACTCCCGAGCTGCCTTCGGAAGCTTCTTCAATTCGGTGATCCCCTCTGTCGAACTCCGCCATCCCGGCAGAGTCTTGTAAACACATTCGATGTTGTCGTAGCCGCTGGCATGGGCCGGAATCTCTTCCGTCGCACGCCCATTGATGTTATAACCGACGCAGACTGGAATCTCAGCCAGTTCATCCAGCACATCGAGTTTCGTTACAACCAGCCATGAGATTCCATTAATCATGCCAGCGTAACGCAGCAGAGGCAAATCCAACCAGCCGCATCGACGGGGACGGCCGGTCACCGCGCCATATTCATTTCCGCGAGACCGTAAAATGTCGCCAGTTTTGTCCAGAAGTTCGGTCGGAAACGGCCCTCCGCCAACCCGAGTGCAGTATGCCTTGGTCAGACCGATGACGGTGCCGATCGCCGTCGGAGGTACGCCGGTTCCAATTGACACCCCCCCGGATGTCGCGCTCGACGAAGTGACAAATGGATATGTTCCGAGATCGATATCGAGCATGGTCCCCTGCGCGCCTTCGAACATCACCGACTGCCCGTCGGCAATCGCGCGATTCAGTAGCATCGCGGTGTCGCTAACGAACGGTGCAATCTTCTGGGAGGCTGCGGCGTATTCCTCATACATCTTGTCGGGATCCAGTGGCTCGGAATTGAAAAGCGCATGCGCGATCATATTTTTTTCGTTGCACGCATTTTCAATATGCGTTCTGAGCAATTTCAAATCCAGCAGATCTGCAACGCGCAAGCCACGCCGTCCCATCTTGTCTTCGTAAGCTGGACCGATGCCTCTGGAAGTGGTGCCGATTTTGACCCGCCCAGGGGCATTCTCCGATGCCAGCTCAATCATGCGATGGTACGGCAGGATAACGTGAGCGCGATTGCTGACGAAAAGGTTTCCGTCAACGGCGACGCCGTTTTCGCGCAACGAGGATACTTCCTTTAAGAATGCCAAAGGATCAAGCACAACTCCGTTGCCGATGACGCTTCGACAGCCGGGCCGCAAAACGCCACATGGTACCAATTGAAGAATAAATTTCTTGCCGTTGATAATTACGGTGTGGCCGGCATTGTGTCCGCCGGCGTAGCGGGCAACGATGGCGAATTTTTCCGAGAGGACATCGACGATTTTTCCCTTACCTTCGTCGCCCCATTGAGCGCCGATGATGACTGCGGTCTTGCCTTTCATCAGATCATTGGCTCCATGCAAAAAGAATGCCGCGGCCGCCCGGCCGAACTGCAGGATCGCACACACTCGTTGCCCGCCAGGAACCAGCAAGCGAAATTACAGGGATTAATGGAGAAGAGGTGTACTAGAAATAATAACTCGTAAGCAGGCGCAGAGCAATGACGGTGCGAAGCCGGTACTCTGCAGGCCGATCATCGATGACGATACACTGGGATTCGTGCCGGAATTGCCTGAAGTTGAAACAATCGCGCGAGGGCTCGCCGCCCGCGTGAAGGGCGATGTTATCGAGTCAGTGTGGCTGGGTTCGAAGCCGGAGCCGCTGAAGTCCCCAGCATCACAGATCGTCGCGACACTAGAGTCCAGCCGAATCGCCAATGTCCGAAGAGTCGGCAAACACATTGTGTTTGATTTGGATCGTGTGGCGCGGGCGCCCCTTCGACCTAGGGACGTGAAGAGCCGCAGAAATCGGCCAACAGAACCACACTCCCAATGGATCGTCCACTTAGGAATGACGGGAAAATTACTCGTATGTGACCCAGACGCCGAGACCCCAAAACATACCCACGCCATTCTCACGTTGGCGTCAGGTCGTGAACTGCGTTTCGTCGATCCTCGACGCTTTGGACGGCTAAGCGTTGCAACTGATTTCGAAGCGGCAGGTGCAGAGCCGCTCGAGGTGCAATTGGAGAAGTTCGTCAGCTTCTTTCACTCCCGCAAAACGCCGATCAAAAGCGCATTGTTGAATCAAACATTGTTAAGCGGCGTAGGAAATATCTACGCCGACGAATCGCTATTCCGAGCCCGCGTGCGCCCACGCCGGCGAGCGGCCTCTCTGACTAAACAAGAACTGCGGCGGCTTTTTATCTCCCTTGGCGAAGTGTTGAAGGAGGCCATTGTGGCGGGCGGATCGTCGATCTCCGATTACGTGGATGCCGAGGGCGAAGCCGGATTCTTCCAATTTCAGCATCGAGTATATGGACGGGAAGGCGAACCCTGTCTCGTCTGCGCTACTCCCATCAAACGAATCGTTATCGCCGGCCGCAGCAGCCACTATTGCCTGAAGTGCCAGAAGTGACCAAGAAGATCGGGCGCTGGCGGTGAGGATGATACTCTAACTTGCTCATGCCAAACTTTTCCATCGGAGTCGATCTCGGCGGTACAAACCTTCGTATCGCGGCAGTCGATGAAAACGGAACCTTCCTCGAAAAAGTGATGCTCGGCACTGGCGTCTCCCGAGGCCGTGCGCGTGTTATTCAGGATATGTGTGATGCCATCCGCCGCCTAGCGACGCGATACGAGGCGAAGCTAACCTTGTTGGGCGTTGGAGTCGGGGTCCCGGGCATCATTGATCGCCAAACCGGAATAATGCGCGAATCCCCGAATTTGCCGGGATGGGCTGGTGCATTGGTCAAAGATGAGATTGAAGAATGTCTCCAGATGCGTGTAATAGTGGAAAACGACGCGAACGTGGCAGCCTTTGGTGAGAAATGGCTTGGAGCTGGAAAAAATGTTGAACACCTCGCCATGCTGACTCTCGGTACGGGCGTGGGCGGTGGTTTGGTATTCAATGGACGCATCTGGGCCGGCATGACAGGAATGGCAGGGGAAGCTGGCCACACCACCGTCGAACCGGACGGAGTCCGATGTGGTTGTGGCAATCGTGGATGTCTGGAGCAGTATGCTTCGGCGACAGCGATCGTGCGAATGGCGAAAGAGGCAGTGGCAAACGGCGCGCCCGGCCTCCGGCTTGCGGCCAACTCTGATGCCGAGTTTAGCGCCAGGGCGATTTACAACCTCGCAATTCAGGGCGACGATGATGCAAAGAAGATATTTCGCGAGGTCGGACGGTGCCTTGGAATTGCGCTATCCAATCTGGTGAACCTCCTGAACCTTCCCATGTATGTTATCGGCGGAGGTGTTTCCAGCGCATGGGAGGCATTTGCGCCGTCTATGTTTGAGGAATTGCAGCGGCGGTCGATGGTTTACGCGGCAACTGCTCCGGGGTCGCAGGCGGGCGAAGGGCAAGGAGCGTCTGCGAAGATCGACCCCGGACCTACCAAGACAGTTGTCACGCGCTCGCTGCTTGGGAGTGATGCAGGATTGTACGGAGCCGCCCGGCTCCCCATGGTTGAGGGTGCATAGGCACAACCGAATTATTTCGCCGCGGATTTCAACCTTGTCACTTCCTGCGGAGTGAGACGGCGGAATTTTCCTGGATGCACATCGAGTTCCAATGGTCCGTAACGAACTCGCTTAATCTTCTCGACGTGATGTCCGATCTCCTCAAACATGCGCCTGATCTGGCGATTTCGCCCTTCGGTAAGCGTAACTTCGTACCATGGATTCTCCGCTTCCTTTATGAGTCGGACTCTTGCTGGAGCGGTTTTGACCCGGCGGCCGTTGTTTGAAGCGATGGACAGGCCCGCTCGCAAGCGCGAGAGTCCGTCCGCAGAAGGTGTCTTAGCCACCTTCACCATGTAAGTCTTCGGTACATGTGAGGCGGCCTTCATTAGGAGATTTGCAAAGTCTCCGTCATTGGTCAGTAACAGCAAGCCTTCGCTTGCGTAGTCGAGGCGTCCAACTGGGTAAACCCGGGATCCCACACCGTGAAGCAGGTCCATCACCGTGGGGCGGCCTTCTGGGTCGCGAAGCGTCGTCACATATCCCTTGGGCTTATTCATCAGAAGATAAACATGTCGTTCCGGACCCTGCAGCAGCTTTCCATTCACCCGGATATGATCTTTTTCGGGATCGGCTTTGCTGCCAAGTTCGCTGACAGTCTGGCCGTTGACTGACACCAGGCCGCCTGAAATTAGCTCTTCAGCTTTGCGGCGAGAAGCGATTCCGGCGGCAGCGATGATTTTTTGAAGGCGCTCAGATGGCATGGGAAGCTAGCCTAACAGAAAGGCTCTGCGAAAATTAGCTTGCGGTCTTGATTGCGGGAGCGGACGTGTCTGCGGTCGGTTCATCTTCTCCCTCAGCGGTATCGAGGGTCCGGCTTTCGAGCGGATTCTGATCGGATGTATGCGCCGCTCGATCATCCGCCGGCAGCAAATCGCTCTGAAAAGATTCTGAGACGAGTTTCTCGAACTCTTCCATGCTGGGGAGTTCGTCGACGTCTTTCAATCCAAAACGCAGCAAAAATTCTTTGGTGGTCTTGTAAAGAATGGGCCGTCCGATGACCGCTTTGCGTCCTGAGGTCGTGATCAACTTTCGGTCAAGAAGAGTGGCAATGACTCCGTTGGAATCGACGCCGCGGATTTCGCTGATTTCAGGCACTGTTACCGGCTGCTTATATGCGATTACCGCTAAAGTCTCGAGGGCGGGAAGCGACAAGCGGATCGGCGGCTTGAGACTTTTTGCAAACGCACGCACCAGATCATGCTGCTCGGGTTTGGTTGAGATACGGTATCCACCGGCGACCTGGCGAACTTCGACGCCGTGTTCAGCTCCTGCATATTCCACAATCAGTTCTTCCAAAGCCGCCCGTACTTTCGACCTAATTTCGGCGTCGTCGGCTCCGTCCCCGGACTCGGATTGCCGTACAAGTTGGATGATTTGATCGAGCGAGATAGGCGTCTCCGCCGCGTAAACAATTGCTTCGAGTTTAGCTTTAAGACTCATAATTCGTCATTGGTTGTTGGTCGTTCGCCGTTGGCCGGTGTCGAAGACGCGCGCGATGGGGCGAACGACCTACGACCAAAGACCAACGACGGTTTATCTCCAATCATCTCTGACCGCGTCCTGCCCCGACATTACCGCGTCGAATCCACTATGCCGGCGCAGCAGGATGTCGCCAAACATATGATCCTGCCGCAACTGGATCGCCTGCAAGCGCACTAATTCCAAAAGTGCCAGGAACATGCAAACCAACGCCCGCCTTGATTCGATATTGCGCAACAATTGCTTGAGTCGAATGGGCCGATCCTCAACCGTCAGGCGCCTTCGTAGATAGTCAATCATTTGCGCGACCGTTACCGTTTCCTCGTCCACTTGCAGCATGGGGCGAGTGCGCAGGCGCTCGAGAATTCCCTGAAATGTTTTTACCAGATCGATGACGTCGGCGGCCATTTCGGGCTCGGTCCCCTCAGCGTCTACGAACTCTTTAATCGCGGGATTCGACCAAACTGCCTCTTCGATCTGCTGCTTCTGCATCAGCATCTGCGCCGCCGACTTGAATTTTTCGTGCTCGATCAAGCGATTGACAAGTTCACCTCGCGGATCGTCATCCGCCTCGGACGCAGCGGCGGGATCGCGCGGCAACAACATCTTCGACTTGATGTGAATCAGCACAGCGGCCATGTAAATAAAATCAGCTGCAACGTTGACGTCCAACTCGCGCAACCGCTCCACGTATGCCAGATATTGTGCGGTGATTTTCGCGATTGGAATGTCGTAAATATCGATGTCTTGCTTGCGGATCAGATCAAGCAGAAGATCGAGTGGACCCTCGTATACATCCGATACGGCCACCGAGAAAGCGGAATCGTTTTCTTCTTTCTTCGCAGTCGACGAAGACGTAGGTACCGCATTTTCGACCGGGATCGGGCCCGCTCCGGAACTCGGACGATCGGGTTCGATTTTTAAATCCGGAATCATTTTTGTCACGAACCAAACAAGTCGATTCTCTGTCCCGCCGAGTTGCCTTGAAGGGGCGCGCCTTCAGGCGCGCCGTCAGTACCTAAGTTTAACTACCGGTGGGGCTGAAGCCCCGCCCCTTCAAAGCGTTTTCCACCGTTAGCTCCGTCCATTCCAAGACATCCCCATGGCCTCTCGCACTTCATCCATGGTCGCGGACGCAACTTTGCGTGCCCGTTCTGAACCCGCCTCCAGAATATCCCACGCCAGCCGCGGATTGTCCTCGTATTTTTTACGGCGTTCCTGCATCGGATTGAGAATTCGGACTAAAGAATCCGCGGCCCAGCCCTTGCACTCAATGCAGCCAATCTCCGCAGAACGGCAGCCGACATCCACCTTGGCGATTGTTTCGGCGTTGCTGAAAATCTTGTGCAAATCGCCAACCGGACAAACGTCTGGATTGCCAGGATCTGTCCGTCGAACGCGCGCCGGGTCCGTAACCATAGTCTTGAGCTTTTGCCGCACGATCGGCTCAGGATCGGTTAACAGAATCATGTTTCCGTAAGACTTCGACATCTTGCGTCCATCGGTTCCGGGAAGCTTTGCGGCTGGGGTCAGCAGCGGTTGAGGTTCAGGGAATACAGGAACACTGCGGTTGTAGAATTGATTGAAGCGGCGCGTCACTTCCCGCGTTAACTCTACATGCGGCACTTGATCCTCGCCTACGGGAACGAAATCGCCTTTGTAAATCAATATATCGGCAGCCTGCAATAACGGATAACCGAGGAAGCCGTAGGTGCTCAAATCTCTTCCCGTAATATTTTCCTGTTGCTCCTTGTAGGTGGGAACACGCTCCAGCCATCCCAGCGGCGTGATCATCGAAAACAGAAGGTGCAACTCTGCATGTTGCGGAACGTGCGATTGTATAAACAAAGTGCTGCGTTCGGGATCAAGTCCAGCGGCAAGCCAGTCCAGCAGAACGTCCAACGAATTTTCCTTAATTTTACAAGTATCGGCATAGTCGGTCGTCAGCGCATGCCAGTCAGCTACAAAGAAAAAGCACTGGTATTGGTCTTGCATGCGAACCCAATTCTGAAGCGCACCAACAAAATTGCCGAGATGCAGCTTGCCGGTAGAGCGCATGCCGCTTACGACGCGTTTACGTTGATTGGCCTGAGGCAGCATCAGATTCTCGCGAGGATGAAGTTAAAAATTCCCAACACTGGATAGATCAGTCCACTCAAAGCGCCGGGAGCTAGATAAATAAGAGCTAGCAGTCCGAAAATTCCAATCATGTCATAAACCTTCAACGCGCCGGCGGGGAGAAAGTGGCGAATCACATGGCTTCCGTCCAGCGGGGGTATTGGGATTAAATTGAAAACTCCGAGGAAGACATTAATCGTCATCAATTCAAACAGCAGCAAACAAACTGGCAACAAGGCCGAGGTCGTCGTGATCTCGGTCATCCCGGATTGAATTGCAAAAATTATTCCCTTTCCCAAGGCCGAGGTAACTTCGAGCAATGCCAGAACAATCAGGGCGCATGACGCAACGATGAAGTTGCTAACTGGTCCGGCCACAGACGTAAGGATGTCGTCCATAACTAAATTCTTGAAATTGCGAGGATTCACCGGAGTGGGTTTCGCCCATCCGAGCATCGGAATGCGGGGGTTCAACAGGGCTAGGGCCGGGAGCAGTATAGTTCCAAACAGATCAATGTGCTTAATTGGGTTTAACGAAACTCGTCCCAACATTCGGGCAGTCGGGTCGCCGAGGCGGTTCGCCATCCATGCATGCGCAGACTCATGGACGCTGATTGCGAATAAGAAAGCAATCAGCTTAAATAACATGTCGAGATGTTGCAGGGTCATGCCAGTTTGGCTTCGATACTAACATGCTGGCTGCGGCATCTGTCGCGGGTGCGGGCACGCTGCCGTCGAACCTGAACGCTACTTTTTTCCAAATTCCCTTCGCACTTCTTCAGGAGCAATCGGTTTCAGTTTAATTGGCTTGGCCGGAATTCCGGCGACCACGGTGAACGGTTCGACATCCTTGGAGGCGACGCCCATCGAACCGACCATCCCGTGCTCGCCAATCTTGACACCGCTCAAAACGGTGGCGTGATAAGTGACTCGCGCCTTCGGGCCGATTTCGGTTCTATGGTTGTCGACAATCATTCCGTCAACAAGGTCGTGCGAGTGGGTATAGACGTTTGCGTAGTCTGAAATTGAGCTTCCCGCGTGGATTGTCAGGTCGCCCCTATCGTCGAGAAGGACGAACTTGTGAATAGTGCAGTTGTCTTCAACCGTCAGGTTATAGCCGAATGAGACTTCGACTCCGTGAAATATTTTTACGTTCTTGCCGCAGTGTTTGAAAACATGGCTCGCGAGCATCGCGCGCATGCGGAACCCGAGCCAATGATTCAGTCCAACCGGCGAGCGGTCGTACATCATCCAGAACCAGATCAGGGGTTTGCGTTCGGCGTATTTTTTGGCGTCAACGTCGCCGTAATATTCCGGCTCCAGCGTGACATTTCGTGGGTCGAAAGAGTGAATTAAGGCCTGCGTGCCAAGGGTGCCTTCCGAGCTGGCAGGCTCATATGCGCGTCCGAGATAGATTTGGTGGAGGGCGTTCCGCACTACTTCACTGCGATGATCGGCGTTGGTATCCTGGAATTCGTGGTCTAATTCTGCAATCCACTGTAAGAAATTCTTCTCGGCTTCGGGGCTCGGTGTGAGTGGACGATATTCGTATCGGGGCATAGTCGCCTGTCGTTCGAAGACCAGACCGGCAAGAGCAAAGCAATCCAGCCGGACTCATCTCCGCCCGATTCTAACCTCTCGAACAGCACAAGATTTGAAAATATGAGGCCAACGTTTGCTTCCTCGGGGAAATTTGTGGGCGACTGGCGGCGAGACTACGATCTGCCGCTTAACGTCGAACCGTGTAATTCAAGTGCACCACACCGTCCGAGAAGGAACGGGAGGAAATCAATTGGAGCGGGATATTCCGATGACGAGGAGCGACCAGCGGAATCCCTTCGCCAATCATCACAGGGATGACATGGATCGAGAATTCGTCGATCGCCCCAGAGTCTAGGAATGAAGCAATGATCGATGCCCCGCCCATCATCCAGATGTTTTTGCCCTTTCGCGCCCGCAGCTTGGCCACGAATTCCGGAATATGCCCCGAAATAAACTCGACTTCTGGAAGTGGATCTGAAGGCGGTTGGCGGGAAAACACATAGTGTTTGAGGTTGCCATAAGCACTGAGTCCACCCATCTTTACTGCGAAGTCATAGGTCTTTCGTCCCCAAAGCACCGTGTCGACAGAACGCGCAAAAGCGTCCATGCCATAGCCGCCTTTCGGCATCGGTCGATTCAGCCAGTCCACGTCGCCATCGGAGCGAGCGATATACCCATCCATACTCGTCGCAATGTAGACGATAATTTTACGCTTAGACGCCCGTGCCCCCGCTTGTGCGCTAGTCGTCATCCCGTGTGAACGCCTCATCCGCTTCATGTCATCCTACTGCGCTATTCGTAATGCTTCCGCGCCATGGAACTCCTCACGATTCTATACCGCTGTCATGGCCCCCCCGCAGGACTCTCGAGTCTTCCCCAGTCGTAATCCCAATGACTTGCGAGTCCAGGGTTTCTAGCAGTGAGTTAGGACGTTAAGACACAGCACATCTCCGCGGCGCGATTCACTTTTGAATCACGATCAGCTTGTGCTCGCCCACAACTGCCGCATCAATCTTAGCGGGCAGCCGGAAGCGAGACTCCAATCCGACGTTCGGATACTTTGGCGTAAGATATTTTTCCACGAATATCTCCAGTACGAAACGCGGGACCTCGACTCCGTCGAGCGATACAGATTGCACATCGACCAAACCCAGACCAGCGGTGCCGCTCGCCTTCGCAACTACTACTACGTCGTGAACACCCGAAAAGAGTAACAACAGCGGATTACTAGTATGCCTTCCCGCTTTTACCTGATCGAAATCCACCCGGCAGGACGCTGTAATCGCTCCGGGTTGGGCTTGGAATGTTGCAGACTGCACCCCAGCTGGCAATTTGACTTTTCCAGCCGCAAAATATGCATTAACTTCCTGCTCGGTAAGCTCTGTCGGCGTCTGATCCGGATGAGCTAATTCTGCATTCTTTTCGATGTGTTGTAACTTGGCTTGTGCGCGAGCGGCATCCCTGGTCTCGGAAGACTCGGCCATCAGAAAATTTGAGATTGGAAGAAGGAATGCAAAAGTTACTGTGGCCACTACAAACTTCAAATTCATGGCTTCAAAGCTACTTGAGTTTCCGGAAGGCGGCTGGCTGAAACCACGGGCGCACGAAGGGTCCCAGTAATGTTGAAACCGCCATTTCCGTCGCTTCCGTGACGCAGCAGTCGCAAGTTCAGGGCACGTCCCAAAGAAGCGGTTCCGCTTACCTCATACACGCCGTCTGAAGATTCGAGTTTTGCCTGATCAAAGTCCAGTTCTTTGTGCCGAAGAACTAAGTTGCCTTCAAGGTGGCGCAGTTGCAGTGGCCGTGAAAATCCGTTCAGCACAATATGGGGCGTGGATCCGTCACGAGCTTCGAGTTTTATAATCGCGGTAGCAGAGCTTAACAGTTCGGCCGCGCTCGATCCAGAAGCTGTCGTGTTATAAGTGGCGTCTGCCCTGCCAGCAACCCAATCGTCATGCATTGCGGTCGCCAGATCTCCCAGGGCAATGCGTTGGAATTCGCCGTGTCCGCTGTACTGCGGAGGCACGACTGTAAAATCCGCCTTCCACTCCCCGGTGTGTAATCCACCAAGCACAGCGCCGCGAATATCATTCAACTGAAGTTTGCCACGGTCTAATTCGACCTGAACCGAAACCTGCGTGGCAGAGAGTTTATGGATGAGCACGCGATCAGCGCTGAGTTGACCAGTCGCGCGCAGTGTAAGAAGAAAATTGTTTCCATTCTGTGAGTTCGTCAGAAACCTGTACCAGGGAGCCTTCGCATATTGAGGGTTCAAGAGTCTGTCGAGATCGTCGGTGGCAAACTCATCCGCATGCAGGTCGAACTGGATTTGGCAAGTTGGCGTTTCCAGGCAGTGCCGGGGCATCGCGATCGAACCATTCCATTTTGCGCCCGCCATAGAAGCACTTAAATTTTGTACATTTACCTCGTCAGTCCCCAATAAGATCTCAGCCGCGTCGATTTCGATTGGCGCGTTCAACCCTCTGACTTCGGCGCGAACCGACCGCAGCTCAGCCCTTCCCGTAACTGTCGGCATTTTTAATTCAGACCATGTATCAGTACTTTGCAAATTCAGCCGGACGAGACCATCGGCGACAGGTCGAGGGCTCGGAATTCCGATCAGGCGTGCCGCACTCAACACTTGTTGCAGCCGCGCAGGGCCTTCAAGCGCCAGGCCATAACCAGAACGAGAAAGCCAGCCACGCACTGTCGCCGGTGAAGTTCCGCCTAGAGAAACTTTGAATGGGCCTACATCGACACGATCTTCGCTAGGTTCTTGAGTAGGTTTCGGCCTTGCACCGCGGCGTTTCTCGCTACCCTTATTGGTCAGCCCGGCCGGAGATATCGCAAAGCGAATCTTGTCTACGGAAAGTTCCGAATTCTCGATTTGCGATCTCAGAAGCAAATCGGATGTGTCTCCGCCACCCTCCCAAACCGTCTTCCCATCTTTTCCCTCTCGCTGAACTTTTACGTTCCCGTCTACAGTTCCAACTGCGAGCAGGTCGTTCGGGATCTCTTTCTTGGAATGCCGGGCGAGCAAGATCAGCGCTTGAAGCGGCACGTCCTGAGCCGTCGCGGCCAAGCGATACCCAGGGGAATTCAGGGAAACGGTTGCGCTCCCGTGCAAAGTAACGATGCCATCTCCGACCGGAGATTGACATATGATCTCAGTAAGACTCTGCGTCGTGGAGCTGTAATGCCCGCCACATTGCGCGCTGAGCCGCAACGGGCTTCCCCCAAGAACATCGTAGCGCCGGAAGTCGTCCAGCGTGCCATTGGCGGTTATCGCCAAGTCAGCCGGAGTCCCGCTAATTTCAGACGATAACGCCGCTGTCCCACGCCAACCCTTGTCGCTTCCATAGACCAGTTTGGACGCTTGCCCGAGTTGCGCTCTCTCCCATTGCAAACTAAAGCGAAGCGGCGTTTCGTGGAGGGACTGTGCTCTTTGCCAGGAACCAGTGATCTTTACCAATCCCGTGTCGGACGAATTCAAATCGGTGCGTATCGGCTTCGCATTGAGACGCACGCCCCATGTATTTTCCGAATCTTGAAAGAGTGCGAAATCAGCTTCGGTCAGAGCCAACTGCTTCTTCTCGAATCCAAACTTAAAGTTGATTCGTCCCCGATCAGCCTCGATGTAGGGAAATCCAGGACGCGTCTCGCTTTTTGACTTTTCCGTGGGAGCAACCAGAGTTCTTGAGGAGCGTTCTACGAGATACTCCAAATTCCAATGTCCCTGATTATTTCGCACCAGGTTCAAGCTCGGCTCAGTCAGGCTAAGGCGCGAGATTTCCAAGCGGCCGCGAAGCAGAGAAGTCAGCCGTAACGAAGCCGTAACCTCATCCGAACGCAACATGGGCTCCGCGCTAAACGCGGGGTCGTCGTAAACAATGAAATTCTCGAGATCGAAACCGGGCCGGGGGAGAAGCCGCAGACTGGCGGATGAAATTTCCACTCGGCGTCCCAGGGCACTGCCCACAGAACGGGCGATACGCATGCGCAACCGGTCAGCCCCGGGACGCACCACGAATAATCCGCACAGCAAAACACCCACTAACGCGAGAATCGCGCGTTTTGAACGAATCCAGGTCACCGCACTACTCGCAGGGTGCGGCTCCAACGTGTTTCGTCAAAGAAATGAATCACCACGTGAGCCAAAAATCCCAGGCGCTGCCCAATCTCCTTCTGCTCCCATTGGTTAGGCGGCGTCTCGAACGACCAATATATGAACATGGGACGCCCAATGACATTTTCTTTGGGCACAAAGCCCCAATACCTGCTGTCGAGGCTGACGTCCCGATTGTCGCCCATGCCGAAATAACTATTCTCGGGAACCACGATGTCTTCTCCCTGAATATGCTGCGGCATCGTCAAGGCCCAATCGGGATTGACGCCGTTGAACTCGGACGGTGGCACCGCTGGAAAATTGTCTCGATAAGGATTGTAACTATCGTTCGGATTATGAATGACGTAAGGCTCCTCCAATTTTTCGCCGTTGCGATACACGACCCCATCCCTCAAGTGAATATGGTCTCCGGGGATGCCCATCACCCGCTTCACCACGTAAAGACCGGGCTCGACCGGCGAGAGAAATACAAAGACGTCGCCACGCTTGATTTGACGATACGGCAAGATTGGTCCAATCCATGGCGTTCTCGGAGCGAACTGGACGCGATTCACGAAAACGTGATCGCCGATCAGCAGAGTTTTCTCCATGGAACTGGAGGGGATCTCGAAAGCCTGCACCACAAAGGTAATGATGAACAAGCCAGTCACTAATACAGCTGCCAGCGAGGCCAGGAATTCCACCGTAGTCTCTCGCGGTTTTTCTTCCTTCTTGGTCTCTTTTTTTGACACTTAAATTCCTTTCCTCACCGGCGCCAGTTGACACGACATTGATGGCTGGAGCGAGTCAGACTAATTTACCGCACAACTTGCAGAGTGCGGCGCCACCGGGTCTCATCGAAAAAGTGAATTACCACATGAGCCAAAAATGCCAAGCGATCGCCGATTTCCTTTTTCTCCCACTGATCGCGCGGAGTTTCGAATGACCAGTAGATGAACATCGGACGTCCGATAACATTTTCCTTCGGAATGAACCCCCAATAGCGGCTGTCGCGGCTAACGTCCCGGTTATCGCCCATCCCGAAGTAACTGTTCTCTGGAACTACGATGTCTTCTCCCTGAACATGTTGGGGAAGAGTGAGAGCCCAATCCGGGTCGACGCCATTGGAGTCCGCGGGCGAAACGGAGGGGAAATTATCACGATAAGAGTCAGGAAAGTGATTCGGGCTCGAAATGACGTAGGGCTCTTCCAACTTCTCGCCGTTGCGATAAACAACTCCATTTTCTAGATGAATGTGGTCTCCGGGAAGTCCGATGACGCGCTTCACTACAAAAAGGCCCGGTTCGGCCGGGTGGAGAAACACAAAGACGTCGCCACGCTTGACTTGACGGTAGGGTAAGAGTGGTCCGAGCCACAATGTCTTCGGAGCAAATTGCATGCGGTTCACGAAGACGTGATCCCCAATCAGAAGAGTGTTTTCCATTGAACTGGAAGGAATCTCAAAAGCCTGAAAGATAAAAGTAATAATGAACAAACCCGAGACCAGCACGACCGCCAACGAAGCAAGGAATTCCATCGTGGTCTCACGCGGTTTGCCGGGCTCTATTTTTGTTTCTTTGTTTTTCACTTGAGCGTATCCCGGAGGCACCACTTTTTCGGTCTCGATTAATTAACAATTCTAAAAGTCCGGTCCCAGCGCGTGATTTGAAACAAATGTGTAAACGCGTATGCGAAATGAAACAACTTATCGCCCGCGGTTGGCTCTCCCCGAACCCCGTCATCATTACTCTGAACTGACCAATAGATAATCAGCGGTCGGCCAACAATATTTTCCCGGGGGACAAATCCCCAATATCTGCTGTCGAGGCTTTCGTCGCGGTTGTCGCCGAGAACGAAATAGTGGCCTTCTGGAACAATTAGTTGGCCGTCCTCAACCAGCTTTTTCATTTGCTCCCACCACGCCGCCTCGAGCCCCGGTACTACTACGTTGGTGCGGGGGAACTCATCCCGAAAAACGTCGTGGAGACTAGAACTATAGCGTACATAAACCTCATGTTGTGGGACGCCATTCACGAACAATTCGCGATTTACCAGCCGAATCCGGTCTCCTGGCACGCCAACCACCCGCTTGACGAAATGCTCGCTGGGATTCACGGGATAGTGAAACACAATGACATCGCCGCGGCGCACAGGCCGGTACGGCATCAGATACCCCCAGAATCCATCTTTTGTATTTCCGTACCGAAGTTTGTCCACCAGAAGATAGTCGCCAATTAGCAGAGTGTTTTCCATCGATTCCGACGGAATCTGAAACGCTTGCACAGCGAACGTGATCACAAATATCGCTATGACCACAGTGCCCAACAGAGACTGAACCGAACTGGGCCAGTCGTCATATCGTGACGCGACGCGTTTTTCAACTCCGTCCATCAGGATGTTCCCTTGTCCGGTTTTGCTGAATTATCCTTTTCAGCGCTGGAAGCGAGGTACTCCAGCACTTGCCGCGCGGATTCCTGTTCAGCGCTCTTCTTGGTTGAACCCGAGGCTCGGCCTGTATATTCAGGGCTTCCCGGGTCACTCATTGAATGTAGACGCGCTTCCACAGTAAAAGTCTTGTTGTGTTCTACTCCATTCTCCTTCACCAGTACATACGCAGGCTGCGCACGCCCCATCGCCTGAAGTTTTTCTTGCAAGGCTGATTTGTAGTCTGACATTGGCAAGGTCAGACCACCGCTGGCGATGAGATCCACCTCAGGAACAATGATTTCGCGCACCACGAATTCTCGCGCCGGCTCCATTCCGCCATCCAGATAAATGGCGGCCAAAATCGCCTCCAGAGCGTCCACGAGCAAGGTTGTTTTCTTTCGCCCGCCACTCTTTTCCTCACCCTTGCCGAGCCTCAAATGTTCGCCTAAACCTAGGTTGCGCGCTACTTTTATCAGATGCTTCTCGCTAACCAGATGCGCCCGGAGTTTTGAAAGTTCTCCTTCCCGAAAGTTTGGAAACCGCCGACAAAGATCTTCAGCGGTGACGAATCCCAGAACCGCATCCCCGAGAAACTCCAACTGTTCGTTGTCGACGGCTCGCGGTTCGCCGGGACTGAGCGCGTCCCGCTCTCGAGCTTGAGAAGTGTGTGTCAGCGCTTGCTCCAGCAGCTCCCGCCTGCCAAAGCTATACTTGAAGGTTGCTTCCAAAGTAGACATCTCGGCTGGGCTAGCGCCGGAACTTCCTCCACATGTGGGTGATATGGGTTTCAGAATACTGTCCATGCGTGGGCGACTGCCCGGGTCATTACTTGGTCGGCGGATTTTGCGCCGCTCCGGAAGGTCTCGGAGCCGGGGCTGGAGCGCTGCCTCCAGTCAGTTGAACCAATCGGTCCTTTTCCCGGCGTGCCGCCGTTCCTACCGGCGTGCTGTCCTGAGTAAGCTCTACCGCCTGGTTGGCGTATTTCAATGCCTCGGGATATTTTTCCTGCTTGTCCAAGGACAGAGCTAAACGAAAAACCGCCACCGGATCCGGCTGAGATGGATAGGCGTCGATCGATTTCCGCAGAGAAGCTTCCGCATCCGTGTACTTTTCCTGGTCATACTGTATCGCACCAATCACCGCCCAAGCGGATGACCGTAGGAATCCTTTGTATGCATCAACTTTATCCTGGGGAGTGCCAGCGGGGATGCTGATGTCCGTATCCATCGTCTCTAACGAATGCTGCGCCATTTTGAGTGCTTCTGCGAGCCGCTGATTCTTATCCAGATCAGTATCGCCCGTGCGTTCCACCAGTGCTTCGGATACTCCGAGCAACGCCTCGGGGTCATCCGGATCGATGGCGAGAACTTTCCGCCCCAGCTCTATCATCTTGTCGGCATTGCCCGCCGTCTGATAACTATGCATGGTCGTGCGATATAGAAGAACGCGGAGCTCGCTTGCGGGGAATTTTGTATTGAAATCGTCCGCAGCTTTCTCCATGGCTAACGGATCATTGGCACTGCGCATCGCAGCCTGGTAGGCATCGAATTCCGGCTGAGTCTTCGCTTGCGGCGGCCTCTTGCCCATTGGCGGCGCTGGTGTAGCGGTAGTTGGAGCAGCCGTAGCAGGAGCAGTCGTCCCACTCTGTGCCGGCGTCGTCTGTTGTTGCGCAACTCCGAAACTCGCCACCCCCATCAGCAACAACGCCAATCCGCTTAGTCTCATGCTCTCTCCTTGGATTTCAACTCGAGCTCCGCTTGCCTCCTCTAGGCCCTACCGGGGATGACTAGGTGGCTCATACGGTTTTTCGATTCCATGTTGCGCCGCCGCTCTTGCCTCTGGCAGAGCGCTCCCAGCATCCAGGGCCGCGCGATACTGACCCACAGCCGCTTCACGGTCTTCCTGCAGATCGAAGATTCTTCCCAAATAGATGTGCGACCAAGCTATCACGGTGGGCTCTTGCGCGACTTCAATTGCCCTTTGGAAGTAATTCCGCGCACCATCAATGTCGCGATTCCGCGTGGCAACCTGAGCCAGAATGAAGAGCGCGCGCCCCTGATCTTCGCTCTTGTCGTCGAGCGCCTGTTGCGCGAGTTTTTGCGCTCCCTCCGCGTCGCCCGCAGAAAGTTTCTGTTCAGCGGTTATCAGAAGCTTATGGTCGGAGGGCCGCGAAAGATGCAGAACTTCGGGGTCGCTCTTGGTTGCAAACTGAATCTTCGCGGCGTTCTTTTTCTCCTTCGCCACATCGATGCCCGCGATCATCGAGGCGTAGGCACTCCGCAACCCTTCTGGATCTTTCTCGAATTTCGCCAGCGCATCGTAAAAATAGCGGGTCAGAATAAATCCCTGCTCAATGGAAGACTGGACAGCTCGCTCGCGTTCGGCGTCAGTCGCCTTGGCAAACCCCGTGCGAGCTTCGATCGCGCGAATAAAGCATTCCGTCAGCAGAAGCGACGAATCGTTCTTAAAGCTTTCATCCATGGGCGCGGATTTTACCGTGTCGAGTAGCGGATCAAGGCTCTTCACGATAGCCGGATGCTTTAAAGCCAGCGGATCGAGCAGATAGTGAAGATAAGTGTGGCGGATCTGCTCCATGTTCAGCGACGAACCCACGCCCGGAGAAATCACTACGTAATAATCTGCGCCATAGTTGCGGGCGTTGGTTTGCCCGGGCGCACCCATGGGGTCTAGATACACAGTGAAGGTGCGGCCAAGATATCCCGCAGACGCCAACTTCAGGTACACCTCAGTCCTGAAAAGCATTTGGGACAACGGATCGTGGTAACGTCTGATAAATCCCGCATAGATCGCCGCATGGCTTGTCCAGACTGCGTGCAAGCCGGCCGCTTCATAAAATTTCTGCATCGGCGGGAGGATTCCCAAGACGTTCGCTGCATCCGGAGGAAGGTCGGCCTCTTTGACTTTTGGGGTGAGGGCAGGCGGAGGATTCAGCGAAAGCGCCAACGAAACGTACTGCGCGATATTGTGTAAGGGGTCGGCGAGTTTATGCTGCTCATAAAACTGACACATGACTTGCGCCACGCCATTCGCCTGCTCAGATCCCCTGAGTTTGGCCTCAACCTCACCACGGATTTGAGCCCGCAACGGGTCGGAAGTATCGACCTCGGCATCGTATCCGCAAGCGTTTACAGCCGTGAGAACAGTAAAGAGAGCCTCGTTGCTGTCAAGGGTGACGCTAGTGGTCTGGGCCCAAGTCGGCAGCGCCGGCAAACCCAATAAAAGAGTACAAAGCGAGACGCGAAACCAGTAATTCAGGGAACCTCCTAGCAAGGCTATTTAGACTGATGGAAAAGTAAGAAATCCTCATTTAAGTTTAAGAGCTTCCACGTCCAGGGTCAATCTCAGGAGAGTTGAGAACCGGCCTGGCAGCCACGAGCTCCCGGAAGCGGCAGCTTCGTCGCGATCGGCCAAACCTTTTGCGGTATCGAAAGTAACGGAATACAAACAATTACTTGCGCTGGAGCCTACCAGCCGTCAGACAATACAAGAATTGGGCTAGGGGATTCTCTATTCCTCAGGTAACTATCAACACGGGCCTTACTACTCCCGACGGGCGCGAAGAATTACTCACTGAATATTTCTGTGACCACCCTGACTGTCCCAACATCGCGACTCACGTGCTCGGATGCGTCGTAGAGTTAGGCCGTGCCGCTGTCGTTTGCGACGAGCACGCACCCAAGCCTCGTCCCTAGCGACTTTGGGACGGGCGATTCTGGTCGCGTCAAAGGCGTCTAAATCGCCATTGCCGAGGATGCCTAAGCGTCGATCACCCTGTCTCGCCGAAGCAGGCCGTCGTCATCGCAATCGCGGCCAGTAAACGAAGTCGAGGCTTCCTTCAATCCCGCCCAAGGTCTCACTTGGGCGGGATTTTTGTGTGCTGAGTGGCGACACAGAGAACGCTCCTAATGCCGCGGCATACTTCGCCGTCAGCTTTTTTGGTCGAAAAAGAGTGCGCCATAGTATAGAAGCCATCAACTGGCAAAACTTCGAGACCCACTGATCCTCTCTGTAAGTTGTGACAGTTCTCTCATTAAACCAGGAGTACTAACGTCTGTGCTGACGGTGGTTGCGGGGCGCTGAAAGCGTCGATGACCTTCGTCTCGCCGGAGCACGCCGTTGCCATTGCCATGTCGCGGCAGTAAACATATCCGGGGCCAACAGCCAACAGCGGTTGCTGCCGCTCGTTTCGTGACACGTCTGCCAGGGCAAGCTTACAAAATTCACACAGCGCGAAGAGTTCGTCGAAATCTTTTGTGCTTTGCGTTTTTTGCGGGGATGTTCATACATTCCTGCTGGGCTCAGGATCTCGCGCCGCGTGCCTACTTGATCACGCCGTTGCATTTCAACGCGATCAACGTGACGTACTCTTTCTTCGACGGCGGTTTGAATTTCAATGGCGTAGTGCCCATTACAGGCGCAACTGGCACATACAGTGTCCCGAGCCTCTCCATTTACCATTCCTTCAGCTTTTTTGGCCGATCAGCCAACATCGTAGCCGGGCTACCCTATGGCGTCGGAACTTTTCGCGGCTCTGTGCTCGGTGTGAACCAACAGATTTACCGCTCCGGCCTGTTGGACGTGGGGTTTCGCTTTTCGGTAAACCTGAGAGGCGGTCCCGCGATGCCCATCTCGCAGTATGCGAAGTGGAAGCAAAAGACTGTCTTAGGTGCCAGTCTGAAAGTGATCGCCCCAACCGGACAGTACGATTCCACGAAACTGATCAACTGGGGGATCAACCGCTGGGCCTTTAAACCGGAGCTTGGCTACTCGCGGCGCTTTGGCAAGTGGGTACTGGACGGGTACGGTGGCGTGTGGTTCTTCACCGCCAACCAGAAATTCTATTCAATTCCCGCACCAAAGCCTCAAACGCAATGCCCGATTGGTTCCTTCGAAGGACACCTGAGTTATGACGCGAAAAATTTCAAGGGCAAGACGCCCCTATGGTTCTCGCTCGATGGCAACTTCTGGTTTGGGGGTACCACGAGCCTGGGCGGCATAGCGAACACCGCTACGAGGCAGACGAGTTCGCGCGTTGGAGTCACGGCCGCCGTTCCGGTGAGCCGACACCAATCCATCAAGGCAAGCTTTAGTACTGGAAGCTATGTTCGCTTCGGCGGCGATTACGAGAACCTGTCGATCTCGTGGCAGTATTCGTGGCTCGGCAGGCCAAACTAGGCCTTGGGGAGCGCACCCTGTCCTTTTTGACAGTACACCCTCGGGGCCCGACAGCCTATTCTCGCCTTAGGAACATCCTCAAGGTTCGGCGGCAGGCTTGATTACCTTGTACAATGGGGCGCAAATGGCTTTAACGACCGACGAGACTTGGCATGCCAACTCACCCCCCGCCTTCCACCTTCTGGCAAAGCCGAGCGGATCCACTTGTAACATCGATTGCACCTACTGTTTCTTCCTCTCTAAAGAGGCGTTGTATCCGAACGAAAAGAGTCGGATGTCCGATGCCACACTCGATGCCTACATCCGCCAGTTGCTGCAGGCGCATCGGACGCCGGAAGTTATAGTGGCGTGGCAAGGCGGCGAGCCGACGCTGATGAAAGTCGAATTCTTCCGGCGCTCCGTCGAACTGGTCGAAAAGTACCGCCGCCCCGAACAGACAGTGCAACACACTTTTCAGACCAATGGCATCCTCCTCGATGATGAGTGGTGCGCCTTCTTCAAGGAACATAATTTTCTTGTTGGCTTGAGCGTCGACGGTCCGCGCGAGATTCACGACACCTACCGACTGGACCGCGGCAAGCGTGGGACATTCGACAAAGTGATGAAGGGCTGGCAAACGCTTTGCAAGCACGGAGTCGACTTCAACATTCTGTGTACAGTCAACGCGGCTAATGAAAAACACGGTCGCGCCGTCTATCGCTTCTTTCGCGACGAGATGGACGCCAAGTGGGTGCAGTTCATTCCCATCGTGGAGCGCGCATCCGCGGAGACGATCGATATCGCAAACCAGGGCTGGAGCGAACAGCCGGGCCGCAAGCGCCTGCTTTACACGCAGTCCGGCGACCTCGTTACGAAGCGCTCAGTGGATGGCGAACAATATGGCCGCTTCCTGGTGGATATCTTCGAAGAATGGGTGCGCCACGACGTCGGCACGGTTTTTGTGCAGATATTCGACGTAACTCTCGAAGCTTATTTCGGCCGTCATCTACTATGCGTCCACGCGCCTACCTGCGGATATGGCCCCGCGCTCGAGCATAACGGCGATCTTTATTCCTGCGATCACTTCGTCGAGCCGCGTTACAAGCTGGGCAATATTCACGAGACGCCCCTGGTTCAGCTTGTGGCTTCAGCGGCACAGCGCAAGTTCGGAGACGACAAACGCGATTCGCTGACGGCGCAATGCCAGCGTTGTGAAGTCAGGCCTTTGTGTCACGGGGGCTGTCCAAAAGATAGATTCACGCTATCGAGCGACGGTGATACGGGCCAGAACTATCTTTGTTCCGGCCTGTACCTGTTCTTCAAACATACCCAGCCCGCGATGCGGATGATGGGCCAGTTGGTGCAGCGTAACCTCCCGTGCTCCGAAATAATGGCGATGATCGCTGCCGAGGACAAGCAGCGCGGGCCATATGTGCCCTGTCCCTGCGGAAGCGAAAAGAAGTTCCGGTTCTGTCACGGCAACCCCGAGCCGGAATCACCTTTTAGCGGGATAAATATTGTGACGGCTGTGCCTCAGAATGGGCAGATGCCGGGTGCTCGCCCGTTCCAGAGATTTTGATCTCGTGAGTGTTATATCAATGAGGCCGTGTGCGAGCCTACCAAATCAGCTTCAATCCGAATTGCACTTGCCGCGATGTCGTCGAGGTGCTCGTGATCGCCCCTGCCGTCCCAGAAACTCCGGAAGGAGTGAACACAATCAAATTTGGAGTGTTGAAATTAGCTCGATTCAGAAGATTGAAAATCTCTGCCCGGAACTGCAAGGTAAGGCGTTCGTTGATCGAGGTGTTTTTTAGCGCCGAAAAGTCCCAGGTGGCCAGTCCGGGACCGATCAGCGTGTCTCTTCCCAAATTGCCGTAGAATCCGCTGTTCGGCGGCGGCTGGAGAAACTTGTTCGGGTTGAACCACTGACCGGGCTTTCCAATAATGGCTGATCCGGTGAACCCCGGATTTACAAATGGCCGCACCGGATTCCGTGTGTCGCCGTTATTCGACGGGTTATAGCTCAGTTGCGGCGTGAACGGAAATCCACCTTGGAGCGTGACGATGCTGGTCACAGACCAACCGCTCACCAACCCGTTACGCCAACTTTCCAGACCGTTTGCCAGCGCCCGTCCGCGCCCGAATGGCAACGCATAAATTGCGTTGATCACCCCCACATTTCTCACGTCGTAGGTAGCGAGCCCATAATCTGCGCGCAGGTTGAACGGGTTCGAGACTAATCCGGGAGCATTTCCCGCCGTGGTGGCATTCAACGAATCTCCGTCATCCAGCGCCTTCGACCAGGTGTAGACTCCGCGAAAAGAGAGGCCACGGCTGAAACGATGATTCACGTCGACCTGCAACGCGTTGTAATTGCTAATCCCTTGCGAAAACCACGTCCACGTATTCGCTAAAGTGGGGTTCGCCCTGGGTGTCTTGAAGGGAATGTAATAGCTCCCGGCAGGAACTGGCGCGTTCGCCAACGCTCCGGGGAATGTACTTGGATAGGTGGCGGGGCAAGGCGAAGCGGGACAAATCGTGGGGAACGGTTCGTTGGCATCTATCCCAATAATCTCGTGGTATCCGTGAGATCCGACATAGCCGACGTTCAAGACCGTATTTGGTGAAAGCTCCTGTTGCAGTTTCAAAGACCAGGAGATGAGCGTCGGCATCTTCAAGTCCGGCTGAACGCCCCCGGGCACCAACAATGCACCCGCTGGGACCGGGGAGGCGGGGTTAATGGGAAGCTTCGAGACAGGCAGCGACGCAATGCTGTAAGCGGGGTTGAACGGAGCATTTTGATCCGTGCGGTATCCAAGCGCATCTTGGAGCTCGTTGTACATTCCAAACCCGGCATGAAGAACGGTTTTTGCACCCAGCGGACTCCATGCCACCCCGATCCGCGGCTGTGGCAGAAACTTTGCGTTGTTCTCCGTGAAGATCGAGTTTCCGGTATGCGGTTGACTTGAAATTATCTCATTGCTGAACGTGTAATTGGCGGCGCGGCCGTGAGCCTCGTTCCATCTGGTCGAGAATTCGTCGCGGAAGCCGAGCGACAGGGTTAGCTTCGGCGTCAAGCGAATGACATCTTCGGCATACAACGCACCAAAAAGCGAACGCCAATTCATTTCAGTCGGCGCGGGGTCGTAAAGAAAGGTCGATGTGGTTCCTTGAAGAAAAGTTTGCAGGCTGGTGAAGGTCGCTTGCCCGTACTGGCTGAGCGCGATCGTCTCGTTTGATTGAAAAGGCTGGAACCAGGCGCCAAAACTGAATTGATGTCGTCCCCTGGTGAGGGTCATCTGGTCTTCGAACGTATATAGATTGCGCGCGATCCGCAGGTTGCTTCCGTTGTTGCTGCCCGCCAGTCCTATCTGCGCTTGCGGGTTTGAGGCTGCACTGCCGCCGACAACTACCGCGCCGACCGGATGTCCGACCAGAAAACCGGGAACAACGGCCGCTGGAGTTCCGGGAGTCGGTTCCCCCGTGAAGAAATATCCCGCGCGCGAGTACCCGATTCGGGCAACGTTCAAAGTGGATGGTGAAAATGTGTGCGTTTCCTCGAGACTGAATACTTGCTGCCTGAGGCTCACCACGTCGGTGCTGTAAGGATTCAGCGTCGTAGCGGTGACGTCATCGCCATCATCGATTGTGTAGACACTTGCCAGCGAATCAAGCTCGGAAAAAATGTGATCCACACGAGCCGTCCCAAAGTCTTCTCGAACAGTTTGCAAGGGGCTGCTAAAGACTTGCGCGATCCCGTTAAAGTCCGGGGCGCTAGCAGGCGCTATCGGCCATAAGTTGAGCAGGGGCACGACGCTGGGAACCGCGGCGGCGCGTGACGCTGCGTCCGGCACGAACGCTGCTGATGTCTGATGCAGATGCTGGCGAAACCCCTCATAGTTGCCAAATAGGAAAGTCTTGTCGCGCTGAATCGGGCCGCCAAGTGAACCTCCAAACTGGTTACGCTGAAAAGGCGGAGCCGAACCCTGGTCAAAATAGTTGGGCGCATCAAGAGCATTGTTACGCAAGAACTCGTAGGCAGACCCATGGATTTGATTACTGCCTGACTGGGTAACGATGATCACCTGGCCGCCGGGTCGTTTGCCGTATTCGGCACCGTAAGAGTCGCGAAGCACATTGAATTCGCGTACTGCGTCGACACCCAACAACTGTTGGCTGGTGCCGCCCGGCTGCATGTTATTTTCTGCGGCGCCCGTATACTCAACCCCGTTCAGCAGAAAAAGATTTTGCTGCGGCCGATTCCCGGAGACCGCAAAATTGTTCCCCGTGGTGGAATTCGATACTCCGATCCCGCCAGTCTTCTGCGGGCTAAAATTGACAACGCCCGGATTCAGCGTGAGCAGTAAGTCGTAACTCCGGCCGTTGAGGGGCAGATCCTTCACCTGCCTCTCCCCGACCAGCCCCGAAATGTCCTGAGTCGTAGCGCTCACTAGCGCGGCGTCCCCAGTAACCTTCACTTCTTCGCTCACGGCTCCCACACGCAGGCTCAGATCCGCTACGGCATCTTGTCCCACCACGAGGCGAATTCCAGTCCGGACTCCCTCCGCAAAGCCGTCCTTCTTAACCCGGATTTCATACTCTCCGACCGGGAGAGCAAATAACTGATATCGGCCCACCTGATTGGTAGCCGCGCTCCGCGACAGGCCCGTATCAAGGTCTCGCGCCGTCACTGCTGCACCGGACACGGCTGCGCCAGACTGGTCCGTCACGACTCCGGACAAGTTTGCTGACATTTGGCTCCACGCTAATGGCACAAATAAGCACAGCATCAGCGATACCAGCGTGAAAGGGCGAACAGGCCGGAAGACCTCCGCATTAAAGACAACCAATCGTTTAAGCGAAGCAGGACATGAGCTGCGTAGACTTAGAGCAGGGCTAAACATTGTCGTTCTCGCCTCCGATGAGGTATTCGGTGGGAGCTTCAAAGTGTATAACCAAGACGGTTAACATGTCTAATAGCAGGCGCTTGTATATCGTTATGCCCTCCGTTCGAGGCATAATCTCCGCTTAACTTGCCGATGTGAATCTAAACTTGAATAATGATGGGACAGCGCCTCAGTGATAATGCAAATGGCTAGGAAGGCTAAAACTCGGCGAGTGCAGGAGAAAGATGTGGAGTTGCTAAAGCTGCGCGAAGCGGCTCTGGAACTCCGCGTCAGCTTCCCTACGATCAAGCAGTGGATTTACAAGGGAAAGATTCACAGCGTACAGACCGCGGGGGGACATCACCGCATTCCACAGAGCGAGGTAGACCGTCTCCTGTTCCGCACCCGTGGGAAGACGGCTCCCGAGCGAGCACTTCTTTCGCGTCTTGTCAGCGGAAGAAATCAACTGGTGGGACGCATTGATGGCGTCCGCATAAGCGGGCTCATGGCCGAGGTGAAGCTTTCCATTGGCGATCAGCAAATCACTTCGATCATAACTGCGAGTTCAGCCCGCGAAATGAAACTCAAGCCCGGCCAAACTGCGGCCGCACTCATCAAAGCAACGGAAGTCATGATTCTCCGCGTGTGACATGAGAAGATTCGGGGGCCGACCAACCTTAAGGGATTTCGACTTACGAGTCGGATCTGCTCGGAGATCGGTTAGACGGCTGGCTATCGTGCGGGTATGTTACTCGCGTCGGGAAGGCCGACACGGATCAACAGATCTTGGAAACGTGTGTCCTCCCGCAAGCCATCCATGCTCGGGTCCATATGCAGATAGATAAGCCAGTGGGAGTGTTCTTCGTAGGCTTTCTCCAGACTCTCATTCGCGCGATCGTTGTCTCCCAAGCCAATGTGGATTCCAGCGAGGAAGTAGGACGCAACATACTTTTTCTTTGCCAGGTTCGTGAGATCGCCAAGCATCTGAGATGCTTCCATTGTCCTGCCCGCCACTCCGTACGTGTGGGCGAGTGCCGCGCGCATCAGAGGACTGCCGTCTGAGAGCTTTACGCTCATTTCCCCTTCGGCGATGGCCAGGTCGTAGCGTCCCATTTTCCGATGTAACAAGCCGAGGATCCAGTACGTGACCGGATAGTTTGGATCTAAGTCGACAGTTCGCAAGAGTTGTTCGACGGCTTCGTCGTATTCGCGGGCGTGGTAACAGGCCCATCCGACGGCAACGTTGATAATGAGCGAAAGGCGGTCGAGCTCTTGGCCGGTTTTTATTTTGGCGATGGCCTCGTCATGCCGGCCCATAGTCATTACGAATTCGGCGTACCAGTGGTTGGCGGTGGGGTACGTGGGAGAGATTTCCAGGCTCCGCTTGAATTCTGCCTGAGCCTTTTCCCATTGCCAATCGTGAAGCCATAAAAGTGCCGCCAAAGACGTGTGGGCTTCGGCAAGCTCCGAGTCGAACTTTAGTGCCGTCATTGCTGCAGCTTTACCTTTGGGAAATACTTCTTTTGGTGGCAGATAGCTGTTCCATCCCAGGAGCACGTATGAGTCCGCTAAACCGGTGTAGGCGAGCGCGTAGGTTGGATCCTTGTCGACTGCCTTCTGAAAGTACTCCATCGCCTTGTTGAATCCTTCTTCGGTCCACCTGTTCCAGTGGTGGCGGCCTTTTAAGTAGAGCCGGTATGCGTCCGCATCCTCAGTGTGGCGTTTTGTAAGTTGCTTCTTTTCTGTTCGGGTCAACTGTAGTCGGAGTTTTCCGGATATCTCGTTGGAGATTTCGTCCTGGATCGCAAAGATGTCTCCCGGCTTGCGATCGTATTGCGCGCCCCATAGTTGAGTGCCTGTTGCAACATCGACTAATTCGGCTCCAATTCGCAAAGAGCCCCCGCTTTGCATCATTCTTCCAGTGAGCACCGCGCGCACATTGAGCTCGCGACCGACAGCCTGGGGATCAATTCCGCGGCCCTTATAGCGAAATACAGTGCTCTGCGCCATCACGCGCAGTTTCGGCAATGTTGCCAGATTATTGATGAGGCTGCCGGTGATCCCTTCGCTGAGGTATTCGTGCTCGGGGTCGCCACTAACGTTTTCGAAGGGCAAAACCGCAAGAGAGTCGATGATTTTGGAGACTCGCTGTGGGCGGAGTCCAGTTGATTGGCCTGACGAAGTCCGTGCCCTCCGCTTGCTGGTCGAGGACGACTTGCTCGTGGACGGTATCTCGATCGATCCTGTCTCTTCTTCCGCAACCCTGCGGCTCGACTCGGCGTCTCGTTGCAGTCGCTGGAGTTCGACCCGCATGTCGGCGGCGTGCTGATAGCGCAGATTGCGGTCCTTTTCCAAAGCTCTGTGGATCACTTGTTGGAGTGCTGCGGAGACCTCCGGATTGACTCGCATGGGAGCCAGCGGATTGCGGTTGAGAATCGCTTCCGTGATGAGTCCTGAACTGACTCCCTGAAAAGGCAACTTTCCCGTCGCCATCTCGTAGAGAACGACACCGAAGGAAAACAGGTCCGTACGACCGTCCAACACCTTGGCCCGCACTTGCTCGGGAGACATATAGGCCACAGTGCCCAGAGCTGTCCCCGGGCTGGTGAGATGTTCTTCGGGGACATAAGCTAGTGATTGCGTCGGCTGCTCCGCGATCTCGCGGGCGGCGCTCTCTGGAGAAATACTCTTCGCCAGGCCGAAGTCGAGAATCTTGGCATGTCCGCGCCTGGTGACAAAAATGTTGGCTGGTTTGATGTCGCGATGGATGATGCCTTCGCTGTGAGCGGCATCGAGCGCATCGGCAACCTGGATGGCGATGGCGACAATACGCTCCGTTTCCAGGGTGCCTGCGGCTATCAGGTATTTTAGTGTCACGCCATCCAAGTACTCCATGGCGATGAACGCCTGACCTTCGTGGGTCCCGATTTCGTAGATGGTGCAGATATTGGGGTGATTGAGCGCTGATGCTCCCCGCGCTTCGCGACGAAATCGTTCCAAAGACTGCGGGTCCCGCGCTGCGTTCTCTGGCAGGAACTTTAAAGCGACAAACCGGCCGAGTTCATTGTCCAGGGCTTTGTAAACGACACCCATGCCTCCGCTCCCTAATTCCTCAAGGAGGCGGTATCGCGAAACGTTTTCCCCAGCAGCAGCGTGATTTCGAAGCACGCTCGATGTTAAGACGGGGGCCCATCAGCGGATACTGGCAATACTGTCAGTTCGCGTACAAACTTCGCTAGTCGGCGGCGGTTTTCAATCACTGGCGCCGAAGTCAATAACTCTCTTCGAATCCGGCATTGTGTCAACAAAGTACACCGTGTAAGTACGGCTCTTGAATTCAGAACCGAGCAATTTTGAACATTGCGTCCTGCTGCACAGCGCATATGATCTCGGTAGGCCTCGGGGAAAGTTGTGTCGACCAACTACCCTGTTAGGCAGGTGAAACTTTGCTGAACTCCATCCACCGCATCATCCTCGTCGGACTTTTGGCTACGACTTGCCTCGCGGACAGTGTTATTTACATGCGCGTGCACAGACCCGTTATTGAGGAGCAACTGAAGCTTGATCCCAGCGATCCGGCCGACCGCATCAGGACGCTGCGCACCCTGTTTCAGAACGGTGGATGCCCGCAGGTGATGGAGCAGAAAGTTCCCGGTCAGGGTGTCCCCAATTTGATGTGTATTCTGCCTGGCCAAGAAGAAGGCACGCTTGTGGTGGGTGCCTCATCTGACTACCGCTCAGATGACGCAACGACGCCTGACGGATGGAGCACGTTGACCGCACTACCTCTGCTTGCAGAGTCGCTGAGCCTCGTGCCCCACCGGTTCACGTTGATGTTTATCGCCTTTACCGGACATCAACCCGGAACGCAAGGTGCCTCATGGTATGTCAGCCAGTTGACCGACGTTCAACGTAAATCCATCCGCGCAATGGTCAACCTGGACGATCTCGGCAAAGCGCCTCCGGTATTCACGATGGCCCAGTCCGACAACACCCTGGCCACTTGGCTGCAGGTTGCGGCGCAGGCGCTTCGAATTCCGGCTCCTGCTCAAGTGGACGCGAGTTCCGCCAACTTGCCGCAGCAGCATGGTCTTCTCTCCGTCAAAGAAGAATATCTGGAGGCGGATACAACGCCCTTTCAGCAGCAACACATTGCGACGATTGCCCTGCGCTCGAGTACTTCCGCTGCTGCCTTCGACATAGACGCTTACGAGGACGCTTACCGGCTGATGTGCGTGTACGTCCTTTACCTCGACCGCAATCTGGGCCGCCCGCTGGTGGAACCGGGGATTTATTCCGGAAAGATCGTCGACACTTCGGGAATTTTCCCAACGAGTCAAATCGATGTTTCGGTAAAGATCGATCGCTTCAACACCACGGGAGAGCTGAACCGCTACGAGTCGATCCTCGGTAAAGGCGGCCAGGACGGACTTGCTGACGCTCTTGACGAACAGAATGACGAAGGCACTTTTCGTTTCGGGCTCGGCCTTGTTTTCGGCGTGAAGATGGCTGCTCTACAGACCGCTGACAGAAAGCCATACATTCTGCTGGTGGCTCCTCGCGTCCAGCGCGCGGCGAAATATTCTCGGGAGTACCGCTTCACAGTAATCAAGCTGAGTTTGGATGGAAAGGGTAGCGGAGAGGGGTTGTTCTACAACACTGCTAAGTTGCGCTTTAACAAGCAACACGAGCTCCTCATCGAAGACTTTGGGTCGACGCCAGACGTTGTGGAGCACGTTCAGCTCGATCAGCCGGCGCTGCCACGGACCAATCCAGTCATGACCGCGAATGCCGTGCCCAATAGAATTTCCGGAACCGTTGCAGCACCGGCGATGCCGGGAACAACGCCAAGCCCCTCATCCGCAGGCATCGAGAGTCTGCCGCGAAACGTGGATGCGGCAAAGGACTCGACTGCGGCGGCTGTTCAGAGCGCTGCTCCAACGTTTCATGCCAAGGCTCAGCTGGTACAAGTCGACGTCGCTGTTACTGATGCTCAAGGTCGCCCAGTCCGAGGATTGCAGCAGTCTGACTTTACGGTTCTGGAGGACGGCAAGCCGCAAGAGATCCGCGCTTTCGATGCGCATGTTCCGGCCGCAAACGAGGTAACGCCCGCAACGCCAGCGTCCGTATCGCTGCCGCCCCTGCCTCCTCATGTCTATACCAACCGGGTGGTTGCTCACTCCGAAGACAACCTCAGCATCCTGATGCTTGACCTGTTGAACACTCCGGTCTCGGATCAGGCATACGCTCGCAAACAGACGATCGAATTCCTCAAGACGCTTCCCCCGGGGAAGCGAATTGCGATGTTTGCCCTTTCCAAGAAGTTAGTAATGGTGCAAGGATTCACAGACGACTCGGCGACGCTGGTCGCAGCGGCGGAGAAAGTGCTGAATGACCGTTCGTTTCTGCTTACCACGGAGGCTGACCGGCAGCAATTCCAGGGGTCCACCGATGCCGTGAGCCGTCTAGCCCTACCTGACGCTGTCCCAGGTGGCATAAGTCCGTCCCAAGCGGACTCGATAAGTTTAGCCCCGAATCGTAAGCGTTCGAACGCCATGATGGAAGCGGACCGCACGTCAGTTCGAGTGAACTTCACGTTGGACGCCTTGACCGCTCTCGCGCGGTCTGTTTCTGGCTATCCCGGACGCAAGAACCTTATTTGGCTTTCAGGAAGCTTCCCCGTAAGACTTAGGCCAACTGGAATTGATTTCTACAGGCTTGGTTCAGCGCAGGGGTCCGATAGCATGGGCATGGTGGATACACCAGACTTCCGTGCCGCGATTCGAGTCATGGCCACAGCCCTAGCCACTGCACGCATAGCGGTATTCCCGATGGATGTTCGAGGGCTGCAGGCTGGAGGAGTCGATATAACAATAGGGGCTACCGAAAGTGCGAGCTTCGCCAGCACGAGCAGCCCGGAGGCATACAAAGACAACTTGAACACCCAGTCTGAGACCCGTTTCCAGGAGCGGAGTGCGATAAAAGAAGTGGCGGAGCAGACTGGCGGGGAAGTTCTGGTGGGCAACGATGTGCGCCGCTCGATTGCTAAAGCGCTCGACGATGGCTCAACATATTACACCCTTGCCTACACTCCACCGGCAGACGATTCGAACACGCAATTCCGCAAGATTGAGGTAAAGCTCAATCGCGGCAGAGTAAAACTGGCCTATCGTCCCGGATATTACCCGACCGCTACTCCGGACACGCCAGCTCAGAGGGCGCATCCGCTGATTGTCGCGATGCAACCGGGAATGCCAGCATCCACGGTGATTCCGCTGACGGTGGAAGTCCTGCCTCCGGATGGGACCAGCAAGGAAACAAGAATCAACTACACGATCGACATTCGAGGCATCGATTTCACCGATACGGCGGAACACCGCAAGCGTGTGGTCATTGATTGCATCGCAGTAGCTTTCACCGAAGCAGGAATGCCGGCTGGGCAGATCTCAAACGCAATGGACGCTACTCTCGGCCCGGCGGATTACGAATCGGCGCAACGGACCGGCCTTGTGGTCAAGCAGGAACTCGAGCTTCCGCCCGGAAAGTACAACCTGCGGATGGGTGTGATGGACCGGGGATCGCAGAAAATCGGCACGCTCGATGTCCCGCTCATCGTGTCTATCACGAGCGCTGCAAAGTAAGAGTCGACTGCGGCAACGTGGTTGCCAGCTTCCGTCAACAAACCAGCTATCGCGTACAGCCAGGCGGAACGATGTGTTCAGGGTACCGACCCGCCTCAAACTCCTTCAGATTTTTCTGCTGCTGCTCTCGGCTCGGTACGCAGAAGTCCTTCCGTAATGCGTCAGGGACGAGCTGCTCGTTATACGGCTCTTGTGTCATACCAGGTTCATGGGCCTCGGGCTTGTTCATCGCCGATGACTCACCGTGATGCTGCGAATAATAGAGAAACGCCTTGTCAGAGTATTGAGTGCCAAAGACCTGCCCTTTTCCGATTGCTTGCAGGTACCGATCTAAGGTCGCGGCTGCGATCCACTTGGAGGACGCATCACCTTTCACAACAGCTTCTACTGCCAAAATGTGCGCTAGCAGATACTCGTCCGACGCCTGACCGTGTTGGAAGATGTACGCAGCGTCGTGAAAGTCTTGCGCGCTCTGAAGTGCTCCATTTGTAAGTAACTGTCGAACCTGTGATCGGCGAGTTGTATCTCTTTCATTTACAGCTTCCGGGTCCGGATAGGACTTGGCCGGTGGGTCGCCACGATCTCTCTGATCCGCGAGAAACAGTTGGTGCACTGTAACTGCGCTCTGTGCCGATTGAGCCTGATTGCCGGGATTTTCTTGACCCCATACGACACTCAAACTGAGGGCGCACAAAGCCATGTTTAAGGCGAGAAGGATCAAAGTACCGTGACGTCTCATGTCCACAGTTTACTTCGTGGCCCGCAGTCGATTTAGACCATAAGTCCGAGTGCCGCACAAATCGGCTTCCTTTGTCATTGCGCACTTGGCGGCCAAGTTTTCAATCCTGGCCAACCCACTGTGTTTGTAGGCTTGGCGGCCGCATTAACGTCTGCATCACCACGCAGTATTGTTCGGTTTTCTCTCGCAATCCGCGGAGTTGTTCTGGTGTTGCTTTCGGCGCAACAACGTCGAAATTAAGACGAATGCTCTCAAAGCCAACCGGCACGTCTTTTGATATACCAAGGGTGCCTCGGAGATCCAAGTCTCCGTCCACCGTCACCTCAATCCGTTCGGTTGGTATGCCCATGGCCGCAGCCACCATCTGACAGGTGATCTGCGCGCAAGCAGCCAAAGCTCCCAGCAAAAGGTCACCCGAGCAAGCGCCTGCGCCTGCGCCTCCGACTCCCTTGTGGGCCTCGGCTTGGTAGATGGCGCGACCGATATCGACCGAGCAGGCTATCGGAACGTCCGTCTGCCCGCCTTTTGCCTGAAGGGTGATGTGCGAGGCACTGGGGTCACTGCGGTATTGCTCTTTGAGCGGCTTCTGAAGCGATCGAAGATCCATATCAACCTCGCTGCTTTACCAAGCTGGGTCGGATTGTTCCATCTGCATGCTAGCATTCTGCGTCCGTATGGCGCTGGAGTTGGCAGGGACCTTCTGGATTTCGCGGGCGAGGCCTGCCCTGGGCGGAGTCGAAGGGGCGCGCGCGCCACACGACCCGGACTACATTACAATTTAGCAATGACAAATCAAACATCCACAAATGCGGCGGGAACTATCTCACTTGGCGGCCAACTCACGGTGAACCGACTCGGATTTGGGGCAATGCGAATTACCGGGGATGGGATTTGGGGTCCTCCCAAGGATCGCGCAGGAGCACTTGCGGTGCTAAGAAAAGCGATTGATCTGGGCGTCAATTTTGTTGACACCGCCGACTCGTATGGGCCGAACGTCAGCGAGGAGCTGATTGCAGAGGCGCTGCCGCCTTACCCCAAGGGTCTGGTCATCGCGACCAAGGGAGGATGGGTACGGCCAGGGCCGGGATATTGGAGTCATGACGCGAGTCCGGCCCACTTACGGAAGGCGGTGGAGGGCAGCCTGAAGCGGCTTCGGCTGGAACGCGTTGATCTCTACCAATTGCATACTCCCGATCCCGCGACATCTTTCGACAAATCAATGGAGACGTTGGCGCAGCTTCGCGATCAAGGCAAAATCCGGCTGATTGGCCTATCCAATGTCACGCGTGAGCACGTGGAGCGGGCGCGGAAGATTACGCCGATTGCCTCGGTGCAAAATCGTTACAGCTTCGCCGATCGCGAGTGGGAGCATGTGCTGAATTATTGTGAACAGAACGGGATTGCGTTCATTCCCTGGTTTCCGCTGGGAGCCGGAAAAGTTGCTGGGGATGCACTGGCGCGCATCGCGAAGACGCACAATGCGCAACCGATGCAGATCGCGCTGGCATGGCTGCTTCAGCGTTCTCCCGTGATGGTGCCAATTCCGGGAACGACATCAGTGGAACATCTGGAAGAAAACACGGCGGCCGGTTCCATAAAGCTGAGCGATGCCGAGATGGCGCAGCTTGGCGGAGTATCGCTGCCTGGGTTGGGAGTAAGGGCTAGCTGAACCAAGACGTGCGGCAGGAAAAATTCCCAGCGATTTGCTAGCTGGCCAGTTTTCGCAGGAACTCGTTTTCGTCGAGACGGTACTTGAAGGCTTTGCGTCCGTCGATGAAAACTACCGGGACCTCGTCGGTGAATTGACGGCGTAGTTGCTCGTCGCTATCAACGTCTACTTCCTGCCAGCTGAACCCTCCGCGGCGCTGAAGTTTGCTCAGAGTCTCTTTGACGATCTCACACAGATGGCATCCTTTGCGAGAGTAAACGACGACCTGACGTCCGTCCGGCATGTGCGCAGTCTAGCAACGAGGGCAAAACTTTTCCATAGGTTCTTTTGCTAGAGCAACCGACCGGTTGGGCTGTCCGAAGAAGGGGGTTCAGCAATCTCAGACGATGCAGTTGCGCCTCTAATACGCAGTAATGTTGCTAGGTTCCGCCGTGGCGGAGAGTCCAGAACCAGGCAAGGCTTAGTACCGTCATTACCACGGTTGTGACCCAGGCCACTGCGTTGTAGGTCTGCGAATTTACATATTGCCCCATCAAATCTTTCTTATTCACAAGCAACAGCATGAAAACGAGAACGGGAGGGACAGCTACGCCATTAACGACCTGAGAAAGAATGGAAATCTTAACTAAGGGCAGGTTAGGGACCAGAATAACCCCCGCTCCAGCGGCGATCAAAATTGTATAGAGCCAATAGAAGACGGGAGCTTCTCCGAATTTTTTTCCTACACCGGACTCGAAGCCCAAGCCCTCACAAACCGTGTAAGCGGTGGAAAGCGGAAGGATCGAGGCTGCGAACAGAGAAGCATTGAACAATCCCAGGGCGAAGAGAATATAGGCATAGTCGCCTGCCAGGGGGCGAAGAGCCTGGGCAGCGTCCTTGGCGTCGGAAATGTCGTGGTATCCGTGGACGTATAAAGTTGCGGCGCAGGCCACAATGATGAACCATGCCACGACATCGGTAAAAATGCAGCCCGCGATCACATCTAAACGAGAAGCCTTATACTGGCGGGCGCTCACACCCTTTTCGACGATCGAGGATTGCAAGTAAAACTGCATCCAGGGAGCAATTGTGGTGCCGATGACACCGATAGTCATGTAGAGATAGCCTTCTTGCATGAAAGCGCTTTTCGCGGGCGGCTTGACGGTGGCGATGAGAGCGTCCATCCACGCGGGTTTGGCGAAAAATCCAGCAAAAATATAGGTTACGTAGAAAAACGATGCGGCCAGAAAAACCTTTTCGACGCTTTTGTACTGGCCCTTTACAACGATCAGCCAAACGATGACCGCGCAGACCGGAACAGTGACGTACTTGGACAGCCCGAATAATTCAAGGCTGCCGGCGATTCCTGCAAATTCTCCGACGATGTTGCCGAAATTGACAAGCAGAATCCCGACCATCATGAAAAACGTAACTCGGAAGCCGAACTCTTCACGAATGAGATCGCTGAGACCCTTGCCGGTGACGGCGCCCATGCGAGCGCAGATTTCCTGAACTACGATCAGCGCTATGGTGATGGGAATCAGCGTCCATAGCAACATGTGTCCAAACTGCGCTCCCGCGAGCGAGTACGTGTAAATCCCATTGGCGTCGTTGTCGACGTTGGCGGTAATGAAACCGGGCCCAATGACGGCGAAGAACAACAGTATTTGCGCCTTCGAGCGTTTGAGCAATTTCATGGACATATTTTGCAATCATTTACGGCTGGGATGGGTCGAGGGGACAGGATAAATGCAGAACGCGAATCTGGGTAGGAAGAAAAGCGAAAAAATAGATTCTAGAATCGCCGCCGAATCGGGCAAACTCTCCAATTCTTTACAGTTGAGCGCGCAACATGCTGATCACGTCGTCCGATGTGATTACGCCGATCAATTTCTTTTCGTCATCGACGACTGGTAGGGTCAGCAGGTTGTATTTGTCGAACAGCTCCGCTACTTCCTTCTCGCGCGCTTTTTCCGTGCAGGAAATCAACGGCTCTTGAGTGAGCGAGAGCAAAGGAGTATCTGCGGCCGCGAGTACTAATTTCGCCAATGGCACCGCGCCGGCGAGAGTGCCATGGGAGTCGATCAAGTAGATGGTGCTGACGGTCTCAACTCCACCCTCGAATCTACGCAGGGTCTCGACGGCGTCATGGACGGTCGCGTCGATCTTCAGAGCCAAATACTCGGTGTTCATTCTGCCGGCGGCGGTGTTCTCCCCGAATTCGAGGAGTTCGACCATTTCTTTACGCTCTTCAGGCGCCATCTCCTGAAGGATGTCGGAACTGTGTTGTTCGGTCAGATCAGCCAGCAGGTCGGCCGCGGCATCGGGATTCATCTCCTCGACAATTTCAGCGGCCCGCTCTGACTCCAGCGACTCCAAAATCGATTTCTGAACTTTAGGATCAATTTCCTCCAAGGCTTCGGCAGCCACTCCCTCGTCGAGGGTTTCGAAAACGGCGGATCGTTCGCTCGGAGCGAGCTCCTCGATAATGTCCGCAATGTCCGCGGGATGTAATTTCGCCAGACGCTCGTTGGAAATTTTCAGTTTGACTCGGCGGGCGGGGTCAGTCTCGATTACGTCGACGAACTCCCACGGAATGCTGCGCGCCGGAATCTGAGTGAGCAACGTACGCAATGCCGCGGCGGGGACAACGCCCTTAAGCAGACGCCGAATAGCTCCGCGTGCGCCCACGTCCACTGAACCAACTTTCAGGATCGGATGTGGGGTATGCGGTTCCTGATGCATGTCAACGTCATTGACCCGGACAACCTTGCGGCCGAAGACGTCAATGATCTGCTGATCCAGAAGGTCGCGGGCAAGCAGGAAAAGGCCTTCTGATCCATCGGAAGAAGACCATGAGGATGCTGAAGTCGCGGCACGCACACCTCCGTTTATGGTTGATACGGATGTGAATGGAAGGATGCGATCTCCGGATTTTGTCCTGACAATCAACACTGAAACATGATTTCGGTCTTCCTGAGGCAGCATCGCCATTTCGTGCACACGCCCGCACCGCGAGCCCGAAGTATCAAATACAGGCAAGCCCAACACCTCGGTTAAAGCGAGCGTGGTCATTCAACTGAGAATGTTCTGAGAAGAGGAAAGTGTCAATAGAAAACCGCGAGGATCGACAGGTTTGATCGGCAGGTCATATGAAAACCAGCTTGCCGAGGCCCGATAAACATGGCAAACTTCGCAGTCTGTGGGCTGGGGAACCGGCAAACCTCAGGCCACAAAAAGAGGCTTTTACCATGCCGCGATTCTTTTTCCACGGCTTATTCCTAGGGTTAATTGTTTGTTGCGGCTGGTTAGAACAATCAAACGCACAGCTACCGGGTGGGACTAAGGCTCCGTCATCGACTCCGTCGCCTGCAGACTCCTCAACGAATTTGCTGGCAGAAGCCAATGATTTGCTGCGGACCGGGCAGTTTGAACCTGCGATCCAGCAATATCAGAAAATTCTGCAAGCAACACCCAATGTGCCAGCAGCCTCAATCGGCCTAACTCGGGCGTACCTGAAGGTAGGCAAAGTAACGGATGCCTACAACGCCGTTTCGAAAGGCCTCCAAATCGAGGATGTACCTTCGGAACACGTGGCATTGGGTGAGGTTTATTTCCGCCAGGGCAAGATCGTTGACGCGGAAAGAGAGTGGGTTAACGCAATCAATTCCGGTCACGGCGATGCACGATCGTATCTCGGAGTGGCGCGTGTGCGAGAGGCTATCTCCCTTCGCAAACAGGCAAAAGCCATGATCGACAAGGCGCACGAACTCGACCCGAACGATCCCGACGTTCAGAGATTCTGGGTTCACACGCTGAACCTGACAGCCAGGATTGAAAATCTGGAAGCTCGTTTGGCGGGAAAGGCTGACAGCGACGAAGAGACGCGCACCCGATTGCAGCGTGAACTGGATTATTTGAAGGCCAGACAGAATGATCCCAACAGGAATTGCCACTTGACTGGCGCTATAACAGCCACTGAAACTCCTTTAGACATCCTTCCGTCTGATCCAAATCACATTCGAGGCTATAGCTTGACGGTTGTTATCAACGGCAGGAAATCCAGGCTCATGCTCGACACCGGGGCCAGCGGAATTCTTGTCGACCGCGGAGTTGCGGAGAAGGCGGGGGTCACAAAGCTTTCTGAAACGCGAATCGGAGGAATTGGGGATCAAGGGGACGTTGGCGGTTATGTGGCATTGGCCGATACACTGAAAATTGGAGAACTGGAATTCAAGAACTGCCCGGTGGAAGTGCTCGATAAACGTTCTGTGCTCGGGGACGACGGATTAATCGGCGCAGATGTTTTCGCGCAATTTCTCGTCGATCTCAATTTCCCCGCGGAAAAATTGAGGTTGCAAGAGCTCCCAAAACGCCCTGACGAGGCAGCTCATCCAATTGAGCTGCAGACGGATCAGGAGGGCTCCCAAACGTCTGGGGATCAACCGGAAGCCAAGACCGATTCCAATAAGCCTGCGCACAACGGGCCACAGGATCGGTATATCGCTCCGGAGATGAAGTCTTACACTCAAGTTTTTCGTTTCGGTCATATGCTACTGGTCCCCACCCAGGTAAATAATATTCCCAGTAAACTCTTCTTAATCGACACCGGCGGTTTTATGGATGCCATCTCGCTTGCAACGGCACGCGAGGTGACTAAGGTGCACGAAGACGCGAATATGAGTGTGACTGGCCTGAACGGACGAGTGAAACAAGTCTACAGCGCCGATAGAGCGATGCTTCAGTTTGGGCATTTGACGGAGCCTACAGATCGAATGACGACACTGGATCTTTCTTCATTGAGCCAAAAAGTGGGTACAGAAGTGTCGGGAATATTGGGCTTCATCACGCTCAATCAGTTGGATGTAAAAATCGATTACCGGGACGGGTTAGTAGACTTCGAGTACAAGCCGCGTTGAATTCGAAAATTGTGATCAGTCGACCGGACGCAGCTTTGGTTTTGCGGGCGGAATGTACCCGATATTGAGGCCCTTTTGAATAAAGGGCAGATCGTCCGGATCGTTGACTTCGATTTTTCCTTCCTGGGTCAGCTTATAGGGAACACCAAGTGGGTCCAGTGGGATACCGGCAAGCATTCTTGCGGATTCAAGCTCCCGGAATGACGAAGGAAGATGCCCGGTCTGCTGGTGATAACGCGCCACCAACGCTTCCAGAAGGGTTACATCTGCGTCCACTTGGAGGGCGCGCAGATGGGCGGCGGCGTTCGCTTTAATTTCTTTACTCGGCGTAGTTTCAAATGTGGTGGTCCACAACATTCGGGCCATATCGGCGTCCCCGCCTTCCTGGGCCGCCCGTGCTGCCATGATCTTCATCCATGGGTGTGCATTGGGAACTTGCGATCCACGGGCAAAAGCGTCCGCTGCGCTCCGATAGTCTTTGCGGTCCAAGTAGTATATGAACCCCAAGTCGTAGTAAAGCTTCCATTCGTTGGGGTTATTGCGTATGCCTTCCTCCACGAGCGTAATTGCTTGCTCCGGCATTCCAGCGCCTTGAGGCGGCTTCGCAGTAAGAAAGTTGGAACCAAACTCATAGGCAACGAGTAACTTGGGATCCAGTGTGGTTGTAATTTCAAGCAAAGGGGCGAGCAGTTTATAGTTATCGGCGCCTTGAACATGTTTGTTACCGAAATACTGAACGGCGCGGGTCCAGTAGATGTCCGCGAGAAGCCCGTTGTAGCCCAGGCTCATTCGCTTCAGGGCCTTCGGGGAAGAAACGTACAAAACTTCTTCGAGCGTCGCCCGGTTCCGCAGTTGGTCCACCCGGCGAAGAGCTAGAACTGAACCGAATAGGCAAAGCGCTAAGAGGCAACCTGCAACGATCGAGATTTGCGAGCTTTTCATTTCAAATTCCTGCGCTCGAAAATCAAAACCGCTCCACAGATAGCCATGGTGGCGTAGATCAGCGCATATGCTGTGTTGTAAACGATGAGTTGTCCCGAAACCGGCTGTTCATGGGCGACCGACGTGATAATATTCAGCGCCGAAAAATTCGGTACCAAATAAGCCGCGCCTGTTGCTATCCAGCGGGTAATGCCTCTGGTCATTCCAGCAAATCCGCGGAGATCCTCCTCAAAAGCGCCTACGATAAATAAAGAGAAGGCGAACACAGCCGACATGAGGGGAGAAGAAAAGGAAGAAAACAACAGAGCCAGTGCGGTCACAATAACGAACTGAAGAATGATGAAATAGACTGCCACTAACACCCATCCATCAGGCTTAGCGAAACGATGCGAGACATAGAGCATCGCTCCCAGAACACCAATCGCCATAAAGAATGTATTTACAAACAGAGTCCCAACCAAGCCCATGAACTTGCCCACAACGAACTCCCACCTGCGCACCGGCCGTGAGAGCAAGGTGTACAACGTCCGCTTTTCTATTTCCTTCGAGACCAAACCAATGCCAATAAAGATCGAAATCACCACTCCGAAGAGCGAAACCGCAGTGAGTCCTAAATTGATTACCACGAGTTTCTCTATGCCGAAAGAAATCTGACCCACCAAAATAGCAGTACCGCACATCAGGACGGCGAAGGCGACGAGGTTATAAAGCACGCGATCGCGTACAGCTTCCCGGAAAGTATTTAGCGCAATATGGTAGATACGATTCACGTCCGAACCTCGGCAACCGCTTTCACCGGTTGCAATTTGCTGACGTAGTAAGCTTCCAACGAATTCCTCACTGGAGTGAGCGAGATCAACCTCAGATGCGCGTTTCGCAATGCAGCAAGGGCAGCGTCCTGACATTCTTCGGCGACGATGGCCCGAACCGTGTCTCCTGTGACATGGCACTCCGCTCCCAAGCCCTTGAATGCCTGCGGGATGGTGTTCCCCTGCCAGATGATTTCAAGTTTGCCGCGCACGCTGGAGGTGAGATCAGCAACGGCTCCGACACCTTTCAAGTCACCGCCATGAATTACGGCCACGCGGTCGCAAAGAGCCTCGGCATCGGACAGAATGTGAGTTGAGAAGAAAACTGTCTTGCCTTCGTGTTTAAGCTGCTCCATTAAATCGCGGACCTCGCGGCGCCCGAAGGGGTCGAGGCCCGACATGGGCTCGTCGAAGAAAAGAAGTTTAGGATCGTGCAGAATGGCTTGGGCGATTCCAACTCGTTGCAGCATGCCCTTGGAAAACTTCCGCAATTGCAGGCCACTGACGTTTGGCAATCCCACTCGCGCCAGTACTTCCTGCACCTTTCGGGGGATTTCTTTACCGGGAATGCCGGATAACTGTCCGTAATATTCAAGCAGTTCGCGCGCGGTGAGGTAGTCGTAAAAATACGGCTGTTCGGGCAGGAATCCGATTTGGGCTTTCATGACAGGATCGCCAATCTCCATCCCCAGAATGCGTGCGGTCCCGGAAGTCGGAAAAACCAGTCCCATGAGCAGTTTTAATGTGGTTGTCTTGCCGGCGCCATTGGGACCAAGAAAACCAAAAATCTCGCCTTCTTCGACGTTGAGGTGCAGAGGATGCAGGGCACACTTGGGCTTCTTTCGCCAAAAGCCGACGCTGTATATTTTCTCCAGTCCAAGGATCTCTATCGCAAGCATATCGTTGGGCAGAAAGACTTTGATGCCTCTGAGAGGATTATAGGCAATCGATGTTCGCGATCAAGTAATCAGGCGGATTTGCGCTATTACGAAAGTAAAAGGCCAGGGACAAAGCCCTGGCCCTTCTTGGCGTACACCCTCCCCCGAGGTACATCGCCAAAACCGTTACTGCCAAACTGTGTAAGCAGCGCAGCCCGCGCTGGTTGTGACTGGTGGCCCGCCCGCGCCAAACTGAAACCGCAATACCCCATCCTCGAGCGAGCAGAAATTACGATTGCCGGTCTTCTGAACTTGCACCGGAGCGGCGCCGATTACGTATCCAACATTCTGTCCGGCGGAAGCGACGCCCACAGCGCTGAAAACATACCCGCTCCTTCCTCCCGAACCCGGCCCCGCCGTGGCGATGAAATCGTCCAGCAGACAAGCCGCACCGGGCGCGGGGACGCACGGCGAAGCTCCGCCTAAAACCGTTAGCGCGTTTGCATACCCTGTCGATGGATAAGCATTGAAGTAGGAAATCTCGGCAGTCTTGATGCTTTGAATCGATCCCACTGCGGAGGCCTCATTGGCCGAGAGCCTTGCTTGCAAAAGATTCGGAATGGCTATCGCCGCAATGATGAGGATGATCGCAACGACGATCAGCAGTTCTATCAGCGAGAATCCTCGGGTGTTTCTCATGGTGATTCACTATGCAACTTATTCTGTGTGTTCACTGATAATGCACGTTGGGTGCCATTTCAGCACTCGGCTACCTTTCGGGTTCAAGTTGGCCAATGCAAAGGGATTCGCCTCAGGTCGCCACTGAAGTTAGCAGAATTACGTCCTATTGTGGACAAAAATTGTCATTCGTCTGGCGTTATACGCGACCGTAGCAGATCTGGTGCCCTATCAGTTTGGGGATACTTCTCGCCGCTATTGCAGCGGAGTGGTTGCGGCGGGACAGGTACCTGCAGGAATCGCAGCAGATGAGACGCGCACAGCCGAGTCTTCGAAAGCGCAGAAGTATCGAGTACCGGTCTGATTGACCGTGACCGGAGACGCGTTGATGGTGAATGAGTTCTTTGGCGGACCGCCAGCTGAGGCAGTGGCGAGGTTGTAGCCTGTCTTTACTCCCGATGCCAACTGGCTATCGATCAAACACGCTCCAGCAACGCCAGCCGGGTCAGGAACGCATGGCGTACCGCCGCTCGGCCCAAGGGCCTTCAGGTTGGCCGCATAGCCGATGTTCGGCAGCGAAGACTGATACTGAATCTGTCCAGTGATAATGGTACGAGTCGAGCCCGCAGCGGACGATTCATTCGAGGCGATACGCGCTCGCAGCAAGTTTGGAATGGCAATCGCGGCGATGATCAGGATGATCGCTACCACGATCAGAAGTTCGATGAGTGAAAAACCCTCTTGTTTCCGCATGAATCCTTCCCCCTCCTAGTTATGAGATGTGCAAATCCAATTGACTCGGTTATTGATTAAATCCTCGCACTTGGACAGCCCCGATCTCGGCTTTTGAGGGAAATTAGTCTGTTTCCGCACGGATTCCATCCCAAAACGGAACTTGCCCCTTGGGGAGCAAATTTCTCCCAAAGGGCTGGTCTCGGCGTTCGGCGGTAACCGAAATCACTTAGTGTCCCAACAACTAAAAGAGCGCCGGATTTACCCGGCGCTCTTATATCCTTACCTCGGTTAAACAGTTTGTAGCGGTACGCAGAGCTTACTGCAGCGGACCGGTTGCCGCAGGGCAAGTGCCCGCAGGAATCGCGGCCGCAGAAACGCGCACAACCGCGTCTTCAAAGGCGCAGAAGTATCGAGTACCGGTCTGATTGACGGTGACCGGGGACGCGTTGATGGTGAACGAGGTCGTTGGCGGACCACCAGCTGAAGCAGTTGCCAAGTTATATCCCGTCTTCACGCCAGAAGCCAACTGGCTATCGATCAAGCACGCGCCAGCAACGCCAGCTGGGTCAGGGACGCACGGAGTACCGCCGCTCGGCCCAAGGGCCTTCAGGTTGGCCGCATAGCCGATGTTCGGCAGCGAAGACTGATACTGAATCTGTCCAGTGATAATAGTACGAGTCGAGCCCGCAGCGGACGATTCATTCGCAGCGATACGCGCTCTCAGCAAGTTTGGAATGGCGATCGCGGCGATGATCAGGATGATCGCTACCACGATCAGAAGTTCGATAAGTGAAAAGCCCTTTTGTTTCCGCATTTAGTTTCCCCTCTTCCCAGTTTATTAGATGTGTTGGTCTTGTTGACCCAGTTGCTGCTTATCTTCGCACTTGTGCCACCATTGTTCTGAGTTACCAAAGGGTGGTTGGTTACTTGGCTAAATACATTACTTTCAATAATTTCATATACTTCCGTACTCCCACCAAGCCCGGGTTAAGTACGTACCCATTCCGCTTTCGTGTCAGATTCTGTCCAGAGCATGCCAATTTGTGTCAATCTAAGACAGCGACTGAGACGCCGTGCTAGCCTACTAAAAAAGGGGGAGCATTCCTCTCGCAGTTCGGGGCGAAACCCTACGAAATAAGGAACGCCGGTCTTAGCAAACCTTGCAGGCCAATTCGACTCATCTATCCTGACTGATTTGAACTACGCGGCTTTTACCAGCATGCAAGTGACGTCGTCATGCTGCGCGGTCTCCCCAACGAATGCGTCCAGATCGCTCATGAGGCGGCGAAGCATTTCGTCGGGCGTGGCAGAGGTTCCAGCATTCAGCACACTTAGGATTCGCTGCTCCCCATATTCTTCGCCGGTCCTATTCATGGCTTCAACCAGGCCATCAGTAAAGATTGCAAGCCAATCGCCGGATTCAAGTGCGACTGTCCCAGATTCATATGGGGCATCTGCTTTGATTCCCAAAGGCAAGCCTCCATTCGACAAATACTCCAAAGCCCGGCCTGAACTTCGCAATAAGATCGGCGGATTGTGTCCGGCATTGATATAGGCCAGAGTCCGCGAGGAAGGTGTGAACTCGGCTAGAAAAGCCGTGGTGAACCGCAGTCCGTTCTGGCTGTTTGAGCAGGCATACCGGTTCATGCCTTTAACCAGTTCTGCGAGAGAGCACGGCGTTTCCGATAGCGTCTTGAGGCTGGCCTGAAATGTCGCCATCAACAGCGCGGCTGGAATACTCTTACCGGCCACGTCGGAGACAGTTAACAGGAACTTCGTCTCGCCGGGTTCCGCGAGTGCCCGCGGAAAGACATCGTAGAAATCTCCCGCAACCGTGTTTGCCGGCCTGGTCGCAAAGGCAATCGACAAGCCCGGAACCGCAGGAGGCGCGGCCGGCAACAGCCATCCTTGAATGTCGCGCGCGATCTCGAGATCACGTTTCATCACAACGCGGTCGGCGATCTCGAGCATCAGTAAGACGAACAACAGTGCTCCACCATAGAAATGGAGATCGAATTCGGAGACTTCAACTTCGCCTGCCTTGCCGTGATAGCTAAAACCGCCAGCCGGAAAAATCAAAAGCGCGACCCCGAGCAGCAACAAAACCCGGCGCGCGGGAGTCAACTTCGCGAGGATCGCCCAGGCGAATTCCTGCGCGGTGTTAAGAAAGTTATGGCGCCTGGTCTCACGGGGTGATTGAGCGTTGAAATCCTTCTGGTAAAGGCGATAGCTGGACCGCGCATCGGCGCGGAACTGCTTCCAAAGCTGACCGAGTTCAAGTCCCTCGGTTACACGCTGCCAGAAGCTATCAATTTGAACAAATAGCTTGGGCCGCGTATGCGCCGGATTCCTATTGGGTTCGGTTGTGGATGGCATCGGGGTGGAGCAGCGATTATACCGTTTGGATGGAGGTCGAACGAGAAGAGGAAGAGCGAGCGTCTTGTGTTCTAGAACAAGTTAAGTTGAGTGTTTGAGGCTTCGGGTGGATCGTTCTGACTGCGGGAACGCTCGCCAGAACTGGGGAAGCCATATTTTTGCCGTAACCGTGCCATGAGTTGAGAAAGCCGTTTTCTGTAGGCAGTTGAAAGAAACGCTTTCTCGCTGAAACGTTGTTGGTAATTCTGCACCAGGTTAGGGAATTCCTTTTCAAGAAAGGGCATGAATACCGCGGCGGAGCATGGTTTGAGAAATAGCGAATTAGCGTAAACATACTTGCCGCCTGCCTCTGAAGTTGCTCGAACCAATTTCTCCAAGTCGCGTGGCGAGTCCGTGATTCCCGGAAGCACGGGCGCGCAAATTACTCCGGCTTCGATTCCGGCTTGGTTCACCTCGCGCATAGCGGCCATTCGCAGATCAGGCCGGGGCGCGCGGGGTTCCAGCTTGCGAGCGAGATCGGTGTTTAGGGTTGTTATGGTCACGTTCACCGAGATGCGGTTCTGCTGCCCGACCTTTCGCAGAAGGTCGATGTCTCGCAGCACAAGGTTCGATTTTGTGACGATTCCAATCTTCAACCCCGAATGCAGCGATAGTTCTTCAAGAATTGCCCGTGTGACTTCAAATTTCCGCTCGGCGGGTTGATATGGATCTGTCGCCGTTCCGATGGCGATGTCTTCGCCGAGCTTTACTTTTCTCAATTCCTGACGCAGCAAGTTAGCGGTATGTTGCTTAACGTAAATCTTTCGCTCGAAATCTATCCCATCCCGCATTTCCATGAACTCGTGGGTGTAGCGGGCGTAACAATATTTACAGGCGAATTCGCATCCGCGGTACGGATTGATCGTCCACGCGAAGGGCATTCTGGTGCCGGAGCATCGATTCAAAATCGAACGAGTGGGAAGGGTGAAGTATTCGACGTCATGTCCCTGACGGAGCGATTCGCCCTGTGTCGCGAGACGCGCGATTCCCACGAGTCCTAGTGGAGACTGCGGAAGGAGAGGGAGCGTGGACATACTGCATTCGCTTTTTATTCGCCATCAGATTAACGTGAACGAACTCAATTGTCAAAGGACTTTGGAGATACAGCAGAGGGCGGCGCGGCGACGCCCCGCCTCAGCTCCCTGTATTTTGTGCCCTCCCGTGGTTCGCTTTACGTCATCCTCAGGCCGCTCCCAAAATCCGAACAACGGCGAAGAGCAATACCCACAGAGGGCACAGAGGATCACAGAGAGACTTCTGAGCAGGTCTCTCGACTTCAAGGGATAGTCCGCTAGCGGACTATCCCGCTCCGCTCGAGATGACAACGGGCAGGATTACTGGGTTGCTTTTGCCTCGGTCGTTGGCTTTTCGAACAACTGCGAGTCGATCTTCGGATTGATCTCAATCTTGCTGAACTGAACCGTACTTGAATCCTGGCCGTTCTCTTTATTCTTTCTCGTGTATGGAAGCGTCAGACCGTCCACTGTCTTCCAGTCTTCGAAAGTGGTCTCATTGTGCGACGGTCCGGAGGGTCCCATTCCTTCATAAGTCGCGCCCAAAATTCTCCCGCTTTGAGGATCGACGAACCAGCGAAGAGTAACTCCCGCGCCGTTGATATCCAGCGCACTGGCCTGTGCGTCGCCGAGCTTCTGGGTGCCTGCGGCCGAAAACGTAAACGCGGGATCGCTGAGATGTTGGCCAATGAAAATGAGATCACGATGAATCTGCTGCATGCTGTCAGCTTTCTGTGAGGGAGGCATATCTCGCACTCCCATACCCGCCGCCGACATGAATCCCGCATTCGGAGATACAACAATTGTCATCGTTCCTCGCGGCGCTTGAACATCGGCATGCATGCGGTCAGGGAAAACAATTGTTGTTTGAATGGTGAGCGGCAAATCTCCCTGAGCAGTCTTTCGAGTGAGCGTAAAGTCCGAGCGAAGCGATTTGACCGCTTGCAGTTTTGCGAGGCCGCCCATCGCATCGACAACTTTTGCGGCCAACGCTTTCCCCTCCGGATTAGAGCCAGCGGGCCTTGCCGACGGTTCTTCCATCTTGGCTCCCGGCGGAGGAGGAATTGCAATATCCACATTGGTCACGGGGCCGAGCGACGACAAGGGCTTATCAAATTCCGCGGCGTTGCCCACAACCAATATTTTGAGCTGATCTTTATGCAAATATTTTGGGATGATGCGCGCTACATCCGCGGCTTGAACTTTTTCGATTCCGGCGCGAAAGCGTTCCAGAAAGTCCTGAGGATATCCATAAAACTCATAGGCCATGCGCTCGCGCAGGATTTTGTCCGGGGTGTCGAGATTGAAAACGAATGAATTTAAAATCGAATCCTTCGCGCGCTGCACTTCTTCCTGCGAGATGGGATTCTTGTCCAGATCGTCGATCTGCTGATACAGAGCTTGAATGGATTCAATGGTGGTTGCGCTCTTGGTGCCCATTGCCAGCCGCAACATCCCAGGATGGTCGTATCGGGCGCCGATGCCTCCTCCTACAGAATAGGCAAGACCCAGAGCGGTACGGATATTGCGGAAGAGCCGCGAAGAAAATCCGCCGCCGAAAGCCTCGTTGAAAACATTGATGGCGTAGTAGTCGGGATTGTCACGAGTCGTGCCGAGATCCACCATGTCAATCGAGCTTTGATTGACGTCTTCTTTCGAAACCAGGTAATAGCCGGGCTTTTCAGGATGAAATTCAATCTTCGTCTCGCTGACGGACGGCCCTTTCGGCCATGATTCGAATGCCTCACGCAGCTTGGCTTCCATTGCAGCGGAATCGAAGTCTCCGACGACTCCCAAAATAATGTTATTGGGCTGCACATACCGTCCATACCAGCCAACCAAATCTTCCCGCGTTACTGCCGCCACCGTGGCGTATTCGGGATCTCTCGCGTATGGATTATCCTTGCCATAAGCAAGCGTTGCAGATTCGCGCGATGCGATTTCGCTGACATCGTCATTGCGTCGCGATATGGCGTCGAAGAGTTCGCCCTTCGCGAGATCAATTTTGTCTTGCCGGAACGCTGGCTGGCGCAGCAAATCATTGAATGACTTGAAAACGTCGCCGAAATCCTCTTTCAGGCACGACCATGAAATGGTTGACGAATCGATTCCGGGACCAGTCTCGACTTTGGCGGCGCGGATTTCGAGGAAGTCATCCATCTCGTCGCCGGTCTGTGTTTTGGTTCCACCGGTGCGCCAGACTTCGCCATAGATTTCCATCATCCCAGTCTTATTGGCAGGAACGGATCGTGAGCCGCCGCGGATGCGCGCGACGCCGTCGATCAGCGGCAGTTCGTGATCTTCCTGGAGGAAAATCACCATGCCATTAGACAGTTCGATGCGCTTTGGTTCGGCGGGATGAAACTCGCGCAGCGGAGCAACTTTGATTTTCTGCCAATCGGTGGCTTGCGCAAACGAGCGGAGATGGCCAGACGTTCCGACGAAGAGGCAGACAGCGAACATAGTCAGTAAGCGTGCCTTCATTGCGCACCTCCCTTGCCCGCCGCCGCGGCAGCAGGAGGAACGGTCTCGATAATTCCAACGGTGCGATTACCGGGCACGAATGTTTGGTTTGCCACGCGCCGGATATCAGCCTTGCTGACCTTGCTTATCTGATCGACCCAGCGAAACAACTCGCGCCAGTCGCCGAACCGAGCTTGATAGGTTGCAAGCTGCGTCGCTAGACCTTCGTTGCTGTCGAGTCCGCGCAGCACGCTGGCTTTGGCCCGTGTTCTTATCATTTTCAATTCTTCGTCGCTGATGTCTTCACTCTTCAACCGTTCCAGTTCCTCATGAATAGCCGCAGCCATCTCTTCTGGTTTGTGGCCCGGCAAAGGCACGGCGAAAAAAGCAAAAAGATGGGGATACTTCACTCCCGGGTAGTCGGTGAAGCCCTCAGCATCCGATGCAATCTTCTTATCGCGAACCAGGGCTCGATACATGCGCGAAGTGCGTCCGTCGGACATTAGATCGGCAATCGCGTCGTAAACCACATCGTCCGGGCTGCGGTAATCCGGCCGGTGATAGCCCTCTAAATAAACTGGCTGCGATTTATCGGGCAGCACGACCCGCCTCTCCGCGCTCTGCGGCGGTTCCCCGGTGTTACGCTCGTCAGGTTTTTCATGCGATGGAATGCGGCCAAAATATTTTTCGATTATCGGCATCGCTTCAGAAGCTTTTACATCGCCAACCACGGCCACGGTCATGTTCGACGGAATGTAATATTCACGGAAAAACTGTGCAGCGTCGGTCGCCGAGAAAGTATTGAGATCGGACATCCATCCGATGGTCGGCCGATGATATTCACTGGCTTGGAAAGCGGCGGTTGTGAATTGCTCCAGCAAGCGCCCAAAGGGCTGGCTGTCCACCCGCATTCGGCGTTCCTCGATGACTACGTTGCGCTCCTTGTAAAATTCGCGCATGACCGGGTGCAGGAATCGTTCAGACTCCAGATAGGCCCACAACTCCAAGCGGTTTTCCGGAAATGAATAGTGATAGGCGGTTTCGTCGTCTTCCGTGAACGCGTTCATTCCCTCGCCGCCATTGCTCTCGACAATTTGTCCGAATTGATTGGGAATGACGTATTGGTTCGCTTCTTTGATCGCGTCCTGCCATGCCTTTTCCAGGGCTTTTACTTTGACATCGTCGTGGTGAACGGTATTGTCACGTTCGCGGATGTAATCCGCATAGACCTTCTCGACCTTCTCCAAAGCAACTCTTTCGGCAGCATAATTTTTGGTGCCGATCTTGTCGGTTCCCTTGAACGCCATGTGCTCGAACATGTGGGCCAACCCGGTTTCGCCGAGGGGATCCTGAACCGAACCCGCATCCACGAGGGTGAAGAAGGAAAAAACGGGAGCCTCAGGGCGTTCGCAGATAATAACGGTGAGACCATTGGCCAATGTCTTGACCGTGACTCGCTTCTCGAAGGAGGCTAGGTCTTGAGCGGAAACGGCTGCGGTGAGGACAATAATTGTCAAGAAAGAACACAGGATCAGAGACTTTAGCGCACGAGTCGTCATTGAACCTCCATCGCGTTGGCAGCAAAGAGAGTGGAAATCTGAAATTACGTGTCTGAGTGGTAGATTGTCAAACAATCGGCCTGCTTCGCGGCTTGGGAACGCCCGTGTCCTTAAGTCTGCATCCAAAGACGATAATAGAGGGAAAGGTGAGCATGACTAACTCACAAACGATAGAGATCGAGGGCAAAACTTTAACGCTTACTAACCTGGATAAGGTCCTTTATCCGGCGACTGGTTTTACCAAAGGACAAGTGATCGATTATTACGCGCGCATTGCGCCGGTGCTGGTTCCACATCTGTTGGGGCACCCTTTGACGCTTAAGCGCTATCCCGGCGGCGTGAACCAGGAATTTTTCTTTGAGAAGAATGCGACCAAGCACCGGCCCGATTGGGTAAAAACTGCGCCGGTTTGGAGTGAAGGGAATCAGCGGAACGTCAATTACATTCTGGCGAATGATCTCGCTACGTTGATCTGGGTGTCGAATCTGGCTGCCCTCGAGCTCCATCCGTCGCTGTCGCTGGCTAAGAATATTTCGTGTCCGCGGACCATGGTCTTTGATCTTGATCCCGGACCTCCCGCGAATATTGTTCAATGCTGTCAAGTTGCATTTTGGTTGCGAGAAATCTTCGAACACTTCGGCTTGCAAAGTTTTCCAAAAACGTCAGGATCGAAAGGGCTGCAAATCTATGTGCCTCTGAACACGCCAACCAGCTACGACGTCACTAAGCCGTTTGCTCATGCACTAGCTCGCTTGCTGGAGAGCGATCACAAAGAGCTTGTGGTTTCGGATATGAAGAAACAGGTGCGAGTAGGGAAAGTTTTCGTTGACTGGAGCCAGAATGATGAACACAAGACCACGATCAGCGTCTATTCGTTGCGGGCTAGGGAACATCCGACGGTTTCTACTCCAGTGAAGTGGGAAGAGGTTGAGCAAGCATATAAGAAGAAGGATGCGAGCCTGCTCGTTTTTGAAGCGGAGCAGGTGATCAAGCGGGTCGAGAAGATGGGCGATCTTTTTGAGCCAATAGTCTCGCTCAAACAGAAACTACCAAAGTTGGCTGGTATCGAAGAAGCGCAACCAGAAGCGATTACCGCGGGACTCGATATCGCGGCGCAGGCAGAAGAACCTGCTCCCAGCCGACGGAAAGTGGCAGCCTCGAAGAAAAAGGCTCGGAAGGTATAATTTTCGTTCTCGAAATCTGCGGCGGATGATTCATGGCACAACTTTATGTGGGAACCTCCGGATGGGCTTATCCCAGTTGGAAGCCTGATTTCTATCCCGCCAAATTGCCGCAGAAGAATTTCCTGAAGCATTACTCCGGCCAACTGAACACTGTCGAAGTGAATTTCACTTTTCGTCAATTGCTGAAGGAAACTACCGCACAGAAATGGATTGACGAAAGCCCGGCGGGCTTCCGGTTCGGCATTAAAGCTCACCAGGTAATTACTCATATCAAGCGGTTAAAAAAGACCGAAGACTTCATCCCGCGCTTCCTTGGCACGATTGAACCTCTAGCCACTGCGGGAAAGCTCGGCCCACTGCTGTTTCAGTTGCCCCCGAACATGAAGGCAGATCTCGAGGTCTTAAAAGAATTTCTGGCCGCCTTGCCGCGAGCCCTTCCGTCGGCATTCGAATTTCGCCATGATTCTTGGTTTACGGATGAAACTTTTGATCTTCTAAAAGCTCACAATCGCGCGCTTTGCGTCGCCGAAACCGAAGAACGAGTTACGCCTGACGTCGTCACCGCGGATTTCTCTTATTATCGCTATCGAAAGCCAACGTATACGTCGGATGAGCGCGGCGCCATGGTGAGCCGAATCCGCGAGCATATTCAAAACGAGCGAGATGTCTTCGCATATTTCAAGCATGAAGAAACTCCGCAGGGCGCGTTGTACGCGGTTGAAGTATTCAATGAAGTCAGGTCAGCGTAGGGACCGCCGCCACGGCTGTGCTTACGTATGCGGCACCGCAGTCAGCACTTCCGGGCAATGTCCGATAACGCGCATAATCTAGCTCGTGCCACTGAAATCTGATTCCACTATAGTTTCCGGCTTTCTTGACTACCTGAAAGTCGAGAAGGGCCTTCGTCCTCTCACGATTTCGGCCTACACCTCGGATGTCGGCCAGCTAGCCGGGTTCTTGGGATCCAAGAAACGCACATTAGTGAAAGCCAAACGCGAAGACATCCGCAACTTCATTCAGCAACTATTCGCGAACGGCGTCGACGGGCGATCCGTCGGACGGAAGCTCTCGACGCTCAGGCATTTTTATCGATATCTACTTCTCGACAAAGTTATCGATGCTGATCCGACTCTGAATATTGATTCGCCGAAGCAATGGAAGGTCCTTCCTAAGGCTCTCGCGCGCGATGAGATGGAAACGATGCTGAAGCCCCCCGAGGCGCCAAATACGAAGGAAGGCGAAGCTATCGCAATGCGCGACCGCGCGATGCTGGAAGTTTTTTACGCCGGAGCGCTGCGTGTGTCTGAAATTATCGGCGTGAAACTTGAAGACCTGAAGCTCGATGCAGGTTATATTCTGGTGCGCGGCAAAGGCGATAAAGAACGTATCGTCCCTCTGGGAAGATCTGCTCAGGATGCCTTGACAGCCTACATCGCCGGGTCCCGCATCGTGCTTGCACGAAGCAGTAATTCTCCGCTCCTCTTCCTTGGCCGTCGCGCACGCAAATTGACCCGGCAGCGAGTCTGGCAAATTGTCCGCCAAGCTTCAACAAACATAGGACGCAACGCGAGCCCGCATATGCTGCGTCACAGTTGCGCCACGCACATGGTGGAAAATGGCGCGGATTTGAGAACGGTACAAACTATCCTCGGACACTCCGATATTTCGACGACGCAGGTCTACACACACCTGGCTCTGGACCGGCTCAAAGCTGTTTATCAAAATCATCATCCACGAGCGAAGGCCAGATGACATCTACGGCTGCGAGGCACGGCCGCACCGAAGTCGAAAAGGCAGTGGACCGTTTCCTGCGAACTCTCGCTCAACGAAATGCTTCAAAGCACACGATCAAGGGCTACGCCACGGATCTTTACAAGTTCTCCGGCTTTATCGGTAACAAATCCTGGCGCACCATCGATCACCTGACCATCCGCGGATTTTTGTCTACCCTTTATGATCACGATCTCGAAAAAACGTCCGTGGCGCGCGCGTTGGCAGCGGTCCGCTCACTCTTCCGTTGGCTGGCGCAAGAAGGCATCGTAGAACAAAATCCAGCCGCGTTAGTCTCCACGCCAAAGTTGCCTAAAAAACTTCCGCGAGTTCCGACAGTCGAAGAAATGAACAGCGTGCTCGACGGGGAGATGCCAGAAGTCGCGGCATTTCCCGAGCGTGATTGTCTGATGTTCGAACTGCTTTACGGCTGTGGAATTCGGAATTCCGAAATGGTTGGCATCGAGATACACGACATTCGGTTGAGCGATGAAGTTATTTTGATCCGCGGGAAAGGGAAAAAAGAAAGATACGTCCCATTCGGGGACGCTGTTAAAACCGCACTCGCGGCTTACTTGCCCGTTCGAGAGAAAGTCCTCTCGCATACGAAACGAAATAGTGGAGCCCTGCTGGTAAATACACGAGGCGGACGCCTAACCACCCGCAGCGTGGGGCGAATCATCAAGAAGATCGCAGTCGCCAAGGGATTGTCGCCTGACGTACATCCGCATACGTTACGGCACGCCTTCGGAACACATATGCTGGAAGAAGGCGCCGACCTGCGGGCGATACAGGAAATGTTGGGCCATGAAAGGCTTTCAACCACTCAGCGTTATACCCAGCTCTCGATGAAGCATGTCTTGCAGGTTTATGATCGGACGCATCCCCGGGCAAAGTGAGAAGTACAAAGCTTTAACCACAAAGGACACGAAGGTACGCAAAGGAAATCTGTAAGATTGAAGCCTTCGTGAGACTTCGTGTTCTTTGTGGTTACCAATCCCCCAACCGCAACGTAACTATTGATCCTGCATCTAATATGCTAGGCTTCTTGTAGCGAAATTGCCCTGAACATCCGCCTCACCTAAAGGAATTGTTCGATTGATTAACAAGGTTGTAGCCAAAGTTTTCGGCACCAAGAATGAACGCGAAATCAAGCGCCTGATGCCTCGGGTGCAGGCGATTAACGCGCTTGAGCATGAAATTCAGAAGCTCAGCGACGAAGAGCTGCGCGCCAAAACCGAGGAGTTTCGAAAACAAGTTCAAGAGCGCGTCGCCCAAATTCCCGACGAGCCCGACGCCGATCACGATCGCCGCAAAGAACTCGACGCTGAGCGCCTAAAAGCCGTAAATGAGGTGCTTGACCACATTCTGGAAGAAGCTTTCGCCATAGTTCGAGAGGCCGGCCGCCGCGTCCTCAACATGCGCCATTTCGATGTCCAGTTGATTGGCGGCATGGTGTTGCATCAAGGCAAGATCGCCGAAATGAAAACGGGCGAAGGCAAGACGCTGGTTGCCACTCTTCCAGTCTATTTGAACGCGCTCAGCGGCCGCGGCGTCCACGTAATCACTGTCAACGACTATCTCGCCAAACGCGACTCCGAATGGATGGGCAAGCTCTACCGGTTTCTCGGACTGAGCGTCGGCGTAATCGTGCATGACCTGGACGATCAGCAGCGCCGCGATGCCTATGCCTCCGACGTCACTTACGGTACCAACAACGAATTCGGCTTCGATTATCTCCGCGACAACATGAAGTTCGATCTGCACGATTGCGTGCAGCGCGGACACAACTTCGCGATCGTCGATGAAGTCGATTCCATTCTGATCGATGAAGCCCGCACTCCGCTGATCATTTCAGGTGCCAGCGAAGAATCCACCGACAAGTATGCCCGCGTGAATCGGATAATTCCTAAGCTTGAAAAGGGGGAAGAACTCGAGGTTGCTCCCGGCGAACCAGCCCAACTGACAGGCGACTTTGTTGTTGACGAAAAACATCGCAGCATAACTGTCACCGATGAGGGATGGGAAAAAGTCGAGGGGCTTCTGGGCATCGGAAACATCGCTGATCCTGAAAACTGGGATTTGAAGCACCACGTTGAGACCGCGATCAAGGCGCACTCGCTCTATCATCGCGACGTTGAATACGTCGTCAAAGACGGCGAAGTAATTATCGTCGACGAATTCACCGGACGCCTGATGCCGGGACGGCGCTGGTCCGAAGGCCTTCATCAATCAGTCGAAGCGAAAGAAAACGTCAAGATCGAACGCGAGAATCAGACGCTCGCCACCATTACTTTCCAGAATTATTTCCGCATGCATAAAAAGCTGGCAGGCATGACGGGAACCGCCGAGACCGAGGCTCCGGAGTTCGACAAAATCTACCGGCTGGAAGTGATGGTCATTCCTCCCAACAAGGTCATGAGGCGGCTGGAAAATCCCGACGTTGTATACCGCACGGAAAAAGAAAAGTACTACGCGGCCTCGGATGAAATTCAAAACTTGCATCAGACCGGACGGCCCGTGTTGGTGGGAACTACGTCAATCGAAAAATCCGAGCGGCTTTCTGAATTACTCAAGAAGAAAGGAATCAAACACGTCGTCCTCAATGCCAAGTATCACGAGCGCGAAGCCGAAATCGTCGCGCAGGCCGGCCGCAAAGACATGGTCACGATCGCCACCAACATGGCGGGACGCGGCACCGATATTCTGCTTGGCGGCAATCCCGAGTTCATGGCTAAACAAGAGTGCGTGAAGAAAGGAATCGCGCAACCTCTTAGAGCCGCTCAGGGCAAGATTCAGATTGATGTGGATGAAACAAAAAGTACCGTCTGGTACTACGCCGGCAACGAATACGTAGTTCCCACCGAACAGTGGAACGAAATCTTCGAGCGCCACAAGCTGCAGACCGATAAAGAACACGACGAGGTTGTAGCCGCCGGCGGCCTGCACATCTTCGGAACCGAGCGGCATGAGTCGCGGCGAATCGACAATCAGCTTCGCGGTCGAGCCGGACGCCAGGGCGATCCCGGATCATCGCGCTTTTACCTTTCTCTCGAAGACGATTTGATGCGCATCTTCGCCAAGGAATGGGTTTCAAAGCTGCTACAACGGCTCGGCATGGAAGAAGGAATTCCGATCGAATCGAAGCTTATTTCCCGGCGCATAGAGGCCGCACAAAAAGCTGTCGAAGCGCAAAATTTTGAAGCCCGCAAACACCTGCTCGAATATGACGACGTAATGAACAAGCAGCGGGAAGCGGTTTACGGCTTGCGACGCCAACTGCTTGAGGGTCTCGATCAGAAAGATCTAATTCTGGAAGATTATGTTTCGGGCATCCTCGGCAACCTGATCGACCAATTCTGTGCGATAAAAGTGCATCCCTCGGACTGGGATATCAAAGGCCTGAAGGATGCAATTTTCACCCGCTTCGGCGTCGATATTCTTGCAGAAGGAATCACACCGGAAAATCTTAATCGTCAGGAACTCGGCGATGCGATCTTCGACAAATTAAAAGCCCGGTACGACTCGAAAGAACAGCTGATTGGTCCCGGTGCCATGCGTTACCACGAACGCATGATTATGTTGAGTGTTCTCGATTCGCAATGGAAAGACCACTTGCGGGACATGGACCATTTGAAAGAAGGCATCGGCCTTCGCGGCTACGGCCAGCACGATCCATTAATCGAGTACAAACGCGAATCGTTTGAGATGTTCGAAGCGATGATGCAGCGCTTCCAGGAAGACACTGTCCGGTATCTCTACCTGATGCAGATTCTGGAGCGGCCTGCAGATGGTGGAGTCGGTCCGTCCGAGAGTGGAAGACCCGAAGTTGCTACTCCAGCCGCGCGTCTTGGAGGTGGCAACGGACATCGTCCCCCGCGTTCGGTCGCAACTTCCGTAGATGAAATCGAAGAAAACTTTCAGCGCAGAAAGCGTCGCGAACTCGAAGGTGCACGCATGGCTGGGTCTGGCGAGCAACAAACCGTACAGCAAGTCGTGCGCGGTTCGGCCAAAATCGGACGCAATGACCTTTGTCCATGCGGCTCTGGCAAGAAATACAAAAAGTGCTGCGGAGCAAAAAGCTAAATACTCCCCGCTCAGCCTTCCCTGCTGGGTATGCATAAAGTGTTCGCTCACGAACAGTTGTAATCTCTCCACAGGCTTGTGCGGTATACTGCGCTCAAGTTCTAATTCTCTCGGGAAGAAGGCAATTATGAGCGTCAAAGTGGCTGAAGAGGTATCCTCGCAGGTTCCCGCCGACGATTTTCAGGTACTCGAAGACAAAGTCTATCGCACAATTGAAATGTATAAGACCGCTCGTGAAGGGCGCGCCATTGCCGAGCGCGATCTGAAGCGTATCCGTGAACAGCTTGAGGAGCGCGAGGAGGAAATTGAAGGCTTGCGCCGCGAGATGGTGCAGTTGCGGCGGGAGCGCGAGGAAATCCGCAGCCGGGTGGAGAAGATGCTGCATCAGGTCGAAGCCGTCGCCGAGGAGCAGGCCGCGAGTTGAGCCGGTTCCGCCGAAGACAGTAGCGACGGAAAGGAGTTAAGGCGAATGGCGACTGCTACGAAACATCCTCCGGTCGATCGGGTAGCCCAGGATTCCAGCAACGGAAGTGTGCGCGCGGAAATCTTCGATCAGGGATACAATCTTCGCGGGTCGGATCCAGAATACATTCTGAAACTCGCAGCGTATGTGGATTCGAAGATGCGCGCCGTGGCGCAACACACTCAAACTGTGGATACGGCTCGCGTGGCCGTATTGGCGGCGCTCAATATTGCCGATGAATATCATTTGTTAAAGGGAAATTTCGATCCCGCGCCTGACGTAAGGCAGCGGGCTAAGCATCTCTCGCGTGCCCTGGACGAAGTGCTGGAAGTGAAAGAACGAGCGGGTTAGCATCCACGTCCCGCGATTGTGCTGGGCTCAACTTCTTTGTCATTGCGAGCCGATTTATCGGGGAGGAATCCGCTCTTGAGATAAAACAGCAGATTCCTCGCGGGCGCTTCGGAATGACAATGTTTAATTTCCTGTTTTCGCAATAGAAGGTCTCAAATTCCACCTTACTAAAGATTGCGGCAGGCAAGCCGATTGCCATCTTTCTTCGAGTTTCCTATTGCGAATCTCTGAAATTTTCCCTAGCATCCAACATGAAAGCTGGCCTACGCAGTTGGTGATGGTGGTAACCGATTTTTGAACCAATACTGAATGAACGGGGGCCTGACTCGTAAATTACGATCCTGTGTGCGGAGCTCCGCCAGTACGGAGATGCCTAATGGGTCGCGGCGGGTTCCCAACGTCTACCGACGGGTTCATTCTCGGCCCTCCACACGGCTTCGTGGGCTCGCTTTTACTGGTCGAGTCAACTTTTGTTTAGTGGACTTCCTTCCTGCTACACTCGGCAACAGTAAATCCCAAGAGTTCTGCATCTAACTGAAATAGTGTTTCCGCGACTCTTTCATATCGGCAATTTCAACGTACCCACATATGGATTCCTGGTTTCCTTGGGAGTCCTGGTTGGGTTGCTCGTTAGCGTCCGAAATTCCGAGAAGCAAGGAACTGATCCGGATCTCGCCTGGAACTTCGGAATATTGGTTGTGCTTGCGGGAATCATCGGCGCCAAAATTCTCTACATCATTAATGATTGGGGTACGTACGCGGCCAATCCTAGAGAGATTTTTAGCCTGAGCACGTTGCAAGCTGGCGGAGTTTTTTCTGGCGGATTGATTGCCGCATTTGCCGCAGCAGCGTGGTATATCCGAAAGCACCACATGCCTGCGCTAGCGACGTGTGACGCCTTCGCTCCGGGCTTAGCGATCGGTCACGCCATTGGCAGAGTGGGCTGTTTCGCCGCGGGATGTTGCTACGGCAAGCCGACGAATCACTGGTGGGGAGTGACTTTTACCAATCCAATCGCGAATCAGAATTCTGACACGCCGCTGAATGTTCCTTTACAACCGACGCAGCTTTTTGAATCAGCTGTCGAGCTCGTGATCTTCTTCATCTTGATGTGGATGTTCAGGCGCAAAAAGTTCGATGGCCAAGTGTTCGGTGCGTACTTATTTCTGTACGGAATTGCGCGATACTTCCTCGAATTCATCCGGGACGATCCAGGACGCGGTTCCGTGTTTGGCGGCATCATGACTGGGACGCAATTGATTTCTATTTGCCTGGTGCTCGCCGGCGGCCTCATCTGGTGGCTGCGCCCTGCACGAAGAATTGTTACAGCGAAGCTCGCGGGATAATCAACAAGTTTGTTTCTTACACTTGACGAAATAGGGGAGGCGCCGCCTAAGAACTCGCTTTGCGGCGACTTTCGCATGCTTATGGATTGAAAAATGACGACTCACTCTTACCCGCAGATTCTTTTTGGCTCGTTGTTTCTAGTTCTCTGCTGTTCCCGTGTCTTCGGACAGCATCATGAGCACGACGCGAGTGGCATGGCTCCGGAAAGGCTCGGCAAAGTTTCGTTCCCAACATCTTGTTCAGATGGAGTGCAACCGGAAATCCAGGCGGCCATTGCCTCATTGCATTCCTTCGAATACGACACAGCGATGCGGCACTTTGAGGGTGTACTACAACGCGATTCCGGTTGCGGGATAGCCTATTGGGGAAAAGCCATGTCGTTGTATCACCAGCTCTGGAATAGCCCGTCGGAGAAGGATTTGACCGAAGGCTGGGCTTTTGTGCAAAGAGCCGAAGCCAGCGGAGAGACGAGTCCTCGCGAACAGGAATACATTCGGGCCATGGCGGTCTTCTATAAGCCTGGAAAGGAAAGCGTAGAAGACCGCGCGACCGCCTATTCAGCGGCCATGGGAAACCTTCACGCAGACTATCCAGCGGATGAGGAGGCGACGGTTTTTTACGCGCTGTCGTTGCTGTCTTCCCAGCCTCCGAATGACACTTCCTTACAGAACGCGAAGAAGGCTGTGGATCTTCTCAACGGTGTGCTTGCGGTTGATCCTGACCATCCCGGAGTTGCGCACTATCTAATCCACGCGTGCGATAACCCTGCCATGGCGCAAGATGGACTTGCGGCGGCGCGACGCTATGCGGGAATCGCACCTTCATCGCCTCACGCCTTGCACATGCCGTCGCATATTTTCGCCAGGCTTGGCCTATGGCAGGACGACATCTCTTCTAATCTCGCGGCTGTCAGCGCGGCGGAGCAAGGTCCTTCAGGCACCGAAGCCAGATTGCATCCCCTGGATTTTCTCGAATACGCCTACCTGCAAACTGGCCAGGACGACAAGGCGCGAGCCATCGAATCTGAAGCGCTGGCAACCAAGAATGCGGGTTTCACGCGGGGACTGGAGTCATATTATTACTACACACGGGCGCACTTTCCCGCGTTGCTTGTACTAGAAACAAAAGATTGGAAAACAGCGGAATCGTTGCATCCGCCCACTGGAGCCGAGCCGAATGTCGAGGTGATTACCTATTGGGCACAAGCCGTCGGCGCGGGCCACGCAGGAGATGTTGCCGCCGCCTCCCTCGCGGTCGAACATTTGGATCAGGCAATCGAGGCCAACAAGAAACTCCACCCCAATTCGCAGGAGCCGCCCGTCCATACGGATAAGAACGAGGCCCATGCTTGGCTCGCGTTTGCGGAAAAGGATTACCCGTCGGCATTTCAACTGCTCGAACCGGTAATAAAGTTTCAAGATGAGGTGGGCAAGGGTGAGGTCGAATTGCCGGCACGGGAGATGTATGCGGACATGTTGATCGCATCAAACCATCCTGCGGAAGCCCTTGAGCAATATCGACTGTCCTTAAAGTCCGATCCCAACCGCTTCAACGGACTATACGGCGCAGCTCGTGCCGCCGAACTCAGGCATCAAGACAATATAGCCGCGAGCTATTACCAGCAGCTCCTCGACAACTGTGCCGGCACAGGCTCAGAGCGGGCCGAGCTAAAGCACGCTAAGGAGTTCGTAACTCAAGTAGTGAAATCACGCTGAGCTACTGTTGAGAATCTGTACCGCACCTCGCGTCACGAAGCCTTAATGTTAGAATTCTCTTCGTAGGCCCCATCACCGGTGACCGGTGAGATTTCAGTCGGGACGTGGCTCAGCCTGGTAGAGCACTCGCTTGGGGTGCGAGGGGTCGGCAGTTCAAATCTGCCCGTCCCGACCAATATCTTCAACTTTACCAGCCCAGAGATTTGGAGTGAGGATTCGAGCACCCTGCGCGACCCGCCTGTGACAGTCGACTTGCCGGGTTCCCTCTCGCAGAATAAACTTCGGGAACATTGGTCACCCCACACCATTCCGCAGCCGCCATGGTCGGTCAAACGCTCGGCCGGTACCGGATCGTCGAATGCCTCGGCGAAGGTGGTATGGGCGTGGTGTTTCGCGCTGAGGATCCTAGACTCGAGCGCGATGTGGCGCTCAAGGTCCTGAAGCAGGACGCGCTGGACGACGAGGATTCCAAGCGCAGGTTCCGGCTCGAAGCGCGCGCCCTTTCGCGACTGCTCCATCCCAACATCGCGACGCTGTTTGATTTCGACTCCGACCGGGGCGTCGATTTCCTTGTGCTCGAGTTCGTGGCCGGCGAATCGTTGGCCCGAACGCTTGCTAACGGGCCGCTTCCCGAGACCCGTGCCCGCGCCATCGCACTTGATGTCACCGAGGGCCTCCAGTCGGCGCACGAGAAAGGCATCGTCCATCGCGATCTCAAGCCTGGGAATGTCGTTATAACGCCACGTGGGCGCGCCAAGGTTCTCGACTTCGGCCTCGCCCGCGTCATGCCAGGAGCCGCGAGCCTCACGCAGTCGGCCACCGTAAGCGGCCCCTCCGCGTTGGTTGGCACTGTGCCTTATATGTCCCCCGAGCAGGTACGAGATGGCCGCGTGGACGCAAGCTCCGATCTCTACGCGCTGGGCGCGCTCCTGTTCGAGATGACAACGGGGAAGCGTCCGTTCGGCGGCGACGATCTGCTCTCGCTGCTATATCAGATTGTCCATGAACCCGCGCCGCTCCTGCGAGGCGTGCGTCCCGGCCTCTCAGCCGAGCTCGAGGCGGTGGTCGCGCGCTGCCTCGAAAAAGCCCCGCTGCGCCGCTTTTCTGACGCCGCAGCCCTACTTCGCGCGTTGCGTGGTGAATCCTCAGACGATGGCCGGGGATTGCCAACCCGAACCGCCTTTTCCGCAGACACTCCTGAGTCTGCCCCGGATAGGGGCATCCGATCGCTGGTGGTGTTGCCGTTCGAAAATCGGTCGGGCGACCCTGCCCAGGAATTCTTCGCCGACGGAATGACCGACGCGCTAATCACTGACCTCTCGCAGATCGCGGCGCTACGGGTCATCTCGCGCACTTCGGCCATGCGGTTCAAAGGGACACATCCGCCTTTGTCCGAGATCGCCCGTGAGCTGCGTGTGGATGGAGTAGTCGAGGGCTCGGCGTTGCGGGTTGGCGACAGAGTGCGCATCACGGTACAGCTAGTGGACGTTGCGAGCGACCGGAACTTGTGGGCAAAGAGCTACGAGCGCGGCCTGACGGACATCCTGACGCTCCAGAGCGAGGTCGCGCACGCAATCGCTGACGAGATTCGGATCCAAGTGACTCCCGACGAACGGGCGCGACTGCGATCCAAGGGAGCGGTTAATCCCGCAGCGCACATCGCCTATCTACAGGGATCGTTCTTGTGGAACCGGTACACCAGCGAATCGGTGAATGCGGCGATTCGTCGTTTTGAGGAAGCGATCGCCATCGATCCTAACTACGCGGCGGCCTACGCCGGGCTCGCCGACAGCTACGTCATGTTGGCGAACCACCACATCCTGCCGCCGCGCGAGGGCTACTCCCTAGGGCGCAAAGCCGCTGAGCGGGGACTTTCCCTCGATGAGTCGCTAGCAGAACTCCACACGTCCATGGGATGGATTCATCGCCTTTTCGACTGGGATTGGCCGGCCGCCGAGCGCGAGTGCTTGCGGGCCGTGCAGCTCAATCCCGGCTATGCGTTCGGACGTAGCCGCTATGCACTGCTGCTGTCGGGAATGGGGCGCCACGAGGAGGCTATTGCCGAAGCCCAGCGCGCGAACGAACTCGATCCTCTTAATTTGCTCACTTACACCGTGGTGGGCGATACCTTGTTTTACGCGCGCCGCTTCGATCGCTCCGTGGTGCCTTATCGCAAGTGCCTAGAACTGGATCCGACCTTTGGGGCTGCTCACACTGACCTCGCGCGCTCGCTGGAGCACGTGGGGCGGGCCGACGAAGCGATCGAAGAGTTCGTGCGCGGGACCGCAGGCCCGGATGGCTTGCCGCGGCCCTCATCCGGCCTTGCGATCCTCTACGCACGTGCCGGACGGAAGGACGATGCCCGTGCCACTCTTGAAGCAGTGCAGGCGCTGGCGCAGAAGCAGTTCGTCTCGCCGTACGGCATCGCTTCTTATTACGCCGTCATCGGGGACAATGAGCGCGCATTCGACTGGCTGGAGAAGGCCTACTCCGAACGCGACGGAACGCTGGTGTGGCTCAAGGTGCATCCGCGGCTCGACGGGCTCCGGGGTGAGCCTCGTTTTCGCGATCTGCTTGCTCGCATGCGGCTTGATTCCTGACCAGGAGCCGCGCCCCGAGTTACTTCCGGCCTCATCCCTCGGCGAGGGACCACGAGAACAATTTCCGGATTGGCCACGCACTGCCAAAGTTTTAAGATTGGGGAACGCCGCGACCACCGATCGAGCCCCAACTCCCCGACGCATGCGCAAGGTTTTTGAAATTTTTGGAACTACAGGATTATCGATTTCCTGCTACAACAGTCACCCTACTCCCGGATCGCAGCCACTAACGTATGCTCGGAACACGTGTCCACGAGCGCGTAAACTATGCGAAGTCGGAGCCTCCAGGAGCTTAGGGATGAACTCAATCGCCTCATGCTGGAGCACATGGAGGGTGTGAAAGAGGAGACGTTCGTCGGACTCAGTCAAGAAAGTTTGCGCCGGCAAGAAGAGTTGCTCAAGCGCATCCGCGAAGTGTCCGCGGATTTTCTCGCGGTTTTGAAACGAAGTCTGCAATAGCTCTTGAAAAGCGGTTCCCAGTGTTGATAAGGAGGGTGCATGTCGGAAAAACCAAATGTGACGCTGCCCGGAAAAGTAGAGAAAATCATAGAGTCTACGCATCCGGACGGCCCCGAAACAGCCGAGATATCCATCGAAGGGGCTGATGCTTTGTATAAAGAAATCCGGATTGAAAACTCGTTAACGGACGAGGATGGCAATGAGGTCCGACTGAAGAAGGGTGCCGATGTTGATGTAACCGTGGAAGCTGACAAGGATGCCACAACTCCAAAAAGTAACGGGAAGAAGTGATTCATCGCAGGCCGCCCATCACCAGGCAGAACATACCTGCCCGTCCACCAAACTAACGAACTGATGAACGCACACCTTCGATGAAATGCTTCCATCGCATGGTTCGAACCGCCGTTCTTTTCATGGCTTCAGCGGCGGTGGCGCAACAGCTGACCCAAGACGGCCACGGTGCTTATCACACAGGGCACTACCGCAATTTATTCGCAGAAGTTGGTCACGCGCCGTCCGAGAGCCGCGCCAGGATCGAACAGATTTTTCAGCAACTCTTTCACGGCGATCCCGCGACGCAGACCGTTTTCTACGAAGCAGGACGCAACGTGCACGGTCCGCTTGCTTACGTCACTGACATCGCCAATCATGATGTGCGCACGGAGGGTATGAGCTACGGCATGATGATTGCGGTCCAAATGGACAAGAAAGCGGAGTTCGATGCGCTCTGGAATTGGGCCAACACTTACATGCTGGTAACTGATCCCGACGCTCCAAGCGTTGGCTATTTCAAGTGGTCGATGAATACCGATGGCACGCCGCGCTCGCAGACACCGGCTCCTGACGGCGAAGAATATTTCGTTATGAGCCTCTATTTCGCTGCGAACCGCTGGGGCTCGGGTGAAGGTCTCTATGACTATAAGGTTCAGGCAGATCTGCTGCTGCGGCTTATGCGGCATCATCCTGTCATGAGCGGCCCCACGGCTAACGGGACGCGCACTGTGGGTCCCATGGTGAACGAACAGTACCACATGATCCTGTTTGTCCCCAACAGTGGAGGGAATACATTCACCGACCCCTCATACCATCTGCCGGCATTTTATGAACTGTGGGCGCGGTGGGGTCCGATTGAAGATCGCGCGTTTTGGCAAGAGGCTGCTGAAACCAGCCGCAAGTTTTTCCCGAAGACGGTCGGCGCAAAGACCGGACTGTCGCCCGATTATGCCAACTTTGACGGTAGTCCGAGGCCCAGCTTCAACAAATTTTCGACCGATTTTTCTTTCGACTCGTGGCGCACCGCCAGCAACTGGTCGGTTGATTATTCATGGTGGCGCAAGGATAGAGAAGAGAGGAAGCTGTCCAACCGAATCCAGAACTTCCTTTTTGGACAGGGGATTTCCACTTTCGCCGATCAGTACACACTGGATGGACAGCCCATCTCGAACCGCCATTCCACAGGCATGGTCGCGACCAGCGCTGTCGCGTCGCTAGCAGCAAACGACTCTCACGCCAAGGACTTCGTAAGAAGTCTTTGGGACACGCCGACGCCCTCAGGCGACCAGCGATACTACGACGGTCTGCTCTATCTAATGAGCATGCTTCATTGCAGCGGCAACTTCCGTATCTGGAAGCCCTCTGTCCCGAAATAAACAGGCTTCGAGACTCTCCGGAGGCGAGAAGAATCGCCTCCGGTGACAAAGCCTGGGAGTTAGCGCTGCACGGCCTTGCGCTATCCGCGAAGGCGGGCCGCTTGCAACCCGAGCGAAGACGCTAGCAACAGGAGGCCGAGCAATCCGACCAAGGGCAGCTGGCTTCCAGTTTTCGGCAGTTCCGCAGAGGCGACCGGCGCTTCCGCCGGGGCAGCTACGGGCATGGCTACGACAATCAAAATCGGCACATTCGCGGGCGGTGGCGTCGGTGGCGGTGGCATCGAGCCAGTTACCCTCCTCTGCTCCTCAACCTCCGTGACCGGAACCTCAACCACCTTGGTAGCTGAGATCTTCATGCCCTTCTTTAAACCCCAGGCATCCTTCATTTGTCCATCGACATTGAACTTCTGCCCTTTCGGAATCTTGAACGACTGATTGGTACCATCTTCCAAAGTCAAGATGACCGAGTTCGGTGGAGTTACGTGCCACACTTTTCCCGTCACACTCTGCACTGTGGTAATCGTCTTGGGGGTTGTGGTTGTGGTGATGGTACGCTGCAGTTTCATTCCGGGTTGCAGATCGTGAATCCCGAGTTCCTTGCCATCCACCGTGATCCTGGCGCTCTCCGACACATTGGGAAAATCCCGAATAGTGCCATCGCTCATCTGGACCACCAGATCGTTGCCCGATACGGTCACGACCGTGCCGTTGTCGACTTTGGTGGCGACGGTGCCTTTTTCGCTGGTTGTGGTTGTTTGTGTTTGCACCTGCGCGCTCATGCTTAGGGCAAAGACCGCGCAAACGGCCACTACCACCAGCGCTTGCCACGCGCGTGTCGAACCTGATTTTGAATTCATTGCGTCTTCTCCTTTTTAGTCTTCGAAACCATCGATTTGGAATTCTGTAAAACTGCTCGAATCGAATCTTGCTGCTCTCTACTGACTTCGCTTTAAGCCATTCGCTAACGACCGGATGCCCCGATTGATGCATGAACTATGTAACGCTGTGGCGCACTGCCTATGAAGTAAAAGGGATAACAAGTCACGAGCGTGAGGGAAGTGACCGAGGTGGGGCGCAAAACGCCGACATCATCCGGATTGACGATTTCCACTTTGTCGACTACATAAGTGTCGGTTCGGTTTGGCAAAACCAAGTCGATATTGTCCCCTACCCCCACATCCTTCAGCCCACGAAAAAATCCGTCCCGGTGTCCGGCGACGCCCAAGTTGCCTCTCTCCCCAACTCGTGCGGTGCCGGCGATTCGCCCTGCCCCACGGTTGAGCGTCAGATCGTCCGTTCCCTCCAGCACTGGTACCTCGAGGTGGATTTTCGCCACTCGCAGCAGTGCCAAGGGTGGATCGAAGCGTTGAGCTAGACTCTGCTTGTAAGAGTCGATACGCTTCTCCGACCAGAGACTGAAGTCAACTGGCAAAGCATCTTGTGCGCCACTTCGCCCTCGTGTAACCGACGAACTTCTTCGCGCTGCCTCGAAACTCAGGATCCGGGCACGTGCCAAAAGTGCCCCATCGGTTCGAATCGCGATATAAACTGCCAGCAACGCGAACCCCAGTGCCATCAGAACGCGCTCAATCCCTGGTACCGTCACAGGTCGGTGACCCGCGGCGTCGGTACTCGATCTCGCTCTAAACATAGAAATTGGAGGGACGGCTCTGAATCGCAGCTACAGCGCCACCTTGGAAACAATAGCTGCTAATTGTAATAGGGGGAACTGTGAAAACTACCAGTATTTTAGGCCGAAGCATCCTGCTTTTAGGAAGTCGAGAAAGCCCTTCTGGTAGGGTACTTCTCTAGGGTTTGCCCTGTTTTTTCGACCGCTTCGCAGGCCGCTGTTTGGGAGCGACTTCTTCGAAGATCGCGAACTGAATTTTCTTTTCTACCGGATCAATGCGGTCGACAAGCACACGGACTTTTTGGCCCATGCTGTAAATCTTATGATTTCGTAAACCAATGATTTCACGGGTACTTTCGTGATACGTGTAACGGTCGTCGGTCAGGGAGTCGAGTGGGACTAATCCCTCGATGAACAGATCTGTCAGCTCCACGAAGAAGCCGAACTTGGTAATGCTTATGATGAGGCCGTCGAAATCTTCCCCGACGCGGTTCTCCATGAATTTTACTTTCTTCCACTCCATGAGCTCGCGTTCGGCGTCATCGGCCCGTCGCTCGGAGTGGCTGGATTCGTCGGCAATTTCGTGAAGTTCTTCGAGCGGGATCGGACCGGAAACCGGTTCGAGCGCCTCGCGGTGCGCCGTATGATCTCTGCGTTTGGACCATGGAGAAGGCTTCGGGCTTTCGAGGGCAGATACGTGGTTGGAATTTGGCGAAGGGAATATTCCTACGGGAACATCGCCATCCAGCGCTTCCGGTGAATCGTGCAACACCTGCTTAAGTATTCGGTGAACGATGAGATCGGGGTAGCGGCGAATCGGTGAAGTGAAGTGGGTATAGCTAGTCGCAGCAAGCGCGAAGTGCCCACGATTTTCTTCCGAATAGCGTGCATGTTTCAACGAACGCAGCATTAAGAAGGACAGAATTCTCTCTTCCGGAGTGCCCGCTATTTTCTCGGTCAGCTTTTGATACATGCGGGGCGTGATGTGAACATCCTTAGGAATCTCGATTTCCTTGGCGCGCTTACCGGTTCCGTGACTCGCCCGGCGGTCGGATTTAAACTGCATCCGCTGAATTGGCAGCGGGCCGACGCCGAGTGAATATCCAAATGTCGCCGCTATGACTTCGAAATCATAGACGCGCTTTGCATCCGGCTTTTCGTGGATACGATACAGCGATGCTACGCGCTTGTTCTCCAGATATCCCGCGACGCATTCGTTGGCGGAGAGCATGAACTCTTCAATCAGCCGATGAGCGATGTTGCGTTCAGAGCGAGTGATGCTTTTCATCAATCCGAACTCGTTGAACTCAATAATCGGCTCGGGAAGATCAAAATCAATCGATCCGCGGCGTTCTCGTTTTCGATTCAAAATCAGCGCCAGGTCACGCATCATTTCGAATGCGCTCACCAGCGTGGAATAACGTTTCCGCGCGGTCTCGTTTCCATCGAGCACCGCGCCAACGTCGGTATAAGTCATGCGTTCAACCGAACGAATAATTCCTTCGCACAATTCGTAACCGAGAATTTCACCTCGAGGATCAATTCGCATCACACACGAAAGAACCAGCCGGTCTTCCTGTGGGCGCAAGCTGCAAATGTCGGTTGACAATTCAAGAGGCAACATCGGGACCGCCCGGTCGGGGAAGTACACGCTGGTACCGCGTAAGCGTGCCTCCTGGTCAAGAGGCGAATCTGGAATCACGTAATGCGCGACATCCGCGATGTGGACTTGCAATTCGAACTCGCCGCTGTCTAGTTGACGCACCATTACGGCGTCGTCGAAGTCTCGGGCAGTTTCTCCGTCGATCGTAACGATGGGAAGGTCTCTGAAGTCACGCCGCTTGCTGACGTCCTGCGCTGTGATGAGTGGGCTTATCTCCCGTGCTTCGGCAAGAACCTCCGGCGGAAATCGATGCGGGATATGAAATTTCCGAATGATGATCTCGACATCGACGCCGAAATCGTCTTCGTATCCAAGAATTTCAACAACCCGCCCCCGTGGTCCCTGGGATGCGGTTGGCCAGTCGGTGATTTCGACATCGACGACTGCGTTCTCCAAGTCGTCCCAGTTGCGGCGCGCAGCCTCTTCGCCAAAGACACGGTCAACACTCTTCTCCCTATCCTTCGCTGGCTTCGTTTGATCATCCGCGGATTGGCCCGGGACGGTTTCCGGAATTTCCATCCCCGCGGGAATGCTGATCTCCTGGGAGACCTTCTGATCGATAGGTGTCACGTAGTTGTGACGAGATCCGTAGTGGAAAATTCCGACGACCGTGCTTTGCGCCCGAAAGACCGAACGCACGATTCTTCCTTCGGCTCGGCCATCCGGCCGGATCGTGCCCACCTCAACGAGTACGCGATCCCCATGCATTGAGGAGCCAACGAACGGCGGAGGAATAAAAATGTCGCCAGAAAGAAGATCCTTCAGGGCCGGACTAAGGGAGCTTGCATCAGGGATGACAAAGCCGAAGCCATCGCGATGCATGCTCAACTTTCCGACAATTAGATTCCGGGTCGGAGCGGCTTGAGGAATGGCGTAGCGATCGGAATCAACCTTTATAAGCTCGCCCCGCAACACCAGTTCTTTAAGAAGATCAGAAAGCTCGAAGCGACTATCGCCATGCAGTCCGAGCTCTCGAACCAGTTGTTTGAATCCAGCGGTGTGTTTAGGCTGCCGTTGAATCTTGCCGAGGATGGCAGCAGCGGTGAGGTTAGGTCTCATATGCGCTTCTGATGCCGGCTTCCGCGACGGCAACCAAAAACCATACCATGCAGTGGCCTCGGGGGGCCGATCAGGCGATCCTTTACGGTCCAGAGCGTATGCGCGGAACCTTAGCGAGCAACGAATTTCCACAAGACTCCGTGCTCCAAGCGGAGTAGAATTAGGGCAGTTTCCAAACTGCACGTATTCCGATTTCAGTAGTCAGGAAAGGATTTTCGCGAAATGTGGAAGCCTACAAATCAGCCGTCTACACCCACTCGGCCAAATGAGCCGGAGCGTCCTGCCATGCAAACTCCAAGCACGTCTTCTCCAATAAGCGAAAGCTCGCCTTCCGCCGCGGCCCGGCCGGTAACGACTGCTACGACTGCTGACCAGGCAACGATCGGCAAGTCTTTGGTGATCAAGGGCGAAGTCACGGGTTCAGAGTCACTTTACATTGATGGACGAGTCGAGGGTTCGATCAACCTGGCTGGGAATCGCGTGACCGTCGGCCGAAATGGCGTGGTCTCCGCTAACATCAATGCACGGGAAATCGTTGTACTGGGCAAGGTTCGCGGAAACCTGACGGCCAGCGACCGCGTGGATATTCGCAGCGACGGCTCACTTACCGGCGATGTGGTCGCCGCCCGTATTTCCATCGAGGATGGCGCATTCTTCAAGGGCGGAATCGATATTCGCAAGGCTGGTCAACAGAAGCCCAACGGTGAGGAAGTCAAGTCCACAGCCTCGACCTCGGCGGACGCCGTAGCGGCTCGCGCTTAGAACTCATCTTGCTTGGAGCTTCTCATTTCCGGAAGCTCCAAACTCGAAAATCATTTTTCTACCGCTTTAACCTATCGAGCTAGTCCTCGTTTGCCTGAACTCCCGGGAATCTTCTTCACCGGGTTTTATTCTTCCTCTCTAAGGTAAAGTTCCACCTTCTGCTACAGGAGTTCTGAAAGCAATCGAAACACCTCTCAGCATCCAAGCAGCCTGGATAGGTGAGGTGATTTTTATGGCAGTTGTGCCCCTGCTTCCGGCGCGGAGATCAAAACGGCCTGGCCCTGGAACTCTGAAGCCCATACCGGTGCTCTCGGGTATGCGCACTGACATCGCGGGCAAAGCGCTTAAGAATGGCATGTTGCTGGATGTTCCGGAAGACGAATACACGCTGCTGCGTCCCCACCTTGAGCCCGTGGAGTTGCCACAGCAGACGATCTTGTTTGAGCCTACGGAGAAAATCGATTTTGCCTATTTTCCGAATGAAGGCATGACCTCTCTGGTAATCGTTGTAAAAGATGGCCGTAGCGTCGAGGTCGGAATGGTGGGCCGCGAAGGCATGGTAGGCACGCCCTTGGTTGCTGGTATGCGAAGCGGACCTTGGCGCGCGATCATGCAGATTGCGGGCAGCGGGCTTCGGATCAGATCTGAGGTATTACGGGATGCCTTGCTTGACGCTCCTCATCTTCGGCTGACTCTGAACCGCTATGCGCTGTGCCAAGGGCTGGAAGTAGCCCAAATCGCGGCCTGCAATCGTCTCCACGAAATCGAGCAACGACTGGCCCGATGGCTCCTTATGTGCCAGGACCGGGTTGACTCGGCATTCTTGCCGTTGACCCAGGAATTTCTCGCCGAGATGCTCGGAACAGGCAGGCCGACCGTCAGTCTGGCTTCGGGAATGTTGCAGCGCGCGGGGCTGATCGAGAATGTTCGGGGGACTGTCAGAATCCTGAATCGCAAACAGCTCGAGAGTGCTGCTTGTGAGTGTTATGGAATGATACAAAACTTGACGATACCTGCCGTCGTCGAGCAGCTCTGAGCTTCTCGCCAATACCACCGTTCGCTGCCGAACAGACAACCCTCCTCATCACAAATAGCCTACGCACAATGAATTGTGGCCGTCCCTGAACATCAGTTTGCAAGGAAAACTGTTGGAACGTCAGAAAATTCACAGCCCATCGTCTAAACGCAGTCTGGCCCCGGCTCGTTCGGGAACCCGCGCAGATCCTGCGGGAGGGACGATAAAGAACGTCGTCTTGCTCGGCATTCCCACGCGCGAGTTCAACTTGATCCAGCCTCATCTGGAACCCGTCCAATTGCCGCAGCAACTCATTCTTGACGAGCCTGGGGAGAATATTGAATTCGCCTATTTCTTGAATGAAGGGTTGGCATCGCTAGTCGTGCTCACCAGCGATGGGCGGAGCGTCGAAGTGGCAATTGTAGGCAAGGAAGGCTTGGTAGGCACGCCTTTAGCTGTCGGGCTGGATCGGGGACCGTATCGCGCGGTCATGCAAATTGCCGGAAGCGGACTGCGAGTCAAATCAAAACCGCTCGAGCGGGCGCTTCAGGACTGCCCGGAACTGCGCCTTATGCTGAATCGCTTTGTGTTGATTCAGGGTTTGCAGATTGCCCAGATCGCGGCATGCAATCGCCTGCACGAAATAGAACAGCGTCTGGCGAGATGGCTATTGATGTGTCAGGACCGGGTTGACTCCGATTTACTTCCCGTCACTCACGAGTTTCTAGCGCAAATGCTAGGCACGGGACGCCCCAGTGTGAGCCTGGCGGCTGGAATCTTGCAGCGTGCCGGCATGATTGAGAATCTGCGCGGGACGGTGAAAATCCTGAACCGTACCGAACTAGAGGAGTCCGCCTGCGAGTGTTATCGGGCAATCCAGCATTTTAATGGCGGACTTGGCATCCGCTAGCGCGTTGTTGTTGTTTTCGTTTGTCTCGGAGGAAACACTCGTGGATGGCGAAAGCAAGGATTGGAATCAGTTGTATCAAGATGCGTTGCTCGAGGTGGATGGTTCCAAACTAGCCCAGAGAATTGATCTGGCTTCCAATGCCGTGCAAGCCAGGTTGCGTGAACTTGGGGGTATCCCAGATGATTCGCGCCAGCGAGACGTTTTGATGGACGCCCTTCGAACGTTACAAGCACTTCGTCGCGAAATTCCTTGAGGGACGCTATGAGCGGCTGCGCAATTCCTTCAGTAATTTCGATTTGGTGATCCAAAAGCCCGCTGCGACTGCTCCCATCCAAGTCACAGCGATCAATCCCGTGGCTTGGAGATCGGCGGTTCTACTGCCATTGATGGGCACCGTACGGGCGATTTGGAAGCTCAAAATGCACGCCACTGCGGCGGTGATTGCAACCTTGCCCAATTCCTTCCATGGTAGCTGCCCAGTTGGAATCAATTTGCGGCGATTGAGTAGTATCGCCATGGCAATGCAATTCGCCGCGATCCCCAAGTCGGACGCTATCACGAGACCAACACCCGCGTAGACATGGTAAAGCGCTGCATACATCGGATATGACGCCACAGTGATCAGCGTGCTCGCGATCATGGGCGTGAGCGTGTTGCCGGCGGCGTAGAAGGCGCGTGCGTACAATCCTTGCGCGGACCAGAAAATCAACGACAACGAAAACCAGAAAAAGTAGGTTGCTGTTTCTTTGCTATCGGAAAAATGGAAACTTCCGTGACGGTAGGCCAGATCGATAAGTGGCAAAGCCGCCGCCATCATAAAGCTCGTCCCGAGCAGCGAAACTGCGGTAATGCGGTAGATCGAGGCGTTTACGCTTTTGCCCAGATCATCCATTCGCTTCTCGTTGAATAGGCGGGCAAAGAACGGCAACGAAGCCTGGCTGACAGCCTGCCCAAGAATGGCGATCGGCACATTAAAAAGCTTCTTGGCAAAGCTAAGGCGCGCAATTTCCCCCACGCCAGCGGACGCAAAGCGGCGAATGAACCAATCGTCGACAGTGACCAGTGACAGGCCGAGCATCAACGGCACCGAAAGCCGCACCCACTCGCGAAATGCTGGATTGCGCACGTCAAAAGAAATCCGATACCGCGCGCCAGCTCGTGCGGCGCCGAATCCATAAAGCACGAACTGTCCGAAAAACGCTCCGGCTAGCGCACCATAGGCGAGTGATGACGCGCCGATCCGCCTTGACAGGAGCACCCCGCCCGCGATGATGAAACAGTTGTACAAAATGGGCCCCAGCGACGGGAGTAGAAAAAGCCGCCGAGAATACAGCACCGCCGAGAGCACGCCCCCGATGTAGAAAAATATCTGCATCGGCAAAATAATCCGGGTGATCTGAACGCAAAGCCGCAACTGCTCAGGATTGAAGTCGCGGAACCACCAATGAGTGATTTGCGGCGTAAAGATTTCCATGAGAACTACACCAGCGCCGAGGATGGCTGTCATCACGGTGATGACAACAGAAAAGGCCTTGTGCGCGCCCTCCTGTTTATCCGCAGTCAAGAAACGCGTGTAAATGGAAATAAACGTGATGGAGGTCGCGCCGCCCGCGACCAAATACATCAAAAAATCTGGAATGGTAAATCCCGCGTAGAATGCGTCGGTCTGAACTCCCGCCCCGAAAGTCCATGCAACGTACAGCTCGCGCACGTAGCCGATTACGCGCGAAAGCGTCACCGTGGTCATCAAAAGCAACGTAGCGGAAAAAGCGGTGTGCTGGTGCGATGGCCGAAGCAGTCGCCTCACACGCCCGGCGATGTTCAGGGTTTCATTAGGGGGTTCTGCGGAATTCGCCATCCAGTGGCGATTCTACACGCGCGTCGCGACGCAACTGCTGCGACAAATGGTTCGTCCGTGCGCTGTCTCAGCCCAGAGATCTCAGTCCATATGAGCGTGCATTTGCCGCTCAACTGACCAAACGTCCTCCGGCTTTTTCTCGAGTGGATAGACGTGCACCATCCATCCGAAGATCTGTGGGACAAACCTTCCGCCGGCCGCATCACAAGCATCTTTTGAAGCGATCGAACCACCCAGGCCAAACTTCGCATTCGGACCCATCGCTTCGCTCTTCTTGTCAGCTGGTGGCGTGCATAAATTTACGTGAGCGTGCCACTGCGCGATGCTCAGAGGAATCCTCGAATTGAGTTCGTCTTCAGCGGTCCGCTTCGGCGCGGTATACATCAATCCAATAAATTTGTAACCATCGCCATTCTTCTCATAAAGCACCGAAGTTGGATGTTCTGGATTGAAATGCATCGATGCCTCAAAGGCATTTGCGTAATTCGTGAAATGATATTGTTTTTGCGGAATATTCGGCATGAAGATCTGAAATCCATCCGCCAGCGCAACTTTGTAATCCAAGTACCTCTCGGAGACTTTGCGAGCCACTTCGACGACGTGATCCGCCTTTTCCTGATCCCCCGGTTGCGGATTCCGCAATGCAGTCATCTTCATGTGAGGGCCCATGTCCATGTGGTGGCCTTCCATCGCATGCATCGCAGAAGCGCTTCCGTCATTGTTCATGCCGGCCATATCATGCATTCCGGCATTGCCATGTGACGAATCGTGAGAAGACATATCCATGTTGGGCATGTCCCCGGACGCGCTTTGCGATTTTTGATCCTGTGCACTGACTAGACCAAGCGCTAAAAGGGCGAAAATTACAGACGAGACGAAAGTTTTCATGAGTGGAAGCTCCCTACTTGTATAACCCTGCTGGACACGAATAGTTTTTGCAATCCTGGAAGGTTACCGAGGATTACGTGGGTAATAATGAATCGGAGACGTGGCGAGCTACGCCGAGTGCTTGGCTTGCTGCCTGCTGGCCGGAGCGCACGCAGTCCGGAATTCCGATGCCGTTGTACGCGTTTCCCGCGAAGAACAATCCCGGCAACTGCGTTCGCAGGATTTCGATTCTTTGCAGTCGTTCAAGATGTCCGACATTGTATTGCGCCATGGCCGCCTTCCATTTGTAGATACGGGTAAACCCCGGTTCGGCCTTGATGCCAAGAACCTCGCGAAGTTCTTTGCCGACGGTCTGCAAGATTTCATCGTCAGACAACCCGAGAACTGATTCGTCCCACGTCCCACCTAAAAAACAACGGAGTAAGGCGCGGTCTTCCGGCGCGCGATGGGGGAATTTATTGTGAACGAAGGTGACGGCCAACACGCGCTTGCCTTCGCCTCGCGGAACCAGATATCCGAAGCCTGGCGGCAAAAGCGCGCGGACGTTCCGATCAAAGCCGAAAGCGACCGTGACAGATGAACTGTACTGAATGCCGCGCAACTCGGAAGCCAGGTTCGTAGCGGAATCATCCAGCAGCTTCGCGGCTACATAAGACGGAACCGCAACGATCACCGAATCAAACTGATCGGTCTTGTCTTTCCACGAAACGCGCCATTTAGCGTCAACTGGGCACAAGGATTGAATCGGTGTATTGGAACGAACGCAAGAGGCAGGAATCCGCCGCGAGAGAGCGTCTGTGAGTTGCTGCATTCCATCTTTGAGAGAGGTGAACATTGAGCGCGAGCTTTTCCCGATTGCTTGCGAGGGATTCTTAATCGTTGCTTTACTAAGGCTGCCATGCCGCTCCTGCATTTCCGCAAAACGGGGCAGCACGGCTTTGACGCTCAGTTGGCTTGCATCTCCTCCATAAACCCCGGAAAGGAGAGGATCAGCAAGGCGATCGACCATGTCTTTGCCGTAATGACGTTTCACAAAAGAAGCCACGCTTTCGTCATCCTTGACTTCAAGCGGAGGGTGAAACCACTCGCGTGACATCTTGAGTTTCGTGTGCAAGGAAAAAAGCGGCGACAGGGCAGCAGGGAATATTTTCGTAGGAATCATGAAGGCGACCCCATCGGGCATCGCGATCAATTTTCCATTCACCAAAATGTAGGTCTTGCGCTGTGAATCATTCGAGCCAACCAGTTGATCGGCGACCCCAAGGTCGCGGCATAGTTCAGAGGCCTCGGGCTTTTCGGTGAGAAACGAGTCAGGGCCGGCTTCGACAAGACAGTCATCCACACGCTCGGTAAAAATCACGCCGCCAAACCTGGGACTCGCTTCAAATAAAATGTATTCCAGCGGTATTCCAGCCAGTCGACGCTGCTCGAGAAAAAATGCCGCAGATAACCCCGAGATTCCGCCGCCAATTATCGCAATGCGTTTCATTTACATGGGATTGACTTAGCTTATTGCGCGCACAGGAACGGAAGCGGATTTTTTCGCTGCGCTGACGCGCAATCTCGATATCTCAGCCAGCGCAGCCGTTAACAGAGGCGAGTCATTCAACGATTCCGTTCGCCACAGCCGCAAGCCCTCAGCATCGGCAAACTTCTTGAATGCGATGTCGATATCAAATAGCACTTCGACGTGGTCGCACAAAAAACCAATAGGCTGGACCATTATCCCACCATATCCTTGCGTTTTGAGCGTACGGATTGTTTCTTCGACGGTCGGTCCGAGCCATGGTCCGCCGGACATTCCCTGGCTTTGGAAGGCAAATTTCCAATCGTCGCGCGCGAGTGATGCTTCGGCAGCAACCAGCGCGGCTGTTTCCTCCGCTTGTTTCTGATAGGGATCGCCATTTGCAATGGTGCGCTGGGGCACGCTGTGAGCTGTAAAAACAACTGCGATCTTCTGTTCGAATTCCTGCGAGGCGCTCGCCATGCCAACTTTGAGTTTTTCGGCGAAGGCTTCAATGAGCAGAGGATGGTCGTGCCAGGAGTCGACAAAATCGACGCTGAACGGAAGTTTGTCAGTAGCACCGAGTGCCGAACGGTAGAGACCCACGCTGGTGCGGGAGTTCTGAGGCGCGAGGCAAATTACCACGGCATGTTCGATTCCGTCGCCAGCCATCGTGCGCACGACATCTGCGATAAATGGCTTCCAATTTCGCATTCCCACGTACACGGGAAGCCCGAGTTCTGTCGAAAGAAGTTTTCCTTGGCGCAAAGTCACCTCAGTCAGAGGCGAGCGTCCAATGAGACCGTAACGGTGTTTTATTTCTTCAACGACTTCGGATGGAACGGGACGTCCTCGCGTCACCTGAAGCAGGAATTCAGGAATGTCTTCCACCGAATCGGGAGTTCCGTGAGCCAACAATAGTACCGCTGTTTTTTTCGAGGAAGATGCGTGAATTAGGTTCATCATGATGCTGACGAAAACGCCTGCACAGGCTGCTCTTGAATGAATCTCGTGAGTGCTTTGACGCTTTCCACCGGAGTTTCCGGGAGAATGCCGTGGCCAAGATTAAAGATGTGTCCTGGACGTCCACCAGCGAACCTCAAAATGTCACACGCTCGGGATTTCAGCAGCTTCCAATCCGCAAATAACAAAACAGGATCCAAATTGCCTTGCACCGCGCCCTTGAAATCAATACTACGCCAGCCTTCATCGAGTGGAACTCGCCAGTCTAGGCCAATTACATCGGCGCCGGTTTGCTTCATCCATGGCAGAAGCGAGGTAGTGTCGGTACCGAAATAAATGACCGGGACGCCAGTGCTTTGCAATGTCTGAACTAGTTCAGTGGTGCGCGGCAGCACGTAGTCGCGATAATCCTCAACGCTGAGGCAGCCGACCCAGCTATCAAAAATTTGTATTACGTCCGCGCCACAACGAACCTGTTCTGCTGCGTATTCGGAAACTACAGTTACAAGTTTCCGCATAAGCTCATCCCAAGCAGGACAGGAATACATCATCTTCTTGGTCTTGAGATAACTGCGAGAACCTCCGCCTTCGATCATGTAACTTGCCAAAGTAAATGGCGCTCCGCAAAAACCGATCACCGGCAGCGAGCCTTCGAAGTGCTTGGTTACCAGGCCGACAGCCTCGCCAACGTATCCCAACTCAGCAGCACGATCGGTGCGAAGGTGCGCAATATCCTCTTTGTTGCGAACCGGCTTCTCTATTATCGGTCCCTCGCCGGATGAGAAATGGAACGGCAGGCCCATCACCTCTAGCGGAAGCAGGAGGTCGGCGAAGATGATCGCCGCATCAACACCCAACGCTTTGGCGGCACTGATGGTGACGTCCGCTGCGAGCCTCGGATTCTTACATATCTCGATCAGCGAATACTGCTTCCGGATGGCTCGATATTCGGGCATATAACGCCCTGCCTGCCGCATAAACCAAACTGGAGTGCGGTCGACTTTTTGAGATTTGCAAGCTTTGACAAAACGGGAATGGGGAGAAGCCATGAACCTTCAATGTAGCATTTCGGCACTGCATTCCTCTCTACCGGGACGTAGAGCCGGAGTGCACAATACTTCTCTCAGAAGGAGAATAACCGGTCCGCATGCCCTTCATATTGCGCCTAAGCCTAGCATTTTCAGCCAATTATGATTGGCACTGAGCTTGCTCTTTTATCACCGAGTTGTAGAAGTGCGCTTTTGGACGTTCGCCTCCCCAAAACTGTTTAGAACGAAGAATTATTGGAAAGGGGTAAAAATGTCTCGTCTTCAAGTTTCGCTCGTCGCCTTATTCATAACGGTAACCTGCCTGGGCGTGGGAGCCTACGCTACACCGATCTCGGGCGCGGGAGTCGTCGCGCCCCACTCGTTCAGCAGCTCCAACGGAAGAGTCTTCAATTCTTCTTTGTCCGGCGGATCAAGTGAAAGCCATCTGGCCGTTCCTACGAATAATTCCGGCATAAATATCACTCCGCGCCAATTCAGTTTGGCGGTTCCGGTTCCTCATGGGTCTGAGACCCCCGAACCCTCGACTCTCATATTGTTCGGCAGCGGTCTGATGATGGTCGGAGGAGCAGTTCGAAGGAAGTTTCGGTCCTAGGTTGTCCGCACTACACAACCACCAAGGACACGAAGGTACACAAAGGAAAACCCTGAAACCAAGGCCTTCGTGCTCTTCGTGTCCTTAGTGGTTTATGCTTCTTCCCATCCCATGGTGAAACCAGCCCACTACCTTGCCCTCTGATTTCGTTGACAATTACCTCCGGGCTACGCTATCTTTAAGTCTTTGGAAGTCGTGTGGTTGCCCGCCTGGTAGACTGCGCCTTTCGGCGTTTCCAGGGTGCTCAGCGGTCTTCTTTAATATTTCTGGCTTGATATTTCTGTTTTTTTATTTTCTGGGAGATTCTGCATGTCAACCTATTTCCCCAAAGCGGGGGAAATTGTTCGCAAATGGTACGTGGTCGATGCCTCTGGACAGACGCTTGGACGTTTGGCGTCGCAAGTCGCCCGCATTCTGATGGGCAAAGAAAATCCGCAATACACTCCGTTCCTCGATACCGGTGATCACGTTGTAGTCATCAATGCTGACAAAATTAAGACCACCGGCATGAAGGCGGAGCAAAAGAGTTATAAGCATTACACTGGATATCCCGGCGGATTGCGGTCTGAAGATTTCCGCGAGAGATTCGCCCGCAAGCCCGAACTGATTATCGAATTGGCGGTCGAGCGGATGCTGCCAAAGAACAAACTCGGCAAGCAGATGATCACCAAGCTGAACGTTTATCGCGGAGACAAACATCCGCATCAGGCACAAAAGCCTCAAGATTTAGCGCTCGAAGTTCGGGCGTAGCGTAAGTTTCAAGTTTTAGTTTCGAGTTTCAAGAAACAGTAGGTTCACTATTCTTTGAAAGGTTGAGCACCGGTTAGCTGATTGCTGACGGCGGAGTGCTGAAAGCTTAATGGCTGAATTAATTCAGTATTACGGAACGGGACGCCGCAAGTCGGCGATTGCGCGTGTCTATCTGCGTCCCGGCAGCGGTGAGTTCAAGATCAACGGGCGTGCCTTCGAAGAATACTTTGTCACGCCTTCGCAGCAGTCGGCCGCAAAACAGCCGTTAGTCTCAACCGAGATGGCAACTACATTTAACGTCGTGGCGCGCGTCACCGGCGGTGGTGTGAATGGTCAGGCGGACGCTGTGAAGCTTGGCATTGCGCGCGCGTTGATGGTTTTCAACATCGAGTTGCGCAAAAAGCTGAAGGCTGAGGGATTGGTTAGTCGTGATTCGCGGTCTAAGGAACGCAAGAAATACGGACAAAAGGGCGCACGAAAGCGCTTCCAGTACAGCAAGCGGTAAAGAATGTTTTGGCTGAAGGCTGATAGCTGACGGCTGAAGCTGTTATTAAAATTCTTCCCGTGCTCGCACGACGGGGACGGGAATGGCAATCGGGAGCAACCAAGTTCCTGATGCAGACTAAATGAGGAGGTTAATTGGCTAACATTACGATGAAGGAGTTGCTCGAAGCGGGTGTTCACTTCGGGCACCAGACCAAGCGCTGGAATCCAAGGATGAAGGAATACATCTTCGGAGAGCGCAATGGTATCTACATTATCGATCTTCAAAAAACATTGAAGATGTTCAAAGAGGCGTCCAAGTTTGTGCAGGAACTAGCAATGCAAGGCAAGATTGTGTTGTTCGTCGGCACCAAGCGCCAGGCTCAGGACGCCATCGCCGAAGAGGCAACCCGTTGCGGCGGATTTTACGTAAACCAGCGCTGGCTGGGTGGGCTGCTGACAAATTGGGTCACCGTCCAGAAATCGGTGAAGCGCCTGAAGGAACTCGACGAAATGGCCACCGATGGCCGCTACGAGTTGCTTCCCAAGAAGGAAGTCATCAAGCTGGAGCGTGAACGCAAGCATCTACAAGCGAACCTCGCCGGCATCAAGAACATGAACCGGCTTCCTGATGCGGTCTTTGTCATCGATTCGAACAAGGAACAGATCGCCGTCAGGGAGGCCCGTAAGCTTGGGATTCCAGTTGTCGCCGTAGTTGATACCAACTGCGATCCTACCGAAGTGGATTATGTAATTCCGGGAAATGACGATGCATTGCGCGCGATCCGCTTATTCGCGTCCAAGATTTCCGATTCAATCGCCGAAGGTGCCCAGTTCATGAACGACAAAAATGACGCTGACCTGGCTGCCGCGGCTGGTGTGGCGGCCCAACAAGCCGCGTTGGCAGCGACGGAAGCACCGGCAGAGGGAGCACCCCTCAGTGAGGATGGCGACGCTGGAGCAGAGGACATCAGCATGGAGGACGTCCTCGGAGTGGGGACCCGCAAGCAACCGGTCGCAGCAAAAGAGCCGGAAGTCGAAACTCCAGAGGTGGAGCATCAAACGTTTTGAGGTCAAGCTTTTGAGGTCAAGCTCTGCTCGGCGGCACGCTTGAGAACTTAGCTACGCGAATTTGCCCTCCAACAAATTAGACCCGCGCGGGTCGACCGCCGCGGGTTAAATTTTGTAAGCTAGAAAAGGACTCATCCTAAGTATGGAAACTACCAATAACAATACGAATATTTCGGCAGCCCAAGTGAAGGAGCTCCGCGACAAGAGCGGAGCTCCGATGATGGACTGCAAGAAGGCCCTTACCGATGCCAAGGGAGACCTCGAAGCCGCAATCGTTCTGCTACGCAAGCGTGGAGCGTCCGTTGCTGAAAGAAAAGCTGGACGCGCGACCAGCGAAGGTTCGGTCTCAAGCTACATCCACGCGGGCGGAAAGATTGGCGTGTTGGTGGAAGTCAATTGCGAGAGCGATTTCGTGGCTCGCACCGATGATTTCAAAGAGCTCGTCCATGACATAGCAATGCACATCGCCGCCACCGATCCAAAATTCGTCCGCAAAGAGGACGTAACGGCGGAGATTTTTGAGCGTGAGAAAGATATTAATAGAAGTCAGGCTGCGGCAACTGGCAAGCCCGCTCAAGTCGTGGAGAAAATCGTCGAAGGCAAGATGGGGAAATTCTACGAAGAGGTCTGCCTCTATGAACAGCCCTTCATCAAAGATCAGACGGTAACGATCTCACAATTAATCGCAACCAAAATCGGCAAGCTTGGCGAGAACATTGCGGTGCGTCGATTCGCCCGTTTCAAGGTGGGCGACGCAGGCGAGACCATCGCAATTACCAAGCCGGATCAAAAAGCAGCAGAATAGTTGGAAGGGCGCCGATGGCGCCCTTTTTTAGTCTGAAATCCGAGAACTGAGAACCGCATGCAAACCCCCGTTTTTAGCCGCGTTCTGCTCAAGATTTCCGGTGAAGCACTCGCCGCAAACCAAGGCTTCGGAGTCGATCCGCTTCGTATCCACGAGATCGCCGCGGAACTGGCCGACGTCCACACGCTCGGCGTGCAGATCGCAATAGTCGTCGGAGGAGGAAATTTCTTCCGCGGTGTCGCGGAACAGGCGCGCGAAATGGATCGCGTCTCCGCCGATCACATGGGAATGTTGGCAACAGTAATCAACTCCCTCGCTCTACAGGATGCGCTAGAGAAGCAGGGCATTCACACTCGCGTGCAAACAGCCATCGAGATGAATCAGGTAGCCGAACCATTCATCCGGCGGCGTGCGCTGCGGCATTTGGAAAAAGGCCGTATCGTCATTTTCGCTGGAGGGACTGGCAACCCATACTTTTCGACCGATACAGCCGCGTCGCTGAGGGCGATGGAAATCAAGGCCGACGTCATCATGAAAGCGACAAAAGTGGACGGGATCTACGATGCCGATCCGGTTCTTGTAAAAGACGCAAAGAAATTCGCCCAGATTACCTATATGGACGTGCTGAGACAGGGCCTCAAAGTGATGGACTCCACTGCGATTTCTCTTTGCAAAGACAACAATCTGCCAATCATCATCTTCAATTTGAATCAGCGCGGTAACATCCGCAAAGTCTTGACCGGCGAGAAGATCGGATCGTTGGTCAGCGCGTAATATGTGACTCTCTGGGTTTATAATTCAGCGTTCTAATTCTTCTGTCGGAGCTCACAAATGGCTCAAGCCACTATGGCCGCAATTCCCGGCCTGAAAGAAACTTACGTCCAACTCAAGACCCGTATGGACAAAGCGGTCGATGACTTCCGCAAAGCCATGGCAGCTACGCGCACCGGCCGCGCGTCGGTACACATGCTTGATTCGGTGACTGTGGATTTCTACGGCTCGCAAATGCCTCTCAACCAAATCGCACAGGTGCACGCTTCCGAGGCACAGCTTCTTACGGTGCAGCCCTTCGATCCTACTTCTTTGGGGGCTATCGAGAAAGCGATTCGCACCGCGGAACTTGGCCTGAATCCTATGAATGACGGCAAAATCATTCGCGTTCCGGTGCCACCCCTTACTGAAGAGCGCCGCAAAGACATGGTCAAACACTTGAAAAAAGTGCTCGAAGAACATCGCACAGCCGTGCGCAATATCCGCCGTGATGGCAATGACGCGATCAAGAAGGCCATGAAGGACAAGAAGATTACTGAAGACGACGAGAAGCGCGCCATGGAAGAAATCCAGAAGCTCACCGACGACGAAATCAGGAAGATGGAAGAGATGAACAGAGGGAAAGAAAAAGAAGTGATGGAAGTCTAGAAAACGCCGATTGTTGCCTCCTTCTGGATCAGAACATGACGTCTATGACACTGAAGCACAAGGTAGTCCGATACTCACTCGCTTTTTTGGTAATAGCCTTCGCTTGCGCCGCCTTAGAAGGCAACATGGAAACAAAAATCGTAGAGCAAAGAGAGTTCTCCGTCATTGGAATCGAGGCTCGCACCAACAACTCCAAGGAAATGACGGGCACTGGAATTATCCCCAAGCAATGGGATAGGTTTTTCAAGGAGAATATCCCGGCAAAAATTCCCGGCAAAGTCGACTCCAACATTGTGGTGGTCTACTCAAACTACCAAAGCAACCACACTGGGGATTACGATTACTTGATCGGCGCAAAAGTGAGCGATACCTCGGCTATCCCGGCCGGGATGGTTGTTAAGCGAGTTCCAGCAGGGAAGTATGCAGTATTCACAACTGCTGCGGGCCCAGCTGGAAAGGTGGTTAGTGAAAAATGGCAAGAAATCTTGGACTTAGAAAGCAAGTCCGGACTCGGCGGCACGCGAGCCTACAAAGCGGATTTTGAAGTCTACGATCAACGTAGCCGTGATCCGCAGAATTCGCAGATAGATGTGTACATCGGACTAAAGTAGAAGAGTTGCAAAAAGTGGACAGATAACGTAAATCCTTCTCCTCCCGCAGTTCTATTGCGCACCCCTGCCCAGCAGCACGATCTTGACCGTTTGAAACATGATTAGAAGGTCGAGTCCCAGGGACATGTTTTTGATGTAGTACAGGTCGTATTGCAACTTTTCCCTGGCGTCCTCCAACGTATTGCCGTATTTGTGTCGGACCTGCGCCCAGCCAGTAATTCCGGGAGGCACTGCGTGCCGCACCGCATAGAAAGGGATCTCCTGTGTCAGCCAATCCACAAACTCAGGCCGTTCGGGACGGGGGCCCACGAAAGCCATCTCGCCTTTCATGACGTTCCACAGTTGCGGAATCTCATCCAGCCGCGAAGCACGCAGAAATTTACCAATGCGCGTGATGCGAGGATCATCGTCGGCGGCCCATGTGGCTCCCGTGTCCGCCTCGGCATTCGCCCTCATGGAACGAAACTTCTCGCAGTAAAATATGACTCCACCGCGACCGACGCGCTTTTGACGATAGAGAACGGGACCTGGCGAATCGAGCTTGATTAGCAGGATTACGAAAGGGATCAAAGGCAAAACGACCAGTAGGAGCAGGGCCGATGCCAAGAAGGAAAGCATCCCCCGGAGGATCAGGAACCCAGCGCTGAAACGAAAACCATCCCTGAAAAGCAACCAGCTGGGGTAGAGTTGCTCGACGTCAATCTTCCCCGACATTTTTTCGAGCCACGAAGTAGCTTCCTCAATTTTTAATCCACGGAGTCGCAACTGAAGCAGCCTGTTAACGGGGATATTACCGCGCCGGTCTGGCATCGCGACAATAACCCTGTGAATAGTATGTTCCTGTATCAGAGTTGTCAGGTGAGATGCGACGGAATCCCGCGTGACGGCTCCATCCAGATTGCCACTCCATCCGGCGACCTCAAAGCCTAGCTCCGGTCGCGCCCGTAGTCCATTTACCAGGCGTTGAGCACGTTCCCCGGTACCCAGCACATACACCCTTTCGCGAAATAGGGGTTGCAAAATCAACCATGCATAGGCGGTGCGCCAGCCGAACATCGCTAAGGTCAGAATGATCAGGCCCAGGAGGAGTGCCTGGTTTCCAAGCAGGAAGGTCGGGAATGCGCGTCCGATGAGCGCCAGCACTAACGCGAGAAGTCCTGGAACCAGAGGGAGACGGAAATAGAGCTGTTCCCTGGCGTTAAGATGCACTGGGTCGTACAGATCCAACCAATGTGAGAACAACACCACACACACGGTAAGGAAGAATATCTTCTGGTACCCATATTCGAAGTTGAGTACCAGGTAACTGTCCTCGCGAAAACGCAAGACAGTTCCCAACACGAAGGAGATCCAGACCAGCAACGCTTCGCCAGCCACGAGGACCAGCGTGCGCATCGGATAATACACATTGAAAAGGCGGACCACGATCTATGCCCGGATTTCAGCGGGGTTGCCGTTTCGTCTTTTGCCGGAGAAGGAGCGAACGCGAGCAGTGAGTGTCTTGGAAGGCGAGTCTAACCGGGCTCCTGCCGCCGCAATCTCTGCTGGGTCCGGCCCGCTCCTGTTGGAGATATCTTGACTCCGGCCAATGGCTTCAAGTTCGTGATCGAGCGAGACTGTCTTTGCGTAATTGGTCAGCCACGCAGTTATGGTTTCCAGCGCCTTCGCCAGCTCAACTTCTTCTGAAGGATAGTTTCGGGTTGTGGTTGTGACGTTACTTGGGAGGCGGGCAATATCATCGTTCAGATCGAACTCGCGGGCAACCACTTCTACAACGTCACCGGAAATCGGCTTTTTCTGATCTGCAAAAGCAGCTACGAGGCAGTGTTCACAGATAAGGTTCACAACGCGCGGTATACCGCTCGAGAAGCGGTAAATTTCGTGTAGCGCACTAGAATCGAAGATCTCTTCACCGCTTGAGCCCGCAATCCTCAATCTTTCCGCAATGTATGCCTTAGTTTCGTCGAAAGTAAGTGGCTGAGTTCTTGCCCACAAAGTTATTCGTTGCCGCAACTGCCTCAAATTCGGTTGTTTTAGCTTTTGCTCCAGCTCGGGCTGGCCAACCAGCACAACTTGCAAAAGCTTCTCAGTGGCGGTCTCCAAATTCGTAAGTAGCCTAATTTCTTCCAGCAATTTTGCGGAAAGGTTCTGCGCCTCGTCAACAATGAGCACTGCGGTTTGGCCCGAACGGTAGCGGTCCAAAAGCCAGTCGTTCAAATCTCTCAAAACCTCATCTTTATCCTTCTTATTTTTGGAAGTTGTTTCCGCAGTTATGCCGAAATCCGTCGCGACGTAATTTAGGAACTGTTGCACGTTCATCCGAGGATTGAAAAGAAACGCAGCAGCGACATTTCTTTCACGCAGCCGATCCAGAAGCTTGTTGACTAGAGTCGTCTTGCCGGTTCCCACTTCCCCTGTTAGCAGCACAAACCCTTTCCGGCTCTCGACTCCGTAGAACAAACAGGCCAGGGCTTCCTCCATGCGCGGCGTCAAGAAAAGGTAGCGCGGATCAGGGTTCATGTTAAAAGGATTGGCATGAAGTCCAAAAAAGTTTCTATACATGGGCAATGAAATCCTTTGAAGTCTTCCAAAACAGGGTCTACGAGCGCTTTTCGGAAGATACCAGATCGTATGATCGAAGATTTTGATCGTGATGTTTATTCACTGAATTTTCATCAAAGTTCGGTTTTCAAAATTCATAAAGTATTAATCTCCTAGTCACATAAATGCAATGGAAGTCGGTCTAGACTCCAGCAAAATCAAAACCCTAAATTTGGGGTACCTGATTCGGTCACCCTTACTTCAGAACGCTTGGTAGGTGATCATTTAGTGCATAACGCATATGGAGTGCTGAATTTATGATGGAGCTTGTTTTCCTCGTGGAAATCGGCCCCGCAACAGGCCGCCCGGCACTCGACTGCCTGCAGCAGGCGGGTTATTCCGTGCGCGTGCTGCCGGCGACGGACGCGATTGATGCAGCACTCTGCAGTCCCCCATCGCTGATTGTGATTGACGACGCGGCAGGTGACGACGGGTTGAAGCTTTGCCGCGACGTTCGTCACAACTCCGTGCTGGCACGGATGCCAGTCGTCATTTTGATTGACGGCGTAACTGTGGGAAACGGCGTTGCTGCTATGAATGCTGGGGCGGACGATTGCGTTACTCAACCATTCGTTCCTCGCGAGTTGATCGTCCGGGTACAAGCCGTGCTGCGCCGTTCGGCCCGCAGGGTGCCGATTCCCATCGCCGAATGCACCGACATCGTGATTGACAACGCCGCGATGAAGCTGTCAGTCAGGGGCGACGAAGTCGAGACCACAACCTTGCAGTTTCGCCTCCTCGATTATCTTGCCCGCCATAGGGGAAAAGTATTTACTAGGGATGTGTTGCTAGATGCAGTTTGGGGTGATATGCAATTTGTGAATCCACGCAGCGTGGACGCATGCATCAGGCGAGTTCGTAATAAAATTGAGCCCGACACGGCCAATCCCACCTACCTCAAGACCATTCGAGGAGTTGGGTACCGCTTTGACGCGATTGCTACCTGGCCTAATTCGAGCGAAAATTGCGATTGTGCAGCGTGCAAAGCCACCACAAGCGGTTCAAGAGCATCCTATGCCGTCAAACCCCAAAATGGCTTCTTTGTTGAGAATTCGAGAGCGTCTCGGAAGGCAGTGTAGCCACGTGAACACCCTCAACCATGAGGCGTTGACGGATGTTCCGCAAGGCGCTAAAGGTTCTTCGTGGACTCGGCGGTCCCGTATCATGCTCGGGTGCGTCCTCTTGGTAGCTGCGATAGCGATTCTGCGGGGTGTCAGTGTCGGCGAATTCAGCTACAACGTAGATGAGACCCAGCACGCTGATACCGGATTGTTTGTGGCCGATTTGGTCCGGGACCATCCTTTCGTCAATCCGATTCAATACACCTACCGTTATTATGCTCAGTATCCAGCGCTCAGCGGAGTGATCCACTGGCCTCCTCTCTTCTATTGCGTTGGAGCTGTCTTTTACCTCCTTTTGGGATCCACGGTGGTGGCCGCCAGGCTAGCTATTCTTTTCTTCGCACTTGCAGCGCTAGTTTTCTGGTTTTGTCTGGCCAGGGAACTCTTAAATGAGTGGGTTGCCACCGTCTGTACGTTATGCCTGGCACTATTGCCTTCGGTTCTTTTGTTCGAGAAGACAGTGATGCTTGAGATCCCGCTGCTCGCATTCTGCATCGCTTCCGCCTTTTTTTGGATCCGTTACCTGGAGAAAGCCCGCAACTCCGATATTTATTGGTTTGCGCTTTGCGCGAGTGGGGCGTTGTTGACTAAGCAAAATGGCGTATTCCTTATTCCATTTTGCGTGCTTTCGGGCTTGATCTGGGGGGGCTGGAAGTTCTTCCTCCGGCGAGAAGTATTACGAGCGGCTGCCATTTGTTTTGTTCTAACCGCACCCTACTACATACTCGCTTACCGGGTGAATTGGCAGACGCTGGCCATGGACTTAAATGAGAAAAGCCCATCCAATGGAATGAGTTGGCTTTTCTATTGGAAGGTCTTGCCGGATCAGTTGGGGTGGGCCTTTTTAGGCTTGGCGCTTCTGGGAATTGCCACCTGCCGTTACTGGGGGAAACCCAAGTTTAACGGAATTATGCTGGTCTGGATCGCAGCCTGCTATGCAACGTTTACGCTGATCGGGCACAAAGAGCCACGCTATATTCTGTATTGGGTGCCTCCATTTTTATACTTTGCGTGCGGATTGATGCTTTGCTTTTTTCGCGCGCCATGGCTCAAGGTGGCTGGCGCTTTCGCGGCGGTAACGATAGTAGGAATCACTATGGCGTCCGCCTGGTCGTTCCATCGCCCCTACGTGATGGGATATGCCGCGGTCCCGAAAAAGATTCTTGAGGTCAGCAAGTCCGGAGTCGTACTGTTTGATGGACCTCTCCCAGGAAACTTCATCTTTTTTATGCGAGCCGATGACCCGGCCCGCCACTTCGTTGTTTTGCGGAAGGCGCTTCACGTCTCTAGGATAAAGAGTGAGGGAGGGGGACTTGAACTAGCCCACAGCCAGGAGGATGTAGAAAGAATATTGCAGGAGGACGGTGTTAGATTCGTTGTCGTTTCCGATAATTTCCCTCTCCATTTCGAGGATCAGCAATTGCTGCGCTCTCTTCTAAAGGGACCAGCGTATAAAGAATTAGGCCGATTTCTCATCCAAGGAAACGATCTTACTCCCGCAAACATGAGCTTGATACTGTACGAGAAACTGCAGTGGACGCTTCCGTCGGCAAAATACCTTCGCATTAAGATGCTAACGACGGGGCGGGACATCGTAGTCCCTTTTAACGGTTTGGCTATTACAGAAAATAGGTAGGATGAATGGCGCAATCGGTTTTGATTGGGACAGCACGCTTCTCTCGCGATCAGTACAGTATGTCGGCTAGTGCCCGAAGCCGATACGACGGAGCCCGAATTCCGCGTCAGGCGCGGGTTGTGGGTTTCTTGTGGAAAAGAAATTTGACTTAGCTATTGACGAGATGCAGGGTGGGAAGCATAATGGGCCACCGAAAAAAAGAAGTTCTGGGTAGAGTTTAAAGTTCACCTCAGCCCCGAGGTGAAAATCGAACTGCCTCAGCCCCGAGGCAAGCGATCCGTGGATGTGTAGTTCAGGTCTCGAAGGATAACAAGTTTTAGACCAGAACAAAAACCAAAAACTGCCCGATCAGCATGCCGCAAAAGCATGCCTTGGAGACGACGCGATGAGATTAACAAAGATTCTGGTATTCGTGGCATTTTTGTGTCTGTCAGCAGCGGCTTTTGCGGATGCCATAAGTTTCACCGATTTAGGCGGGACGGTGACGGGACCAGCCACTACTCCTACCATGTTCTCCGTGAGTTCCACCATCAATGGCTACACCAACGCCACGACCGGTAAGACAACGAGTGGCCCTAATTTGGGAACAGTTGTGTTCACTGCTACGGGAGCGGGTGCCCCAGTCGTCTCGACGAGCGGAACGCTAAAAAACGGGGCTGGGACCATAATGACTTCCTCCTTGTACACCTATACGGGCGGCACCTACACTGCTACCGGCAACGGGGCTGGCCATCCTCCAGTTCCGAGCGGAACAATTTTCATGGGTACGTTCAACACACCAACCCCTACCGAATCCACGACGTTACTGGAGACGGTGACGGCAAAGTATAAACACGGATCAATCATTTCATCGTCGACCAGTGATGTTTTCAACGGTTTTTTAACTAACAGTCAGAACGGAACTCTCATTACGGTGCAGACGAAGCTCAGCTCTGGTACCTTGAGCGGCACCAACACCGGACAATTCAGCCCAACGCCCGAGCCTGGAACATTGGCCCTGTTCGGAACCGGACTCCTTGGAATAGGAATGATCGCGAAGCGTCGTTCTTCGAATAATCGGTCGACTACGGGGACGGCCTAGGACGGAGGCTTGCGCGACCAGTTTTTCGATTGTTTGTGCGGCCCACTATTCTTAGATTGGTCGGTCTGCAATTGTGGCTCAAAGCTGCAGCTGCCAGAGATTTCAAGTCAGACCAATACCTGCACTGGCGTACAACTTCCGCAGCGGGCGTCGCAATCGGCAAACCCATCGGCGCCAGGGCGTGATCGCGGATGTTTCTTCTCCCTCAGCTGCAACCCCAGCTTAGGTAGAGATCAGTATTGTGAACGAAATGGCGTTAGTCCTTGAAACCCAAAACTAACGGAAACGGACACGAAGAGATAAAGCTGTCGTTCGGCAAAAGCCGTAGCCAACAAGAATTCGCCTTGCTCAAGAACAACCTAATTACAGACGGCTCATACTATTGCGGCGCGTTTGGTTTTTCTTTCTGAGAGGACGTAGCTGGGAGTTAGCGACTCGGAGCCTGGCAAGCCGTTGGGTCCGTCGAAAGACAGACCGTACCCGAGTCGCCCTTGGCGCAGGGGGTGCCTTTAGGGCCTTGCGACACGATCTTGTAGGTTCCCGTCAGCGATGGTTTGGTTATGGGCGGCGTCATTGTTGGGTCAAGACTCGGCCACTCGCCGGATACCTGACCTAACTCGTCGCCCGCAGCGTCCACAAGGTCAACTACGACGCTCTCTCCACTGATCAGGCCAGAAATGTTTGCGGTTGTGCCCGACGGGAAACATGTGGAACCAGAAGAACCTGCGGTAAGGGTTCCCGCAAGAGGCGCACTGGATCCTGTGCTTTGCGACTGGCTGACCTGACCCGTAACCGGGTAAATGCTGCCACTGCTGGAAGACAGCGTTCCGCTCAAATTCCCGTTCAGAGGTTGCACCAAGGTGCCTGTAAAAGTGCCCGTCTCTGGCTTGCCACATCCAGTAGCCAGCAATATGTAAGTGCCGCTCATTGAGGTCTGATCGGACCCGAGGGTCCCGGTCACGTTGATGTTCAGACCAGTCGGATTTACTGTGAACGTGACATTGCTTCCACCGACTGTTCCGGTGACTGTGCCAATGCCGGCGCACGAAGTGCCAGCATATACGGCACTTCCCGATAGGCTATTCGCGGTTCCAACGAGAAATCCCGAAAGTGTTTCGGGCTTGGCAGTGCTGCTTTTTTGTAATGACATTTGCCAATTGCCGGAAATTGCGGGGCTGGAGGAAGAAGGACTGGTACTGGCTGTGCTTCCACCGCCGCACGCGCTCAAGACCATTACTAGCGTTGGCAAAGAGGCCGCTAAAAAAGACGCTATAGCCTTCATCTATCTGATTCTCCCTGGTGGGTTAATCCCACCAATCTAGGCTTACAGGCCCTCGGAACCCTTCACATTTGGAGATTGAGATTTTGTCCGCCGTTGGAGCACTGACAAAAATGTCGATTGAAGACCAACGAGTTTCCTGTGATCACCGTCACGCCAATCTTCGAAGACATTGAGGGTATCTCCGCGTCGATGACGATGGAATTACAGGAAGATTAAAGTTTGGTGAATTTGTGGCTTGAGAATCGGTCTATTTATCCTTCCATCCGGAAGTCGCAGCTTCCCTCTGGCAAGACCATAAAGCAACGATTTCCACATCAAAAACGGAGCGGGCGAAGGAATTTGTTTTTTCTGTAACACTCCGGTCGCATTTTCATAACTTGGGTGAGCGATAGTTGTCACGTGGATGTCATAATTTTAATAGTCGGAGAACCGGGCCATGCACGAGGCGGAAGACCACGACGCTGGAGTAACTAATCTAGTTTCCGAACAACAGCATCTACGCGGCTTAGCCGGTCTAGTGGTTGTCTTGGTTCTTTTTTTTACAGGAATAGCCGCTTTCGTCCACTATCTGCTGTAGCGCGTCGAGTGATCCCCCACTCAGGCTTCCTCACGTTCGAGGAATCGTTCCGCCTCGAGGGCGGCCATACAGCCTGAACCGGCCGCGGTAATCGCCTGGCGGTATCGCCGGTCCTGCACGTCTCCGCATGCGAAAACGCCAGGCACTCGCGTAAAGACGTACTTCGTGGCAATCAAATAACCGTCCTCGTCGGTCTCCAACTGGCCTTCGAATATCTTCGTGTTCGGTATGTGACCAATGCCGAGAAACATGCCATTGGTGGGGAAATCCCACGCCACATTCGTCTTGAGATCTCGCAGCTTGAGACTGGTCACTTCCTTCTGAGCGACATCGTGAACATCTTCGACGACAGTGTTGGTTAGGAAATGTATTTTCTCGTTGTGTCGCGCGCGGTCGAGCATGATCTTGGAGGCGCGAAACTCTTCACGCCGATGAATTAGCGTAACTTTTGTCGCGAACCGCGTGAGGAAGATTGATTCTTCCATGGCCGAATCGCCACCGCCAATTACTGCGATTTCCTTGCCGGAAAAGAAAAATCCGTCGCAGGTGGCGCACGAGGACACTCCATGGCCGATGAGCGCCTGCTCACTGGGCAGTCCCAACCACCGAGCCGAGGCACCGGTAGCGATAATTAAAGTACGAGCATGGATAATCTCTTTCCCCACATGCAACACAAAAGGAGAGCTACTCAGATCGGCTTTGCTCACGTGGCCGTGCTGGTATTGCGCGCCAAAGCGGCCCGCCTGAGTACGCATATTTTCGATAAGCTCCGGGCCCTGAATTCCTTCCGGAAATCCTGGGAAGTTTTCCACGAGTGTCGTGAGGGAGAGTTGACCGCCGGGTTCGTGACCTTCAAGAACCAGTGGCTTCAAATTCGCACGAGCAGTGTAAAGAGCAGACGTGTGCCCGGCGCATCCCGAGCCGATTATGACTACATTCCGGACATTTTCCATACGTTTGGCTTAATTAGATGCTGATCGAAATATCTGGATGCGGGTGTTCATTTCTTGTCATCCGCGCCGCCGCCGCTCGGGTCCATTTTTTTGATTCCCGGTTTCGTTAAGACTGGTTTCTTGGCAGTTTTCGACTTCACAGTGGGAACCCCGGCTACCTTTGCCAATTCTGCAGGAACGATCTGGGGCGCGCTCAGCAGGCTACGGTAGTTTGCAACGATTGATGATCCACCCTGAAACAATGGTTCGTACACAGTTTGGTCAGGCGCGGGTCCGGTCGCTGATCCCTGGCAACGCGCCAGTACGATGGAAGATTTTCCGAAACGTTCCAATCGGATTCGACTCACTGGCGTGTTGACTCCTAGCATTGCCGCCGGACTGGCTACGGACGATGCGCTATCTTCAATCGAGACTTCCAGCAAATCCTTGGGATCGCGTACTCGAAACACGACAGTTTCGGTCATGCTCCTGGCATCATGGCTGAAGGAATACTGTACCGTTGAAAACAAAGCCTGCACGCCAAACTCGCGGCGTATGCGCACCCATGTGGCGGTGGCAGAATCGGCTGAAACGCGCGCCGTTTCCCCAACAGAAAGGAAGCTGGGCTGCTCGTCAAGAGTCGACCGCCCTCGATCAACCTCGAAATCCTGACTGAAGACTGGTTGTTTCGGAATTCGAGACAAGGCGGACGCAATCTGCTGCCGCTCGTCCGCGGAAGGAGTGCAAACATTCAGAACGTTGATCTTCACCTGTGGCTGCGATTGTGATTTCTGAGCGGGTGGCTCCGCTGCTTGTTGAGCGGTAGCAAAAGAAACGAGCACCAAACTGATAAAGACAATGATCTCTCTTCGGAGCACAGTCGCATTTTAACAGGCGAACCCGTATTCGAATGGGGAGGATAAGGCCCAGTGGTTTGCCGTCCTCCCATCAACCTGAAATCGCTCTCTTACTTCGTCAAGAATTTGAAGACAGTGATCGAATGGAATTTCTGGCCCGGATTTAATTCCGTCGTCGGAAATTTCGGATGATTCGGTGAATCTGGAAAATGCTGTGTCTCAAGGCAAAAGGCGTAGCGCCGGTTGTAGACCTTTCCATCCTTGCCATGAATTGTCCCATCCAGGAAATTTCCGGTATAAAACTGAATTCCGGGTTCAGTAGTCAAGACTTCGAGAACGCGTCCGCTCTTGGGATCGTACGCTTGCGCTGCCAAACGAAGTGTCCCCGGAGGCCCATCCACAACCCAGTTATGGTCGTATCCTTTGCCCAATTTCAATTGCTCATCATCCTGATCGATGCGCGCCCCGATCGGAGTCGCTTTAGTGAAATCGAAAGGCGTGCCCTTTACACTTCGCAACTCACCGGTTGGAATCAGGGTCGCGTCAACTGGTGTAAATCTGGATGCGTGAAGCGTTAGTTCGTGGCCAAGAATGTCTCCTTCGCCCTGGCCGGATAAATTGAAATAAGAGTGATTGGTGAGATTGATCACGGTGTCTTTGTCGGTAGTGGCGCTGTAGTCGATCTTCAGTTCATTCGTGTTGCCCAATGTAAACACTACTTTCGCGGACAAGTTCCCCGGAAAGCCTTCTTCTCCATCTTTGCTCAGGTAGGTCAATTGCAACGCTTGACCCGTGACCCCGGAAACATCTTTAGCAATCCAAACGCGTTTATTAAAACCCTTTATTCCGCCATGTAGAGTATTGGGGCCATCATTGAGTGGGAGCGTGTAAGTCTTTCCGTCGAGCACAAATTTCCCGCCAGCGATGCGGTTAGCGTAACGCCCAACGGTAGCGCCAATAGAGGCTTTGCCGCTCTCGTACCCAGCGGCGTCATCATATCCGAGCACGACGTCGGCGATTTTGCCGTCCTTGTCCGGAACTACGATGGATACGACGGTCGCTCCGAAGTTGGTGATGGTGACCTTCATCCCGTTCTTGTTTGCAAGGGTGTAAAGATCCATCTGTTGGCCGTCTTCGGTTTTGCCAAAAGATCGCTTTTCCATGGAGGTTTTGTGCCCCTGTTCACTCCAACCGTTCACTGCCAGCAGCGAAACTAAAAGAATAGCAACAGTTGATAAGCTCAACTTCATTTGTGGCCTCCGCGCCGCATTTATTTATTGTTGGATTAAGAACTATATAAGACTTCAACGTTTTCGGACCGCCGCACACTTAATGTCAGCATCACGAAGCCATTACTTTCAAATTCCCATTCGCTTTCTCAGCCGTTCGAATCAATGTAGGCAACACGCTCCCGAAAGAAGTGTTCCCAGGCGATCCAAATGCAAAATAGAGATTTCGATACACACTATACAAAGGATCGTAAACTGATTGTTCGTGCTTATCCGGCTTGTACTGTTTGTGGTCTGGACAGATCTTATCCTGTGCCTCCTCGATGCTCTTGAATGTTCCCGCCGCGAGAAAGGCGAAAATGGCTGAACCAAAGCCCACCACGTTCTTGTCTGGAACCAGCACGGGACGCCCCAGAACATTGGCATAAACCTGGTTGAGCACCTCGTTTTTTTGCGGAATACCGCCGGCATTGATCACTCGTTTGATATGTACGCCATTTTCAGCCATGCGATCAAGAATGACCCGCGTATGGAAGGCGGTTCCTTCGATAGCTGCAAATAGTTCATCCTGTGCAGTGCTCTGCAAGTTCCACCCCAGCGTCATTCCGCGAAGATTCGGATTTACCAGCACCGTGCGGTCGCCATTATCCCACGTCATGCGCAGCAGGCCGGTTTGGCCGGCACGATAATTTTCCAATCCCCGGCTGAGAGTTTGCACGTCCGTTCCAGCACGCGCCGCTATCGCGTTAAATATGTCGCCGACAGCAGAAAGGCCGGCTTCAATTCCGGTTCGTCGCGGATGCACGCTCCCCTGCACCACTCCGCACACTCCTGGGACTAGATTTACTGAAGGCGTGATCCCAATGATGCAGGTTGAAGTGCCAATCACATTGACCACGTCATCGGTGCGGCATCCGGCGCCAATCGCGTCCCAGTGCGCATCGAAGGCACCGACCGGAATTGGAATGCCGGCCTTCAGTCCCAGTTTTTCGGCCCAGTATGCGGATAGCGTTCCGGCGAGTTTGTCGGAAGTTGCATACTCGCCCTGAAGTCTTTCCCTGACACCTTTTAATAGAGGATCAACCTTGAGTAGAAAGTCCTCGGGAGGAAGGCCACCGAGAGCTGCGTTCCACATCCACTTGTGCCCCATGGCGCAAATGCTGCGTTTTACTTTCTGAGGGTCACTGATTCCACAGAGAGTGGCAGCCACCATGTCGCAATGTTCGAATGCGGAACTGAACTCGGATCGCTTGGAGGGATTATGACGGAGCCAGTGCAATAGTTTCGAGAATCCCCACTCCGACGAGTAGACACCGCCGCACCACTTGATAGCTTCCAGGTTTTCTCGATGAGCGGCTTCCGTGATTTCGGCTGCCTCTCCCTTGGCGCGGTGATCGCACCATAGGTAGTACTCGCCCAGCGGCTGCATATTCTTATCTACGGGAATGACGGAAGAACCCGTGGTATCGAGGGCTATCGCCTCTACCTGTTCGCCCGAGATGCCGGCCTTCTTTACCGCCTCGCGAGTCACGGAGGCGAGAGCGCGCATGTGATCTTCATGAGATTGAGTCGCGTACTCGGGATCCTCTCGCTTGCGATGTAACGGGTACTCGGCCACTGCCGAATCGAGCACTCCCCGCTCACTGTCGACAATTGCGACGCGAACGCTCAACGTGCCGAAGTCGACTCCAGCCACAATCGCCATTAGCAGTTCCCGTCGTTCCGATCGTGCCAGTACATATCCCATCCAAGATATTTCGTGGTCGCTTCATAAACTGCGGATGCTACGGTGGAAAGATTGGCGGCGACGTGGTGTTCGAAACCTTTTTCGCAGATGTAGCGCAACAGCTTTTGCATATGGGGAATCTCGACGACGCCCGCGCCCCCGAACGTATTGAGCGGATCGTCGGTGAATCTGCCCTCGCCGACGTATCCTCGCATCCCGCCCGCCGTATCGTCCGTCGAGAAGCGGGCAAAGCTCATTTTCTCGGGCTTGATTAGACCAACAACCGTGCCATAAGTGTTTTCCTTCCCCACCGTGCCAGCAATGATTTCCTGAAAATCCATTTTGAAGGAGCGAAAAAAATGTTTTGGAAGATTGGCACAGTGGAAGCAGACTGCTTTGTTCGGATCAGGTCCGTAATTATTATTCCAGTCGAGCAAAGCCGACGGGGTTTCAGAAGCAAGGCGCAACGCGTGCATTCCCAACACGCCACAGATATCCACTTCGCACGCGCTCGATAGCAGACTGTCGCTCATCATGCTCATGATTGTGCAAGGTACCACGCCGAGATTCTCTTCTATGGACGTCCAGCATTGAACAGCGCTGATTGCGACTTCTGTGGCAGCCATCCATTGATCGACCACAGCGCCGAGTTTGGCCATCTTTAATAGTGCCGCGGCTGGCACGTTGCCTGAGTCGACGTACTTATGAATAGAAGCCAGCTTAGCCTGGGCCAGATCGTCGTTGTCTTTCATTCTTCCAATGCGGCCGAGCACTTCGGAGAGGTCCAGCGTCTCGATCGAAATCCCTTGCGACTCCAGAATCTTCTCGCTGTAGCGAACCGTGTTGAACGCTGCTGGTCGCGCGCCAATCGCTCCCACGCGCAGATTGCGGAAGCCATTCACCACGCGGCAGACTGCCTCGAACCAATGCAAATCTTTGGCGAACTCCGGAGACTCCGGGCTCTCCGTATGCAGGGACGTGATCGAATAAGGAATGCCATATTGCATCAGATTGTTGCAAGCCGACATTTTGCCGCAGAAGCTGTCGCGGCGAAATGCGATCGTCATCTTTTTAGGATCGTCTGGCGTAGCCTGAATTAACACGGGCACTCGCAGGTCGGCCAATCGGAGAGTGTCGGCAATCGCGCGTTCCTCGCCAAAATTGGGCAACGTAACGATGACGCCATCAATGCGGTCGCGATTGCGTTTGAACAAATCTGCGCATCGTCGAGATTCTTCACGAGTTTCGACCGCCCCGTAGTGGGTCTCTTCCGGTGTAGGCGCCACCACGTCGATACCTTTGGCCTTGAGGACGCGAAGCATTTCCTCGCGACCTTCCCTGGCGAGATGATCCGGAAAGAACCCTCGGTTCCCTACAATCAGTCCCATGGCCATTTTTTTCTCGGACATTGAACTCCTTTGGCTCTTCGCTTGAGCTCCTGGCTCCTAACGAAATCTAGACCAGTGCTTCGTCAATTCTCGCCGCAGTCACAGTTTTCGCTGCACCATCATTTGGATCCTTTTTTCTGTCCGTAGTAAGCGTCGCGCCCACGCTTTCTGTTGTAATGCTTATCTTGCAGAACCTGTCCGGCATCCTCCGCGTCGGGATTGATTAGCCGCGTGAAGTATGCGGTGCGGGCCACAGCCTCAACGATCACCGCATTGTGAGCCGAGGTGCGCGCATCCGGTCCCCAGGCGAATGGGCCATGATTTGCAACTAACACCGCCGGTATGGCTGCATAATTCAAGTTCTTAAATGCCCGCACGATCGCATAGCCAGTATTTTTCTCATACTCTGACTCGATTTCTTCTCCCTCCAAAACTCCCGTGACTGGAATCGATCCGTGAAAGTAATCCGCGTGAGTGGTTCCGAAGCAGGGAATGGGTTTTTGCGCCTGCGCCCACGCCGTCGCATATTCGGAATGGGTGTGGGCGACGCCACCGATCTCCGAAAATGTTTTATACAGCACGAGGTGAGTGGGCAAATCGGAAGATGGCCGGAACTCCCCTTCAACTCCTTTACCTTCGAGATCGGTAATCACCAAGTGCTCGATCTTCATTTCTTCATATGGAACCCCACTTGGTTTAATAACGACCAATCCGTCATCCCGCGAAATGCCACTCACATTTCCAAACGTGTACAGGACCAATCCTCTTCGCACCAGTTCGAGATTTGCGTCGAGTACCTCTTCGCGAAGCTTCTTCAGCAACATTCTTTTCCCTTAGAATTCTAGTTCGGTACGATTGTCCAAGCGCCCCATTTCTAACCGAACCTTTCGGCGAACGCAACCTAAAGAGGGTTTCGCGAGTAGAGATACCGGCGGCTTGTGATACAAAATTCTGTGCCTCTGATCCCGCCTCGAGCCAATCACCGTGTCCTCGATATTCCGGGGAACCCTTGCTGAGAGGCTTATTCATTTCTCTTTCGCAGAGCCAGGCGCTTCGTGCACTAGCCGAAGGCTCTTCCATCGGACATCGGATCTCCAGCCGTTTTGTCGCCGGCACTCAAATTGAGGATGTGCTTAGGGCAACGCTCGTGGTGAATCAGTCCAAGATGAGCGTTTCCATCGACAATCTAGGTGAGAACGTCACCAACGCCGCCGAAGCCAAGGCGAGCGTGCAACTGTACGACCAATTGCTCGACCAAATTACGGCCCGAAAGCTCAACGCAAACATCAGCCTGAAGCTCACTCACATGGGTTTCGACATCGATGAAAACCTCGCCCGTGAGAACGTCACGCAGCTGCTTGCCAAGGCTGCGGCAATGTCTCCGCCCAATTTTGTTCGAGTCGACATGGAAGGTTCGGCTTACACTCAGCGCACGCTTGATTTCGTTCAGGAACTTCATCGCAAACCTCAGAATAAGGGATGCGTCGGCGCGGTGATCCAGTCTTATATGCGGCGTTCGCAAGCGGACGTCGAGATGCTACTCACGGATGGAATCCGCATCCGGCTTTGTAAAGGCGCATACAGAGAACCGCCGGAGATCGCGTTTCAGAAGAAGTCCGAGGTCGATGCCAATTACGTCAGCTTGATGAAGACTCTGCTGAAAAGTGGCGTGTACCACGGACTTGCTACCCATGATCCAAAGATGATCGCGGAGGCCAAGTCTTTTGCAACCATAGAGAAGATTGATCGTGATTCGTTCGAATTTCAAATGCTCTACGGCATCCGCCGGGATCTGCAGCAGCAGCTCGTTCGCGAGGGCTGGCGCATGCGAGTTTACATACCTTTCGGAACTGAATGGTACCCTTACTTAATGCGAAGGCTTGCCGAGCGCCCCGCCAATATCCTCTTTATTGCCAAGAACTTGCTGCGGGGATAGCTTTTCGCTAAGGCACCTCGGACCCATTTCTGCTAGCATCATAAAATGGGCAACAAGGGCCAAGCCGGGCTTACTGAAGCCTTTGCGGCTCTGGTTGGTCCACAAGTCGACGACGAAAAAATCGACCTCGTCCGCGGTGCCTTGACGATTGCCCGCACCGAATATCCCGAACTGAATATTGAGTCTTATGTAGAGCGGGTTGACGAACTAGCGCTGCAAGCAGAGGCTCGCGTCACCGAAATTGGTGATGCCTCCGAAACGATTTCCGCGATTAATTACGTTTTGTTCCAGCAAGCGGGGCTTCAGGGAAATCGCGACGATTATTACGATCCCCGAAATTCATTTCTCAACGATGTGCTCGATCGTTGCCTCGGAATCCCCATCACTCTAGCGCTGATATATATGGAAGTAGGCCGCCGCTTGGGTTTCCCTCTTTTCGGAGTCGGAATGCCCGGCCATTTCCTGCTCAAGAATTATGACATCGATGGCAGCGAGACCCTGATCGACTGCTTCAATGGCGGGGACATTCTGGACGCGCAAGATTGTCAGCGTAGGCTGGATGAAATCTACTCCGGCCAAATGACGCTACGCCCTGAGTTCTTGTTCGCGGTGAGCCGCCGGCAGATGCTCACTCGCATTCTGAATAATCTGAAAACGGTGTACCTGACCGCCCGCAATTTCAAGAAGGTTCTTCCCCTCGTAGATCTGGTTCTCGTGATTTATCCGCGTTCTCCTGAAGACGTGAAGCAGCGCGCTCTGTTGCGGTACAGCTTGGGACAAGCCAAAGCCGCGGCGGAAGACTTGGAAGAGTATTTAAAGATGTCTCCCGAAGCTTCAGATTCAGACGAAATCCGTCAGACCGCACTGTCAATTCGAAGAATGCTTGCGTTGATGAACTAGCAGTCAGCCCTAAACCGTTCTCTCTTGCCCGCATCTTCCCGCAAAATTCTGAATGTTGACCGCTGAGTGCTGAATGCTTACTGCGGCGGTCGCGGCACGTAGTTCTGCTGCGGTGCCGGGGCCAGCGGTAGCTGCGAAGCTCCATTGAGTAATTCGCGCTCTTGTGGCGAGTACTGACTAAAACGTCCCGACTGAATCGCACGCTGCCGGGCGTCCGGCGGCATTGCACGAAGTGCCTGAATCGCGTTCCTTACCGCCTGTTGACGGTCCGGTGGAAGCTGCTGAAATTGAGAATGCATCTGACGCGCCGTCTGCTTCTGCTGAGGAGTTAAGTGCTCCCAGGTTTCCATCCGATTTAGAACCTGCTGCTGTTGCTCCGGAGAACGTCGGCTGAAATCCTGCAATCGTTGCTCATATCGCTGTTGTTGCTGAGGCGGAAGCTTGCGAAACTGCGGGTCATTTTCGAGAGCACGCCGTTGCTGCTCCGCCGGAACGTCTTTGTACTCACGCAGCCATTGGCCAGAATGATGTCCTTGCATCGGCGGCGCCGCGTATCGCTGTTGCGGCGATCGAGCCTGTTGCTGAGAAGGATGGGAGGAAGATGGGGGACGCGGAACCGTCTGGTGCGATTGCTGCTGCCCTTCCACGAAATCCGGACAAGCGACCGCAAAGACGATGGCTAATATCGCCGCAGCCGCCCAAGTCGAAATGGACTTAAGTACAACCACTCTTCCCCCCAAAAAGCATCCCATGCAGGCGGAGGGCCCGACTTTCAGTCAGGCCGATATCCATTCATGGCCGTCCTTACGGCACGACTAAGTCGTGCCCTCATAAACTTCCGCAATTACGGATTCGCCGTTACGTTCTGCTGTACTTCAAGATCATCGAGAACATCGAAATCCGAATACAGGTCATGATTCTTGTCGAGCGCCTGCAAGTCGCTTACAGCAGTGCCGGGGACAACCGCGGCTGCCTCAGGTCCGCTGCGGCGATAGCCGTCTCCGCGGAATAGCGTAATTCCCACCACCATAATCGCCGCTAGTGAAAACGCAAGTGCCGGCTTGCGAAGCCAAGACAGCCAAGCTGCCGGCTGCTTTGCGGCTTCCTCCCGCAATAGTGCGCTCAATCTGGTATCAAAATAAGAGGAAGGCTCCGGAGCCTTCCACTCGTCAAGCAGTGCCATAGTCTGGCGAAGCTCTGCCAGCGACTCCGTGCATTCAGAGCAAGAGAGAATATGTTCATCCATTTCGGGCGTGGCTGCGCTCAGTCCGGCGGCCAGGTCCGGCATCAGTTCGCGAATCTCGTTACATTTCATAGCAGCATCCTTCATAGAAATTCTTGCAACTGCAGGCGCAGAGTTTGATAAGCGCGAAACAGCAGAGACTTGGTGGCTGACTCGCTCAACTTCAAAACTTCCGAAATCTGCTTGTAATCCATTTGCTGATACTTGTGCATTAAAACCGCCATCCGTTGCCGTTCAGGTAATTCCTGAACCCGCTGTCGAATGGCTGCCATGCGCTCCCGCCGAACCATATTTTCCTCGGCGCTCAATGACTGATCGGGAACATCCAGACTCTGTCCCGTTTCCTCGTCTTTCTCATCGAGGCTCACTACCTTGTCAGGACGCTCGTTGCGGGTGTCACGCGCATGATTCACCGCCAGATTCGTAGCGATCCGATAAAGCCACGTCGTAAACTTCGCGCTGGCTTCATAGTTTCCGCGAGAACGGTACACTCGCAGAAAAACTTCCTGTGCCAGATCCTCTGCCACAGCCGAATTGTGAGCCATGCGGAACATAAAACTCACCATCGCCCGGCGGTATTTCTGTACGAGATATTCGAAAGCGGAATCATCTCCCGCCTTCACTCGCAGCATAATATCGGCGTCGGTCAGTTCCGCAACCGCCAACGCATCGGCACCAAGAGGGCGCGCAGCTTTGGCCCCTAGGTAGGACGGCACGCCGTTAGTTGCAAGCAACCCGCGGTCTATAGCAATGCTGCTCACATCATGATTAACCCTAACCGATGGAGAAAGTTGCGGCTCGGCGGCTTCCGGGGGATCGCCCGAAGTGCCATTAGAAGAAGGAAGTACAGGCGCCTTCACCGGTCTGGAATCGCTTGGCATGCCAAGGCTCGCGGCCACCGCCCGGCGGCTTCCCGTGCTGTTCTGGCCTGCGGCTGCGAGATTAGGCTATCATGGGTGGGACCCTGGAGAAAATTGTTTATTTGCTATAATATAGCCTTCTCTCTAGGGCGCTTAACTCAGCGGTAGAGTGTCACCTTCACACGGTGGAAGTCGCAGGTTCGAATCCTGCAGCGCCCACCAATTCACAGGCCTCCGTAACTTTCTCTTCTTCCCGACCGTTATCCTATTGACGGTCGAATTCCGCGGAGTACCGGTTGAAGGCTCTCAGGCAAGAAGCAGACGAGCGGCTTCTGGTGGAGGCGGCGCAGCGTGATCCGCGCCGGTTCGGGGAGTTGTATGAGCTGCACTTCCACCGGATATACGCATACGTCTCGCGAAGGGTGCAGAACCGCGAGGAGGCCGAGGACATAACCTCGGATGTTTTTCACCATGCCTTGGCGAAACTGAAGCAGTTCGAGTGGCGGGGCGCTCCCTTTTCGGCGTGGTTATTTCGCATCGCGGCAAATGCCATTACCGACCGCTGGAATCGCATGGCCCGAGCGCGCAATGATCCTCCGCCCAACGATTTGGAAGACACGAGCGCCAGTACCAGGGACATCGAGCAACGCGCCACGCTGTTTCAGCTTGTTGAGGGCCTTCCCTCCGATCAGCGTCGCGTTGTTACCATGCGCTTCGTCGAGCAGAAGAGTATTCGAGAGATTGCGCAGGAAATTCGCCGCACAGAAGGCGCGGTAAAGCAGCTCCAATTTCGCGCTCTGGAAAAGCTACGAGCGCAGATGGAGGGTGCCGATGCCTAAACGCTCTCCGAACGGCGGACAGAAGATCGAGCAATTGAATCAGGCCATCGAGGCGATGCTGGCCAGGCCTGACGCTAAGCCGGGCAAGATTGACGCGAGCCTCGCGCCATTGCTGCGTATTGCAGGCGAGTTACGCGATCTGCCGCGCGAGAATTTCAAAGAACGTCTAAAAATTGATCTGGAAAGGAGTATTTCAATGGCAACTGCAACCGAACCCATCACCGCAGTCCGCATATCCGCGGCGCCAAGGCTCGCCTTCAAAGATGCAGGTAAAGCAATTGAATTTTACAAGAACGCTTTCGGCGCAAAAGAAACCTTCCGCTTCGAGTTTGAAGGAGGAATTGGCCACGCCGAGATCAAGATCGGAGACTCCGTAATTATGCTCGGCGAGGAATGGCCGGAGGGCGGCCGCTACAGCGCTGAGACCGTTCCCCAATCGTCGATTACTCTGCAACTGAATGTGCCCGACGTGGACGCATTCGTGGAGCACGCCGTTTCCGCTGGAGCCAAGCTCGTGTCGCCCCCTAGAGATCAGTTCTATGGATACCGTGACGCAACCTTGCTCGATCCATTTGGGTATACGTGGAGCGCGTCCACGGTAAAAGAAGAGATGTCCCTCGAGGAGATGCACCGCCGCTTCAATGCAATGATGAAGCCGGCGGGGGAAAAGAAACCAGCCGTAAATCCCATCCCCAAGGGCTTTCGGACAGTGACGCCGTACATGATCGCAGCTGACGGCCCAGCTCTGCTTGAGTTCGCCAAGAAGGCATTCGGCGCAGAGGAAACGTTCCGCACCGTGGGATCCGCGGGCGGGCTGCACGGCGAGGTACGCATCGGCGATTCCATGCTGATGATGGGAGGAGGCATTCCTGGCCGCGAATTCCGCGCCAAACCGAATACCCATGCGCTGCACATGTATGTGGAGGATGCGGACGCCGTTTACGAAAGAGCGCTGGCCGCGGGAGCGACATCCATTGACGCGCCCAAAGACCAGGAATACGGTGAGCGATCAGGCAGCGTGAAAGATCCGGCGGGAAATTACTGGTATATCGCCACAAGCCAGGGCGAGACCTATATTCCTAAGGGCCTAAACAACGTGAACGCATATTTGCATCCGTTGAGGGCAGAGCCTGTCATCAACTTCTTAAAGCGGGCGTTTGGCGCGAGAGAGATTGCGAGATACGCGTCGCCCGACGGCGTTGTTCATCATGCCGAGATACGCGTTGGCGACTCGGTACTCGAGATGGGCGAGGCTCATGGAAAGTACGAACCGATGCCAACGATGTTCTATCTTTACGTTCCGGACTGCGACGCCGTCTACCAACGTGCGCTTGCCGCCGGGGCGACTTCGATTTCCGAGCCCAAAGACCAGCCTTACGGCGACCGCAGCGGAGCTGTGAAGGACGCATTCGGGAACCAGTGGTACATCTCCACGCATATTAGAGACGTTCCTATGTGAAAACAGACGGAGAAACCATTTGGATCCTTCCCGCTATAATGCCCGGCGGGAGGATCCAAATGAAGTTCATCATCCCAGTCGTACTCTTCCTTTCCGCTTTAGTCCTCCAAGCTCAGACCCCATCCAACCCGACTCTCGGGGAAGCTCAGCAGTTTATGACTCAGGCAGAAGCTCGGCTGAGCGAACTCGACGTGAAGGTCAATCGCGCTGGTTGGGTGCAGGAAAATTTCATTACCGATGACACCGAAGCCCTCTCTGCTGATGCCCAGGATCAGATGACAGGGGTGACGACTGACTTGATCGAGCAGGCGAAGCGATTCGACGGCCTGAAGAGGTCGCCCGACCTGACGCGCAAATTCCTGCTGCTGCGCTTGTCGCTTACCGCCCCGGCTCCGCGCGATCCGGCGCTGCGGAAGGAGATGACACAAATTGGCACTTCGCTCGACGCCGACTACGGAAAAGCCAAGTACTGTCGAATGCCGGATCATTGTCTCGACATCACCGCGATCGAACACGTTATGGAAACGAGCCGCGATCCCAAGGAACTCAGGGACGTTTGGCTGGGATGGCACAAGGTTTCGGCCCCCATGCGCGACCGTTATGTGCGCTTCGTCGAGCTTTCCAATCAGGGCGCTCGCGAGCTCGGATTCAAGGATACTGGCGAGTTATGGCGGGCCGGCTATGACATGCCCCCCGATGCCTTCAGCGCCGACGTCGAGAGGCTCTGGCAGCAGGTTCGTCCGCTTTATCTTTCCCTTCACACTTTCGTGCGCACCAGACTTTCGCAACATTACGGCCCGAGTCTCGTTCCGCCGGATGCGCCAATTCCCGCTGATCTTTTAGGAAATCCGTGGGCACAAGCGTGGGGCGGCATCTACCCAATTCTCGGATTGCCGGACAACAGCCGTGGCTACGATCTCACCGAACTTCTCAAAGCTAAAAATCTCGATGCCAAGGGGATGGTTCATTATGGCGAGAATTTCTATAAATCGATGGGGTTTGCACCGTTACCGCAGACTTTCTGGGAGCGATCATTATTTACGAAACCGGCCGATCGCGATGTAGTCTGCCACGCCAGCGCGTGGGATATCGATAACAGAGATGACGTTCGCGTCAAAATGTGCATTCAGGTGCGGGATGTAGATTTCGTCACGATTCACCACGAGCTGGGACACAATTTTTACCAGCGCGCGTATGAGAATCAGCCGTATTTGTTTAAGAACGGCGCGAATGACGGCTTCCACGAAGCCATCGGCGACACCATCGCTTTGGCGATCACTCCCGAGTATCTGCAGAAGATTGGATTGCTGAACAAAATCCCTCCGTCCGAGGCCGATATTCCAATCCTCCTAAGAGAAGCGCTCGACAAAGTAGCATTTATCCCCTTTGGGCTGATGATCGATCAGTGGCGCTGGAAAGTTTTTTCCGGAGAAATCAAGCCTGCCGACTACAACAAATCATGGTGGGATCTGCGTCTGAAATATCAAGGCATCGCGCCGCCGGTGGAACGTACTGAGGCGGATTTCGATCCGGGAGCCAAATATCACGTCGCCTCTAATACTCCGTACATGCGTTACTTCCTTGCTGACATGCTGGAGTTCCAGTTCTATCGCTCACTATGCCGGGAGTCCGGGTACAAGGGGCCGCTGAATCGGTGCACGTTCTACGGATCGAAAGCCGCGGGCGAAAAATTCAACAAGATGCTGGGGATGGGCCAGAGCAAACCCTGGCCGGATGAATTGCAGACATTGACCGGAGAGCGCCAAGTAGACGCCAGCGCCATTGTGGAATATTTCGCCCCGCTGCAGAAGTGGCTAGATGAGCAGAACAAGGGAACCAAAGAAGGATGGTGAGCAACGCGCGTTGCAGAATGGGGTTATTTCCCGAGCGATTCAAGAAAATGCAGTGAAGTAACTCCTTTGCTCGAATGTAGGAAATGTTCAAAGTTTGAGAATGGTTTTATCCGGGAAGAGAAAAGTGGTTCGCGCAAGGTCGGATGAAAGCGTTTCCTCGCGATAGTACTTCTTCAGGATATTGTCCTTCCAATTCAGCAGGTCGCCGTTGCTAGCCACGAATTCAGGCCACGTTTGTGGGCCTTCCGCTCGCGCCATTCGCTCGCGAATCAGAAGCAGGAAAGCCCACGTAACGGTCTCGTTGTAAAGCCCTGGCTTGCCATTCGCAGTTGCAAATCGAGCCAGCGCTATGGAAAAACGTTGGAGAGCTTCTAGAGCCGGGTATCGACGCAAATACAGGAATCCCATCTTGACGTGGTCGCTGTGGTGGAAGGATTGATTAGCGAGGCTGCAATCTTCGAATCTCGCCATGAACTCATCGTCGTTCATGCGATGCCTCCCTCAGCACTTTTTTACCGGCCTGCTTCTTCCCGAGTACGCCGCCCCCGGATTCGGAGAGGTGGTGGCTGGTTGCGGAATCCAACTCGAGACCGTGGAACTTTTTTAATTCCTTGATGCGTCCAAGGCTGTCCTGGTTGAAGGGGCACTTTCCATCGAAGGCGTGGAGAACGATGCCTTCGAGCAGATCGCCGAGAGTCATATCGTGGAAATCGGCAAATGCCCGCAGGACTTTTAATAACCGCTTTTCAATCCGCACGCCGGTTTGTACCCGCTCTACTAGGTATTTATGGTTCTCTCGCATAGGATGGTACCAATGTACCATGGTACGAGCGTTGAAGCAAGAACTTAGCGTGCCCCATGGGCCATGGTACTTCAGGAATGTTTCGGGGGATCGCCGGTCGGGGAGGAGGGACGAATTGCGAAATTTCGCTTTTCCAGGACGAGGCTTTCCGTCTGCGAGAGAGCAAGATCGGTTGTAACCTTCAGTACCTCGCATATATATTGAAACACCGAATAGGCGCATCTAATTCCTCATGGAGAGAAGTATGTCGTTCCTTGCTCGCTGTACTCCCACAATTCTCTTGATCTTCGCGATCTCAGCGTCCGCCCAGACCATGCCGGCGTCTCAGCCACCCATTTGGAGCACCAAGCCGGACGTAACGGCGTTTGAGAAGATCGAGAATGATCGACTGGCCTCGGCACAGCATTCGATCGATGCCATCGTGGCAGTCAAGGAATCCAAAACCATCGCAAACACGCTTGTTCCATACGACGAGGCGGTACGGCAGCTTAACGCTGCGAACTATTTCGCGGGATTGATGCAGGAAGTGCATCCCGATGAAACCTTCCGCGATCATGCTACCGCGATGACGCGCAAGGTGAGCGCCGTCGCCACTGCTCTTTCCCTGAATCAAGATGTTTACCACGCGTTGGCGACGCTCGATTTGTCACAGGCCGACCCTGCGACGCGTTACTACGTACAGCGAACGCTGCTGGAATTTCGTTTAGCTGGCGTTGACAAAGACGATGCGACCCGTACCCGTCTCAAGAAACTGAACGATCAGCTGACCGATGAGCAGTCGATGTTTGATCGCAACATTTCCGACGGTCAGAAGAGTATCGAAGTGAAAGACGTGACCGAATTGGATGGCCTGCCGCAGGACTATATTGATCGCCACAAGCCCGGTGCCGACGGCAAGATTCACATCACAACAGACTACCCCGATGCTTTGCCCGCGTTAAAGTTCGCGAAGAGCGTCGAGCTGCGGCGCCGTCTTTGGCTGGCGTTCGACACTCGCGCTTATCCCAAAAATGCCGATGTCTTAAAACAGATGATGCAGACGCGTTACGACATTGCAACTCTGCTGGGCTACCCGTCCTGGGCCGACTACAACGCCGCCGACAAGATGATCGCCAAGGGAACAAACATCGGCGACTTCATCCAGCGACTCGACACTGCCACGGGGCCGCTGGTCCACCGTGAGTTTGCAATGCTGCTCACGGAAAAGCAAAAAACTGATCCGCAAGCTCAGGAAGTTGGAGATTTTGAGGTCTCACATCTGAGCGAAATGGTTCGGCGTTCTGAGTATAATTTCGATTCTCAGTCAGTTCGTCCCTATTTGCCCTTTCAGCAGGTGAAACAGGGGATTCTGGATACGGCGGCAAAGCTTTTCCATGTGACCTTTGTGCAAGAGCTCAACGTACCAGCCTGGGATCCTTCAGTTGAAACTTGGGACACGATTGAAAATGGCAAAGTGATCGGCCGCTTTTATCTGGACATGCATCCGCGAAAAGGGAAATACAGCCATGCCGAGATGGACCCGGTGTTGGACGGCGTTCGCGGTAAACAATTGCCGGAAGCAATATTAATCTGCAATTTTCCCGCGCCCACCGTTAGCGATCCCGGGTTGATGGAGTACGGAGACGTGGTCACATTCTTTCACGAATTCGGCCATTTAATGCACCACATTCTCGGCGGTCAACAAGAATGGGCTGGGATCAGCGGCATCACCATGGAAGGCGACTTCGTGGAAGCTCCGTCGCAGATGCTTGAGGAATGGATGCGAAGCCCGCAAGTACTCGCGACCTTTGCTCACAATTACAAAACGGGCGAACCTATTCCGGCCGACTTGGTTGCGCGCATGAACCGCGCCTCCGCATTCGGACGCGGAAACTGGGTTGCAACCCAAACAGAATACACCGCGGTTTCGTACGACATCTACAAGACTAAACCGCAAGACGTCGATCTCGACACCGTCTGCTTCAACGATGTCAAACGCTACACTCCATTCACCCCAACTCCGGGAACGCATATGTACACGTCGTTCGGACACCTGGGCGGCTATTCGTCAGCCTATTACACGTATTTGTGGGATAAGGTCATCGCCGAGGACTTCTTCATGCAATTCGATCACGACAATTTGCTGGCGGGGGAAGCTCCGATGCGGTACCGGCGAGTAGTGCTGGAACCCGGTGGGTCAATGTCGGCCAATGACCTAGTGAGAAATTTTCTGGGCCGTCCGCAGAACATGGCCGCGTTTCAACAGTGGATGGGCGAAGAGTTTCAGCCCGCGGCAGCAAACTCGAAGGCCGGCCAATAGTCTAATCACGAAGGCCCGGACGCTCTAGTCCGGGCAGGCGAGCAAAGCTCGCCAGAGTTTTACTCCTCACGAAAAAGCCGCCAGCATGGCTCGCCAGGGCGGACAAGGGCGTCCGCCCCTGCGTGTTTTATACTGAGTGTTCACAATTATGGCAAACGATATTCATGTAAAACTCCCGGACGGGAGCGTTAAGGAAGTTCCTGTGGGCACCACCGCCCTCGACATTGCGAAGTCAATTAGTCCGCGGCTGGCCGACGCCGCCCTTGCCGCGAAGACGAACGGCAATTTAATTGATCTGACGCGGCCGCTGGAAAAAGATACCGATCTTCGCATCCTCACCGATAAAGATCCTGAGGCTCTCGAAGTTTACCGTCATTCTTCGGCTCATCTTCTGGCGGCGGCCGTTCTCGAACTCTTTCCTGAGACCAAACTCGGACACGGTCCTGCTACCGAGAGTGGGTTCTTTTACGACTTCTATCGTCCGACGCCCTTCACTCCCGATGATCTGGAAAAAATCGAAAAAAAGATGCAGGAATTGGCGCAGCAGAATATTCCTTACGCGCGCGAATTTCTGCCTCGCGAGCAGGGATTGGAGGAGTTCAAAAAAGAAGGGGATTTCATGAAGTGCCATTTCATCGAGCAGTTCACCAAGCCCGATGAAAAGATTTCCATTTATCGCACCGGCAAGTTCACGGATTTCTGCCGGGGCCCGCATATTCCGGCGACCGGAAAAATAAAAGCGTTTAAGCTGCTGAATATCGCGGGAGCCTATTGGCTGGGCGACGAAAAGAATCCGCAGCTACAGCGAATTTACGGAACTGCGTTCTTCTCGAAGAAAGATCTCGAAGATCATCTTCATCGAATCGAAGAAGCCAAGAAGCGCGATCATCGCTTGATCGGACAGCAATTAGATTTGTTTTCGATTCAGGAACTGGCCGGGCCGGGGCTGATTTTCTGGCATCCCAAGGGCGGGATCATTCGCAAGGAGATGGAAGATTGGATGCGCGCTGAGTATCTCAAGCGGGGCTACTCGCTCGTCTACACGCCTCATGTCGCGCGGCGTCAGTTGTGGCAGACCTCTGGGCACGAAGGCTACTACGCGGAGAACATGTTCGACATCATGGAACTCGACGACGCGGAATACCGGCTGAAGCCCATGAATTGCCCGTTCCATATTTTGATTTACAAAGATTCGTTGAAGTCGTATCGGGATTTGCCAGTGCGTCTTGGGGAACTCGGAACTGTTTATAGATACGAACGCTCTGGAGTGATGCATGGACTGTTACGCGTGCGCGGGTTTACGCAGGACGACGCCCATATTTTCTGCACGCCTGATCAGATTGAAGCGGAAATCGAAGCGTGTCTGGATTTCGCTCTCGATGTGCTGAAAGACTTTGGCTTCGATAAGTTTCAGACTGAGCTCTCCACTTGGAACCCAGACGACCGCAAGAATTTCGTGGGCAGCGAAGAGCAGTGGAATATGGCGACGCGGTCGTTAGAGAACGTTCTGAAAAAGCGAAACATCGAATACAAGACCATTCCCGGCGAAGCTGCATTTTACGGTCCGAAGATCGACATCAAGCTTGTGGACGCAATTGGGCGTCTGTGGCAGCTTTCGACTGTCCAGTTCGATTTCAATCTGCCGCAACGATTTGCACTCGAGTATGTCGCCGAAGACGGATCGCGCAAGCAGCCTCTAATGGTCCATCGCGCGCTATATGGATCGGTAGAGCGTTTCTTCGGAGTGCTCATTGAGCACTACGCCGCCGCATTTCCGGTATGGCTGTCGCCGGTGCAAGTCGTGATGATCCCAATTGCCGAGCGGCATATCGAATATGCTCAGAAGGTCGCGGCTCAATTGAAAGAAGCAGCCGTCCGAGTCGAAGTGGACGGACGCAATGAAAAGATGAATGCGAAGATCCGCGAACACGCCATGCAGAAGGTTCCGTTTCTGCTGGTTGTGGGAGACAAGGAGGCCGAGGCGGGAAGAGTAAACGTCCGCGCTCGCGGGAAAGAAAAAACGGAAGATATGGGGGCGGAGGAGTTTGTGGAGAAGATACGGAAACTTATTGCGACCCGAGCCGCGACCTTATGAGGGGCACCACGGCCAAGGATTTTCACGATCGCGGAGGACCGCTGACCCAACGTTGAGAGCCGGATACTCTATCGATTTCATCTTCAAGTTTGTGAAGCTCGGCGGGCCCGGCGTGGCAACTATCTTCGATTGCCTTGATGCGGCCATTCAATTCAAATGACGTCTTCACCGAATAGCCGTCATCGCAGACTCCGTAGCTAGTTGGAAAATCGAAGTATCCTTTGTCGTTAAGCGTTTGGGCCAACTGGCGAACCGCCGAAGGCTCAATCTTGCTTTTCCGAATCCCGAGCGCATGGACCGCATGCCTTCCCTCGTACACCACGGAGCCATCGCCTGCAAGAGTGAGCTTATACACCGGACAGGTAAAATCCAGACTGCATCCCGTGCGCTCCAGCGTGATTCTGATGCCGCCCGTGTGAGTGCCGACCTGAGACGCTGCGCCTATTCCGAGGAGCACTAGCGCAAAAATGCCAATCATGGAGTCAGCTTAGCCCAAGGATGACCCGGAACGCACGCCCTTTCGGCAGCCGGTACACCGAAAAATCCCGCTGATCGAGGGTGAAGATCGTGTCGAGGCCATCGCGTGCCGCGAGATCGACCAGTGCCGCGTTTGCAAGTTGGAGTCGGATGTCGCGGTACTTTTTCACAATAAAAAAAGACCGGCTATCCTTCCTTCTTAAATTAATCTGATACCCTTCCTGCCGCTACCACGCTGGAGGTTTCGACCCATGAACCGTTTAAGCCTCGTCCGCTCGACTGCAATCGTGGCCCTGTTCTCTTGCGCGGTCATTTCAATTCGCGCAGCCGATCCTTACTCCGTCACCATCGAGCGCGACGTCGCGGTGAAAATGCGCGATGGCGTCACTCTCCATGCGGACATCTACCGGCCGAAAGCGGATGGGCAATTCCCCACATTGCTCCAACGTACTCCTTACGACAAACGAAATGGCACCGATTTTGGCCTGAGAGCAGCGGCGGCCGGATACGTGGCGATTGTTCAGGACGTTCGCGGACGTTATTCATCCGAAGGTGCGTGGTATCCCTTCAAGAACGAACCGAGTGATGGCTATGACACCATCGAATGGGTGGCCGCGCTGCCTTATTCGAATGGCAAAGTAGGGATGTGGGGAGGATCGTATGTTGGCGCGACACAAATGCTGGCTGCCGTTGCTCATCCTCCACATCTCGCTGGTATCTGTCCGGTTGTGACGGCGAGCAATTATCACGATGGGTGGACTTATCAAGGCGGTGCGTTTGAACAATGGTTTGATGAATCGTGGACGTCAGGGCTCTCGCAAGACACGATGAATCGTCTCGTGCAAGGCAATACGAACGCGATGAAGGGTGTTTTGACCCTCCCGCTTTCTGACTATTCTCTCTTCAATCTTCCGAACCTCGCAGCATCGACATCGATCGCGAGTTTGGCACCGTATTTTGCCGACTGGCTGGCTCATCCCGACTACGACGCCTATTGGAAGCAGTTGTCGATTGAAGAACACTACGCTGACATAAATGTTCCAGCCCTCCATATCGCTGCCTGGTACGACATTTTTCAGGGAGGATCGCTGCGCAATTACATTGGCATCAAGGCACACGGCGGGAGCGAGACGGCGCGGAAGGGACAACGCCTGCTGGTGACGATCGGTGGTCACGCGGGCGGCGGCCAGAAGATTGGCGACGTCGATTTCGGTACCGCTGCGGCTGAGTTCAACGAAGGCGACATTACGTTGCGATGGTATGACTATCTTTTTAAGGGAATCCAAAACGATTTTGCTGGCAAGCCAGTCAGAATATTTGTAATGGGGGCTAATCAATGGCGGGACGAGGATGACTGGCCTCTTTCTCGGGCGCGGCAGACGAAATATTTTCTGCATTCGGACGGGAAGGCCAATTCTCTTCAAGGTGACGGAACGATTTCCATTGAGAGTCCACACTCTGAAGCTCCGGATCACTTTACTTACGATCCGGGGAATCCCGTTCCGACCATTGGCGGTCCACTGTGTTGCGATAGTCAACACTTGGCGCCGGGGCCGCGCGATCAGCGAGCGATTGAAGCGCGTCCAGACGTTTTGATCTATTCAACTCCAGCCTTTGCTCAGGATACGGAAGTCACTGGACCAATCATCGCTGAGCTGTATGTGAAGTCATCTGCTGTGGACACCGACTTCACCGCGAAGCTAGTCGATGTTGCTCCCGATGGATTCGCACAAAACCTGACCGAAGGGATTCTCCGCGCACGCTACCGTGAGTCGCAGGACAAACCGACGTTCATGGTTCCCGGACAGATTTACAAGGTGACAATTGATCTGTGGTCCACAAGCAATGTGTTTCGCCAGGGGCATATGTTGAGGCTGGAAATCTCGAGCAGCAACTTCCCACGCTTTGACCGGAACCTCAATACAACAGAAAGGGCGGCGGTTAGCCAGAAATATATCTCCGCCACTAATATGATCTTCCACGATCGCGAGCATTCTTCGGCGTTGATTTTGCCAATCATGCCTTGAGCTGCGGGTAAGGTAAGTGGTTGCTACAATCCTGATTCGTGCCTTTGCCCTTTCAAATTCACGCGGCCACAGGCCGTGCCCGCGCCGGAACCCTTGTCACTCCACACGGCGAGGTACAAACTCCGGTCTTTATGCCAGTGGGAACGCTGGGTTCGGTTAAAGGCGTCTCCCAGGACATTCTGGAAGAACTTGGCGTGCAGATTCTTCTTGGAAATACTTACCACCTGTACCTGCGCCCAGGAGTCGCGCAGGTCAGAAAGATTGGTGGGCTGCACCGGTTCATGTCGTGGCCTCGCGCGATTCTCACCGATTCCGGCGGATTCCAGGTTTTCAGCCTGAGTGATTTGCGGAAAGTGTCCGAAGAAGGTGTGATGTTTCGTTCGCATTTGGACGGGTCTTCCCATTTTCTCTCCCCGGAAAGCGCAATGGAAGCCCAGATTGGCCTTGGCGCCGACATTATTATGGCGTTCGACGAGTGTATTGAGTATCCGGCCGACCGAGAGCGAGCCCGAAATTCGATGGAACTGACCCTTCGCTGGGCAGAGCGTAGCAAGAAGTATTTCGAAGAGCACATGCACGAAGTTCCATGGAAAACCGATGGCGGAGCCCTTACGCGGGATGAGCATACGCAGGCTCTCTTCGGCATCGTCCAGGGCGGCATGGACCTCACCCTCCGCAAAGAATCTGCCGAACGGACCATCGAGATTGGCTTTCCTGGATACGCCATCGGGGGCCTGAGCGTCGGAGAGCCGCGATCGCTCACTCGCGAAGTTGTCGAGGCGACGCTTGAATACCTCCCGAAAGACAGGCCGCGTTATCTGATGGGGGTCGGAACTCCCGAAGAAATTGTGGAATATGCGAATTTGGGGGTAGACATGATGGACTGCGTCCTCCCTACGCGGGCTGCAAGGCATGGCCTGCTGTTTACGTCGGAGGGAAAAATATCCATTAAGCAGGCCCGCTATGCCTCAGATCAAGGCCCGCTAGACCCCAATTGCCGGTGCCGCACCTGTTCTCGATACTCCAGGGCATATTTGCGCCACCTGTACGCATCCAATGAGATATTGGGCCAGATTCTTAATACAGTTCACAACCTTACCTTCTATCTTGACACCATGCGGTCCGTGCGTCATTCTATTGGACTTGGTTCCCTTGAACACGGGAAAGGGGCGCGTTTTCTTTCTGGAGAGCAGTCGCAATTGAAGCCATAGCTCCCCCTCCTTGTTCCTTTCTAAAGATGGATTGTCCGGCCTGAATACGCGAGAATCCCGCGATAAATCACAGAGGCCCGTAATGTTGGAAGGCGCAGTTCCGGATTCTTGGCGCAAAATAGGTGCATGACTTCATGATGGTTTTGGCGATGCAAGCCGGCGGTGGGTTGAGTTGGATTGGGTTCGCCCCGCTCATTCTTATATTTGGAATCTTCTATTTTTTGCTGATCATGCCTCAGCAGCGGCGGCAGAAGAAATGGCAGCAGATGTTGAGCGAACTTAAGACCGGCGACAAGGTTGTGACCAGCGGAGGAATTCGGGGAACGATTGTAGCCTTGAGAGACGATTACGTTCACCTTCGCGTCCCTCCTGACAATTTGCGCCTCGAAGTTAGCCGGGCATCTGTGACAACGGTGACGACCGCTGACGAGGCCGCAAGCAAAGCATCTTAAATTTTTTAGGGATTAATTTTTTAGTTATGAACAAGAATTTAGGCTGGAAACTCGGAGTCATTGTTGCAACGCTGCTGATTTTTCTATATGGCATCTTTGGCGTGCCTGAAAGCTGGTCGGGTCGCGGTTTTCTTGCGAGCCTGGAAAAGCGAATCAATCTTGGACTGGATCTTAAAGGCGGAACGCACCTAATTCTGCAAGTTCAGGTCAACGACGCCGTCAACGTCGAGACCGACAATGCAATTGAGCGACTAAAAGAAGATCTCCGCACTCACAAAATAAATTACGTTGAGATTACTAAACCCGACCCAGTCGGCCATCCTGAACAAATTGTGATTAAGGGTGCTCCGCCTGAATCCAGCGGCGACCTGCGCTCCATCGTGGAAGAGCGTTTGCCGGAATACGATCTGACGTCCGGTCCCGAAAATACCTGGACAGTTTCCATGAAGGTCCAGGCGCTTAAGGACTTGAAGACCCGCGCCGTCGCCCAGGCAATTGACACGATTCGGAACCGGATTGATCAGTTGGGCGTAACCGAGCCGACGATTCAAGAGCACGGACTCGGCGAGTACCAGATTCTTGTGCAACTGCCAGGCGTGGACGATCCCGCCCGCGTCAAGGAGATCATGCAGTCGACGGCCATGCTGGAAATCCGGCAGGCATTGGGAGGTCCGTATTCTAGCCAGCAGGATGCCCTTCAGGCTAAAGGTGGCGTGATTCCTCCCGACGCGGTCCTGCTGCCGGGTAAGTCAACACCTGATGGTGGCGAGCAGTGGTATCTCATTTCGCGAGTCTCGGCTGTAAGCGGACGCGATCTGCGTGACGCCAGCGCCTCTCAAGACGAAAACGGCCAGCCAGCAGTAAGCTTTAACCTGACTGGTGAGGGTGGTCGAAAGTTCTTTGCCTTCACTTCGGCTCACGTCAAAGACCAACTGGCCGTGGTTTTGGATAATAAAGTTCAATCAGTTGCAACGATTGATGAGCCTATCCACGACAGCGGGATTATTAAGGGCCGATTTACTCAGCAAGAAGTTAAGGATCAGTCGATGATCCTTCGCTCGGGAGCGCTTCCCGCTGGCATCAAGTATCTCGAAGAGCGGACTGTCGGACCCTCCCTGGGCACCGACTCCATCCGCGCTGGCGTTCGGGCGGCGATAGTCGGCATGCTTGCTGTGCTGATCTTCATGTTGATCTACTATCATGCTGCGGGCATCAATGCGGACCTGGCTCTGATTTTGAACCTGGTGATTCTGCTCGGATTTCTGGGTTTCACTGGCGCCACGCTCACTCTGCCCGGAATTGCGGGCGTGATTTTGACGGTTGGCATGGGTGTCGACTCCAACGTCCTGATCTTTGAGCGCATCCGTGAAGAATTGCGCAATGGAAAGACGCCGCCGTCGGCGGTCGAGCAGGGGTTCAAACACGCCTTGACCACAATTATCGATACTCACGTGACTACGATTATCTCGGCGATCATTCTTTTTATCTTCGGGACCGGTCCCGTGCGGGGATTCGCTGTAACTTTGAGCTTTGGCTTGTTTGCAAATTTATTTACCGCCGTGTTCGTTTCACGCGTGATTTTCGACTGGATTCTCAGCCGCAAGCAGCGTGGAGAAGCATTGAGCATTTAAGTTTTTAACATTGTCATTCCGAAACCGCTTTAGCGGTGAGGAATCTGCTGTCTGTCAATACTGAAAAAAGCAGATTCCTCGCTACGCTCGAAATGACAAGGATGCAGAGGAAGAGTGGAATTCTTTCGCAATACTAATATCGATTTCCTGGGCAAGAAGTGGTACTTCATTGCCTTTTCGCTGATCTTTAGTGTTGCCGGTTTGTTCTCGATACTTTTCTGGCATCACATTCCCTACGGCATTGATTTCCGCGGTGGCACTCTGGTCGAGGTCAAGTTCGCACAGACACCGGACGACAACGCGATTCGCGCCGCTATGGACAAGGCTGGCTTGCATCACGCCCGCATTCAGCGACTTGGGGCCACGGCGAATAACGAAGTCTTGATTGACTTGCCTCTCCAAGAGACTAGTGAACAGGCTCTAGATCAAGGCAAGACCATGATTATCAATGCCTTGGAGACCAATACTCCTTCCGGCAAGTTGGATTTGAACAACACAAGCACCTTGACACTTACCAATTACTTGATGGATAAAGATCCGCTGCATGCAGGGACTGACGCAGCCCAGCGCTATACTGACCAGGCCAAAGCCGTCATCGATTTCAAGGACAAAGTGAAAGGCGGGGTTCTCCACTCGCTTGACGATCTAAATGGAGTCGCCGACCCTGCGGTATTGGCCTCGATAAAAGACGGTTACTTCGTTTCCAATTTTGCGATCCGGAACGTGGACATTGTCGGCCCCCAAGTGGGCGGGCAGTTGAAGAAGCAAGCCCTGCTGGCAATTGTTTATTCGCTCGGCGGCATGCTGATTTATCTGGCATTTCGTTTCGAATGGATTTACGGTGTAGCGGCTGTTATAACCGTCTTCCACGATACGTTGATAACGGTTGGTGCGTTTTCGCTCCTGAACAAGGACATTTCGCTGACCGTAGTCGCAGCGATTTTGACCCTGGTCGGTTATTCGAATAACGATACCATCGTGGTTTTTGATCGTATTCGAGAAAATCTGAAGTTGATGCGCCGGGAAAAGCTCTCGGATATCGTGAACCGGAGCATCAATCAGACACTAAGTCGGACGATTTTGACCGCCGGATTGACGTTTTTGACGGTTCTGGCGTTGTATTTGTTCGGTGGAGAGGTTTTAAACGGCTTCTCCCTGGCGCTCGTTATCGGCATCCTAATAGGGACTTATTCGTCGATTGCCATTGCGGCCCCGATTCTGGTTGCGTATCAGGACTGGCGGTCTCAGCGTGGCAGGGGACCCGGAACCGCCCCAATTGGCGGAGCGGGAAAGCAATCGGGTGGGGCTGATAAGGCGTCAAAGCAAAACGCCAGCCGCACTCCGTCTAAGATTTCGAAAGCTGGGGTGACGGGCTAGACGGAAAACAGTCCGCCGGGACTACAGTTTGTGGTTGGGAGCAAAGGGGAAGCGGGCGGTGTCTAACCCATAGACAGGTTTTGTGCAGGAGAAATCTTATGTTTGAAGATAGCCTAATCGAGTCGGGCGGCAAACTGAAGGACAAGCGGTTGGCGACCACCACCTTCTCCTTCATCCTCGAGATAGCATTGATTGGGGTCCTGGTCCTCATTCCGCTTCTGTTCACCGAAGCTCTTCCCAAGGCCCAGCTAATGATGTCCCTGACGGCTCCACCCCCTCCGCCACCGCCTCCTCCGCCACCCACAGTGGTTCACGTCGTGAAGCAGGTTCAAACCAACATTATTAACGACCAACTCCGCACCCCCACCAAGATCCCCAAGAAGATTGAGATCATCAAGGAAGACGCGGCACCTCCGCCGATGACGGCTGGGGTAATTGGAGGAATTTCGAGTGGTCCCGGTCAGGCTGGCGGCGTGATTGGCGGAATCATCAGTTCGACTCCGGTCGCAGTTCCGAAAGTTGCCGCCCCCACGCGGGTACGGGTCTCCCAGGGCGTCACCCAGGGTCTTCTGATAAGAAAAGTTGCTCCCAGCTATCCACCCCTGGCGCGTCAAGCTCACATCCAAGGGAGTGTGCTGTTGCAAGCCGTAATCAGCAAAGACGGGTCGATCGAAAACCTGCGGGTGATCAGCGGGCATCCTATGCTGGTGCCGTCTGCGATCGACGCGGTAAAGCAGTGGAAGTACAAGCCGTACATTTTGAATGGCGAACCCGTGGAAGTCGATACTCAAGTCACGGTGAATTTCACCCTAGGTGGTTAGGAATTTAGGCAGCTGACGATTTAGATCGAAAATCTCGACGTAAAGGATTTCTGAGGAGGATAGCAACTCATGTTCGTAGCAAATTTGGCAGTACACACACTCAGTCACGTATCCATGACGGCCACTTGGCTTTTCCAAGACACGGGAGCGCCGCAATGGGATCCGCTTTCGCTGTGGCGCGCTATGGGATGGGTAGCAAGGGCAGTCGTGGTCCTTCTATTCATCATGTCAGGATGGTCCATCGGCGTAATGATCGATCGTTGGATGGCTTTCAACGCGGCACGAAAACAGTCACGCGCATTTGCCCCTGCCGTTGCTGGCGCACTCCGCGATGGCAAGATTGACGAAGCCATCAAAGTCGCAGAACGCAATAAGAAGAGTCACCTGGCGAAAGTCGTCACGGCTGGCTTAATGGAATTCCGTGCGCACCAGGAAAGCGGCGAGATTCCAGGTGAGACCATCGAAGCCTCCAAGCGAGCCTTGGAACGCACGGAAGCCATCGTCCATGCCGAGTTGAAGCGCGGCTTAGGCGGTTTGGCCACAATCGGTTCAACGGCCCCATTCGTCGGACTGTTTGGAACCGTGATGGGCATTCTCCACACGTTCCAGGATATGTCCACGAGCCACGCTACCGGTCTAGCAGCTGTCGCTGGCGGTATTGCTGAAGCGTTGGTTACAACCGCCATCGGGTTGCTCGTCGCAATCCCTGCCGTCATGATGTTCAACTATTTGACCGGGCGCGTGGAAGCGTTCGACGTGGAAATGGATAACTCGTCGAGTGAACTGATTGACTACTTCCTCAAGCGTCGAGGCGTAGCGCGTCGGCCCTAGGTAGTTCAATGTAAATTACTACATCCGACGCTGGGACGATCCGGGCGTCGGACCAACCGGTCGCGGGCAGGAGACAAAGGTCATGGGAATTGCAGTACGGAATGAAGGAGCCAAGGTAAACTCCGACATTAATGTGACGCCGATGGTCGACGTCATGTTGGTGCTTTTGATTATCTTCATGGTCATCACACCCATGTTGCAGAAGGGCGTGAGCGTCGATCTGGCCAAAGTAAATAATCCTCAGGCCATGCCGGATGCCGAAAGGGAAGACGCTCTAATTGTGGCGGTAATGCGCGACGGCGCCGTCTTTTTGGGTAACGACAAATTGCCGGTCGATGAACTCACGTCAAAAATCAAGGACCGCATTGCCAACCGGGTTGACAAGCGCGTCTATGTTCGAGCTGACGCGCGTGCCAAGTATGTTTCCGTAGTGGGGGTGGTTGACAACGTGCGCGCTGCGGGCGTAGACCAACTTGGTCTGTTGACGGATCAAAAGAAGCAGAACCCCGTTCCGGGAGCGCCTCCGTCGCCGGTGACGGGACCCGGTCAGTAACAGTGGAAGCAGAGGAGATTTCTCTATGTCGATGACAACCGGTAGTTCAAGTGGCGGACCGAACGCCAACATGAACGTTACTCCCTTTATTGATATTCTTCTGGTGCTGCTCATCATCTTCATGGTGATCAACCCGCCACAAATGAAGGGGCTGGATGCGCTCGTTCCTCAGCCGCCTCCTAAGGACCAGCCAAAGAATGACACTCCTGATCGCACCATCGTTGTGCAGGTCCTGGATCGCGGTCCCGGCCAAGAACCGGGACTCAAAATAAACGGTGACGATACAACGTGGGACGGTTTGGGGACGCGTCTGACAGATATCTTCAAGACCCGCGCGGAAAAAGTAATGTTCGTAAAGGGTGATGACAATGTGCCCTTCGCGGACGTCGCGAATGTTATAGATATCGCCCACGCATCCGGCGTGGACAAAGTTGGGTTGATCACCGCCAAAATTGAATCCGGCGGTTAGTTCTCGAGAAAAGTTCCTGAGCATTCCGGAAGACTGAAGTAGGCCCGGGTAGTCAACCCGGGCCGCTGTGTGTGCGGTAAGGACATTTTTGTGTAATATGGGTGTCCACATCTGATAGGCGGGGGACGGTAACGCAATGAAAAGAAATTTACGGGTGATGGCGCTCGTGGCCCTGGGCCTCTCCGTAGTTTCCACCACGGGCTGCAATAAACTGCGTGCGCGCGATCAGTTGAATAAGGGTGTCGCCTCCTACCGCAATGCTCGATACGAGGAGGCAATTAACCATTTCCAGAGCGCCGTATCGCTGGATCCGAGCCTCGAGAATGCCCGCCTGTATCTTGCCACCGCCTATACTCAGCTTTACGTCCCTGGCGTTGACACTCCAGAAAACAACCAACTGGCGGAACAGGGCATTGATCAGTTCAAGGCAGTATTGGAACATGATCCTAAGAGCGTGAACAGCGTAAAGGGCATCGCTTACCTCTACCTTCAGCAGAAGAAATTTGAAGACGCAAAGACTTACTACCACAAAGCCCTGGAGATTGATCCCAACGATCCCGAATCCTACTACACGCTGGGCGTGATTGCGTGGACCCAGGCTTACCAGCCCAGGATGGCAAAGAGGGCCGAGCTTGGACTCAAGCCCGACCAACCTCTTAAGGACAAGAACGCGTGCCAAAGCTTAAAGGATAAGAATTGGGGAACCATTCAAGATGGCCTCGACAGCCTTAACAAGGCATTGGAATTGCGTCCCGACTACGATGACGCGATGGCCTATATCAATCTTTTGTACCGTGAAAAGGCTGAATTGGAATGCGGTGATCTGGCGGCGCGCGCGGCCGACGAGAAACTGGGCGATCAATGGTATGACAAAACGATGGCTACCAAGAAAGCCAAGGCTGAAAAGCAGCCCTCAGCACCCGGCGCGGATCAGGGCGGAAAATGATCCGGTTCTGTTCTCGCAAGCAAAAATCCCCTTCGGCAATGAAGGGGATTTTCCTTTGTGATTAAGGCATCCACCCCGGTTTTACTAGCCTTCGATGTTCAAAAAGGTCCTCATCGCCAATCGTGGAGAAATCGCGGTGAGAATCATCCGCGCCTGTCGCGAGATGGGAATAATCCCGGTTGCCGTATATTCGGATGCTGATCGGGCCGCGTTGCACGTGCGCATGGCGGCCGAGGCCTATCACATTGGTGCGGCTCACGCTTCAGAGTCTTATCTCAACATCGACCATATACTTACCGTTGCGAAGCGATGCGGAGCTGAAGCCCTACATCCTGGCTATGGCTTTCTTTCAGAGAACCCCGATTTCGCGGAGGCCTGCTCGATTTCTGGAATCAGGTTTATCGGTCCCTCCCCAGCTTCGATGAGGATCATGGGATCGAAGACTAAAGCGCGGCAACAAATGGAAAAGTCCGGGGTGCCATGCGTCCCCGGGAATTCCCAAGCTCTGGAGTCACTCGAACAAGCAACGCAGATCGCGACCCGCATTGGGTTTCCAATAATGCTTAAGGCAGCAGCGGGCGGTGGAGGCAAGGGCATGCGCCTAGTGACGGACCCACAGCAACTGCAGGCCGCGTTGGAGGCTGCACAAAGTGAAGCGCTGCGAGCATTTGGCAACAGCGATGTTTATATCGAAAAAGCGATTCTGAATCCACGGCATATCGAGGTTCAGATACTGGCGGATGAGCACGGAAACGCCATTCATCTCGGCGAGCGTGAGTGTTCGATTCAGCGGCGACATCAGAAAGTTCTGGAGGAATCTCCTTCTTCGTTCGTGGACGCCGATCTGCGCCAACGTATGGGTGAAGCGGCGGTTCGAGTTGCGTCCTCTGCGGACTACACCAATGCCGGAACGGTGGAGTTTCTGGTCGATAACGATAAACATTTCTATTTTCTGGAGATGAATACGCGGTTGCAGGTGGAGCATCCCGTGACCGAACTGGTCACCGGCCTCGATCTCGTGCGCTTGCAGATAAAAATTGCCACGAACGAAAAACTGCCGCTTCTGCAGGACGAAGTCCAATTTCGGGGGCACGCTATCGAGTGCCGCCTCTATGCAGAGGATCCCGACAACCACTATTTTCCCAGTCCCGGGAAAATTACTTTAGTCGAAGAAACCACTGGTCCAGGCATTCGGTTGGATACGGGAGTCTATGAAGGCTGGACCGTACCTAACGACTACGATCCACTGCTTGCCAAACTGATCGGTTACGGGGAAAACCGGGAACACGCAATTTCTCGCGTTTTGCGCGCGCTAGATGAGACATTTGTAGGCGGCATTCATACTAATTTGTCTTTGTTCCGGAAAATTCTGAACGATCCCGCTTTTCAGGCCGGAAAAATCGATACTGGATACCTGGATCGGCTGCTTACCTCTGGCGCAACGATCGAGAATCATGAACACGCTCGAGTTGCAGCGATTGCGGCCATCCTGTTCAATGTGCTCGACTCAACCATCAAAGGAAGATCGCTTGGAACAACGAGCAGTAATGTTGCCGAGTCGAACTGGAAGAGGGCAGCGCGAACTGAATCATCAGAAATATAGGAATAGTTTGTCTGGCGCGGGCACTCTTGCCCGCGGCTTTAGATCGAAGCTGCTCGTGGAAATGTCCGAACACGTACGATATGGTCTACAACGTCAGCATCGGTGGACGAAACTTGCGGATTGCGCTGGAGCGACACGGCGAACAGTGGAAGTGCGAACTGGATGGCGTTCAGTTCCAGCTTGACGCCCGGCTAATCCGCCCCGGTGTTCTTTCCCTGATATTCGAGGGCGCAGCCTATGAAGTCAAACGCGATCAACTCGGAAACCACACACGGCTCTGGATCAACAATACGCCCTTTATCGCGGAAATAACCGACCCGAGAAGCCTCGCCGCTCGTTCTCGGGTTGCCATGAGCACTTCAGCAAAGGTGCTGGCTTCCATGCCCGGAAAAGTTCTTCGGGTGATGGTAAGAGCGATGGATCAAGTCGAAGTCGGCCAGGCCCTTCTGGTCCTCGAAGCAATGAAGATGCAAAACGAGATCAAGTCGCCGAACAAAGGGATCGTGAAGCAGCTAATGACGGAAGGCGACTACGTGAACGCCGGAGATGTGTTGGCGATTGTGGAGTGAGCGGGCCTACTTGGCGATGCCGTTACCCGCCAGAACTTTCTCCGCGTAGTAATTTTCGACTTTGGCTTGATCGCGAAGAACTTCATAATAAGCCGCCTTCAAGAGTTGCTCGCGATGATCCCGAAGCTGGGAGCGAATTGCTTCCTGTACTCGCGGGTCAGAGAATTCCCGCTGACCGGCTGGCTCCTTGGCGATCAATTTTACGATTTGGTACCCAACAAACTGTTTGTTTGTGGGGTTGGTGATCGCGATTACATCAGTGTATTGTCCGGTCTTCAATTTCGAAACCGCGTCCCGCGTCGCCGGGTCAGTATTTTTCAGAGAAGACTCCGGCATGAATCCAAGATCGCCGCCGTTGCCTGCGGTTTGCGTATCCTCGGAGTTGTTCATCGCGAGCGTTGCGAAGTCGTCGCCACTTTCCAGCCGGTTCATGATCATCTGAATTTTCTTTAGCGCCTCAGCCTGGGTCTGCGCTTTGTTGTTCTGATTCCGGTTATCGGGACTGGGCAGCGGCGTGACGAATATTCGCGCCAAATGATATTGCGGTTCAATCAGGTTAAATTCCGCCTTATGCTCATTGTAATAATCGGAAATCTCCTGATCAGAAACGTTAATCTTGGACGTCACCTCTTTGTTCATCACCTTGTCAACGGTCACTGAACGCCGAATATCCTTTTTGAAGTCATCCTGCGTAATATTTTTCTCCTTCATTCGAGCGGCAAAGTCTTCCGGGCTGAAGGGAGACTTAATCTCATTTAGTTTGCGGTCCACTTCCTCGTCCGTGGCCAATAACCCGAGTTTTTCGGCACGTCGCATCAGGATTTCGGTATCAATTAAGTCGTGCAGGATATTCAGTCGGCCGCTAGTCGCCTGCTCACCGGCAGGCCGCTGATTCGATCCTGATGTTTGGTTCTGGTAGTACTTCTCGACATCCGCGAGATAAATTTTATGGCCATCGACCACGGCGGCAACATCGTTTCCGCCAGCCTGTTTGTTTTCACAGCCCAAGCCGCCTGCCACCATCAAGGCAAGAAACAATGTCGCTCGCGAACGCGAAAACTTTGAACGCAGGTCCAAATATCCTCCAGTCCAATTTGCAGACAAACGATAGCGCTCGCGTATTGAACCTACCCGATGCGCTTGTTGAATCATCTAGCGCTGGGCTGTGGTGCCGAGTTCACACCGGCACGGGTGGGCGGGGCGATTCCGGCCTGCTCCAGCGCCTTGTCAAAAATGCTTCGGACTTCGCTGGCCGGTAGAGCTCCATCAACTTCCTGGCCGTTCACAAAAATCGTAGGAGTGGCCGTCATGCCCAGGGAGTCGCCCTCTTTGATCGAAGCCTTTACTGCCGTATCATTTTGCGCCTTGATGCAAGCTTGAAGTTTGTTGCTGTCCAAATTGTATTTTTTACCGTTTTGCAAAGCGATCCGGTCGAGGGTGTCAAACTGACTGCTGCGAGTCTTCTCCGAGTTCACTTCGCTTTGATTGGCATGGATGTAGTCTGCAAAGTCCCAATACGCATCGTTACTTTCCGAAGCCAGACACCCCGCGTTCACAGCGGCATGCGTGGCCCAGGGATGAATTTCGGACAGCGGAAAGTCCTTGTATACAAACAGAACGCGATCCCCGTATTCCTTCAGAAGTTCGGGAAAAAGCGTTTGGTGCATCCGCGAACAAAACGGGCATTCAAGGTCATCGTAATTGACCACCACAACCTTGGCATCCTTATTCCCCCTAGTGGGACGCCCAGCAAGGTCAATCTTCTTCATGACATCCGCATAGGGGTCTTTGGTTAAATCGAGCCTGCTCATCCGAATCAGGGTGTTCTTATCTTTGGAAAGCAAAAAGTCATAGGACTGCTTCTTTTCGTTTCCCTCGAACGTAATTGTCAAAGCATCGTAGTTGGGAAATTCGCTGGGTTTCAAGGGGCTAATTTCTATTTTTACGCGCGGCGGGATCGTGTAATAGGTACGAACTTGCCGCTCAATACGCTGCGCTATATCTGGGGAAACCGATTGGGCCGAACACCCAAGGCAGACGAGGAGAAACACAAAAAAAGAACGCCGAAAACCCATTACAATGAACCGCCTGTACATTCTGAGATGAGCTTAAATTATCTCACAGCAAACGGCTATTGAACTGCAAAGGGACAGATGTCCTCATCTGTCCGGCGCAGCAAGGCTCCGCATCGCGGCTAGTGGGCTCGCGACAATACAGTCTGGTACGGATCCAGTAGAACTTTACGGGTACCCGCCGGCGCGGTCAGATGAAATTGTGTCTCCAGCCCATCCGCAAATACTCGGCCCACCAAGATGTTCTTTCCGCCCACCACTGCGTATATCGGGACGGAAGTGATCAGGGTATCCTCGGCATCCTTTTGCCTGATGATTCCGGTCACCAGCGTGGAACCTGATTTCGTGGTCCCTGACTTATCCACATATTTCACGCTATGTAGCTCAAGCGCGGGCACTTCAGTTCCGTTCACCCAATCTTCATAAAACCACTCCAGCGACTTCCTGCCTCCAGGACCGAAACCAGGTGGCAGCTCTTCCTCAAAAATCCGGATTAATTCGCGAGTCGTAATTGGTCGTCCCTGATATCGCTCCCCCAAAGTGCGCAGAGCCCGAAGAAATGGTTCATCCGGCGAGCTTCCGATCGCTCGGCCACGCGAACTTTTCTGTTCGGCATCGCGCATCATGGTGCGCAACATATGAAAGAGCCAGGTGCCACGCTTGTACGCTATCGTCTCGTAGCCGTCGGGGAACTGTGAGGACGAAAGCCTCCCTCCAAGTGTCACCGGACCAGCATCCATCAAGGACACGCCGTCTTTGTTCTTCTGCAGGAGATCATCCCGATAGCTTGCCATGACCGCTCGAAAGCTCGATGGATCTTGCGACTCAAGCAGTAGCAAGGAACTGTAAGTTGCCAGACCTTCCGCAATCCACTGATCCCGATAACCGCTCCACGTAACCAAATCACCCCACCACATATGGGCCGTTTCGTGGGCAATTACACAGTCACTATCTATTTTTTCGGCCGGGGCCATGTGGAGCGCCGATTTTTGCTCAGGCGAGAGAAACGAGAAACTTGAGAGGAAAATCAGCCCGGGCCAACCTTGGCTCAGGAGACCGGGCATTTGGGTTACAGCGAGTTCGTCGTATGGATATGGGCCGAAGCGGCGCGCGAAAAAAGAGATGGCACGAACTGCATCGTCCGCAACCAACTGAGCGTTTCCCGCTGGAGAAGGAGGGAATGGCGCCAAGTGCGCGAAACTTGGATTGTCACGCGAAAAAAATGGCGGCCGCGGCAAATCTGCTGCTTGTGGAATCTCTGGGAATCCCCGCTCCATAGCGGAGGCCGCATATACATCGACCGCAACCGGACCGGCTTGTTTCGATACTCTGGCATATTTGCCAAGATTGAATCCGGCCAACGGAACGGGACGCTCCGAAACCCAGCGACTGACTTGGGTGTTAGCGGCGCTTGAGTCGCGGGTAGTCTGGCTGGGCGACTCGTCCCTTCGCTTGCCGGTCGCGACCAGTGTCCATCCTGCTGGATACTTGAATTCCAGGTTAAATGATGCCTTGGCCAATCCGAGGTTCGGATACCAGGTACCGCGGGCGCCAACGTAGAGCAAACCGCCTCCGGCGTCCGACAGGACCGGGCCGCCATAGGAAAAATGCAATTCAATCGCCTGCCCGGTTCGAAGCGGTTCTGGAAACACCACAGCGACTAGATCATTTCCACGGCGAGCAAGGCGCGTCCCCTCAAGGGCCGGGTTATGAATGAATTCGACGGGCCGGCCATCCATGTTCACCTGCCGAACATTCAAGTACCTCGAGAGTTCGAATAGTACCGTGCGCTCTCCACCCCGGTGGACAAGGATATTGAGTCGCGCTTCGGCATCGAGTTGAGTGGGCGGATGGACTGTCGCGTCGATCTTGTAGTTGGAAACTTCGATCTCCCTACCGATGTCCTCTTCGCCGGCAATCTCGGTCGCGGCTTCGGACTCCGGTTTCTTCGTGAGAGAGAAAGATGTCCAGACGTTGTAGTAACTCGCGCCGTCGACGTTTCGCAACTGTCCAACCGAAATCTGCTCAGCAGCTGCCAAGTCAAAGAAAAGGTCGAATGTCCCAAGTTTTCGGCCTTGTGCTCTTAAATGAAGCATCCGATCGCCGCGGTCGATGGTCCCCGTCGAAGCGACGGCATGGTCCTCTGGGGGCAGCAATCGGCTGAGACTGACGAAAAGCCGCAGCGCATCGGCCTCAGCCAAGTTTCGTGTGCTCTCATTCCACTTTGCAAAGAACTCCTCGGGATTTTCGCTGGGCCTGAGAAACGTCTGCAACTCCTTAAAAGTGTCGTCGTTGAAGCGCAAGTACGCAGTGCCAAATTTCTCTTCCAGAATCGCGGCCCCAGTGAAACGTGTCATCGAGGCCCGCTCGATCTGGTTCGGCGGAATCAATAAGACTTCGCCATCTCCTTCAAAGAATGCGCCAGTAACTCGCCCTAGGACGTCCTCGGTGAACGCCATTGTGCCGTCGCTCAAGCTTATATGCGAGGAAGCGCGATCCAGGGAGGCGTCCCGAACTCGATAGACCCGTGACCGGTCTAAGCCGACGCTACGAAGTTGTTGATATAGGGTTTCAGCAGGGCCTGCTTGAACGCCGGACGCACCAGCGTCAATACGAGGTCGCCCGGCAGCCTGCACCCCGCAGGCGACAGCGAAGCAGACCACCAATCCGAAACCTCGAACTTTATGGATTACCTTAGGCACCTACGGATGCAGCTCCCACTAAGTTAGGATGCGCTTGCGTGCGTGTCTCTGTCATCTTCTTACTGCTGGTGGGATGTTTCTCCACGCCTGGCCTGCTTGTCAACACCGTCTCGGCGGAAGTCATTCACCTGAAGAATGGGCGTACCATATGGGCCGACCATGTCCGCCAAAATGGCACTCACCTCGAGTACGAGGTTGGTGAAGAGTCCTTCGCGATACTAAGTTCCTCAGTTGATCGCATAGAGACCGGCGGAACGGCGCCCGAACGGCATCCAGCGGACGCTCCCGGAGAAACCAACATACTTGTCTTTACACCGGCCGAAGGTATGGGTGACCAATCTGATCTTTCGGACAAGATTATCCGCCATGGGGTCGTAGATACCGACGCCTTAAACGATTTGGAGAAGCAGGGAAACTCAAAGACTACGGCTGCGGGATACTATCTGGCTGGGAAAAATGATTTCGATCATGGAAATTTCGGAAAGGCCCGCTCCGACTTTGAGAGAGCCCTGCACTTTGACCCCGAGAATCCGGCCATCCTAAACTATTACGCTGCGCTGCTTGTTCGAACCGGAAACGCATCTCAGGCTTTGTCTTCAGCGGAACGTGCCGTTCGCTATGCCCCAAACTCGCCAGACGCGTTCGCCGTACTCGGATACGCGCAGTTCGCGACCGATCACAACAAAGAGGCGATAGTCTCATGGAAGCGGTCTTTATCTCTGCGCCCAGACGCCGCGCTGGAGCAGTATTTAAAAAAGGCGGAGCGGGAATCCACCGTGGAGGCGGACTACTCCGAAAAGGAAACCGGTCACTTCACTTTACGATATGAAGGGAAGCAAACCTCAGAATCGCTGCGCGCCGACCTGATTGCCACCCTGGAATCCGATTATGTCGATCTGGTGCGCGAACTCGGGATCATGCCCCGGAGCAGCATCTCAGTCTTTTTGTATACCGACCAGGCCTTTTTTGACGTCACTCAAGCGCCGTCCTGGAGTGGCGCAGTGAATGACGGTAAGTTGAGAATCCCTGTGCAGGGAATTACCTCCATCACTCCTCAACTGAGCCGGGTTCTTAAACACGAGTTGGCGCACTCGTTTATCAACCAACTTTCCGCGGGGCGCTGTCCGCAATGGCTGAATGAAGGCATCGCGCAAGCGGTTGAACCCAAATCACTCTCAGGGAGGGGCAATCGCTTGGCGCAACTCTTCAGCTCTCAACATGAAATCCCATTCAATGCTCTCGAAGGGAGCTTCATGAGCCTGTCGCCTATGGAAGCGACACTCGCTTATGACGAATCTCTGGCCGCAGTTCTATACATGATCCAAACCTACGGAATGAGTGACGTACAACGCATCCTGCAGAGGCTGGGAGAGGGCAGCTCAACCGAGGCTGCACTGCGGGCGACGATACACTCCGACTATGCCCAGCTGGAAGCCGAAGTTAGCAAGTACCTGACAACCAACTACTGAAACTAGGCCCAAGAGGATTATTCAGAACGCGTAGAGGCCTCCGCCCAAGCCGAGCAAAGCTCGGCACTTGACAGTCGGACCGTTCAGGCCGAGCTTCGCTCGCCCATCCGGACGAGGCCCGGGTGTCCTGCCCTACGCCGCTTGTTGCCATTTCTCTGCCCCGCCGAATAGAATCTTTGAAGCTGACTTGCCAGGTTCGCAAGGACACCAAAACGGGGGAAATTGAAGAAAGTCATCGCAATCTATCCTGGTTCGTTTGATCCGCCAACGAATGGCCACCTTGACCTGATCGAGCGCGGCAGCAAGATTTTCGACGAACTGGTAGTCGCGATTCTGCGCAATCCGGATAAAGATCCTCTCTTCAGCTTGACTGAACGGCGGAACATGCTGGAGGAGCTTACGCGAGACTCCAAGAACGTTCGTGTGGATACGTTTGACGGCTTGACCGTCGAGTACGCTAAGAAAGTACATGCCAGCGCGGTGTTGCGCGGGATACGGGCTCTCAGCGATTATGAATATGAGCTTCAGATGGCGCTGATGAACCGCAAGCTCGCGCCACATCTGGAGACCGTCTTCATGATGCCCGCCGAGCAGTTTTCGTATCTCAGTTCCCGGCTTGTTCGCGAAGTGGGACGATTGGGTGGTTCGATCAAGGACCTGGTCCCGGAAGCTGTCGAACAAAGATTGCGCGAGAAACTCGATCCGGCGGTGAAGCTGAAACACGCGCGTAACAAGGCTGTCTAACAGAAGGCAGGAAGAGATTATGACACCAGTGACTGAAGCAGTTCCGGCAGTGAAACTTACGGCACGCATCAATCGCATTGAGCCTTCGGCAACCATGGCGGTTGTAGCTGAAGCCGATAAATTGCGCCAGCAGGGCGTTGATGTAGTGGATTTTGGAGCGGGCGAGCCGCATTTCGCGACGCCGCAGCATATTAAAGACGCTGCGATTGCCGCCATCCAGAATAACTTCACGAAATATACGGCGGTCGGGGGAACTACAGAATTGCGCGATGCCATCGTCAATCGCCATTTCGCCGACTTTGCTTCGGGATATCGCCGCGAGGAATGCATTGCCTCGGTTGGCGGCAAGCACGGATTGTTCAACGCGATCCAGGTCTTGGTCGATCACGGCGACGAGGTGATTCTGCCCGTTCCTTACTGGGTTTCTTTCAAAGATATCGTCCGTTACGCCGGAGGAAATTGCGTATTACTGAAGACCGATGAAGAGCAAGGCTTCCGGATCACGGCGGAGATGGTGGCAAACCTGGTCACGTCGCGCACCAAGCTGATCATTCTGAATTCCCCGTCCAACCCTTCGGGTGCGGTTATGACATCTGCAGATTTGCGACAAGTGATGAAACTTGCGTCGGAACGCGGCATTTGGGTCATCTCCGACGAATGTTACGTCTACCTGAACTATAGCGGCGAGCTATTCTCCGTCGGATCGTTGCGGGAATATCGAGAGCGAATGGTGATCGTAGGTTCTCTCTCTAAGACGTACGCGATGACGGGATGGAGGCTGGGATACGTGCTCGCGCCGGCGCAGGTCGTAAGCGCGATGCAGAAATTGCAGAGTCAGTCGACATCCAATCCCACTTCGATTGTGCAAAAGGCTGCGGTCGAAGCGCTCAATGGGCCACAACAGTGCGTCGAAGACATGCGACAGGAGTACATCAAGCTTCGCGATCACGTGGTCAAAGGTCTGCGTGCGATTCCGGGAGTGAAATGCACCCTCCCAGAGGGCGCTTTCTACGTATATCCGAATATTTCGGCATTTTTTGGGCGTGGCGGCACAAACTCCGCGTCGGATCTGGCCGGAAAGTTATTGCGCGAGGCCCACGTGGCTACAGTCCCAGGCGAGGGGTTCGGGACTCGCGAGCACATTCGTATTTCTTACGCTACATCAATAGGTGAGCTTGACCGCGGTTTGGAGCGTTTGCGCAAGTTCCTTTCAGCCCAATAAGCGAGATTTCTTACATAAGCAGCCTCTCTGCCTCATTGAGCTTCTAACCCGTGGGGCAGATTGTCGAGCCTCGGCATTATTGCCCCTGCGCCAGATGAGTGACCTTTACCCATTGCTGATGCGTCCTCTGTTTGACCCGCGTCCATGGGGAACTCTGGATCTTTCTCCCGTATATCCGGGGCACCGCTTCGATGAAGAAATTGGCGAGGCGTGGCTCACCGGGAATAATTGCAAAGTCGCGAATGGCCCTTTGAGAGAACAATCCCTCGCTGAACTAAGCCAAAAGTACGGCGGGGATCTGGTCGGGAACTCCGTCAAGAACCAGAAGCAATTCCCCCTGCTCATGAAATTTCTATTCCCTCGCGAAAAACTGTCAGTGCAGGTGCACCCCGATGATATGTGCGCTGAGAAGGCTGGATTACCTTGCGGCAAAACGGAATGCTGGTATATCGCGCATGCCAAGCCGGGAGCGCAGATCGGACTCGGTCTGAAGCCAGGCGTCACTTTGCAGCAGTTTGAACACGCGATTCAAGAGCAGCGTGCCGAGGAGCTTCTTAACTGGTTGAATGTCTTCCCCGGTGAAATGATTTATGTTGCAGGCGGCACAGTACACACCTTGGGGCCGGGTTCAATCATCGTCGAGACCCAACAGCAGTCGGACACGACATACCGGTTGTATGACTATGGGCGTCCGCGCGAGTTGCACCTCAAAGAGGGCTTGGCAGCGGTCAAGGAGAGAGTGTCGTCCGGCAAAGTAGTGCGGCCCGCTCCGGTACAAATGAATGGAACTCGCAGTCTTCGTTCACAACTGATCGCTGCGCCATATTTTGCAGTTGATCTGTACGGGTTGAAAGATGTTCAGGAATTTCAAACGCACGATGATTCTGGACACAGCTCGGTGCAGATACTTGTCGCGGTCGAGGGTTGTGGCATCGTAGAAACCGAAGGCACGGAGCCCGTCACCTTCGCGAAAGGTGACGCGGTTGCTGTCCCCGCGTGCGCCGGAAAGTTCAGCGTTCGCCCGCAGTGGTCTATTGAGTTTTTAAAGAGCAGCGTTCCCGGTCGTCAACTGGGAGAGCCTGCGACTCGAATGTAGTTTTGGAACGGTTGCCTTACACTCAGCTATGGCGAAGAAAAACGTCGATTTTTACCCGGTAATTCTTGCTGGCGGGCGCGGAACGCGCTTCTGGCCGCTTAGCCGTAAGCGGCGGGCCAAACAATTGCTGGCGCTTGACGGCAAGCAGACCATGATTCAGCAAACCGTGGCGCGCCTGGCCGGGCTGGCGCCTCCGAAACGTTTTTGGGTGATTACCAACGACGACTTGCGTCAGGAGATCGTCCGGCAATTACCGCGTCTGGAAGGGAAACAGATTCTTGCCGAACCCGCTGGACGCAATACTGCTCCCGCAATCGGCCTTGCGGCTTTCATCCTGGAGCGGACGGTGCCAGACGCCGTCATTGGGCTGTTTCCTTCCGACCACGTCATCGGCAATATTGAAAGGTATCGTAGCGTACTGAAAAACGGCATTGACCTTGCTTCAGCCGGAGAGAACATTGTTGTACTTGGAGTTAGTCCTTCACGTCCCGAAACTGGGTATGGATATATTCAGGCGGGGGCACCAACTCCGAACGGTGCATTCCGGGTTCAGCGGTTTACCGAAAAGCCCGACTCCCAGCGAGCCGCGGAATTTGTTGCGGCTGGGAACTTCTATTGGAACAGTGGCATGTTCCTGTGGACCGCTCGAACCCTTGTGAACGCGCTGAGGGAATATCTTCCGAAGACCGCTTCTTTGCTGGAGCAGATTGCCGCTACCTCTGGCACACCGAAGTTTCCTCAGACATTTAAACGGCTCTATCCGAAAAGCGAAAATATCAGCATTGACTATGCCGTGCTGGAACCACGCTCTGAAAGGGGAGAAGGCGCATCCAATATTTTCTGCCTGCCCGCGGACTTTGGGTGGAATGACCTCGGTTCATGGACCGCACTTCACGAGCATAACGTTGCAAAACATCCAACCCAAGATCGCAATCTGATTACGAGCGAAGGCGTCTTCACGTTAAATGCAGAGGGGAATTATATCCACGCGCCTGGCAAGTTCGTGGCTGCGGTGGGCGTCAGCAATCTTGTAGTTGTGGAGACGGACGACGCCATTTTGATCACAACCTGGGAACGCGCCCAGGACGTGGGAAAAGTTGTGAAGCATCTCGACGACAAAAAGCTTCACAGGTTGGTTTAAATCACTAAGCCCCACGATTCCAACATGACAGAGAAAATTAAGTTCGGCACCGACGGATGGCGTGGCATCATCGCCGACGACTTTACCTTCGAAAATGTGCGGCGGGTCGCGGGTGCAATCTCTTCTTACACGCTAGAGCATGAAGACCCCAGGCAAGGATTACTTGTCGGTTACGATACTCGCTTTGCTTCGAAGCGCGCGGCCTGTATTGCCGCGGAGGTTATTGCGGATGCGGGGATCGCAGTTACTCTCTGCGGCGACTCGACACCCACTCCCGCCATTTCGCTGGCGGTGAAGGCGCGTGGGGCGGCGGGAGGCGTGATCATAACGTCGAGTCACAATCCATGGAACTGGAATGGGGTTAAATTCAAGGGCAATTTTGGCGGCTCGGCCACTCCGGCGATCATGAAGATCATCGAGGACGAACTTCACACCGGCATGATGCCGAAAGGACAAAAAGCGCAGATCGAAGAAGTTGATTTGAAGCCGCCATATATGCAGGCGATCTCAAAGTTCGTGGATCTGGAACTAATTGCCAAGGCAAACTTCAAGTTTGCGGTCGATTCCATGCACGGCTCAGGACGCGGCGTACTGACGCACATCTTTCAGCAACATGGAATCCAGCACGTCGCGATTCGCCAGGAACTAAACCCGCTGTTCCCCGGCATCAATCCCGAACCCATCGAACCGCATGTTGCCCTGCTGCAACAGACGGTCGTCAAGGATGGCTGTCACGCCGGTTTCGCCACCGACGGAGACGCCGATCGCATTGGCGCGGTTGCAGAAGACGGCACGTTCGTCGACTCCCACAAAATATTTTCTGTCATCTTGCGATGGTTGCTGGAAAGAAAGAAATGGCCGGGGGAAGTGGTCCGCGCATTCAACACTACTCGAATGTTGGACCGAATTGCGTCCCGCTATGGCCGTAAATTGAACGAGTGTCCCATCGGCTTCAAATATATTGTCGACCTCATGATGGAACGGGAAATCCTGATCGGCGGGGAGGAGTCCGGTGGCATCGGCTATTCGCGGTTTCTGCCTGAACGCGACGGCATTCTGAACTCTCTGATTTTGGCCAACGTGATGGCCGAGGAACGTAAGCCTTTAGGTGAACTCGTTGCCGATCTCCAGCGCGAATATGGGCCACATTTCTACGGACGCCGCGACTTGCACATTTCCGAGGAAATCAAGCAAAGCGCGATAAAGCGCGCAAAAGACGCAGCAACGAACCGGCTCGGCAATTATTCGGTCGCGCGCAAAGGAAATCTCGATGGTATTAAGTTTTTTCTGGATGCGCCGACAAACGGCAACGGAGCCGATGCATGGGTTCTATTCAGAGCTTCCGGCACGGAACCCCTCCTCCGAGTCTATTCGGAGGCGGCATCCCCTGAACTAGTCAGCGAAATACTATCCCGTGCCGAAGCCTTTGTCCGAAGCGCCTAGGGGGACAGCCCACCAGAGCCCGTCTCTTAACCACAGAGGAACACAGAGAAAGTCCGGAGCTCAGTACTTCAAAGCCCCAGGCATTTCAGATCGAGATTCTTCCCTCTCTGTCCTGTGTGGTTAATGTTTTAATCGCCAGAAATGGGGCCCCCCCCGGACCTTCGACTGAAACTCGCCTGCACGAAACTGCGGTTCTTGCGGCATAATCAAAGCTGCATCATGAGTCTCGCTGAAACCCCACCCCTGCCAACCGATTCGCCAGACGCCCGGCGTTACAACCGCATCCACCGCTGGCTCGGGATCGCGGACTTCATCCTTGGCTTCGCACTCTTGATTGTCGTTTTGCTCACAGGCTGGACGGGTACGCTTCGCGACATTGCGTACCGCGCTGCTTATCAAAACTATACTCTCGCGGTTTTTTTATACGTGTTCATGTTGATGGTGATTGGCAAACTGCTTGGCGCAGGACTGGACTACTACGGCTTTCGTCTTGAGCACCGCTACCATTTGTCGAATCAAAGCCTCACCGCATGGCTTTTGGACGAGGCCAAAGGGTTTCTTGTCGGATTGGTTTTGGGAGGGACAGTCGTCGAACTGCTTTACTCGATTCTTCGTCACTTCCCGCAGCATTGGTGGATTGTCGCATGGGCGGTATTTCTAATCCTGTTCGTGCTTCTCGCTCAGCTTGCCCCGGTTATCTTGTTTCCAATCTTTTACAAATTCGAGCCGCTCGATAACGAGGATCTGAAAAAGAGATTAGTGCACCTCGGCGAACGGGCAGGAACCAGGGTCCGTGGCGTCTACAAATGGAATCTCTCCGAAAAAAGCAAAAAAGCCAACGCGGCCCTCACCGGATTGGGCAGCACGCGGCGCATCATCCTGGCCGACACTTTGCTAAACAACTTTTCGCCTGACGAAATTGAAGCCGTCTTGGCCCACGAGCTGGGACATCACGTGCATCGTCACATCCTCAAGAGCATCGCAATGCAGGCAGCAACTACTTTCGTGGGATTCTGCGCGGCCAATTGGGTCCTTCACTATGCGGTCGACCGACTGCACATGTTCGAGACGCTATCGGATTTCGCCAATCTGCCTTTGCTAGTCCTAGTATCGATAGTACTGTCAGTCTTGTTGTTGCCCGCGCTGAATGCCTACTCTCGCTACAACGAGCGCCAAGCCGACCGCTACGCCTTCGAGTCCATTACCAGTGTGGGTCCGTTCATTTCATCGATGAACAAATTGGCGGAACAGAACTTGGCAGAGCGTACACCCTCCAAATGGGTGGAATTGCTTTTTCATTCTCACCCCGCAATTTCACGGCGCGTCGCGGCGGCGCAAGCCTGGGCAACTGCACAATCCTCCCTCTAGCCCACAGCCGCGCATTTGTCCCAGTCGCCAACTTGACGATAGACTTATAACCCTTGGAGTGAACTCATGTTAGTTGTCATGCGGGCGCACGCTACTCCCGAAGAGGTTCGCGCAGTCTGCGAGAAGATCGGAGCATTGGGATATCGGGCGCACTCGATTCCGGGTGCCGAAAGAACTGCCATTGGCATCACCGGAAATCAGGGCGAGATCGAAACCGGCACGCTGGATGAAATGCCGGGCGTGCAGGAAGTCATCCGTGTAACCAAACCGTACAAGCTGGTCAGCCGCGATTTCCGCCAGGACAACACGGTGATCACCTTCCCGGGTACCGACGCAGCCATTGGCGGTCCCGCCCTCGCGATTTTTGCCGGACCATGTGCAATCGAGAGCCGCGAGCAGGCTTTCGCAGTCGCCGAGCGGGTTCATCATGCCGGAGCGCAGTTTTTTCGAGGAGGAGCGTACAAGCCGCGCACATCGCCATATTCCTTTCAAGGATTAGGCGAAGACGGGCTTCGAATCATGGCGGATGTCCGTGACAAATTTGGACTAAGGATTGTCACCGAAGCCGTCGACAACGAGTCGCTAGATCTGGTCGAGGAATACGCGGACATCATTCAAATCGGCGCCCGCAACATGCAGAATTTTTCGTTGCTTAAACGTGCGGGAAGAGCCAGCAAGCCCGTGCTGCTGAAACGGGGAATGTCGGCGACGCTGGAAGAACTACTGATGGCGGCCGAATACGTAATGAGCGAAGGGAATTACAACGTCATCCTGTGTGAACGGGGAGTAAGAACTTTCGCCGATCACACCCGGAATACTTTGGACCTAAGTTTGATTCCCGCCGTCCAGCGCTTGAGCCACTTGCCCATCATCGTAGATCCCAGTCACGGCACCGGAAAGCGAAACAAAGTTACGCCGTTGTCGCGAGCCGCAGTCGCCGTGGGAGCGGATGGATTGATGGTCGAAGTTCATCATGATCCCGATAAAGCCCTTTCCGATGGCATTCAGTCGCTGTATCCCGACCAATTCGACGAACTGATGGAGCAGATAAGGCAAATCGCTCCGGTCGTGGGAAGAACGGTGGGGAGAGTTGCGGCGCGTGTCCCGGCTGGCAAAGTTGTCTAGACGTTATCGACCGGCACGTTCTGTGCGGGAAGGGCACGGCCTTCAGCTGTGCCGAAAACATGACTCGCATTCTTACGGCACGACTAGAAGTCTCGTCCTCCCCATCTAGTGTTTAGATCAGTGATTGATCCTCGATTTTGAAGAAACTTTTATTTACAGTTCTTTTTATCGTCGCGATTGCCGCCCTTGGCTGGTGGTATTTCCATCCACGCAGTTTGCCGGACTATGGCCCCGCCTATCGCGAATACGCCTACGTAACAAACGGTAAGAGCAACTCGGTGACGGTAATCGACCTTCGCACTTTCGAACCTGCGACGACGATTCCCGTAGGCACTGAACCCACTGGCGTCGCCGCGAACAGTAAGAAGAACGAAATCTACGTGGTCAACACTGGTTCGAATAATGTCAGCATCATCAATGCCGAGCACAATCAGGTTGTGGCCACGATCGGAGTTCATGGCAAGCCTTTCTTCATCGATGTGTCCACCGACGGCAAGCGCGGATACGTAGCCAATTCGGGTTCGGCGAATGTTTCCGTAATTGATCTCGATCAGCGCCGGGTAATCGGAACGCTTCGCGTTGGAAAATCGCCTGGACTCGTAAGGGTTTCGCCGGACGGCGCCACTTTGGTCGTCAGCAATCGGGGCGACAATACCGTTTCGGAAATTGATACCCGGCAACTCGTGGTTCGCACTACCGTTCCTGTCTGTCAGCAGCCCGAAGATATCGCTATTCTTCCCGACAACAGTAAAGCGTTCGTTGCATGCACCGGTTCGGGGCAAGTGGCTTCCATCGATTTGAAGTCCGGGTCGCTCTTGGCGCTGCTCGACGTAGGCAAAACGCCGGTGCAGTTGGCCATGAAGCCCGACGGAGGCGAACTTATAGTCTCGAACTTCGATTCCTCAAATATCTCCATCATCGAGACCACAACTAACGAGATCAGCGGCAGCTACCTGATTGGAGAAAATCCAGCGCGGGGAGTTGTAACCGCCGACAATTCACGTTTGTACGTCAGCAATTTTGGCTCGGATGCCGTCGCCGTTTACGACATCGATCTTGGAAAACTAATTGCCGTGTTGACCGTGGGCAGCCGTCCCGACGGACTTGCCCTATCGCAGAGCCAGAACTACTTGCTCGTACTAGATTCAGCGTCCGGAGATGTAACCGTAATCCAGAAACGAAGGCCCACGAAATTAGAACCCACGGAATATTCCCTCCTAACAATGATTCCTGTTGGAGTGCAGCCTAACAATATCGTAGTAAAGTCATTCGTCCTCCCCACAAAGTAGATTACGCAGGACAGCCACCCTCGGCCGGCCCGTCGAGCAAAGCTCGACTCGATCGCCCGTGACTTCCGTAACTTGGAGAAGAATTGACAGGCGGAATACTCTTTACATTCCCCCCAACCTTGGAGGTCTGCCATGAGACGGTTTCTGATCGCCGTAATCCTGTCCCTCGCCTTTTGCTGGAATTGTGTAGCCCAGCAAGCCGCCACAACCGCCGATGCTCCAGCCAGCAAAGAGGACGTGGAACGATATCTACAGGCGATCAACTATCACGACATGCTCAACAAGATGATCGACGTAATGTCGGCGCCTATGCACCAAATGGTGCACGAGCAATACATGAAAGATAGAGACAAGCTCCCGCCGGATTTCGAGGCGAAGACTAATCAGAGAGTGGACGCGATGATCAAGGACATGCCGTGGGATGACATGACTCAGGCTATGGTGCCCTCATACCAGAAGCATTTCACCAAAGGCGACATGGATACTCTCACTGCGTTCTACACCTCTCCCACCGGAGAAAAAGTTCTGCGTGAAATGCCGGCAATCATGGCCGAATCGATGCAGACGATGGTGCCAATCATGCAGAAGCACATGGAGGTGGTCAACCGCAGCGTCCAACAGCAGATCGCCGGAATGCTAAAGCAATCCCAGAAGACGCAGAGTCAGAATCCTACAGTAAAAAACTAAACGCCCACGTAGGGACAGCCGCCCTCGGCTGCTCCAGTCGAGCAAAGCTCGACCTCGGTACTATTTCCGTAACTTCGTCAGTCTCCTCGCCGCCTCATCCAACGTTTCATCTTTCTTGCAGAACGCAAACCGCACCTGCCGCGCCCCATCTTTGGGATCGCGATAAAAACTAGATCCCGGCACAGCCGCAACTCCGATTTCTCTCACTAGATACTTTGTAAACTCGAGATCATCAGCAAACCCGAACCCGCCGACATCCGTCATGACATAGTAAGCGCCGCGGGGTCGAAAACAACGAAATCCGGCTTCAGTCAACGCAGGCATCAGACGATCGCGCCGCTGGCGATATCCCTCTGCCAATGTTTGGTAGTAGCTCGCCGGCATCGCGAGCGCGACCGCCCCTGCTTCCTGCAACGGAGCGGGAGCCCCAACCGTAAGAAAATCGTGAACCTTGCGAATCGCATTTGTAATCGCAGCCGGGGCCACGGTCCATCCCACGCGCCAGCCGGTCACGCTAAATGTTTTCGACATGCCGTTGATCGTCACCGTGCGCTCTTGCATCCCATCCAAAGTCGCAATCGAAATATGTTGCGTGCCGTCATAAAGAATGTGCTCATAAATTTCGTCAGTAATCGCGAGCACGCCAAATTCCACGCAAAGATCGCGAATCAATTCGAGTTCAGCCCGAGCAAAAACCTTTCCTGTTGGATTGTTGGGAGTATTAACAATGATCGCCTTGGTTCCGCGATGAAACGCGGCTCGCAGTTCGCGCTCGTCGAAAGTCCAATCGCCATCCTCTGTATCAGGCGGACGCAACTTTACGAACCGCGGCCTGGCTCCTGAAAGAATCGAATCTGGCCCATAGTTTTCGTAGAACGGCTCAAAGATCACCACCTCGTCTCCCTGATTGCAGGTGGCAAGCAGTGTCGAGATCATGGCCTCGGTCGAGCCGCAACACACCGTGATCTGAGTCTCGGGATCAACTGAAAGTTGCTGCCATTCCTGCATGTGCCGCGCAATCGCATTGCGGAGATTCTTCGAGCCCCATGTGATTGCATATTGATTGATGTCTTCAGCGATCGCCTCCTGCGCGGCCAGCTTAATTTCAGCCGGGGCAGGGAAGTCCGGGAAACCCTGCGCAAGATTGACCGCGCCATAAAGCGCCGCCTGCCGCGTCATGTCACGGATAACGGACTCGGTGAAGAATCCAACTTTCTCGCTGAGAAATTGCTTCGGTGGAGCGGAAGTGTTGCCCATGGTGATCGAATCTCCCTAAATCCGATTAGTGTCCGGAAGTTTTAGGCTTTTGAAATAGTGGACCACCGGGAGGGCAACAAATCCAGCCTTCTCGTAAGCGTGGCGCGCAGGCGCATGGGATGGATCGCCGCCGGTGTCAACCCTGACGTACTTCATTCCCTTGCCTCGCATGATGTCGAGCACATGGCGATACATCAGCGCCCCAAGGCCTTTACCCTGGTGAGCTGGATCAACAGCATTGAGGCCAATGTTGCCGGATTGATTTTCAGCATCGACGGAATAATGGATAAAACCTACGACCGCCCCGTTGTCCTCGACTACGAAGAGGCGTTCCCTTTCCCCCGGTTCGGTGAGCGACCGTAGATACTTTTCGTTGGACGCCTTCCAGTCCGGATAGACAAGTAAAAACAACTCCGTTCCGAGCAAACGTTCGAACGATTCGTACACGGTCGTGAACGCGAGAAGGCAGCTCTTGAGGACTGCTTGCCAATCACGATCAGCGTATGAGCGGATTATCGGCATAGGTTTCCCGCTTGCACCGCGAGTATTCGTAAGCCCAGGTTAGCGTCCAAAGAACGGGCACGAACCTGGGCACCGACCACCGGGCGTTTAATCCGGGCTACGGCCGGATCGCCCAAGCTAAACCGTCCGGCTCGCCGCCAACGTCGATGTGTCCGGTGACCTCTAACGTCTTCAGGTCCACTACAGCGACGTAGTTGTCAGGTCCGCAGGCGACAAAAGCACGATTGCCATCCGCATCCATCAGAATGCCCGCCGCTCCGTGGCCGATTTGCAGGCGCTTGAATTCCTTGCGCGACGCAGCATCGTAGATGACCAGATCGCCATCGCGCAGACTTGAAATCAGCACCAGCTTTCCATCTGGAGTGAACTTAAGCCGGTTTGCGCCGAACGTCTTCGAGTGCAGCGTGGCCGTGACCGTCCGGGTCGTGAGGTCAATCACCGAGAGGGTGCCGTCCTGCGCATTCGCGGTCCATAGTTCGCGTCCATCGGGAGAGACGTCAAAGCCTTCGTCACCCTTGCCGACCGGAATGACGGTCTGATTCCAATCGATGCGCGATTGTGTTTGCGGAGGCGGAGCGGGCGCGGAGTCCTGTTGCGTCCGCACTCCGTTGGAAGGGCCCATCGGCGGCAGAGTGACTTTCTCCAGGATGCTGACTGTCGCGGAGCTAACATTGGTTGTGTAGATCTGCTTCTCGTCTGGAGTGACGTAAAGCATATGCGTCCGGTTCTGGCCGGTGCCCATGATCCAATCGATCTTCGCGGATACAGGATCATATCTCGCGACGGCTTTCGCGCCTTCGGCGGTAAACCAAACCTTTCCTCCAACGAACGCAAGTCCGTGAGGGCCATTCAAGGCTCCGGTATCGATGTCGGGCAGCGCTTTCTGTCCGACCAGGTCGATAACGGAAAGCGCATGGTAGCGGCCACCACCGTAGATTGAGACATAAGCCGTCTTTCCGTCGGAAGACGCAATCACTTCGTGGGGGTCCGGGCCGACGGGAACGCGGGCGATAACCTGAGGCGTTTTCGGATCCACTATGGCGAGAGTGTGGTCACGCTTCGATAGCGCCAACAGGGTCCGGCTCGGAATCAACGGAAAAAGACCTCCCATCGCGGTGGAGAGGAAGACTGCCAATGTGGCACCGGCGAAAAGCAATTGGATAATTTTGGATCGCATGATTTTGCTCGTTGACTTCGGGCGACCGCCCTTGTCAGATTTTGCAATCAGATCAGACTTAATTCGGAACACTTGATTTCGTGCTTACCGGGCTCATTATGGAAAGGCCGATGCGCCCTGCCAAATCCATAAAACGGGGTAGTGAATGGAGACCATCGAATTCCTGGTCGTCCGTAAGGAAAACCAGGAGCATGGATCGGTCTGCGTACGCCTTTTCGAGCATAGCAAGAGCTTGCTCCTTGTCACCCAGACCGATATAAACTTCGGCAAAGTTATACGCAGGCACGTAACTCTGTTTCGACTGGCGTTGAAGCTCTTTCAGGACATTCTCGGCGGAGCTCTTTTCGCCTGACACCGCATAGGCGTGGCCGAGCTCGGCTAAAGGCCAAAGTATCGTGGTCTCGACGTCACGGGCTTTCTTACACTCTACGGCTCCGCGGGCGAGGTCTCCCTTGGCTTCGTAAGACAATCCGAGAAGCATGCGAGCCAACCAGAAGTCTGGGTCCATGTCGAGAGTCTTACCCAGCTGGTCAATCGCTTGATCATATTGGCGGGCATAGTACAGATTCTGTCCTGCTAGAGCATTCACCTCGACCGAAAGCGGATCGAGTTCCAGAGCCCGTTTACTCTCCGCTATGCCTGCGTCAACCCGTCCGGCGGAAATTAATTCCCATCCGTACCATACATGAGCATCCGCGGAGTTGGGTTTGAGCTCGATGGCCCGGCGGAGTTCCTTCTCCGCCGCGTTCCAATCGTAGTCATACCAAAAGTGGATTACCCCCATATCGGTGTGAGCTTCTGCAAGAGTGTCATCCAATTCCAGTGCCTTTTTTGCTGCCTCCTTCGCCCTGGGCATCGAATCCTGCGGTGTTAGGAAGAAATCATTGCTGTTGTAGTAGGCATAAGACAGTCCCTCATACGCCAAGGCATAGTTCGGGTCAATGTCGATGGCCTGATGAAAGTATTGGATTCCCTTGTTCAGTCCCTCCTTGGTGAGCTTTTCCGCAAAGTAGCGACCCTTGAGATAAAGCTGGTAGGCCTCGGGATCGGTTGTCTGGCGCGTGGCCAGCAGCTTCTTGTCTTCGCCGCTCAGCTTCACGCGGAGCTCGTCGGAGATATCCTTCGTGATTTCCTGCTGGATCGCAAGCAGGTCCGCCAGCTTTCGGTTGTACGACGCACCCCAGATGTGGCTGTTGTTTTCGACGTTCAGGAGCTCAGCCTCGATCGACAGATCATTACCTCGCTGAGTTACCCGGCCAGCCAGAACCGCTTGTACCTTGAGTTCGCGGCCCGCGGCTTGCGCGTCGACTTCTCGCCCTCCATACCGGAGAACCGAATTGCGCGACATGACAGTGAGACCGGGCAGTTGCGAAAGGCTATCGATAAGGCTCTCGGTCATGCCATCGTTTAGATACTCCGTGTTCGGGTCGGCTCCCACATTGCTGAAAGGCAGGACTGCGATGGAGTCGATCGCTGCACCCGTTCTGCGAGATCGCAGATAAATACCTATCACCAGCAGTGCTATCAAAGCGAGCACGCCAATGCCGAATCGTGCACGCGTTCCCAGCCTCTTCGGGCGCAGAGTTAAATCCGGAACTTCGGGTCTGCCGGATGCCGTGTTGCGCTTCAGCCGTTTGAGATCAGCCCTTATCTCAGCGGCAGATTGGCAGCGAACGTCGCGGTCTTTCTCCAATGCATTGTTGATGATCTCTTCCAGCTTCGGCGGCGTGTCAGGGTTGATTCGAACCGGCGATACCGGCATTCGATTCAAAATCGAATCAAACGTCGCGCCAGTTGTGTCGCCCCGAAACGGAAGCATGCCAGTGCACATCTCGTAAAGAACCGCCCCGAACGAGAACAAATCGGTGCGAGCATCGAGTTCCCTTCCTCGAACCTGTTCCGGCGACATATAAGCGATCGTACCGAGCGTACTGCCCGGGCTAGTGAGATGTTCCGCTGACTCGAGGGTCGGGGCGCTCATTGCAGCGCTTTCAGTCTTCCGAGTGACTTTCGCCAGTCCGAAATCGAGAATCTTTGCTTGATCCCGGTTGGTGATGAAGATGTTTGCAGGCTTGATGTCGCGATGGATGATGCCCTTCGAATGTGCCGCGTCAAGGGCATCAGCAATCTGGATGCCCAGATCGACGACTGTTTCGATCTCCAACGGCTTGCCCGCAATCCGGTGCCGGAGCGTCTGTCCCTCCAGAAGTTCCATTGCAATAAACGTTCGCCCATCAGCATCGTCGATTTCGTAAATAGTGCAGATGTTCGCGTGATTCAAAGAGGATGCAGCTTTGGCTTCGCGCTGGAAACGGCTGAGTGCCTGTGCGTCGTGGGCGAGTTCATCAGGAAGGAATTTCAGGGCGACGTGGCGACCGAGCTTGAGGTCTTCGGCCTCGTACACTACCCCCATGCCTCCGCCGCCGATCTTGCTGAGGATGAGGTAATGGGAGATCGTCTGACCAACGGATTGGAAGGGCGTGGACACTGGCAGGAATGGTAGGTGTCCTTCGAAGGAAGGTCAATACTGAACAGCGCGGCCTTGGATCGTGGAGATGAGTTAGCGGGCGGGCCTCCCTTGTTCTGTCACCGTTGCAATTGTTGGTTCGTATCAGATCAAAAAAAATACAACGGCTTGATGTCTTTCTCAGTTTTGAGATGAGAATACTTACGTGCTTACGGAACCGCTGCTGATCATCACGGGTGCGATGGGGGCTGGGAAGACAGCTGTGCTTGGCGAAGCGTCGGATATTCTTGCGAGCCGCGGGATTGTCCATGCGGCAATCGACATGGATGTGCTCGGACTGGCTCATCTTCCGTCTGCGGCCATAAACGACGGCGTAATGTACGAAAACCTTCGGTCGATCTGTAGCAACTATGCGGTCCAGGGGGTGCAACGATTCGTAGTGGCGCGCGCAATCGAAGACGAAGCGCAGCTGAAACTCTGTTGCGATATGATCCCGGCTGCAAATACCGTCGTTTGCCGTCTCGCCGCGACCCTTGAGACCATGAGGCGGCGCGTAGAAATGCGTGAACTCGGAACATGGCAGCCGAAATATGTTGCCAGGATTGAGGAATTGAATTCTATCCTCGATCGGGCACAGCTAGAGGACTTTACAGTAGCCAACGAAAATCGTCCGTTGACCGATGTTGCGCTAGAAATGCTCGTCAAAGCGGGATGGATGTCAGGCTGACCTATTTCGATTTTGATCTCGTCAGAATCATAACGACCGAGGGCGCCCCATCCCTTCGACTCCGCTCAGGGCAGGCTTTTGCGCGGTTTTCGCAAAGGCGGGAATTCCGACCGCGTGCGGAGGGATGACGATTCTTTCACGAACGGTCTGGTTGTCCGAGGCGCGGCTAGCAATAGACAGAACTTCCGCTTACGCTCGCTGCTTGCCGCCGACGCCTTCGAGCGCTTTGACAATATCCGCCGACCATTGCGCCACTTCTTCTTCTCGCAACGTGCGATCATTCGATTGAAATTTGGCACGAAGTAAGACGGAATACTCGCCGCGGGAAATCGATCCGCCGCGAAAGATCTCTACGGGTACGAAACTTCGCAATTCCTTCAGTCGGAGCGTTTCCACAGCGTGTTGGATCTTGTCAAAGGTAATCGCGTCCGCAAATATAAACGAAAAATCGCGTTCGACTGCGGGATACCTCGGTAGAGCCTCAAATCGCGGCTGTCGCAGCTCGTGGGCGTAAAGCTTGTCCAGATAAATCTCGCCAATGTAGACATCCTGACGAAACTTGCGGCCGGCATTCGTCTCGGAGCCAATCTGTCCGAACTGCGCGACGGTTTCGCCGTCCATCATGGCGCGAGCTGAGTGTCCACTGCGATAATATTCGGAAGTTTCGCTGTCATAGGTGAGCACGCTGTGATGGAACGCGCGAAGCAAGGTCTCGATGTCTCCTTTGAGATCGAAAAACGAAAAGGCGCGAGCTTTCACATCGAGCGTTGCAGGAACCGCGTTCCCCGTAGCTGCCAAACAAATGTGTTTCGTTTCTATCGGTGTTTCGCGAGAATCGGCGAATACATTTCCCGTCTCGAAGAGACGCACGTCTTCGTTGCCCCGGTTCAGATTATAGGCAAGCATATCCAGCATCCCCGGGACCAACGAATTGCGCATTACCGACGCTTCTTCGCTCAAGGGGTTCGCCAGTTCAACGATAGGCGCATTCGAAAAGTGTTCAGCGTCCAGATGCGAAATGAAGGTCGGCGAAATTGCCTCATTGTAACCCAGCGCCAGCAGTGAAGTTCGCAGCTTGCCATCCTTTTGCGCGTTGGGCGTATTTTTGACCGACCCGGAGAAGGCTGGCAGCGTGTTGGGAAATTTATCGTAACCATGCAGTCGCGCAATTTCTTCGATTAGGTCGATCTCGCGTTCAACGTCGAGGCGCCAGCTCGGAATCTGAACCGTGAAATCAGTTTCCGCGCTGGGTTCGGGGATCAGGTCGAAACCAAGCGCACGCAGTATTCGCAGAATTTCTTCAGTGGCCAGGTTTTCACCGAGAATTCGGTGTACTTCGGGAATTCGAAGAACTACAGGGGCTTGATCAAGCGGCCGGGCGACGGCATCGATTTCGCTTCCGTGAAGTTGTCCACCTCCGGATTCGAGAATTCGCTGCGCGACGCGAGCGCACGCGAGAGAAGTCGCGCCGTAATCGGCGCCTCGCTCGAAGCGGTGGGAGGCGTCGGTGTGCAAGAGGTGCCGCTTGGAACTTTTTCGGACGGTGGCCGGGTCAAACCACGCTGATTCGATCAGAATATTTTCCGTTTTCGCAGTGATCATGGTGTCGAAGCCGCCCATGACTCCAGCGAGAGCGACTGGTTTTTTAGCGTCCGCGATGATTAAGTCTTCGGGAGAAAGTTTGCGATCCGCACCGTCGAGCGTTTTGAGCGTTTCGCCTGAACGCGCTCGCCTGACGATAATCTTGCCGCCATCCAGCAAATCGAGGTCAAACGCATGCGTAGGATGCCCCATCTCCCCAAGCGTGTAATTCGAAGCGTCGGCGGCATTGTTGATCGGCCGCTGATCCACGCTCTGAAGTCGCTTTGTGATGAATCCAGGAGAAGCCTTGATCTTGACCCCGCGAATAATCCTCGCCGTATATCGCGCGCAGCCATTGCCGTCTTCAATTTCAATTTCGAAATTCGCTCCGGCCTGAGATTCTGCAAGCTCCGGCTTAATTGCTTTCAGCGGGAGATTATAGAGAGCTGAACATTCCCGCGCGACGCCATAGTGATTCATGGCATCAGGCCGATTCGTCGTGATTTCCATTTCGAAAACGGTGTCGTCGCCCTCGCCGCTGATCGACTCGACAGCGATCCCGGCCAGCGTGAGATCGTCCGCAAGCTGCTTCGGATTTACTTGCAGATCAACGAAATCGCGCAGCCATTGAGGAGAAATTTTCATATTCGTAGGTTTGGAAACTTCGGGAGGGCACGGCTTTCAGCCGTGCCGTAAGTCAAATCCGGCGCTTTACGGCACGGCTGAAAGCCGTGCCCTCCTGATCTTGCCAGCGAATAGCATTTGTAGTTCAGTCCCAATTGTCCTGGCACAAAGACCTGCTATAGAAATTGGTCTAAGAACCTGACATCGCCCTGATAAAACAACTGAATGTCGTCGATCCCATACTTCAGAATCGCGATGCGCTCCACGCCCATGCCGAAGGCAAATCCCGAAACTTTCGTCGAATCGTAGCCCACGAATCCGAACACATTCGGATCAACCATGCCGCATCCAAGCAATTCGATCCAGCCGCTGGACTTGCAGTTAGGACAGCGTCCGCCGTCGCGGTATCCCTTGCCTCCGCAGAAGAGGCAAGAAATTTGGACGTCGGCGCTGGGTTCGGTGAACGGGAAGAACGATGGATAGAAACGCGTCTTCACGCTTGACCCGAAGAGCGACTTCATCGCGTGATCGAGCGTGCCTTTAAGATCGGAGAAAGTGATGTTGGTATCGACTGCCAGGCCTTCGACCTGATGAAAAATCGGGGAATGAGTGGCGTCGGGTGCGTCGTTGCGATGCACTTTGCCGGGGATCACGATCCGCAGCGGTGGCTTCATTTTCTCCATGGCGCGAATCTGAACTGGAGAAGTATGGGTTCGTAACAAGAGCCGCTCGCGTTCGGGCTTTGATTCCTGATTGGCGATGAAAATCGTGTCTTGCGTATCGCGCGCGGGATGGTTGGGAGGGAAGTTGAGGGCTTCGAAATTGTAGTAGTCACTCTCAATTTCTGGACCTTCCTGGACCGAATATCCCAGATCGCGGAAGACGGAAACAATCTCGTTCATGGTCTTGATGATCGGATGTTCGGCGCCTAGAGGCCGCTTGATGCCGGGAAGGGTAATGTCGATGGCGCTGCGCTGAGTCTGAACGGCAGGCTGCGTTTGCTCTTTCTTTGGCTTTAGTTCGATTAACGGTACGGAAACCGAAAGCGAAGCCCTGACATTCTCGACCTGCAATTCAACTTTTTTCTTTAGTTCATTTACCCGCTGTCCCACTTCGCGCTTGGCATCTTTTGGCGCGGCCTTCAGCCACAGTTCGTTGACCTCTGTCATCAATCCGTTGTTACGGGATATCCAGCGATCGCGGAATTGCTTCCATGCAGCATCGTCAGTGACTGACTTCGATTCGGCATCGAGAGCAGCCAAAAGCTTCTCGACGGCTTTGTCGAGTGTCGGCTCGTCAAACGCTTTTAATTTGGGGACCGCGTACTGCGCTGCCTTATCTTTCGGCAAAGTCGCCCTCGCGCGAACGGTTGGAAAGGTATATGGAAACAGCAGATTCCTCGGCGGCTAACGCCGCCTCGGAATGACAAAGTTTAAAGGTGATGCTACGTAGCTCCTGCGATCGCTGTCTTTGCTTGCTCCGCCAGATTCTTGAATGCATCAGGTTCTTTCACAGCGATGTCGGCGAGGATCTTACGATCGAGTTCCACGCCAGCCAGTTTCAGGCCGTGGATGAATTGGTTGTAACTCATGCCGCTCAGTTTTGCGGCGGCACCGATGCGAACGATCCAGAGAGAACGGTATTGACGCTTCCGTTGTTTGCGGCCAGAGTAGGCGAATTTCAGTCCACGTTCGACAGCTTCTTTCGCCGACCGGTAGAGTTTTGATTTAGTAAGAAAATAGCCGCTGGCGCGGTCCAGTATTTTTTTACGCTTGGCGCGGCGTTTTGATCCGCGTTTTACACGAGGCATGTGTTGCTCCTTTTTTTGCTTCTATTAAATGGCGGCTGGAGGTAAGGAACGTTTTGCGTTACGCCTCTTCACTCGCCTTGCACGCGTTTTCTGCGCGCTGTGTCTTAGTGGCTCCGAAGATCAAATTCGTTAACCACAGAGGACACTAAGGTACACAAAGGAAATCCTAATACGGAATCATGCGTTTGATTTTTGGGGTGTCAGCGTCGCTGACTAAGACCGAATGCCCAAGCTTCTTCTTTCGCTTCTTTGATTTTGAGGTCAGGATGTGGCGCAAATGCGAATGGCCGCGCTTCACCTTTCCAGTTGCTGTTTTCTTGAAGCGCTTCGCGGCGCCTTTATGGGTTTTTAACTTCGGCATATTTCCTCGGAAATCTTAGGCTCGCGATTGCGCGGCTTGCGGCTTTTGCCCGGTATCCTTCTTCGGTGCCAGAATGGCGTGCAGCGTATTGCCTTCCTGGCGGGGACGAAACTCTACAATACTTTTGTCCTGGACGTCTTTTATCAGACGGTCCAAAATCTGGCGTCCTAAGGTCGTGCGGGTCATCTCGCGCCCGCGGAAAAAGATTGTTGCTTTTACTTTGTCGCCTTCGTCCAGAAACCGCAACACGTGATTCTTTTTGGTTTCGTAATCGTGGTCGTCGACGTTAATACGAAACTTCACTTCTTTTACCGTGATCGTCTTCTGGTGCTTCTTGGCCTCGCGCTCTTTTTTCTCCTGTTGATAAAGAAATTTGCCGTAATCCATGATTCGGCACACAGGAGGGACGGCGGTCGGCGAGATCTCCACCAAATCCAGGTTCTTCTCTTTGGCAAGTTTCAGTGCATCGTAGGGGGTTAAAATCCCAATCTGCTCGCCTTCGTCCCCAATTACTCGAATTTCGCGAGCGCGGATGCGGTCGTTCGTGCGGATAAAGCGTTTATCGATAACAATCCTCCGTCAGCTTACACAGGGCAAACTTGATAGAAAGTATAGCATGCTGGCAAAAGCAGGAACTTACAGCTTGACGTCCAATCGGCGCATCGAAGATGCGGTCATATTTGGGATGTAAGATAATGAACTTATGAACGATTTTGGAACGATGCAGAGCGCCATCCATAAGCCAACGCATCGAGTTTATCCGCAGCCTGTGACCTCGGTCCTTATCCTGATTTTGGCTTTTTTCCCGGCGGGAGCGAGCTTTGCCCAGACATGCACCACCGCCGACGAAATGGATGCGGCGACGAAATCCGCTTTAACCAGCACTGCGAAGAACTATTTTGATTTGGCCGCGCGCGGCGATTCACCATCATTGCGCCAGAATGCAATCCCCAGCCTGGCTGCTGATTTTTCCAGCGTAGAGGCCACGGTTAACGATCACAAGGTTGATTTTTCAGGTGCGCAAGCGACGCCCCGGCCGCCATTTCTGCTTGTCGCGGATGGTCCCGCCCCGGCCGAACGTGCCGAATTTTTGTGCGGAGTTTTCGGGCGCAACGGGCAAACCGCGAATAGCGCCGAATTTGTGATCCCCAACCTGCCTCCGGGACAATATGGCATTGTGATTCTGGATGTCCCAACGGCGAAGCAGCCTTACACGGTTTCGTACGTTCTACAAAAGGAAGGATCTGCCTGGAAGCTGGGTGGATACTTCGTGAAAGATACCCAGGTCAACGGGCATGATGGCAATTGGTTTGCGACCCAGGCACGCGCCTTCAAGGCTAAGGGGCAAAACCGTAATGCCTATCTGTATTATTTGCAAGCACGCGATCTGTTGTCGCCAGTTCCGTTCATGTCGACGCAGCGCACCGATAAGATCTACGACGAGTCACAGGCGGTCAAGCCGGCGGACATCCCGGTTGAGGGCAGGTCGGCTAACCTGGCAGCGGGAAGCAGAAGTTACAAACTGATTGCTGTCTTCCCGTTGCTGGTCGGAAAAGATCTTGATCTGGTGGTGAAATACGACTCGCCCGATGTGTCCAACACAACGAAATCTTTCCAGGAGAACATGGCCGTAATGAAGGCCCTGGTGACGACGTTTCCGGAATTCCGGGATGGGTTTCAGGGGGTCGTCGCGAGGGGAGTTGAGCCGTCGGGGAGAGATTACGGTACGTTGATGTCGATGAAAGAGATTAAGTGAGAAACAGGCGTAATTGACTCTTGGGCCTACGTGGCCGGAGCCTGTTCTGCAAACGTACATTCTTTCGGATCTTTATCTTCGCGAAGGCCCAGGAAGACCGGGGCTCTCAGCTTCAGGCCGCCATCGGATGACTCGTGCGTCCATTCCGAGAACCTCACTTCCGCGACGCGCTTCGGTTTTAGCCAGTGCACTTTTCGGGCATCGACTTCTCCGTGAAAAGGGCTGCGATTTATTTCCAGGCCTTTTAGCGCCTGAAATATCTGTTTGAGCGTTGCCTGATCGAATCCGGTTCCCACCTGGCCGACAGAAATCAATTCATTCTTTTTGTTATAGAGTCCCAATACCAACGCGCCGAAATATTGGCGGCTGCCTTCTGGTTCGGTATATCCGCCGATCACGCAATCGACTGTCTGGGTGACTTTGATCTTCAGCCAATCGCGGGTGCGTCGTTCTTCGTAACAACTTCCGCGACGCTTGGCGAGGATGCCTTCGAGGCCTTTTTGTTTCGCGGCCTCGAACAATGCGATTCCAGAACTGAGATAGTGCTCGGAAAATCGGACCGTCTCACTTGCAGTAACAATCTGCGCGAGAGCTTGCTTGCGGTCTTCAAGAGAGACGCGACGCAAATCATATCCATCGAGATAGATGAGATCGAATACAAAGTAGGAAATGGGCACGTTCGATCGGGATGCGGTGCGCCGTCCACCGCTGCGAATGCCGGTGCGTTGTTGCATGAGACTGAATGATGGCCGCCCTTCTTCATCCAAGGCGACTATTTCTCCGTCGAGAATCGCGGTGCGGGCTTTAACCAGTGACGGCAGTTCCCGTAGTTCGGAAAATTGGCCAGTGAGGTCGTTTTGATTTCGCGAGACCAGCCGCAATTTTCCGTTTTCGATGAACGCCACGGCGCGATAGCCGTCCCATTTGATTTCGAAAAACCAGTCGGGGTCGTCGAAAGGATCGTCGACCGAAGTCGCCAGCATGGGATGGATCGCAGACGGAGGTGGTTTCTTTATCGCCCCTTTTAAATCTTTAACCACAGAGGGCACAGGGGGCACGGAGGAATTCCGTAACGCATCAGGCTTTTGGGTTGCAATGGTAGCCGGAGTTTGAATTACAGACTTACTTTTCTCTTTTTTTTTACATCCGATGAAGACTTCTCCGCCACAGCCTGACTCTTTTTCTTCTTATCAAGTTTAGCCAGAGTCTCAGCCAGCCATGGGGCTTTGAGCTTTCCTCGAGATACTGGGGGACTGCTGGTCCACTCGGCAGAATCTTTGTCGCCCGCGATCTGAGACATGCTTTGTCCGCTGAGTATGGAGGTGTCGTATTTGTCGATGTCGTATCCTTGCACGGCTTCGTCATCATGTTTCTTGATGAGAAGCCATTCCGTGCCCTTACTTCCTGGGCGACGGCCTTTCATGTGGACGAGCGCGAAGTCTCCCTTCAGGCGCTTGCCATGCAAGCGAATTTTAAGGTCCCCCTTTTTCAACATGGCGGCGGCTTCAGCCGCTGTTCCGGCAACGTATTTCCCGTTGACGGGTTCGGGAGAGAGCGGCTCCCATGTGCCAACGTCCCACACCATTACAGTGCCAGCGCCGTAATTGCCTTCGGGAATTGTCCCTTCAAAATCGAAGTACGAAACTGGATGATCTTCGACTTGCATAGCTAATCGCTTGTCTGCGGGATCGAGAGACGGTCCCTTGGGAACGGCCCAGGATTTCAGAACGCCATCCATCTCCAGGCGAAAATCGTAGTGAAGACGCGTGGCGCGATGTTTTTGGACTACGAAACGGTTACCGGTTTTCTTGCCAATTTTCGGAGGAGGTTCGGGCGTTTCTTCGAATCGCCGTTTGCGTTTGTATTCTTCCAGGGCCATGGAAACATTCTATCGCTAAGAAGTTGAGTTTATTCTCGGGGCGTGAGATGGGTGCTGGCTTAAAAAGGTTTTACGAAATCATGGAAGGTGCGACACTCGAACACATATGGAGCGTGAATATCCCAACGCGCCGATGGTTGGAGTTGGTGCCATCATCGTTGATGAGGGACGCGTCGTCCTGGTAAAACGCGCTCACTCGCCAATGCTCGGTGAATGGTCAATTCCTGGTGGCGCCTTAGAATTGGGAGAAACCATGCGCGAGGCGGTGATTCGGGAAGCTCGAGAGGAAACTGGCTTGGACGTTGAACCGATGGCTTTGGTGGGCGTGTTCGACCGCGTGATCCGGGATGAGGGCGGGTCTGTTCTCTATCACTATATATTAGTTGATTACTATTGCCGCCGAGTCGGCGGAGAGTTACGCGCCGGCAGCGATTGCGACGCGGCGAGATGGTTCTCGCCGGACGAAGTGGCTGGTATGCTCCTCCCTAAAGATACAGCGGAGGTAGTCCGATTGGGGTTTGAGAAGGCAGGCAGCTAAGGACAAAATCGCCGTTAGCCGGGCCTTTTTTCTGCTTTTCTTTCTTTAACCCGTCGGTTAGTATGGTCGCGCCTCGGCCCCGAGGCCCATTTTCCCGGGAAACATGCTGGAACAGTGCTTTTAGCAAAGATTGAGACGTGACGCCATGAGGATTTTCCTTCTAGGTGCGGCCGTCGGAGTCGTGGTCGGGACAGCGATAACTATCATGTACTTCTCTCTGGTGACACTGTTCACGGCAAATTCCAAATTCTCCGCCGCCCAGGCGGAGCTTCAAAGGAAAGCCTTGAATGAACGCGAAACCGCGATTCCAGCAGCGGAAGAGAAGGCGCAGGGAGTTGGCGCGTAGCAGGCGCGATTATCGTCGTTTTGGACTTACTTCATCGCGCTCCACGATTCCGTCTTTGATGTAAACAACGCGGTGCGCGTATTCCGCAATGTCATGCTCGTGAGTGACGACGATGATGGTGTTTCCTTCTGATTGGAGACGATCGAACAACGCCATAATTTCAGTGCCAGTCTGGGAGTCCAAGTTGCCGGTTGGCTCGTCCGCGAGAATGATGGACGGACGGTTCACCAGCGCTCGCGCGATGGCAACTCTCTGGCGCTGACCGCCGGAGAGCTCATTCGGCTTGTGCGTCATGCGCGATTCCATTCCTACTGCCGTTAGGGCTTCTTTGGCGCGTTCAGCACGCTCATCGCCAGGGACGCCGGCGTAAATCAACGGCAGTTCTACATTGTGCAGGGCGGTTGCACGGGCGAGAAGATTGAAGGTTTGAAACACAAAGCCAATTTCTTTATTCCGGATACGGGCGAGTTCGTCGTCGTCGAGTTCACTTACTCGCTGGCTGTTCAGCCAGTATTCGCCCTTGCTGGGCGAGTCGAGGCAACCGATAAGGTTCATTAAGGTCGACTTTCCGGAACCCGACGGTCCCATAATTGCGACGTATTCGTTCCTCTTAATCTGGAGATTAACTCCGCGGAGGGCGTGAACCTGCTGCTCGGATCCCATGTCGTAGGTCTTCCACAGGTCGATCGTCGAAATCATGCATGATTCTGGCGGAGCGGACGCAACCGGTTGTGGCATGTTGAGGACTTCTGCAGTCGCCATTTTTTTCTCCTGATATTCTGCGGACACTCACCCGCTCCGATCTTCTCTTGGACGTACAACCTCGGTAAATGTTAGGAACGCCGTTTTATCACCCCGTCCTTACGACGAACTGTCTCCTTCTTCCTTCTTGGGCTCCGAATTGTCGACTTTGACATTCACCCCAGGGCGCAGTGTTCGCAATACTTTGTAACTTCCCGTGACGATCTCGTCGCCTTCTTTCAGTCCGTTCAACACTTCGATATCAGTAGTGCCCGCGACGCCGGTGTCCACAGGGACAAATTCGGCTTTGTGGTTGCGGATAACAAAAACTCCCTGAATTTCTTTGCTTTCCTTCTTCCCAGACTCGGTTTTGGCCAAGTCCGAGGGCTGAGGCGCGGCAGCGTGCACCGACCCACCTTCTTGTCCCTTTTCAACCAGATCTTCGGGGCGACGCACCGTGAGGGCTTGGATTGGGATGCTCAACGTGCTGCTCCTGGTTGCGGTGGTGACTTTTGCGGTGGTCGACAACCCGGGTCGAATATCTGACGGGGGATCGGTGAGGGTTACCACTACCTTGAAGTCCTTCGCCTCCTGATTGGCAGTGTTCTGTTGCGAGGTCGCTACGCCGGTAGAGCGCACTATAGCGTTATTGCCAATCTCAGTTACAACTCCCTTGAAAGTTTTCTTCGGGATGGCGTCAATACTCACTTCGGCCGGCTGTCCGAGTTTTACGTTGACGATGTCAGTCTCATCCATTTCCACTTCCGCGGTAATCACCGACATGTTGGAAAGGGTCATGAGGGTGCTACCGGGAGAGTTTTGAATTCCGATGACTACGGTCTCGCCTTCGCGGACCGGCAAATTGGTGATGATTCCGTCGAAAGGAGCAACATAAGTCGTCTTCTGTAAGACGTCAGACGCATGAGTCAGATTCGCGCCTGCCATCGCGATATGTCGCTCGGCGGAATCCTTCTGAGCCTTGGCTTGCGCCACTTTTGCCTCCGACTGCGCCAGGGTGGCTTCGGCCGATTGCCATGTGGCCTTCTGCGTGTCATATTCCTGCTTGGCGATTAGAGCGTCTTTGTACAATGCCTGGCTCCGGTTCCAATCGAGACGCGCGCGCTCCACGGTCGCTTTCGCCTGGTTCAAATCCGCCAAAGCGGTATTCAAGGCCGCATCCGAGGCTATGGCATCAGTCTTCGCCACATCCACGGAGGCCTGATTCGCGTTCACGTCAGCGGAGGACTGGACGTTTTCCAGTTGGGCCAGCAATTGTCCCTTCTTGACACGATCTCCCTCTTTGACATAAAGATGAGTGATCTTGCCGAAGGCATTGGCTCCAATGTTGACGTAAGTCTTAGGCTTGATTTCTCCCGACGCGCTCACAACAGAAGCCAGGTCTAGCTTCGTCGCCTTGCCGGTTTGCACGGTTACCAGGTTCTTGTGACTCTGATGAACCGTAAAACCCATAATGCCGAGCAGGACGATCACTATGCCCGCGCCAATCGCGACTTTCTTCCAGGTCTTCATGGTCTAATTTCCTGCTAAATTGCTTTCGCTATGCCACCAACACCAAGGAGAGTGGGGAAGAACCACTTTTTCGCCACGAGGGCCTTGTCGGTCTTCCACTTTTCCCACGGCTTGCGCCGTGGGCTGCAGTCTTATGCCGCTTCGCGGCTTAGAGTGAGCCGTGCACGTTGTTAGATACGTGAGCGGTGACACGAAAGTTCCCGCGCCAAGCTAAACTGATCCAGAACCTGAAAATACTAAAGCGAAGGATTCGAGCAAATTATACCCTGCCGGCTCTCGCATGAGGGCTCGGAGAAGGCTACTCCGAGGTGTTTTGTCAGGTGCTGGAAGCCATTTTTCAGTTGCTATCGAACTAGGTACCCCGCCGATCCCCCGCCGGTATGTCGAATCAAGGCACCCTTAGCCTTGCATCGCCGCATCCGATAGTCATAGAATGAGGTCGCTAGGTGTGTTTCTAAGGAGTGCCCCCGCTTATGTCCCGGTTGTACTGGCATAGTCGCCCTATTTCGGCTTTTTTGTTTGTATCGATCCTTGTTTTCATAACAAGTCTGAGCGCCCAACAGGCCAACACCGCAGACGCTTCGAAGGACGCGACGCCGTCAGCCCGGGATCAGGGCCAAGATGGCTCTCAAAGCGATCCCCTCAAACGTCCTATTGATGAGAAGAAGAAAAAGGAAAACGCCAAGTCCCTCAAACAGGAGTTGAGCAAAACCTACAAAAAGTGGCTGGACGAAGACGTCATTTACATCATTTCAGACGCGGAACGAAAGGCCTTCAAGCAGCTCTCTAATGACGAAGAGCGGGACCAGTTTATGGAGGCTTTCTGGCAGAGGCGCAACCCTGACCCCGACAGCGAGGACAACGAATTCAAGGACGAGCACTATCGGCGAATTGAGTACGCGAATGCCAATTTCGCTTCCGGCATACCTGGCTGGAAGACCGATCGTGGCCGCATTTACATCAAGTTTGGAAAGCCCGACGAGATCGATGCCCACCCATCAGGAGGCGTTTACCAGCGCACGATGGAAGAGGGCGGAGGCGAGACATCCACGTTCCCATTTGAAACCTGGCGGTATCGCCATCTCGACAACATTGGTGAAGAAGTGGAAATCGAATTTGTGGATACGTGCATGTGCAACGACTACCACATGACCATCGACAAAAACGAGAAGGATGCCCTCCTCCACGTTCCCGGCGCAGGCCAGACCATGTATGAAGAATTGGGAATGGCCAGCAAAGCAGATCGAATCACCGGTACGGGCAACGTGAACGGGCTGAATGGGCAAAACAACGAAAAAGAATTCGACACCTTGGAACGATATACGAAGTTGAATGCACAGCCTACGATTAAGTTTAAGGACTTGGAAGAGGTAGTTAGCTCACGAATCAGATACAACTTAATGCCGTTCGACGTGCGCGCCGACTTTGTGAAAGTTACCAGCGAGACTGTCCTGGTTCCGTTGACAATCCAGGTGAAAAATCGGGACGTCACGTTTGTGAACAAAGATGGAGTCCAGCGTGGGACAGTTAATATATTCGGACGCGTAACCACGTTGTCGGGACGCTCGGCACAGACTTTCGAAGATACAGTGCAGATTGATGTGCCAGCGGAACTTTTGGCCAAGACGGCTGAGAATTCTTCGGTTTACTGGAAAGCTCTACCGCTGCGCTCCGGTCGATACCGTCTTGATATCGTAGTCAAGGACGTCAATGGCGATCGCAAAGGGACATGGAGCAAGAGCCTGGTAGTGCCGGATTTCTCCGATGATCGTCTCGACGCTTCGTCGCTGATCGTCGCGGACCAGATGGAGCAGGTGGCTTCGAAAAATGTCGGCACAGGGAATTTTGTGATTGGATCAACCAAGGTCCGCCCAAGGGTGGCCTCGTCCGATGGCAAGCCGGTTAGCTTTAAGCGCAATCAAAAGCTAAATTTCTGGATGCAGGTATATAATCTTGGCCTCGACGATAAGACCCATAAACCGTCAGCCACAATTGACTATTATGTCGACGACGCGACCACAAACAAAAATGTAATTCACGCAGTGGAATCGACAGATCACATGGGGAACATCGGGGACCAAATGACTTTGCAGAAAACGCTTCTGGCCTCGAATCTTGTTCCGGGAACTTATCGCATTCGCATTAAGGTGAATGACAACGTCTCAAAGCAGACAGTGGATCCATCGGCAACTTTTGCCGTTGAGTAACCCTAAAGGCTTGGGTTATCAGAAGGCGGGTACCACCATGTTCCGAAAATTTGGCTGCTTGATGATTGCCTTCGGTCTGGTGCTTCCGGTGTATGCCGTGGAACGGACCGGCTCGATATCGGGATACGTTCGCAGCGCTGCGGGCGTACCGCAAATGGGAGCCGTGGTGGAAGTGATCGGCTCAGCTGTCCAAGGCCTGGAAGTGTTCACAGATGAACGTGGGTTTTACTCCGCTAGCGGGTTGCTGCCAGGTTTCTACAGCGTTCGAGTGTCCGCGCCATCGTTCCTCACAGCAGAGCACGAAAGGGTGGGACTGCACGCGGGCGCAATCATGATCCTGAACGTAACCTTGAGTACATTGTTCGATTCCGTGCGCTTGGCCCCGGCTCGAAGCGCGACTGATGAGGATGATTGGAAATGGGTTCTGCGTTCGGCGGCAAATCGACCTATTCTTCGTGTGCTTACAGCCGGTTCGACAAATTCGAGTGAACAGTCTCGCAAGGCGAATCATAATTTCAAGGGGTCGCTGTCATTTGTGGCGGGGTCTCCATCACAGGGTTTCGGGAGCCAGCCCGACATGAGCACGGATTTCGCGGTCGAAAGGTCGCTATTCTCCGCGGGAACCGTTGCTCTCAGCGGCAATGTAGGATATGGCGAAGCCACACTCGCGACAGTTCTGCATGCCTCATATCGGCGAAGCATGGAAAATGGGTCGGAACCGATACTGGCGGTAACATTCCGCAATCTACCCTCGCCAGAGTTCTATCCCCGGGATGGTGGATTGCAGGCCTTGGCTCTGACCGCTTCGGACAATCTCACGCTGGGCAATCTCGAGCTGAATTTTGGCAGCGAACTTCAGACTGTTCAGTTTATGGGCCGAGTGAGCGCACTTCGCCCGTTCGGTACCGCGGATTTTCACGTTTCTCCCGATACTGTCGTGGAATATCGCTATGCCACATCGGAGCCGGATGCTCGCATGGATCAGGACTTCGGACCGGCTTCTACCGACTTGAGCGAGTCTGGACCACGTATGAGTGTTGTTGAATTTTCTCCCGCCTTGGAACACGCGCATCATCAGGAAGTTTCGGTATCTCATCGGGCCGGTAAAAGTAGCATGCAGTTCGCGGTTTACTCGGACCGCATATCTGACCCAGCCCTGACCGGCGTTGGCGCGTTTCCCGGCGATCCCGGACAAGTGTTAGCCGACCAATATTCGGGGACGTTTACCTATCGAGGCAAGAACTTAGAAACACATGGCACCCGAGTGGTGTTTCAACGCAAGATAAGTGCCGATATCACCGCTACCATGGACTACAGCTACGGCGGGGTCCTTGATTTGGACAGAGAAGGCATCAGTCTCGCGGATGCGCGAGAATTCAGCGTGGTGCGAGGCCGACACAGTGCGGCAGCGAAGGTAAGCGGTACAATTCCGGGATCGCAATCTCATTGGACAGCCTCTTACGGATGGGTGAGTGGGCGAGCGCTTACGACGGTAGACACGTTTAATACCTCGGCGGGCCGCACGGATCCTTTCCTGAACTTGTTGTTCCGCCAGCCACTCCCGGGGAGCGGATTTATCCCCGCGCATGTCGAAGCCATGGTGGAGGTGCGCAATCTGCTGGCCCAGGGATATGTTCCTGTTCTAGGGAGCGATGGCAAAACGGTTTATCTGGTGCAATCAGCCCGTGCCGTCCGTGGAGGGCTGGCTTTTAGCTTCTAGAGTGTCTAGTTTCATTCTTGTTCAGCCTGTTAAATCCAAACAGCTCGGCGTCGAGTTCCGCTTGCTCGCGATGCAAACTGTGCGAGCAAAAGCGTAGTCCCCTTGCTTCGGCGTGACAGGGTAGCGACCGAAATATCTGGCCAGCATCCAATCCTCTGGGAAACTACAGAATGTTAATTAAACTGATGAAGTCGAAAATACACCGCGCAACCGTGACTCGCGCGGACCTCAACTACGAGGGAAGCATTGCGGTTGACGTCGACCTTCTGGATGCGGCTGGCCTTCGCTCCGGGGAAGCAGTTTACGTGTGGAATGTGAATAATGGCGAGCGCTTCGAGACCTACGCACTGCCGTTGGCGCGTGGATCAGGAGAAATCTGCGTGAATGGCGCTGCCGCGCGGCTGGTGCAGGTCGGGGATCTGGTGATTGTGACTGCGTTTGGGTGGGTTGAGGAAGCGTCAGCACGCGAGGGCAAAGTTGTTCTGGTGGATGAGAAGAACCGGGTGTTGAAGTAACTTCCTGACATTTGGAGTTAGGTTTGAAGGGGCGCGGCTTTTAGCCGCGCCGTTAATTTCCTTTTAGCCTTTACGGCACGCCTGAAGGCGTGCCCGTTCAAAACAAAATCCGTATGGAGTTCCCTGGCGCCCCTACCTCTTCTCCGCTCTTCCCAAACATCCGGCGCGGAAAGAACGATCGTCCAATCTGTGTAACCTGTTTTCCATTCCAGGAGGCAACAGCCGGTAATGATGGATCTCGAACAAATATTCCGCGATAAACCACAGCGGCTCGTCTGTCGTCATCCACTCCCGATTGTCGAACCGCGAAAGATTCACGGGGCGCGAAAAAGTTCGCAGGGAGCGTTCGCGGCGAAGATTGAAATACACATCGAAATAGCTTAGCGCCAACTCACGCAACGATCTGTAAACAGGTTCTCTGTAGCGGCACCCCGTGTAGTTGGATTTCGCGATTGCACCCCAGTGTGCGTTCACGCGATAGATCGAGATCACGTGGTCGGTGTCTTTCTCAGCTTCGAGATCAAGAATTAGAGGCGGATATCCGTTAGCGCGAAGGGCAGCCGCGGCCAGCATCGCGCCCTCGAAGCAATGCGAAGTATTTTCCGTGAGCACGCGCCTCGGCGACCATGAGGTATTCGCAAGGTGATAGGGCATGTCGTCCAAAAAACACTGGATGCCGTAAGGGTCTTTCAGGCTGCGAAGCTTGCGCAATTCGTTGGGAGTGAATCCACCATCAAGGTTCGTCATCTTTGAAGGCAGTGTATCGGAAGCGGGTTTCGGGAGTAATGCTTGGGATGGTGCGGCATCCGGTTCAACGCTACGCAAACAACTCCGCGAGGTCTTCTGGGCGGTCGATCAAAACGTCGGGCGGGGCGATGCTCAAGGTTTGGGGAGCGAATCCATAAGTCACTCCGCAACTCCAGACGCCAGCACTGCGGCCGGTCACAATATCAATCGAAGAATCGCCAATAATGATGGACTGCTCGGGACTAACGTTGGTTTCCGCGAGCAGAGTGTTCACACCCAAAGGGTCCGGCTTTTTTGTTGAAAAGCTGTTGCCGCCGTATACGCTGACGAAGAAGGGATCGAGTCCAAGCGCCTTTACAATCGCCCGCGAGGGGTGCACCGGCTTATTCGACAAGACGGCCATTTGACGCTTGGGTTCGTTTCCGTTGGAGCCAATCCGGCTCAATGCCTGAGTGATTCCGTCGTAAACGGTGGTGTGGTCCAGCTTGTGTTCGCGATAATAAGACAGAAAATAGTCGAGTCCTCGTTTGAAGAAGGCTTCATCGCTCGGGTCGCCTAAAGCCCGCCGGACGAGCATCGGAGCCCCGTCTCCTACGTAGGATGCGATCACCTCGTCAGGTAGTTCTATTCTTCCAAGGTGCCCTAGCATGGCATTCACTGAGTGGACCAGGTCGAGGCGGGAATCGATCAGAGTGCCGTCCAAATCGAAGATCAGGAGCTTGAGCTTTCTGGGATCGAACTTGCGGTTGAACTTTATCATTCTTACGACAGGGTGGTTTGTCTTCTACCGCTAATCCAGTATATTCGGAACCGTCCTTGAAGATTTACAATGCAATAGTCTTGCATTACGAAGCGCCCAAACCGCACTGCTTGTTGGGGGAAGCCTGAATGGCGACCACGAAAGTAAATCCAAAGCCCACCGCAATTAATGATCACGTGCGGCGAATTACTAGAAATTACGAAGGTCTGACCCGAGAGCAACTGATCGACGCTTACCGGATTATGTACACCTCCCGCCGCCTCGATGACCGGGAGATCATGTTGAAGCGGCAGCAAAAGATCTTTTTCCAGATTTCGGGCGCAGGTCATGAGGCTGTCGGCGTTGCGGCGGCTTTCGCAATGAAAGCCGGCTACGATTGGTTTTATCCCTACTATCGCGACCGCGCGCTGTGTTTGGCTTTAGGAGCAACGCCGTACGACATGCTGCTTCAGGGCGTTGGAGCCGCGGACGATCCCAGCTCTGGTGGACGTCAGATGCCCTCGCACTGGAGCTATCCTGCTTTGAACATTGTTACCGGCTCGTCTCCCACCGGGACTCAAATTCTGCAAGCGGTTGGATGTGCCGAAGTCGGCCGTTATCTGGCAGCGCATCCTGACGCCACCAAAAAAGTTTCGGGAGATTACCGCCAGTTTAAGGATGTCCGCTTTCATGGCGATGAGGTGACGCTGGTCTCGCTTGGAGATGGAACCACGAGTGAAGGGGAATTCTGGGAGGCGCTGAATACGTCGTCCAACCAACGGCTGCCGATTGTGTTCCTGGTCGAGGACAACGGGTATGCGATTTCGGTTCCTGTCGAAGTGCAGACACCTGGCGGTAATATCTCCCTCCTGGTCGCGAACTTCCCTAATTTCCACTTTGAAGAGATTGACGGAACTGATGCCGTGGTCTCCTATGCAGCCTTCGTGAGATCCGTCGCTCACTGCCGAACGGGCGAGGGGCCTGCCTTTATCCATTCCCACGTCATTCGACCGTATTCTCATTCGCTTTCGGACGACGAACGCTTGTACCGTGCGGATGCTGAGCGTCAACGGGACGCCGCTCGAGATCCTGTCCCGCAAATGCAGATGTTTCTAATGCGAGAAGGCATTCTGGATGAGAAGGGAATAAACGATCTTGAAAAAAAGGTGGACGATGAACTCCAAATCGCCGTGGATCGCGCTCTAGCCGCCAGCTTTCCCTCTCCCGATAGCGTCGAAAAATTTGTTTACTCGCCGGACCTGGATCCAACCTCTTCGGCATTCGATACCGCGAAGGCAGCCGAATCGGAGGTTTTGGGCGCCGATGGCAAGAAGGCCGCTCCGAAGACGATGGCGGATTTAATCAATTCCACGTTGCGCGATGAGATGAAGCGCGATGAACGTGTCGTTGTCTTCGGGGAAGACGTGGCTGATTGTAGCCGGGAACAGTATTTGAAGCAGAAAATGGTGAAAGGGAAGGGCGGAGTATTCAAGCTCACGGCTGGCTTGCAGTGCGATTTTGGATCTGACCGTGTATTCAATTCTCCGCTTGCCGAAGCGAACATCGTTGGACGCGCTACCGGCATGGCAACCCGTGGGTTGAAGCCGGTAGTCGAGATCCAGTTTTTCGACTACATATGGCCGGCCATGATGCAATTGCGAAACGAGCTGCCGGTAATTCGGTGGCGATCGAATAATGGATTTTCAGCTCCGCTGGTAATCCGCGTGGCGATTGGCGGGTACCTCACTGGAGGAGCAATCTACCACTCGCAATGCGGCGAGAGTGCATTCACTCACATTCCCGGTTTGCGGGTAGTCTTTCCTTCGAATGCTTTGGATGCAGCCGGCCTGCTGCGAACCGCGATCCGTTGTGACGATCCCGTGCTATTCCTGGAGCACAAGCGTTTGTATAGGGAGACTTATGGTCGGGCAGCGAATCCGGGACCGGACTACATGATTCCGTTCGGGAAAGCGAAGGTCGTCCAGGAAGGCACGGACTTGTCCGTGATCACTTATGGCGCGGTAGTGCCGCGGGCACTTCAGGCGGCTCAGAAACTGGAACGCGAGCATGGCATTAAAGTCGAGCTAATCGATTTGCGGTGCCTGAATCCCTATGACTGGGAAACGATCTCAGCCTCCGCGAGAAAGACCAACCGGGTGCTGGTGGCGTATGAAGACACTTTGAGTTGGGGATACGGGGCGGAAATCGCGGCCCGAATCGCGGATGAGATGTTTGAGCACCTGGATGCCCCGGTGCGTCGCGTAGCCGCCAAAGATACGTATGTGGCGTATCAGCCGATTTTGGAGAATGCCATCCTACCCCAGGTTTCGGATCTGTTCGCTGCTATGAAACAACTTGCCGAGTATTGACAAGCTTTGCTGAGTTCGGTTCCCGCCGTTCATGGACAATTGGAAATGGGCCCAAGCTTATGAAGGTCAAGCTTGGGCCCTGTCACTTTTACTGAACCGTCAGTACCGCAGTGCCGGTCACGCCATTAAGGGAAGCGGTGATAGTCGTGGTTCCGGAGCTGACGCTGCTCGCCAACCCCTGTGAATTGATTACCGCGACATTCACATTCGAGGACGTCCACGTAGCCTGAGTGGAAAGATCTATTACGCTTCCGTCGCTGAAGATCCCCTTGACCGCAAAGCCTTGCGGTGAGCCGAGGGTAATGCTTGCTGAACTCGGTAAAACGGCCAAGGCATTAAGCGTGGCATTCGTCACTTGCAGTGTCGTTGTGCCCACGGTTGTTGCGCCTCCCGGTGCGGCAAATAGAGCTGTTATTGTTGAACTGCCGGGCGCAACCCCGGTAGCGTCTCCTTTTGTGCCGCCAGCATTGCTGACTGTCGCCACCGAAGCTGCAGAAGACGTCCAGCTGACCGCGGAGGTTAGGTCCTGGGTATTATTGGGGTCACCACCAAATATCCCGATCGCCGATAAGCTTGTTGATATCGACTCAGGAACGGTCGGGTTTGACGGAAGTACAGATATTGAAGTTAAGGCTGCTGATTCCACCACGATGTTGGCGGTTCCGCTGATCCCTTGAAGGGATGCGGTGATGACTGCGATTCCCGCCGACTGGCCAGTTACCGCGCCGTAGGAAGTCACGGTCGCGACTGAACTTGAAGAACTTGTCCAATGAGCGATTGTGCTTAGGTTTTGAGTAGTTCCGTCGCTAAAGGTTCCGACGGCGGTCCACTGAATGGTTGACGCTGGCGCCAGAGTACTCGTAGCAGGCGTGAGAGAAATGCTCGTCAGCGCCGCCGAAGTAACGTTCAGTTGCGCGCTGCCCGTCGTTGCGCCAAAGGTTGCATTGATGGTGACAGGGCCAGTTCCGACGGCGGTCACTATTCCTTTCGCTCCGGAAGTACTCATCGTCGCTACTGTAGTATCGCTGGATGTCCACGTCACGTTACTGGTAATGGTTTGAGTGCTCGAATCACTGAACAGTCCGGTAGCGGCGAAAGAGAGCTGTGTCCCGAGTGCGATCGAAGTAATCGAGGGCGCTACGGAAATAGATACGATAGTCGCATTGGTGACGGTTAGGCTGACCGAAGCGCTTTGAACGCCAAGCGCCGCTGTAATCGTAGTAAGGCCTGGGCTTACGCTTTGCGCTCGCCCGGTAGATTGAATCGTGGCGAAACCGGGGTTTGACGAGCTCCAGGTTACCTGGTTGCTGATGTCTCGGGTACTTCCGTCGTTGAACAAACCGACCGCAGTAAGTGTCGTCGAGGTACCTTGCGCGAGTGTGACGTTGCCCTGCTTAATCGTTATCGAAACCAAATTGCCGGTGTTCACGGTCATTTGCGTGTTTCCGCTGACCCCACCCGAGGTTGCCGTAATTGTCGCCTTTCCCGATTTGAGGGCGGTGGCAGCGCCGCTAACCGTGATCGAAGCCACGGTATTTGGCGATGTACTCCAGGTGACGGTGTTGGTGATGTCCTGGGTGGTGCCGTCTGAGAATGTTCCGGTCGCAGTCAATTGTTGAATCAGTCCAATTGGAACCGTGCTGTTCGCTGGCGTTACCGCAATGGAGGTGAGAGTTCCGCTGCTAACAGTCAGAGTAGCAGAGGCAGAAATGCTGCCCGAGGATGCGGTGATCACTGAAGAGCCTGCCGCCACTGCCTGTGCAAGACCCTTAGTCGGTACCGTATTGCTTACGTTAGCTATTGTGGTCTTCGCCGACACCCAGTTGACGGTGCTAGTTACATCCTGTGTGCTTCCGTCCGTAAATGTCCCTGTGGCTTTGAATTGTTGATCGGTACCGATGGCGATAGTGGGAACGGCGGGACTGACCGATATTGAGACCAGAGCTATTGTGACGGTAAGAGACGCAGTGCCGCTGATCGATCCTGAAGTGGCGGTAATGGTCGCGGAACCGTTTGCCGTTCCAGTCGCAAGTCCATTGCTGGCGATTGTTGCGATAGCCGAGTTAGACACGCTCCACGTAACCGACCCGGTGATGTTCTGGGTGCTGCCATCACTGTAGGTGCCAGTGGCTGTGAACTGGTCTGTAGAGCCTGCGCCAATGGATGGGCTCGCCGCAGTGACTGCGATAGAAACCAGTGGAGGTGCAGCGACTGTGAGAGTGGTCGCTCCGCTCACAGTTGCCTGCGTTGCGGTAACGGTGCATGCGCCCTGCGCCATTCCCTTTGCGAGTCCGTTGCCGTTGACGGTTGCGACCGAAGGATTCGACGAAGACCATGTGGCGGATTTAGTCAGGTCTTGGCTGCTGCCGTCGCTATAGGAACCCATCGCGGTAAGCTGGCCGGTTGTTCCAGCCGTTAGTGAAGGGTTGCTCGCGCTGACCCTGATAGACTGCAGAACAACTGCGGGATGCGAGTTGCTACTGGTGGTGGGGATGCTCCCACCGCCGCACCCTGCCAACACTGCCAGAACGATCAACGGAAAGCAGCGCAAAAACTTAGTCATAGAATTTTCCTCACTTCAAAGTCGAAATAGAACGCGGTTTTAATCAATGGCCATCGCCTAAACACGAGGCCGGAAGCCAGATCAAGTTCCCCGAGCATCAGTGTTAATTTCTTTCATGCCTAAATTTTCTCGACGGTGCCGGAACTTGACAACTAACAAGCAAGACAGCGGCCAATTGCCAAATCGTTTAAATAGAACCGGATGAGCCAAGCGATCGCTCGCTCCCGCTGATCGTGCGGAAGTCACCGGAGAAACGCTTTTCCGTTCGAGAGAAAAAATTGGAGCCAGGAGCCAAAGCGAGGTAACGTTACGCAAGTAATCGCGATGGGCCGAGATGTTTCAAGAGAACGCCTCTTGAATGTGGGTTACTAACGGGTGGAAATGTTTATTGTCTCGCCTGAGCACATGTAAGATTAAAGTCTACGGTTTTTGCCAAAAGCGCGAGCGGGCGAGGGAAGTATAGGCCTCAGCGTCGCTCAATTCCGCAGCAACCGGCGGAAGGTTTTGCTTTGAAAGTTTGGGAATGATGTCCTCGGAATTAGTGGTGAATGACGATCGTGCAGCAAGCAGGACGCGCGAGTTCTTTGGCCGAGCAGGAACAATAACGGTCGCGTCCCCTAGCGCTGCCTTCTTCTGGCTCAGCGCTTTCTATTTCGTGTATTGCGCCCGGCCGGAGGATTGGATTCCCGGTCTAGGTATCCTTCCCTTAGCTAAGATCACGGCCATTTGCGCGCTGGTGGCGCTGGTATCGTCGAGCGGCAAGGTCAAGAGAAAATTCCGAGATCGTCCCAAAGAGGCCAATTACCTGCTGGCGCTGATTGGGCTTTTCTTTCTATCAGGAGTGCTTTCGCCAGTGTGGAGAGGGGGTGCTCTATCTCACACTCTGGACTTTTCGAAAGTAGCAGTGGCTTGGATGCTGACGTTCATGGTTGTGACGGATTTTAAAAAGCTCAGGCGAGTTATCTATATACAGGCGGCTTCGGTGGCTGTGATCGCCATTGTCTCAATCGTCAAGGGCCACAATACTCCCCGGCTCTTTGGCGTTTTGGGAGGAATTTATTCGAATCCGAATGATCTCGCATTCGCTATAGTTCTGTCGCTTCCGTTCTGTCTTGCTTTCCTGCTGAGCGCAAACACCATGCTAAAGAAGCTTGTGTGGGGCGCCGGGATGTTGGCGATGGCTGCCGCACTATTCCTCACCGCTTCGCGGGCAGGTTTTGTCGACTTGGTGGTCGCGGGCACGGTTTGTCTCTGGCACATGGGTATCAAAGGCCGTCGCTACGGTCTGATTGTCGGAGCTCTTGTCTCGGGAACGCTCATGATGCTGCTGGCCGGTGGGCTGCTCAAGGAACGATTCGAGGCGATTTCGGGAAATGATCTGGCGACGAAGGATGACACGCAGGCTTACAGTTCTTACGAAGCTCGCACGTATCTAATGGGCCAAGCTTTGGAAACAGTAGAGCATTACCCTATACTGGGCGTTGGAGCGGAGAATTTCATCACCCTGTCTGGGGACTGGCATGAAGTGCACATGACCTATCTTCAGGTCATGGTCGAGGGAGGCATCCCGGCCTTTATTCTTTATTTGTTGTTTTTTGGGCGAGGATTCTCCAACCTGCGGCGGCTCCGGCGGAGAGTCGATCTTAACGTGGAAACCACGCTGTTCGCCGGCGCCCTGCATAGTTCGCTAGTTGGATTTGTCGTGGGAGCGCTTTTTGCCCCGGAAGCGTATCAATTTTTCCCCTATTTCGCGGTTGCTTTTACCGCGGTGCTTTTAGCGATTGTCGAGGAACGCGCTCCGGCTGACGCCGCCATGCCCGGAGTATCGAATCGAACCGCTCGCCCCTTGGAGATATATGCAATTGACTCGAGATCAGAGTCCCTCGCTCCCCGAAACTGAGCTACTGGAACTGCTGCGCTGTCCGAATTGCAGGGGAGGATTAGAACAGCAGCGAGATGGGTACGCTTGCCGGGAGTGTATGTCCCGTTATCCTACGCAGAATGGCGTAGTTCAATTTGTCGACACGGAGAATTACGCCGACAGCTTTGGTTTTCAATGGAAACGGTACGCCCGCACCCAGTTGGACCATGATGGGATAGGCGATTCGGAGGAACACTTCCGAATGAAAACAGGTTTTTTGCCCGAGAGTTTGAAGGGAAAGCTTGTACTCGATGTCGGTTGTGGCATGGGCCGTTTCGCGGAGGTTGCTACACGATGGGGAGCGCGTGTGATTGGGATCGACCTGAGTGCGGCGGCGGAAGTGGCCGCCCACAATCTTGCTGGCCGCGATTTCATAGCGCTGCGAGCAGATGTATTCCGCCTGCCATTTTCGCTAGAGAGCTTCGATTGTATTTACAGCGTTGGCGTCTTGCACCACACACCGAATTGTGAACAGGCGGTTAAGGTCCTGCCGCAATATTTGAAGAGGGGTGGGAGCTTGGCGGTGTGGCTTTACAGCGGGTATAGCAAGTGGTACAGGTTTAGCGATATTCATCGCAAATACACACGGAGAATGAAAGCAAAAACGCTTCATCAGGTGTTGAGCGTGGCCGTGCCTTTTTTTTACCACGTGGATCGTGGCCTGCGGGCGATTCCGCTGGTGGGGCGACCAGTTGCCGGAGCGATCCATCACGTATTTCCAGTCAACCGGCATCCCGACTCTCAAGTTCGAGTTTTAGACACGTTTGACTGGTATTCTCCCGAGTATCAATCTAAACACACTTACGAGGAGGTATTCCGCTGGTTTGAGAGTTGTGAGCTGGAAGATCTGCATGTGGGTGAAATTCCGATTTCGGTGCGTGGGCGAAAACCGTCTGATCATCTAAGCCGTTCGGGGGATGCGTGAGCTTTTTCCCGCATCCGAGACCCCACAGGCGCGAGTGCCAAGGAATGCCTGAATGGAGAAGCGGTAAATGCCGCCGCGGTTGAGTTTTGCGGCCAGAGCGTCCTATCTCGGACGATGGCTTCCCAGTTACGGTTGGCAGCGGCTGATACGACGGGCGCATCGCGGTCCGGTTCATCTCGTTATTACTTTGGCTGACCACTTCGAGCCGGCGATTGTGCCAGGCAACGGACACGCTCGCGCCCCCTATGCGGACCAGGAGAGACGGCTTGAACGCTGGTGCAGAGACTATCCGCGCGCGGTCACGGAATGGCGTGACGCCGAGGGTTGTGCTTTCAACCACACTTATTTCTATCCCGCGGAACAGTACGATAAGAGCCTGATCGATCGGTTAGCGGAGCACTGCGCGGCGGGATGCGGCGAAATCGAGATCCATTTGCATCATGGCGTGGATGGGCCTGATACAGCCGAGAATACGCGCCGGCAGCTCCTGGAGTTCCGTGACAAGCTGGCCGCCGACCACGGGTGCCTTTGCTACATGGATGGTTCAGGCGTGCCGCGCTATGGATTTGTCCACGGTAACTTCGCGTTGGCGAACTCCGCAGGGGAAACCAATTGCGGTGTCGATTCCGAAATGCAGGTGCTGGCGGACACGGGTTGCTACGCGGATTTCACACTTCCGACTGCGACTTTTGGCCGCGCACAGATCGGGAAAATTAACTCTTTATACGAGTGTGGCCTTCCGCTGAACGAGAGAGCTCCCCATCGTAAGGGGCGTGATCTCGAACGAGGCCGGCGGCCGGAGATTTTTCCCCTCATGGTGCAGGGACCGCTGCTGCCGGACATCGATTCGCCCACACGCGCTCGCCGGTTCGGAATCGAGAACGGGGCGCTGACTGACACGAATCCTCCGAGCCTGCACCGCCTGCGCCTGTGGAAGCAGGCGGCAATTTGCGTTCAGGGACGTCCCGACTGGCTGTTCATCAAGTTACATTGCCACAGTATGGATCCCACGCAGGAAGATGCAGTGATCGGCGCTTCGATGAGACATTTTCTGCGCGAACTGGTCGAAGGCGCGCCGGAAAGAAGCGAGACACTTCACTTCGTGTGCGCGCGCGAGATGGTAAATATAATTCTTGCCGCCTGTGACAGCCGCGAAGGCAATCCCGGCGATTACCGGGATTATCGCCTGACAAAAAGCCGTAGTTTGGCTAGTTCCGTGACCAGCGTACCTTCGCATTCCATGGTGAAGGGTTAGAGCATGTGTGGAATCGCCGGAATTGTCGATGAGCAACGGCGGGGCCCGGTGGATGAGGAAACCCTCCACCAGATGTGCCAGGCGATTGTGTACCGCGGCCCTGACGACGAGGGTATTTTCGTCAAAAACGGCGTCGGCTTCGGCATGCGACGGCTGAGCATCATTGACATCTCCGGAGGGCATCAGCCGGTTTTCAATGAAGACCGCACCGTTTGGGTGGTTTACAACGGAGAGATTTACAATTTCCTGGAATTGCGCCGCGACCTCGAGAGCCGAGGCCATCGTTTCTACACCAATTGTGACACCGAGGTTATCGTCCATCTCTACGAAGACATGGGCGCGGAGTGTGTTCAGAAACTTCGAGGCATGTTCGCGTTCGCTCTCTATGACGAAAGGCGCCGCAAGCTTCTCATGGCCCGCGACCGGTTGGGCAAGAAACCATTGCACTATGCGTTCGCGAACGGTCGCCTGCTGTTTGGATCCGAAATCAAATCGATTCTGGCCGTGGCTCCCGAGCTGAGGGAAGTTAACCAGGAGGCGCTGCTTCAGTACTTTTATTTCGGATACATTCCCGATCCGTTGACAGCTTTTTCGCCGATCCAGAAACTCCGGCCCGGGCACTTATTGGAATTCGAGCGGGGGGAAATCACGGTCAGAGAGTATTGGGATCTGCCGCGATATGGCACGCATTCTCCGTCGAGCGAAGAAGAATGCTTGCGGGAGCTCGAACATCGCCTGGACGAAGCAGTACGTATACGGTTGATTGCGGACGTTCCGCTTGGAGCCATGCTGAGCGGGGGGACGGATTCCTCTACTGTTGTCGCGCTTATGGCCAGGAATACCTCCGCCCCGGTCAAAACTTTCGCTATCGGCTTTCGTCAGGCAGACTTCAACGAGGCTGCCTTCGCGAGAATGGTTGCGGAAAAGTTTGGTACCGAACATCACGAACTGATTCTGGAGCCGGACGTGATGGCGACAGTCGAGACTCTTACCAGTTCCCTCGACGAGCCGTTCGGGGACTCGTCCATGCTGCCGACTTATTACATCTCCTGCATGGCCCGACAGCACGTTACGGTGGCGTTGTCAGGAGATGGAGGCGATGAGGCTTTCGCTGGGTACGAACGCTATCGCATCGATCTCCACGACCGCGAGCATAGTTGGCTTCCTTCGTGGGCGGGCCGCTGGTATCGCCAGAAGCTGCACTCCATGATTCCCCGCGACGTGCCCGGACGCAGCCTGGCCTACAGCATTTCCTTGCCATGGCAAGACCGATATACCGAGGGAATATCGTTTCAGCCTCTGCAAAGGCAATTGGGACTTCTAACGCGCGATTTTGCTCATAAATGGGAGCCGCTAAAAATATTTCGATCGCTTCTAGACAACGCCCCCGCCGACGACCCGATCAGCCGGGTGCTTTATCTCGACAGTAAGACTTATTTGCCGGGAGATATTCTCACGAAGGTTGATCGCATGAGCATGCTCACGTCTCTCGAGGTCCGCGTACCGATGTTGGACCACGTCTTTCTCGAGTGGGTAACCGGCCTCACTGCAGACTGGAAGATGAGAGGCCTGAACCAGAAATATATTCTCAAAAAACTGGCGGAACGGGTAGGAGTGCCGCGAGATGTTCTTTACCGCCGCAAGCAGGGTTTTGCTTTGCCGCTGGTTCACTGGATACGGCATGAACTGAAGGATCTGATCCAGACGGTGATGCTTGAGCCCCGCACCTTGCAGCGAGGATATCTCGATCCACAAGCGCTTCGCAAACTGCTCGATGAACATTTCACGGAACGCCGCGACCACTCCGGGCGCATCTGGCGTCTCCTGATGTTTGAGTTGTGGCATCGGAACTATCTCGAGAACTCTTCCAGTTTTGATTTCCAATCCACCGATCGACTCTTCGCGGTTCGAGAACACTCGGGATGAATCTAACGCTACCGAGCGGAGCGGAGATGGAGGAAGCCCGTCGACGCCGCGCGGAAAATGCCAAGCCGGCCACTGGAAACCTTCCTGGCGTCTTTTTGATGACCAACAGTTTCGAGACGGGAGGCAGCGAACGCCAGTTTGTTGCGCTGGCCCAATCTCTTGACGCCTCGTCGTTTGGTGTTCATCTCGGTTGCTTTCGGAGTCAAGGGGCTTTTCTAGAGGGGCTGGGCGATGTGCCTGAGTTTCGCCTAGGCGGAAGCTTGTACGGTGTGCAGTCGATTCGGAGCCGTTTTCGCCTGGGACGCTATCTGCGTTCTTCTAATATTTCCATTGCCCACTCATTTGATTTTTATACCAACCTGGCGCTGATCCCGACGGCGCGCATTGCTCGAATTCCGGTCGTGATCGGCAGCCAGCGTCAACTTGGTGATTTGCTCACACCGGCGCAGTTCCGCACACAGTTGGCGATGTTTCGCTGGTGTGACGCCGTGGTTTGCAATTCGCGGGCAGCGGCGGATGTGCTTTTAAGGCGAGGCATTGAAGAAAGCCGTCTATCGATTATCGGGAACGGACTTCCCGATTCATGCTTCGCGGAAACTGAGCCAGCATTGCCTCGGCGGCCGGGGCTTCTTCGCGTGGGCATGATTGCGAGAATGAACTCGCGGTCGAAAAACCATCGTGCCTTTCTCCGCGCTGCTGGCAGAATTCGCACGGAATTCGGTAATGTCGAATTTGTTTTGGCGGGCGATGGGCCGCTGCGCGAAGATCTTGAACGCGAGGCGCGCGAATTGGGGCTTGACGGCCAAGTTTGTTTCCTCGGAGATCGTCGAGACATTTCGGCGGTGCTGGCATCGCTCGATGTCTCCGTTTTGCCATCGTCGTCCGAGAGTTTGTCGAATGTGATCATCGAGTCGATGGCTGCGGGAGTGCCTGTCGTCGCCAACCGCGTGGGGGGCAATTCGGAGTTGTTACGCGACGGGCGAGGGATTCTAGTAGCGCCCGGCGATGAGCAAGCCCTGACCGGCGCGGTTGTGGGTTTGTTGCGTGACCCAGACCTGCGAGCGGAACTGGGTGTGAATGCAAAAAAGTTTGCACGATCGAACTTCACTATAGAGAGGATGCAGCGGGCTCATCAGGAACTTTATACGGAGTTGCTGGCGCGGAAACGTTGGCGGCCCAGGGTGCGGTCGTTCGATACTCGAGGCTCCGCAGCGGCGCTCTGTCCTTTGCGGGTCAGTATCATCGCCGCATCCCTCCGATATGTCGGCGGCCAATCAGTGCAGGCTGACTTGTTGCTGCAACATTGGCGCAACGATGCGCAGGTTCATGCCCGGCTCGTGCCGATTGATCCCCCTTATCCGTTCGGACTCAAATGGGTGAGCACGATTCCAGTGCTACGGACGATTGTCCGCGAACCCTTTTATGTGATTGCACTTTGGCGCGGGTTGAAAGATGCGGATGTCGCTCACATTTTCTCGGCCTCTTACTGGTCGTTTCTCATTGCGCCAGTTCCGGCACTGCTCATGGCGCGAATGCTGGGGAAAAAACCGCTAATTCACTATCACAGCGGGGAGGCGCAGGATCACTTTCGCCGCTTTCGAAGCGCTGTGCCGCTGTTGAGGCGGGCCGATCTTCTGGTTGTTCCGTCGGGATACCTGGTGAAAGTATTTAGCGAATTCGGACTGAAGGCGAAAGCCGTGCCCAACATTGTGGACACTTCGCAGTTTACGTTTCGTGATCGCAAACCGTTGCGTCCGCACCTGGTCTGCACGCGAGGGTTCCACCCCTACTACAGCGTGGATGTTGTGGTTCGCGCCTTCGCCGAGGTGCAGCGCAGTTTTCCTGAAGCCCGCCTCGATCTTGTCGGCAAAGGACCGGCGGAGGAGGAAATTCGCGCCCTGGTGAAGGAGCTGGGAATTCCAGGCATCAACTTTGCGGGGGTCGCAACCCGTGAGCAGATTGGCAAGTTTTACGATGAAGCCGACATTTTTATAAACGCGTCCTGGCTGGACAATATGCCAGTTTCTATTCTGGAAGCATTCGCGGCCGGGACGCCGGTGGTCAGCACTGCGCCTGAAGGGATTACGTACATTGTTGAGCACGAGCGGACAGGATTGCTTTCCGAGCCTGGCGACCCGGTTGCTTTGGCGCAGAATGTCACACGGCTGTTGAAGGATCCGCAGCTGGCCGCGCGCCTAGCTGATAACGGACACGAAGAGTCGCAGCGATATTGTTGGGAGGCCGTACGGTGCCAGTGGCTCGATGTTTACGACTCGCTGGCTGTAACCCCCGGGGCCGGGCTGGTTGGCTGAAGATTTCATTAGGTGTCCTTATAGGGAATTCTAGTTTATGCCCGCAGTGGCCGCTTCGATGCCCTCAATGTCTGCGCCAATAGCTTTTGCGTCGGCGCTCTTGGCCAGCGCCGGGGATGCTTTAGTACAGTTGCCGCCGTCGTCTTTCCCGCGGCACAGATGGTAGTCGCCGTTTCTTCCGTCCTTAAAATCGCGGAAGCCTGCGTCTTTCCCGTCCTTAACAACAAAGTTTCCAGGGGGCCAACCGCCGAGGCCCCCGATAATTAGGTTGTTGCTGAACGTGGCATTGGAGAAGCAGTTCTTCAGGGTCGACGCGGGGTCGCCATTGCCTACTGCACAATTCGCGGGTCCTCCGCCCGCACTCGCAATCCCGCGGCTCCCCGCGGTAAGAATGCTGTTCGAAACTTGAAAGTCCTCAATCTTAGGGCCCCGGTTCATCAGTGATAGAAGGGCTTTCTGTGGAAATGCGGTCACATGGTCGATGCGCACGCTCTTGAGCGGGGGTTCGTTAGAAAGGATAATCGCGAAAGATCCGAAGCCCGAGTAGGCTTCACCGTCAATATCATCTACCAACAGGTCATGAATGCTGTAGCGACCACCCTCCGACGAGGCGGCGTGTTGATCGCTTAGTCGATTGCCAATATCCAGTACGCTGGCAACGTGGCGAATCACACTGTAACGGATGGTGACGTCGGTGACGCGGCATTCCGGACAATGTCCACCCTGATTGGCAGGCATCAGCACAATTGAAAAGCCTGTCTGCGTAAAACCTCCCCATGAATTTTCCAGCAGGTTGTCTTCGAAGAGAACGCGCTGGGCATTCTTCAATTCGAAATGATTTTTAACGATGAAAGGTTTGCCGGTGTAACTGGCGACAAAGCCCGGGGAGCCAACTTTCCAAATGAGGGGCTTGAACAGGTGATTGCGACGGATTTCAATATCTGCGGGAGTGGTGGTCCCGGGGCCTCCCCCAAAGAGGATCGACTGACCGGAGGCTTCGAGGAAGTTATTGACAATTTTGTAGGGGCCGCCAGGAGAATCTCCAGTACCTCCGTTAACCGCCTGCGCATCGGTACAACTGCCCTGCCCAGCTATGCAATGAAGATCGCTCGTGTAGGAATCGACGATTGCGGCATAAGTAACTCCGCTAAGATGCAGGCCGTCTTTTGTTTCATCGGTGGGAGTGCCATGCAGCCAGATGCGGTCAAAGATAAGATGGTCGGCCGTGCCGGCAAGATCGTCGGACGCGATCAAGTGGCGCACGTGCGCTTCGGGGACAGCTCGAGTAATCTCTAGTCCCATCAAGCGATAGTGGTTGGCCCCTGAAGCGAACAAGATAGGGCCGCTATCGCCCTTCGCATCGAAGACGATTTTTGCCATCACGTTCTTTGGTGAGGTGCAATTGAGGTCCGGGCGTCCCGGCAATGACGCGACCCCCGCGTAGCATGGGGTAATGCGCGTACCTTCGGGCGGCAACGCCTCGTCAGGCGCGCTGGTGCGAATGATAATCCAGTGAGCATCGTCGCAAGGTTTTTTGGGAAGATAAAATTTTCCGCTGAAGGTAGCGCCGGCCTGCAACTTTACGGTGTCGCCGCATTTTGCGGCATCAAGGGCGTTCTGAAGGTTGTCGCTAGCTCCGACTAGGCGAATCCGGCCGGCTGCGGGTGTATCCGTCAAGCTGCTGCGGACATAAACTCGTGGGAGTTCAGCAGGTCCATCGAAACGTGATGCCAGGCGCGCTTCGGATGGGTTCTGCGCACGCGGAGTCGTGGTAACGCCGAGTATCAGGGAAAAAACCGCCGCAAAAAACGCCGTCTGCCCAAATCGCATGCCATTTATACCCTTCGGAGTGTCGACGCGAGGATGATAGCACGCGAAAAAACGAGTCGATGGTTCGAGATCGCAGCAACCTGCCGACAAGAGAAAGGGTGTGTCTAGTAAACGCCCGAAATCTCTCCTTCGATGCCTTCTATGTCCGCCCCGGGATTGCTGCCATCGGTCGCTTTATTCGAATACGGACTCGACACCAGGAGAGAATAGTCTTGTGTGCCGTAGTTTAAGAAACCAACTTCCTGCGCGTTGGGCGGGAAAAAATTTCCAGAGGGCCATTTGGACGGCGGAAGATCCGCCGAGGATCCAATGATGACATTGGACTTGAAGGTATAGGTGCTGAAGCAGTCGGCAATGTTAAGAATTGGAAACCGGGAGGAAGCGCAGTTGGTTGTTGCGTTCCCGGCAGAGGCTACGGAATATTTTCCCGATGTGACAATATTATTTGTGAACACAAAACCGTACATTTCGGGATTCTGGAGGTTATTTTCCAGAGTAATCAAGTAATTTCCTGGGAACGCAGTGATGTGGCTCATGCTGACTTGATTCAAGACGTTACGGCTCCAACCATTGGACAGATGCACAAGGCTGCCGTGCCCGGAAAAGCGGTCAGCGTCAATGTCGTCTAAAACGATATCGTGGATACTGTATCGGCCGCCGGCCATGGCAGGCACAGCAAACCCATTCCCCTCGGCGAGAGCGGTGGCGATATCAAATCCTGCCCCCACATGGCTGATGCTGTTGTATCGAATCGTAATGTCGGTGACCTGGCATATCGGGCAAAGATTGATTTGGCTGCCCGGCGCAGTGTGACCTTTTGGAGTGAGAACGATGGAAAATCCGTGCTGAGTGAATCCACCCCAGGTGTTCTCCATGATGTTGCCCTCAACGAGTACGCGTTGAGCGTTCTTCAGCTCGAAATGATTCTTAATAACGAAAGGATGCCCATCGGTACTTCCGACGAATCCGGGCTGTCCCACTAGCCAGATCATAGGTTTGAAGAAGTGGTTGCGGCGGATTTCTATATCGGAGGGAGTAGTCACGGATGCCCCACCGCCCAAGAGAATGCACTCACCAGCAGCCTCGAGAAAGTTATCGACGATCTTGTAGGGACCTCCCGGAAAGAGACTGCTGCCGCCAGCTATCGTTTGGGAATCGGTACAGGTACCGGTGCTGGAGGTGCAATGAAAATCGCTGAAATAAGAATCCACGATGGCGGCGGTAGTGACGCCGCTGAGCAGGATTCCACGCCGTGTTTCGTCGTGAGCTGTGCCGTGCATCCAGACTCGATCCAAGAAAATATGGTCAGCGCTCCCTTCCGCCGATATCAAATCGACCGCAGGGCCGTTCCCGACGAGCCGAGTAATTTCTAAACCGATCAAACGGTAGTGGTTTGCCCCCGGCGCCAGTAGCAGCGGCCCAGAAGCCCCACGCTGGACCAGAACGATCTTTGCCATCACATTAGCAATCGACGTGCAGTGAAAGTCAGGACGCCCTGGCAGGGAAGCCACTCCGGCATAACACGGAGTCAGTCGAATGCCCTCGGGTGGCAGTGCACTGTCCGGCGCGCTGGTGCGGAGAAATATCCAGTGCACATCGTCACAGGGTTTAGCCGGCAACGTGAAAGTTCCTGCGAAAGAAGCTCCGGCTTGAAGTTCAACAGTGTCTCCACAGCTTGCATTGTCTAATGCACCTTGCAAACCTCCCACCGCGCTCACATGAATCGTATGTCCCGGAGCAGGAGTGTTGGCCAGAGTGGATTGGATATAGACCCTTGGCAGTTCAGCAGGACCATCGAAGGTGCTGTTATTCGTTCCTGATCCGAATGCTTTCACCGAACCAGTCGCCAAGATGAAAGAAAATAAAGCAAGCTCGATGCAGTAGACCGTCATCCACGTTGGACGGTAAGGTATTCTCTGACGAGAGTGGGGCGCAAAAAAGGATACAAGGGGGAGCATGTATTACCTCGAAAGCAAAGCCATCCACCACACTCTAGCCTCCGCCGATAGGACGGTGGAGATGCCATTGGTACCTGCCCTCAAATCCATTAGGAAGTGCACTTGGGCTTCGGCTAGATCGTGTCTGACTTGTTTTCTTATTCAAAACAGCTGGTTTATGCCGCCCCACTATCTCCCAGAGAGCCCCGGTTTTCAATTTGAATTTTGTATTTCTTGGTGTAGGCCTTGTGGCTTAGCCTTGCAGTTTAGCCTTGTAGGTTACTGTCTGACGGGGCTTAGTGTGGACGATCCTGACCTTTCGCGCAATCCGTATGCACGCAAAACCGGCTTCACAGATCCGGTTGGAAGGCTTCCGTTGCCGTAACAAGTGCCTCGCTGATGTCCGTTCCGGGGACAAGTGGCTGATGTTCGACGTGCAACGCCCTGTTTGTCAATGAAACCCACAGCAAACAGACTCCATAGGTGAGTCCCGCCACGAGTAGATGCAGCGCCAGTTGTGGGAAGGTGTGCGGGACGAACCATCGACGCATCAGAAGAAGTACCGCCACCATTGGGGCACAGATGACCACGGGCCAGAAATATGACTGTCGTAAAAAGCTGGTTATACGGAAACCTAGTCTCGCGCAGAGATGTTGCGGCATAAAAAAAATCATGGAGAGGGTCAATGGGATCGCCGTACCCAGCGCATCGCCGATGATGCCGTAGGGCCGAACGAGAAGCACGCTCAAGATCAGATTGGCGATTCCTTCCAGCAGAGTAATCTTGGCCCAGGTTCCATGCTTGCCCATGCCAAACAGAATTCGGCCGGAGGCTCCCTGAGCCAGCATGAGAGTCCAGGGGATGATCATAATCAGCAGCACAGGGTAACTGGCCGCCACGTACCGGCGGCCGACCCAGACCTCGATAACTGATTTACCCAAAATGATGAGGATAGCGGTGATCGGCAAAATCGTGAAAGCACAAACCTGATTTCCAGCGATGAAGATCTTGCGCAACCTATGTAGATTGCCGGTAGCCTCGGATTGGCTCGCCATAGGAACAAAAATTTGCGCGAGGCTGGTGACGACCTCGGCAGCATAGTCGACGATGCTCGCTCCGATATTGAAATATGTAATGGCGGCGGCGGAAAGAAATGTTCCGATTACGACCTCGTCCGTCTTAAATTTCAATCGGCCCGCGATCATAATCATGAAAGTGACACCGCTGTATCGCGCAATCTGGCGGAACATCGCCCGATCGACGAAGTGGAGGCCAAAGGAAACGGGCAAAATGCGGAAGGCAATGACGCCGCGAACAATCGAACTTAAGAATGGAAGACCGACAGTGATGAGGGCGAGTGTAAGCAACCCATAGCCAAGATTCAGGAACGTGACTATAAACACGATACGCAACAAGGTAAAAACAACGTTGGTCCAGTTCAAAACATAGAATTTCTGCAAACCTTCCAGATAACCATTGATAATCCCCAACGGGAACCCCAAGGCAACCGACGTTCCCACCACGAGCAGTAGCCAGCGCGCGGTGGAGTGTAATTCCGGTGGAATACGAAATAACCGGTCCACATAGTAAAAGCCGGCAAATGTGACCAAGATGCTCAGAACGCCGACGCAGCCATATCCAAATAAGCTGGTATTAACCAGACGGGCGAGCTCTTGTTTGTCATTCGTTGCGGAAAACTTGGAGACATAACGAACAATCGATGAACGGATCCCAAGATCGAAGAGGCCGTAATAACCAGTGAGCGAGAAGATCAACACCCAGACGCCAAATGCCGTGTCACCCAATCGATGGAGTATGAAAGGTGAAAGAAAAACTCCGGCCGCTATGTTGATGCTTAGAGACAACCAGCTGGAACTTACGTTCTTGACGATCTGAAGTTTTTCAAATTTCTGCATGAAGTCGGATGTCGTGGCCGGAGCCTGTCTCTGGATGGTAATCGCCGGGAAGGCGACACCGCTGCAGTTTCTGTTCGTGGTGCGCGATGAAATTCGGTTTCGGTATCTGCTCGCACTTCAGCCTCAATCCAAAGCTGCCTTAGCCAAAGGGACTGCGGCGGGCTCATACCCGAGTTCTTTCATCAATCCACCCCATGCGGATTCGATCTCCGCCACGCAGACCTGGGGCAGTTCCTCTTTCCAGCCGCCAGCTGCCGCACGACGAACAAATGGTTTATCCGCGCGGGTTTCCTTGGTCGAAGACCATAAGTGCCCCTGCGTCTTTTCTAACTGACGCATGCGGTCCGCAGAGCTTTGTTCGATGGCGAATGAAATCCGGTTGGTATCCGCTGGAACATCGAGGAATGCGGCAATCCTTCCCATCTCGCGCAGCCCGTGGGATTGGAGATCTTCATATCGAACCAACAAAAACTCGGGATCGCTCCCGCGAGTGTACAACCAGCTCGCAACGTTTTCGCCCCAGTTTCCATAGGGATGGTTGACAACACCTTGCACGAAGCCGGCAACATAAGAGTGCAGGGGGTGGTTCTCAGCAATTGCGCGACGTTTGATGTCGAAGTGATATTCGGAGAGAACCACGTCTCGCGGATCCCTAACTATGCAAATAATCTTCCGATAACTAGGATTGAAGTATTGATGACTCTTCAGGATGCGGGGCCTGGGCAAGCGGTTTAGGTTTCTCTTGGAAAGAGCTTCAGGGTCCGGCACCAATTCATTGATATTGGCGAAATCTGGATTCTTGTCAGGATAGAGGAGGTTTGCGATGAGGAATCGGGTCCATGTGTTGCCGGATTTTGGGTATGAAATCAGAAAGACGTCGTCCGGCCAAACTTCGAGGTTGCGGCCCGGAAAGTGCAATCCGAAGGCATGCTTGGTTCCAGCAATCAAACGTCTAAACATTCAGGTCTCTACGATTTCGGTTGACCTCGTGGCCGTTTCGCTGCAATGGCGCGGCCATAAAGCATTGTTGAAGAGCGAGACGTTGGACGCTCGGCATGGGAGCAGTATGGCACAGAGGCATGCGGCTTTCCATCCATGTGGAGAGGCGGGAGTGGCTTAGGTAATCTTCACGCCAACCCCCTCGTCTCGAGGAATGCGGGGGTGTTCGGATGACCTTAGCAAGAGAAATCCGAAGTAAGCATTCCCGTGAGGAGATGATTTGACAACCCGCGAATCCAGCGAGAGCATGAGAAATTACCAAGTTCCCCGACAACAATTTTAGATTCTAAGAATAAATTTCAGAGCTGCGACTCCAGCGATGGCAATACAACTTCTGCAATACGGAATTGGCGTGGTGGTGGTGTGGTTGCTGGCAATGCGGCTCCGCTCGGTTGTCGCTCGCCAGTCTCTCTATCTTGCCGCCAGCTGGCTGTTCTACATCAGTTGGGGATCGTGGCTGATTGTTGTCCTCATCTTCAGCTCGCTGATGAATTACGCGTTAGGAGAGTGGCTGAAGAAGCGTATTTCGGCAAGTCGGCTGTGGACGGGGATCATTCTCAATTTGGCGTTCTTGAGCGTTTTTAAATATCTGCCTCTATTGAGCACGGTGGCGCCGTCAGGTTCCAAGCTCTTGTTGCTCAAACGGATGGTTTTTCCACTGGGTATTTCCTTTTGGACCTTTCAGGCGTTGAGTTATCTGCTGGAGCTTTATCGCGAAGAAGAGCTGAATCCGACGCTCTTGGAATTTTGTCTGTACATGGCATTTTGGCCGACCGTTTTGCAGGGTCCGATCTGCCGGATGTCCAGCATGCTGCCGCAATTTCGCCAGCAATGGTCCGTCACCGAAGACGATCTGAAGACTGGAGTGCGCCGCGTTTCAATTGGCATCCTCATGTCGGTTCTAGCTGGGGTCATGAGTACGGGGCTATACGCCGGGACCGGCATTGACGCGGTTTTCGACAACACACATCTTAGGGGTGCAGCTGCGCGGCTAAGTGGAATCGATGTCTGGTTTCTCATTATTGCTTACGCATTCCAACTGTACTTCAGCTTTTGCGGATACTCACACATCGTGATTGGGGCCGCGCGCCTGTTCGGGATCCAACTGCACGAAAACTTTGACCGTCCGTATCTTTCGACGACGCCGTCCGTTTTCTGGACCCGATGGCATATGTCGCTGTCATTCTGGATTCGCGATTTCCTTTTCTTGCCTTTGGCAACCCTGCGGCGGGAGGTATGGTGGCGCAACCTTTCGCTGGTAATCGCGATGTTTGTTTTCGGCGTGTGGCACAAGGGAAGCGTGCTATTCATGATCTGGGGCACCTACCACGGCGTGTTGCTGGTGCTGCATCGACAGTGGCAGGAATTTCGCAAACGGGTGGGATTCGCATGGTCGGGAGCGGTGGCGACAGGAATCTCCTGGTGGCTGACGTTTTCCGCGGTATGCATCGGCTACATTTTCTTTCGGGCGGAAAACACTGGGCAGGCATTTGCCATGCTGCGGGCAGTGGCTTCTCCTCGCGCATACCGGCACTTTACCCTGGACCACAGCTTTTACCTCATGACATTCCTGGCAGCGGCTAGTTACTTCGCGGTTATCGGTGCCTGCGAACTGCTCGATCGTCTGGGAAAGGCCGTGCGCGGATGGGGAGAAACCGCACAGGGCACGGCGAAAACTCTGCTCGCCAATCTGTTGGGATCTCTGGCTGACGAGCGCTGGGTGTGGATCACTCCAGTAGTAATTGTCGCGGCCGTTTACTTGAGTGTGATTTTCCAGCCGGGGCATGCTGATACCAGCCCCATAATGTACGCACTATTTTAGCTGGAGCAGGATTGCTCCCTTGGTCACGAGCGAGCAGCGAAAGTGCTGTGCTAGCATTTCAATCAATCGCCGGACAAGCGAGGTCCAACCCTTCGTGCCATTAACCAAGGATGAGCCGACAGCGGAAAGCCGCCAAACTTCCACAATGCGGTACAAGTCTCTTCTTAAATACTTTGCGGTGCGGCTCTGCGTTGCCGTGACTCTTGGAGTGATTCTTCTGGGTGCAGTCGAATATTATTCGTATCGCCGCTACCTTCCCGCCGCGCAAGATGCGATGGAACCAGCCGTCAAGTTGGACTTGGCTGAAGGCGGAAGCCCCGCGGAGCGCGAGTACTGGCGGGAATTCGAACAGGCCAACAAAGTCAGTTATCACCAGTACGTGCTTTGGCGGCGGAATCCTTATCAGGGCGAAATGCTTTCCATCAATCAGGACGGAGTGCGGCGAACTTTACACACAAAATGTGATGGGAAGACCTTCACGATTTGGATGTTCGGCGATTCGGTGATGTGGGGTGCGGGTTCGCCGGACGCGGACACTATTCCGTCACTCATCGCACTGGACTATGAAAAGGCAGGCAAGCCCGTCTGCATTGTGAACTACGGCGAAAAGGGTTGGGCCAACACGCAGGAGATGATTGGGCTGATCGAAGAACTCAAACACGCTGCGCGAAAGCCGGATATCGTTCTCTTTTACGATGGGGGCACCGAGGCTTTTGCGGCTTACCAGAGCGGACGTGCCGACGTGCACAGCAACTACAATTCGTTCAAGAATTTCTTGGACAATTGGGGTGCTTCGCAGAAGGCAGGCTTTTCTTACCTGCGGCAGACCAATACTTATCGTTTTCTGGAAAAGATTGCCGCCAAAACACCCTTCCACAACAAGAAAGACGCAGCACCCACGACAGCGCGGGACACGGAGGGACTCTCGGCCGCAGTGGTCGAGAACTACGTGCAAAACATGGACGCTGTGAACCTGCTGGCGAAGCAATACGGCTTCCGCGCCATCTTCGCCTGGTATCCCAATATGGCGGTCGGGCACAAAGAACTCACGCCTTACGAACAAGAAGTGCTGCGCATGGAATATCAGAAATTCCCGGACTTGGGGCTGATGTACGAATCAACCTATGAGAAAGGCCGGGCAATAAGCCGCCCGGATTTCTATTACCTCGGGGACATGCTGGATGAGCAGAAAGCCTCGCTCTACGTGGGCATCTCACACTTGAAGCCCGAAGGTAACCAAATTGCGGCCGACCGACTCTTCAATGTTCTGGAGAGCACTAGTTCGACTCCGGCAGGCACCCTTGGCACAGTCTCGAATGTTCACACTAAATAGGTGTTCAAATTTCATCTGACGCCGACCCCGATTAACCGATGAGTCTGAAGAAACAATCGAGAAGCTTGATCAGCGGCTTTCTCCGCTCCCTTCAGGCTGCTCCGAGCAGTCAGGCGCTCGAACTCGGCGAATTGTCGCAGAGCTATGAGCAACTCTGGGATTATGCCGGACGGATCACTGCGGGCCTCAAGAAGACTCTCGACCCGTCGGAAAAAGTAGTTGCGATTCTGGCTAATCGCAGTGTGAGTGCGTACGGGGGAATTCTAGGGATACTTGCCAGTGGACGAGGTTATGTTCCGCTCAACGCCAAGTTTCCGGTGGAGAGAACGCTGGGAATGCTGCAGGGCTCCGGGTGCAAGACTCTGGTTGTGGGACAGGAGTGCGCGGCAGCGCTGGCTGCGCTACTTCCGCGTGTGGACAAAGGGCTGATGGTCATCATTCCAGATTCCGGCTGGGAGCCTGATCTAGAAGTCTCGCCACCGCATCGTGCCATCCTTGCGCGGGAGTTGTCGAAGGTAGCGGATCCGTGCGAGCCAATTGTGGATGAAAGCGACACGGCATACTTGCTGTTTACTTCGGGCAGCACCGGTATGCCGAAGGGAGTGGCCGTGAGCCAATCCAACGTGGTGGCGTACATGGAGTATGCGGCGAAGCGTTTCGGTATTCATGCGAGAGATCGTTGTTCGCAAAATTTCGATTTAACTTTTGATCTGAGCGTGCATGACTTGTTTACCTGCTGGGATGGTGGGGCAACGCTTTGTCCCTTCGCAGAGCAGACGCTGACTCCGGCGACTTTGGTGGAAGAGAAAGAATTGACGGTATGGTTCTCGGTGCCCTCGGTGGCCATGTTCGCGTCGAAGCTTGGATTATTGGAGCCCGGAGCATTTCCCACTTTGCGCTGGAGCCTGTTTTGTGGGGAGGCGCTTTCTTCGAGCCTGGCCTCGGCGTGGCAGGCAGCGGCGAACAATTCTGTTCTGGAAAACCTATACGGGCCGACTGAGGCAACTATTGCCATCACCACATACCGCTGGAATTCGGTAACTTCGCCGGCAGAGTGCGTGCGCGGTTTGGTGCCTATCGGCTGGCCGTTCGACGGGCAACAAGTATGCGCCGTTGACGAGCACCTCGCTCCAGTATCCCCCGGTGAAAGCGGCGAGTTATGTTTGGGAGGATCGCAGGTAACTCGCGGATATCTGAGCGATCCTGAAAAAACAGCGAAGAGTTTCGTTCGGCTGAAGCACACGGGGGAGCAAATCTGGTACCGCACTGGGGACCTGGTCCAGCAAGACGAGCGGGGATGTTTGTTTTATCTTGGACGGCGCGATTTTCAAGTCAAGGTAAATGGCTATCGAGTGGAATTGCAGGAGATTGATTTGGTATTGCGGGACGCGGCGCGCACCGAATTGGCAGTTGCAATCCCGTGGCCACTTTCGGATGGTTCAGCGTCGGGAATAGTCGGCGTGCTGTCGGGATCGGATTCAACTCACGACCGTCAAATCATCGCTGCGTGTGAATCCAAGCTGCCGCGCTACATGGTACCGAACCGGATTTACCATGTCCCCGAGATTCCGTTGAACGTGAACGGGAAAATTGATCGTGGGAAAATTACCGAGATGCTGGCGAACTGGAGCCAGTAAATTTCCGAGGCAGCTTTGCTTAGTTCTTGGATGGCTTGCCGAACTTTTCCGCCGTCGCGAACATAAGGCGCACGGTGTCCATGTCTTTCGCCTGAATCTTGCTGGCGGGGATCTTCCGGCCCGAGACCCGTTGCAGCTCCATAAAGATTTCGATCAAGGCGAATGAATCGACCAGTCCGGAAGAAGTCAGAGGCGTGTCCTCGGTGATTTCGGTTTTACCCTTGATCACCTTCTCCGCGATATAGGCGGTCAACTCCTTCATCATTTCGCCGAGTCCTGTTAACTGCTCAACACTCATTCCGTCATTTCTCCTGCACTGCGTGTTTCAAAGTCCAATTCCTGCCTGTACTATGGCTTGGGATGCGCGGCGAAAAAAAGCCAGCGTGTGCTGTTGTTCTGTTGCTGGAACGAGTGCGCGACATTCTGTTCCCATATGAACTGCACTTCGACATTGCCTGCCCCGCAACCGGAGGCAACGTTGCCGGACAGCCCCGGAGTCGGCGCGCTATTCGTACACAGGCTCTGTGTGGTTTGCAGTACGGTGCAGGCATTTTGTTGCGTCCAATAGTTGAAAGTATCATCGACCGTATCCAAGGTGAAAGTAACCCCAGAGTACTTAGTGGTGCCGTAGTTACACGGCCACAAGTTCGTATCTGCGGTGCCATGCCATTCCTGCACGGAAATGGGATACTGCGGAGGGACGGGCGGCAAGCCGGGTGGAGGAACCTGCTGGCCGACGAGTTGGCCCGAAACAGGAGAAATAGCCGCCACCAAGTCGGAAATTTCGACACCGACGCGTTCCGCCATCTGTGCACCCGAGGAGAAGCCGGCGACATAAACCTGCTTAGGGTTCGCACGGTACTGCGCCTTCAAATTGACGATGAGCTGTCGCAAAAAGCCGGAATCATCGGGCGGCGGCGACGGGAAGGCGGCGTCCATGAAATAAGCGTTCCAGTTCCATTGTTGGGAGGTCGGGTTATTAGTGGATGCGGGTTGGACCAGGATAAAACCATATTTGTCCGCGACTGATTGCCAACCCCAGTTCAAATGCGTGATCGTGGTGGGCGCAACATTGAACTTTGTTCCGTGGAGCATCAGCACCATAGCGGGATTCGCGGGGAGATTCACGGGTAGATAGACTGCGTAATAACGTGTCATGCCATCCCAGGTCATGGTGGAGTCGATGAATGATCCGTTGCTCACGGTTTGGGTAAGAGTGTTCGAAGAGCTGGTGTTGAATGAAGGGCTACCGTTATACACGGCAGTAATTGAATTGCTGCCGGACCCCAACTTCGTCGCCGAGAAACTGGCGACACCTCCAGAGAGCACCGCCATCCCCAGCTTTGTGCTGCCATTGTTAAACACAACGTTGCCGGTAGAGGTACCACTGAACTCAGGCGTCACCGTCGCGGTAAATGTCACGGATTGTCCAACAGCTGACGGATTCTGCGAAGAAAGCAAAGCGGTCGTTGTCGCGGCTTTATCTACCACCTGACTGACTACGTTGGACGTGCTGCCCGCAAAGTTCGAGTCCCCTCCGTATACAGCTTTCATCGAATCCGTACCGCCAGTCGCTAGAGTCGAGATAGAAAAAGTTGCGGACCCGCCACTCAACGTCCCGGTTCCCCGTACGTTCTTTCCTTGCAGGAAGGTAATGGTCTCGCCATCTGGCGGAGTTCCGAGGCTAGAAGACACGACAGCAGTGAAGGTCACCGGCTGCCCATAAGTCGACGGATTGAGTGAGGACGAGAGCGTCGTCGAGGTGCTTGTGACGGCCGCGCACAGGTTCGACAGGGTTCCCACCAAGACAAAAATCAGGGTTCTGGTGATTCTCATGGAGGTGTCAAGTGTAACGGTCCTACAGTCTGCCTTTACGGTGATTTCTTACGTGCCAAGGCATCAAATTGCAAACGCGTCAGGGGCAGTCAATCTAGGGGGTCCGATTTTCGCCAGTCGGGGGCTGACTGACTACTTCCGACAAGAATACCGCGGTCGGAGCGAATGTCAAGACCACGTACTCGTTGGTAATCGGGGTAAATTGTCGACACTTCCATTGCTTTCATGGGGATGAGGTTTGGCACAAAAATTGTATGCGGTCCAGAAAATCCCCTGATACTTTCGTCGAAAACGCTAAAGGGGCTGACCGCTCTTCACCCATGCTGGGAGGGCGCCATTGTCCAGGCTAGCGCTCTGCAGGTGGTAGCCGAGTAAATTCAGTAGCGGGAACCAAGCGGATTCAATTTCCTCCACCGACGAATGGGACAGAGTTTCCTTCCACCCGCCGGACTTCGCTGCGCGGACAAACGGTATGTCTTTACGGGTGTTCCTGGTGCCGGTCCACTGGTCAGCTTGTTGTTTTTCCAGCTTGCGCATCTTATCGGCGGAACTCCGCTCAACCGCTGTCCGCAGGCGTTCCGTCCCGGCTTGAATGCCCAGGAACCGGGCGATTTTGGCGGTTTCACCGATCGAATCCGCGAGCAAATCCTCATAACGCACCAGCAGAAAAGCAGGGTTACCCTGCCGCGCGGCGGTCCAGCTGGCAACGTGTTCCCACCAGGAGCCGTAGGAACAGGTCTCACCGGCTATAAAGAGCTTGACGAACTGTTCCAAGGAAACGTCCGGATCGATGTAGTGTTTCTTCAAGTCGAAGTGGTACTCCGAAACCGCGACGTCGCGGGGATCACGAACCAGGTAAATGACCTTCCGAAAACGGACGTCAAAAGTCTCATGGCTCTTTAATATGCGCGGCCGGGAGAGCTTTCGCAGGAACCGCTTTGATAGGACGCCCGGCGCTGGCAGCAAACGGTTGATGTTGGCGAAACCCACGGTCTCGTTGGGATAGATCAGATTGGCGAGCAGAAATCGAACCCATGTGTTGCCGGATTTCGGGTACGACACCAGGAAGGTATCGTCCGGAAAGACAGTGAAATTCCTGCCGGCCCGGTCGAGTCCGAGAACGTACTGTATAGCGTATTTAAACTGGCCGAGCATAAATGAGCGCGAATCCAATATGAGCTGATACCGCAATTATCGCCCAGACTATCGCGGAGTAGGGCTGAGAATCCCCCGAGACTCGGCACTTCCGGTTGTCGAAGGAGATTGGAAGCTGACCTCATACCCGAGATGCTGCATTATCGGTCCCCAGGCATTCTCAATCCTGCCGACTAGCGGGGTGGGCAATTCAGAGCGCCATCCACCAGAAGCGGCGGCACGAACAAACGAAAGATCTTTGCGGGATCCTTTGGTAAGCCCTTGCAACTCGGCTTGGTCTTTTTCGAGTTTCCGCATCCGGTCGGCCGAACTTCTCTCTACCGCTTGGGCAATCTGCTCCGGACTGACAGATAAGTTCAAGAATGCGACTACCTTAGCCAATTCACGGGCGGGATTCTCGACCATGTCTTCGTAGCGCAGCAAGAGAAACCGGGAATCCCGCTCGCGCGTGCCCAGCCATGTACTGACGTTTTGTCCCCAGGACCCGTGCGGGCAGGTTTCTCCTGCGAGGAAGCGGGTAACGAATACCTCCATGGGGGAATCGTTCTCGATTTTCCGCAGCTTGCGATGATAGTGGTATTGCGAAATGACAACATCGCGCGGATCGCGAACGATGTAGATGACGCGAGGATAACGGGGATCGAAGCACTCATGGCTCTTAATAATGCGCGGCCTGGGCATCCGGTCGAGGTCCCTTTTATGAGTAGCCGACGGATCAGGAATCAACCGATCGATGTTGGCGAAGGTCGCAGGTTGTTCCGGATGGGTTAGGTTCGCGAGAAGAAACCGCGTCCATGTGTTGCCTGACTTGGGAAACGAAACCAGAAAGATGTCGTCCGGTAGAATGACCAGGCTGCGGCCGGGCCGATGCAGGCCGACCGCGCGTTTCATCGTCGCGGTCAAACGTTTAATCATCGAGATATCCTAATTTCCTCTCGGCGCACGGAACCTGACACTCCCCACAGCCTGACAAGCAATCATACGGACCAGAATACCCCACCCATTCATCTGGTGTCCCTGCGACGAGCTAATCCGCATATTACTTAGATACCCACGCGGTTATCGACGCCATCAGCGCTTCTCAGTGGTAGAGCTCCGGCGAATTCGATCCCAAAGAGAAATAAGCTTACCGGTTACGTTCGGAGCGACTCTTAAGCCGGCCACTGCCAACCCAACACTGGGCTTTCGGAAGTGCTGGTTAGCCTCGGCAAATAACTGCCGGGCTTTATCGAACTGACGTTCTTGGAGACGGCATTTTCCTTCTTCCAATAAATAGAGAGACCTGATTTCCTGCGCCCGTCTGCGAATGAGATGGCGATCCGCGTCGCTAAGGGCCAGACTTTGGTCGGCCTTTTCCAGGATCGTCCAGTAAGCCTCCGCCATCTTGGCCCTCGACAAGCCGAGCGACCCTGGGCGGCCTTCGTTAAGGCGGGCCTGCACGTTGCGGCTGTATCCAATCTTGGCGCCATAAAAGGCAGTGCGCAGCCACATATCGTAGTCGTCGCATCGAAGCAGGCTCTCATCGAATAGTCCTGCCCGAACGATTGCATCTTTGCGGACGACGACAGTGGATACCGACACCTGGCACCGCTCAACGATCAAGGCATCGAAAGTTGCGGCACCCGTGGAGGGGCACTTATCCATGAATTTCCGATTTCCGCTCGGGTCTCCAGCAAGAAGAGCATTGGCGTACACCATGCTGAGAGTTGAATCATCCCGTAGAAGCTTCATTTGTGAAGACAGATGTTCGGGAAGCCATTCATCGTCGCTGTCGAGAAACGCGAGGAACTCGCCTCGCGCCTTCCGGATGGCAGTATTTCTCGCTCCCGCAGCCCGTTTGTTCGGCTGTTTGATATAGACAATCCGGTCGATGTAGGGCTGCAAGGCCTTTTCCAGTTCAAGCGTATCCGGCGAACCATCATTGACGACGATGGCTTCGAAGTCCTGATAGGTTTGGGCAAACACCGATTGCAGGCAACCGCCGATCAGGCCAGCAGTGTTGTAGGCGGGCATGATGATGCTGATTTTCGGCGATTGATTGGCTGGAATCGAATCCATGGCTTCAGGCGATCAGGAGCTATGAAAGACTGTCTCTTTTTCCCCGGTTAGAATGTGATTCGCTACTTCGACACCCATCATGACGGAGTGATCCATGTTTCCGATTTCATATCGCCATGCGCCAAAGCGGCCCCGAGAGTAAATTCCAGCTTGCATCAAGGCCGGCTGTAAAATTCCAAGCGCCCGGTCGCGGCGAAGCGTTGGGATTGGATAGGAGTACCTTACCGCATGTTGATATCGGGAGACGATGCGAGTTCGGTCGGCCTCGTCGATGATTTTGGTTCGGATCAGCCCAGCGATGACCTGCTTCATAATGTGATCGGGATCAGGGGACTCTCCCTCCCGGAACGACATCTCGCACATAATCGAGCTGTAATGTTCGGTATCTCCGTTCGGAACATTGAAAGGTGAATAGTTGGAGAAATAGGTTGCCCGATAGCAGGGCATTTCCTCATCCGCGAAGTAAACCCAACATTTGCCGGTATCAAGTTTTTTCTCGAAACCGAGTCCAATAACCATCAGATTGTTGTGTTCCAGTTCGCTCGCCGCATCCAGCAACGATGGATTGGATGGTTTGAGCGATTGGGCGAGAAGATCCAGGGGCGCGGTTGAGATTAGAACGTCATAAGTATCGCCGGTACCATCCTCGAAAGAAATTCGGCGCTGCGCGGAATCTACTTCGACTAGTTTCTTTCCCGTACAAACTTTCGCCGGGAAACGCTTGGCCATTTGCCTATAGATTTCTCCGGTGCCACCGTGCAGCGGGAATTTGAATTTGTTATTCGGCCCCCAGCCCACGTCGTCCCGTTCATACAAGACATTCTCGAGCAATCGTTTGAAATCCACCACCGAGACGCGGTCGGCTATCCAGGTTCTGGACATTTGCTCGAGGGGCGTCGTCCACACCTTTGAATTGTAGGGAAACATAAAGGCGGCAGCGATACCTTCGCCGAAAGCGGCCAATATCCAATCCCGGAAGTTCGTGGCTTCCCGGGCTTTTCCGTTTGCAGTGGCCTTGGCGACGCCCAAAAGGCAGTCAACTTGGAGTTCTTTCGGCAGGTAGCGCAAATTATTCTGGAATGGATAAGGAATCCACAAATCATGCTTGGCGATCCAACTCTCGCGTACTCGCTCGTGCACTTCTTTGCCGAGCATTTCGTCGATCAATTTATCGAAATATGGATAGTGGGAAAAAATTACGTGTCCGCCTTCGTCCCAAACAAATCCCTTATTGTCAACGTGAGAAGTGGCATGGCCGCCAACGCCGTCGGACTTCTCGTAAAGTAACCAATTGTCATAGCCCAATTCGTACAGACGGTACGCTGCGCCGAGCCCCGTGGGCCCAGCCCCGATGATCACAATTTTTCTTGCATCCATAAAGGTTCAGAGACTAGACGAAGGGGAGAAGAGAATAACCGGCGTTCTCCGCATCCATAGCAGAACGCGGGACTCCCGGGCATCTCCGATTTCGGATTCTAACACCAGGAAGAGCCACCCGAAAAAAGTGAGCCTAATCAAGCAATAACGAGGGAAGGCGCGGGGAATGCGGCTCTACAAGGCCATGCTATACTGCGTTTCTGCGTGGTAACTGATCCGCATTTTGAACATTCTGTAGCAAGATTCACTTAGGGCACACATGGCTGAACTGAACACCATGGAAGCGAGCCCGGAGGCTGGCGAAAAAACGGGCCGCCAGCGGCATAACGCTCCGGTTTTCGTCCTTGGATGTGTCAGATCAGGGACCAAATTGCTCTACCACATGCTTCTGTCGTCGGGTAGCTTCTGCGTTTATCGCACAGAAAGCAACGTTTTTAATCTTCTGGGATTTAAGTTCGGAAACCTCCGGCACCGCAAGAACCGGCAGAAGCTGCTGGACGCATGGCTCAGAAGCAAGCTGTTTCGACGGTCCGAATTGCAGGCGGAAGAGATTGCGTCTCAAATCCTGGAGAACTGCCGTAATGAGGGAGACTTCCTGCGGATGTTGATGGAGACGATCGCCCGCAAGCAGGGTGTTAGGCGATGGGCCGAGACAACTCCACAACACTTGCTCTACCTTCCTCTAATCAAGAAGCTGATTCCTGACGCCCTCATTGTGCACATCATTCGCGATGGCAGAGATGTTGCGGTTTCACTGAAGAAAATCGGATGGATTCGGCCCTTTCCGTGGGATCGAAGAGGGAGCCTGCTGGCGTCCGGTTTGTTCTGGAAATGGATGGTGCTCAAAGGGCGAAATTATGGGCGCAAGATGGGTGCTGACTACATGGAAGTTCGTTATGAAGAGCTGGTAGAGAAACCGCGGGAGACTTTGGCTGAAATCAGCAAGTTCATTGACGAAGATCTGGATTATGACCGGATACTCAGTCAGCCGATGGATTCGGTGAAATCTCCCAATTCGTCATTCAGGGAGGATGAGAATCTCAAGGGAATGCGGCCGGTGGGTCGCTGGAAAACTTTGCTTTCTCCTGCTGAAGTGACTGAGTTGGAAGCCGGCATTGGAGACTTGCTGACGGATTTGGGTTACCCGCTTGCTGCGCCCCGAAAAGAGGGATCGGCTGCGCGACTGAAGGATCTCACGTACTTGGCATTTTTCAACTTTAAGGAGTGGCTGAAGTCACATACGCCTTTGGGGCGCACCGCAGACGTTGCGCAAATGGAAATCGACAAGCAAGGAAGTTCCTAAGATCTCGTACTCTCCGGTGAAAAAGATGCAACGGAGAGTTTTTTACTAACATCGCCCTGACCTAAAGTATAGAATTCGTACTCTCACCAGTACTTCCAATGAAACGGCGACCTTTAGCGGTTCTTCGCAACATAAACCGTTCTCACCAAATTCTCCGCTGCATGGGGGAGACTAGCCAATGGTTGCCCGTGACCTTGGCGTATCTGGGAATCAAAGATTTAAGCTACCCCTTTTCCCTTAAGATACGCGGCATTGAGCCTGTCACTTTGAGGGAAGATGGCGACTTGTTGGCTTTCTGGCAAATCTTCTTGCGGCGGGTCTACCCTGTTCGAGGCGACGAAAAACTGATCGTGGATGCGGGTGCGAACATCGGCTTCTTCACTTTATTTGCTGCAAGAAAGTCACCGCATGCCAGAATTTTCTCGATTGAGCCATTTCCGGAGAGCTATCAACGTCTTTGTCAGAACGTTCGTCACAACCGGCTTGATGAGCGAGTGACCTGTCTTAATTGTGCACTTGGCGAAAGTTCCGAGACGCGAATGATGAAGATTTCAGGAAAACGAAGTCAGTCGCGACGTGTAATACCCTTTGATGAAGCCAAGAGCAGGGATGCCGCCACGGTATCGACCCAGACGCTTGAGCAGGTTTTTGAATTGCAAGGAATCGGGACAGTGGACCTCCTGAAAATGGACATCGAGGGAGGCGAATATGAGGCTTTTTTCTCCACGCGGAACGAAGTTTTGCGACGTATTAACTCCATCGCTCTCGAATACCATCCCGACGTGGAGAATTATTCAACAAGCGAAATATTGCGATATTTGATCGAAGCCGGATTCAAAGTAACACACGACGTTCCGAATAAGGAAGGGTTTGGAACGGCCCACTTAGAGCTTGCCGCTTGACTGGATCACTGGTGATTCTAGATAGTCAGCCAACGCAGATACGTGCCTGGGAGTGAGGAAAAAGTAGTTCTGACTGCGTTCGCCCGCCTTACGCGGAAGAAGCTCCTCACCGTCAAACCAGTATGGGCTATATCCCTCGGCCCGCAATAGTTCAAAAGTTTCGAATGCGGTGGTTGTGTGATCGTCTGGATTGGGGTTTACCTCGATCAGCATTGCAGGATGCGATGCCCGAAGAGTGCGCAAACCCCCTCGAAGGACCGAGAGCTCGTGATAATTGGCATCGCATTTTACGAAGGTGATAGGCGGAGTAAATCCGCGTTCATCGAAGAAGTGGTCAAGTCGTTCGCTTGTGACTTGGATTTCCCGCCACGCTGGATTGGCCTTTTCTGTTTTTACCCGGGCGTCGTACCAGCACTCGGTTCCCCAACGATAAGTGGGAATCACCATGGTTGTCGTCTTTTCCGTGTCAGAAAGAGCGAAATTCAGGAGTTCGACGTTGCCAAGGCCCAACCTACGGATATTGTTACTCAAAAACTCGAAGGTTTGCGGGATCGGTTCGAAGGCGTATACGCGCCCCTCGGGCCCGACACAGCGCGACAACACTCGGCTGTAGTGTCCAAGGTTCGCCCCGATGTCGAGGACGCTGTCTCCCGAAGAGATTAAGAGTCTGGCAATGACAGAGTCTCTTTCCATCCAATCTTCCGGAGTGTGTTTCATAAGATACGCGTAATAGCTCTTCTTAGCGCGGTGTAAAACACTGTCGGGGAAGACACGAGACACGATCCGCACCATCATGACTTTGGGATTCCACTCCGATTCGGTGCTTAACATCCTTCGCAAGATCGACTTCTTATGAGCCGCCATAACGCTCCTCGATCGAGGCAAAATAAGGCCACAATAGTCAATAGTAACTTAATAAGAATTAGGAATCTGTATGTGACAGCGTCGTGAAATGAATGTTAATTCTGTGGCACAAGCCTTTGCCGGGGGCCGGAGTTCTCTGATATTGTGGAATTTATTAGTAAACCCCTCCCTAAGAAATGGTCGTAACCGCCATGGACGCACGTCGGCCTGTCGTACTCTTGGAACTCAACGAGCTGACTCCATCGATAATGGACCGCTTTATCGCGGAGGGGCGATTACCGAACTTTAAGCGGCTGCGCGACCGTTCAGAGGTATTTGTCACCGACGCCGAGGAGCGCCCCCCATATTTGGAGCCTTGGATTCAGTGGGTTACGGTGCACACCGGCGTGCCCTATTCAGAACATAAGGTTTTCCGTCTCTCTGAGGGCCACAAGGCACCTCAAAAACGAATCTGGGATTTGGTATCCCAAGCCGGCGGCGCGGTTTGGGTTTGCGGCAGCATGAACTGCCGTTATGATCCGGGTACTCGGGGTTGGGTGCTACCTGATCCGTGGTCAACGGATGCCGAGCCCTATCCCGATGCTTTGTTGCCTTATTTCCGCTTTGTGCAGCGGAATGTCCAGGAATATACAAACGATCGCGTCCCGCTGACCAAAACCGATTACCTGAACTTTGTGCGGTTCATGGTTGGGAATGGGTTATCGGCTGGGACTGCGGCTTCAATCGCCCGGCAGCTGATTGCAGAAAAAAAAGCTCGCGGAGGCCGCTGGCGCCGCGCGTTCATTTTGGAAGAATTGCAACTCGATCTTTTCAGTGCGGTTTACCGGCGTTTAAAGCCGAGCTTCTCGACTTTCTTCCTCAACAGCACGGCTCATATGCAACATCGCTATTGGCGGTACATGGAGCCGGAATTGTTCAAGGTGCCGGTATCCAAAGAAAAACAGCGGGAATATCAATCCGCCATATTGGATGGGTATCGAGCCATGGACAAGCTTGTCGGCCGCATACTCAAATTGATTGGCGACGACGTTGTGGTCATAATGGCGACGGCTCTCAGCCAGCAGTCTTGCCTGGATTACGAAGAGACGGGTGGTAAGCGGGCCTATCGCCCCAAAGAGTTTTCAGAATTAATCAACTTCGCCGGAATCACCAGCCCACACCGGGTATCGCCGGTTATGGCGGAACAATTCTGGATTCACTTCGAGAATAACGCCGATGCGTCCGCAGCTCAGAAGCGTCTTGAGGCCTTGCAAGTGGGTGGACAGAGCGCGATGAGAGTGAAGCGTGACGAGTCTGGGGTATTTGCCGCATGCTGCCTACGGCACGAGATTAGTCCGGATACCGTCCTTCAAGTCGTCGAGTCCGATCGCAGCATTCCTTTCTTCGATCTGTTTTACGCGATGGAGGGAGGTAAGAGCGGAATGCACCATCCGGATGGAATCCTTTGGATTCGGCATCCTGAACGAGAGCCTGCGATTCACAGCGAGAAGGTCGGATTGCGTTCGATCGCGCCAACTATACTGGAAACCCTTGGCATAGAAAAGCCGGAGTACATGAAGGGAAGTTCCCTGTTTCCCCTAGCCACACCGTCCGTTCCACGCGAGAGAGTAGAAGTCTGAAGCTCAACCATGACTCTTTCTCAATTGACCGTAACCGTGAACGCAACGGAACCGCCGCCAGCCACAGATGCGGTTACAGTTACTTTTCCACTTGTTAGAGGCGCGGTGTAGCGCGCCCGAGCAATTCCAGCCGGGCTCGTTACGGCCGGATCAGGCGAGAAACTTCCTCCAGCTCCCCCGTCACTAAAGGTCACCGAAATCCCCGGCGCCGGATTTCCATAACGGTCATCAACAGTGACCTGAAGCAGCTTAGCCGTAGGAAATCCGGCCTTGACCGTCTGCATGTTGCCCGAATAAATACTCGGGGAGGCAGGCGGCCCGGCTACTACCGTTTCTTTGAAGACCGAACTCAATCCCGCTACTGCGGCCGTGACCGAAACCACTCCTGATTTCGTGCCGGTCGTATACGAGGTAGACGCATAACCGGACGGGTCTGTGGTGGCGGTCGGCGACGACAGAGTTCCTCCCGCGCCTGCATCAGAAAAACTCACAGATATTCCGGGGACGCCGTTGCCCCTGGCGTCTTTAATCCTGACATTCAACGGAACCGGCAACAAAGTCGCCACCGGTTCCTTTTGCAAATTTCCGGAGATGATCGACACTGAAGCAGGACTATCGGCAGTTGCTACTACCACAAAAGTTGTACTGGTAAATCGCAGACTGGACGCCGTAATGGTGTAGGTGCCAGGTGCCGCTGGCAAAGTGTAGGCCGTCGCGGCGGTCCCCGAGTCGTCGGTGATGGCGATTGGGTTCGAGAACGAACCAGTTTTGGCGCTCGAACTGAAAGTTACTGGAACGCCGGAGGTCGCAACCCGCTTCTCGGTATATGGATCCTGAAGCGTTACTTTCAAGGGAATGGATAGAGTCGTTGTAACCACTCCCGTCTGATGATTCCCACCAGCGGCCACAATGACTGGCAACAATCCAAAGACCGAAAGCTCGGTTTGGCCGTTGATGTACACCCTGCCATCGGCCACGATCGGCATCGTAAAGTGCATTCCGGGGCTCAAGGCGTCGCGCGTACCTGCCATCGCATTGTCGTAAAGCTCTTTAGAAAGATTAGTTGCGTCGAAGGCGAGAAGCTTCTTAGTGGGAAAAGTAGCATACCAGAATATTCCGTCACTCTCGCCGTTCGATGACACAATCCCCCCGGTAGGATTCGCTGTAGCCAGCGGGGTTTGCGAGATCGGGCCCGAGAGTTTGCCATTCGCGAATGAGTACGCCATTATCGGCGTTCGTTCGGCCGCCAGATAGACGGTGCGATCCCAGTACGTGAGTCCGGCGTGGACCTCTCCGAGGACAGGGGCAATCACCTCTTGTTGGATCTGCGTATCCCCAATAGGATTGAATTTCCCCATGTTCTCCTGATCCAGCAAGTACATCGTTCCATCCTTGTCGACTGCAAGGGTGAACTTGCCACTAGGTTGTTCGGGCAGCAGGAGTACCTGGCCGGAGCCAAGATCGAAATCATGGTCAAAGAGATATTGCTGGTTGTACGGCGTGAAATAGTCCGCGAGGTCCAGCACGCCATCTCCCTGGCTGAGTTTAAGGACGCTATCGCCGAAGTGACTTCCGCCTACATTTGCATCGAATAGACCGTCCCCGGTACTGAAATAGATGTGGCCGTTTCCATCCCCAGCCGGGCCGGCGCCCGACATCCAAATCGCCGAAGCGTCAACCCCGGGGGAAGCGTCGAATGCTCCAACCTGTTGAAGCGTCCCACCGTCGTAGGCCATCACCCATCCCATTTCCGTCTTGACGTTGCATCCGGGGCTGCCAAAGGCGATATACACAATGCCGTCCTGCAACAACAGTCCAGGGCGTTGCTGTTGGTATTTATCAATGAAACGATAAAGATGGTTACCGATTGTGACTGAGGCAGAAATCGTCACAGGTCCGCCGAATCGTTCGGCTCCTGTACCGAGGTCCAGCGCATGGAGCTTATGAACATAGGCTCCGTTTTCCAGGGTCATGGCCAGCACATAAATAGTATTTCGGGTGGCGTCAATTACCGGCGTGCCCTGGATGCCGAACTCGGTGTATCCAGTCGTTCCGGTGCAGACGTAACCCGCCACCGGTAAGGTGGTGACGCCATTCGCCGGATCAAGGAAGTTCACCCACCAAAGGGGCGATGCGTTGCTACCCTGATTACTATCGGCGTCGAACGCGTAAACGCTGTCGTGCAGAGTGGCGACGTACACGACGTTGTGAGTAGTTCGCAACTCCGGAATGTAAACGTCCGGAACGTAAAGCGGCTGGCCCGCCTCCATTCCATCTAGACTTTGAGTGAAGAGCTTCCCGAATTGCGTGGGGTTGACGTTTGCCGGAGTCAGGATCGTCTCAGTCGTGTTTTGACCGGTTCGGGCGTTGTCGTAATGTTGGGTCAAGACGGCCGTCTGGCCGAAACACTGGGAGATACAAACCAGGAAAAAGAAGATCGCAAAGAACGGACAGGGAGAACTCAGGTAGCGGAGACTCCGCGGATCCGATAATCGGACAGGGCCCACAACCGGCGGCTTAACGCAGCGAACGTTTCCACGGAAAGTGCAGAGCATGTTGGCTCCGAGGGCCCCTTGGGTCTGAGAACGGCGTAAGGCGGACCCTGAACCCCAAGGTAACGGGTACCCCTCTCCGGACTGGGTCGAGCGCCTAAGCGTATTTGCTTCATGGTCTAGCGTCAATTCCCCAATCGTGCTATCTGTGCATCTTGCCGGACGACGGGGAAACGAGATTCAACGGATTTCTGTGGCCGGGTCTCTTCTAGTCTTTGTCGTTTTTCAGCTTGTTTGCAAGTTTCCAGATCTCTTTTTCGCGTTTAACGTTCACGATTCCGTTCTCATCATCGTAAAGGCTGTCGTGCAAGAGATTCAGCAGCTTAACCTTCAGTTTTGAACGTTCCAAGATAGCTCTGGGAACGTGGACAGTATGGGGTTGCGGTTGGGAACAGGTTAAAGTGCTCCCAAGGAGCGGAGTCTTGAGACTAGGTTCTGCTCCCGATGCTGGACCCAGTACTTGTGCGCTAACGATGGTAGAAGCAAGAACGACAGGCAGCAGAATAATGCTCGCTTTGGCCACATCTCTACCTCCCCTTTTCCTCCGACCGAACTATTGATGCCATTCTCATCGGCAAAGAGAAGATGATGCTTGAATGATCGTGGTTGGTCGCTAGAGTAATTGAGTGTGAGCTGTACTGTTTCTACAGTATGTTGTGGGGTCTACGGGTGGCTAGGAGGAGAGCCGAGGTGAATTGTTAGCTTTGGCCGCCGGTCCGGTGTAGCATCACCGCCCGAATTCGATCATAGGCGGAGTTCCCGAGCAAGTTCCTCGCGGTTTCCCTCGCCGTGCTGAGTAGACTCATCTGCTTGAGTCCATGGCCGCGGCAGATGGCTGCAAAAGTTTTCAGTTGGGTGCCTCGCATGACAGGCACACGGCCGAGAGCAAAGGGATTGGTGGAGGGCAAGTTCGCATAGGCGCGACTCGTGGCAAATGTTAAATAACTTGATTCTTGAGCGACCTTTACGGCTCGACTGTCCCATCGGCCTCCCGGGCAGGAGAAGTGATTAACCTTGCGCCCAGTTATCTCTTCAAGGCGGGTTTTTGCGTCACCGATCTCGTACCGCAATTCCTTCAAGTCAAGGTCTGTCAGATAGGGATGTGTCCAGGAATGGCAGCCGATTTCGAAATCCTGATCACTCAACTGCCGTAACTGGCTCGCAGACAGGTAACCAGGCTTGCCGAGAAATCCAACCGTGATGTAGAAGGTGGCTCCGAAATTCGCTTCCTTTAGTAATTGGGCAGCGCAGAGCAAATCGGTTTCGCAGCCATCGTCAAAAGTGATTACGACCGCCGGCGACTCCGGTTGAGAGAACGAGTCCGACACATTGACCGCACGCCATCCGTCGGCGTGAATGAGGTTCACTTGATTGCGAAAATCGTCACGAGTGACCACGTAGCGAAGATATCCAGGCTCCGATTGGCACAGTGCACGCCCTGGGATCTCTAGCTCGTGATACATCAAGAAGACCCGCTTTGGGCCAGTCATCAGAAGTTCCTCTAAGGTCTATCTCACCGACGGAGCGCACTCTGAGGATAATCTTTCAGCAACGAAAGCATTTCTTCCCGAAGATGTGGGCCAGTTGCAATAAGACCTGAGAGCAGTGGATTTTTATTGTTGCAACGCAGGCCCGCGTTTTCGAGTGTTTGTACATAACCGCCAGCACTTATGACCAGGGCGGCGCCTGCGGCAACATCCCATTCGTTTTTCGGTGTCAGAGTGAAAGTAGCGTCTGCCAGTCCGGCGGCAACGCGAGCCAGTTTGTAAGCCACCGAGCCCATTGGCTCAACCTTGAATGGCGCCTCTTTGAAGCCCTCCCACTCGCCGCGTTTCACTTCACTTCGGCTGGCGAGTACTAGGGCGCCATCCAATTTCGTGCGGTGACTCGCTCGCGCAGGTACTCCGTTGTAGGTAACACCGGTTTGAAGCGACCCAACAAATGTTTCGCGCGTCGCCGGATTACAAATTCCTCCTGCCACCGGTTCGCCATCTTCCACCATTGCGATGGAAATGCAAAATTCCGGAATCCCTTCGACAAACTCGCGGGTGCCGTCCAAAGGATCGACGATCCAGACTCGACTTCTATCAAGCCGGCTGAGATCGTCTGCGGTTTCCTCAGAGAGCCAGCCCTCGTCATCGCGGAGGAGTTCTTTACGTAGAGCAGCGTCGACCAAGCGGTCAGCCTCGGTGACCGGATCGTGTCCCCTTTTGTATTCTGTTTCGATGTCACCGGGAGTGAACCTGCTCAGAATGATGCTTGCTGATTCCAGTGCTGCCTGGATGCGCCGCAGAGTTTCTGAATTTAGTTTGCTATCCATGATTTAGGTCTTAAGCCCACAGCATTCTGGCGCCCGTGGCCAAAAGTATCACGCAAAGGATCCGTCGAAGCCAGAGGACCGGAACGCGAGTGCTCAATTGCGATCCGATCAAGCCGCCGGGAATTGACCCGATGAGCAAATAGCCTACCAGCCCAGGATTCACGTTCCCCAGGCGATAGTGCAGCAAGCTGGTTACTCCGGTGAGAATGACAGCGTGGACGATGTCAGTCCCAACCATGACTTTCGGAGGATAGCTGTAGAAAAGCAACAGCAGCATCATGATAATGCTGCCCGACCCGACCGAGGTCATTCCAACCAGAAACCCCGCAACCAGGCCGATCACCAGCATACCCAGGAAAGACTTCGCAGTCGGAGGCCGATTAGCTACGCTGTTTTCTATCCGGCGCTGCAACAGCAACAGTATGGGGATAAAAATCAGCAGTGCGCCGATTGCTGTCTTGATGAAGTCGTTGACTCCCGCACCGTAGATATGACGAAGATGAGTCAGAAAACTGACGCCCATGATCGACCCCGGTACGCTTCCCGAAGCAAGAGCCAATACGACTTTCCGGCGAACCGTTCCCTTGCTTAAATGCACCCAACTGGAACCAATTTTCGTAACGAAATTAAAAACTGCATCAGACCCTACGGCTATGATCGCGGGGACATGCAACACAAAAATTAAAAGAGGCAGCAAAAGAACGCCGCCCCCCAGTCCGGTCAGGCCAATCAAAGTCCCCACAACAAACCCAATTATGATCTTGAGCGCGATCGCCATGGCAGAAGAACTCTATCGCAACTGCTGTAGCGCGCGCCTCATGCGCGAGCGCTGTCGATTCCGATGAAACCCTCCCGCTCGAGATGCAGAAAAATTTGTTGCGCCGCTTCTTCAGCAGTTACGTCAGCGGTGTTTATGACGACTTCCGCGTCTTTGGGTTCTTCGTAGGGATCCGAGATGCCAGTAAATTCCTTTAAAATTCCGGCGCGCGCCTTCGCATAAAGGCCCTTTCGATCGCGCTGCTCGCACGTTTCCACCGAGGTGGAAATGTGTACCAGAATAAATCCTCCGTATGGCTCGATGATACTTCTAACGTGTTTCCGGGTGGCATCGTAAGGAGCGATCGGAGCGCAGATCGCAATGCCGCCATTCTTTGTAATCTCCGACGCGACGTATCCAATCCGACGGATGTTGATGTCGCGATGCTCCTTGGAAAATCCCAACTCTGAGGAGAGATGTTTGCGAACTAGATCTCCATCGAGTAATGTGACCGGACGTCCGCCCGCTTCCAAAAACTTCGTGAGCAGGATATTGGCTATAGTCGACTTTCCAGAGCCGGAAAGCCCAGTGAAGAAGATGGTTAGACCCTGCCGATGACGCGGCGGATAGCTGTTCCGCAATTCCTGCACAACCTCGGGGTAGGTGAACCACGCCGGAATCTCGGTCCCTTCATTGAGACGCCGCCGTAGTTCCGTCCCGGAGAGATTCATTACGCGTGATCCCTTTGGAACTTCATCCTCTGGAACATATCGATCCTGGTCCTCGAGGAAAACCATCATTTGAAAGGGCACCATCTTCACGCCCATTTCGGCTTCATGTTTGTTGAACAATTCCTGGGCGTCGTACGGCCCGTAAAATGGCTTTCCATTGGCGTCATTGCCAGGACCTGCATGATCTCGGCCAACAATGAAGTGGGTAACGCCGTGATTCTTGCGGATCAGAGCGTGCCAGATGGCCTCGCGTGGACCGCCCATTCGCATGGCGAGGGGAAGCATCGCCAGCTTGGCGGTTCCTCCGGGATACTTGGACATCAGCAACTGGTAGCAGCGTGAACGGGTGAAATAATCGACGTCCCCCGGCTTTGTCATACCGACAGATGGATGAATCAGCAAATTTGCTTCAACATTCTTGGCCGCGCGAAACGTCAATTCCACGTGAGCGCGGTGCATCGGATTGCGGGTCTGGAAGGCAACCACACGGCGCCATCCCAAACGCGCAAATTCAGCACGAAGCTCAGCGGGCGTAAGCCGCAAACTCTTGAAATCGTAATGGGAGGGAGGCTGTAAACCATCAATGTGCCCGCCCACATACCAGGCGTTGCCTTTGTTCAGAACGTAGTCGACACCGGGATGTACCGGGCTGGTCGTGCCGAACACGGCCTTGGCCTCGGCCTCGCGGTCCGGTTGCCAGACTTCCGCGACATGCAAAACGCCAAGCATCACGCCCTCGGGATCGCGCAATGCGATCTTGCTGTGACCCGGTTTCAATAATTTGGCGAATTCTTCTTTAACATCCAGAGTTATCGGAATGGGCCAAAGCACTCCGTTAGCGAGACGCATCTTGTCGCGTACGCCTTCGTAGTCCGCTTTCGTCATGAATCCACGCAGCGGAGAAAACCCTCCGCTCATTAGGAGCTCGAGGTCGCATAACTGCCGCGGGGTAAGGTCCCAGGACGGCCACTCGCGTGATTCCGCCTTCAGTTCCGCGGCCTTTTCAGGCGGCGCGATCAAATCGATTAATTCACCACCGTGCGGTGGAATAAGATGGCTCGTCGAAGCAGTCAACAATCAGGACCTCCGCGGAATTAGTTGGACTTAGCTGTGACACAGGAACGTTATGGCTCGAACGAAAACGGCGGCACCGGGGAATTCATCGACGCCAAGCCGACGATACTCTACTGTACAGTATCGAGGTAAAATCCGGTGAGCGACGCATCAG